>Ga0080006_1165060_pt1 | contig 214028 bp, 201 predicted proteins | sample RS3BMetagenome_FD_69209 | JGI IMG/M metagenome (GOLD analysis project Ga0080006, IMG submission 69209) | Ferric oxide microbial mat and aquatic microbial communities from Rainbow Spring, Yellowstone National Park, USA - RS3B (SPADES... ...
TCAGCAGGATGCCCCGTAGTGATGACGGTCTGGCGAGGGCGAGTGCGAGGGCCACGTCGGCCGAACCATCCGCCGCCACAACGACGAACCCCTCACCGTCGCAGGCATCCATGACGGCACTCACGTCACGTACGGGGTCGACCACGCCCATTGCGTTACCCGACTCTCCGAAGCCCCGCTCATCGGGCATCACCGAGCGGACGCCCGATGATGCAAGCAGCACGGCCACGTCGGACCACACCCGCCGGTCATAGCAGCGCGGCGCGAGAAAGAGAACCGGATCGCCCTCTCCGACCACCTCGTACACCAGTAGGCCACCGGTGGTTTCCAACGTATAGCGCGTCACAACGACCTCCACCGGTCATGTGGCGAATGGGACGGTTGAAACGCCCCAGCCCACCACCGCCGGCACGTTGTCGTCCGAGCGTGACGGTCGCTCAGAATAAGCATCTCCAGGTGCAGACCCCGACCCAGATGCCGGCACAGCCAGCGCAGATGGCACACCCCCACGGGTCTCGCAGAACTCGCACAGCTCCAGGCAGTATTCGGAGACATGACCGGCCAGGCAGTCGATGAAACAACTCCAGCTGATCTCGGGCACGGGTCCCTGCGGTGCGCCGAAGGAGGTCCTGCTCGCCGCCATTGCCGAGTCGGCACTGCCGGCACTGTAGCCGTGCAGTGTTCCATGGCTCTTCGTCGGCCTCGCCAGCTCGGCCCCCTGCACCGTCATCACAGTGAACGCTAGTGAGTCCTTGGGGCCAGTCACCGAGACTACGAAGTAGTCTTAGCCGCGCCCTGTTCCATAGTCCGAAATCACCAGTGCTGACGCGGGCGATCCCTGCACCGGCAGGAAGGGGATCGAGGTCGACGTTCGCCCACCCTGGCGCACCGCTTGGGCTGCGGACCAATTCAGCGTTCCGAAGCGGGCGGATGCGGCCTGAACGCCGGCAAGCTGCTTTAGCTGCTCGGCGTCGCCAACGGTGATATGCGACGCCGCCACGCCAGCGCTCGGTCGTGTCACGGGGTGCGATAGCTGGCGCAGCGCCCGCGGACCGAGCATCAGCGCCCCGAGAGCGCCTCCGCTCCACTCGAGCACCTGCCGACGAGAGACCTGGCGACCGGCCGCCGCCAGCTCGACCGGCGCGGCTGCCGGCTCGTGAAGTGCCGAGCGGATCGCCCGCAGCGTACGCCGCGCGTGGACCGGACCGATCCCGAGAACGAGGCGGAGCACCATCCGGCTGCCGGTGAGGACGCGCACCTTCCCGCCACTGGACTCAATGATCGACGGTGCCCACAGATCCGGTCTGCCCGCCGCAGCCAGCAGGCGGCGGACCTCCTCGTCGCCGAGACTGCGGGCGGTGAGCCAGCCGTGCGACTCATCCTCTATGAGGCGCGCCGTCTTGGAGCAGGCAACGCACGCCGAGTCGAAGACAAGGCACCGCTTCTCGTCCATAATCGCGCCCGTGTTGGCGGGCCGGTCCATCGACTGGGAGCTTATCGCCCGCCAGTACGACCAGATGGTCAAGTACGCCACTGCGCTCCGTCTCGGCACCGCCGAGGTCGCCAAGGACGGCGGCATCTTCACCTTCGGCGCCGCCAAGTTCTACGGCTCGATGGGCGGCAAGCCGCTGAACCAGCCGGTGGTGGGCATGGCCGCCAGCTGATCAGCACCGCCGCGAGGGACAACACAACCACGAGGGGTTCACTCTCCACACTTCTGCTGCTGTGAAGGCATGGCTGTCGTCCCGTATGCCGAACGGCTTACGGGACACCAGCGGCGGCCGCAGGTCACTGCCGATCGCACCTGGCCAGTGACCCAGGCGCCGTTCCCGTAAGACCCGCCCGCAAAAAAAGCCCGGTGAAGGGGGGCTATATGGGACACTCGTGCGATGAGCGGACTCAAGATCGGCTACGGCCGGGTCTCGACCGATGGGCAGGACCTCACCGCGCAGCGCAACGCCCTGGTTGCCCTCGGGGTGGAGGTCGATCGGATCTACGTCGACCATGGGCTCACGGGTACCAACCGCGCCCGGCCGGGACTCCGAGAGGCGATGGCGGCGTGTCGGTCCGGCGACATGCTCGTCGTCGCCAAGCTCGACCGTCTCGCCCGCTCTGTCACCGATGCCCGCGACATCGTCGACGAGCTGACGCGCCGGCAGGTCAAGCTCAACCTCGGGGGCTCGGTCCACGACCCGACCGACCCGGTGGGCCGGCTCCTGTTCAACGTCCTGGCAATGGTCGCAGAGTTCGAGGCCGACCTCGTCCGGGCTCGCACCCGCGAAGGCATGGCCGTGGCCAGGGCCAAGGGTCGCCTGCGGGGCAAGCAGCCCAAGCTCAGCTCGAAGCAAGAGGCGCACCTCGTCGAGCTGTGGCGGGCGGGCAAGCACACGACCGCCGAGCTGGCCGAGCTGTTCAACGTCGCACGCTCGACCGTCTACCGTGCCATCCAGCGCGCCGGGGAGCATACGGCACCTACCAAGGAGAGCCCTACGGCTGGTGTCACCGGCCGGGCGTCAGCCCACGGTGGTGAGGCTCGCCGCGCTGCGGACGAGTAGGCGAACGAGTAGGCGAACGAGTAGGCGAACGAGTAGGCGAACGAGGAGAAGGCGCCGCCGGCGAGGTCTTCCTAGCGGCGTGGTGCGCCGTCGGGGCCAGACATCGCCTTCATCACGTCCAAGTCGCCAGCGTCGATACGCCAGTTGCTGAAGTCGGTCTGCTGATCCAAGATCGCATCAACCTGGACAGGCAGAGCGGCTGACTCCTCGTCGCTGAGGCCGCTGATCCGTAGCGGGGCGTGGAGTTCGCTAAGAGCGGGGCGAGTCGGGACAGGTTCTCTCGCTCCATGTTGACCGGGCAGTCGCTGTCGCGGGTAAGGAACGTCGCTCCGTAGGCCCGAGCCGCGTGTCCACCGACGATCAGGTACTCGACGCCGCGGCGATCCAGGACCTCGACGATGCGGGCGAGATCAAGCTCGGGCTGGACTCCATGACTGCACGAGGGACGTGTCAGTCAATGCAGGACCAGACCCTAACCTGACGGCCTGCACCGATGATGCCTGACATCCAGTTGGGCTACACCCCAGACTGACAGGAAGGGGACGGGGTATTACATCGAGGCCTTGTGGGTGAGGATGCTATGTCCCCACTAGGAGGGTTTGAGGGGTATCTGAGACGCCTTCGACAACGACACTCCGCCGAAGGCGTCGCTTTCGAGTCGCCGCTGTGGCGGGGGCGGACTACACCGTGATCGGTGTAGTCCACTTGCGGACAGGAACACGACGGCGTGACGTTCGACGTCGGGTTAGAAGTGGTAGACGTCGACGGGTGAGGTCCACCGGCCGTTGCGGTAAGTGACTGCGTAGCCGGCGTCGTCGATCTCAGCGCACAGCGACGCAGACCCGCACGACAATGCCAGAACCCCGAAGTCTCCTTGACCCCACGGCACAGCCCCCGCTTCGCCGGGCCGTTGGGATACTGGGGCGCAAGACCCGTTGCCAAGGGCTGGAACAACCGCCGCCGCATAGCCGAGGCAGGAGGGGACGACACCTTCGTCGCGGACGGTCGCTGGCGGGCCGTCTGCTTCTCCTCAACCGAGCCGAGAGGGCTGTCGGTCTCCCTGGCGGAGGTCTTCGCGCGCTTGAAGGACATCCTCGCAGAACACTTCGCGATGCTCGGCTTCGACCGTGGAGGCTCCTACCCCAAGGTGTTCTCCGCTATCGCCGATGAGGGATGGGACGGGGTCACCTGGCGGAGAGCCCCCCTTCTCACACCACGAGTCGAGCCTCGTCTTACCTGGGTTCAGGTGGGCGACAAGCGCCGCTACCTGTACCTCGCAGACGACCTCGTGGAACTGGCCGGCTACGACTCGAGGCCCGTCCGCCAGATCTCTGCCTTCGAGGACGACAAGGTCGTATTCCAGGTGCTCACCTCGGACACCGCGGTCAAGGCGGCCCGGATGCTCTACAAGCTGAAGGGGCGCTGGCGCATCGAGAACGCGAACAAGTACCTGGAGGCGAACCAGGGCATCCACTGGCTCTCCAGCTACGAGATGGATCTGCAGGACAACACCGCCCTCGTCGCGAACCCCGCCCGCAAGGCTGCCAGAGCGAAGCTGAAGGAGGCGACCGACGAGCTGGCCGAGGCCGAGCGGGCACTTGGCGCAGGGATGGACGCTAGCTGCGACGACGTCGACGACTACCTGGAGCGCATCGCTTCACGGCGCGACCGCGTCGCTATATCCAAAGACGACCCCGCCGAGGCGAAAGGCGCGTCGGAGCACATCCCGGCGAAGCTGCTGGCGAACGAGCTGGACCCGAACGCCAAGCGCGCGAAGCCTGCACTCGCCGCGCGATCGCTGCAGATGGTCTGTCGCCTGCTCGCCTACAACGCCGAACTCGGCCTCGCCCGGCGGCTCAACGCCTACCTGGACGACCTCGACGAGTACCGGGCGATCACCCGCAACCTGTTGCCCCTCGGCGGGACGATCGCCGACGCACGTTGCGAGATCACCGTCAGCCTCGATCGCCCTGACTCCCCACGGATCGCTCGGGCGCTGCAAGAGCCGATCCAAGAGATCAACGCCGGCCCGCCACTGCACCTGGGTGGCGACTACCGGCGAGTCACCTACCAGGCCAGGGGGTCATGACTTCAACAGTTCGGACAGTCCCACTTCCGGAGGTCTGAGCCTCGGTGGGTCCGCCAGCGGTCGTCGGCGTCGATCACCTCGAGGGCAGGCTCTGTAGTTCGCTGACGAGCTCTCGGAGGCGCCTGGCAGTTTCAGAGACGCCGTGCGCTCGACGCGCAACCGAGTTGTCTACGCCACCGGGCTTAACTTGGTGATCGTCAACCGACGAGTTGACCCGCCGTGGGTCGGAACGCCCATCGGGGTGCTCGTCGGTGTGTGCCTGGACCGAAAGGGCGGCCCGGCCACCGTCGACCTGGCGGAGCAGAACAGCGCCGAGCTCGCCTCCTGGTTGCCCGCCAGGCGCTTCGCTCTCTGCGGGGACGGCCGAGGACCAAGGGAAAACGCCTTCCCACGCCCGCTGGGATGACCGCCAAATCCGTAGATGCCGACTTCGTCGCAGCGACCGTCGAGTGGCGAGGAGCCTCCAAGGAACTGCTCGTGTACTCGATACCCGTGCTGTGGTATTCGATCGGCCGAACCAACCTCGTGACCCCCGTGATCGCGCGCCACCCGACCTCGACCATGCACGACGACTTCTTCTTCCCCACCGATCTCGACGCTGGCGCACCTCGGGTGGCCTCGCAGCGCGCCGGTCGCTGGTCGATCGAGTGCGTCAACCGACAGGTCAAGCAGATACTCGGCGCCGAAGACCCCCAATGCCGGAGGCACCAAGGCCCCGAGCACGCTGCATCGCTGTCGCTGGGACTCTGCGGCGCACAGGACAGCCACCCAGGACTGCACAAGATCGACTATGGCACTGTCTGAGCATTTTACTTTTAACTGCCACATTTTTCTAGGGCCTGACCCCAATTTTGCCCAATCGGACACTCGTGTACGCCAGACCATCCCCCGAATGCCGAGCCGTCCACGAGGCCCACCGCGACGACGAAAGCTTCCACCGCCAGGCCCTATGAACCCTCGGCAAGCACACCGACCGCAGCTTGACACGACAGACCCCTGGGCTGCCTAACACCGGCGGTCGTTATCGTAGCCGGGGGCGGAAAGGGCACGATCACTCCGGCTGGCCGGCGCTGGCCGGCCCCCGGGAGCGCACCGCTTCGACGTGCTCGAAGGCTGCACGCAGCTCGGAGATCCAAGACTGCTCGTTGCGGCCGACCAGCTGGACGCACCAAGCCAGGGCGTCGCTGCGTGACCTTGCGACTCCGGCAGCGATCAGAGTGTCGAGCACTTGGCGGTCCTCTATGCGCAACCTGGTCATCACCGCAACGCTGGCGGTACTGAAATCGCTCCGGGTGGAACCGCAGGAGGCACCCCAGCTGAAGACTCTCCCGAAGGTAGCCTCTCCCTCCGCGGCGATCCTCATCCGCGTCTGACGGGTGTCCTCGCGAAAACCGCTAATCCGGGCGTTCTCGGCGGTCGAACGGTTGGCTTCGTCCGTGCCGTCGGGCAGCACGACGTCTTGGAGGGCGACGTATACCACGACCTCGTCGTCGTCGATCAGCACTTCGTCCGGATTGACAGCCCAGTCTTGGGGTAGACGGCCGGCCAGCCAGGATTTGATCGTCTGACGGTCGACGGGGACCGCGGATCGGCTACCTGGGCGTCTTCCCCTTCCCCCCGGCCGCCCTCGGGGGCCCCGTGGACCTCCGAAACCTTGTGCTCCCGACATCATTCCTTCAAATATTTCTTTCATGATTACATTATTACATCACTTGGATCATTACTGGCGCATTTTTTCGAACGCCGGACACCCGAACCGCTGACCACCCGTAGGGCTCTACACGAAAGCTGCCCATTGTTTGCTTTGTGCCTGGGTCGGAGGTGGTATCGTAAAGCTCGCTGCAGGTAGACGTGAGACCGCAGCGTGTTCGTTGACGGCTTCGAAGGAGGTGGGTCTTGAGTTCCGAACCGCACAGTACCCAGCCTCCGCAGCCGTGCCCCGGCGTCTGAGCGCGTAACCGCAGGCCCGTCGGTCATCATCTGACCACGGCCGGATGGTGACGCCGACGTCGGGGTCACCGCCAAGCGGCGCTGCTCGATCGCAGACCGTGCCCGGGCGAGATCGGATACCACTACCCCAAGATGAGCCCTACACGGCGCGTCTAATCACACGACTCGACTACCAAACGCGCCACGCCGACGTCTTCGTCGACGCGCGTCTTTGGACCCTTACCGGGCCGCTCACGAATCCCTCACACAAGCTTTGGAAAGGAGGTGTCTCGTGTCCCCACGTGACTCTGCTACCGCCCTCACCGACCACAAGATCGGTTCCCCACCCGCCGCACTCGATCCGGCGCACATTGGCGACATCGAAGGCGCGCTCGGGACGATCCGCTTCGCCGAGCACACCCATCGTCGCTCGCCACACCAGCATGTACTGGCATTCCTTGCGATCATGGGCCCGGGCCTGATAGTCATGGTCGGCGACAACGACGCAGGGGGCGTGCAGACCTACACCCAAGCCGGACAAGCCTACGGCTACAGCCTGCTGTGGGTTCTGGCGCTCCTGCTGCCTGTACTTGTCATAAGCCAAGAGATGGTTGCCCGCTTGGGCGCTGTCACCGGTGTCGGCCACGCACGTCTGATCCGGGAGCGTTTCGGCAGGACATGGGCTGCCTTCGCCGTGTTCGACTTGTTCCTGCTCAACTTTCTTACCCTGCTGACCGAGTTCGTCGGCATCTATTTCGGCTTTGCCTATTTCGGCGTCCCGAAGCTCGCTAGCGTCGCCTCGGCGGGCGTTGCGCTATTTGCTATCGCTGCCAGCGGAAGGTTCCGCTGGTGGGAACGTTTCATGTTCGCGTTGGTCGCGGCAAGCTTTGTGTTCGTCCCAGCCGCCTTGATGGCGCATCCCCGTTGGGAGTCGATCGGCTACCATTCGCTCCTACCGGGAGTGGCAAGCGGCGTGTCAGGACCTGCGATACTGCTAATAGTCGCCCTGGTCGGCACCACCGTCGCCCCTTGGCAACTCTTCTTCCAGCAGTCGAACATAATCGACAAGCGGATAAGCCCGAGATGGCTGAACTACGAACGGGCTGACACAATAGTAGGCGGGGTCTTAACCACTATCGCCGCCGGGGCGATGATAGTCTTCGGAGCTGCGCTTTTCCGCTCACAGAGCTTCGGCTCGCCCTCTCTGTACACCGATTCGGGTTGGTTCAACCACGCTATAGCTTCGGTTCTTGGACCACTGGCAGGCGCTCTTGGTGCGGTGATGCTCATAGTCGCCTCTCTCGTCGGCGCTGGGGCCGTCTCGCTGTCGAGCTCCTACGCCTTTGGGGACTCCTTCGGGTCGCGCCACTCGCTGCACCGAGGCCCACGCTCTGCGCCACTGTTCTACGGGGCTTACGCCGCCCAGATTTTTCTGGCATGCCTGATAGTCGTCGTCGCTTCGAACTCCCTGCTCGGCGCTGCGACACAGTACGTACAGCTCCTGGCAGGTATCCTCCTTCCTTCCGCTGTGCTGTTCCTGGTGCTTTTGTGCAACGACCCCGAAGTGCTCGGGCCGTGGGTCAATGGACCTGTCAGCAACGTAGCCACTTCGTTGATCGTAGGCGTGCTCGTCGTCCTCTCCGCCGACTTGACTATAGCTACCTTGTTTCCTCACATAGACGGAGTGGCGCTCACCGAGGCGTGCTTCGCTGGCGCAGGGGCACTAGCTGCGCTCACGGTGCCGTTTCTCGTCGTCATCAGGCGCCTCGCAGCTATCCCTGCCTCGGCACGCAACCCGCCAAGGCCTGCATCTAGGGCTGGCAGCTCCCGCAAGGAGCGTCGCCGGGCACGCGACATCGCCCGGGTTAGCTGGCGAATGCCCGAACTTAACCAGCTGAGCCGGCCGCAGCCAAGCCTGGCCCGACGGGCCTGCCTAGGCCTCCTGCGTCTCTATCTCATAGCATCGCTCCTGGTGATCGGCTTGCGAACTTTCAGCCCGTACCTCCGCTGAACCGCTCGGCCCCGCTCGGCATGTCGAACCCGGCGCGTCTCTCCCTCACAGCGAGGAGGGCACAGGCGTCGCCGGCCGCCGGGCGGGCCTGACGGCTTATTGTGGAGACCGATGATCGATAACAACGTGCACGTAAGCCTCCAACTCCAAGAGGGATACAGGTTCCTGGTCGATCTAGGAGATCAGTTCGACCCTCTGACGATGGACGAACCGGCTCCGCTTGGAGCCGGGGAGGCCCCTAACGCCTCAGCAGTGCTCGCCGCTGCTGTCGGGAACTGCCTGAGCGCAAGCCTTCTGTTCTGCCTGAGGAAGGCCCACGTCGAAGTCTCCGACCTTCGTACCGACGTGGAGGTGGATTCCGAGCGCAACGAAACGGGACGTCTGCGAATAGGGAACATTCGGGTGAGCCTCAAACCGGTGTTGCCACCCGGCGCCGAAGGTCGGGTGGCGCGCTGCTTGGAGCTATTCGAGGACTTCTGCGTCGTCACCGCCAGCGTACGAGACGGGATCGACGTCGGCGTAACCGTAGACGTCCAACGCCCCCCCAGCGTCTGACCGCAGCCCGGGATCCAGGGCGGTCAGCCTCGAATCTCGCTCCACTCCAGCGTCGACCGTTTCCTCAGCAGTTGCAGGCCGCAACCAAGACAGCCGGTACGCTCCCAGGCGCCCTGGGTGCGGACCGCCGATAGCTCGACCTGCGCTGCACACCCGGGACACAACCCACCGGCCTCGTCGCTACCGCTAAGGTTTGCGAGCTTCGCTGGCTGGTTTACACCCTGGTCTGTCATCGTCTTGGTCTGTCATGGTCGACCGGCGGTGAGGCTAAGACAGCCTCTCGATGATCATTGCCATACCCTGCCCGCCGCCGACGCACATGGTCTCGAGCCCGAACGTCTTGTCCAACGTCTGAAGGTCGTTGATGAGCGTGGTCATGATACGAGCCCCGGTCATTCCGAAGGGGTGCCCGAGGGCTATTGCCCCGCCGTGGGGGTTGAGCTGATCCTCGACCGAGATGCCTAGCTCCGCGCACACGGGCAGCACCTGCGCCGCGAAAGCCTCGTTCAGTTCCACGACGTCGATGTCGCCTATCGACATCTTGGTCTGGGCGAGGACCTTTCCTACCGCTTCGATCGGACCCACCCCCATTATCTCAGGGGCGAGACCCGAAACTGAGCTCGCGACGATCCGGGCCAGCGGTGTCACACCAAGCTGGCGGGCCTTGTCCGCAGACATGACGAGCACCGCTGCTGCGCCGTCGTTAAGAGGACAGGAGTTGCCGGCCGTCACCTTGCCGTCGGGCTTGAAAGCCGGAGCGAGTTCGGCGAGGCGCTCTACGGTGGTGTTCGCCCGAGGACCGTCGTCTTTGGAGACGACGGTGCCGTCAGGCAGCGTGACTGGGATGATCTCGCGGTCGAACGCGCCACTGTTCTGGGCTGCTACGGCCCGGTCCTGGCTGAGCTTGGCGAACTCGTCCATGCTCTTGCGGCTCACGTCGAACTTCTCGGCGACGTTCTCAGCGGTCATGCCCATTGGGATGTACACGTGGTTCACGAAATCCGGTCGGGTGTCGTCGGTGAAACGGACGTTTGCCGCTTCCTTGGTGAAACCCTGTCCGGCGGTACGCGACACGCTCTCGACGCCTCCGGCGACGAACACGTCCCCCTCGCCGGCCTTGATGGCGTGGAAAGCCATCCGAATGGTTTGCAACGACGAAGCGCAGAACCGGTTGACGCTGGTACCAGGAACGCCATCTGGAAGACCTGCGAGCAGGGCTATGTTGCGAGCTTCGTTCATTCCTTGCTCACCGGCGTGATTAGCCGATCCGATCATGACGTCTACGACGTCAGCCGGGTCGAGCTCCGGCACCTTCTCCAGCAAGGACTTGACGATGAACGCGCACATATCGTCCGGTCGGTAGTCAACGAGCGAACCTTTGAACGCACGGCCGATAGGGCTTCGTGCGGTCGCAACGATCACGGCTTCTGGCATCGCTCAGCGGCTCCTTCATAACTTTTTATACGGTCACTACAGGTTCTAGCACCACTGGACGACCCCTTCCAGTCCCGTCCATCTTCGCTGGGCTGCCTCGCCGCCAAGCGGACCCAGGCGCCAAGCTACGGGTCCAGGTCCGGTAGCTTTGACCCGGTAGCTTTGAGGTAGTAGAGCAACGGAAGCGAGGCGATAGCTTGGCGGCTGACGGCAAAGCGGCCCAATTCGACGGTGGTGTCACCTACAGGATGCAGCTGAACGCTGACTTCGGCTTCGCCGAAGCTGCGGCGGCGGTCAAGTACTTGAGCCGCCTTGGAGTTACGCACCTGTACTGTTCCCCCATCTTCCAAGCCGTCCCGGGCAGCGCCCACGGCTACGACGTGGTGGACCCTTCGGCTATCTCTGATGACCTCGGCGGAGTTGACGGCTTCGAGGCCTTGGTCGGCACCCTCGCCGCCGCAGGGATTGGCGTCGTGGTCGACGTCGTAGCGAACCATATGGGCACAGCGTCGCGTTCCAATACGTGGTGGTGGGAAGTCCTCGAGAACGGGCCGTCAAGTCCTTGGGCATCGTATTTCGACGTGGATTGGGATCCCCCCGAAGCCAAGCTCCGCCAGCGCGTGCTGGTACCGGTGCTCGGAGACCACTACGGCAGGGTTCTCGAAGCCGGAGAGATCCAACTCGCACGCGACGGAGGATCGTTCTTCATCGCCTATCACGACCACCATCTGCCGGTGTCACCCCGCACGATCGACGAGCTTCTCGCCGAAGCGGCATCCTTGGCCGACAGTGCTTTACTCGAGGAGGTGGCCCAGGGTTTCGCGAGACTCCCGGAGGCCACGCAACTTGACCGTGACAGCGTCGCTCGACGCCACCACGAAAAGGAGTGGCTGCGACGCCGTCTCAGGACCGCCCTGGCCTCCGACCCGGTCCTCGCCGACGGTGTCGACAAGGCAGTCGCTAGCTTCAACGCGGACAGAGATCGCCTCGACAGCCTCCTGCGGCGCCAAAATTATCGGCTGGCCTGGTGGAAAGTCGCCGGCGACGAATCCGATTACAGGCGTTTCTTCGACATCTCCGATCTCGTCGCCCTACGCATGGAAGACCCCGAGGTCTTCGCCGCCTACCACTCGGCGCTGCTGGGATTGGTTCGCGAGGGCAAGGTGTCGGGGCTGCGAGTCGATCATCCCGACGGCCTACGAGACCCACAGCAGTACTTCGAGAGGCTCGCTGAGGCCACGTCAGGGGCGTGGGTGGTAGCCGAGAAAATCCTCGCTTCCGAGGAGGTCCTCCCCGACGGCTGGCCGGTGGCGGGAACAACCGGCTACGACTTCGCAAACCAGCTCGGGGGTCTTTTCGTCGACCCGGCAGGCGAAGAGGAGATCACTTCGACCTACCGGGACTTCACCGGCGATGAGAGCACCTTCGACGAGACTGCCGGCATCGCTAAACGCGAAGTCATAGACGGATCCCTCGCAGCAGACTTCGAGCGCCTTACCGCTTCGTTCGTGGATGTGTGCGAAGGTCGCATGCACTACCGCGATTTTACCCGTCCCCAACTTCGCTCTGCGCTAGCAGAGACAATGGCATGCTTCGGCTTCTACCGCCCGTACGTGCGTCCGGACGGGTCGACCACCGCCCAGGACCGCCGCTCGGTCACGGCGGCTATAGCCGCCGCTTCGCGACGGCGACCGGACCTCGATCCTGAAGTCTTCGATTTGCTCGAGGAGATCCTCCTTCTCGACCAACGCGCTCCCGTCGAGGTCGACCTGGCGATGCGGTTCCAGCAGCTATGCGCAGCTGTGACAGCCAAAGGGGTCGAAGACACCGCTTTCTACCGCTACGTCAGGTTCGTCGCGTTGAACGAAGTGGGCGGCGATCCCAGCCGTTTCGGCGTTATCCCCCGAGATTTCCACGCTCACAACCTTCGGATCAACACGGCGTGGCCTTCGACGATGGTCGCGACCTCCACCCACGACAGCAAACGTTCGGAGGATGTCCGCGCAAGGCTGGCGGTGCTGTCCGAGATCCCTGTGACGTGGCGAAAGGCCGTACGGGAATGGTCGCGAATCACAGCGCAGCACAAGACACGAGACCTCCCGGACCGTCGAACGGAGTACCTGCTGTACCAGACGCTCGTCGGCGCCTACCCACTAAGCGTCGAACGCGCAGCGGCCTACATGCGAAAGGCCGCGCGCGAGGCGAAGCTCGCGACGAGTTGGAGCTCGCCGAACCTCGACTACGAACGTGCGCTCGACGACTTCGTCACCGCTGTCCTAAGCGACGAGTCGTTCACGTCGCACCTGGAGAGCTTCGTCTCGGGTCTGATAGGTCCCGGGAGGAGCAATTCCCTCGCCCAGACAGTCCTCAAGCTGACCTCGCCCGGCGTAGCGGACATCTACCAGGGTTGCGAGACTCACAATTTGACTTTGGTGGATCCCGACAACCGCTCCCGCGTCAACTTCAGCAAGCTTGACTCCCTGCTCGACGAGTGCGAGCAGGCCTACAGCACCGCGGGGATCTCGGGGATCCTCTCCGGAGCCGACCGCGGCCTGGACAAGCTGTTCGTGCACCAGCGCACGCTCGCGACGCGCCGGGACAACCGCGAAGCGTTCTCCCCCGACGCCCAGTATCGACCAATCGAAGCTGAAGGTTCCGCCCGCGAGCACGTGGTCAGCTTCGTGCGAGCAGAGCGCGTCCTCGTCGTGGTCCCCCGGCTGGTCATGGGTCTGAGAGCGAAAGGCGGGTGGGATAAGACGCGACTCCGGCTCCCCCCAGGCTCCTGGTCGGATTGCTTCAGCGGTACTGTTTGGTCCAACGAAGCGCGTCTGAGTGAGCTTCTGGGATCCTTCCCTGTCTCTGTGCTCGTCAAGCAGCCATGACAAGCGACGCTTTGGCACGAGAGAATCCCAGACAGCATCGGCCGGCTGGCGTGTGGACTCCACGCGTTTGGGCGCCGCTAGCTCGCAACGTGGAGTTGGTGTTGGCCTCCGGAGAACGACACCCGATGGTCCGGGCTGACGAACTGCTCGGAGCCGGGTGGCATGTCGCGCCGGGTGTCGATCTCGCCGGCGGGGTTCGCTACGGCTTCTCCCTCGACCACGGACCTGCGCGCGCCGATCCACGGTCCGCGTCGCAGCCCTGTGGGCCTGAAGGTCTATCCGAGGTGATCGACCATAACCGCTTCGAGTGGTCCGATCTCTCCTGGAGGGGGTTTCATCTAGCCTCCGCTGTCATCTACGAACTTCACGTCGGAACCTTCAGCCAGGAGGGCACTTTCGACGCCGTCGCCACACGCCTCGACCACCTGGTCGACCTTGGGATCACAGCGATCGAGCTGATGCCCGTTGCCGAGTTTCCCGGTGAGCGCGGCTGGGGTTACGACGGAGTGAACCTGTACGCCGCGCACCACGCCTACGGTGGCCCGGACGCCTTGAAGAGGCTAGTAGACGCCTGCCACAAGCGTGGTTTGGCGGTGATACTTGACGTCGTCTACAACCATCTCGGCCCCTCGGGTAACTACCTGGGCGAGTTCGGACCTTACTTTACCGACAGGCACCAAACGCCGTGGGGACAGGCAATCAACTTCGACGGACCTGGCAGTGACGAGGTGCGACGCTTCGTCACCGACAACGCCGTACAGTGGCTAGCCGACTATCATCTCGACGGCTTGAGGCTCGACGCCGTTCACGCAATCTTCGATTCGTCGGCCGTTCACATCCTCGAGCAACTCGCGTCTACAGTAGCCGAACTCTCAGCCGCTACCGGGTGGAGACGCTGGCTTGTAGCCGAAAGCGACCTCAATGACCCGCGGATAGTGAAAAGCTGCCAGGTCGGCGGCTTCGGACTCGACGCCCAATGGTTGGACGACTTCCACCACTCGCTGCACTGCCTGATCACCGGCGAGCGAGGCGGCTACTACAGCGACTTCGGTCGGGTGGAGGACCTCGCGACGTCCCTACAACACGGATACGTCTACTCGGGCCGTTACTCGGCCGTGCGAGATCGCTCCCATGGGCGTACGACTGCCGGGCTGGCAGGCTGGTCGTTCGTGGGCTTCGCCCAAAACCACGACCACGTGGGCAACCGGGCGGTCGGCGATCGTCTCAGCGCTAACGTCAGCGTCGGATCCCTCAAGATAGCCGCCGCCCTGACCATCCTTGCGCCGTTCATCCCGATGGTGTTCCAAGGAGAGGAGTGGGCTGCGTCGACACCGTTCGCATACTTCACCGATCACACCGATCGAGCGCTTGGCGACGCGGTGCGCGAGGGACGCCGTAACGAGTTCGCCTCTTTCGGCTGGGACCCGCTAGCAGTACCCGACCCGCAGGACCCGGCGACCTTCGAAGCTTCCCGCCTGCGGTGGGACGAGACCGACCAGAGCGAACATCGCGATGTTCTCGAATGGTATCGGTCCCTCATCCGGCTTCGCCGCTCGGTCCCCGAGCTGGCCGACGGCCGGATGGACAAGGTCAGGTTCTCCCGGATCGCCGACAGCGTGTTCACCGTCTCGCGTGGACCGGTGCTCCTCGCCGTGAACCTGAGCGCCGCGCACGTCGCCGTTACGCTAGATTCCCCACAGGACGCGATGCCGGTCGCCCGTATAGCGCTCGCCTCGCAGGGGGAATGCGACTTGCGCTCCGGGAAGGTGGAACTGCCCGCCGAGTCGGCTGCCGTGGTGATAACACCCACCGGCGTCCTCCCCGCCGAAACCAGCGTCGAGCCGCCAGCCACACAGCTAGGTCCTGTTTCCTCCCCAGCGAAGGGAGACTCCCGATGACCGGAATCTTCGAGCCCCACTACAGCTCCTCGTGGCCCACCGAGAGGTGGCCAGGAAGACCGTCTCCGCTGGGAGCGACCTACGACGGAGCTGGCACTAACTTTTCGATCTTCTCCGAGGGCGCGGAAGCTGTCGAACTGTGCCTTCTCGGGGCCGACGGCGACGAGCTAAGCATCGAGCTCGACGAAATCGACGCTGCCTGCTGGCACGTCTACCTGCCCAACGTGTCACCCGGACAGCGCTACGGCTACCGGGTGCACGGACCTTGGGATCCACCTTCAGGGCTTCGCTACAACCCGGCCAAGCTGCTGTTGGACCCCTACGCCAAGGCGATAGAAGGTTCCGTCGACTGGAACCCGGCGTGTTTCGGGCACGTTCCCGGGGACGAGGACACAAGAAATGACTCTGACAGCGCAGCGCATGTTCCCAAGTCCGTCGTCCACCAGCCATACTTCGACTGGGGAGACGACCGCCGGCCGGGAGTCCCGCTGCACGAAACGATCATCTACGAGACCCACGTCAAGGGTTTCACCCGCAGGCATCCCGACATCCCCCGTGCGCTCAGAGGGACTTTCGCCGGGATGGCCCATCCGGTGGCAGTGGACTACCTGCGCTCACTCGGCGTCACCACAGTCGAACTGCTCCCCGTCCACCAGTTCGTGCACGACGGCCATCTCCTAGAGCGAGGACTTCGCAACTACTGGGGCTACAACTCGATCGGGTTCTTCGCTCCGCACAACGAGTACTCGGCGAACGGACCTCGCGGTCAACAGGTCCAGGAGTTCAAAGCGATGGTAAGGACCCTCCACGAGGCTGGGATCGAGGTGATTCTCGACGTCGTGTACAACCACACGGCGGAAGGCAACCACCTAGGACCGACGTTGTGTTTTAGGGGCGTAGACAACCGCGCCTACTACCGTCTCGTTCCCGGCGACGAGGCGCACTACTACGACACGACAGGAACGGGCAACAGCCTAAACGTCAGTCACTCACGAAGCCTCCAGCTGATAATGGACTCGCTGCGCTACTGGGTTACCGAGATGCACGTAGACGGCTTCCGTTTCGACCTCGCCGCCACACTGGCCCGTCAGTTCTTCGACGTCGACAGGCTGTCGGCGTTCTTTGACCTCGTAGACCAAGACCCGATCGTCAGCCAGGTCAAGCTCATCGCCGAACCCTGGGACCTTGGCCACGGCGGATACCAGGTCGGCAACTTCCCACCTTTGTGGTCGGAGTGGAACGGAAAGTACCGAGACACCGTCCGCGACTTCTGGCGGGGAGAGCCGGCGACTCTTCCAGAGCTCGCCACCCGCCTGACGGGCAGCTCCGACCTCTACCAGGCCGACAATCGCCGGCCTGTCGCGAGCATCAACTTCGTCACAGCCCATGACGGTTTCACATTGGCGGACCTCGTCTCCTACGACCACAAGCACAACGAGGCCAACGGTTACGACAACACAGACGGGGAGGGCCACAACCGGTCCTGGAACTGCGGCCACGAAGGCCCGACGGACGACCCGGACGTACTCGCATGCAGGAGTCGCCAGCAGCGTAACTTCATAGCCACTCTCCTTTTGAGCCAGGGTGTACCCATGATCGCCGGGGGCGACGAGATCGGCCGCACACAACGTGGCAACAACAATGCCTATTGCCAGGACAACGAGGTTTCATGGTACGACTGGGCCCAGCTCGACTCTGATCTGTTCGAGTTCACACGGCGCATGATCGAGCTTCGAAAGCTGCACCCGGTGTTGCGCCGCAGGCGCTGGTTCCACGGTATGCCCATACGCGGCGTTCCCGACATCGGCTGGGTGAAACCCGACGGCAGCGATATGACAGACCAGGATTGGGACGCAGGGTTCACTCAGGCTATCGGCGTCTTCTTGAACGGCGAGGCTATCCCCACGAAGGACACCCGTGGGCGGCGGGTGACCGACGACTCGTTCCTGGTGCTCCTCAACGCACACCGCGAACCTCTTAAATGGCGACTTCCCGAACGCTGGGGGCTCGGCTGGACGCTGGTCACGTCGACCGGCGCTGTTCCGACTCTCGGCAAGAAACCGCACCGCAATGTGACGGTCGGACCGGGATCGTTGACAATATTCCAGCAAGGTGTCGACAACCGGCGTTAGGGGCCGTCCCCTTCGACCGCTATCTCCGAGGCCGAGCCTGCTGCCAGGGCTCGGAGGGCCTCTATCTGGCCGGTATTTCCGATTACCACAAGTACGTCGCCGCCGTGGATCAGCGTTTCTGGAGGCGGGTTCGTCAAAAAGCCCTCCCCGACATGGTGGATAGCCAGGACAAGCGCTCCCGTCATCGCGTGGAGCCGGGATCCTCGTAGCGTCATATCAGCAATCGGCGACGACAGCGGAACCGGTATCTGCTCGAGGCGGAACTCAAGGCTTCCGTCGTGCATGACGATATCGAGGAACTCGACGACGTGAGGCTGCAAAGCGAGGGCCGCCATGCGAGCGCCTCCTAAATCTTGGGGGTTGACGACTCTGTTCGCGCCTGCCTGAAGAAACTTGGGCACCGCCGACTCAGATGACGTGCGTGCCACTATGAACAGATCGGGATGCATCGACCTGGCGGTCAGAGTGACATAAAGATTGTCGGCGTCGCCGCTGAGAGCCGTGATGAGCACCCGGGCTCTGGCGATCCCAGCAAAGCCCAGAACCTCCTCGTCGGTGGCGTCCCCGCAAATCGACAAGCCTTTCACGGTCGCGATCCTCTCCGCAGAGGAATCGACCACCACGACTTGCATATCCGAAGCTGCCACATAGCGGGCTATGGAACTACCCACCCTCCCCCATCCGCACAAGATGAGGTGACCCTGGAGATTGTCGATCTGGCGTTGCATTCGTCGCCTCCTGAGCTCGTCGCTTAGGTATCCGCCGACTAGCGTCTCCACCAGCGTACTGAAGGTGTACGCCGCTACGCCGACCCCGGCGAGGATCAGGATAATCGCAAACGCCTTCTCACCTGCTCCGAAGGGACGGACCTCGCCGAAACCGACCGTCGAGACGGTGACCACCGTCTGGAATGCGGCGTCGAGAGGGCCGTAGCCGAACATCATGAACCCCGCCGTGCCCGCAATTACGACTGCGACTAGGCTGATAATCCCGTAGCGAAGGCGCATCGCCGGTTCCGTTTGGCGTCCGAAACCGGGTCGGCCTCGAGCGCTGGACCCGGGCGGGAACGCACCCTTGGGCGGATCATGCGCCACGCAGCACCGCCGCCCAGAGTCGGTCGGCGACAGCGGCTACCGCCTCGGCGACTACGATGTAGCGTCGGTACATGTCCTGGCCAATAAGCACTTTACGCAGATCTTCGGAGCTGACTAGCTTCCCCATTGCGACTCGATAGCAGCGCTCGACTTCATATGCGGCATCGCTCGCAAGGTCAGCCTGGCGCCCCGCCTCTCGAGGATCTTTCACTAGGAGTGCCGCTGCGGACGCCACTGCCCGGGCTCCGGCCGTGAGGTGCCCGCTCATGGCTGCTGCATGGCCGTCAGGTTCCCAGCCCAGCACCTCGCCTTCGCGCACCACGTTGCGGGCTCGGACCACCACCCGGTCGATGCGCTCCGATATCACGAAGAGGTCTTCCTGGTCGATCGGCGTCGACAGGGCGGACTGCAGCGCTGCCAGAAGCCGGCGACGGGCGTCGTAGGCGTCGTGCTGGGCGCTTCTCACAGCATCCGCCGCTACGCCTCCGGCTCCCCTGGACCACGACTCGAAGGAAACCATCCCGTCCACGCTCAGCTTTGCCTGCGACCCGAGCAGGCCTATGACGTCTGGCACGACGGGAAGAAACAGCCTCGACAGCCTACGCCGGTGAGCGCTCCTGGCAGCCCTGTTTGCCGGCGGCTCGTCTGAGCTGGTCACGCTACGCTGCCTGCGAACTTGAAAGCCATCTCGACGAGCGCTCCAAGAACAGCGCAAGCCGGTACGGTGACCGCCCACGCCGCAGCGACTGTGGCGACAGTCGGCCAGTGCACGTGGCGTCTGCGGCGTGCCGCTCCGGTGCCGATCACGGCCGAGTCGAGGACGGTCGACGTGCTCACAGGGGCTCCGAGCAGAGCGGCCCCTATGATGACCATGGCTGCCGAGCTCTGTGCGGACAGGCCGTCGAGCGGACCGCCCCGGTAGAACTTCGAGGAAACGGTGTTCACTATCCTCCGCCCTCCAGCTGCGGTACCGGTTGCAAGGACAACTGCCACCATAGCCTTGACCCAGAAAGGAACACCGAAGTTCTTGATTACGCCCGAAGCGACCAGGACCGCCGTCGCCAGTCCCATCGCCTTCTGGCCGTCGTTGGAGCCGTCAGCGAGTGCCACGACTCCCGCGGTTACCCAGATGGAACCGCGCACTGGCCCAAGTGCATGGCGCGATGCACGGCGCAGAGCAGCGCCGAGTGCTCCCCTCGTCGCTGCAGACGCTGCGCCGCCCAGAAGGGGTGAAACGACGAGCGCTGCGAGAGTTCCTGCCACCCCGTAAGGGTGAAGCCCGTGAAGTCCGCCCCACCCGACTGCGCTGAGACCCCCTTCGACGGCCGCTGCGCCGGCGAGGCCACCGACGATGGCGATGCTGGCACTGACCGGGACACCCCGTCTCGTCGCAACGAGGGTGAAACACAGGCTCGGCAGACCACCCGCTAGGTAAACCTGCGACAGCTCGTGGGCAGGAACGTGCACGATGCTCGTCATGGTCACTGCCACCGCCTGGCCTGCGATGATCCCGCCGACGACGTGGACCACGAAGGAAAAAGCCATGACCGTCCGGTAACCACCGGCCCGGGCTGCGATCAGCGCAGCGCTAGCGTTCGGCGCATCCGACACACCCAGCATGAAAGCGAACCCGACGACGACGCCTATCGCTGCGAGATCCGGTAGGCCCACAGCGCTAACATAGTGAGTGGAACACACGCTCGGCTCAAGCGCCGGCCTGGGAGGGTGGTCACGATCGGCAGGGCCCTACATTCAGCGGGAGCCACAGCAAGCGGCCAGCCGGTGCCTTCGCAGGTGCTCTGGCGGCACTACCTAAACGCGGTGATCGAAATCGAAGTCAGCCCCGGACGCTGGGCCAACCTCAACGGATCTGACGCGCTAGGCGTTCTACCGCTCCCCGCTCCAATCCACGTGATCACAGCGTGCAACCCACAGGGCAGGGAGCGCTCCGAAGCGTCGAACCGTGCCGCCGCAGCCGAACTCGCAGGCGAGCTGTGGGTATCGGGTGTCGCCATGTCCAGAGCGTTGGGGCGAAGCCCTAGCGGGGATCACTCCGAATCAAGCGTAGCGGTAAGTGGGCTCAGCCGACAGGAAGCTCTGCGCCTGGGCCGTCGCTGCGGCCAGATCGCAATCTACGAGGTCACGGCTGACTCCGTCATCCTGGTGGCCTGCGACGCCGAGCGCGTCGAGGCTGTCGAGCGGCGTTCCACCGGGCGCACAGGACCCCATCGGGGTTCCCACGTTCCGCGCATACGAAATTCGACCGGGGAGTGTGCGTCGTGTATCCCTGGGGAGGCGGCGCTCACCCGGCCAACAAAAAATCCCCGGCCGGCCCCTACCGCTTCATAGCGGCCAGTTCCTTCACCCTGCTCTAGTTAACCATCCAGCAGGGCTCACGCATAACGAGACATCAAACAGCGGTTCACCTAAATTCTAACTTGTCGCGGACCCTTAGCCCCGGCTGACCATGAGCTGTGCGGCTTCAGCCAGGGCAGGGATAGCCGTAGAAATAATGGCCCGGGCCCGGGCCCGGTCTTCGTCGTCGAGCGCATAGCGGCTGCCGCTCTGGTCACCGACGGTTGAGACCACGTCGTCCTGCTCCATCGACTCGAGGTGACCCTTGAGCCGCCATCCGGCGAGAGCCTCCACAGCATCGAGGACGTCCTTGGCCAGCGTGGCGTCGAGGTGGCCTTTGGCGTGGAGGGCTTTGACCCGCTCTCGGGTGTTCGCCACCGTGATCTCGGCGCACAGGCACATCCCCTTGATGTAGAGCTGGATAGGCCGTGAGAGCTTTTTGACGTTGAGTTGGGCGCCGTCTGCGTCGAGAGACCCGGGGCTAGGCAGCTCGCCCATCTGCGTGGTCGCCTCCTCGATCGCTACCCGCCCCGATTCGACCGCACGGGACTGGCCGCCTTTGCCCTTCTCGGTCAGGGTCCGGGCCAGCTTGCCCTGGTACTGCTGGGCCAGCTGGACGCCTCCCCCAGAGCCGAAGGCGAAGCGCGGCTCGCGCAGGGCGTCGAACAACTCGGCGTCGGCGCCCAGTTCGATGTCTGCCTGGTTGAATGTGATCCAACCGGGTCGGCGCTGGATGCGGGCCAGCTCCTCGGGGGTACCGATCAGGACCTCCGGTCCGTAGGGCATCTGGCCCGAGGGCGCTGGGAACACGCCTCCCTCACAGATACGGAGTCCCTTGCGCTCCTTGCCCGACTGTGCGGCGGCGCCGCGCTCTCCGAGACCGTTGGCCTTGGCAGCCATGCGCCGTCCAAGCTCTTGGAAGTACTCCTTCGAAGTGTGTTTCTCCTTGCCCATCCTGGTCGACTTGGTGGTGCTGCCCACGACTAGGGCCACGTCGAGGTCTCCGAAGCTGGTGTGCTCCTGGCGCCCCCCCGAACCGAGCGCCAGGAAGGCGTACTCGCTGGGCGGAGTACCCCAACCGGCCGCCTGCATCTCTTGAAGCGCCTCTACGTGGAACTGTTTCAGGAGCAGGTCCACCACGTCCGACGCGTAGCGCTGCACCACGAACGCCGGAACCTGGCGGGCCAGCATGTCCTTCATCTCTTTCCGAGCCTGGTCGAGTTCCGCCTTGTGCATGTTGTCAAGGTCGCCTTTGGAGGTCTCGGTCGGCGCCTGGAGCCGACCCGGGCCGCTCTCGGTGGCCTGCGCCTGCTGCAGCCCGAAGGGAACCCGCTCGGGCATGTATCGCTCGCCCCGCCGCTCCAGGGCGCCTGAGCCGGCCGAGAACAGATCGCCTCTGGCCTCGGCAGTGCGCCGGCCTTTCTCCGTGGCGTCTTGGAGCTCCTGGCCGGTTTTGCCGGCGCCCATCTCGCTGGGTAGCAGCCGATTCGCCTGGATCTGCAGTTCGTTGACCAGTCCCTGGTAGCGCTGGGCCACCTCGCCCCATCGGATCACCGGGTCGTCCTCGTGGAGCATCGGGGGGAGCGCTGCTAGCCTGCCCAGGGCGGGCCGCTTCTCGTACTGCCACACCAGCCGAGCCCCCAGACGGTTGATCTGGGCGATCTGAGAACCTCCCTTTGATCGCGACGCCTCGGGCACCAGCTCGAAGAAGGATGGCACTGTGACGCCGAGCAGCTCCTTCACGTGCTTCTCCTGCTCCTCAAGCGCCGCGGAGGCCGTTCGGGTGATCCTCCCGATCATCTGGAGGTCATTGTCCATCCTGTAGGCCTCTATCCGATCCAGGGACTTGCTGTACCCGATGGTCCTCAGGGCGCCCTGCACGTCGGGGGACAGATCGTCGAAGGTGGCTGCGCCCAGGTTGCCGCCCAGCCGCGCGGCCAGGTCGACGGCCTGCTCGTAGCTCCCGATGCCATAGGCCATGTAGGCGAGCAGCATGTTCTGGGCCAGCCTCACACGCCGGGCCGCAGGGCTGTCCGCTTTGAGCGACTTGCCGCCGCTGACTCGTGTCACGATCGCCTGCGCCTGGGCGGTGCGGGACCCATCCCCAGCCGCTATCCACGCGGCCATTTCGGCCGGACCGAAACTTCGAGGGGCCATCATCTCGCCCGTATCAGCGGCCCGGGCCAACGCCGCCGGGAGCTTGAACGGGCCGACCGCCTGGCCGGGCGACTTGCCTTGGGGCTGGGCCGGCGGGTGGGAGGCCAGGTGCTGCTCGAGAGTTAGTACCGCATCAGGGGGCAAGGAGGCGACCGCCTGGTCGAGGGACCGGTCGGCACCCGAAGCGACCGACAGTTCGTGCTCCTCGTCGGTCGGCTCATGATCGCTGCGCGGCTGCTCGGCCTCCGATCGGCCGCTGCTATGGGCCGGGTCGGCCGGGGGCGCCGGCTCGGAGCCCGGTCCTTGCGCCGAGCCGATATGCACGGGCGGATTTGATGGTCTCGACACCACGAAGTCCGCCGGGGGCGCCGGCTCGGAGGATACGAACCGCGAGGTCACGGACCGTATAGCGCCCTTCAGCAGCGCCCCAATCCGTCCGAAAAGGCCCGGGCGGCGACCCGACGGGCCGGTCACGACCGCCGGCGACTGCACCGGGGCCGGCTCGACCGCCGGGACCGGTGGGGGCTTGGTCTGGCGGGACGGTACTAGCGGCGGGGCCGGGCGGGTAGGCGCCGCCGGAGTCACCACCGAGCGGACAGCCTGGTTGCCGACGATCTGCTGGAGGTGCGTCAAGTCGGTCGGCGACAGCCGGTTGAGCACCTCTGCGCGGTCTGGCTTTCGGGCCAGATCCCCGAGCACCCCCTGGATCTGGAGTGAGCTCGGCGCCGCAAACGGCGTTGGACGGGGCGGAACTGGCGGCTTGGCCCGCAGCCCTGATGGCTGTGGGGGCTTCGGAAGGGGTCTGCGTTGCGGCCTGTCACCCGGCTGCATGGTTCAAACGTTACACCACGGAGAAATAACATGGGAAGGCTCGAGCGATCGCTTCGGTGGCTGCCCGACACCCGGACCCTTTCCGAAGGTCGATAGCACGACTGTGATCACTGGTGGTGAAGTCATCTTGGTCAGGCGGTTCAAAGGCCTCCACGGGTGTACGTGGTCGTAGAGATCTAGCCCCGCTACGCTCGCTTCGTCATCCTCACGATGACCCAGACGGGAAACCCGTCTCTTGCAAGTGACATCAGACAGACTCCGCAAAGGCGCAAGCCAAAAACGGACCGGAAAGACCTCCCTCGATGGCTGCTCTTATCGCCACAAGCAGGCCAGCCCAATCGACTGAGCAGCCCGAGTTCGAGGAACGCCACCGCCTTCGTGCGCCGCCGGCTACTAGCGTGGGGACATGGCAGACCGATCCGACCGCCACACCGGTAACCTAGCGCTGCGGCCTCTGCTCGACGCGGGCGTGGACACCATGTTCACCTTGAACGGCGGCCACGTGTGGCCTCTATATGACGCTGCTCTCAAAGCCGGGATGCGCATCGTCGACACCCGCCACGAGCAGACAGCCGTATGGGCCGCTGAGGCCTGGGCCAAGCTGACACGGGACCCCGGTCTTGCGGTGCTGACGGCCGGCCCGGGAGTGACGAACGGTGTCAGCGCTATAACGTCCGCCTTTTTCAACGGCTCTCCTCTCGTCGTGCTCGGCGGACGTGCGCCGCAAGGTCGCTGGGGCGCCGGGTCCCTGCAAGAGATCGACCACCTGCCAATCGTAAGCTCGATCACCAAGATGGCTGCCACGGCCTTCGAGTCTGACGAAGCCCGAGACGTGGTGGCCCGTGCTCTCAGGACCGCCATGCAAGCTCACCGCGGCCCGGTATTCGTCGATTTCCCAATGGATGTGCTCTTCTCCCCGGGGGCCGAAGCCTCCGCTGCGAGCCGTAGCGACACAACCCACGAATCCAAAAGCGATCCCGACGGCGAGTTCGCTCGCGTAGCGGAGCTCATCGCGACAGCCGAACGTCCGGCGCTGATAGTGGGCAGTGACGTCTACTGGGCAGGTGCTTGGGAATCTCTTCGCAGAGCGGTCGAGACGATGGAGATACCGTGCTACGCGAACGGGATGGGCCGAGGATGTCTTCCCGGCGACCACCGTCTCGCGTTCAGCCGCACCCGAGCGACACTGAGCAAAGAGGCCGACCTAGTAGTGGTCGCCGGGACGCCCTTAGACTTCCGCCTGGGCTTCGGACGCTTTGGGGACGCACGAGTCGTGCACCTGGTCGACAGCCCAGAGGCCACTTCGCCACTCGCTCTCGACGCCACGAGCGTTGTCGGGGACCTGACGGCGGCCTTCGAGGCGATCGCTGCCTGGAGTGGCCCGAGGACGAATCACAGCAGCTGGGTCAGCCGCCTGACGGACGCGGAGAACGCTCATAGCGCCGCCGACCAGGCGAAACTGCGTTCGGAGTCGAACCCGATAAAACCCACCCGCGTCTTCGGCGAGCTCAACCAGCGGCTCAACCGGGACGCCGTAGTCATATGCGACGGTGGCGACTTCGCGTCCTACGCAGGCAAGTACGTGACCACTTTCACCCCCGGCTGCTGGCTAGACACCGGTCCTTACGGCTGTCTGGGAAACGGACTCGGCTACGCTGCGGCCGCTCGACTGGCGAGGCCCGACTCCCAAGTCGTGGCGATACTCGGCGACGGTGCCGCAGGCTTCGCTCTCGGGGATCTTGACACGCTGGTAAGGCACCGGCTTCCCGCTGTCCTCGTAGTCGGCAACAACGGGATATGGGGATTGGAGAAGCATCCCATGCGCGCCGTGTACGGCTACGACGTGGCTTGCGACCTGCAACCGGGCACCCGCTACGACCTCGTCGCCCAGGCCCTCGGGGGGGACGGCGAGACCGTAACCGACCCGGCCGGGATAGGACCCGCTCTCGACCGGGCGTTCGCGTCGAAAGTCCCCTACGTGGTCAACGTCCTAACCGATCCCGACGATCAGTATCCGCGAAGCTCGAACCTGGCGTGACAAGTAAGGCGCAAGACCTTATTCGTTCAAGGTGACATCGTGCGTGGCTATCCTGAGATGCCCTACACTTGATGGCAGTGAACGCTTTCACCATGCCACCAGCCGAGACAGCGGACGAGTCGAACCCACGGCGGCGTAAGAGAAACCCCCGAGGTCAGGGTTCACGGCTCCGAGAGGAGATCATCCAGGCCACGAGCGTCCTATTGGAGCGCACGGCCAACGAAGAGTCGGTCACCTTGAGGGCTATCGCACGAGAGATCGGAATCGCGTCACCGTCGATTAACTCGCACTTCGCCGACCGCATGGAGATCCTTGACGCTGTCATAGCCCGAGAAGTGACCGCTCTCTACGAGATGCTCGCAGCGGCAGTGGCATCCCGGACCGACCCCGTCGACAGGTTCCTCGCAGCGGTTCGCGCGTACTACCACTACGGCGTCACACGCCCCAGCCGGTACCGCCTGCTCCTCGGCAGGCGGTTCCTGCCCGACTGGAACGAGGACCGCCAGATGACCGACTCCTTGCAGGTCACCGGAGCTGCGTTCCAGATGGTCGTCAGTCTGATCCAAGACTGCATCGACGAGCGACGTTCCTCCAACGCAGACGCTTCGACGACAGCGGTCTCGGTTTGGGCGGTTCTGCACGGCGTGCTTGCGTTGCCCAACTCGATCACCACTTTCCCGTGGCCGGACATGGAGCAAGTCCTCGAAGCTGCGGTGATCCGCATCGCCGGCCTCGACGTGGCCGAGCACTGACTGAGCAGAGCACTGAACTAACCTGCGTCCGGATCCGGGCGAGGACCCCAGCCGGTACCGAAGCCCGCCGGGTTTGAGTTTTATGACCTAAGCCTCTAGCAGACGAGCTTGGCCGGAGCGACACTTACAGGCATGGAGCAAACCACCCCCAGCGACACTGGCGCGCCGAGAGGACCTTTGAGCGTCGAGGAGTTGCGTGACATCCACGCTTATTGGAGAGCTGCCAACTACCTTTCAGTCGGCCAGATCTACCTTCTCGACAATCCCCTGATAGGCGACGGTCTGCGTTCCGACCACGTCAAACCCCGCCTGCTCGGGCACTGGGGGACAACGCCGGGCCTCAACCTTCTCTACGCGCACCTGAACCGGGTGATCAAACAACGCGACGTGGACGTGGTGTTCGTGTGCGGCCCCGGTCACGGGGGTCCCGCAGTAGTAGCCAACAGCTACCTGGAGGGCACCTACAGCGAGATATACCCGCATATCACGACCGACGCCGAAGGGATGCGACTGCTGTTCCGCCAGTTCTCATTCCCGGGTGGGATCCCAAGCCACGCTGCCCCCGAGACGCCAGGGTCGATGCACGAAGGGGGCGAGCTCGGATACGCCCTGGCTCACGCTTTCGGGGCGGCCCTCGACAACCCGGACCTGATAGTCGCCACGGTCGTCGGGGACGGGGAAGCCGAGACCGGTCCTTTGGCAACGAGCTGGCACGCCAACAAGTTCTTGAACCCTGCCAGCGACGGGGCTGTGCTCCCGATCCTGCATCTGAACGGCTACAAGATCGCCAACCCGACCGTCCTGGCACGCATACCAGAGTCCGAGCTCGTCGACTTGCTCAGGGGATACGGCTGGAACCCTCTGATAGTCTCTGGCGACGAACCCATGGAAGTACACCAGCTTTTGGCGGGGACTTTCGACCATGCCTTCGATTCGATAGCAGAGATACAGACCCGGGCCCGAGACCACGGTGTCGGCGCGCGCCCAGAATGGCCCATGATCGTGTTACGCACCCCGAAAGGCTGGACCGGGCCGGCGGTCGTGGACGGCAACAAGACGGAGGGCTCGTGGCGGGCCCACCAGGTGCCCCTCGCTGACGTGCGCAACAACCCGGAGCATCTAAGCCAACTGGAAACGTGGATGCGGAGCTACCAACCCGAGGAGCTCTTCGACCGCACCGGGACTCTTCGCGCGCACCTGACTGCTCTCCCCCCGACCGGGGACAAAAGGATGAGCGCTAACCCCCAGACCAACGGGGGACGCCGCAGCGTAGACCTGATGATGCCCGACTTTCGCGACTACGCCGTGGAGGTGACCGCACCCGGTGCCGTCGTGGACGAGGCGACGCGCACCCTCGGACGCTTCCTGCGCGACGTCATGGCAGCGAACTCCGCCAACGCCAACTTCAGGGTCTTCGGTCCGGACGAGACGGCATCGAACCGTCTAGACGCCCTCTTCGAGGTGACCGGCCGTACCTGGATGGGCGAGACTCATCCCGACGACGACGAGCACCTGAGCCCGAACGGCAGGGTTACCGAGGTCCTCTCGGAGCATCTCTGCCAGGGGATGCTCGAAGGGTACCTCCTGACCGGACGCCACGGGTTGTTCTCCTGCTACGAGGCTTTCGTGCACATCGTCGACTCGATGTTCAACCAGCACGCCAAGTGGCTGAAGACCACACGCGAGATCGAGTGGCGCCGGCAGATCCCCTCCCTCAACTATCTGCTCACGTCCCACGTCTGGCGCCAGGACCACAACGGCTTTTCGCACCAGGACCCGGGCTTCATAGACCACGCTGTCAACAAGAAGGCGGACATCATCAGGGTCTACCTGCCACCCGACACCAACTGCCTGCTGTCGGTTGCCGACCACTGCCTGCGATCCCGCCACTACGTGAACATCGTGGTCGCAGGCAAACAACCGGCCCTGCAGTACCTAGACGTCGAAGCTGCGGCCGTCCACTGCCGCCGGGGGCTCGGAATATGGGAGTGGGCTAGCAACGACGCTCCCGGCGAGCCCGACGTGGTCATGGCATGCGCCGGGGACGTCCCCACCTTGGAGGTGCTCGCCGCAGTGGACCTCCTGCGCCATAACCTCCCGGAGCTCAAAGTACGGGTCGTCAACGTGGTCGACCTGATGACTCTGCAACCCCAAGCCGAGCATCCCCACGGCATCTCCGACGCCGAGTTCGACTCTCTCTTCACCGTCGACAAGCCGGTGATATTCGCCTACCACGGCTACCCGTGGCTGATCCACCGGCTCACCTACAGGCGGACGAACCACGCCAACATCCACGTCAGAGGCTACAAGGAGGAGGGGACTACCACCACGCCGTTCGACATGACCGTGATGAACGAAATGGACCGCTTCCATTTGGTCATGGACGTCGTGGACCGGGTCCCAGGGCTCGGGCAGAAAGCCGCCTACCTGAGACAGGACATGGCCGCCCGCCTGGCCACCCAGTGGGAGTACACCAAAGCCCACGGGGAAGACCCCCCGGAGATAAGCGACTGGGCATGGCCGGGCTGAGCGGTGGCGTCCGATCGGATCCTGGTGGTGAACTCCGGCTCGTCGAGCGTCAAGTTGCGCGTCGTGGAAGCTGACGACACCATCAGCGCTGCGGAGGATCTAGGCCCCCCAGACGCCAAACTGGCCGACGCCCTCGCAGGCTTCGTCGCCCGGATGGGACCGCCCGACGCTACCGCCCATCGGGTGGTACACGGTGGCGGCTTGTTCAGCGCTCCGACCGTGATAGACGACGCAGCCCGGGCCGCGCTGGAAAAGACCACTCTTCTAGCACCGTTGCACAACCCGCCGGCCCTCGTAGCGATCGACGTCTCCCGGCGACTGCTGGCAGGCAAGCCGTGCGTGGCGTGCTTCGACACGTCTTTTCATACCACGATAAGCCCGCAAGCTTCGACGTACGCGATCCCGGCGTCGTGGAGGACGGACTGGGGGGTCCACCGCTACGGTTTCCACGGGCTCAGTTGCGCCTGGGCAACCCGTCGGGCACCTGAAATCCTCTCCCCCGCGTCGCTCCCCTGCCCGCCTACTCCTGGGAGAGGCTTGCGTTTGGTCATCTGCCACCTAGGCTCAGGATCGTCGGTAAGCGCCGTCGAGGGGGGGCGCTCCGTGGACACCACGATGGGTTTCAGCCCGCTGGAGGGGCTCGTCATGGCGAGCCGTCCAGGAGACCTTGACCCAGCGGTCGTGCTGTTAGCCCTGCGCCGGGGTTTGACCGTGGAAGACGTCGACGACGCGTTGGAGAACCGCAGCGGGCTGCTCGGCCTTTCCGACGGGCGCTCGGCGGACATGCGCGACCTGCTCGAAGCACGCCACCAAGGGGACGGGCCAGCGGGGCTCGCCGTGTCGGTCTTCGTTCACAGGCTGAGAGCCAAGATCGCCGCTATGGCGGCAGCGACCTCCGGCACGGACGCCGTCGTGTTCACCGGCGGGATCGGTGAGAACTCCGCTGAGATCCGGGCCGAGGTATGCGCAGGTTTGGAGTGGATGGGCGTGCACGTAGACCCCGCCGCCAACAAAGAGGCCGCCGGCTCCGACCGAGACATCACCGGGCGCGGCTCGTCTGTCGCTGTCGGCGTGGTCGCTGCACGCGAGGAGCTGCAAATGGCCGCGGAGGCGCGCCGGGTGCTTCGTAGGAACTAGAAAGTACAAGGTGTTCCCCTACCGCCTCATCGACTCGGCTGAGAGGCTCAAAGACGTTCTCGACTCGGTGTTCCTGCTAGCCTCCGACCTCGCCCCGGACGCTCTCTACGGCAACGTTGTCGCTTCGGCCACCAGGCTCGTAGACGCTAGGTGCGGGGCGCTGGTGCTTTTGAACCCTGCGACGTCGGGAGCGTCGAAAGTCGTGCACGTCGGGTTGGACTCCGATGCTGTGGCGGATCTCGGCAAGCGACCCGAGCTGCCGGGGCTGCTCGACGCGATGGTCAAAAGGCGCCGGCCGTTGCGACTCGAAGGGTGGAGCGGCGACCCCGCCCAGCTGGGGCTCGCCGGCCCTGCCGGCTCGGTGACGAGCTTCCTCGGCTCTCCGATCCTGGTCGGCTCCCGGCTTTTCGCTCTCTTGTACCTTATCGACAAGGCACCTCGCCGGCCGCCGACCGGGCGCGGCGACGAGGCAACCCCGCAGAACCCGCCGTCGGAGCCTGCGGGCTTCGACGACCAAGACGAGGCGGTCGTGGCGACCCTCGGGTTCGCTGCAGGCTTGGCCTTTGAGATCAACAGGCTCGAAACCCAGGTCCGCGAACTGACGCTCATTTCGGAAAGGGAACGCATCGCCATGGAACTACACGACAAGGTGATCGGAAGGCTGTTCTCGCTCGGCCTTTCTCTACAAGCAGCAGCGCGGACGACCGCAGGGCCTGCAGCGGCGAAACTGCATGGGACAGTAAACGAGCTCGACGCCACGATCCGCGACATTCGCGACACTATCTTCTCGCTCGGCCCTCTCGGCGACCCCTACGCTGACGCCGGCGCCGTCGATGCGACGCCGTCGGAGCTGGAGCAGTGAACGCCCTGCCCACCGACAGCGCCTCGTGGGCTTCTTGCGACGGCGTACTCGCGGACGGAGGCACAGTGCATATCCGTCCGATCGCCCCCTCCGACGCTGCCCGTCTGGTCGAGCTGCACGGACGGCTCTCCGACGAGACGATCTACATGCGCTTCTTCTCCTTCCATCCCCGCCTAGGGGAAGACGAGGTTGCACACCTCACTACCGTCGACGGCGTGGACCGTATGGCGTTGGTCGCGACGTTGCGCGGTGACCTGATCGGCGTCTCCCGCTACGACCGCTCCCGCGACGAACCCGAGGAGGCCGAAGCCGCTTTCCTGGTCGAAGACGCGCACCAAGGTCGCGGTCTAGGGACGCTGCTGTTGGAGCACCTGGCCGTCTACGCGCGAGGGCAGGGCATAAGACGCTTCGTCGCTGACACCCTCCCGCAGAACACAGCCATGCAGGCGGTGTTCCGAAACGCCGGGTTCGTCGAAAAAGCACGTTTCGATAACGGCGTCGTCAGAGTCGAGCTCGACATCGAGCCCACAACGGCCACGACCGACGCTATCGAAAGACGCTGGGCGGACGCCGCTGCCGCTTCTATAGGTAGGGTGCTCCGGCCACGCTCGATCGCCGTGATAGGGGCCGGGCGGGCCCGGGGCGGTGTCGGCCACGAGCTTCTGCGCAACATCCTCGCCGGTGGCTTCAACGGCCCCGTCTACCCAGTTAACCCCTCCGCCCGTTCGGTTGCGAGCGTACCGGCCTTCCCGAGCCTCGCTTCGATCGAAGCTGAAGTCGACCTCGCAGTGATCTCCGTCCCGGCTGCTCAGGTCCCCGGGATCGTCGACGAGTGCGCGGCCAAAGGCGTCAAAGGTCTCGTGGTGGTCACCGCCGGTTTCGCCGAGCTCGGCGCCGGCGGGGCCGACGTGCAAGCAGACCTGGTCCGCAAAGCCCGGGGTGCGGGTATGAGGATGGTCGGCCCCAACTGCATGGGCGTCGTCAACACCGACCCCGACGTGTCGATGAACGCTACTTTCGCGTCCACGGCTCCTCTGCCTGGCAGAGTGGCCCTTTCTTCGCAGTCGGGCGGGCTTGGTATAGCCGTGCTCGAAGAGGCCCAACGGCGAGGCCTGGGCCTGTCCAGCTTCGTGTCGGTCGGCAACAAAGCCGACATAAGTGGCAACGACCTTCTCCGGTACTGGCAGCGAGACGGTTCCACCGACGTGATCCTTTTGTACCTGGAGTCGTTCGGCAATCCCCGCCGTTTTGCCCGTATCGCCCGGGAGGTGTCACGGACCAAGCCGATCGTCGCGGTCAAAGCAGGGCGCAGCCGGGCGGGCATTCGCGCTGCTGCGTCGCACACGGCTGCGCTCGCAAGCTCTGACGTGATGGTCGACGCATTGTTCCACCAGACTGGGGTAATCAGGGTCGACACCTTGGAGGAAATGTTCGACGTAGCCGAGGTGCTCGCGTGCCAACCGGTCCCTGCCGGGCGTAGGGTGGCGATACTCGGCAACGCTGGCGGGCCGGGGATCCTCGCTGCGGACGCCGCCGAATCGGCTGGCTTGGTGGTGGGCGAGCTTTCTGCGTCTTCCCAGTCGGCGCTGCGGGAGTTCCTGCCGGCGGAAGCAGGCGTGGCGAACCCGGTGGACATGGTCGCCTCGGCGACAGCCGCATCGTATCTGCGTGCCCTCGAGATAATCCTCGGAGACGACGGTGTCGACGCTGTGCTGACCATCTTCGCCCCGACGCTGCTAGCCACCGCCGACGACGTCGCCGCCGCCATAAACCAGGCAGCAGTCAACCAAGCACAGGTCGCCGCCGAGAAAAGCGCCCGGGGCAAACCCATCGTCTCTACATTCCTCGGCCGATGGGACATCCCCGAAGGCCTTCAAAACGCCCGCTCCAGGGTACCTTCGTTCGCTTTCCCCGAGCCCGCCGCCCGTGCGCTGGCCAAGGTTTGCGCCTACGGCGACTGGCGTAGCCGGCCGGACGGGAAGCTCCCCGGACGCGACGGGCTTCGAAGTGCCGAAGCTGAGGCCGCCGTGCAGGAATGCCTAGCTCAGCACCCCGACGGCGCATGGCTGCCCCCGGACAAAGTCGAAACCGTCCTTGCGGCCTATTCGATCCCCGCTGCCGCCTCGGTCACTGTGGCCTCCGCCTCTGCGGCCGCTGAGGCTGCCGCCCGGGTCGGCCTGCCGGTCGCGCTAAAAGCGGTCGGCCCGCTTTTGGTGCACAAAACCGATGTGGGTGGCGTCGAGCTGTCCTTGAAGTCGCCAGGCGAAGTGTCGGACGCGTTCGACTCCATGAAAGCTCGTATAGGCGACGCCATGACGGGCGCTCTCATCCAAGCGATGGTCCCTGCTGGTGTCGAGACGGTGGTCGGGCTGGTCCAAGATCACCTTTTCGGGCCTTTGATCATGTTCGGCAGCGGAGGCACCGCCGTGGAGGTCTTCGGGGACCAGGCTTTCCGCTGCCTCCCGTTGAGCGACTTGGACGCTTCGGAACTGGTCCGAGCGACGAAAGGGTCCGCTCTGCTCGGCGGCTACAGGGGTTCCCCGCCGGTCGACATCGCCTCTCTCGAAGCTTTGGTGATGCGGGTCGCTCAGCTCGCCGAGGACCTCCCCGAGATAGCGGAGATGGACCTGAACCCGGTGGTGGTGAGCGAGAGCGGGGCGGTCGTCGTAGACGCCAAGATAAGAGTGGAGATCCCCCCGTCGAGGCCCGACCCGACGCTGCGGCGTCTCTAGGAGGGGATCGTCGAACGCGATGATGGCCCGGAGACTGCGCTCCGGACCCTCATCGCTGTTGGCTGGGCTGCTCAGCTGGCCGGCGTGGGGGTGGGAATCCCGAGGTGACCGGCGAGGACTTCCTCGGTCGGAGCTACCCGGCTGACGTGCCAGAAGCCGAGCCCTGTCAGAATCGCCATGATCGCTGCGAGAATAAAGCTAGCTATGCCAGCGACAAGTGCGATCGTCGCGAACTCCGAGAAGGCGTAGGCCTCGAGGAGGAGTCCCCTAAGCGTCGTGCCTTGGAAGACGGTCTGGACCTCAGCTTTCAGCGCTGCGTTCGTGGGCTGTGCCTGCGACGCAGAGGAGACTTTCGCGTAGACCCCACCGTAGGGCATCTCCGAAAGGTGCACTGCGATGAAGTGGTCAGCGTAGGCTAGAGCCTCGGGGCCGGTAGTGAGCTGCTTGCCGGCGTATGGGCCTAGGTACTTCTGCATCGACGCTGTAATCTCGCCCCCGTTGGGATGAGCCAGCACTGACGCTGTCGGGAAGGTGATCTGCTGTTCGGATAACTGGCTGTGCACGTTCGAGTTCGCAAACGAGTAACCCCACATGAGCAAAGCACCCGCCACGATCAACACGATCGTCAGCACGAGCCCACCAGCTGTCAGAAGTGTGTCGAATGTCTTACGGCGCATTATTCCCATCTCCTTGTCGTTCCGGGTCGCCCGAGACCACCTTGGCCTTCGGAGCTCCAACCCTGAGCACGTATTCATTATCAATCCCGGAGGTCTGCTACCGGTAGGGGCGAAAGACCTCATTTGGATGTGACCAAAGTCCCGGGTAGGGACTTTCGGCCCTGCCGGACCTGCTCGGAGGCTCCTAACATTGCAAAGTAGGCAACATGGCAAAGGGAGATGTGATGGTCGAGACTCCGACGCTGACCACACCTGAGCGGACGGCCGATGTGATACTCGGCTTCGCCAGACGCGGCTACGCCCGGTCGCTGCAGGCGGTTCACGTGCACCTTTGGTGCCCGTCGTGTGACGCCGACTTCGACTCTCATGACCTGATCGTCGAAGAGACAGTAGCTACCAGCCCAGCACCGGACGGTTCGTAAGCCGTCGTTTACGCTCTGCGCTGCACCACCTGCGGGACTCGCGGCGTGTGGCTGGTCCACCATCCCGTCTCAGAGGAAGATCTGCGTCTCCTCAGATGGGTCGACTCGCTCCCATCGGCTTCGGGGGACGGCGGGCGACTTGCGCACCACTGCCAGTGCTTCGCCGGCGACTAACCAGTCTGCGTGCGTTCTAATCGAAGGGTACTACTACCACCGGGCAGGGTGGCCGGTGGGCAAGCTGGCTGCTAGTGCTACCAAGCAGTGATGACCCTCCGACACCACGGCAGCCGACGACTATGACATCCGCCCCTCGGGAGGTGGCAGCCTCGCGCAGAACCCTCTCAGGAGGACCGTATGCTAGCTGACAATCAAAATGTCGCTTTCTGCGGACTAGCGGCTCGCACCACTCTTGGACCATCTGGCGTCGTATCTCAGTTTCGTGGTGCTCTACCGGTACGGGCTCGCCGGTCGGCCGGAGGTGCTCGATAAGGCCCAGAGCATGCACGGCTATAACCTCGGCTCCGGTCGCATCACCGAGAGCTGCGGCCCACTCGACGGCGACAGTGCTGTTAGAAGATCCGTCGACCCCAACAACAATTTTCGAGATCGCTGCCGGGGTCGAACGGTTGCTTTGAGATGCCACGGGATGCAAAGTATGTCAGCCGCGCACCACGACGACTGCCGGCGAGATAGCGTGGCTCACCAGGTGCAGACTCACCGAACCGGCCAGCAGTCCAGTGACCGTCGAGTGGCCACGGGAACCGACCACGAGCAGCGCAGCGCCACTTGACGCCTCCTCGAGGACTTTCGACGCATTCCCACGAACAGCTCTGGCGGTCCACTCGACGCCGGCCGGAGTGGCTACCGCGTCGACTTCTTTCTCCAAGCGTGTCTGTGTGAAATCCCCGAGCTCCGAGCTGCTGCCGAACTCTCCCGGGGTCCAAGCCTGGACCACCTCGACGGACATACCTAACGCAACCGCGTGGCGCAGAGCCCAGTCGAGGGCCCGCTGGGCACCAGGGCTGCCGTCGAAACCGACGACTATCTTCTCAGAGCCTGCTGTAGCCGGTTGATCAGCCATGACTGCTCTCCTTGCCTTGCGGACATGTAACCCATGTCACGGAATGTTCCACTTCGAATTTACGGCCTGGCTTTGGCCGTTCCTAGAGCCGGAAGTCACTTTCCTCGAGCTTCCCCGGCTAACACGCCGATCAGATCAGCCGGCGACGGACGCCGCCTTGGCGACCGGGGGCGGCTGGAGCAGCGTCGCCATTGGTGACCTAAGGCCCTACCGGTAGCATCCCCGCAGCTGCGATGATTGGACTAGGGCCCCTCGAGGGCACACAGGCCAGGAGGACACGCAACGGTCACCTGGGACAGCACCGCTTGTCACAAGCAAGAAAGTCCAAAGGAGTAGCAATGAACGAGCACGCTAACGAACCGCAGGCTCAGGCGTCCGCCGGCCAACCGAGTGTCGCGGACCTGCAGAAGGTCCTCCAACGCTACGCTGATCGGACAGGTAGCGTGTCGGCCGCGAGCGCACACCGTCTCGCGCAGGAGAACGGGTGGACCGGCCGTCTGGTCGAAGTGCTCGAACTGCTGGCGGAAAGCGACCAGAGGATGGGCTACGTCGCCGGAGGACGCCATCCCGACGAGATCGCCACGTGGGTGGCGCTTTGGGCCGAGTCGCCTTTGGAGATCGCGAAGATCGCCATGGTCATGCGCTCGGGGGGCTGGGATCCCGATCCTTTCGTCGTGGTCGACAAGGCGGGCCTGTTGGAGCAGCTCCTCGTCGCAGCCGACGGCACCACGAGACATGTCGAGGGTGAGCTCGTGGGAGCCTGGCTGAGCGACGAGCTCGCCATGGCCGACGACGACGAGATCATCGCCAGGGCAAAAGCGGTGATCGCGAGCGACGGGCTCGGAGCCCCGGTCAAGTGAAGCCTGCGGACCTCGCCGGCTTACCCGACCTGGCGGGGGAGGTCCCTATGGCCGGGCCGACCAGATCCCGTCGGCCGATGTACGTGGACCTGCTGCCACCGTGCAACGCGGCGTGTCCGGCTGGGGAGAATATCCAATCGTGGCTGGCTTACCTCCAGGCGGGGCGCGCCAAAGCGGCATGGGAGGCTTTGATCGCAGACAACCCGTTCCCCGCAGTGCAAGGCAGGGTCTGCTACCACCCTTGCGAGAGTTCCTGCAACCGAGCCGAGCTCGACAGCGCTGTCTCCATCCACGCCGTGGAGCGCTACCTCGGGGATCTGGCAGTCGAGGAGGGATGGGAGTTACCGCCGCCGCTACCCGACAGCGCTAAGAGGGTCATGGTAGTAGGAGCAGGGCCGAGTGGACTGTCCGCCGCCTGGCACCTGGCCAAAGCGGGACATAGCGTGGAGGTCTTCGACTCCGGCGAAGCCCCCGGAGGCATGATGCGCTACGGGATCCCCGCATACAGGCTTCCCCGTGAGACTCTCGAAGCTGAGGTATCCCGGCTCGTCTCCTACGGCGTGTCGATCACCAACAACCACAAGGTGACCGACCTCGAGGAGGAGAGGGTCAGAGGGGCTTTCGACGCGGTCTTCGTCGCGGTCGGTGCCCACCTTTCCAAGAAGGTCGACATACCCAACCGCGACGCAGGCCACATCCTCGAAGCGGTCAGCTTCCTACGCGACGTCGCCAGCGGGGAACGGCCGGTGATAGGCAGGCGTGTCGCTGTGTACGGAGGCGGTAACACCGCGATGGATGCCGCCCGAACCGCCCGGAGGCTCGGCGCGGCCGAGGCGGTCGTCGTGTACCGTCGGACCGCCGACCAGATGAGCGCTCACCCCGAGGAGGCGGCCGAGGCGCAGGCGGAAGGAGTGAAGATCAACTGGCTGCGTACTATCAGCGCCTTCGAGGGCTCCGATCTGCTCGTGGAGGTGATGGAGCTGGACTCAGAGGGGATAGCCCGCCCGACAGGGCGCAGCGAGCGCATACCAGCGGACAGCCTGATCCTCGCCGTCGGCCAGGACACCGACACTTCGTTTCTGCGGTCAGTGCCGGGTGTCGAGTTCAATCCGGACGGTGCGGTGGTCGTGTCGCAGACGATGATGACCGGCTGTCCCGGTGTCTTCGCCGGCGGTGACATGGTCCCAGCCGAGCGGACCGTTACCGTCGGGATCGGGCACGGCAAGAAAGCCGCCCGCCACATAGACGCCTGGCTGCGCCGGGACGAAAGCCCGGCCCCCGCAAAGCACGATGTAGCCTCCTTCGACAAGCTTCATCTGTGGTATTTCGCGGACGCTGACCGCCGGACGCAACCTCAGGTGGATCCCGACGAACGGCTGTCCGACTTCACCGAAGTTACCGGCGGTCTGAGCGACTTGCAAGCGAGCTTCGAGGCGAGCCGGTGCCTTTCGTGCGGGAACTGCTTCGAATGCGACGGGTGCCTCGGTGCATGTCCCGAGGATGCTGTCATAAAGCTCGGCGTGGGCAACCGGTACCGCTTCGAATACGACCGCTGCACCGGCTGCGCTGTCTGCTTCGAGCAGTGCCCTGTGCATGCGATAGTCATGGTCCCAGAGTCGGCCAGCGCGAAGATGGAGGTGCTTAGATGACAGTGACGATAGACGGCAACGAGGCGGCGGTGTCGGTCGCCTACCGTCTCAACGAGGTGTGCTCGATCTATCCGATCACGCCCGCATCCACGATGGCTGAGCTAGCGGACCAGTGGTCGGCGCAAGCCAGGACGAACGTCTACGGCACTGTGCCCCAGGTTATAGAAATGCAAAGCGAAGCCGGCGCCGCGGGTGCGCTGCACGGGGCCCTCCAGGGCGGCGCGTTGGCGACGACGTTCACAGCTTCGCAAGGCCTGCTTTTGATGATCCCCGACATGTACAAGATCGCCGGAGAGCTCACCCCGACGGTCATCCACGTGGCAGCGCGGTCGATAGCAGCCCAGGGGCTTTCGATCTTCGGGGACCACCAAGACGTAATGGCGGTACGCCAGACCGGCTTCGCCATCCTAGGCTCGACGTCAGTCCAAGAAGCTCACGACATGGCGGCCATCGCGCAGGCGTCGACGCTTCAGTCCCGGGTGCCGTTCGTGCACTTCTTCGACGGCTTTCGCACGTCCCACGAGCTGAACTCGGTCGAGTTGCTCGCCGACGAGGACTTGTTGAAGCTCGTGGGGGCCGAGGCGGTCCACTCTCACCGCCGGCGGTCTTTGAGCCCGGAACACCCTGTGATCCGCGGCACCTCCCAGAATCCCGACGTGTACTTCCAGGCACGCGAGAGTGTCAACCCCTTCTACGGGGCGGTGCCGGGCATCGTCGCAGATCAGATGGACCGCCTGGCCGCGCTAAGCGGACGCAGCTACCGCATAGCCGAGTACTACGGCGACCCGCTGGCCGACAGGGTCGTCGTCGCGATGGGGTCAGCTACCGTCACCCTGCGACGCACTGTCGACGCTCTGGTGGCCCGGGGGCAGAAGGTGGGTGTGATCACCCTGCGCCTATTCCGGCCGTTTCCTGGCGAAGCGTTCATCGAGGCCCTGCCAGCGTCGGCGCGACGCGTGGCGGTCCTCGACCGGACCAAGGAGCCGGGATCGATCGGCGAACCTTTGTTCCTCGACGTCGCCGCAGCCCTCGAAGCCGCCGGGTCGTCAGGCGCGGCCGGCCACGTCGAGGTGCTCTGCGGAGGCCGCTACGGCCTGTCATCCAAGGAGTTCACGCCGGCCATGGCAGCCGGGGTCTACAGCGAGCTCGCCGGAGGCAGTCCCAAGAAGCACTTCACGGTGGGCATCAACGACGACGTGTCGGGTACCAGCATCCGATACGGGGAGCGCCTCGACGTCGAAGCTCCCGGGACGGTGCGGGCGGTCTTCTTCGGCCTCGGAGCCGACGGGACCGTCGGCGCAAGCAAGAACACGATCAAGATCCTCGGCTCGCACGGCTTGTTCGCCCAGGGATACTTCGTGTACGACTCCAAGAAGTCCGGCTCGTGGACCGTTTCGCACCTACGCTTCGGCAAGGAGCCCGTCGACGCCCCTTACCTGGTCGAGGAGGCGTCGTTCGTGGGTTGCCACCAGTTCAGCCTTATCAGCCGTCCGGAGGTCCTGGACAGGGCAGCTCCGGGTGCTCAGGTGCTCATCAACAGCCCCTACCCTCCTGAGCAGCTATGGGAGCACCTCGACAGCGCCGTTCAAGGCAAGGTTCTCGCCAAGAACCTCGAGTTGTGGACGGTTGACGCTGCTCGCATAGCCCGCGAGGAAGGCATCGGCGGTCGAGTCAACACCGTCCTTCAAGCATGCTTCTTCGCAATATCGGGGATCCTCGACTACCCGAGCGCACTGGAGAGCATCGAGGCAACCGTGACCAAGACCTACGCCCGAAGGGGCCCCGCGGTCGTCGAAGCGAACCTTGCTGCGCTTCGCAGGGCGCCGGGCGCCGTCGCTAAGGTAGCGACAGCTAGGTCGGTCACATCGAGCGCTCCCACTCCGGCGCTGGTCCCTGCCGGCGCTCCCAGGTTCGTGACTGACGTGACAGCGCCGATGCTCGCCGGTCTGGGAGACGAGCTTGCGGTGAGCGCCCTGCCCGTCGACGGCACGTGGCCGACCGGCACTGCCGCTTACGAGAAGCGAAACATATCCGACCTCGTCGCTTCGTGGGACCCCGAAGCGTGCATCCAGTGCGGCAACTGCGCTTTCGTCTGCCCGCACAGCGTGATCCGCGCGAAGTTCTACGACCGTTCCCTACTCGAAGACGCCCCGCCAGGCTTCAAGTCGGCGCCGCTTCGAGCTCGAGGTCTGCCCGACACTGCTTACACCCTGTCTGTGTACGTGGAGGATTGCACCGGCTGCGACCTGTGCGTCCAGGTCTGCCCGGTGGACGTCGACGGGACGGCTAAAGCGATCAACCTCACCGAGCGGGAGCCGCTGCTCGCCGAGGCGAGGATGTCAACTGCGTTCTTCGAGAAGCTACCTACACCCGAGCGACCCCGGGTGGACTTCGCTACGGTGCGGGGAACCCAGTTCCTCACGCCCCTGTTCGAGTTCTCGGGGGCGTGCGCCGGGTGCGGCGAGACCCCTTACCTCAAGCTTCTGTCTCAGCTGTTCGGGGACAGAGCGCTCATAGCAAACGCTACTGGGTGCTCGTCGATCTACGGAGGAAACCTCCCGACTACCCCTTGGACCACCGACAGCTCCGGGCGGGGCCCCGCGTGGTCCAACTCCCTGTTCGAGGACAACGCCGAGTTCGGCCTCGGCATGCGCCTCGCCGCCGATCAGCACACAACCATCGCCCGGCAACGCCTCGCCGCTATGCGCGACCGGATCGGAGCCGACCTGGTCGACCCGATCCTCTCCTCCCCTCAGCGCAGCGAGTCCGAGATCGCAGCCCAACGCCGGCGCGTAGAAGTGCTCGCCGAGCGAATTTCGACGATGCACGATGCCGACGCCGAAGAACTTCGCAGCGTAGCTGACCATCTGGTCCGCCGCAGCGTGTGGATCGTCGGTGGCGACGGCTGGGCTTACGACATAGGCTCCGGCGGCCTGGACCACGTGCTGGCAGCCGGACGGAATGTGAACGTGTTGGTTCTCGACACCGAGGTGTACTCCAACACCGGCGGACAAGCTTCCAAGGCGACGCCGCTCGGAGCGACCGCTAAGTTCGCGTCGGCAGGCAAGACCGCAGAAAAGAAGGACCTCGCGTTGCAAGCGATCGCCTACGGCAGCGTGTACGTGGCCCGGGTCGCTATGGGATCCGACCCCCAGCAGTGCCTCAAGGCTTTCCGGGAGGCCGAGGCCTTCGACGGGCCTTCTCTCATAATCGCCTACAGCCACTGCATCGCTCACGGGATTGACATGAGCCAGGGCCTTGCTCAGCAGTACCGGGCGGTCGCGAGCGGGTACTGGCCTTTGGTCCGCTACGACCCTGTACTTCGCCGAAGCGACCGCAACCCCTTCCTGCTCGACTCGCCCCGACCCCGCCTGGCGCTTCGCGACTACACCAGCCGCGAGATCCGCTACAGCAGTCTCGCTGCTAGCGATCCCGAGGAAGCGTCGCGTCTAGAGGGGCTCGCCCAGAACGCCGTGGACATGCGCTGGGCGGTTTACGAGGAGATGGCTACACGCCCGGCGCATCGCTTTCCCGTCGACGCTCGGAGGAACCGACCTTCGGCACCAAGCTAGACGCTGCTGCCTCCGACGGGATGCGGTGTATCTCGGTTGCGAGCGAACCGACTCCAACCCCGGCGACGGATACGACCACGAGCACCAAGGGAAGCCCGAGGTGAGCGAGGTTGTGCACGTGCACGCCGGTCGACACGCTAAAAGAGGCCAGGTTGGGGAACGCTATTCCGAAAAGGCCACCCAGCACGAATGCGACCCCGCCGACCCCCAGCGTACGCCCGGCGACGACAAGACCGAGCCGACGGCTCAACTGGGGTGACGCTCCCTTCCTGCGCACCAGCCAACCCACCAGTCCGCCGACCATGACCTGTACTACGGTGGTGCCGAGACCGAACAGCGCTCCGGGAACCCATCCCCACCAAGCTGACGGCATCGACGGGGCGAGGACCGTATAGACGATCAGGGCGAACGCTCCGAAACCCCATCCGGCTATGAATCCGTGCAGCGCGGGCATCCACGCTCTCGGGTCCACCAGGTTCGGCTCGTGGCATTCGGGGCAGCTGTCCGCGGTCCAGTGCGGTGCGGAGCTCACCTCGACACCGCCGTGCATGTGAGCGTGCAAGTGGGCGTGCTCATGGTCGCGGCTGGCGGCAGGAACGGCCGTCCCCCCGCCGGACTTGACACGCGGCTTCCCCTCGTGGAGGTGAAAGTCGAAGTGCCATGGCAGTTTCCCACCGTGGATGTAGCGGGCCGCCGCGAACATAGCGACTCCCACTACGACGTAGACGACATAGTCGCCCCGGGAGCCGAGCGTCAAGAAGCTCCCCAACGCCAGGAACGCCAGTTCGCTTGCCAAGGCTCGCTGCAAGGTGAAAGCGAGGGAGAAGATAAGGGCGTTGCGCATACCCGCCCGGCTCGAGTACCCGCCTACCGCGTAGGAGAACGTGATAGGCCACGTGTGCTCGTCGGGGGTCACCCCGTGGATCATGCCGAGCAGGAACGACGTGGCCAGGACCGCCCACAGGGCCAGCCCGACGTGGGGGTCCCACAGGTTGACAGCGAGAATCGGGCTGCTGGTCATCGATCACCACGAGCGTTCCGCATACTCCCTAGGGTACCGGCCGCCGCTTTGACCGCGAAGATTGACGCGGCGACAGACCCGCCCGGAAAGCTGGCCGTCGCGCTCGAGGGTCCGTGCGCTAGCGGGCCTGGACTAGCTTGGCTCGCAATGGATCTGAGCGGACCGTGGCGTGTGGCGGAGTCCACCGAAGAACGCCGGACGGAGTTCGTCGACCAAGCTTACTCCGACGACGGATGGACCGTCGCCGAGGTGCCAGGGCACTGGCGGAGCGTTCCGGGCCTCGAAAGCTCCGACGGCCCGGTCCTTTACCGTAAGCGCTTCAGCGTTTCAGAGCACGGAGAACCTCAGGAAGGCCGAACGCCGTCGCGGCGCTTCGTAGTCTTCGACGGTATCTTCTACCAGTCAAGCGTCTGGCTCGACGGGGAGTACCTGGGTGACACGGAAGGCTACTTCCACCCGAACGCGTTCGAAGTCACCCATCTGCTCGACGACCGCGACGGTGAGCACCTGCTCGCAGCTGAAGTGAGTTGCCCGCCGCCTGCCGACCGGCGAGCGAAACGGAGCCTGACCGGCGTGTTCGAGCACTCGTCTTACATCGACCCTTCATGGAACCCGGGAGGGATCTGGTCGAGGGTGCACCTCGAGGAGACCGGGCCCGCTCGTATCGTGTACCTCAAGCTCCTCTGCCAGGAGGCGAACCCCGACCGGGCTGTCTTGGCGCTGGAAGTCGAACTGGACGCGCAAAGCCCCCTGCCTGCGACGCTACGCACCACCGTAGCCAAGATCGCGGTCGAAGGCGCTGGCCGACCTTTGATAGTGAGGGAGACCGATCACAGCCTTTCGGCGGGATCGAACCGGCTTCGTTGGACCGTCGCCGTCGACACCCCGGACATGTGGTGGCCCCGCAGCCTCGGAGGCCAACCTCTCTACCAGGTGACAGTCGACGTGACCACCCCGGGCGGCTCGACTCCGAGTGACAGCCGGCAGCTCGTAACAGGGTTACGCCAGGTGCGGGTGCACAATTTCGTCGCCTCGGTCAACGGCGAGAGGATTTTCCTCAAAGGTGTCAACTGCGCCCCTACCAGGCGTGACCTTGCTCACGCCACGGCGAAAGAGATCGAACGGGACGTCTCGCTGGCAGCCGAGGCCGGTTTCGACCTGATGCGCTTGGACGGCCACGTCGCACGCCCGGAGCTCTACGCCGAGGCGGACCGCCGCGGAATGCTCGTCTGGCAGGACCTTCCCCTCAAATGGGGCTACTCGGGAGTTCGCCGCCGAGCCCCCGAGGAAGCGAGGAAGGCGGTGCGCCTCCTCGGCCACCACCCCTGCATCGCCTTGTGGTGCGCCCACGATGAACCGCTTCGAGAGGACCCCGCCGAGGCCGGCTACGCGAAGCGGGCGGCACCGCTACGCTCAGCAGCCGCCGCCGCCAAGCCGGACTGGGACGCCAACCTCCTCGATCGGGCCACCCGGCGGGCGTTGCGCAGCGAAGACACCACCCGCGCCACGGTCGGGCGATCCGGACTGCTACCCCACCCAGGCGGCGCCACCGACAGCCACTTGTACTTCGGCTGGTACTACGGGGAGGCGTCCGGGCTTGCATCCTTCGTCGCCCGGCTTCCCGCCGCCGGGCGCTTCGTCGGAGCGTTCGGAGCTGCGTCGGTGCCCGACAGCGCCGATTTCATGGAACCCCGAGCCTGGCCGGACCTCGACTGGAAGCGCCTTTCGGCGCATCACGGGCTGGACAGGGAGACCTTCGAGGCGAGAATCCCGCCGTCGCAGTTCGCTACGTTCGAGGAGTGGAGAGCGGCGAGCCAGCGCCTGCAAGCGAACCTGCTTCGCTATCAGGTAGAAGCCCTCCGCCGCCTGAAATACCGGCCGACGGGAGGCTTCTGCGTGTCGATGCTGGCCGACGCGCAGCCTGCCGTCTCGTTCGCCCTGGTCGACCACGACCGCATTCCCAAGCGCGCTTACCGGGCGTTGAGAGCGGCCTGCGCCCCTGTGATCGTGACAGCCGACCGTCTCAGCGCCACGTACCGCCCCGGCGAGCGGGTCCGCTTGGCCGTGCACGCCATCAGCGACCTGCGCCAGCCGGTCGACGCGGCGACGCTGGAGGTGGTGGTGCGCTACCCGGGAGGCGAGCGACGCTGGCTTTACCAGGGCAGTGTCGCGCCGGACTCGTGCGTGTTCGTAGCGAAGCCGTTCTTCGAAGTGCCCGCCGGGACGGCACCTGGGAGGATGGTGATAGAGCTCGTGCTCGGGTGGGCGGGAGGGCGGGCTTCCAACAGGTACCTGTCAGAGGTTGTCGCCTGACTGGATGTGGCGGCCCCGAGCGCCGATGATGTTTACGATGACCGACGAAGAAGCTTCTCGTGGCGACGGCGACCGGCAGCGCGCAAGCCGGCGGTCGTTACGGTTCCTGTCGGCCGACTGGTTCGACAAGGTGATGGCAGCAGCCTCGCCGTGGGCGCCGACACCGGGGCGCACCTGGGTGTTAGAGCAGGTGGTGGAAGGCACTCCCGACGGCACCGTGCGCTACAGGGTCGAGTCTTCGTCGGGGGCCTGCCGGATAGTCTGGCCTGTGGATCCCCAAGCCCCACAGGCGGATCTGTCGGTAACCTGCGATTGGGACACGGCAGTTGGGGTCGCGTCCGGGGAGTTGAACGCTGGGGTCGCGCTAACCCAAGGGCGTCTCAAGGTGAGAGGGAATCCCCTAGCGATCGACTTTCCCGATGGCGAAACGACCTTCGAGGACCCGGTGCCGAGCGAAGTTCGACGCTTGACAAGCTTCTCAGTAGCCGATGGACCGGCTATGTTAGGCGAACCACGACCCAGGAGGTAGGGCAAGTGACGCTGTCGGAAGTAATCGACGACCAGTTCCTCACCCGCTACCGGGCGCTGCTCGACGCGGAGGACGCAGCCTTCGACGAGCTCGAGCACGCCTTCGAAGACGGCGACAGGGACCATTTCAATAAGGACCTGTCAGCTTGGCGCCAGGCCGTCGAGCGCAAGCTCGGGTACCTTCACCGCTTGGGGGTAGTGTCGCCGCCGACTATCAGCTCCTAGGCATCGGCCTACCAGCTCCTAGGCATCCAGCGGCCCGCCTGCTCGCAGCGTCGCTCCCGCCGCGACAGCGGCGGGAGCAGGGACCCGGTTGGCCGTCAAGCCCCGGGTGGGCCTAACGTCGGGGCACTTACACACCGCCGGCTCAACGGCGCTCTCGATGGAGGCTAGAGGACCACACATGACTGCCACACCCGTACGAATTGCAGTGACCGGCGCAGCAGGCCAGATCGGCTACGGCTTGTTGTTCCGCATCGCAAGCGGTGCCGTTCTAGGACCGCAACAGCCCGTCGTACTGCAGCTTCTCGAGGTGACCCCTGCGCTTTCGGCCCTGCACGGGGTGGTGATGGAGCTCGACGACTGCGCTTTTCCGCTCCTGTCGGGCGTGGTCGCAACCGACGATCCCAACGTCGCTTTCGCGGACGCGAACATCGCGCTGCTGGTCGGGGCCCGGCCTCGAAGCAAGGGCATGGAACGCAAGGACCTCTTGGAGGCGAACGGGGCGATCTTCACCGTCGCGGGCAAGGCTCTCTCCGACAACGCTGCGAAGGACATCAGGGTGTTGGTGGTCGGCAACCCGGCGAACACTAACGCTCTCATCGCTATGCACAACGCCCCGGCTATACCTGCGGAGCGTTTCACTGCCATGACCCGCCTCGACCAGAACCGAGCGAAAGCGCAGCTGGCCGCCAAGTCGGGGCGTACCGTCAGCGACGTCACGAACATGGCGATCTGGGGCAACCACTCAGCGACGCAGTACCCCGACGTGACCCACGCCAGGATCGGCGGTGTGCCCGCCGCCGAGGTCATAGCCGATCAGGAGTGGGTCGAAAAGGAGTTCATCCCGGCGGTCCAACAGCGCGGGGCGGCGATCATCGAAGCCCGAGGAGCGTCCAGCGCAGCGTCAGCGGCCAGCGCAGCGATCGACCACGTCCACGACTGGGTGGCCGGAACCTCCGACGGGGACTGGGTGTCTATGAGCGTCCCCTCGGACGGCTCCTACGGTGTCCCCGAAGGGCTTATCTCCTCGTTCCCGGTTACTACCTCTGCTGGGTCCTACAAGATAGTCAAGGACCTCGACCTCGACGAGTTCTCCCGGTCCCGTATAGACAAGACGGTGAGCGAGCTGGTCGAAGAGCGCGACGCGGTGCGGTCCCTCGGACTCATCGGCTGATTTGCACCTCCTGAGCCGGTAGCGGAGTACTTGGCGCTCCGGGCGTTCCAGTCAGCTGGTCGCCCGGAGCGCCGCACGCTCAGAGACGGTCGACTACTGCCGAGGCGAACTCGGAGGTCTTGACCTCCGTAGCTCCTTGCATCTGGCGGGCGAAGTCGTAGGTGACGATCTTGTCGGCGATGGTTGCTTCCAGCGCCCTGACGATGTCGGCTGCGGCTTCGGTCCAGCCCAGGTGCTCGAACATCATCACCCCCGAAAGCAGCACCGAACCGGGATTGACCTTGTCGAGCCCGGCGTACTTGGGGGCGGTTCCGTGCGTCGCTTCGAAGATCCCGTGTCCGGTCACGTAGTTGATGTTCGCCCCCGGGGCTATGCCGATACCACCGACCTGTGCTGCGAGAGCGTCCGAGAGGTAATCGCCGTTCAGGTTCGTGGTGGCGATCACGTCGAACTCGTCGGGACGTGTGAGGACCTGCTGGAGGGTTATGTCGGCAATAGCGTCCTTGACGAGTATCTTGTCACCTGGCTTGCCGCCACAGTCGTCCCACCCGACGGCTACGTCGGCGAACTCGTCACGGACTACTTCATACCCCCAGTTCCGGAACGCTCCTTCGGTGAACTTCTGGATGTTGCCCTTGTGGACGATCGTCACGGACTTGCGCCCGTGGCTGACTGCATATTTGACTGCGGCCCTAACAAGGCGCTTGGAGCCCATCTCTGACACGGGCTTTATCCCAACTCCGCTGTCGGCGCGAATGTCCCAACCAAACTCGTCGTTGAGAAGCTGGATCATGCGCTTAGCCTCAGGAGTGCCCTCTTGGACCTCCAGCCCCGCGTAGATGTCCTCGGTGTTCTCCCTGAAGATGACCATGTCCACAAGCTCAGGGCGTTTCACCGGTGACGGGACGCCCTCGAACCAGCGGACGGGTCGCAGACACACGTAAAGGTCCAGCAGTTGGCGCAAAGCGACGTTCAAAGACCGGAACCCGCCACCAATGGGCGTCGTGAGAGGACCTTTGATCCCGATAAGGTATTCACGAAACACGTCTACCGTTTCCTGCGGCAGCCAATCGCCCACCTCATTGAAGGCTTTCTCGCCTGCGAGAACTTCCTTCCAGGCTATGCGCTTGGAGTATTTTGCCGCTGCGGCGTCCAACACCTTTTGAGCAGCAGGCCAAATGTCCACCCCAGTCCCGTCGCCTTCGATAAAGGGGATTATCGGCTCGTCGGAAACTGCGAGGGTCCCGTCAGCCTGCATCGTGATCTTGTCAGCCATATTGCATTTATTCTACCTCGAAGCTGGCCTCGATCCGGGTCTTGAGCAATTCGACGGTTGGCACACGTCGCACGCGACCCGTAGCGTCGAACACCACCGACTTGGCGAGCACGGCGAACTCGTCCCTGGTCACCCGGACCTGGTCCGAGGGTACCGGCGCCGCGAAGTGATCCCGGTAAGCACATTTGAGCGGGTCGTAGTAGGAGCACCGCAGCGGTCGTTCCTCTTTGCCGAAAAGCGAGCAGCGCCCGCCGGCCAAGTGGGAACAGGAGGTTCTGACGACCACTGTCCAGCTTTCCTCCGCGACTGACAGCTCGACGCTGGGGAATCCGAGGCAGTAGCGAAAGAAGTCGAACTCCGACGCGTTCGTGGGTATCTGCCTGGGAAAGACGAGGTTGGTACAGCAGTAGGCTGCGCAACCTTGGCAAGGGTCGAGGATGGCTCTGTCGTGAAAGTGCAGATCGTCGTAGGTCGCCTCTCGTGGGCGTCCGCTTAAGACGATCTGCTTCCACTGCGCCTGTGCCGAGTTCTCCGGCGGGATCGGCGCTGTAGCGCGGTCCAGCGGCATGGCGGCGAAAGCCTCGACGAGCTCGTCCCAGTCTGGCAGGCCTACTACTTTGCGATTCTCGTCGAAGCTGACCTGCTCCGCGTACCACCTGGCGCGTCGCGCGTCGAGGAGCGGCTGCACGGGGTTCAAGTCGGTTGTCATCGCAAAGCGATAGCGACAAGCGTGGGCATTGTAGTGCGAGCAGATCGACGGTTGGGCTGGCGTTGAGTGCACCCTGCAGAGGCCTTCCTCATCGAGAAACCCGCAGGCTTGGGAAAGATAGACCCGGAAGTTGCCTCCTGCGTCTACGTCTAGGAGTATCCCAGCGAAGTTGGACACGTAAAGGGCGTAATCGACGTCGCCGAGATCTTCGATGCTGAACTTGCGGAGCAGCAGATGAGTGCAGCACGGCGAAGTCTTACAGGACAGACACGGCGAATCCATCGCTTGCCTGAAGCTGAGGCTCACCGGTGTAGACGCTACGACATCGAGTTCGGGGGCGTCGGCCATCTTGTCGGCGTCGAGGCCCGACCGATGCTGCCCATGTGGATCGCGAACGTCGGAGGACAGACCCTCTCCTGGCTCACCCGTCATGTCGTTTCTCCTGCGTGTTCATTTGAATCTGCGTGCAAACCTGCCGAGCTTCACCGCTTTACCTGCCTGAGGCTCAAGCTTGGTGGCAGCCGCAGCGACTTTTCTGGCGGCCGTTGCCGCCTTGGTGTTGGCAACTAACTTCTTGTCCGCGCCTAGGAGCCCCTTAGCTTCGTTGAGCCCTTTCGAGGCGTCCGCTTTGTCTTTGACCAGAACGCTGCGCGCTCCTGAGAGGCCGGGAGCTAACTTCGCTTTGGACGCCGAGTCGGCCTTCTTCAAAGCAGACCCTGCCGACTTGGCATCAGAGCCCAGGCCAGAAGCCCCCTTCTTGGCCACCGCAGACACGGGAACAGCCTTGGCCTTCGCCGCGGAACGCGCTTTGGAAATCCCTGCTTTCAGCTTCGACTCCTCAGCCGACAAACCAGGTTTGAGAAGATCCTTCTCCTTGACCAGAACGCTGCGCGCTCCTGAGAGGCCGGGAGCTAACTTCGCTTTGGACGCCGAGTCGGCCTTCTTCAAAGCAGACCCTGCCGACTTGGCATCAGAGCCCAGACCAGAAGCCCCCTTCTTGGCCACCGCAGACACGGGAACAGCCTTGGCCTTCGCCGCGGAACGCGCTTTGGAAATCCCTGCTTTCAGCTTCGACTCCTCAGCCGACAAACCAGGTTTGAGAAGATCCTTCTCCTTGACCAGAACGCTGCGCGATGCCTTGATCGGTTTCGAGGTCCTAGCGGTCTTCGCGATGCCCCTACCGATTTTTCCCTCTAGGAGGGGTGAAACGAGCGACGCCGTTCCGGCTGCTCCTGCCAGGCGGCTGTACTTCGACGGCGACGGGGCGAACCTGCCCGTTGCGGGGATCGCCATCAGCTCTGGGTGAACAGCTCGATCTCAGCAATCGAGACGTTCTTGCCGTTTCCGGTGGCGGGATAGACCGACAGGATCGAGATAGTGATGCTGGTAGTGGACTTTGTAGAGATCGAAAACGACTGGAAGTTGGGAGTGTCGGAGAGGGTGATGGTCTTAGACATCGGCTTCGGCCCGTTGAAAACGATGCTCAACTGCTGGGGGCGCGGTTCGGTGACGAAGTCCTGGGGAAGATCCTGGTCTCCGTTCAAGAAGCCGATTTTGGCGATGTCCGACGGTGCCGGTAGCTGGAGGGTGATCGTCTGGGAGGTGGAGGTGCCGTCGGACTGCCAGCTCGTGTTGATAGCTCCGTCGATCAGGTTCGAAGCTGGGTGGCCGGCTGCGGAGCTGCTGGCCGTAGCGCTCACCGGGTGCACCGGGTTGTACGTGGGGTGGATCGCGTTTGCGATGTCGTGGTAGTACCGGCTCTCGCGAGAGTGAAGCGATGTGTGCCAGGGGCCGACGAACGACAGGACGACGACAGCCGCTATGGCGAGCGTCAAGACCCGTGTCACCCAGCTCGTGAGCCATCCGGGGCCGGACCCGCCGACGGCGCGCCTTCGGGTCCTCGGCCGCTCGCCCGCCGCGTGCTGGCGGCGCATGGTGAGGCGACGCCAGAGTCGTCGGTACCACGACATCGTGTAGACGGTCGCCTCGGCGAGGGAAGCTCCGCAATGGCGGCAGAACCGCCGTGTCGGATCGTTACCGAACCCGCACTGCCCGCAGATCTTGTCACCGGCTTTGACGTCGGCTGTCGCAAGCGGCTTGTTTTGCACCGGTCGTCTGACCTGAGAAGCTCCCGGCTTGACAGCTCCGGGTTGCACAGCTCCGGGTTGCACAGCTCCGGGATTGACAGCTCCGGTTTGTGGCAGAGCGGTTTGTGGCGGAGCGGTTTGTGGCGGAGCGATCTGCGGCGACGGCGACGCTTCCCTGGGCAGTGGCGAGGCCAGAGCTGGGGGTACGAGACCCGGCCGGACGGCGGTCGGCGCCGATAGCCCGGGAACGACCGGAGCGGGCTGTGCAGTCGTCTCGTTCGCATCAGCGCTCGCCGGAGCGAGCTGTCCGGCGGGTTCCCCTTGGACGCGGACACCACCTGGATCGTCCGGCACCCCCCCCGCCTCGATGTCGGTGCCGGTTGGCGACGGCCCGCTACCAGCTGTCGGCAACATTCCGGCGACAAGCGAAGGCGGCGGCGTGACTTGACCGACATCGGGGTAGCCCGCGCGGCTCAGAGGCGCCGAGACCGGGCCGAGGTTCACGCCAGAGGTGCTGTCGGGGGTCTCCGCGCTTGACGTTTCGGTGGCCGGATCGCTCGGACTTCCAGCTGCAGCCCCAGCCGGCTCGTCGACGGTTTCGCCACCTGCCTGGTCGGTGAAACCGATGGCCTCCTTGACCCGGTCGATGAGCCCTTGGCGGGTCTCATGGGGCGCCTCGGGCTCCGGCTCGGATGCCCGTTCTGGATCCGAGTCGGCTTCTACCCGTTTGCCGTCCCACTCCAGGAACGACGCGCAGGACCCGCAGAAGCTGTCGGAGTCCTCGTTCTCGAACCCGCACCTGCTGCAGACGATCAATCAGATGGTCCTTCTTGCTCGCCGCTTGTGCCTGGATCGTCAACATGGCCGAGCACGCCTTCGTCAGCGTCGGAGCTTTCGTAGGCGTCCGAGCTTTCGTCGAGGCCGGGGGCTTCCATCTCGATGCGCTCCGACCCGGGCAGGTCTACCGCTCCGAGGGGGCCGGCCGAGGGTTCGTCGTCGACACCCGGCCCGAGGGAGTCACTTGACATTGCGACCCCTGAACGCGAGCGGATCTCTACTGTCGCTGGTACGTGAGCGGGACGGGAACCGTCGACGATCCGGTCGAGGGTTCTGCGGTCGACAGACTCCGTATCGTCGGCTTCGACCCTCACGACAAGGTAGGGATCAGGGCTGCCGGGCAGGGGTGACATCGCAGTCTGCGACCAGGAGCACCCTCCGCTGTCGTGGATCTCCGGGGCGACGCCGGTGTAGAGCTCTACGTGCTCGCTCAGCCCCGCGGCCGTGCCTCTCGAAGCGTAGAGCCGGACTGCGGAGCGAACCAACGACCGGCGGCGCTCGGTCGGCCAGTGTTCGTCGATTTGCACACCTACCCAGCCGGCGATCCAATCGAGGAAGTCGACTGGGGCGAGCTCTGGGTCCAGGTACGACGCCAGGCAGTCCAACACCGAATAGATCGGAGCGGACACCTCGTCGAGAGCTTCGCACAGCCTGACGCAGAAGTCGTCTTCGGCGAGCACGGAAGGGAGCTGGTCGCTAAGTGCCCTGGCGGGTGTGAGGCCGGCTACCGTTCCCCGTTCGAAAGGGACTTGCCCTTCGGGGAAGCCTGCGCTCGCAGACGCGCCGGGCACAACGACCAGGGCCACCTAAGCCCCTTCGACTCGCACTTGGTGTTGGTAGGAGAACACGAGCGCGTTGGGGGCCACGTCGACGCGCTGCGCCGGTTGGCCGCGTTCGCCAGTGAGGGGGTTCGCCGCGAAAAGGCGAACGTCGTCGACTATCTCCACGCCTGGAAGGTTCTGAAGCACAGCGAAAATCTCTCCGATCAGGACCGGCCGGCCGAAAGGCCATCCGGTGCCGTCCATTCCGCCCGTAAGGGGGTGCAGGTAATCGTATAGCGCCTGGGTGGCGCTTCGCTTGAGACGAGCAGCGTCCGACCACGGCCTAGGCGTCAGGGCCGCCACGACGGTCACTCCCTGGTAGGCGGGAGGCTCTACCACGACCCGGGCTCCGATAGTCCTTCGACGGTCAAGAGCCGTTGCGATGTCCGAGAGCATCTGAGCGTCCGGCACGAGACGTTCGAAGGGGAGAAGGCCGTCCTCGTCGTCGGCGACGGAGGGCACCACCAGAACCCTGACGCCACCGGCGTCGTCGACCCCCGAAGCCGGTACCGCCCTGATCCTCCCCGCTTGAGGCGCAGCTGCGCGGGCGAGCTCCTCGTAGTCCTCAGCGGTAACAGCCCTGCCGAGCGTCCGCAACAGCACAGGGCCTCTGACCTTCGCCTCGTCCACCGTTTCCCCGTCCACACCTCCCGTCGCTGCGGCTCGGTTCTCGACGCGGCTCACGAAGGGTATCGAGTTACGCATGACCCGTACAGCGCCTTTGGAGACGTTGCCCTGCCGACCCCCGCCGCAGCGGTAGGGGCGCGCCCGCAGCACCGAACCTTTGGCCGGCACCGCTCCGTACTGAGTGACGCTGCCGTCCGGGTTACGCACGAGAGGCCCCAAGCTGACCTCCCCGAAGGTTCGGTCCAGCACAAAGTGGCGGTCCGCCGGCCCGCTCTGGGCGAACGTAGTGACCTCAGTCCAGGTCTGCCAGCCCTCCTCCTCGTCGGAAACCTCTAATTCGAAGGGCTCTCCCGAGCCGACCACCGGGAATTTCTCCAGCTGGAAACGCTCCCCCGCGACTCCGTCGGATACCCCGATGACCTGCTCGGAGATCCGTTCCGCCTGATAGGCCTTCGTGGTACCCCCGACCGTGAAAGCCTCCAGCGAGTTGATCGTCGGCGAGTTGGAATAGAAAGGCTGGTCAGGGCGCGGGTCCACGAGCCGCGCTCGGATCCATCCAGCTCGCAGGCTTTGGATCACCGACAGGGTGTGTGAAGCCGGAACGTGAAGGACGACGTCGCCTTGGCGGTTGAGCCCGCCGGTAGAGTCCGAGTCGACCTCGCACTCGACCCAGTCGGTCCCGTCGAAAGCTTCCCAGACCAGCGGCGGATCGGAAGGATCGACCCCGATACCCTCCATTCGACAGTCGAAGCGAAGGTTAACAGCGCATCTCGGCACCGCTGCGGACAGACCGACCAGGAGAACCTCCCCTGGGACGGGGTTCGCCGAGAAGCACGAGAAGCCCGCCAGCTTGATCGTGTCAGTGTGATTACGCCACGTTCCGCTGGCCGGTATGGAGCATATGTAGGAGAGCTCGCAGGCCACGATGTCGAGCGCTTCGTCCACCGTGAAGACGACAGGCTGAGCGTCGGTGTCTCCTCGCGGGGTCGCCACCTCGACACCGTCCGGTACCCGTATCGTCTCGTCCTGGGGAGCGGAAAGCCAGAACGTCACGTTGCACGACGCAGCGGTCGGAGGAAACAGGTGCACACCGACCAGTTCCAAGAACTTGACGTAGTTGAGATCCGGTACGCGGTTAAGCCGGTAGATCAACTGGTCGGTCATGTACGCGAACGTCTCGATCAGCGTGACGCCCGGGTCGGACACGTTGTGATCAGTCCATTCGGGGCATCGCTGCATCACCAGACGCTTCGCGTCGTCTACGAGACTTTGGAAACGTCGGTCGTCGAGGTTAGGGGCGGGCAGCGTCAACGCAGGTCAGTCTTCCTCTGGTATCACGTAGAACGGAAACACCAAGTTACGCGGGTCGTATGACCCTTTCTTGGTGTAGTGGATGTCTATGTACATCAAGTTACGGTCGGTGGCGTCGATGCTGACGTCGACGCGCTCCACGTCGATGCGAGGCTCCCACATGGTGAGCGACCGCTTCACTTCGGACGCCAGCTGCCCGGCCGTAGTAGCGTCAGCCGAAGCGAAGACGAAATTGTGGATGCCGCAGCCGAAGCCGGGACGCATCGGCCGCTCGCCGGGGGACGTCGCAAGGATGAAACGGATCGCCTGCGCGATGTTGCGGTCGTCGGCCGCCATAGCTATACCGCCCGAAGCGTCCGTCCCCAGCGGATAATTCCAACCTTGGCCTACGAACTTTTCCGCCATAGCGCGTCTCTACCCGCCGAGGCTTATGTTCTGCGACGAGACGCTGACGCTCGGCGCCTGGATCGTGGCGCTAGCCTTCGCGTTCAAACCGACGTCGGAGCCTGAGGCCGACACCTTACCTTCACTGGTGAGCGCTACGCCTGCCTTGCCCGTCACGCTCACCTGGCCGTCGGCGGCTTTCAGCTCCAAGTTACCTGAGGTGGCTTCCAGCGTGATCCCCTTGTTACCTTTCACCGTCACGGTGCCGTCGGTGCACTCGATCGTGATCGCCTTGGCCTTCTCGTCGAGCTTGATAGTGACGTTGCCCAGTCCGCTTTTGATCGTGATGCCCGACGTGTCGGGGCCGTCGTCGAAGAGGAGCGTGTGCTTGGCTCTCGACGTTATCCGCCGGCTGGCTACGACGTCGGTTATCTGGGCTTCGGGTTTCGGCTTGCCTATACCCTTGTAGAGGTTGCCTATGACGAAGGGATGGTCGATGTCTCCCCTGTCGAAGCCGACGAGGACTTCCTCTCCCACCTCGGGCACGAACAAGAATCCCCACTCGCCGGTCTTGCCAGCCCCGATCTGCATCGTGCGGGCCCAAGCGCTCTTGTAACTGTCCGACAGCCACGGGAACGTCACCTTGACGCGTCCGGACTGCTCCGGATCTTTGTTGTCGTCTACGGTTCCGACTACCAGGCCAGGCACGCGGCCTTGGTTGACGAGATCCGAGTAGCCACGCCCGGATACCATCGCCGCGAGAGTGCGGTCCCGCCTACCGCCGACGGTGAACCACGTGGTGTAACCACCGTTGCCCGGCTCGTAGCAGTGGCGGACAGCGGAGCAGACGTACTGGCCGTCGAAAGGCTGACCGGCCATTCCTATGCTTATAACTTCGCCCGACAGCACCGACGGGTTTCCGTAACACTGACCTTCGATCTCGGCTAGAGCGCCTGCTATGTCAGCTGCGATAGAAGCTGCCATGTTTGAAGCCTCGCCCTCGGAGTCGACCGGCCGCGCTGCGTCGTAGAACTTCTTCGCGCCTTTCATTTCGCCGCCGACGACTGCTGGCTCGACACCCGGGTCTGTCACTTCGGCGGTTGACCCCAAGGCCTCCCCTACACCGACGACCTTCATGGATGCCTTCGTGTCGTAGCCGGTGACGACGACGCCTTCCACCTGCTCTGCGCCGGTCACCGAAGAACGCAGCCGAATCAGGTTACGCCCCGCCACCATCTGCGTAGGCAGAGGCTTCTGGTCGTATGACATCACCGGTGGCGGACCGTCTTGGGCTTTAGGCATAGCCTTGAAGTTGAACAATCCCAAGGCGTCGACGTAAGCGACTCTGTTCTCGCGCTGAGCGAGCTGTTGGACGAAGACCCACGGGCTCACGCTGGGTTGGGACAGCCAGGTGTAAGGGGCCTTGGTCGGTTCGATCTCTCCGACCTCGACCTGGTACTGGCCAACTATCTTTGCCACTACGTCGGAAGCGGTCATGTCCGGGTAGGCGTCAATCACTGTCCCGTGCATCAAGCGGTGGGACGGATCGAGGGCTCGCACCACCGCCATCCGGCCTTCCGGACCTAGCTCCAGGTCCACACCGGTGACCTCGCCGGTAAAGATCGGCTTGGGGACTCCGCCGACGCTGACAGCGACCCTTACCTTGACCCCGAGCTTGAGTCCGCTCTTGGTGAGAGTGTCGTCGGTGGCAGCACGAAACGCCAGGCGCATCTGAGACGGCAGGAACAGGCTGGACTCGACCTCGCATGCGGTCACATACTTGAAGATCGAAGGGGCGAGAGGTTCGCCGGCGATCCCGACTCTCACCGATATGGCCGCTCCGGCAGTGCCGGTAGTCATAGACACGTCAGCGCCTCACAGCAAAGCTTCTGCTTCGCCAGGTTCGGGGAGCACCAAAAGGGTACCGGGCTTCACCCGCATCGGATCGTCGATGTTGTTCGCGATCGCTACAGCCCTCCACTTTGCGGGGTCGCCGTACTCAGCGAAGGCCACGGACGCCAGCGTGTCTCCCGCGACGACGGTTCTCGTCCGTCTGCTCGCAAGGGCCCCTGAGGTGGGGTTGGTCCCCGGAAGCTCCGCGGGGACCGCCCGGAGTGTGAACGAAAGGTTGAGAAGTGCCGGCGACCAAAAGTGGGTGTGCTGCTCGTCGACGTTGAAGCTTTCCAAATAGGCCTCTTCCATGATGGTCCTGGTGCCCCACCCGAACTTGAAAGTCGGAGGCTTGGGGTCACCCTGAGTCACCGACTCCTCCGAAGGGACCACCGCCGCGTCGAACATCGCCAGAAGCGTTTCCAATGATACCGGCGGGAACACGGAGAACTTGTAGAGGGTGAACTTTGCACTAAGCGACGCCCCGTTGGACCCTTGGAACTGCGGGATCGAGCCTTGTACCGCCTCGGGTTGGGGGGTCTGCTGCCACTCGGAGTTACGCTGGTAGCTCAAGCTGTCGGGGTTAGTCGGGAGTTTGATCATCTGTCCCGACGTGAGGTTAAGCAGGTAGGGGTTGCCTAATCCCATAGCTGCCTGGACGAACGACATTTCTTTGTCTCTCCTCCTATGCTTACAGGAAACCCTGGTAGGCGAGCTCTAGTTGCTCTTCCGCGATCTTCAGCGACGACGCGTCGAACGATGGCCCGGTCCACTTGACGGGGACCACTCCGTAGAGGTTGAACGTCATTATCGACTTTCCGTCCGGGTCGAGAGCCGTGATCTCGGCGACCGTCGGATGCGGCAGCAGGCTGAAGGCGCTTAGCCAGCCTATAACCTTGTCGGTCGAGGGGCTGATCGGCCGCCCGAGAGTCACATTCGTGTAGGTCTTGGTCTTGGGAAAGTGATGCATGAAGGAGAACGTGGCGGTGTCTCCTTGCGAGACAGTCTCGAAGCTGATCCCGAGACCGCTGCACGTAGTCCAGTCTCCGAGCTCGCCGGACGGTGCGTCCACACGGCAACGGAAGTAGACGCTTAGACCCGGGTCGTCGGTCACCAAGTCGCTCACTGTCACCACCTCCTGTAAGTGTCGGTCAGAAGGCCTGAGCGCTCCCGGCCTTGTCGTATTTCGTTGCGAAGCTTGTAGACGATCAGCGGGTACAGCCAGGTCGCAAGCCGCGAGAGCTGCGCCTCGGTCGGTCGCTTGTCGAACACGTCGCTGTCGGCGTTACGCTCCGGGGCCGGGGATGGTTGGACGACTGCGGGGACTGGCTCGGACCCCTTGGTCGCCATTTGGACGCCCGCGCCAGCGAGGGCCGGCGTCCCAGCCGGCGCCCCAGCCGGCGACGCCGGTGCGCTTACGATGCTCGTAGCCGCAGCGGATGACATTCCCGGCTGGCTGAGAGCTCCCCCGTTACTCTCCCATCCGCCCGGCGACGTCGAAGACCACCTCAGACCCGACGAGGCCACTGGAAGGGCGTCACCATTGGCGACGCGGGGTCCCGTTGGGGGGAGGCCCGCTGAGCGTTGCGGAGCGCGGCCGGCTTGCCGGGGGGCCGCCACAGCAAGAGGGCCGGGCGCCAGTGACGTCGCACGTTGGGTCGCTTCTGCTGTCAACGCCTCCGCCTCGAGGCCACGGCTCGCCTGAGACATCTCCGACATCGACCGGTCGCCTCGCATTCGCTGCGCGACGTGCGTCAGCTCGTGAGCCAGCAGGGCAGCTCCGGGGCCTTCGTCCAAACTTCCGGCCTGGCGCGGTATCGCTATGCCTGCGTCGGAGGTGAAACCACGGGCGCCTATGCGCTCGGCTGCCACGAACGCCGAGTTGCTCCTATCGAGCGGCACCGACGAAAGGTCGACTCCGTGACGGTGGCCTATGAGGCTTCGAACAGCGGAACCTTCGACCGCACCCGACGGGCGCTGCTGGGCACTTTGCTTTGCCGGCGGCGAAAACTGGTCTCGCACAGAACTCGTGGGCTTCGAGGGCCCTGCCGGCGTTGCGTCGAGGTCGTGCACTCCTTGGCTGGTTGCCGCCGGACCTTCGATCCAAGCGGGCTCCTCGCCCAGTAGGGGGAGCACGGCGGAACCAGCAGGGTCCGCAAGCGGAGACAAGGACGGGCCGAGCGGCCCGTCTGCCCTCGCCTGAGAGGCGTATACGAGCGTCTCGGGAACGTAGGAGTCCGATCCTCGGGTGAGGCCGTCGTCCGTTCTCAGTGGCCGCTCAGCCGGAGATGCCTCACCCACCGCGACTCTCAACGGCCGCTCAGCCGGAGATGCCTCACCCACCGCGACTCTCAGTGGCCGCTCAGCCGGAGATGCCTCACCCACCGCGACTCTCAGTGGCCGCTCAGCCGGAGATGCCTCACCCACCGCGACGTCTATGACGTCCGCTCTTGGACCGCCTGAGACAGCGGGCCAAAAGACTTCGGCCGGTGACACTAAACTTGGCGCGTCCAAAGGCTCCAAGCCGACTCGGGTAGGACCGACGTGCAGGGCGGGTAACAGGGGACGCCCGGCCCAACTGTTGGCGGAACCCACAGGCGCCCTCCGAGCGGACGACTTGTTCGGCGCAGAGGACTGTTCCGGCCCTGTCGGGGAATGGACAGTGGTTGCCTTCGGCGCAGGGATCGGCGGCGTCGATGCGGACCGGCTCTCACCAGGTGACCCAGCACGGCTTAGATCCAGCGACGGCGCCATGGTCGTGCGCAGCGCAGCGGTCAGGCGACGCCGGCCCTCGGGGCTGAGCGCCATCTCGCTCGGATCGAGAGTCTCGGCGCTCGGAGGCAGTCCCCCGAGGGGAGCCCCCAAACCTGGGCGGCGGTGCGGCGGGGCCCCCAGCCCCGGCCGTTCTAGCAGCGGAGAGTTTTCGCTCGCCGCAAAGCTACGAGCAGCTCTCGACGTCTCTGGCAGGCTTGGCTCACCGGTATCTGAGGGCTCACCGGTATCTGAGGGACCGCCGTTCTGGGTAGGCCCGCCGCTTACGCTGAGCGTCGAGACCTCCCCCTCGACAAGAGGCACAACCGGCGACAGTGGCTCCTGGGCGAGGCCGGAGAGGCTCTCGAGAGCCGCTTCCATCGCCACGGTCGCAATGCTCGGCGCAGGCACCGCCCGCCCGGCGGGAGCCACGGCCGGTACCGCTACCGAGGCAGAAGGCTCGCTTTGCAGTGGCGCCGTCCGCTCTGCGGGCAACTGGACCAGGCTCAGCGTGGGTGGCATGGCAGCTGAGACCAGCGCAGTGTTGGTATCGACAGCTTCGACGGGCACCAGCCAGCCCGTTAGCAACGGTCCCCCTCCTAGGGGAGCGCTTCGCTCGCCTGTCGTCGCAGTGACCGGAAGCGGGAGTTGGGTTCCGCCTTCGGAGCGCCGCCCGAGAACCGGGCTCGTCGACGCAGGAGCCTGGGTCGAAGACTCCTCTGGACGGGCCGGCACGACCTGCTCGTATCGCCCGGCGTCCGTGAACGCTATCTCTGGAGCAGCCAGGTAAGCCTCGGGTGCCGCGAAAACCGTGCGCGACCCCGGCAAAGCGGATCCTGCGAGGCGAGACGGCGCCGTATTTGGGGGCGTCCTCCTGGCAACGTCGAGAGGAGGCAGCGGGTCCGGTGATCCGCTGGAGTCCGCAGGTAGCTGCGTGCTTGTTACGACGAGGTCCACCAGTCCCGCTGGTGCCGCAGGGCTGAGGATGTGCCCGAGGGTCGGGGCGACCGTGAGCAATGACATCCGCGAGCCGAGGTGGCGGTCGAAATCGGTCGTCACGACGAGAGGCATCGCAGATACCAGCGACGCCAGAGGCGGGACCTCCTGCCATCCCGGTTTGCTGGCGAGGTCCTCCACCCGGATCGGGCTTGGGCGCTGGGCGCCGGGTCCTTGCGTGCTTGTGACGCCCGACGAGACCGCGCCCGACGCTGTCGCCTCCGGCGGCGCCGTCGGACGCTTCGAAGCTGTCTCAGCGCCGGGGGCCGGTCGCCTGCGAATCAGATTTGCTAGTCCCATCATTGATCCCCTGAGCTGATCCGCCGGTTGATCTTCGCTATCTCCTCCACGAAGCGCCGTCTGGTCGGGTGCTCCATGTCGATGATGTCGTTGAAGGACCAGTTGAAGTGGTATGCGACGTACGCCACCTCCTCGTAGAGACGGTCGGTCGCGTACGTCACTGTTCCCCCAGGCGACCACCGGCCAGATCGACCGTGAAACGCTCGTGGCACGCCGGGCATGTAACCGCAGCCCGGGTATGGCCCTCGGTGTTGACTCTCTTGTACAGCTCCTGCAAAAAGCGCAGGTCGGACGCGAAAAGGTTCTCGATCACCGAAGCTCGGACGTCGTCGTTGCCGAGATCGCCGAGCCTTGTGATCACTCTTGCGAGTATCACGACCGTCTGATAGGCGGGATTCTCTCTCACCCGGTCGTCGTGGAGCGGAAGAAGCTCGTCGCGTGCTGTCGCGAGACGCATGGTGCCGAGCTTGTGCACCTTGCCGTTCGCGTCGACGTAACCTCTCGGCAACTCGAAGTCGAACTCGGTCCGAAGCGGCTCCGGCCGGCTCGGGGCGACAGTCGCATCCCGAGCCGGCCCTTGTGAGTCGCTCTGGTGATGCTCGTCGCCCTCTTCCCATGCCTCGGTCGGCTGGGTCTGGACGACTCGCTTCATCAGTCGCCCTTCTCGAGACCTTCGTGAACTATCGTCAGCTTCTCGGTTAGAACACTGGTGTCTCCGGCTTTGAGCGTCCCGATCTCGAGAGACTTGGGCCACCCGTTAATGAACTTGAACTCCATCGTCGCGTCACCCATGTAGTTGTAAAGCTTGATCGAGCCGTGCTTGCGAGCAGACTTGACGTCGCCCTTGAAAACCATCTCGATCCAGTCCACCCACTTCTTGTCCCCGTTGATACCCCGGGTGAGGGTGATCTCACCCGCCTTCTTACGGCCGGGCAGCCTCTTGTTGATGTACTTCCCGTCGATCGTGTTGTGCTTGAGCTCGATCTCGTCCGACTCGAGCTTCAGGCCGGAGACCTCCTGGATCTCCTTGATCTCGATGCCGTCGATTTCGAGGCCGAACGACCAACCGACCCCGGTGTCGTAGAGCTCACCTGAATAAAAAGTCCCTGACACTACTGTTTACCTCCGCTTCTCACTCGTTGACAAGGCTGGTTCCGCCGGAGAACTGCGAGAGGCGGAAGATGACGAATTCAGCAGGTTTGACTGGGGCGACGCCGATCTCGCAAATCACTTGGCCTGCGTCGATCCCTTCTGCAGGGTTGGTTTCCCCGTCGCACTTGACGTAGAACGACTCTTGCGGCGAGAGGCCGAACAGCGCTCCCTTACGCCACTCGTTGACGAGGAAAGCGGAGATCGTCCGGCGGATCTTCGACCACAGCGCGTAGTCGTTCGGTTCGAACACCACCCAGTCAGTCCCGTTAAGAATCGACTTTTCGAGGTAGTTGAACAGCCTTCGCACGTTGAGATAGCGCCAAGCTGGATCAGAGGACAGCGTCCTGGCCCCCCAAACCCTGATGCCCCTGCCGGGGAAGGCGCGGATGCAGTTGATCCCGACCGGGTTCAGAAAGTCGTGCTCGTTCTTGGTGATGTTGATCTCCAAGTTGATGGCACCGCGTACAACCTCGTTGGCCGGCGCCTTGTGCACACCGCGCGAGTCGTCGTTACGGCCCCAGATACCGGCCATATGACCGCTGGGCGGCACGAAGATGTTCGTGCCGCTGGACGGGTCGAACACCTTCACCCACGGCCAGTACAAAGAGGCGTACTTAGAGTCGTAGCCCGCCTTCTCGACGCGCCACTCTTTGACCTGCTGGGCGTTGAGACCCGGAGGTGGGTCGAGGATCGCGACTCTGTCACCCATCAGCTCGCAGTGCGCGATCATCGCCAGCTGGACCGCTTGGACACCTTCGAGGTCGATCATCCCCCTCTGGTAGGCGGACATGAGGTCGGGGACGCTGACCATCGTGACCTCGTCGATTGCTTCCAAACCGCCGAATCCGGTTCGGTCCGAAGAGTCGCCGACGTAGTCGTCGGGAGCGAGAGCTGCCGTGGCAGGCGCCCCACCGCCGGCGAGGGCCACCGTCCCACGGGTGACCTTCTCGGCGCTCACGCCGAGGTCCTCGATGCGTATCAGCTTGGATTGGGCGTTGACGACGGTTACGACGTTCTGGCGGCCCTTCTTGGTGGTCAGATTGTCAAAGGTCTCTTCGACCTTCCCGCCTCGTTTGACCACGACCTTGAAAGCGTCCTCGCCGGCGCCCTCGGTGGAGGTGTCGGTCACCTCTACCGAGATGTCGTTGCCACTGGAGCCCTCGACTAGAGCCTCAACTCTAAACGCACTGGCGGCCGAGGCCCCTGGGGCCGCGGTGGCGGCGGAAAGCTCGGCGCGCGCGGGCGGAGCGGAGCTAGCAGTCTCGGTACCGATGCGAACGACGTAACAGGCACCCCCGCCGTTTAGGAAGAAGCCGTACACAGCGTGCGCCAGGTACGAGCCCTCCACGAACTCACCGAAGGTGTTGGTGAACTGGCTCCAGTTGGTTACCAGCGTAGGTGCGTTGAACGGTCCAGCTGAGGCCAAGCCCACGAATGCGGCGACCGCGGTGCCCACGCCCTCAATGGGCCGGGAACCGGAGTCCACTTCCTCAACATAGACACCGGGTGACAGGTACGTCGGCATGTGCCTCCTTCTGATGATTGTTGGTTCTATTCTTAGCGCACGCAGGCATCGCCTTGCGACGGCTGGAAGCGCTCTGCAGGGAAGAAAGGCTTGCCCTTAAGGGCAGACATCCCAAGGTCATGACATGAAGCGGGCTGCTACGGCGTCGGCTGCGACGGTGTCCGCTTCGCGCTCGTGGCGGTCGCCTGGATCGGAGATCTTCAGCCCGTCCGAGGTCTCGGTGCCTTCCACCGCTCCGTGCGCCTGCTGATTGACAATGTGGTGCACCTCGTGGACGGCTTTGAAAGCACCTTCCATAGTGGTCACGTCGAGACCTTGCGGGGCTACTAGGTGCGACCCGGAGGCGAACATCTCCGCGCCAACCGATCTCGCCGCCTCCGCCGCGAGAGGACCTTCGTGGAGTTGAATCCCCGACGGGTCGCGCCCGGTCGCGGTCTGCACGAAGCGACTGGTCGAAGAGTCAAGCGGCCGGCCGGGGGCTGACACAACCGAGCGCACCAGGTCACCTGGGCTGGACAGCATCGACGAAACCGCGGCGTTGCCCGCACCCTGCTGGAGCCGGGACAACCCGATCTCGGCACCCCCCTCGATGTGGTCCTGCGACGGCTCACCAGGTACCCGCTCGAGCGGGCTCAAAGCCGGACGGCTCCCGCCTTGAAGCGGGGCGTGACCGGCTGGACCGGCGGATCCCGCAAACGTGTCGCTACCCGCCATGGCGTCGTACCCCTCCCCTATGGTTCGGAACCGCAGACGCATAGTACTGTCCGAACTCGCCGGCCACTACGAGGCGGCCGAGCTTGCGGTACTCAAGCTGTATAGCTTTCACTAAGTCGTCCATCGACACAGCCCTTCCGGAGTCGGCCGCGGCGTAGGCAGCCGCTGTTGCGACGCTGCGGATGTTACCGCCGGACAGCTCGAAGGATCTAGCGCAAAAGTCCAAATCCAAGTCGTCGGCTCGGGGCACACCAGGCGCCAAGCAGCGTTCCCACAGCGCCTTGCGCTGTTCGACGTCGGGCTTGGGGAAGTCGACTACCAAGTCCAAGCGGCGAGCGAAAGCGTCGTCGACGTTTGCCCGAAGGTTGGTAGCGAGTATCGCTATCCCGTCGAAGGTCTCCATCCGCTGCAGCAGGTAGGCGACCTCGATGTTCGCGTAGCGGTCGTTAGCGTCGCGGACCTCTGAGCGCTTACCGAAAATGGCGTCGGCCTCGTCGAATAGCAGCACCGCGTTGACGCCGTCGGCCTCGGAGAAGATCCTCTCCAGGTTCTTCTCGGTTTCACCGACGTACTTGTCGACGACCGTCGCGAGGTTCACTGCATAGAGATCCAAGCCCAGCTCGCCTGCTACCACTTCCGCTGACATCGTCTTGCCGGTCCCTGAGTCCCCAGCGAACAGTGCTGTGATCCCGCGCCCTCTGCCGCCGCCAGGTCTCATCCCCCATTCGTCTAACACGACGCTGCGACGCCGAGCCCGCGCCGAGAGGTCCCTCAAAGAGTCAGCGGTTGACGGGGTCAAGACCAGGTCCTCCCAGCCGACACCCGGCACGATACGCCGTGCAAGGCGTTCCAGGCCAGCGCTGTTTTGGGCTCTGGCACCCTGGCGGACGTGCTCTATCCCCACAGCGCTGCAGTCGAGAACGGCCTGGTTGCGAGCCGACACGACAGCCCTGGCGACCTGCTCAGCGGAGAGAACGAACTGGCTGGCGACGTCCGCCGCCGCGCTAACGTCGACCTCGCCTGCCCCGAGAGCCTTCTGCCACCACTCGGAGCGCACCGGGGCGGGTGCGGCTTTCACCTCGGCTGTCACTGGAACCCGGTCGCTCCAGGACGGATCCCAAGCCCGCCTCCCGTAGAAGATGACTGGGACGACCGGTTTGCGATTCGCGCAAGGCTCGACTCCGACAAGCCGGGCCACGTAGGACCGTACAGCCGCGTTGCCCAGCTCTGCTATCACGTCGAGAGGGCCGACTACCAGGCCGGCGTCGGTGAGGACCGCCTCGCGGCGAGCGAGGGAGAAGATCTCGGCAGCGTCCCTTACAGGGTCGAGGTTCGCCAGGTCGATCGCCACCGTGGACTTGCCCGCCGCCTTGAACGCTCCGGCGGCCAGTGTCGTGACCGAAGCTCCGGGCCGGTCCCGCAGGTACACCAAACCGACACCGCCTTCGAGGACTCGCCCGAGCGAGTCGCCGAGCGGGTCCGACCACAGCGCATCGGGATGGCTGACCGCCCCGGAGAGGGCCGACGCAGACATCCCAGCCCCGAGGAGGTGGCCGACGACCCTGTCGGGGACATGCAAGGACCGCGACAGGGCGGGGCGGTCGTGGTCGTCAACTTCTAGAAGTCCGTACCTCACCAGGAGACCGTCAGAAGACATACGGCGGCGGGCCGAAACTGTCCACGGCGACTCCCCTGCCAGGTCGAACGCCAAGGTCACAGTCGCTCGTCGCCGGGTCACGTCGTCGTTCAGGTACCCGTAAAGACGCTCGAACCTCAAGTCCAAATCTGGAGCCATCGCTATTAGCAGAAGGTCGACGTCAGTCCTGTCGAGACCTAGCCGCTCTGCCAGTTCAGCGAGGCGGACGTCACGGCCAGCCAAACGGGCTTGGAGCGCGTCTTGCTCTAGGGAGGCTATCGCCTCGCCGTCGTCCCACGCGAACGCTTTGGAGCCGAACCTCTCAGAGAGGATCGAAGCGACGTGATCGTCGGCTAGGTACAAGCCTCGGAACGGATCGTCGGGGTTCGGGTCCACCGACCTCCGGCGATCGACAAGAGCGCTGACCCGCCCGTAGATGATCCCAAGTCTTGCCAGCACGTATGCCGCCGAGTCACCGAGGACGCTCTCCGGGGCTCTGAGAACTTGGCTGCGGGGCGGCGACGGCTGCGGAGCGGCACCGCGAAGGCCCTCAGGATCGGGACCGCCTGCGCCGGCAGGGCGCTCGGCGGGATCGAACCGGCCGGCTTCGCTCTGAGACACCCCGGCGGCGGGGGCGGTAGCTCCCGGCACGGCTTCGGTCTGACCCGACTCCGCGACGCCCCGGCGAGCGCCGCCTAGCAGTCTCATCCTTTGACGGCCCTGCGCGGGTGGGAGTTGCGCTGCCGGCGAGACGGGGCGAGCGCGCTCGGTCCCGGCTGTTCCTTCCCATCCGGACCGGTCGCCTCGGCCGCATCTTCAGGCCAACCGCGCGCCTGGCGCTCGTCGTCTTGAGCTTCGAAAGTCTTCTGCGCCGAGGCACGCAGACGCATCGGGGCCATGACCGCCTGGGCGATATCGAAGAACCGGTCCGGTTCCACAGCCATGTGGACGACCAGGTCGACGGAAGGTTTCAAGTCCCCGCCGAGAGAGGACCATACGTCCGAGACCTGGCGGTCTTCGGGCGGTGGGTAGGCGATCTGGACCCCGAGCGGCGTGCCTGCCTCCAAGAGGACAGGCGTCATGTAGGTGCTCGGCAGCACGTCGTAGCGCATGAAAGCCCCGAGCGTCGCTGCGAGCAGCCGGTGCTCGTCTTCGGGCCTTTGGGTCCACGCTGTGATCAGATAGGCGAGCTTGAAGATCCTGGGCAGGGCCCGGCGCTCCTCGACGATACCCTCATCGTTGCGACGCTCCCTGACACCGACTGAGCGTCGGCGGGTGTCCTCACGAATGTCGTAGAGGTACATATCCACCGTCGGCTTGTTACGCCGCGAGGACCAATCTCTAGTCGGGGCGTCGAAGACGACCTCCACGTCCGTGCCGTTGACCACCTCGGCTTTGACCAGGGACCTTAGCGCTTCGTCGACTTCGTTTATCATCTGTTTGGAATCCTCGGGTTGAGAGCAGTACGAACCCGCCGAAGAATGCGCTCGGCGTTACCGTCTGGGCTTGGTCGACCGGTCATGCGAGCCGGGTAGTCGCAATCAAATTACGCCTACTCTCATGGCGTGGGCCACAGCGTGCACCCGGTTTCTCAGCTCGTGACGAACTATGATCCCGTGGACGATGTTCTTGACGGTGCGTTCGCTGTAGGACAGCTTGCGCGCTATGTCTGCGGTGCCCCATCCCTCTGACAGGAGCCTCAGGACGTCGATCTCGCGCTCGGTGAAGCCGCTCAGCGAGAGTCCCTTCGGAGCGAGAAGCTGACGCTGAAGCTTGCCTACCTGGCCGAGAAACCGTCCGACTAGCTCCGGCGCGAGGCCAGCTTCGCCGTTTGCGCACGCGATCACGACGTCGCCAAGCCGGTCCGCTGTCGCTTCGAAGCGCCTGACGATACTGCAGGCTCCCGCCTCGACCGCGGGAAGCAAAGCAGAGTCGTCGAGGTGGGTCACCACCACCAGTACCCGCCGGTCACCTCCCCGGCTCGCCTCGCGAATCGAGCGGAGTGCGTCTGCGTCGACGTGTTCGACCACGAGTACTACCACGTCAGCCTCGGCGACGTCGTCAGGACCCTTCACAGACACTGCCCGGCAGCGCGCTAGCTCGACTCGTATCCCCGCCGCCGAGATCGGGTCGGACGCTTCGACGTCGACTAGCACGGCCATTCGGTCATCCAGTCAGCCACAGCGCCAGCGGCGAGGCAGTCCGCCCCGGAAAGTCCCGTCGACGCATTGCACAAGAGCGACACTTCCAAGATAACGATGCGTAATAATTTGTTCAACGTAGCCTTCTTTAGTGCAGCTTGCCACAACACACTTTGCTTATTATGACTGCGACTTCTAAGCGGCGGCTCAGCACCGACTCAACGGGCAGAACTTTCTGCCCGAAAGGGCAGAACTTTCGAGCCTTGCGCCTGTAGAAAATCCTCGCTGCGCGCCGTAGCATCTAGGCATGCCCAACGTGGTCGTCGCAGGAGCGATGGTCGGTTGCTCTATGAGCATGCCTTCGCTCGTACCTATGCCCCTCGCCGTGGTCCCGTCCGGTCCTGCTGTAACCGCCGGACCGTTGGTGGCAACCGTGATGGCTATGACGCCGGAGAACATCGCCACGTTCGGGGATTGCACAGCGCCCGGGAACCCGGCGTGCGCCAACCCGACCAAGCAGGGGCCCTGCAAGCCGATGATCGCCGGACCGTGGGAACCTGGTTCCGTTACCACCAAGATCGGGGGTATGGCGGTGCTCACCGACGACTCGGTTTGCGAGTGCGCCTACGGCGGCGTGATCAAAGTCATTGAAGCCGGCCAGATGATCGTCAAGGCCGTCTAGGGTTCAGGGACCTTTTCGGGAAGTTTGCGGGGACCCCACCGCCCATATCGACCTCGGGCTGATGCCGAGGTCTTCTAGCATGTGGTAGTAGTCGTCGTGGGCCTTGCGGGCTTCCATGGTGCGCTGCGAGGCTTCAAGGCTGTCGATCAAGATGCGCCACAGGCGGTCGTGGTACTTGTCGACTTCGAGACCGCGCCGGGCGACCGATGCGGCGGTGTCGTTATCACCGCTCTCGGCGAGGATATCGGCGAGGCGCACGCAGCAGCCGACGAACTCCCCTTGGAGTCGATCCCGTTGGTCCACGACCCAGTCAGCCGGTCCGTCCTCGGGCAGAAGCGGGCCAGCGTAGGCGCTGAGCGCGTTTCGAAGACTGTCGATCTCCAAGGCCTTGTCCCCCGAGGTCTGGGCGCGTCTGGCCTGCGAGATAGCCGCCTCGAAAGCGACGACGTCAGCTTCCGAGCCGGAGGGAAGGTCCAGCCGGTAAGAGTCCGCCTCTCTGACGACGAGGTGCGACCCCTGTCCGTGGGCGTCGAGCATCCTGCGGATGCTCGACAGTCCTACCTGCAACCGGTGCTTCGCCGTTTCGATGTCGGCGTCAGGCCACAAAGCTACGATCAGCTCCTCCCTGTGAATGGCCTTCCCCGCCCGCATCGCCAACAGGTGCAGGATTGCTCGCTCCATCGGTTTCAGCTTGGTCTCGTCGACATTGCGCCCAGCGACGGACATAGCGAAACCACCAAGGCAGCGCACCACGACGGGAGGTCGCTGCGAGGCTCCTCCGCCCTGAGCCGACGCTGCAGGGTCGGCGGGGAAGTCATCGCCGCCACGCCCTGCCGCAACAGGCCCTGCCGCAAGAAGCCTTGACACTGCGTCCCAAAGCCCGAGGCGGCTAAGCCGTCTCCCGGCCTCATCGAGACTAGCCGCGAGCCCGTCCAGCTCGCCTAGGAGCGCAGCGGAGACAGCGGCGGCGGCCGGCACGTCGTAGAGGTCAGCTAGGGTCCGCGCGTGGAGCGCCGAGCTTCTCGCCAGGTCGACCTCACCGACGGCGCTAAGCGCTAGGCATCCAGCCGCGACGCTCTGTGCATGGAGCACGTTCGCGCCGAGCACGGAGAACTTCTCGGCTGCCTCCGACAGGCGTGCCGGTGCGTCAAGGTCGCGCCGGGCGAGTCCTCTCATTCCAGCCACGAGCGAGATGAGAGCGCCACCCCACAGATCGCCGTGTCTCGCGCACGCGGCGAGCAGTTCGTCGACGCGCCCCGTTCCGGCGAGCTCGCCCGACGATCCGAGTATCACCTCAGCAAGCCGACACAGCCACGGTATCCCCAGGTGCTCGACCTCGTCTCGCAGGCGATCGCACTGCGCCAGAAGGTCTGTGTCAGCTTCGGCTTGCCCGACGCAGCATTGCGCGGCGTGCTCGGCCAAGGCGGCGAAAGCCCGAGACCATGCAGCCAGGTCCGGGGCGGAACGGGCCGACCGCAAAAGCCGCCTTGCCGCCGAAAAATCCCCGGCTAGTAAATAGCAGATCCCTTCGACGACCCTGCCGGCGGACCCGGGAATAGCAGTGGCTTGTTGCGCCGCGCCCAGTGGCTTGCGGCAGGTCGCCGACCGCACGATCCCGGCAGGGTCGGATTCCGAGGTGCCAGCAGGGTCCAGCCAGACGGTCACTTTGTGGTGCATCTCCCGGCACGCTCCGGCGAGCTCCGCCGAGCCGGCCACCGTCTCCGCCCGGCGTAGGACCGACGCAGCCTGTGGGAGATTGCCGCTCCTGACCAGCCGGGACGACACGGACATCATCATCAGCGGATCCGAGTCAAGCATCGACCCCGGGACGGCCTCGACGAGCATCTCGTCGACAGCGTCGCTGAGCGTCCCAGCGTTGGCGTGGCCGTCGTCTGACTCGCCTGCCGGGTAGCGGTGCTCCCGGATCAGACGCCTGACCGACTCCCAGTCTTCGCAGCGGATGTAAGCTTCCAGCGCTTCGTCGTAGCGGCCTCGGGTTTCGAGGATCCCCGCCGCACGGCGGTGCTGTTCCCTGGCCGCTTCAAGCCCCACGGCGGCGACGAGCTTGGCATCAAGATACGAGACGAGCACCGGGTGGTAGCGGAAAGCGTCGCCTGTAACGCGTTCGGTGAAGATCTGGCGTCTCTCGAGCTCGTCGAGCCTCGCCCGGGCTTCGTCCGCTTCGCAGCCGAGCAGCTCCGAGCAGCTCTGCGGGTCGGGACGGCGAAGGACCGCACTTGTGAGCAGGAACTCGGATAAGTCGGGCTCCAAACCGTCAAGCACTTGCCGGCCGAGGTAGTCGCTCACCAGCCTAACCCGCCTTGTTAGAGCCTCCATCAAGTCCCGGCGCTGCGTCTCGGGCTTCCTCGTCGTCGCAAGGTAGAACAGCTGGAGGTATGCAGCCCATCCCGACGTGCGCCGGGTGAGGGTTGCTGCTTCTTCGGGTAGCAGAGGCTCGGAGTACACCTTGCGGAAAAGGTCCTCCACCTCCCACGCGCGAAACCGCAGGTCGTCAGGTCCGTACTCGACGAAATCCCCTCCCACCTCCAGTTGGGACACGTCGGCGCCGAGACGCTCCCGGGAAGCTACGATCAGCCTCCAGTCTTGGGGAAGCGACTCTACGAGACCGCAAAGCGCCCGCTTCGGTGCGCCGTCGCCGAGCAGGTGGGCGTCGTCGATTGCGACGAGCAACGGTTCCCCGCCGGGCGCCTTGAAGCCACGGAGCTCTTCGAGGTTCGACACTCGCCTCGAAACGGGCGCCGCAACAGAATCGAAGGGCCCTGAGCCCTCTAACGCGTCCCCGATCCACTGGGCTACGTCATCTTCGCTCGTGGCGTGGGCTGGGGCCGGACCGCACCAAGCGACACGACCCGGGAAGCTGCTGGCGACCTGAGCCAAAAGGACGGACTTACCCGATCCTGCTGGGGCCACCAGATAGGCGACCCGGAAGCGGTCCGGGTCGCTCAGCCTCTCGACCAGCCGCGGTCGGAACAGCCCGGCCCTGGGAGTCAAAGGGTTGCGGCCTGATGTCATCGTGTCAGGGGATCGTCGTGTCAGGGGATCGTCGTGTCAGGGGATCGTCGTGTCAGGGGATCGTCGTGGTCGTCGCAGAAACCGGCTGGATTATCGGTCCTGTGTAGTAGATCGAAACGTTGCACGCTGACTGGCCTGTGGCGCAGTCGACCTGGAGCTGAAGTTGCTGCTCATGGGTGAAGACTACCGGGGTTGGGAAGCGGTATTCGGTGTCGGTGAGCGTACCGAGGTTCTCGACGAGGAGGCTCTGCGCGGCCTTGTTGGGGATGAGCCTCTGCACCAGCGCAACGCCGGAGGAACCCGACACGTTCTGCACGACGATGTCGGTGATATCGAGCGTCGTGCCCGCGGCCACCGGAGGCGTCGAGGAACTCGAAGTGGAACCAGGGGCAGCGACGACCTCAAGTTGCCCGTCGGTTGGTGACGTCACAGGCGGCGGTATCGTCGTCGTGGTAGGGGCTGGTACCGTCGTCGTCGTCGTAGAGGTCGTCGTCGAAGTCGAAGTCGTCGTGGCCCCGGTCTTGGCGAGAGCCGCTGCAGCCGCCTGCTTTGCAGCAGCGGCCGCCGCGTTCGCAGAGGCTACCTTCCCGGCCAGGCTTTGCGTCTGGGCCGCCTGGGCCGCCAGAGCAGCCTTGTTCGCGTTCACAGCAGTGTTGTGCACCGCCGGTTTGATCACCAGGAACCACAAAAGCAGCAGCCCTGCGACGAGCCCGATCAGAGCGAAGAGCCAACGCGGCAGGAGGGGCTTGTGCTTTAGAGCGCCGTCTAGGACGAGGGGGGGCTCGCCTTCCGGGGCCACTTGCACCTGGTAGGGCTTCTGCTGCGCGACGCCTCTCCACATCCGCTGGCGGGGGTGCACCCGGATACGGACGAAGTGGGCCGCCCCTGGAACGGTGACCACTTTGGAAGGCCTGATCTTAAATTTCAGTGCCTCAGCAGCGTCGATAGCGCTCACGGTCACAGGCACGGGCACATTCCCGCGGCTGTCTATGGCTAGTCGCTGCCTGCCGACCCTTCTGCCTGTAGGCACCCGGGGCAGAAGCTCCGCTCCGAGGTCGCTGAAGGACCCTACTAAAAGTGATCCCTCCTCGGTAACCGAAGCTTCGGGCTCGTTGGAGGGGATTACTTTCACGCCGAAGGGCAGCGGACCCGCCGGCGTGGTGTGCGTCCGTGGAGGAGCGAAGGTCAATGTCACCGTCTCGCTCGCCCCGGGAAAAAGCGACACGACCGGAGGCTCGCTGCGAGCCCATTCGGCGGCGTCTCCTACGAAGAGGACCGAGAACTGCTCGACGATGCTGGCAGTGTTGGCAATGCTGAGCTCGCAGGAGGCTTCGCCACCAGGCTGTACTACGAGACCGTCAGCTCCTGAAAGAGACGCTACTACCGTCATGGTTGCGCGGCCCGTTGGCCTAGGCTACCGACACCTTGTCGGAAGGGTCGGTATAGAGGTAGTCGAGCGACCCGGGAAGCTCGATGATGTTATCGACGATGTTATTCTGCGCGAAGAAGTAGTTCTGGCCGGACCCTCCGTACATGGTGTCACCGCCGCCTGCGGTAGTGCCAGACTGCTGACAGTTACTCGCCGCGCAGAACGTGGCCGGACCGGAGCCTCGGTCGATAAGGGTGTCCCCGCCGCCTGGGGCACTTTGGATGAAAGCACCCCCGTTCAAAGCAGCGACGGTGGCTCCGGTGGAGCCGGCTATGAGGATGTCTGTCGGGCCTGCCGACCCTTGGACAGGAGCGAGGTTGCTCCCGACGATGTTCAAGATTCCCGAAAGCTGCTGGAAACCACCGAAGCCGCCCTCGGCGAAACCTGCCTGGAGGTTCACGGTCACCTGGCTGGTCGAGGGTGAGAAGTCGACGGTGGACATCCCTCCCCCGGAGATCACGTTCGACCCGGGAGCTTCGAACAAAAAGACCGACTGGCTTCCCGGGCCAGCCTGAAGGTTGTTATTCGAACCCGCTACGACGAACAGGTCGTTTCCGCCGCCGCCTTGGATCGTGTCGGAACTCGAGGTCACGAACAGGTCGGCGGAAGAGGTCCCGTCGACGTTTGTTAGGCCCGCCCCGGCGAGGTTGACAGTGGCGCCCCAACCCCCGGTCGCTTGCAGGGGGGCGAGGGTGGTACCGGCGAAAGGCTCCCCGGAGGGCACGGAGAAGATGTTCGACGACAGGTTCACTTCTACCCCTGACGGGGCACCCTGGTAGTCGAGAGTGTTCCCGCTGGCAGCGGACGTGAGGGTGTCGACGCCCGAGCCTGGCACGAAAGTGACAGGACTCGTCCCGCCGACAAGAGTGTCGGTGCCGGTGCCGCCTACGAGCGTGTCCGCCCCGCCGCCGCCTGTGATCGTCTCGTTTCCTGTTCCCGCCGCCAGCCAGTCGGCTCCGGGACCGCCGACGAGGGTCACGTTGCCCTGCCCGCCCCAGATAACGCTGCCGTTGGGGGAGGCGACGACTGTGGTGATGTTCCCTCCGAGGATCTGCAGGTAACCGCCGCCCATTCCGAGGGGTTGCATAGCCGAGCTCGCCAGGTCCAAGGTGGTAGGGCCGGTCGTGTCGATCGACGACAGGTCTATGGTTGCGTCGCCGGTTCCAGCGTAGAGGGAGTCGATGCCACCGCTCAGCACGAAGCGGTCGGCCCCGGAGCCGCCGACGAGGGTCGCCGGCGCGCTGCCAGCGACGATGATGTCGTTGTAGCTCGCGGTGGCGGTGATATCGGCGATGCCGGTCAGGCTGATCGTCCCGAACGCGGACGTCGCTGTGCCGGCGGGGACGGTGTCTCCAGGGACAAGAGTCGACCCGATGCTGTACCCGGAGGGGATGGTGTAGGAGGACGCGGAGTCGTTGACTACGACAGGACCGCTGAAGGACGCGAAGTTCACCTCGGCGTTCCCACCTTCGCTGTTGAGCTTGAAGTTGCCCGGTCCGGCGATGAACGTGTCTCCTAGGCCTGTGCCTTCCACGGTGGTCACCCCCGTGAAAGAGAAGTCGTAGCCGCCACCGGTGACGGTGCCGGCCACGAGGTTCACCGTCACCGGGCCGCTCGGCAGGGTGCACGCCGAGAGCGCTCCGCTGGCTGCTGCGCTGCAAAGCTCGAGCACGCCGCTGCCTCCCCCGTTGACGGTGGCTGTCTGGCCTGGGCTTACAAGGTAGGTCGGCGCGCTGGTGGACGAGCCTACGTTGGACATGCACTCGAAGGTGTCGCTGACGACACCGCTCAAGGTGACGGTCCCGTCGGCGGTGCCTGTCGAGCACCCTGTGCTACCAGCCAAGAGCGTAACCTGCGCTCCTACGAGGGCAGATCCGCTCAAAGTGAGGGTGTTCGCCCCGCCCGCCCCGTCGAAGCTGAAGTCACCAGGCCCGTTCTGGGTGAAAGAGTCGCTCAGAGGGGTCCCGACGAAACTCGTGAAGCCGCTGAAAGTGTCGGAAATGGTCGAGAAGGTGTTCGTGGCTGTACCCTCGGGCAGGCCTGTTGCGTCGCTGACGGTGACGGAGACAGCGAAGCCGGTCTGGGAGAAGTCCAAGGTTCCCGAGCTGTTCGCCCCCCCGGAGAGGTTCTCGGCTCCGCTCCCGGCGTACACGTAGTCGGACCCGGACTCGGTTCCTGACAGGTTGACGACACCTGTGAAAGTGACCGGGGCCGCTGCGGTGGAGCCTGGGCAGGGAGTGCCGGCTCGTGTCGTCGTGGTGACGGCTATTACGCATCCGGGTGTGGCCGTAGGCATGGTCACTGTCACGGCCGAGGCGATCTGGGAGAGGTCGAGAGTGTCGGACCCACCGTCACCGGTGATCGCCAGAGCGGGAAGGGAGAGCTGGTTGGCGGCGAGAGTGTAGACGTCGTTGTAGGGGCTGCCTGTGATTGCAGCAAGGCAAAGTTGCGCTGCTGTCTGCGTAGACGAGCAGGGGGTGAAAGTCAAGCCGGCTACGGACGTACCGCTGATCGTTCCGTCTTCGAGGTTCACGTCGACGCCTGAGGTCCCGCTCGGCGGCGCCGGTATCTGAGCGAGGTCGAGGGTGTCGGACCCGCCTCCGCCTTCGACGATGGCGCCGGGCTGGCCGACGACGAACACGTCGCTGCCCGGCGAGCCTTGGATCGTGGGTGTCCCGAAAGCGAAGACGTAACTGTCCGACCCTGCGACGCCGATCCCGCCTACGGTGCCGGTGGCGAGGTCGATCTGCACTGCACCGGCCGTCAGCTTGACGTAGGAGACGGTGTTGGTGGTGCTGTCGGACGTGAAGTCGGTTCCTGTGAGGCCACCGTAGAAGGTGTTCGGCCCTTGCGAGCCGATCACTTTTGCGATAGAGCCGCTTAAGGTGTCGGTGCCTGCCACCGAGCCGGTCGCTGCAAGGATCTGTGCGCTTCCATACGGCGGTGTGGCCGCATCAAGCGTGCTCAGGTCCACTGTCAAACCGGTCCGGTCCGCGGAGAAGTCGACGGCGTTGGAGGGTCCGGTCCCGCTAAAGCTGATACCACCTGTCGAGCCGGGCTCGAGGAGGGTGGTGTATCCGCTGGTGGCGCCGGTGAAGGCGGTGAAGTCGGGGCCTCCTGAACTGAAACTGTAAACGGTCGTCCCGAACGTGGCGCTGTAAGGGGTAGCCGCAGTGGTAGCAGCATTCGTCGCGTTCACCGTCAACGTCCCACCGCTATTCGCGTTAGTCGCCGTGATCGTCGAGAAACTGACACTGTCACCCCCGACACTCCCGCGGTCCCCGAAACTCTCCGAACCGGTGCCGACCGTGAACGAGTTGTGCCCCCCAGTAGAACCGTACACAGTCCCCACACCCACCAAAGTGTCCGGGACATTCGACCCGGCGAAACTGACCGTGCCCGCAGCCAGGTTCGCCGTGACCGCAGCAGCAGAAGTCGAGAAATCAGCCGTCGCCGCGCCAGCCAACGCATCGAAGGTGTAACCACCCGCATCGCCAGCGACGAACACCGTCGACAAAGAAGACCCCGACAGCGACGACAACCCGTCGATAGTCGAAATGTTGCTGAAAGACACCGTCGTGCCCGTACCCAACACCGCAACCCCGCCCGCCGAGCACGCAGAGTAATAACTAGACGCCACGGTGCACACCGTCAACGAACCCGTCTGAGCGTCAGCGAAACTCAGAACCGTCCTCCCCCCGTCCCCAGCAAAACTGTCCGCCTCCGAACCAGCAAAAAACGTCGAACCACCCGGCGAACCCACAAAATTGATCGGCGAAGTATCGAAACTACTGAACGTGTAAACCACACCCCCAGCCACGGCAGTGCCAAAAACAACCCCCTCCGGCGACAACCCAGACGCCGAAACATTCACCACAACCGCCGAAGACACATTCGCGAAGCTCACAGTCTCGCTAGCACCACCGCTACCACCCGCAAGAAACGTCTCCGTCGAACCCCCAGCAACAAACGTATCCCCGCCAACACCAGAACCAGCCACAGTCGACACACCCGACAAACTGTCCGTCTTGCACGCCAACACCGACGTAACCAAAGCCTGCCCAGCACCCACCGAACACGACCCATCCAAAAATGCCAAACCCGACAAGTTCACGACCACCGGCGACCCATCAGCAGCAAAAGACACCTCGTTACCAGACCCCAACCCCAGAAACGACAAACCAGGCGAACTACCCGCCAAAAACGTCGTGTATCCGCTGGTGGCGCCGGTGAAGGCGGTGAAGTCGGGGCCTCCTGAACTGAAACTGTAAACGGTCGTCCCGAACGTGGCGCTGTAAGGGGTAGCCGCAGTGGTAGCAGCATTCGTCGCGTTCACCGTCAACGTCCCACCGCTATTCGCGTTAGTCGCCGTGATCGTCGAGAAACTGACACTGTCACCCCCGACACTCCCGCGGTCCCCGAAACTCTCCGAACCGGTGCCGACCGTGAACGAGTTGTGCCCCCCAGTAGAACCGTACACAGTCCCCACACCCACCAAAGTGTCCGGGACATTCGACCCGGCGAAACTGACCGTGCCCGCAGCCAGGTTCGCCGTGACCGCAGCAGCAGAAGTCGAGAAATCAGCCGTCGCCGCGCCAGCCAACGCATCGAAGGTGTAACCACCCGCATCGCCAGCGACGAACACCGTCGACAAAGAAGACCCCGACAGCGACGACAACCCGTCGATAGTCGAAATGTTGCTGAAAGACACCGTCGTGCCCGTACCCAACACCGCAACCCCGCCCGCCGAGCACGCAGAGTAATAACTAGACGCCACGGTGCACACCGTCAACGAACCCGTCTGAGCGTCAGCGAAACTCAGAACCGTCCTCCCCCCGTCCCCAGCAAAACTGTCCGCCTCCGAACCAGCAAAAAACGTCGAACCACCCGGCGAACCCACAAAATTGATCGGCGAAGTATCGAAACTACTGAACGTGTAAACCACACCCCCAGCCACGGCAGTGCCAAAAACAACCCCCTCCGGCGACAACCCAGACGCCGAAACATTCACCACAACCGCCGAAGACACATTCGCGAAGCTCACAGTCTCGCTAGCACCACCGCTACCACCCGCAAGAAACGTCTCCGTCGAACCCCCAGCAACAAACGTATCCCCGCCAACACCAGAACCAGCCACAGTCGACACACCCGACAAACTGTCCGTCTTGCACGCCAACACCGACGTAACCAAAGCCTGCCCAGCACCCACCGAACACGACCCATCCAAAAATGCCAAACCCGACAAGTTCACGACCACCGGCGACCCATCAGCAGCAAAAGACACCTCGTTACCAGACCCCAACCCCAGAAACGACAAACCAGGCGAACTACCCGCCAAAAACGTCGTGAAACCGCCTTGGGATCCGCTGAACGCAGTGAAGTCGGAGTTGAACGTGTAGGTGACGGCGGAGCCGCCGAGGGTAGCAACGTAGGTGGTTCCGATTCCGGTGACGTTGACTGTGAGCTCCGCTCCGTTACCAGCGCCGACGAAGCCGAAGTTGGCCGTGTCAGCGCCGACGCTTCCGGTGTCGTTGAAAGTCTCGCTAGAGGTGCCGGCGACGAAAGTGTTGTGACCGCCGCTGGAGCCCGTGACGTTGGAGATTCCCTGGAGGGTGTCGCAGAAGCTGGCGAGCGCTGTGGTCTGGCAGGTTGTCACGCCGGCTGATGGTGCGGCGACGAGCACCTGTCCCGGCCCGAGGGTCACCGACGTCGGTTTCGTGGATGCCGAGGTCGTGACCTGGCTGGTCGTCGACGCCGAGGTGTACAGGTTCACCGTTATGCCCGCTTGGCTGTCCTGCACGGATCCGAGCGTCGTAGTGGTCTGCACCGGCGGTAACACCGGCACTACCAGGGTAGACACGCTCGGCGAATAAGCGGTAGTGGCGGTGTCGACCGGTGTGTAGGTGACGATCAGGTCGTAGGTTCCCGTAGCAGGGAAGGTTGTGAAGAAATTGGCGTTCGTGGCACCCGCAGGCACCGTCACCGAACCCAGGAACGTGGTCCCGTTCAGGTTGAAAGACAGCGTCCCGCCGTTCGGGTCGGCGCCGACGGTGACGCTGACAGTCGCCTGGATCCCGGCGTATACGGTCCCGGCTATCTGCGGGCTCACGTTGAGCTGATTAAGCAGCGGCTCTACTACAGTGGCTGTCGCCGAGGGAGCCAGGGTGGACCCTTGGGGCGGGGTGTAGTAGGCGATCACGGAGCTGCCGAAAGCGCTGATAGCCGACTGGCAGGTCGCGGTGCCGCCGGTGAGTGTCTCAACGCAACTTCCGCTGGTGTCAGTGGGAAGCGCGACGCCGCTGGAGGAGGCGAGCTCGAAGGTGACCGTACCGGAGGTTACGGCCGCTCCGTTCGACGTGACGGTCGCCGAAAGGGAGCAGTATGACGCGACAAATAACGAAAACGAGCAAGAAGAGGACACGAAGCTAACAGTGGTCGGGGTCTGTATCGAGCTTGCCGTGAAGGCCAGGGTGGCATACGAGCCCGACGTTGCCGAGCCTGTCGGGGGTATGTAGGTTGCGAGAAGGTCGAAGATGCCTTGAGGCAAGGTTCCCGCGCACTTCACATTGTCCGTGGAGCTACCGCCGGGCACCGGCTCGACGCACAGCGTAGCGCCGCCCGCCACTGTGAACTCGACGGTTCCGCCGGTCGGCAAGCTTCCGCTGCCAGCGCTCACCGTCGCAGCGAGAGTAGTGGCCCCCGCGTTCACGGCGCCCGACGACGGAGTCGTTATCGTCGTCGTGGTGGTCTGCGCTGTGCTGGGAGATCCCGCGGTGACGGCCACTGCGACGGTGCCCGCCGAGCCGGCCAGGGGTGAGCCACCTGCGGGCGTGTACACGCTGAGCACGGAGTCGTTACCGGCCGGCAGGGACGAGGTGACGCAGCTGGCCGTCGCAGTGTCACCCGAGGACTGCACCGGCACCCCGCTGCATAGCGGCACGTCGCCATTCAGGTAGAAGCTGACGGTTCCAGCGTTGACTGTCTGGGTTGCGCTGACCGTGGCGGTAAGGGTCGTCGAAGGTCCCTGGGAGCTGAAGACTGCGGTGTTGGCACCGTCAGCTCCTACGATGCCGTCGAAAGTGTAACCCCCGGTGGATCCAGCCTGGAACGACGTGTTGCCGCCGCTCAGGCCGATCAGGTCGAAGATGTCGCTGAAAGCCTCCGGTGTCCCGTCCAAAGTCGCCTGCCCGGGGTTGGATGTCACGTCGTAGGCGAGGGAGGGCGTCGAGCCGCTCGGGGGTGCGTACTCGGAGAAGTCGAGGCTGTTCGAGCTTCCCTGGCCTACATAGTCGTAGCTGCCGTGACCGCCCTGGAAGGTCGTGTAACCGCCGAGAGCTCCGATAAAAGTGCTGAAAGACCCCGTCTCGAAGCTGTAAGTGGTCAGCTTGCTGGTACCCGACAGTAAAGCGGCGCTCCCGGAAGGGACCGCCGTTAGGCTCCCCGAGAGGTTGACGAGAAGAGTGCAGCTTCCGGTGACGCACGCTGGGCCGACAGGGACCGCAGAGAAGTCGATCGTGTTCGATACGCCGGCAGTCGACTCGGTGAACGTGTCCGGCCCGCTCCCAGCTACGAAGCGGTCTCCGCTACCGTCACCGGTGAAGCTGTCCTGGCCAGCCCCGCCGTAGAAGGTGTTGTCGTTAGCCTGGCCGGTGAAGCTGTACGCGACGCTGCCCGTCGGCCCGGGCCCGGCGTAGAACGTCGAGAAACCCGCTGGCGGCCCGGTGACGTTCGTCACGTTGCCGAGCGTGTCACAGTACGCGGCGCCGGACGCGCAGCTGGTTCCAGCTGTCGGGTTCTCTACCAGCACCGAGTCGGAAGGCAGACTGAAGCCGGTTACTGTCACACCCGACGCGATCGTGGCAGCGACGCTGAGCGACCCGCCTGACAGGTTGGCGACGACACCGTTGGATGACCCCGCGAAACTGACCGTGTCGCCGGGAGCAGGCCCCTGGTTCGGGTCGAGGCTGACCCCGCCGGCGGCGCCTAGGTAGAAGTTCGTGTATCCCTCGTTGGTGGAGCCGTCCACGATGGTGAAAGGGCTCGAGTTGAAAGTCCCGACCGCCGTCTGGAAGTTATAGCTTGCGGTAGCGCTGGCCGCCTCCCCGGACTGCAGGCTGTGACCGCCGACCGTTTGGGCTCCGGCGTTCACGTCGACGTAGAGCTGGGAGGTCTGGGTGGAGCCGACCGCTGCGAAGCTCACCGTGTTCGAACTGCCCGTGTCGTAGAAGCTGTCGTCTTCCGCCCCGGCGTTGAAGGTGTTGGAACTACCGGTCACTGTGAAAGTGTCGGGCCCAGACCCGGCGTTGAAGGTGTTAGCGCCGCCGGTCACGGTGAAAGTGTCGGACCCCGAACCGGCCGTGAACGTCGTCGAAGAAGCGGTCGCGTTCACGGTCTCAGCGCCTGATCCGGCGGTTACGGAGTCGTTCGATCCCGAGATGATGACTGTGTAGGTGCCGGCGCCGGTGCCGTAGAGGTTCACCCAGCTGTCCAGAGTCACAGTGCTAGACGGTGCAGCGTAATAAGAGGTCGGGATCGCCTGGTTCCCGTTGATCACGGTGAAGTCAGAGGCGTTGGTGGCGAAAGTGTAGGTGTAGCCAGTTCCGCTAGCGGGGATGAGCTGCGCCGTGTCGGTGGCTATCGTCGTCCCTGCGAATGGAACGCTGCTCGCTGTGGAGTTCACGGCCAGCGAGCAGGACTTTACAGGGCAGGTTACCTGGGAGAAGTCCAGCGTGGAGCCCGTCGAGCCGGTCGAACCCGCCTCGAAGGTCTCGCTGCTGTCGCCGGCTACGAACGTGTCCGCACCGCCGGCGGTGCCGTCGAGCGTCACCGGCACCGTGGCCGGCCCCCCGGTACCCCCCTGGCCTGCTGCGCTCAGCGTCACAGGGCCGGCGCCGGCCACGAGATCGTAGCTTCCTACCCCGGTGAGGGTGCCGGCTGTGTACCCGGTGTTGCCCGTGGCGAGATAGTTGAGGTTCAATCCCTCGGAGCCGACGGCGATGCTCTCTCCCGCGACGCCGTCGACGTTGATCGTCGTGGTCGCGCCGCTCGCTGCCACAGTCCCGGCGAAAGTGACGCTGGCCGGAAAACTGGTATCTTTGAGCGTTTGTTTGAACACCAGCGAGGTCGGTGAAGCCGACGCGGCCACCGTGAAATTAACCGCCGTCGAAGACGTTCCGAGCGCTCCACAAAACGCAGCAGTGGTATTGTAGGCTGAAAAGTAGTATAAGGAGTCGCCGTCGTCGTAGATCGTGGTGGTCCCGTCCCCCAGTACCACGTCGAGGACCGCCGCCGTAGACGAGCTACCGGACCCAGCACTACAGGTGGTAGCGGTGCTAGCGGCGAACGCCGGGTTGGCGGCTAGCAGGCTCGACGCGAGGGCTACCAGGACGACGACGGCTGCTCCTGCGAGCGCAGCCAGACATGCCGTCGCCAAGCGAGCGCCGACCGGGTGCCTCCTCTGAGTCAGGGAGCGCCCGGGCGTCTGGGTCAGGGAGCGCCCGGGCGTCACGTTCCCATTCCTACCACAGGCCGGTTGAGCGCGATGTTGCCCGTAGAACCGTAGAAAGGTGCGTTCCGGAAGCTGAAGATCCCGCCGTCGGAGGCGACCAGCCAGTAGCCGCCGCCGGTCGGTGTAGCCGCCATGCCCACGATCGGTTTGTTCAGGTGGATGTTGCCCGTAGACCCGTAGAAAGGTGCGTTCCCGAAGCTGAAGATACCACCGTCCGCGGCTACCAGCCAGTAGCCCGGCGCGCCAGGATAGGCGGCCATGCCCACGATCGGCTGGTTCAGATGGATGTTCCCCGTCGAGCCGAGGAAAGGTGCGTCGCCGAAACTGAACACCCCGCCGTCCGCAGCCACCAGCCAATAGCCGCCACCGTCAGGCGTCGCCGCCATACCCACGATCGGCTGGTTCAGATGGATGTTCCCCGTCGACCCGTAGAACTGCGCGTCGCCGAAACTGAACACCCCGCCGTCAGCCGCCACCAGCCAATAGCCGCCACCGTTAGGCGTCGCCGCCATACCCACGATCGGCTGGTTCAGATGGATGTTCCCCGTCGACCCGTAGAAGGGGTTCGAGAAGCTGAAGATGCCACCGTCGGAGGCGACGAGCCAGTAGCCCGGCGGGGCCGGGGGCGGCGGTATGTGCTGGACGACGGTGGACGACGACCCCTGCGAGGGGTTCGCCGTGACGCCCCCGGAGGACTGAACGCCACCGGTGAAAGTCTGCTGGTTCCCGGCGGTGTAGTCGACGGCCATGGGGACCGTTACGGTCACAGACGTCGACCCGGCCGGGATCGTCACTTGGGCGCAGCCGTTCGAGGTGCCGGCGGCGAAGCCTCCCGAACCGCACACGCTGACCGTGACCGGCGAGAAGAGAGGCTCATTGACCGTCAGGTTGTAGTCGACTGTCTGGGTGCCGCTGCTCGACCCTGGGTACTGCACCATGGGTGGCGAAGTGACGCTGACGGCCGGTCCCAGCACCTCGACCAAGCCGACAGCCGGGGTCCCCTGGGTGACGCCGGGCAACTGCCCGGCGCCGACGACCGAACCGTCGGGCTCCGAGGCGACCGCCGCCAGGCTCGACGGTCCCTGGGTGGTGACCGTAGACGTGCCGGCGGAACCGAAGCTGGAGTTGGGTGCGCCGGTGGCTGCGTTGTATTGGGCGAACATGACGCTTTGGTCGGGGGGCTGTCCGCTCGATCCGCCGGCGGTGAGCGTAGCCCCGTCGGGCTGGTATGAGACCGACGAGTACTGGCCGGAGCCGACGACGGAATCGGTCGTCCAATAAGGCTTGCCGTTCGGGTTCAAAGCGACAAGGATCCCGCTTGAAGGCCCCGAGTCGCCCGAAACGAAGATCGTCCCGGGAGGCGGAGCCGGCGCCTGCGAGCCCGCAGGCACGACCGCAACCCCGGTACCCGACGTCGACGTCGTCCCCGCGAGGGTGTACACGCCGTTGGTGGCGAAGCTGGTGTCGAGGGTACCCGGGGCGTTCCCGGTGCTGAGCGCCAGAACCACGAGATGGGTGCCAGAGGGGCAGATCTCGGTGCCCGTGACGACGACGTCGCCGGTAGCGGGGTCGAACGCCACGCCGTTCGCCTGCGACGGGCAACCGCCCGGCTGGTACTGGAAAAGCCTGCTGGAGGCGAAGGTGGTGTCCAAGGTCCCGGTCGGGCTGAGCCGGGCGACTAGAAACTGTCGGCTGTTCGACTGGGTGTAGGAGAAGCCTGCCGCGTAGATGTAGCCGGTGGTCGGGTCGACGGCAACCGAGGTGAGCTCCCCGCCGCTGACGCCCGCAGTGGAACAAGGAATCGGCGTGCTCCAAATCGGGCTACCTGTGACCGTCGCCGGGTACTCCACGACCTCCGGCTGCTCGTCTAGGGCGCACGTAGAGGCCGACTCGTAGCCGGCTGCGATGACCCCGGCGGCCCCGCCCGGCAGGGCTGTGGTGGCTGCGACGCCGAGGGCCTGCCCGGCGAACGTCGGGTTTGTCGCGATCTGAGCGCCGGTCGCGGAGAACTCGGTAACCCGAAACTCGGGACTGCTGGAGCTGCTGGAGTCACCGGAGACGACCAGGTTACCGCCCGGCAGCAAAGCGACGCCTGTGGCTCCGGCCCCCACCGTGTCGACAGCCGTGCCGTTCGTACCGAAGGAGGAATCTGGCTGGCCGGGCGCGACCGTAACCGCGTTCGCGTTAGGGGTGCTCAGACTCGCCAGGCCAACGGCCATCGCCAGCACCCCCGAAGCAGCTGGCAAGCGCCACGACAAAATTTTCACTCTTGACTTTCACTCCCGACGCCGGCGTCGCCTAGGCGGCTTAGCCTCACCGCCGACAGCAAACCTTTTTCTACACCCGGCCGGGGCGAAGCACAAGGCGTCACCCCGGATTGTGCACTTTCGGGCAATTCCTTATAGCGCGTCTTCAGTGTCTTGCGCCAAAAGGCGCAGCCGCAAGGTCGAGGTTCGTGTAGATCTCCCTGGTGGCCGCGGAGCGGTTCAAGGTGTAAAAGTGCAACCCGGGTGCCCCGCCGTCGAGCAGCTCTCTGCACATTGATGTCGCTTGTTCGATGCCGGCGCGTCTTACCGAAGCCGCGTCGCCGGCCGCTTCGAGCGTCTCCGCCAACTCCGGGGGCACCGCAGCGCCCATCTCGGCACGGCGGGGTATAGCGGCAAGGCTCGTGACCGGCATGATCCCTGCCAGAACCGGCTTGTCGACGCCACGGGACGACAAGTCGTCGACGAGGCGGAAGTACTCGGCGCTTCGGAAGAAGAACTGAGTGACCGCGAAGTCGGCGAGGCGCAGCTTTTCGGCGAGACGATCCCGGTCGTACACCAAGTCCGGCGAGCGGGGATGCCCCGCCGGGTGGGCGGCCACCCCGATCGAGAAACCACCGATCGCCCGCGCCAGTTCCACCAGCTCGACAGCGTGACGTAGCTCCCCCTGGCCAGCGGTCGGATCCTGGGGGGGGTCCCCTCCGAGCGCCATCAGGTTGTCCACACCGGCTTTTCGAAGGTCGACGAGTATCTCCGCCAGCTCCAGCCGGCTGTGCGCCGCGCAAACGAGGTGAGCCATCGGCGTCAGGCTCGTCGTCTGGAGCATCCCCACCACAAGCTGGTAAGTCCGACGTCTCGACTCGCGACCGCCACGGTAGGTGACCGACACGAAGGACGGCCCGAGCGGCTGCAGCTCCTGGAGGGTTTCGACGAGGACTGCGTGCTCCTCATCGTCGCGGGGCGGGTAGAACTCGAACGAGAACGTTCGGCCCTTCGCGAGCATGTCCGAGATGCGGGTCACCGGACAAGGATAGAACGTGGCGCAGCGCTGAGGATCATTCGATCGCGGCGGCTGCCCCCGCCGAGACGGCTTCGGAGGTGTCGTGGCTGGACGAGAGGCGAGCGCAAAGCGAGTATCGTTGCACGGTGACCTCGCAAGCCCCCCGGCTGGCCATCCTGGCGTCGGGTACGGGCACCTTGTTGGAAGCGGTGATCGAAGCCGGCCTGTGCGTGACGGTGGTCGTGTCCGACCGCACCTGCCGGGCCCTGCAGGTGGCAGCCTCGGCGGGAGTGCAGGCAGAGCTTTTGGAGCGAGACACCTTCGGAGCCGACTTCGACCGCGACGGCTACAGCGCCCGCCTGGTGCAGCTCCTCCACCGTTACAAGGTGGACGTCGTGGCGATGGCGGGTTTCGCTACGGTCCTGACCGGGCCGCTGTTCGAGCGTTACGCCGGCCGAGTTCTGAACACCCACCCGTCCCTGCTGCCGGCGTTCAAAGGTTGGCATGCCGTTCGCGACGCTCTGCAAGCGGGCGTGGCGGTCACTGGGGCGACCGTGCACGTCGCGACCGAGCAGGTCGACGAAGGCCCGATCCTGGCCCAAGAGGAAGTTCCCGTGCTGGGGGGTGACAGCGAGGCCTCCCTGCACGAGCGCATAAAGCAGGTGGAGAGACGGCTTTACCCTGAGACGATCCGCGTCTTCCTCGGCACGGTCCGCGACGGCCAAGGCGACCCTGGGGGGACAGCGCAACACATCATCGCAAACCCACGCACCCAAGGAGCGACCCAGTGAGAGTGCTCATATCCGTCTACGACAAGACCGGCCTGGACGACCTCGCCCGCTCGCTCGTCGGCCTCGGCCACGAGATCATCGCCAGCGGCGGAAGCTCTGCCGCTCTGCGCTCAGCCGGGGTGCCTCACTCTACGGTGGAGGACGTCACCGGCGCACCTGAGATTCTCGGCGGCCGGGTCAAGACCTTACACCCCGCAGTTCACGGGGGGATCCTCGCCGACTTGGACGACGAGGCTCACCGTCGAGACCTGACCTCCCAGCACATCGAAGCTATAGGCATGGTCGTGTGCAACCTGTACCCGTTCCGGTCGAACCCGTCGATCGAGCTGATAGACGTCGGCGGGCCGACGATGCTCAGGGCGGCCGCCAAGAACTGGGCGCATGTCGCGTCGGTCGTCGACCCCGGCGACTACGACTCGATCCTCGAAGAGCTGTCCTCGAACGGAAAGGTGACCTCCGCCACCCGCAGACGTCTCGCAGCGAAGACGTTCGCCCACACGGCCGCCTACGACGCAGCGGTCGCGAACTGGTTTGCCAGCTCGGACCCCGACAGCACTTCGCTGCCCGCGACGCTGCACGTGTCGCTGGAGCTCGCGTCGGCGCTGCGCTACGGGGAGAACCCCCACCAGCGCGCCGCCCGGTACCGCACGATCGGCGAGCCGAGCTGGTGGGACCGGGTGGTCGCCCACGGAGGGATGGCCCTGTCGTACCTGAACCTCTACGACGCTGACTCCGCGTGGCGGCTCGTCCACCAACTCGGCGACCTCGGGCCGGCCGCGGCGGTGGTCGTCAAGCACGCCAACCCGTGCGGTGCTGCCATCTCCGGCGACGTCGGGTCCGCCTACGACCGGGCTTTCGAGTGCGACCCTATGTCGGCGTTCGGGGGGATCGTCGCTCTCAACAAGCCCGTGACCGAGCAGGTAGCCGAGCGGATCGTGGCCAACGCCAAAGCCGACGTGCTCATAGCCCCCGGCTTCGAAGGCGGCGCTTTGGAGATCTTCGCCTCCAAGCGCAAGAACATGAGGGTGCTGTCAGCCCCGGCTCCCGTCGCAGACTCGTTCCACTTGCGCCAGATCGGCGGCGGGTGGCTGGTGCAGGACCCGTACCGTTTCGTGGCGGGACGCGCCGACTGGCGGGTGGTCAGCAAGGCCCAGCCGACCGAGGACAACTGGCGTGACATGCAGCTCGCGTGGAGGGTGTGCGCTGCGGTCAAGTCGAACGCTATCGTCCTCGCCGCGGGCGGCATGGCTGTGGGCATCGGAGGCGGCCAGCAGAATCGGGTCACGCCCGGCGAGATAGCAACGGCCCGGGCCGCAGGGCGTGCCAAGGGCGGTGCGGCGGCTAGCGACGCTTTCTTCCCGTTCCGCGACGGCCTCGACGCGGCGGCCTCCGCCGGTGTCGCCGCTGTCGTGCAGCCCGGCGGGTCGGTGAACGACGCCCAGGTGATCGCAGCCGCCGACGAGCACGGCATCGTGATGGTCTTCACCGGGGAAAGGCAGTTCCAGCACTGATGGCAGGTCAACTTCTTCACGGCGCCCCGGTAGCCGAACGGGTGCTCGCCGACGTCGAAACCCGTGTTGCGCGCCTGGCGCAGCGCGGGCACCGTGTGGGCTTGGCGACGGTCCTGGTCGGCGACGACCCGGCGAGCGTCGGCTACGTGGCTAAGAAGCACGCTACCTGCGAGCAGGTCGGTATCCGCTCCATCGACGTACGAATCCCCGCCGAGGCGACCCAGTCCGATCTGATCGGCGAGATGATCCGCCTCGGCGGCGACGACGCAGTGGACGGCTACATCCTCCAGCATCCCCTGCCGGCTCACTTCGATTTCAACCGGGCGATGCAGGCTATGAACCCAGCCAAGGATGTGGACGGCCTTCACCCCACCAACCTCGGGCTTCTAGCGCTGGGCGACACGAACGCCCCGCGGCCTTGCACCCCGCTTGGCATTCAGGCGATGCTCGACTTCTACGGGATCCCCACAGACGGGGCAAGGATCGTGATCGTCGGCCGGGGGCCGACGCTCGGCCGTCCCCTTTCGATGCTGATGTCGCTGAAAGAGCGCGGGGCGAACGCAGCGGTGACGCTGCTGCACAGCGGCGTTCCCGATATCGCTTCGGCGACCCGCCAGGCCGACATCGTCGTCGCAGCGGTTGGAGTCCCGAACATGATCACAGCTGACATGGTGCGCCCGGGAGCGGTGGTGATCGGCGGCGGGCTCACCTGGCAGGGCCGTCGTGCTCTCTCAGACGTGGACGAGTCGTGCGCCGAAGTCGCCTCCTGGGTTACTCCCCGCCTCGGCGGGGTGGGGGTGACCACAGTGGCGATGCTGCTCCGCAACACCGTACAGGCCGCCGAACGGTCCCACCCCTAGCCCCCGGAGAGCAGCTAGCACCGATCGCCCTCGACCACCGCTGGGCGCGTCAACCTGTCATGGCCGTCTAGCCTGCGGCGTCCCCTGCGGGGCCACCCTCGGCGAGTGCCACAGCACTGGTGCCGTCGGAACGACCCTCGGCGACGTCGACGATCGCCTCGAAATACCTGTCGGCGGTCAGAACGTTCGAGATCACCGACCCGCCGAAAAGGGACTCGGCCAGACCGCCACCGGTAAAAGCGTCGTCGTCCAGGGATCCGAACGAGACGCTGGTACGGAAACGCAGCTCTCCACCATCGAGGTCGAGCTCGAAAGCCCCGTCGAGCATGCCGTAGTTGGCGCGAGTCACTAGGACTGTCGCTTCGGCACGTCTCTCCAGCGGAACGGCGTCAACGATCACAGAGTAGAAAAGCGCCAACTTCTGGCTCTCAACAGCTTGCGCGATGCAACTCCATGTGCGTTCCCGGCCTTTGAAAGATGACACCACTGTAATGCGGTCGCCGACCTCATCGTAGTGCCAGCCCGCCCGCTGGAAATAGCCCACCACAGTGGCATAGACACGTCCGGCGGCGTCCGGCCCCTCCGGGACGCCGCCAGGAGACTGCTGGCCCCTACGGGAGAGCCTCACTTGTCCATCCCTGCGTTGACGTCGACCCCTTCAGACTCACCCTGACCGGGCGCTTCGCCGCCAGATTCTTCCTCTTCCAGAAGGTCCAGGTTTATATTAGGTAGCGCCTTGGCACCCCAAAGATTGAAAGCAGTTGCCACTTGGTCAGGGTCAATTCCCGCGTTTATCACCTCAACAAGTTGAGCCTGGCTCATTGATTCGAGGGGTTGCTTAACATGGGCTTTGACGTCGGTGGGTCCGCTTATGCCCTGTGAACTCTGGGCGTCCCTGTCACGCTGAGCGTGCCTCTTCTTCTCCTCTGGAGTCATGGTCAACTTGAGAAGCTCTGCTTTGCGCTGCTCGGAGAGTTGACTGACCGCGATGGCTCTCGCCAACTTCGACTTCTCGCCGACAAGCGTCGAATGCCACTTCAGGCGTTGCTTGGCTTTCCACCGCCAGTCACGGTCGTTCTTACCTCCGTAGTTGAGCTCGTTCTTTACTTTGAGCAGGTCTTCGAGCTCGGTCTCCTTGGGCCCGAAGGTGTTCTTGATGCTCGTCGCAACGCTCTTGACCGTCTTCCAACCGGACTTCAGCGCCGAGGCCGCCTTGCCCGAGATGGTCTGGGGGTTCTCAGAGAGCTCCAGCTTGGACAACATCGCACTACGTAGGCTGGGATCGTCACTGCGTTCCAACACATCTGGAGTTATGCCAAAGCTCTCGAGAGTCTTCAAGGCGAGAGGGTCACCGTCACGTGCTCGGTCGATGAACGTCTGCGTGGCGTGCTTCGGGTCATGGCGGATCAGGGCTTCTGACGACCCGGGCTTTGCGAGCTGCGCGTTTCGCCGGGACTCCAGAGTCTTCCCGGCGAGATAGCTGTCGGCCACAGTCCGTGCCGCCTTGTTGGCACCCCCAACGGCCTTCGCAGCCGTCGATATAGCGTGACCTACAGCATAGGTGACCCCGGCGAGAGCCACTATGTTTCCCAGCGCGGCGATGCCAGTGGCGATCGCGTCGACAATGTAGTGCGCTGCCAGGTGAACTCCCCGGCCATAGCTCAGCTGCAAGCCGAGGTGCATCGTGTCGCGGCCGATTTCCTCCGCTAGATCCTTGAGCTTACCTTGTGCTTTCGCGCGCTTGGCATTGTCATAAACTTTCAAGCCATCCTGTATCAGGCGCTGGATGTTCATCACGAGATCCACCATGGGGAGCACTGCGGCGGCCTGCATAGCGAGCGCGCTGGAACCGAAGCCCTCCATGAGGTTGAGTGCATCCGCCCCTAACGAGGTAGTCGTCTGGCCGAGGTTCTGTACGTTGTCGACGATGTCGTCGTCGGCCTGCAGCTGTTGGGCAGGGTTGCCCCCTTTGGCTCTCTTGAAGCCCGAGACCAAAGAGGCGATCTGCGTACCGAAGCCCGTCAGGTCGCTGGCTGCGCCCAGGATGTCAGCACCCTGGTTGGCGGTGCCACCACGAGTCGGCTCGACCTGCTCTTTGACACCAGTCGGAAGCGTTACAAAGTCAGGCGTGCTCGTGGAAGTTCCTACGATTGACGATGAAATGCCGCTCTTGCCCAGCTTTTGCAAACCTTCGGACACTGAAGAAAGACTTCCCGCAACGGTACCGCCCAAGCCGATGGCGGTACTGGCGCCGCCCAAGCCGCTGGCGGCAGTATCGCTATCGCCAACCCCAAGCGGGTCTAAGCTAATACCCTTCAGCTTAGCGTAATCAGCTACTTTGGCGTTGCGTTCTTCTTCGGGATAGTGCGATACCTCCTCTTGGAAGATTGCCAGCATCCGCTGCTTTTTGCGTTTGGCGATCATGTCCTCACGAAGCTTCTTGGCAGCAGCCTTCTGGTTCTTGTCCATCTTCTTCAGAAGAGCGTCGAATTTCGCTTCGTCTTCCTTGTCATGCTTCTCCCACCCATCCCTCAACGCCTTCTTGCGGGCAGTGCGGGCTTCTTTGTCCTCCTTGTGCTGAGCTTGACGTCTCTTGATTTCTTCGGGATCTTGAACCTGACCGAGAGCGACCTTGTGCTCAGCTTCTCGTTGCTCCTTGGTGGCCATCCGACCTGCACCCTGGTCCGTCAGGGTCGTTTTGTCTTGTTCGGCCTGGCTGGTCGCCATGCTCTCTTCCGCAAACGTCGCCTCGTTCTTGCGACGTTGGCGCTCCGCTGGGGTTATGTTTCGCGGCCGCCAGTCTTCGGGCAGATGGCTAAAGGCCAGTTCGTTGGCTCTTTGTTCAGCAGCCTCTTCGGGAAGGAAGCTGTCCGTCATCAGGCGTTGCTTGGTTTCGTCCCGGTTGCGGACAGCTTCGTCCATGGCTCGCATCATCACCAGACGGTCGTCCTCGGAAACCTTCGGGATCTTCGCTTTGCGCATCCCGGGATCGCTGGAGAAAGTAGTCCTGAACGAGCGTCCTATCGCACTGAAAAACCTGCCGGCCGCGCTCCTCTTGGTCTTCTTGGCCCACGGGTTGGGCAGTTCGCTCGGTGCTTCCCCGAGGCGCTGTATCACAAGCGACCCGCTTTGAGCTGTTCGGCTCTGACTTACCAGCCCGCTCACCGCCCTGTTGCCGGCGAGACGCTGCAGGTCCAGCACCGCCGAGGGGTTCATCGCGCGAATCGAAGGCTGAGAACCGGACGCTACAACGCTCCGTTTGGGGCTTACATCCGACTGGCGCCCCCCGTTCAGGTTCCTCGGCTTCGTTAGATAGTGCTCGCTCATAGCCATCAACAACTCCACCCTCTCAGCGGCAACGACACCCGGTGTCGAATAGTTCGCTCATGCAAGTTCACGACGGAGTACCACGCCGACGCGCGACGCTTCAGTCGACCGACGCTTCGCTGGCGCCAGCCAAGAAACAGACCTGACCACCCAAGACAAAAACGACAGCTGCTAGTCCCGCGACGGGTTCCATGCCCTCATCGGTAGGCACAAACCGACGACCGATCACCTGAACATTGTATGGTAAGGGAACTGGGCTTGTCTTGCCCTAAAGGACACAGTTTCCTGCCTCGGCAGGCGAACTGTACGGCGGACCACGCACTGCGAGCATGACCGCAATCCGAAGGCGGTTCCGGCCCGTATATGCATCGGGAGGCCCGCAAACTAGCGCCTGGTACAGCGCGCCTCTCTTCTGAGCATCGAAAAGTCAGCGACAAACCACACCACAGGAGGATCATCGCCTTGAGACGAACCCGAACACCCGACCCCAAACCTGCCGGGCGAAGAACGCTGCGCGCTCCGCTGCGCCGTCTCGGCCGCCGGACCGGCGCCGGGGTGGCGATCACCGCCTCCGCCGGTCTGGCCGCCGCGCTGGTAGGCGTCCCCGGCGCCTGGGCTGCGTCCGGCCCCCAGACCCCGAGCGCGCCGGCGGCTCACATCTCAGCCACGACAGGCAATATCAACGGGCTCGTGGACACCGTGGTCAGCTCCACGAACGCCTCGAACGGCGACACCAACCCCTACGACCTGGCTGTGGTGCCGTTCAGCTCCGGGATGCTCGTAGCCGGAGACGTGCTCGTCGCCGACTTCAACAATGCAGCAGGGACGTCCGGGGCTGGCACGTCTATCGTCGAGGTGAACCCCCACACCGGGACTTCGACCACCTTCTACCAAAACGCAGCGATCACCGGGCCGGTAGGCATCGCGATAAACCCCGCCAACGACATCGTCTGGGTGGGCTTCTACGGTGGGCCTGACACAAATACCCCGAATGCCTACGACGGGGCGAAGTCGGGGATCGCTATCATCAACCCTGCAGGAACACTGGTAAAGTCCCTGACCGGCTCGGATTTCGTCGGGGTGTGGGGTCAAGCGGTGAGCGACGTGGGCGGCCAGGTGCAGTTCTACTGGCCCAACGCCGGCAACGGTGTGACCGGCCTGAGCAGCGCCACCGGCAACGCCGGGATGGAAGGCCAAGTCTGGAGGGTCGACCCCGCAGCCAGCTTCGCCAACACTCCCCTTGCTACAGGGCTCGCCGCCACACCAGCCGGCACCAACAGCGCCAGCTCGTTACCCGCGAACCCGACCGGGCCTCGTGGCATGGTGTTCGACCAGAACAACGACACCTTGTACTTCACTGACGACGCTAACAACACGATCTACGCGATACCCAACGCTAACACTGCGACGGGCGCTTCGACGCCGACGACTGTTCTGTCTGGCGGCCCGCTGTCGAGCCCGCAGCAGATCACCGTCGACCCTGCCAACGGGGACCTGCTCGTAGTGAACGGCGCTACTAATAACGACCTGATCGAGCTGACCACCGCCGGCCAGGTCGTCGCGACACGCGACCTCGCCCCCACAGAGCCCGCGGGAGGGCTGTTCGGCCTGACCGCGACGGTGAACTCCGAGGGCAGCATGGTGATCTACTACGACAACGCTAACGACAGCAACCTCCACATGCTGACGGTCCCTAACAAGGGTTACTGGCTGGTCGCTAAGGACGGCGGGGTGTTCAGCTTCGGGGACGCTCCTTTCTTCGGTTCGGCAGGCAACTTGCACCTGAACGAGCCGATCGTGGGGATGGCTCAGACCTCCGACCGCCTCGGTTACTGGCTGGTCGGCGCTGACGGAGGGGTGTTCACCTACGGCAACGCTGGTTTTTACGGCTCGACTGGAGGCATGCACCTTAACGCCCCGATCGTGGCCATACTGCCGACCCCTGACGGCGGGGGTTACTGGCTGGTCGCCGCGGACGGAGGGGTGTTCAGCTTCGGTGACGCCACCTTCTACGGCTCTTTGGGCGGCATGCACCTAAACGCGCCGATCGTCGGAGGCCGGGTCGCTCCGGGAGGTACCGGCTACTGGCTCGTCGGCGCGGACGGAGGCGTGTTCAGCTTCGGCAGCGCAACCTTCTACGGCTCCGAGGGCGGAACGCACCTTAACGCCCCGATCGTGGGCATGGTGCCCTCCGCTAGAGGGATGGGCTACTGGCTCGTCGGCGCGGACGGAGGCGTGTTCAGCTTCGGCGACGCAAACTTCTACGGCTCCGAGGGCGGAACGCACCTAAACGCCCCCGTCGTCGGGATCATACGAACCCCGAGCGGGATGGGCTACTGGCTCGTCGCCGCGGACGGAGGCGTGTTCAGCTTCGGCGACGCCACCTTCTACGGCTCCGAGGGCGGAGTGCACCTAAACGCCCCCGTCGTGGGCGGCCGCTTGGGCTAGAACCGCCGGCTGGGAAGTCGAAACAGGCAGCCCCGGGTGCGCTACACCCGGGGCTGTTTCGCGTGGCTTGAGCGGTGCTTAGCTGCCGCAAAGCAGCCGCGCTGCTATAGGGCTTTGACGATCTCCGCCATCTTCAGCCCGGCTTCGGTCGGGTTGTTGACGACGTGCACGCCTGCTGCGGCGAGAGCTTCCATCTTCGCTGCCGCTGTGCCCTTGGAACCGGAGATGATCGCACCGGCGTGGCCCATCTTCTTGCCCGCCGGCGCTGTCACCCCTGCTATGTAGGCCACGACGGGCTTGGTCAGCTTCTCGGAGATGAACGCTGCGGCTTTCTCCTCCTCCGAACCGCCGATCTCACCGAACATGGCGATCGCCTTGGTGTCGGCGTCGGCTTGGAACGCTTCGAGGCAGTCCACGAAGTTCGTGCCCGGCACAGGGTCACCTCCTATGCCGACGCAGGTGGTCACACCCACGCCGAGCTGTTTGAGCTCGTAGAGGGCCTGGTAGGTGAGCGTCCCGGATCGGCTGACGATCCCGACCGGCCCGCCGGGCAGCGCTATCTCACCTGCGGTTATGCCGATGTTGCACTTTCCGGGGCTGATAATCCCCGGGCAGTTCGGACCGAGAAGTCTCGTGGAAGGGTAGGCGTCCACCAAGGTGTTGTACGCCCGGGCCTCGTCGTGGGCTGGTATCCCCTCGGTGATGCACACGATGAAGCCGACTCCCGCTGCAGCGGCTTCGAGGATGGCGTCGGCAGCGAAGCGGGGAGGGACCGACACGAAACTCGCGTTCGCGCCCGTCGCTGCGACCGCCTCTGCGACAGTGTCGAACACCGGTATGCCCTCGACGTCGCTGCCGCCCTTGCCCGGCGTCACCCCGGCGACGACCTGCGTGCCGTACGCCTTGTTGCGCAGACCGTGGAAGCGGCCCTGGCCGCCGGTGAGGCCTTGGACTATCACCTTGGTGTTCTCGTCTACGAAGATGCTCATCGGACGGTCCCTCCTGCGAGTTGTACGGCTGTTCGGGCTGCGTCGAGCATCGTCGGCGACGACAGGACCTTCTCCGAGGTGACCGTGGACAGGATCTCCCGGCCCTCCTCGGCGTTGGTGCCGTCGAGGCGGATGACCATCGGCGCTTGGATGTCCACGCGGCCGAGAGCCGCCTTGATGCCGTTGGCGACCTCCTCGCCTCTGGTGATACCCCCGAAGATGTTGATGAAGATCGACCGGACCTTCGGGTCAGAGTTGATGACCTCGAGAGCGTTGGCCATCACCTCGGCGTTAGCCCCCCCTCCGATGTCTAAGAAGTTGGCGGGGCTGCCACCCACCTGGTTGACCACGTCGCAGGTGCTCATTGCCAGGCCAGCGCCGTTGGCGATGATACCGACGTAGCCGTCCAAGCCGACGTATTGGAGTCCCTTGGAGCGGGCGAGGCGCTCGCGCTCGTCGAACTCGTCTATGTCCCGGAAGCCGTCCCATTCCGGGTGACGGTAAGCGGCGTTGTCGTCGAGGGTGACCTTCGCGTCCAAAGCGTGCACCTGGCCTTGAGGGGTGAGTATCAAAGGGTTGATCTCCACCAAGTCAGCGTCGCCTTCGACGTAGCATCGATAGAGCTTGGTGAGAACGTCGACCGCCCCTTCGACGGCTTGGGGGTCAAGCCCGGCGCGCCCGACGAGGTCCGCGGCGTCCGAGGAGGTGAAGCCCTTCGCGGGGTCTATGTGAAGCCTGGCGATAGCGTCAGGGTCCTCCTCTGCGACAGTCTCGATCTCCACTCCTCCTTTGGCTGACACCATCGCCAGGTACTTCTTGGCCGCCCGGTCGAGCGTGAAGCTCGCGTAGTACTCCTTGGCGATGTCCGATGCGTGCTCCACCCACAGGCGCCGTACGACATGGCCTTTGATGTCCATGCCGAGGATGTCGGCGGCGTGAGTGCGCACCTCGGCGGCGTCGGCGGCGAGCTTGATACCACCAGCTTTGCCCCGCCCACCGACTTGCACCTGGGCTTTCACCACCACCGGGTAGCCGGCTGCGTCAGCTTGGGCTACCGCCTCGTCGACGGTGTCGGCGACACCGCCGGCTGACACCGGGATGTCGTAGCGGGCGAAGTACTGCTTGCCCTGGTATTCGAACAGGTCCACCTATCCTCCTGGCTTGTAGTGCTGTTATGAAATATCGCTTTTGTGCCTAATATGCCGGCCGTCTCACTGTCCAGCCTCGTCAGGGTCGGCCGTGTCGGCAGCGTCGAGGGTCGACTCCAACCAGTCTGTTATGTCTGCCAGCGGCGCACCGGGGGTGAACACCCTTGCCACGCCGATCGAGGCGAGAGCTGCGACGTCGGCGTCGGGGATGATCCCCCCGGCGAAGACTAAGACGTCGCCGGCTCCGCGCTCTTTGAGCTCGGAGACGATCCTTGGGAACAGGGTCATGTGCGCCCCGGAGAGGATCGACAGGCCTACGGCGTCGGCGTCTTCTTGGATCGTGGTCTCCGCTATCTGCTCGGGGGTCTGGTGCAGACCGGTGTAGATCACCTCGAAACCCGCCTCCCTTAGGGCTCGGGCTATGACCCGCGCTCCGCGGTCGTGTCCGTCCAAACCGGGTTTCGCCACCACAACCCTGTATAGGCGCTTCATCGAAACCCGATCTTGGCAGGTTAGTGGGCCGCGAAGCCAACCGGGCTGCCACCGCCGGCGCAGCGTCGCTGAGCGCTCGACGCGACCATGCGAACCAGCCGGAGGATCTCCGCGACCTTTAGGCTCGCGCCAGGGGAGCCAGGGCGAGCGACAGGTGCTTTTCTCCTACCGAGGGGAAACGCACACGCGCCTCTGCTTTTTCGCCCTCCCCACGCACGTCGATGACGATCCCCTCCCCCCACTTGGCGTGCACGACCGCCTCGCCGGGTCGCAACCCCAGACGTTCCGCTCCTTTGCCCGCGACTGGACCTCTCCTGGGCTGGCGCAACGCGGACTCGACGATCCTGTCCCGACCCGACAGACCGTCCAGGCTCGCCCTCGAACCCCGAGCCCGTCTGGAGCTCACGTTGTCGACCACGCTCGGGGGGATCTCCGCCAGAAACCTCGACGGCGGGTTGTAGAGCGTCTGACCCCACAGGCTCCGGCACCACGCGTTCGTCAGGTACAGCCTCTCTCTCGCTCGGGTGATCCCAACGTAGGCCAGGCGGCGCTCCTCGGCCATCTCGGAGGGCTCTGACAGGGACCGCATGTGGGGGAAGATGCCGTCCTCCATCCCGACGACGAACACCACCGAGTATTCGAGGCCTTTCGCGGTGTGAAGCGTCATGAGCGTGACCTTGGAGTCGTCTTCGGCGATCTCGTCGCTGTCGGCGACGAGGCTGACCTCTTCTAAGAAGGCGTCCACCGTCTCCGCCTGACGGGCCGAGCCGATCAGCTCTTCGATGTTCTCCAGACGCCCTGCCGCCTCGTGGGAGTCCTCCGATGCCAGCTCGGCTTGATAGCCGCTGCGCTCGAAGATCGCTTCGAGCAGGTCCGCCGGCCCGACCTGCGCAGCTTGCTGACCCTTAGACGACGGCGCTGACATGGCACGCAGGTCCGCCATGAGCGCGTCCAAGCGGCGCAGCCCGCTGAGCGCCTTTCCCGCCACCCCCGCCTCCTCCGCGTGCGACACCGCTTCGGCGAAAGTCGTCCGCTGGCTTGCCGCCCACCGCTCCAGGCGTTCGACGCTGGTGTCGCCGACACCGCGCTTGGGCACGTTCACTATCCGCTTGTAGGAGACCTCGTCGTCGGGGTTCACCACGGCACGCAAGTAGGCGAGGATGTCCTTCACTTCTCTGCGGTCGTAGAAGCGGGTTCCGCCGACGACCTTGTAGGGGATGTCGCGCCGTACCAGTTCCTCCTCGACGGATCGGCTCTGGGCGTTCGTGCGGTAGAACACCGCCATGTCACGCCAAGCGTAGGGGGTGCGCCCGCCGGCGCCGGGCCTGTGAAGCGCCGCGAGCTGCGAGGCCACCCACGCCGCCTCGTCGTGCTCGTCCTCGCCCTGGTAGCACACGATGGGCTCCCCGGCGCCCCGGTCGGTCCACAGCGCTTTCGCTTTGCGCCCCTCGTTGTTGGCTATCACAGCGTTGGCCGCGTCGAGGACGGTCTGGGTGGAGCGGTAGTTCTGCTCCAAGACCACGACCGTCGCGCCCGGGAAGGCCCGCTCGAACTCCAAGATGTTGCGAACGTCCGCCCCGCGCCAGCCGTAGACCGACTGGTCCGAGTCGCCGACCACCGTCACCTGGCGATGCTCGCCGGCTAGGAGCAGCACCAGCTCGTTCTGCGCCCGGTTGGTGTCTTGGTACTCGTCGACTAGGACGTGACGGAAGCGTTTACGGTAACCGTCGAGGACGTCCGGGCACGCCTGGAGCACGTTCACCGCTACGAACAAGAGGTCGTCGAAGTCCATCGCGTTGGCGGCGTGGAGGCGTTGCTGGTACTCACGGTAGACGTCGGCGGCTTTGCGCTCCATCGGGGTTTGCGCCCGGGAGGCGTAGGTTTCGAAGTCGACGAGGTCGTTCTTCGCTGCGGAGATGTACCCTGCTATCGCACGCGGCGGGAACTTCTTGGAGTCCAACCCGAGGTCCCTGACTACGTAGCCGACCAGGCGCTGCGAGTCGGACTGGTCGTAGATGGTGAAATTCGAACGGTAGCCGAGGCGTTGGGCGTCGCGTCGCAGGATACGCACGCACGCCGAGTGGAAAGTGGAAACCCACATCCTCGCCGCGGCGGGGCCGATCAGAGCGCCGACGCGTTCGCGCATCTCCCCGGCAGCCTTGTTCGTGAAGGTTATCGCCAGGATCTCGTAGGGGGACAGTCCCCCCTCCGACACCAGCCAGGCTATGCGCCTGGTAAGAACCCTCGTCTTGCCCGAACCGGCTCCTGCGACGACCACCAGGGGACCTTCGGGGTGTGTGACCGCCTGTGCCTGGGCAGGGTTGAGGTCGCCTAGTAGGTGTTGGGTCATCGCAAGGGTCTAGGGTACCGGTTGACCGGCGCGCGCTTGGCACGACGGGGAGACAATCGACAGGAGGGTTAGGTCTAGGTGACAGGTATCTGCGAAGGACGAGTGGTGGTCGTGACCGGCGCCGGAAGAGGCATAGGCCGCGAGCACGCCTTGGAGTTCGCCCGCCAAGGGGCGAAAGTGGTCGTGAACGACCTTGGATCGAACACTGACGGGACCGGCAGCTCCGCCGGGCCGGCGGGCGAAGTGGTAGACGAGATCAGAGCTATGGGAGCCGAGGCGATCGCCAACGGCGACGACGTGTCCGACTTCGACGGAGCAAGCCGGATGATCCGCTCGGCCATAGACACTTTCGGGCGTATCGACACTTTGGTCAACAACGCCGGGATCCTGCGGGACCGGATGCTGGTCAACATGACCCCCGACGAGTGGGACGCCGTGATCAGGGTGCACCTGCGCGGGACGTTCGCTCCGACCCGGGCCGCATTGGACTTTTGGCGGGAGCGTTCCAAGGCAGGCGAGGACAACGACGCCCGGATCGTGAACACGACCTCCCCTTCGGGCATTTACGGCAACGTCGGCCAGACGAACTACGGGGCGGCGAAAGCCGGGATCGCCTCTTTCACGATCATCGCGGCTATGGAAGTCGCCCGCTACGGCGTGACGGTGAACGCTATCGCCCCCGCAGCGCTCACCCGCATGACCGAGAACCTGGGGATGGGTCAGCGCGCAGCGGACATACCCGCCGAGCAGTTCAACCCGCTGTCGGCGGACAACATCTCGCCTATCGTCGTGTGGCTCGGAAGCTCGGAGTCCGCGGGGATCACCGGCCGGGTGTTCAACGTGATGGGAGGCCATCTCAGCGTCGCCGAGGGATGGGTCGAAGGTCCCGCTGCGGACAAGGACGGACGCTGGGACCCAGCCGAGCTGACCGGGATCGTCCCGGACCTGGTGGCTCGGGCCGCTCCGAACGCCGCCATGTCGGGCAGGCGCTCGTGAGGAGGTCCTAAGCCGCACGACGCCAGCCAAGCTACGCTGCACCGTCTAGACGAAGCTGGGAGGGAGGTGACCGCCGAGGTGGGAACAGTCCTGGAAGTCGAGGACATTTCGGTTCGCTACGGGCCGGTCGTCGCCCTCGATCGCGTGAGTTTGACCGTGCGGCGGGGCGAGGTCGTGGCGCTCGCCGGGGAGAACGGTGCCGGCAAGTCGACCCTGATACGTTGCATCGCTGGCGACATCCGCCCCGAGCAGGGGAGAATCACGGTCCTTGGAGAGGCGCTCGATCCCGGGGAGCGGATCTCGTCGCGCTCGGGGATCGCAGTCGTCTGGCAGGACTTGGCCTTATGCGACAACCTCGACGTCGCATCCAACGTCATGCTCGGCGCAGAGACTCGCCGTCTCATGTTCTCCGAGACTCGCTTCCACTCAAAAGCCACGGAGATCCTAGAGCGGCTCGGTATCGGCCTGCCGTCCACGTCGACGACTGTCGCGCACCTCTCCGGCGGGCAGCGCCAGCTGGTGGCCGTCGCGAGGGCTATGCGGGACCGCCCCCATCTGCTGATACTGGACGAGCCGACGGCGTCTCTAGGCGTGGCGGAGTCGGCAAGAGTGGAGAGCCTGGCCGCTTCGCTTCCCGCTCAGGGCACCACCGTGATGATCGTGTCCCACGACGTCGAGCAGATGTTCCGGCTCGCCGACCGCATCGTGGTCCTGCGACGCGGGAGGGTCGTAGCCGAGGTGCTGCCCGAGGAGTCGCATCCCGACGAGGTAGCCGCCCTTTTGTCCGGTCAGCCCGCCGAGGGGTCACCGCGCCGGCAGCTGAGCCGCCTGCAGGACCTGGCTGACCAACTCGCTTCCGCGTCGCCTTCGTCGGGTCTCACGTTGATCATCTCCGCCCTGGCGGCAGCTTTGGGGATAGGCCAGTTGTGCGTGCACGTGCGGGAAGGGTCCGTGATGAGACTCGCCGGGCATGTCGGTCTGCCGGCACAGCTTGCCAGGCGGTGGGCTGAGCTGACCGTCGGCGCAGATGCGCGTCCTGCGACGACCCGGGAGCGGCCCACCGCAGGCGACAGTTGGGGAGCGACGCTTCCTAGCGGATGGGAGACGATCCGCAGAGATGCGCGCCAGTCCGGTTTCGCGACCTCCTGGAGCCTGCCTTTCACCAGCCCGCAGGGAGACTCGGGCGTGATCACGATCCTGTCCGAGGAGGTCGGCGAGCCGACGCGCGACGACCTCGAGCTGGCCTCCCTGTACGCCGGTTACGCCGCTAACGCACTCGAACGCGACCGGCTTCTGGGCGAGCTCACGGTTCGCAACCGCGTGCTCGAGACGATCCGCGAGGTGCTCCAAGCGCTCGCCGGGCCGGCAGCCCTCGAGCTCAGCCTGCAGGTGGCGTTGCGAGCACTCCAGGCCGGCTTGGGAGCCCGCTACGTCGCTGTGGTGACCCGCAGAGGATCGGAGCCCGATCCTGCGTTTCGCGCCTGGGCCGGACCGGACGCCGACGCGTCAGGCTCCTCCCCCACCGACCTTCTCGAAGTTGCCAGGCGATACCTGGGAGGTCGTCCCAGCGATAGGAGCGACCGGGCCGGAGATCCCGACGGGCAGCGACCTGCGAGGCAGTACATGGTCGCTGACTTCCCCGCCCCAGACGGCCGAGGCGCGCTGGTAGCACGTTGGGATTCCCGCCCGCCGGCCGCTTCAGCAGCAGACGGGCCAGACGTCGCCGCTGTGGACGTCGCAGACCGGCGGGCGGTGATCGACGACGCCGCCAGCTCCATCCGCCTGGCCTTCGAGCGCGAAGAGTCCGAAAGAGCGCAACGCGAGACCATGGCCCTGCGCAGCTCGCAGGCGTTGCAACGCCAGTTCCTGTCGTGGTTGTCCCACGAGCTGCGGACGCCGCTCACGGCTATCTGCGGGTACGCGTCGTCGCTCATGGCACCCGACGTGCGCTGGGACGCCGACTCGCAGCGTCGGTTCTTGGAACGCATCGACAGCGAATCCGCCCGGCTCGGGCGCCTCGTCGAGGACCTCCTCGACTTCAGCGCGATCGACGCTGGACTTCTTCGGCTCGACCAGGACTGGTGCGAGCTGCCGCTGGTGTTGGAGGCCGCCCGATCCTGCCTGCCATCTCCGCTCTGCGACGCTGTGAGCCTCTCCTACCCCCAAGAGGTGCCGGTCGTGTGGGCGGACCACGACCGCTTGGAGCAGGTGTTCGTGAACCTCTTCGACAACGCCGTCCGCCACAACCCGCCGGGAACGACCGTCACTGCCCGTGTCAGCGTCGCAGCGGACGGGGTGGTGACGATAACGGTCAGTGACGACGGGAGCGGCATAGCCCCCGAAAGGCTGATGTCGCTGGCTGGTCCGGGGGAAAGGCGAGGCCGATCAGGCGGCTCCGGGCTGGGGCTGTCGATAGCCAAAGGAATAGTAGAAGCCCACGGCGGACAGCTGCGTATCACCACCTCCGAGCACGGGACGCTCGCCGAAGTGCGCCTTGCCAGCTCCAACGCAGAAGCGCAGGCATCGTGACTACCGTCTTGATCGTCGAGGACGACCTAAACATCGTCGACCTGATCCGGTCGAATCTGGTTGTGAGAGGTTTCGACACCCTGGTCAGCAACGAGGGTGCCCGCGCCCTGAATCTCTTAGACACCGAAACCCCTGACATAGTGCTGCTGGACCTGATGCTTCCCGATGTAGACGGGTTGGAGATCTGCCGTCTGATCCGTGAGCGTTCCAGCGTCGGGGTGATAGTCGTATCCGCGCGCGGCGGCGAGCGCGACAAGGTGTCGGCTCTCAACGTTGGAGCCGACGACTACATGACAAAACCTTTCAGCATCGAAGAGCTTCTAGCTCGGATCACCGCTACCTTGCGGCGGACTCGTGTCAGCGACACGCCTGCCCCTCGTCCTGAGACGATCGTCGTGAGGGACATCGAGATCGACCTGGCGGCGCGTCAGGTGGAACGCTCAGGCAGGGTTATACACCTGACGCCCACCGAGTTCGCCCTTCTGCGCGAGCTGGCCGAGCATCGCGGCAAGTCCCTGACCCACGCTCACCTGCTGCGACGGGTGTGGGGCAGAGGGTATGAGACCGAGACCGAGTACCTGCGTGTCTACGTTCGGCGTCTGCGCTCCAAGCTCGAATCGGAGGGAGACGAGCCTCTGATCCTGACAGCTCCCCGCGTCGGGTACCGCCTCACAGCCGACTGACAGCCAGCCCGCCGGCCGCTGACGTCCGATTCCTAGCCCTAGCCAAACTTTAAGCTTTTGTTAATGTGATGTTAAGAATTTTAACGGGTCGTTGACGCCGTCGGTCGTAGGGTCGCTTGTGAGATCGACAAACCGTCGAGACATAAAGTCCCTCGCAGACCTCGTCCAGGGGGCCGGCCTGCAGGGGCCCATAGCCAAGGAGAAGCCCGAAGTGACTCACAAACGCGCGTTCGCTGCGCTGTTCGTCGGAGCCGGCCTGGTCGCCGGAGCCTGCACCAGTAGCTCGACCAAGACGTCTAGTGCCACGAGCGCGACGACCGCTGCCCCGTCGAGCTCTACCACAGCCGGTTCCACCTCCGGCTCGGCGCCGAGCATCTCGATAGCATCTTTCACCCGAGATTTCTCGGCCATGTCACAGCTCAAGAGTCTCGTCGCCCAAGGCAAGGGCAACATCGCTGCGATCCTTCCCGACACCGTCTCATCGGCGCGCTACACGGAGTTCGACGCCCCGTATCTGACGCAGGCGTTCACCGACGCGGGGTTGAGCTCCTCGCAGTTCACGATCCAAAACGCCCAGGGCAGCGACACGACACAGCTGACCGACGCCCAGTCCGACATCGCCTCGGGCGCCAGCGTGTTGATCATCGACCCTCTGACCAGCGGCGTCGGAGCGCAGATCGAAAGCTACGCCAAGAGCCACGGCGTCCCGGTCATCGACTACGACCGTCTGACCCTGGGCGGCTCGCGCTCCTACTACGTGAGCTTCAATAACGTACAGGTCGGAACTCTCCTAGGCCAGGGTCTCGTGTCGTGCGTGTCGGCGTGGAACGTCAGCCACCCGAACGTGATCGTCATGCGGGGCTCCCCCACCGACAACAACGCCACTCTGTTCGCCCAAGGCTACGATGCTGTGATGGCCCCGTATTTCAGCTCGGGCAAATGGACCGAGGTGGCGCAGCCGGCGGGGACGTGGCAGCCGACCAAGGCTCTCACGGAGTTCCAGCAGGCGTACACGGCGCACAAGAACGCCAACGCTGCTCTGATCCCCAACGACGAGAACGGGGCGCCGATCATCTCCTACCTGCAGTCGCTGCACATTCCGGCCAAGTCGTTCCCGACCACCGGCCAGGACGCCACCCTCGTAGGCCTGCAGAACGTGCTTTCGGGATACCAGTGCGGCACCGTGTACAAGCCGATCTACGAGGAAGCCCAGGCCGCTGCCGCCCTGGCGATGTACCTGAGGGCCGGCCAGACCCCACCGTCCTCGCTGGTCAACGGCCAGACTGCTGACACGACCTCCAACACCCAGGTGCCGTCCGTTCTGCTCAAGCCTGAATGGGTGACCCCTTCGAACATGGCTTCCACGGTCATCGCCGACAAGTTCGTGACCGCCTCACAGCTTTGCACCGCTCAGTTCGCGTCGGACTGCAGCGCCGCCGGTATCTCCGGGTAGCGGCGTGGCCGCGACCCAAATCCCAAGGCGTCTGCAGCGGTGAACCCGCCAGTCGATCCACACGTCGAAGCCGGACCCTCATCTGCGGGTCCGGCTTCGGCCGCAGGCCTGTCCGACAGCGCTGCGACCTCGGCGTCGCAGAGTAGGTGGCTTCTTGAGACGAGAGGCATCACTAAGCGCTTCGGGGCGGTCGAAGCGCTAAGTGACGTTAACCTCCACGTAGCCCCCGGCGAGGTGACCGCCCTTCTCGGCGACAACGGCGCGGGTAAGTCGACGTTGATCAAATGCCTCGCTGGTATCCACGAACCCGAAGACGGCCAGATGATCTGGGACGGCAATCCGGTGCGCATCCGAGGCCCGAAGGTGGCTACCGGTCTGGGGATCGAGACCGTCTACCAGGACCTCGCGCTGTGCGACAACCTCGACATCGTGCAGAACATGTTCCTCGGACGCGAGCTCACAAACAACCGTCTCTTGGACGAGGACTCCATGGAAAAGCAGGCCCGCCAGACGCTCGCGGAGCTGTCGGTCACGACGGTACGCTCGATCCGCCAGCTGGTCGGTTCCCTCTCAGGAGGTCAGCGCCAAGCGGTCGCAGTCGCCAAGGCGGTGATGCAGAACGCCCGGATGGTGATAATGGACGAGCCGACCGCTGCTTTGGGGGTAGCGCAGACCGCTATGGTCCTCGAGCTGATAAGGACACTGCGGTCCCGGGGGATCGCAGTGTTGGTCATATCGCACAACTTGAACGACGTGTTCAAAGTCGCCGACCACATCGCAGTGCTCTATCTGGGCCGCCTGGCCGTCGAGGCTCCGGTCGGAGCGTTCGATCAGCAGTCGGCCGTGTACGCAATAACCACCGGCCGCTTCGAATCCGACCCTATCGAGGCCTCTAAGACAGTGCAGGCGATCGAATGACCAGATTTTCCGAACCTTCGGCCGAGACCGACAGCGACACCCTCGGGGAGCAGCCCGTTTCGCAGGTGGTCGCCATTGTCGACCCGATCAGCGCCGCTGACAACATGCGGGACTACTTGCGCGCTTGGATAGTGCGGATCAAAAACGGCGAGAGCGGCATGCTTCCAGTGGTTCTCGGACTCGTCGTCATCGTCATCATCTTCCAAAGCCAGAAGTCGGTTTTCCTCTCAGCGGGGAACCTGACCAACCTGTTCACCCAGTCGGCTACTTACATACTTCTCGGCATGGCAGAAGTGTACGTGCTGCTTCTCGGCGAGATCGACCTGTCGATCGGCTACGTGGGCGGCGTGGCGGGCGTCGTCACCGTCGCCACCGCCGCCCCGCCCGGTGACCACCCGTGGTGGGTTGCGATCCTCGCAGGTCTGGTCGTCGCTACGATCATCGGGATCATCCAAGGGCTCGTCGTTACACGCCTGCGGGTTCCGTCCTTCGTAGTGACCCTGGCGGGCCTCCTCGGCTGGGAAGGTGTGCTCATCTTCCTCGCCGACCGTGAGGGCGGCACGAACGGGGGCGGCACGATCCGGCTTTCCAACAGCATCCTTTTGGACCTGGTGAACGGGAACTTGAGCGTAGCCGCCGGGTGGGTAGTCCTGGTGGTGGGGGTAGCCGGCTTCGCGGTGTTCATGATCGCCCGCGACCGCCACCGGCGCCGGCACGCTTTGGTGGTGCCGCCGCTGGGCTTGACCATTGCGAAGATCGTCGCCGTAGCGGTGGCAGGGTTCGCCGTGGTGGCCATCTGCAACACGAACCGGGGTCGCATCGTCACCCACCCGGTTCAGGGGGTTCCGTGGGTGGTGCTGGTGGTCCTCGGGGTCTTCATGCTCTGGACCGCCCTGCTCGGGCGCACCCGTTTCGGCCGTTACGTCTACGCTATCGGCGGTAACGCAGAGGCCGCGAGACGGGCCGGGATCAATCTCGGGCGTATCCGCACGGCCGCATTTGCCTTGACTGGGCTCACCGCGGGTCTAGCGGGGGTCATCCTCGCCTCCCAGCTGGGCTCCATCTCCAGCAACGTAGACGGCGGTTCCCTGGTCCTCTACGCTGTCGCAGCTGCCGTGATCGGCGGGACCAGCCTCTTCGGAGGCCGGGGCAAGATGCTCTACGCAGTGATCGGAGGTCTCGTGATCGCCACGATCGCGAACGGCATGGGGCTTATCGGCTTGAGCGCGTCGGCGCAGTACATGGTCACCGCGCTGGTGCTGCTAGCGGCGGCGTCGGTGGACGCTCTGGCGAGGCGCAACTCGACCCGCAGTTCGTGAACCAGCGACGCCCCGGGGGGAGGTCATGCGCCTAGCGCCCGGGGCGTCACTCCCATTCGATGGTCCCAGGCGGTTTGGACGTCACGTCGTACGCGACACGGTTAACGCCTGGCACCTCGTTTATGATTCGGCTGGAGAGGCGCTCCAGCACGTCGTAGGGGAGCCTGGCCCAGTCGGCGGTCATAGCGTCGTCTGAGGTCACAGCCCGGATGACGATCGGGTAGGCGTAGGTGCGTTCGTCGCCCATTACTCCTACGGTCCGCACGACAGGCAGTACTGCGAAGCTCTGCCACAGCTCACGCGACAGGCCCGCCCGGCGGATCTCCTCGGTCACTATCGCGTCGGCGGCGGCGAGGATCGCTACCCGCTCGGGCGTCACCGTGCCGACGATGCGCACGGCCAGGCCCGGCCCGGGGAAAGGTTGACGCCACACGATCTCCTCCGGCAGACCCAGCTCCTCCCCGACCACCCGGACCTCGTCCTTGAAGAGGTTGCGGAGCGGCTCGACCAGCTCGAACGCCATGTCGTCGGGCAGACCGCCGACATTGTGGTGGGATTTGATCTTCGCCGCGTCCTTCGTGCCCGACTCGATGATGTCGGGGTACAGGGTCCCCTGCACCAAGAACTTGGCGTCACCGAGATCCGCTGCTGCCTCCTCGAAAACCCGGATGAAAGTCTCGCCGATGATCTTGCGTTTGCGTTCCGGATCGGCGACGTCGTCGAGGGCGCCGAGGAAGCGATCCCCCGCTTTCACGTGGACGAGGTCGATGTTGAACTGCTCGCCGAAGGTCGCCTCCACCTGTTCGGCTTCGCCGGCGCGGAGCAGCCCGGTGTCGACGAACACGCACGTGAGCTGGGAGCCGACCGCCTTGTGGACGAGAGCGGCGGCCACCGCCGAGTCGACCCCGCCGGACAGGCCGCATATGATCCTCTCGGAGCCGACCTGCTCGCGGATCGCCTCGGTGGCCGCTTCGATCACAGAGGTCATCGTCCACGACGGGCGGCAGCCGCACACGTCGTAGAGGAAGGCTTTGAGGATCTCCTGTCCCCCGTGGGTGTGGACCACCTCAGGGTGGAACTGGACTCCGTACAGCGCCCTTGAAGGGTCTTCGAGTGCGGCGACCGCAGCGTCGGGAGTGCTCGCCGTAGCGACGAAACCCTCCGGCACCTCGGCGATGGCATCGAAGTGGCTCATCCACACGTCGAAGGCGGGCGGGACCGAAGCGAATAACACTGAAGGAGCTGCGCCCTGGGAGGAAACTTCCAGCCGTGTCCGGCCGTACTCGCCTTTCGATGTCGCAGCGACGGTGCCGCCAAGCTGGCTGGCTATCAGCTGGGCGCCGTAGCAGATTCCGAGTACCGGGATCCCAAGTTCGAACAGGGCCGGGTCGGCTGAGGGGGCGCCGGGTTGGTTGACCGACTTCGGGCCGCCGGAGAGGATTATCCCCGCCGGGCGCCGAGCGGCGATCTCCGCGGCAGTGACGCTGCGAGAGACGATCTCGCTGTAGACGTGGGCCTCCCGCACGCGCCGGGCTATGAGCTGCGCGTACTGGGCGCCGAAGTCTACGACTAGGACTGGGGACGAGGACGGCTCCGGGTTGGTCACCGCCGGTGCCTAGTGGCCCATTCCTACGCCCTGGGACCTTTGCAGGCTTTTGCCTTCGGTCTGCAGGGCGGGAGCGACCATCACCTCCGCTTTTTGGAACTCTTTGACCGTCTCGTACCCGCACGTCGCCATGGAAGTCCGAAGAGCGCCGAAAAGGTTGAGACGGCCGTCGTTCTCATGCGCCGGGCCGACGAGAATCTCCTTCAGCGTGCCTCTCGTCGCGGTCTTGACGCGGGCGCCGCGTGGCAGCGTCGGGTGGAAGGTGGCCATCCCCCAGTGGTAGCCGCGTCCTGGTGCTTCGAGAGCGGCGGCGAGCGGCGAGCCGATCATCACCGCGTCCGCGCCGCAGACGATCGCTTTTGCGATGTCTCCGCCTGTGCCCATCCCGCCGTCTGCGATGACGTGGACGTACACCCCCGTCTCGTCGAGGTGCTGGGCTCTCGCTGCCCTGGCATCGGCGATGGCGGTCGCCTGGGGGACTCCGATGCCCAGAACACCGCGGGTTGTGCAGGCGTGGCCGGGTCCGACGCCTACGAGCACCCCAACCGCCCCGGTTCGCATCAGGTGAAGCGCCGCTTGGTACGAGGCGCAGCCGCCGACGATGACCGGCACGTCGAACTCCCGGATGAAGCGCTTCAGATTGAGCGGCTCGACGGTCTTGGACACGTGCTCGGCGGATACCACGGTCCCTTGGATGACGAACAGGTCAAGTTCGGCTTCGACGAGCGCCGAGGCGAACTGCTCTGTGCGCTGGGGGGTCAGCGACGCGCACGACACCACACCTGCGGCTTTGATCTCTCTGACCCGTTCGGCGACCAACTCTGCCTTGATCGGCTCCGAGTAGATCTGCTGCATCCGCGCGGTCGCCTTGTCCGCGTCCAAGTGGGAGATCTCCTCCAAGAGAGGCTCGGGGTCCTCGTAGCGGGTCCAGACGCCTTCGAGGTTAAGCACGCCGAGACCACCGAGTCGTCCGATCTCTATGGCAGTCGCCGGGCTAACGACACCGTCCATCGCCGAGGCCATCAGAGGAAGGTCGAACTGGTATGCGTCGATCTCCCATGTGATATCCACGTCTTCGGGGTCGCGGGTCCGCCTGCTGGGTACTATGGCGATGTCGTCGAACCCGTACGCCCGACGACCGGTTTTGCCTCGTCCGATCTCGATTTCTGCCACGACCGTCCTCGCTTAGCTGTCGATGTTTGACCTCCGAGCGTAGTAGAGACGCTCAGCGAACCCCGCCCAAGGCGACAGTGATGGTCGCCAGTGCGAACAGAGGGATAGTGGCGATGCAGAACCCCCTTGCCAGGCGGCTGGCACGCCAGGACCCTTCCATGTCGCCGCGTCGCGCTCGCGACGTGGACACCAAAGAAAATATTGCCGCTGCGATTCCGGTCGGCAGGAAAAGGAAGATACTCACAAGGGAAACCCAGAAATAGTTCGGGGGTTCGCTGCGGGTGGCCATCCACGACCTTCTGTCGGGGCCGGCAAGGCGCTCTCGCATAGAAGCCGAGCGCCTCTCGAGTCCAACAGTCCAGCGTCGGCCTGAAGATACTTTCGGAAGGCCTCCCGGGGCGCTAGGCCCCGGAGCTTGGGAGCTGTAGGGGGGGAAAGCAGGAGGGGGCTCGGTCGGTGCCGGCGACGAGCTTGCCGCCGGCCACTGGCGGGGCGGGGGAGGCCAGGCAGGAGACGTGTCCGACACCTGGGTGGCGGTAACGGAAGGCTGGCCTTCCGCCACAGCCGGTCTGGGTTCGCCGACCGGCAGACCCCACGCTGGCCTTGCCGCTCCTGTGTCAGCCCCGGCGAATCCCCGCTGGTCGGTCTCGGCGCCGCTGGCACCCTCCACGGCGGCTCCGGCGCCGCTGGCAGCCTCCACGGCGGCTCCGGCGCCGCTGGCACCGTCCACGGCGCCGCCCCGGGCAATAATCCCTGAGGTTCTTCGCGCCGGTGCCTTCGGGAGGGACTCAGCTCGAACGCCGGCAGCACGCTGGAGGGCCTCTCCCCTGTTGGTGGGCGCCCGGACCGCGGGCGGCTCCGGTCTTTCCGCCTGGGGACGGGCGAGGGTCGCCCCGCACCTGGCGCAGGCAGGGTCGGCGGGCCGACCTGCCACGGTGCCGCAGCGGGGACAGAAGGTCACTCTCCCAGATTACCCCCAAGTGCTGACGTTGCCTTCGCGTGTGCTACGACACGCCCTAAAAGTTCGCTGAGCATTCTCGCGGTCGCGCCCCACACGGTGTCGCCGTGGAGCTCGAAGAACTCGATGAAACGCTCATCTGCGCCGGCCGGGGTCCATATCTCCTGCCTGTAGACATCGGGTTGGGCGAGCTCCACCAAAGGAACCGTGAACGCCCGTTCGACCTCCGCTGGATTCGCAACGAGCTCAGGCCGCTTGTCGAGCCGTCCCACAAAAGGCGTGATCGGCGCGACGTCGAGAGCAGTCGTCGCCGTCGACAGGCGCCCTATTACCTCGACGTCGCCAGGCGGTATGCCCACTTCCTCGAACGCTTCCCGAAGCGCTGCTTGTAAAGGCGTCTCGCCGGGATCGATCCTGCCCCCAGGAAAGGCCACCTGGTGGGAGTGGGTTCGCAGTCGGGCGGAGCGCCTGGTAAGGACCACGTTCGCCTGCCCTGCCTCGTCGAACACCAAGCACGCGACAGCCGCCGGTCTGCGCCGAGCGGGCTTAAGCGCAGTGCCTTGCGCTCGGCTTGCCTGCGACATGCCAGCTTCAGGTCTCCGCCCGGGGTCCTCTCCGCCTTCACGCAGAGCCGCCCGGACCAGTTCCACTGTTATAGCGTCGGGCCGCCAGGCCCCGGGCCTGGCCCACTCGGCGCCGCTGCCGAGCCTCCATCTGGCGGGGCGCGGTATCTTCTGCGGTCCGCCTCTCAAACCCCGGTTGCCGCACGCGCGGCGAGGCTCTCGAGGAGAATGCGCATTCCGGCGGTCTTCAGGTTGGACATGACCCGTCCGGGTGGGGTCTCTCCGCGCTCCCACTCCATCCAAGCGTCGAGGAGCTTCGCGGGGTCCGGGGGAGGCAGTTCCATGCCCTCAAATCTAGGACAAGTTGCGGCGCCGACGGCACGTCCCGAGCCGATCCGCAGCCAACCCCGAGCTACGCAGAAGGAGAGGACCGCGCGTCGAAGGCCGACCTTTCCGGGCCGGCCTTCGGATCGCTTCAGTCTGGTTTTGCGGTTTCGGTGCCGTCAGGAGTCGGACGCCAATGGAGACTTGGACCTAGAAGCCCATGCCGCCCATGCCGCCCATGCCTCCCATGCCGCCGCCACCGGCGGGGGCTGGCGGAGCCTTCTTCTCGGGCTTGTCAGCGACGAGAGCCTCGGTGGTGAGCAGCAGAGCGGCTATAGAAGCTGCGTTCTGCAGCGCGGAGCGAGTCACCTTGGCTGGGTCGATCACACCGGCTTTGACCAGATCCACGAACTCGCCGGTAGCGGCGTTCAGTCCCATCGAGCCGACCTCACGCTCCGCCTGCTGGACGATCACGGATCCTTCCAAGCCGGCGTTGATGGCGATCCACTTGAGGGGTTCCTCCAGGGCTCGCATCACGATCGTGGCGCCGGTCGCTTCGTCGCCTGACAGCTTCGCCACGACCTCTGCCACCGCAGGACGGCTGCGCAGCAGGGCCGTGCCGCCACCGGCAACGATTCCCTCCTCGATAGCAGCGCGTGTTGCCGAAAGAGCGTCCTCGATGCGGTGCTTCTTCTCCTTGAGCTCGACTTCGGTCGCTGCGCCGACCTTGACCACTGCGACACCGCCCGACAGCTTCGCGAGGCGCTCCTGGAGCTTCTCGCGGTCCCAGTCGGAGTCGGTTTCGTCGATCTCGCGCTTGATCTGGGCGATCCGGCCTTTCACGTCGGCTTCGGTCCCGGCGCCCTCGACGATCGTCGTGTTGTCCTTGTCGACGACGACCTTACGGGCACGTCCGAGCAGGTCGAGGGTGGTGTTCTCCAGCTTGAGACCGACCTCCTCGGAGATGACCTGACCGCCGGTGAGGACGGCCATGTCACCCAGCATCGCTTTGCGCCGGTCCCCGAAGCCCGGGGCTTTGACGGCGACCGACGTGAAAGTCCCACGGATCTTGTTGACCACGAGTGTCGCAAGAGCCTCGCCTTCGACGTCCTCGGCGATGATCAGAAGCGGCTTGCCTCCCTGCATGACCTTCTCCAGAACCGGGACCAGGTCGTGAACAGCGCTGATCTTGGAGTTGGCGATCAGGATGTATGGATCTTCCAGGACAGCTTCCTGGCGCTCCTGGTCGGTGACGAAGTAGGGGGACAGGTAGCCCTTGTCGAACTGCATGCCCTCGGTGAAGTCGAGCTCCAAGCCGAAGGTGTTGGACTCCTCGACGGTGACCACGCCGTCCTTGCCGACCTTGCTTATAGCGTCCGCGAGGACCTCCCCGATCGAGGTGTCCGCTGCGGAGATGGAAGCCACTTGGGCGATCTCCGATCGGCCGTCGATCTCCTTGGCCTGGGCGGTGATAGCCGCAACAGCCGCCGTGACCGCCTTGTCGATACCACGCTTGAGAGACATCGGGTTAGCACCGGCAGTCACGTTGCGCAGACCTTCGCGGATCAGAGCCTGGGCCAGCACCGTAGCGGTGGTAGTCCCGTCGCCGGCCACGTCGTTGGTCTTGGTGGCAACCTCTTTGACCAGCTGGGCGCCCATGTTCTCGAAGGGGTCCTCGAGCTCCACCTCTCGGGCGATGGTCACGCCGTCGTTGGTGATCGTCGGCGCCCCGAACTTCTTCTCTATGACCACGTTGCGGCCTTTGGGGCCGAGAGTCACCTTTACCGTGTCGGCAAGCTGGTTGACCCCTGCCTCCAGGCCACGCCGGGCCTTGTCGTCGAATTTGAGCTGCTTAGGCACTTACTTCACCTTCGCCAGTACGTCCCGGCTGGTCAAGATAAGCAGGTCTTCACCGTCGATGGTTATCTCGGTGCCACCGTACTTGGAGTAGACGACCTTGTCGCCCACCTTGATGTCCAGGGGGATCAGCTCGCCGCTGCTCTCAGCGCGCCGGCCAGGGCCGACCGCCAGAACCTCGCCCTGCTGGGGCTTCTCTTTGGCAGTGTCAGGGATGACCAGACCAGAAGCGGTCCGCTCCTCGGCTTCGCTCGGGCGGACGACGATCCGGTCGTCGAGTGGCTGCAGACTCATATCAGTGCGCCTCCATAGGTTGTTAGCACTCTCGGGTTACGAGTGCTAAGACTAGCGGGCGCGTGGCGCTAGTTCAACACGCTTTCGCTACTTTGGCGCTCAAAGCTCGAAACGTATCGCCAGGTTCGGGTCAGCAGCCGCGTCCAGAGGTGTCGGGCCGTCGGTTCGCAACCGGTACCAGGCGGTAGCGCCGACCATCGCCGCGTTGTCGGTGCACATGGCCCGGCTCGGCAAAAAGCATGCGCGTCCGTCTGCGGCGGCTGCCGACGCGATCGACGAGCGCAGCGCCGAGTTGGCGGCTACGCCGCCGCCGATGCAGATCGACCTGGCGTCGAAGGCGACAGCAGCGGCCCTCGCCTTTTCGACTAGCACGTCGACTACTGCCGCCTGGAAGCTGGCTGCTACGTCGGCGACGTCGACGTCAGGGTTCTTGCGGACGTAGTTGACGACGCTCGTCTTAAGACCGCTGAAGGAGAAGTCGTAGCCCTGGCCTCTGAGACCCCGGGGGAAGGCTATCGCCGTCGGGTCACCCGAAGTGGCCAGCTTGTCGACTACCGGACCGCCGGGGTATCCGAGGCCGAGGAAACGCGCAACCTTGTCGAAGGCCTCACCCGCGGCGTCGTCGATCGTCGCCCCTACCAGCCTGTAGTGGCCTTCGGAGCTCATGTGCACGATCATCGTGTGGCCACCGGAGACCAAGAGCACGATTGCGGGCAGCGCCATCTCGGGGTCTTCGAGGAACGCCGCGTGAAGGTGGCCCTCCATGTGGTTCACCCCCACGAAAGGCACGCCCCAGGCGAGGGAGTAAGCCTTGGCTGCGCTGACCCCGACGAGTAGGGAGCCGATAAGGCCGGGTCCGAGGGTCGCTGCTACAGCGTCGAGGTCGGCCGGGGTTGTCCCAGCACGCTCCAAAGCCTCGGCGACGACCGGGGTGAGCAGCTCGATGTGAGCCCGCCCGGCGACTTCGGGGACGACCCCGCCGAAGCTGGCGTGGAGGTCCACCTGGCTCGACACGACGGAGCTGGCGACGTTGCGGCCGTCGATCACCACAGCAGCGGCGGTCTCGTCGCAGGAGGTCTCGATGGCGAGGATGGCCGTCACAGCGCCGCAACGCCGGTGTCGTCGACGGTCACGCCTCTTATCGCCGCCTTGATCGTCGCAATACGCTCGAGGTAAGCGGCCGAATCGATGTCGTGAGCCCACATTACCAGCGCGTCCTCCTGGTTCTCGGTGTAGTAGTTCTTGCGTACACCCTCGGTTTCGAAACCAAACCTGCGGTACATGGCCTGAGCTGGGGCGTTGGAGAGGCGGACTTCGAGGGTCATGTTCCTGGTGGAGTGCTTCAGAGCTGCGCCGTGCAGGGTGATCAGCAGTCTCGTGGCTACCTGGTGGCGTTGCCAAGACGGGTCCACGGCGATGTTGGTGACGTGACTTTCCTCGTAGCCGATCATGAGCCCTGCGTATCCGGCGACCTTCCCGGTGATCCGGGCCACCACGTAGAAGCGGTCTCGGGACTGGCCGAGCTCGCTCAGGAACAGGCCGAGGGTCCAAGGGTTGGGGTAGACCTTGTGCTCGATTTCTAGTACCCGGCGCAAGTGGCGTCTTCTCATGGGCGCCAGGTGTACAGACAAGGGATCGTCGCTGCCTCCGCCGGGTTCGCGGCCCGACATCAGCGGGTCTCCCATCCGATCCGAACGTCCGGAGCGCGCAGGTAGCGGGGGGACAGCGCGGCTGGGCTGACGGTGTCTAGGCGCTCGGCGAACAGGGCTAGAACCCCAGCGCTGGGATGGTCGAAAACTTCGGGAGCGACCTCCACCAGCCCGGCCAGGGCGGAAAGCTCGCTGGCGTAGCGACGGGCCCCGTCTCCTGCCGCCAGCAGCGGTCCACCCGCAGACCTGAGCGCCTCGACGAGAGCCTGCGGGGTAGCCACCGCCGGTGCTCCTGCCGAGCGCACCCCCCCCGGCGCTGGGTGGTAGATCTCCCAGAAGACTTCTCCTCTCCTAGCGTCTACGATCGCCGCTACCGGGCGGGTGGAATGGCGGCAGGCGAAGGCGACAAGCTCCAACGAGCTGGCCCCGGCGACTGGGATGTCCAGGGCGTGTCCTAGAGCTTTCGCTGTTGCGACACCGACCCTGAGGCCGGTGAAAAGCCCTGGTCCGACGTCAACTGCCACCTTGGCGAGGGTTGCGATCTCAACCCCGGAAATGTCACAGACCGCTCTGATGGCGGGGGCGAGGGTCTCTCCGTGGCGGCGCCCGGCACCCGCGGCAAAGGTTGCGAGCACCCCGTCGGCGTTGCTCAAAGCGACGCTGACTTGGGATGTGGAAGTGGATATCGACAGCGTTACGGTCATGTGGAGGTAAGGACTTTAGCCTCCAGGTCGCCCAGTCTGAGCTCCCACGTCGGTCCGACGGCACCGAAGCTGACGCTCCTGGTGGTCTCGCCCGGACCGACGGCGAGCGAGACCGTCAGGTGGTCGCCGCGTATGGCAGCAGCCGCCCGGTCACCCCATTCGACGACCACGACAGCTCCGTCGTCGAGGATCTCACCGAGCCCGAGGTCGACCACCTCCGAGAGACGCTCCAGGCGGTAGACGTCCACGTGGACCAAGTCGAAACCCGAAGTCGTCGGGTAGATGTTCATCAACGTAAAAGTCGGGCTGGTCACCGCTACGTCCACTCCAAGGGCTTCGGCGAGTCCTTGCGTGAAGGTCGTCTTGCCTGCACCCAGGTCACCTTCCAACAAGACGACGTCCCCCGGTTGGAGCAGCCCGGCGAGGCGCCCTCCCAGGCTGCGGGTGGATTGCGCGTCACTGCACGTGGCCTGCAGCGCGCTCACAGCGGCGCCTTCCCCGGGACCGGCAGCGCTTCGAGGCTTCGGCGGGCTCTGACGAAGTCCGCTCGCATGGCGGCGAGCACCTCCCCGCCGCCGCGCAGGGCCGCAGCAGGGTGGAAGGTCGGGACGACGAGCATGTTTCCCAGCCCTGACGAGTCGCTGCCGGACGGCCACGGGTACGTCCTGCCCCGCAGCCGGGTGATGCCAAGCTCAGATCGCAGGAGGGTTTTGGATGCGAAGTTGCCGAGGGTGATGACGACCTTCGGGGATACCAAAGCCACCTGCGATTCGAGGTAGGGCCGGCACGCTTCGATCTCGTCGGGTTTCGGGTCGCGATTGTCCGGGGGGCGGCACTTGACCACGTTGGCTATGTAGACGTCTTCACGTCCGAATCCTGCCTCTTCGGCGAGCAGCCTGTCGAGGAGCCGTCCGGACCGGCCGACGAAGGGGCGGCCCTGCAGGTCCTCGTCCCGGCCGGGGCCCTCGCCTATCACCATGAGCGTCGCAGTGGGTGAGCCCTCCCCGAAGACGACCGTGGTCCGGCTAGAAGCGAGACGGCAGGCCTGGCAGGAGGAGGCTCTGGCCTGCAGTTCGGACAGTTCCGCCACGACGTTCAATCGTAGGTGGTCAGCGCCCGGATGGTGAAACCGGACCGGTTCCGCAGATGATGCGACGTCCGACCGGACGAGCCCTGCCTGTGGACGCGACGTTGCTGCCCGACGTCGGCGTGCTCTGCGGCAGGCACAGCGGCGCCAGGGGAGGTAGCGTGGACGACGAGACGAGTATCGACCGCCTCGGGGCGGCCCAGGAAAGGGTAGATTCGACCATGAGCAACCTGCCTCCTTCCCCACCGCCGGGTGGTTTCCCGGGCGGCGGCTACCCTAGCGGGAACTATCCGGGCGGCGGCTACCCGGGCGGGAACTACCCAGGCGGCGATTTTTCCCCTGGGGGCTTCGACGTTTCGGGTTTCGGGTCAGAGGTCCTCGCCACCTGGTGGCATAGGGCAGGTGCGTCGATAGTCGACGGCCTGCTGGTAGGTGTACCTGTCCTGCTCCTCGTCGCCGCCGCTGGGATGAGCGGGGTGAGCGCGAACCTGCCTGAGAGCATCATCTCAGCCTTGTACGCCTTCGCTCTTATCGCCTGGTGGGGCGGCCAGACGGTCGGCAACCGTGCCGTGCGGACCCGTGTCGTCGACGCCCGGACAGGCGGTCCTGTAGACCCTGGACGCTCGGCTGTACGCGCTGGGGTCATGTGGATCCTAACCATCACTTTCGTGGGTGGGATCTTGGACATCATCTGGCCGCTTTGGGACCGCCGCAAGCAGACCCTCCACGACAAAGCCGCTGGGACGTTGGTAGTGCGCCGCTAGGAAGCCCCAGCGTCAGGACCGCTTAGCCTCCGATGGACTCCGAGTCGCCGGCGACGGCGTCCGCTACTGCTCGTTCGACCACCCAGGCCGCTAGGCCCTGAAGCACCGGGAGCGGTGCTTGGACCGTGCCTGTAGCCGCCACCACCAGCGCGTCACCGTCGGCGGCGGTGTGAACCGGTTCGAGAGCCCTTGCGAGGCCATCGTGGCCCGCTTCGGCTGCTTTGCGGCATCCGAGCTTGTCTAGCGTCGCGTTTGTGACCACCACGCCGATGGTCGTCGACTCAACCCCCGCCTGCAAGCCTTGGGGATCCCAAACCCGCGGCCGTTGCGTCGACAGGCGGAGACGCCCCGCCTGATCAGAGGCAGCTACCTTGGTGTCGGAGTCGCCTGGCTGCTTCCACTCGACCGGGTCGCCGAGAGCGTTGACGACCATCAAGGCAGCCACCACGAGGTCGCCCCTGCGGACCACGGCCGATCCGATCCCCGACGGCCGAGCGGCGGTGGGCCCGCGCCATTTGCCTACCGTCGCTCCGGTACCGGCCCCGACCCTGCCCCTGGCCAGCGCATCCGGGCCGGTCTTGGCGTCCACCGCGGCGAGGTAGCCCTCCGTGCGGCCCGGCCTGACGCTCGCGTCGCCGGCGGTAAGGTCGTAGATGACCATGCCGACGACTATGGGTACCGGTCCAGCCGGTGTCGGCCAGCCCCGCCCGTTTCTCTCGCACCACTCCACCACACCGTCGCACGCCGCTAAGCCGAAAGCCGAGCCACCGGTCAGCACTACCGAGTCGACCCGGTTCACTGAGGCGCCAGGGTCTAGAAGCGCCCACTCGCGGGTTCCCGGGGCGCCACCGCGAACCTCACCGGACGCGACGGTCCCCGGCGGCAGCAGCACTACGGTGCAGCCGGTCAGGGCCCGCTGATCGCTCCAATGCCCTACAGCCACCCCAGGGATCGCTGTTATCACCGGGATGCCACAGCGACGCCTCCGAGGCCGGTGTAGCGCCTCGGGACCCTTGCGCTGATCGCGCACACAATCTCGTAGCATATCGTCCCGGCGAGATCTGCCAGCTCCTCGGCGCTCACGGTCTCGCCTCCCTGGCTGCCGATCACAACCACCTCGTCTCCGACGCTTACCGGCCCGGCCGGCCCGCAGTCGACGAGGATCTGGTCCATGGTCACCGTGCCTGCTATCGGGTATCTCACCCCGCCGATGAGCACCTGCGCTCCTTTGGCGGAGACGGCGCGCGGAAGCCCGTCTGCGTAGCCGATCGGCACCGTGGCCACGGTCGAGTCCTCTTCGACTCGGTAGCGCAGGCCGTAGGAGATCCCCTCCCCGGCTGGGACAGTCTTTACGTAGGAAACCTTCGCTTTGAGCGAAAGCGCAGGCCGTAGCCCCCGAAGGTCAATCGCGCCCGAAGTCGGGCTGAGCCCGTAGAGGGATATCCCGCAGCGGACCATCGAGTAACGCGCCCGTCGATGCCATAAGGTCGCCGCGGAGTTGGCGGCGTGGAGCAGCAGGGGCGCTACACCCGCCGCGTTCAGATCCCCGACGGCGGCCTCGAAACGCTCGATCTGAAGGTCCGTGAAGCCGTTATCCGCCTGGTCTGCCACTGCGAAGTGTGTGCAAAAGCCATCGAGGCGCAGCGCCGGGTCTTCTGCCACCAAACGCGCGAGCGCCACCGCTTCTTGCGCTGTGGCACCGACACGGTGCATGCCGGTGTCCACCTTTATGTGTACTCCCAGGGCGAACGCGTCCCCTCTGCGTCTAGCCGCTTCGCTCGCAGCCCGCACCCCGGCGCGGGTGTAGAGAGTCGGAGCGAGATCTTCCTCCACGACAGCCTCCATCGCCTCGGCGACGGGTTCGGACAAGACGAGTATCGGCGCGTCGATCCCTGCGCTACGCAGTCTGAGCCCCTCCTCGACGAGTGCCACCGCCAGCCAGCGCGCTCCGCCGTCGACAGCGGCGCGAGCGACCTCGACCGCCCCGTGGCCATAACCGTCAGCTTTTACCACAGCGCACAACCACGCCGGCGAGGCGATGGCGCTCAAAACCGACGCGTTGTGGCGTATGGCGTCCAAGTCGACCTCCGCCCAGACCGGCCGTAGGTCCCAACGCTTACGGCTCTCGAGCCCGGCGGGCCCTGTAGCGGCTGGGCATTTGAGGGTGGGGGCTGTCACGGCGTTCCCGCACCCCCAGACACCTGAGACAGCTCAGCAGCCACCAGGCCGGGCAGATCGGACGCCACGAGCCCTTCCAGCGGTCCGCGCCGCGCAGCGGAGCCGTGGACAAAAGCAGCGACGCTAGCAGCGAGCCAGGCTTCCATACCTCGAGCGAGGAACGCCGCCACTATGCCCGATAGCACGTCGCCGCTTCCGGCGGTCGCGAGGCTAGATGGGCCTTCCACGCACAAAGCGACCCGTCCGTCTGGGGCTCCCACGACGGTCGTAGGCCCTTTAAGCAGGACTACCGAGCCGCTCTTGGCCGCTGCGTCCCGGACTTCGGCTATGCGGTCCGCTTGGGGCATGTGACCGCTCAGACGGCGGTACTCCATGTCGTGAGGCGTAAGGACCAGGGGCGCTCTACGCGAGCTCGCTACGTCGCCGATCTCTTGCAAAGAGCCGAAGGCGTTCAGCGCGTCAGCGTCGACGACCGCCGGGACCTCTGTCCGGGCGAGCAGTTCACCGGTGGCGTTCGCAGACCCTTCCTCACCTCCCCCGCTTGAAGCGAACCGGCCGAGACCCGGGCCGACCACCAGCGCTTTGACCCTCCTGGCGGCTTCAGCAGCGCCATCGACCCAGCCGGCAGCGCCGAGTGCGACACGGACCTGTTCGACGGTGCCCCCGCCGGCGGAGAGGTCCGCGCCGGGCACCCCGAGGAGGGCGTAGCCTGCGCCGGCGCGCATCGCCGCGTGGGAGCACATGATCGGGGCTCCCATCATCGCCGGCGACCCCCCTATGACGAGGACAGCGCTGCTCCACTTGTGAGACGAGCGCGGCCGGGCCGGGATGGAGCCCATGTCGGAGCGCTCGACGAGCCAGCTGCGCGCTGACGCGCGGGCGAGTTCCTCCAAGCCGATGCCCGCCAGTTGGACGTCACCGCAGCGCTCCGGCCCTGCGCCGAGTAGCAGACCGGGCTTGTACGCCGCGAAGGTTACCGTCTTGGTCGCCGCCATCGACTCGCCAGTCCCGGTGAAGCCTGACAGGCCGGAGGGGATGTCGACTGCCAGCACAGGCACCGCCCCCGAACGGGGCGCGGCGTAGGGCCGGCTAAGACCGGTGCCGTAGGCGGCGTCGACGATCAGGTCGCTGCCGGCGAGCAGCGTTGCGTCGGCTCGGGCGCCCGGGTCTGTAATAGCCACGCGCGCGCCCCACGAGCGCAGGACCCCGGCGGCGACGCGGCCGTCTGCGCCGTTGTTACCTCGGCCGGCTATAACCACGACCCGGCGTCCGTAAGTGCCGCTGAGCATCCGCCGCGCTGAGATCGCCACGGCGAACCCCGCCCTTCCCACAAGGACTTCTGAGGGCTCCGGCGCTTCGGCATCTACCTCAGCCATCTCCGGAGGGCTCAGCACCGGCTTCACGAGCAGGCCACCACGGTCGCCGCTGCGACGCTGTCGATGTGGGACAGCGAGACCAGCCAGCCCGCCACTCCTCTCGTGGCGGCGAGACGTTCGGCCCGCCCCCGCACCAGCAGTGTCGGGGCGCCGCTGGGCGCCCGTTCGACGGCTACGTCGGTCCAGTCGAAGGATCCCAGTCCGACCTGGAGGGCTTTCATCGTCGCTTCCTTCGCTGCGAAGCGTGCCGCCAGCGAGGGGACGGGATTGGCGAGCGTCTCGGTGTAGGCGAGCTCCTCGGCGGCGAACAGGCGCGCGAGGGCCTTCTTGTGGCGACGGAGCAGGTCGCCGAAGCGTTCGACCTCGACCAGGTCGACTCCGAGGCCGATCACCGCGCCTTTCACGTCTGCTTCGACCTCCATCTTTGCGCCAGCTGGTAGACGGGTTCGGTGAGAAGGTCGACCAGCGGTTCGAGGCCTAGGCGCGACAGCTCGAAGTGCTCCTCGGTCTCGGTGACCGCGTCCCGCAGCGCGTCGAGACGCGTCCGGTAACCGGCGAGAACCTCGCCCGCCGCGTCGCTAGGAAGTCGCTCGGCGATTCGCACATGCAGCAGGGTCATACCGCACACCTCGCCGTCTTTGGCTTCGGGCACCAATACGACGGTTCGCCCGTCGCGAGCACCACGCACGACGGTCACCTCCCGCTCCTCGGCGGCGCGGTGCTTGCTGCCTAGCAGCCGGGGGTCGCGGGCCGTACGCGACGGCGCTATCCGAGCGGCGACACCCGACATATCGACGACTGATGCGGTCGCGTTAGAGCCGTCGGCCCCCCATTCGATCCTGTACCTGGTGTAGCCGAGCACCTCGTCTACGGCAGTGTCGAGGCTGGCGAGAGTTCTAAGCGCCCGGTAGCCGAGAGAGTCCGCGCTCGGCCCGGCGGCGAGAACAGCCGCCACCAGCGGCACGCCGAGCAGGGCGGACTCGCTTCTGGAGATGCCCACAGTAACCGTCTTAGCCTGGTGCTTGATAGCGTCGACCGGCCTGGTCAGCTCGTCTATCGCCTCGTTGAGAGCGTCGACGAGATCGGCGTGGATCGCCTGCGGCGTTCCGATCTTGCCTGTCTCAGCCTCGAAACCCTCCAAAGGCGCCTGCCCGGTGGCGTAGCGCAGCAGACCGGTCAGTCGGACGGCTGTAGACGCGCTCAGATTCCCGTCGTATCGGCCTTCGCGCAGCGCGACCACGAAAGGCCCCGCTGTCTGTGATACCGACTCCTGGTCGGCCTTCGAGAAGCCGCTATGTCGGGTCAGACCGGCCTCGGCGGCTTCGCGGACGACTCGGAGGACCCGGGCCTGGGCGTCTATAGCCAACGCTGCTTCGTAGCCGAAGAGATGGCCGACCATGGCCGACAACACGAATCCGACGGCGGGATGCGCTCTCGGCACTGTGACCACGCGGGCTCCGAGCGCTTCGAAGCGGGATTGCTCTCCTTCCGAGGCGATAACCACCGGCAGCGCCTTGTGGGCATTGTAGATAGCTACCTCTTTGGCGACGTCGTCGGCGTTGGCACCGGCCAGACCGGAGGCGCACACGATCACCAGTGGCTCGCAAGACAGGTCGATGTGCTTTTTGTCCTCGGTGTAGTCGGCGGAGATCGACCTGTAGCAAAGCTCTGACAGCTTGATCCGCACCTCGGCGGCGGCGACCCGGTCGGGGCCGTTGCCGACGACAGCCCAGAACTTGCGGGGGGGCGCCACCTCGGTCGCTATCGCAGCTATAGCGCCACGTTTGGCTAGGACCGCCTCCATCTGGGCAGGCAGTTCCAGCAGCGCCGCTAAGACCGAAGCGAGGTCCGCTTCGCCGAGCGCCGCCCGTGCGGGGTACGTTGCGGCCAGACCGGCCGCTATAAGCCATCCGGCGGCGACCTGGGAGTAGAACGCCTTGGTCGACGCCACGCTCATCTCCACGTCCCGGCCGTCGGAGGTGTAAAACACCCCGTGCGCCTTCGTAGCGAGGTCACTGTTACGCCGGTTGACCACGGCGAGGACGCGCGCTCCGCGATGGCGGACGAGGTCCACGGTCCTGTTGGTGTCGGTGGTCGTACCCGACTGACTTATAGCGATTACCAGCGTGTCGGACATGTCATCGCGTAGCATGAACCCCGATAGCTCAGTTGCCGGCAGGGCTTCTACGACTGTCCCTGCGACGCAGTAGCGCAATGCGGCTGCGACAGCCTGGCCGGCGACAGCGGCCGTGCCCTGGCCGACCACCAGGATCTGCCTGATAGCTCCCTCGCGCCAGGCATGGCGGATCGAATCCGGAAGCGTCTGAGCGTCGAGGACGACCGACGCCCGGCCGTCAGAGCCCATGAGAAGCCTGCCACGCATAGTCTTGCGGAACGAGTCGGGCGACTCGGTTATCTCCTTCAACAAGAAGTGCTCGTAGCCGCGTCTGTCCACGTCGCGGGTCGTTATGCCCGCCCGGCGAACCTCGTCTGGCCTCACGATCGCCGTCGCGCCGTTGTAGCGGCGCCGGCTGATGCCCTCCAAAGTCCCAGCGCCGCTCCTCGCGAGGGTGACGATCTCGCCTCCTGTGCTGTCGCCGTCCATGCGCAGAAAGCTGTCGGTCTCCTCGACCAACCCGTAGGGTTCGCTGGCGACGACGAACGCGTTGTCCGCCAACCCGACGTAGAGGGACTGTCCCGACCCGGTCAACGCCAAGTACAGATCGTCGGGACTTCGGGCCGAACTGGCGGCTATCGCCAGCGAACCCTCGAGGCGGGTGACTGTAGCAGCGAAAGCTTCCGGCGGAGACGAACCTTCGCTGAGACGGCGAGCCATGAGCATCGGTATCACCTTCGCGTCGGTGGTCACCTCGGGGGGAGGGGTAAGGGACTCCACCCGGGACAGTTCGAGGTGGTTGTCTACGTCACCGTTGAGCGCCGCTGCGACGTAGGGGGCCGACGGTCGACCTAGCTCGTCGGAGTTCACAGGGTGCGCGTTCGGCTCCGAGATGATCCCGACGCTCGCCCATCGGGTGTGGGCCACGATCGTCACCCGTGAGCCTTCCCTTGCGAGAGCGTCTGCGAGGGCATCGTCGTCGGCGATCGCCTCCGCGAGGTGCCTCACGTTGTCACCCAGTTCGCCTACCTCTGCGGCCGCTTTGTAGACGAAGCACGCGACGCTGCCGCCTTCGTCGACCAGGCGGGCTGAGCCGGACGGGAAGGACATGTCCCCTGCGCGTCCTGCCACTGATTTCCCGTCTCGGGCCGAGGCTCCTGCGATCATGACGTGGAGTCCCGCCGAGTCCCTTCCGCGGACTTCGAGACGGTCCAGGGCGGCCAGAGCCACGCCTATAGCCCACCACCCGTCCAAGCTGCCCGCCGGCGGGAACCTTCGCCCACGGAGAAGAGCCTCTACTCTGGAGGCCATTCCTAGGCGGTCCTTGGATATGCACCAAGTAGCGTCTTTGGCTTTGCCGAGGAGCTCCTCCAACGCTGCCAGGTCGCTGTCGTAGCCCACGAGAGCCGCTTGTTCTAGGTAGGCGACGAAAGAATCGACGCTGCGTTCGAAGCCCGCTATCAGAGCCCCGATCGCCTGCGCGCCTTTCGGGTCGTCGAGGAGGGCCCGCAGCCCTACGGGCCCTCGAAGCGTTGCGTCGAGGGCGGCCAGTTCGCCGACGACGGCCTCGACGCTTGCGATGATGCCCCGCCCGTCCAGGCTCCCGGGCCGAGAGTCCGCCTGCGCGAGCGAGTCCGTCGCTCTGTCCAGGACTGGGCGCAGCCGGCCTGCGGCCGCTTCGAGGTCTGGGACGTCCCGGTCGGACGGCTTAGCGAGAACCGCGACGATACCGCACATGTCATCGAATCTACCGGTCTCCCTGGGGTCCCGTTGCTATTGCGCGAAACGCAAAGTTGCGGACAGAGTATTTTTGCGCAGAACGCATTTTCTTGGGTACTCTATGGCTTATGACCTCGGCAGCCCTACAGGAGGCGACAGGCCTACGTGAGGCGACAGGCCTACGTGAGGCAGGGAGTGCACAAGAGCCGCCCGCTCAGCTAACCAGCGAAGGTTTGTCGCACCGCGAGCGCAAGAAGCTCGCCACGCGCCAGGCGATCCACGAGGCGGCCTTCGAGCTGGCGTTGACCGCGGGACTGGCGCACACCACCGTGGAGCAGATCTCCGAACGAGCCGGGATAGCACCCAGGACCTTCTGGGGGTACTTCTCCTCCAAGGAGGATGCAGTGTTGAACCGTGACCCTGACACCCCCGGCAAGCTCGCTGACGCCCTCCTCGACCGACCCGCCGGGGAGGACCCTGTCTCCTCGTTGCACGCCGTCCTCGACGATTTCCTGGCTTCCAAGCTCGCCGACCCGCAACGATCCCAGGTGCGTCGGAGCCTGCTTCGACGGGAGCCATCCCTGCTGGGCGCGGCTGCGGTCGCATTCGACGAGATCGAGCGTGCCCTGCTCGAAGCCATGGGCCGGCGTATGGGGGTCGCTCCTTCGGAGGACCTGCGGCCGGGGGTGTACGTCGCCTCGGCGTGCGGCGCGTGTCGCGTCGCTCAGCAGCGCTGGGAGGAATCCGCTGGAGCGGAGGACCTTCGAGAGCTGACCCGGCGTGCCTTTAGTGCCCTTGCAGAGGGGTTGCTTCACGAGAGCCGAGCCCCAGACGGCCCGGCCGCTGCGCTCGGCGGCAGCATCAGACCACATCACGGACCTGACAGGAGACAGCCTTGAGCACCACCGAAGACGGCCTCGACCTGCCGGCCTCAGCCGGACCGGACACGAAAAATGTTGAGATTCCGCCGGTTTCCCCGGCGGGGTCCGTCCCTGCGGCGGGGGGTTACACGCACCGCCAGATCCTGCTGATCATGTCGGGGCTGGGCATGGGCCTGCTCCTCGCCTCGCTCGACCAGACGATCGTTTCGACGGCCCTGACCGTGATAAGCGAGCATTTCCATCGAGTTGACCTCTACAGCTGGGTGGTCACCGCGTACCTGCTCACGTCTACTGCGAGCACCCCTTTGTACGGCAAGATCAGCGACCAGTTCGGCCGTAAGCGAATCTTCCAGGTGTCGATCGTGATATTCCTGCTCGGGAGCGCCCTCTCAGGGCTGTCGCAGTCGATGTACCAGCTGATTGGCTTCAGGGCCTTGCAAGGGATCGGGGCGGGAGGTCTGATGACCCTCGCCTTCGCGATCATCGGCGACGTCATACCGCCACGCGAACGCGGCCGTTACCAGGGTTACTTCGGGGCGGTTTTCGCCGTGTCGAGCGTCGTGGGGCCTCTCCTCGGCGGGTTTCTCGTCGACCAGGCCTCCTGGCGCTGGGTGTTCTACGTCAACTTGCCTATAGGCGCTGTCGGTCTCGTGGTTATTAACAGGGTCCTCAAGCTTGACCACAAGCCGCGCACCTCAAAGGTCGACGTCGCAGGTTCCCTGCTCATCGTCTCAGGCGTGTCGCTGCTCCTCGTCGGCGTCCAGCTAGCCGGTAGCGCCGCACGGCTGACGACCACAGCATGGGCCTACTCGATAACGGGAGTTGCCCTTCTGGTCGCTTTTGTGTGGTGGGAACGCCGCGCGCCTGAGCCGATCATCCCGCTTCGTCTTTTCCGTAACTCAGTGTTCGCAGTGTCCAACACTCTCGCTTTCATAACCGGGACCGTGATGTTCGGCGCTTTGATCTTCCTTCCGCTGTACCTGCAGTCGGTTCGAGGCGTCAGCCCGACCATCTCGGGTCTTCGTCTGCTGCCGATGCTCGCAGGGGTGCTGATCACGTCGATCGGCTCGGGGCAGCTGGTCAGCAGGTGGGGCCGCTACAAGAACTTCGTTATAGCCGGGACGTTCATCTTGACGGTCGGCGTTGCGATCATGACACAGATCACGGTAACCACGGCCGCCTGGCCTCTAGCGGCGATGCTGTTCATCATCGGCCTCGGTCTTGGCCTGTTCATGCAGATCCTCGTAGTAGCCGTCCAAAACGCCGTCCCGGTCACCGACATGGGGGTCGGCACCGCGTCGGTCACCTTCTTCAGGACTCTCGGAGGGGCGGTCGGCTCAGCGGTTCTCGGGGCGGTCCTGATCCTCAAAGAGACTTCGAGTCTGCACCACTACCAGAGCGTGTACGGGGCTAACTCCCCGGTGGCAGTGCAGCACGCCTTCACTTTCGGAATGGACCAGGCTTTCGTGTACGCGCTGCCCGTAGCGGCGCTGTCGTTCCTGCTGTCGTTCCTTTTGCGGGAGGTCAAGCTGCGCTCAGGCGCGGATCGCGGTGAAGCCAAGCCGTCGGCGGAAGCCCTCCTTTAGTCCTCAGGCTTCAAGGCCGTCGAGCGCCCTGGCGACTACCGCAGCGAGGTGCTCAGCGCCCGTCGCGGCGTCTCGGTGCGTTTCGGCCTCGACCATGACCCTGACCAGGTTCTCCGTGCCACTCGGCCGCAGGACCACCCGACCTCGACCTTCGAGCTCGGATTGCAGGGCTGAGACTTCATCCCAAACCTCCTGCGCCGCCTCGAGTAGATCCTTGTGGGCGACCTCCACGTTGATCATCACCTGCGGGAAGCTTCTCATGCAGGTTGCTGCGATCTCCGATAGGGGCCGGTCGCTGCGTAGGAGCAGGTCGACCACGAGCAGTCCGGTGAGGACACCGTCACCTGTGGTAGCAAGCTCAGGCAGGACGACATGGCCCGACTGTTCGCCTCCGAGGGACCAGCCTCTACGGGCTAGGGCTTCTAGGATATTACGGTCACCGACCGGGGTGACCTCGACTTGCAGTCCGAGGTCGCGCAGCGCCTCGTGCAAGCCAAGGTTGCTCATCACGGTGACCGCCACCCCGCCGCCGGCCAGTCGGCCGCGGCTTTGCAGGTCGGCGGCTAGCATCGCGAGCAGGCGGTCTCCGTCGACGGTGGCGCCTTTCTCGTCCACTGCGACCACCCTGTCGGCGTCCCCGTCGAAGGCGAGGCCGAGAGTCGCCCCGCTCCGCCTCACCGCTTCGGAGAGCAGCCGCGTGTCGTTCGAGCCACAGCCGGAGTTGATGTTCGTGCCGTCTGGGCTTGCCCCTACTACTTCGACGACGGTAGCCCCTGCCGCGGCGAAAACCTCAGCGGCGCTGCTGACAGCGGCACCGTTAGCAGCGTCTAAAACCACACGGGCCCCGCGAAGCGAACGGCCTTGAAGCCCTTCGGTGAGCTTGTCGATGTACCCGCTCAGCTCCAGCGCTTCGACGGTAACCCTGCAGATCCGCTCGCCGCTCAACCTTGGGGCTGCCCCTGCGTGCAGATGCTCTTCGACGGCCGCTTCCTCGTCGTCGGACAGCTTCAAGCCTCCGGCAGCGAAAAGCTTGATCCCGTTGTCGACAAACGGGTTGTGGGAAGCGGACACCACAGCCCCAGGGGCCCCAGCCTCAGCCGACTTGAACGCGACGAAAGGAGTCGTGACGACACCTAAGTCGATCACGTCGACACCCTGTGCCGCCACCCCCGATGCGAAAGCTGCTGAAAGCATGGAACCGGACAGGCGGGTGTCCCTGCCGAGGTACATGACCTTGGCTTTCTCACCTAACACAGCGGCGGCGCTTCGACCGAGGCTCACAGCCAACTCCGGGGTGAGAACTTCGCCGGCCAGACCTCGAAGTCCGTCCGTGCCAAAGCGCGCTCTCACGCCCGGTGCACGAGTCGCTGGGTCAGCGCTTGGAGTACTGAGGAGCCTTGCGGGCCTTCTTCAGGCCGTACTTCTTGGACTCCTTCTCGCGAGCGTCACGCGTGAGGAAGCCGGCGCGCTTCAAAGTCACACGCAGCTCAGGGTCAAGCTCGACCAGAGCCCGGGCGATACCGAGCCTCATTGCACCGGCCTGGCCCGAGACACCACCGCCGACGAGGGTCGTGTCCACGTCGTAGATTTCGGCTTTCTCGACGAGCCTCAACGGCTCGGTGATGATCATGCGATGCGTGGCTGATGGGAAATACTCGTCGACGGGACGTTTGTTCACCGTGAGAGCGCCCTGGCCGGGGCGCAGACGGACACGGGCCACCGCGGACTTGCGGCGGCCGGTTGACTGTACGAGCGGCTTAGTCAAGTGGTTCTCAGGCTCCTCTTAAAGGGCGGTTAGCGCGGGGGTCGAGTTTCAGAACTTTGGGCTGCTGAGCGGAATGCGGATGGGTCGGCCCTGCGTACACCTTGAGCTTGCGCAGCATCGAACGTCCCAGCGGGCCTTTGGGGAGCATCCCTTTCACCGCACGGCGAACGGCTTCTTCAGGCTTGGTAGAAAGCAGCTCGGTATAGTTCCGAGACGTGAGGCCACCCGGGTAGCCCGAGTGGCGGTAGTACAGCTTCTTGTCGGCTTTGCCTGACGCCATCGCAACCTTCGCTGCGTTGACGACCACAACGTGATCGCCCGTGTCGACGTGCGGAGCGAAAATAGCCTTTCGCTTACCCCGCAGAACCTGCGCCACCTCGCTGGCTAGACGGCCGAGAACAGCCCCGTCAGCGTCGACCTCGAACCACTCCCGCTCGATGTCGCCGGGTTTTGGGGTGAAAGTACGCAAGATGAAACCTCAGGTTTGGACGAAGAGGGAAGCCGGGCATAGCCCGCTCGGGACAGACCATTAACTATAGCGTCCAAGGAGACGTAGCCGCCACGCACGCCACGGCGGGAAGATCCCTCAGACGCGAGGTTGGTAATGTGCGCACAGGCTCTCTAATGTGTTGCTCAGCTATGCACCCACTGACCGGACTCCTGGCCACCAACTTCGGATCCCCTTCGGGGGTGACAACCCAGGACCATTACGTCCGTGAGCTGTGGAGGCTGAGCGGCTACTTCTCGGTTCCAATCGGGTTGATCGTCCTCGGCTTGATCACCTTCGCCATCGTGCGCTACCGGCACCGGCCCGGCGAGGACCGCAAGCCGTCTCAGTTCCAGTACCACATTCCCCTCGAAGCGACCTACACGATCATCCCGCTGGTGATCGTGGCTGTCATATTCGGGGTCATGTACAACGCCGAGAACCACGTGACCAAGGTGTCGGCGAAACCGTCCGTTGCGATCACCGTCGACGGCTTCCAGTGGGGATGGCGCTTCGTGTACCACAACGGTCACGTCCAGATCGGGACCGGCGACTACAACGACATCAACAACAACAACGACCTTCCGGTGCTGGTCATGCCCTCCAACGAGACGGTGCAGTTGCACGTCGTGTCCCTCGACGTCGTCCACACCTTCTACGTCAAGGAGTTTCTTTTCAACCGGGACCTCATACCGGGGATCAACAACACCTTCGACGTGAACGTCACCAAGCCTGGCCTTTACCCAGGCCAGTGCAACAACATCTGCGGTGAGTACCACGCCTACATGCGATTCCTCGTCGACGTCATGACACCGACCCAGTACGCCGCCTGGTACGCCAACCAGCCGGCCTGCTCGGTCACGACCGCCGGGGTTCCCGGCACGCAGAAGGGAAGCTGCTCTGCTATCAACGCAGGTGCGGACTTCACCGGTTACACGCAGGCACCGAAAGGATAGGGAGACCTAAGCCGATATGACCATCCTCGAAGAACGCCCACAGCTTCCTTTCGAAGCTCACGAACCGAGCTTGATGGAGATCGTGCCGGGCCCCCGTCCGCGCGGCATCGTCAAGTTCGTCACCAGCACCGACCACAAGCAGATCGGGCTGAACTACCTGTTCACTGCCTTGACTGGGTTCCTCCTCGCAGGGTTGATGGCGCTCGTCATGCGAACCCAGCTCATCGTCCCGAACAACCACTTCGTCACCGAGAACGTCTACAACGAGATGTTCACGATCCACGGGACGATCATGCTGTTTGTCTTCGCAGGTCCGTTCGCGTTCGCCGGTTTCGGCAACTACATGATCCCGCTGATGATCGGCGCTCCCGACATGGCCTTCCCCCGTTTTAACAACCTGTCTTACTGGTTGTACCTGGGAGGCTTCAGCCTTCTCCTCGCCGGGTTCTTGACCAACAACGGCGCCGCCCAGTTCGGCTGGTTCGGCTACGCCCCCCTTACCGAGGCGATCCACTCCCCTGGCCCCGGGGCCGACCTGTGGATCGTCGGCATCGGCCTGACGGGCTTGTCGGGGATTTTCACCGCTGTGAACATCATCACAACCGTGTTCACTCTGCGAGCCCCGGGCATGGTGATGTTCCGGATGCCGATCTTCGTGTGGAACATCCTGGTGACGATGTTCCTGATCCTTCTCGCCTTCCCGGTTCTCACCGCAGCGATGGCTCTTCTTTGGATCGACCGCCACCTTGGCGGGGGCTTCTACGATGCAAGCAAAGGTGGCCAGCCGATCCTCTGGCAGAACCTTTTCTGGTTCTTCGGTCACCCCGAGGTGTACATCATCGCCGTCCCCTACTTCGGTGTGGCAACAGAGATCATTTCTACCATGTCGCGCAAGCCGGTGTTCGGCTATAAGGGCATGATCGCAGCCACCTTGTCCATCGGTGCTCTTTCTATGGGCGTGTGGGCACACCACATGTACACGACCGGCGCCGTTCTGCTGCCATTCTTCGCCGCTATGTCGCTGCTCATAGCCGTGCCGACAGGCATCAAGTTCTTCAACTGGATAGGCACCATGTGGCGGGGCACGATCGTGTTGAACACTGCGATGCTGTTCTGCCTCGGCTTCTTAGCCATATTCCTCTTCGGTGGTATCACCGGGGTGATCCTCGCCCAGCCGGTCCTCGACTTCCAGGTGCACAACACGTACTTCGTCGTCGCCCACTTCCACTACGTGCTCATCGGCGCTGTGATGGCAGGCTTCGGTGGTCTTTACTACTGGCTTCCGAAGATGACCGGACGGAAACTGTCGGAGAAGTGGGGCAAGCTCGGTTTCGCCCTCCTATTCATCGGCTTCAACCTCACTTTCTTCCCCCAGCACGACTTGGGTCTTCGGGGAATGCCGCGTCGCATAGAGACCTACAACGCCGGGATGGGCTGGAACTTCCTCAACGAGCTGTCAAGCATCGGGGCTTACATCACCGCTCTCGGCGTCCTAGTCAACGTATGGAACATCTTCACCTCGTGGCGTAACGGCGAGATCGCCGGAGACAACCCCTGGGACGGCCAGACCTTGGAGTGGGCCTGCTCGTCACCCCCGCCGGATCACAACTTCGAGGCTCTCCCGCCGATCCGCTCCGAGAGGCCGGTCTGGGACGCTAACCACCCCGACATGCTTACGAAGGTAGGCCACTAGATGAAAGTCGAGTCCCGTACCGTACTCGGAGCGTTTAGCTTCCTCGTCATCCTCGCCGTCGTCTACTGGGTTCTCGTAGCCCTCCACGGTTCGTCGACTGAGCGCAGCGGGATCGCGATGCTGGTGTTCAGCTTCTCCGCCTACGCTCTCCTTGGGACTTACCTTCTCGCCCAGTACCTCCGCCGTCACGGCATACCCCGCGCCGAGGACCGCTTCGACGCCACCCAAGAAGACGGAGCGGGCGTAATCGACTACTTCCCGGCCACTTCGATCTGGCCGGTAGCGATGGGCCTGGGCATGGTCTTCGGGGCGTGCGCCCTGGTTTGGGGACTGTGGTACTTGGCGATAGGGGTTGTGCTGTTCTTCGGCGCGGTGTTCGGGTGGGTGACCGAATCCGACTACACCGAGGACGTGCTACCCGGTTCCGATCCCGACGAGCTGGGATCCTCCCACGGTGACTACGCGTCGACTGGTGCTCACCAAGACCACTGAAGCGGCGTCGACGTCGACAGTCGCGCCTGGTTTGTAGCGCTAGCCCAAGCCGGCGACTAGCGACTGTCGCTCTTCGCCGAGTCGAAGTGTCCGCAGCGCGACGACGGGGCTGGCGCCGGCTACCTGGGTCGTGGCTGCGGTAGAAAGCGGCCTAGGTGCCGCTGCCGACGGCGAATGCGATGGGGACCACCCGAGTTGGCCGAAGAAACGGGGCTGGCCGTAAAAGGCGGTGGCTCGGGCGGTGCGGGGACGGTGAAGTGGGACCAGCTGGTGCCGCCGTCGTTGGTCACCTCCAAGCTGTCGGGGCGGTTGGAGAAAGGTCGACACAAACCAAACCCCCCGCAGCCCCAACAGCTGCAACGCGCTCGGCCGGTCTAGCCCTACTGGCCTACGGCCACCACGACGTCGCCCGACTCCGGGACAACACGGTCGGTGCTGTGCTGTGCTGCGGGCCGGGAAGGCTTTCAGTCGCCGGCGGTGGGAGCGGGAACGGACTTCTCAGATCCGTGCTCGACGCCATCGTCGCCCGAGCCACGCTTGTCAGTGGGCGTCTCGGCGGGTACGTCGTGAGCGGGACCGTGGTGCACGTCACCGACAGTGTGGTAGCCGCCGTCGCGGGTGCGGTAGATGACACCGCCCACGGGACGCTGAATCGGGTGGAAGTCGACCTCCTGAAGCCGCTGGCACGCCTTGTAGGCGATGATGAACGCCACTATCGGCCCGATGATCACCAGGTAGTCCAACGCGACGACTATCGCCTCGTAGCTGACGTGCAGGTTGTTGGCGATAATGTCGGTCCCTGAGGCCATCGTCAAAAGCGAGAACAGCGTGACAGCCGCAGCCCCCACCCCGGTGCGGAACGGCTTGTCGCGGGGCCGGTCGAGAAGGTTGTGCGCCCGGTAGTCCTTGTAGATCTTCTTGTCGATCCAAGGCCAAGCGAACATGACTCCGAGGAGGATCCCCGGCAGCAGCAGTCCGGGGAAGAACGGGTTTGCGATCTCATGGCCGAAAGAGCGGAACTCCCAGTGCGGCCAAAGCCGTACGGCGCCGTCCTGCCATCCGAGATACCAGTCCGGCTGGGCGCCCGCCGATACGGTGTAGGGCTGGTAGGGACCGTAGATCCAAACAGGGTTGATCTGCACGAAACCAGCGAGGAGGAAGATCACCGACGATACGAGCATCATCAGCCCGCCGGCTTTCAGTGCATACTGAGGCCAGATACGGCTTCCTCTGATATTGGTCTCAGTCTTGCCGGGCCCGGGGAAGTCGGTGTGCTTTTGGTGCCACAGGATCATCAGGTGAGCGGTAAGCAGGCCGATGATCAAAAGCGGGAAGAGGAACTCGTGCACCACGAACAGCCGCGGTATCAGCGACGTCCCAGGGAAACGCCCACCCCACAGGGCGTACACCAGCCACGTCCCGACGAAAGGGATGCTTTCTACGATCGAGTAGATGACCCGCAGGCCAGTGCCCGACAGCAGGTCGTCGGGAAGTGAGTAGCCGGTGAAGCCTTCCAGCGCAACGATCTGCCACAGCAAAAGCCCGATGATCCAGTTGATCTCCCGGGGCTTGCGGAAAGCGCCGGTAAAGAAAATGCGCGCCATGTGGAAGAACACGGCTGCAAGGAAGATCAGCGCCGCCCAGTGGTGCGCCTGGCGCATGATCAACCCGAAGCGCACGTTGAACGAGATGTTGATCACCGACTGGTACGCCTCGGACATTTTCTGGCCGACCAGCGGGATGTACACGTGCCCGCTGGTCGGGGCGTACACCACCTCCTTGGAGGACGGCACGTAGAACAACGCCAGGTAGATGCCAGTGATGATCAGGACAATCAGCGAGTCCATCGCGATCTCGCCGACCATGAAAGACCAGTGGTCTGGGAAGATCTTGTCAAGCACGCTGGTAAGGAACTTCGACGATCCGAGGCGTTCGTCGATGGTGTCGGTTCCAGCTCGCGCCGCCCGTAGCCGCTTCTGCGCGGCGATCCTCTCTTCGGTAGTGCTCATCAGCTCTATCCCCTGTTCCAGAAGCCAGGTCCGACCGGTCCGCCACCAGCCCGGCTGTAGTCAGCCTGGGCGACTATGAAACCTTGCGCGTCGACGGCGATCGGCAGCTGAGGAAGGCCACGCGACGCAGGTCCGAAGATCGGTTCGGACAGGCGCAGCACGTCGAACGTGGAGTAGTGGCATGGGCAGACGAGCTGGTGCGTCACCACGTTGTAAAGGCTCGCCGGGCAGCCGGCGTGGGTGCAGATCTTGGAGATCGCCACGATCCCGGTCTTGCCGTCGATGGGTATGTTCCACCCGACCCTCTGCGGTGGCGTCTCGTAGTCTGCGTCGCCCAAGTTGATGAGAAGCGTCGGGCTAAGAGCGTCGGCGGGGTTCGTCTCGGGGAACACTGTGAGGATTCCGTTGACCGGAAGCTCCGACGGGCGGATCGGCGTACCGTCCTGGGTGACCGCGCGGACTCCCTTGCCCCAGGCTGTCTGGTAGAGGTTGCGGTGCGGACGGGGTCCGAGCGACGCTATCGGGAAAGCGATCGCCAAGCCGAAGACGCCGCCGACAGCGCCGAGCATCTTGATCAGGAACGGTCGGCGTGCTATCGGGTCCAGTCCCCGCCCGAGCGACTCGGCTACGGCGATCCTGTCAGCCTCGGAGCTCACGTTGTGGTGTCCTCGACTGGCGATCACGTCGTGGCCGGGCAACAGGTCCCGTGCCCAGAGGATAAGCCCGACGCCGAGGCCACCGAACGCCAATCCCCAGCACAACCCTGCCAGCTGCGTGTTCGCCCCGTCCACGTAGACCGCAGCGAGACCTATCGACGCCAGGAGGGTCACCGTCCAAGCCGCTGCTATGCGCCGCTCGGCCTTCTTGGCTCCTTTCGGGTCCCCCTGGTAGCGCCACCGGGTGTCGTCTTGGTCCATAGGGACGTCGTCGGGCCACGGCTCGTCGGGGTCTATCCCGAAGTGGCGCGGGTTGCGAGCGAAAGGCGTCTGCTTCTCGTCGAGCGTGTCAGTCATCCTCTGTTACCTATCATCCGAGCGGCGAACCACAAAAGACAGAACCCTCCGAGTATCGCCACGAAGCCTTCCGCTACCGGACCGATCCGGCCGATAGCGAACCCGCCCGGGTTGGAGGCGTGGTGCAAATAGGTGACGTATTGGGCGATCGCCGAGATCTGAGCGTTGGTCAGCTCCGTGAAGATCGGCATTGGCTTCGGACCCACCAGGGGCGCCTCTGCTACCTGGGTGAGGCTTGCGTTGTCCAGCGAGGGCACGACGTTCCCGTTGGAGAGTATGTTCCCCGACCCGGCCGCCTGATGGCACTCGGCGCAGTTGATGGAGAACAGCTGCTGGCCCTCGGAGAGGGTGACGCAGCCTTTTTCGGACTGACCTGCGAGGGTCCCCTGGTTCTGACACAGCGGCTGGACGGTGGGGATCGTCGGCCCTGAGCCACCCTTGCCGGTTATCTGAGGAAGGGCGTTGATGTAGGCGACGAGCTGGCGTATCTGGGCGGAGGTGAAGATGCTGTGGTGGCGGAGCGCCTCGTTGTTCGCGGCGTTGAGGGGCATGCGTCCCGTGGTGAGATAAAAGTCCGCGGCCGCAGCGCCCTTGTCGACGAGCGACGGGGCTCCGCTTACGACACCGCCTTCACCCTGGTAGCCGTGGCAGCTCTGACAGTGCTCGGAGTAAAGCACCGCCCCGGCGGCTATGTCGTTGGGGTTAGTGCTGACAAGCGTCTGCTGGGCTCTCGCAGTGGACTGCGTGAGGCTGAGCACAGAGAAGGCCACGAGGGCGACGCCGAACAGCACGGCGGGGCCGATCAGGAGACGATTCGAACGAAGTTTCTTTATTATGCGCATGATCATTTCAAGACGAAGATGGCCAGGAACATGGCTACCCACACGACGTCGACGAAGTGCCAGTAGTAAGAGAGCATTTCTATCGCCGGCATCGTGCGGTGGCCGAAACGTGGGGAGCGCAGGACCCGGACGCCGACGATGACCATCGCGACCAGCCCGCCGGCGACGTGCAGGAAGTGGAATCCTGTGAGGGTGTAGAAAGCGGACCCGTAAGCGTCCTTGCTGATTGAGAACGGCCGGCCGAGGTAGTCGGAGATCTGCATGCCCTCGAACAGCGCCCCGAGCACGAAGGTCATGGCAGTCCAGCCGATGAAACCCCACTTGGAGCCTTTTATGGCTCTGTGCACCCCGTACTGCATCGTGAACGACGAAAGCACCAGCAGGATCGTCGCTACCAGTACTGGTGGGACGTCGAGGACGTCGCCTCTCGGCGGCCAGGGGCGGGTTGCGGAGCGTAGGCTGAAGTAGGCCGCGAACAGGCCGGAGAAGAACATGAGCTCCGAGGCCAGCCAGACGATGACCCCGACCTGAAGAAGCTTCGGTCGGTACATCGACGGGTCGACCTGCCTGAGCGTACCCGCCTGGGGCGCGACCGGTCCGGTGGTGGTAATTGCTGTCACTGCCCTCTATTTCTACACAACTTGGGAGCAGAATCCCAAACTCGCCGCGATTCACGTCCGCCGCCGTAGCAAAAGTCCACTTCAGCGCTACTATCGCTGTCATGGCTCCAGGGCCGCTGACCCCCATAGCGTTCTTTACTCATCCCCAACTCCAGCCGGTCGCTTTGGTGGCCGTCGCCGGATCGACTGGCTGGTACCTGCTCGCTCGCCGGCGGGTGCTCAACTCCGGGAAGGCGTGGCGGGCGTGGCGCACAGCCGCCTTCCTTGCCGGGGAGCTAGTCATACTCCTCGCCTCTGCGTCGGGTCTCCTCGCGTTCGCGGAGACGAACTTCTCGGCACTGGCGACGTGGTACGCGTCGCTCGGCATCGTCGGCCCTGGACTGATAGTGCTCGGGGCGCCGCTGCGACTCGGGGAGCTCGCCTCGCTCGGTTCCCCGCCCGGGCCAGACGCTGGCGGTGGGGACCCGGTAGGCGCTTTCATTTCGAACCGCTTCGTCCGTGCCGTCACCTTCCCGCTGGTCACCTGGGTGGCCTTCGCCACTTCGGGCCTGGTCTTCTTCTTCACGGGCCTGGTCGGCGACACCCTCGCCAACACGTGGGTCGCGCAGGCCTCGACGATCGCGTTGGTACTTATCGGGCTGGCCTTCTGGTGGGTGGTTGTAGCAGCCGACCGGGCTCCGTGGAAGCTCGGCTACTGGCCGAGGATCTTCTACCTTCTCATGGCCTTCCCTCTCTTCGGCGTCCTCGGCATGACCCTTCAAAGCGAGACGTCCCGGATAGCACCCTACATATCGCTGGGAAGCCTGCATCTGGGCGCTGCGGTCCTTTGGGTCGCCGGCGAGACCGTCGCTCTGTACGCGAGCATCGCCGTCTTCGTCCAGTGGCTGCGCGACGACGAGAGAAACGCTGTCGCTCACGACCAGGCCTCCGAGGCGGCCGCCGCACGCCAGCTGGCGCTGTGGAGGGCATCACGCGACGCTGCAGCGCGTGCCCGGTGAGCGCCCTCGTCACTGCCGCTGCGATACAAGCCGCCCGGGAACGCCTCATCAAGGTCCTGCAGCCTGTCCCCACCTACCGCTCGGACACGTTGAGTAGGCTCACAGGCCGTGCCGTGCTGATCAAGCCGGAGTTCCGCCAGCGAACAGGTTCTTTCAAGATCCGCGGTGCTTTCAACCTCATCAGCCAGCTCCAGCCAGGCCGGGAAGTCGTGGCCGCCTCCGCGGGTAACCACGCTCAAGGCGTCGCTCTCGCAGCCTCTCTTACCGGTCGGACGGCGACGATCTTCATGCCCGAAGGGGCGTCGCTACCCAAGATCAACGCCACACGAGGTTACGGAGCGACCGTCCGCCTCGAAGGCAGCATCCTCGACGACTCCATCGGGATCGCACGAGGCTACGCGGAGGCTAGCGGAGCGACCTTCGTGCCTCCTTTCGACGACCTCGACGTGATAGCCGGCCAGGGGACCCTCGGCTTGGAGGTTGTCGAGGAGGCCCCCGACGCGGAGGTCATCTTGGTGCCCGTAGGAGGCGGCGGACTGCTTGGCGGTGTGGGCGCAGCGGTCGCGTCGGCTGCCGCTTCTGACTTCCCGGCGCGGCGACGGCCTTCGGTGATCGGAGTAGAGGCCGCAGGAGCCCCGACGATGAGCGCGGCGCTCGCAGCGGGACGCCCGGTGCCGCTCAGCTCTGTGTCGACGATGGCGGACGGTATCGCCGTCGGCTGCGTCAGCGAGACCACCCTCGCTCACGCGGAGAGCTTCGTGGAGGCGGTGCTGACCGTCGACGAGGAGGAGATCTCCAGAGCAATCCTGCTCGGCGTGGAGCGCCTCAAAGCCGTCGTCGAACCGGCCGGTGCGGTCGGTCTCGCTGCCCTAGCCTCGGGACGGGTGCCCGGGGAGGGACCCGTGGTCGTCGTGCTCTCCGGGGGAAACGTCGACCCTATGCTCCTGGCGAAACTCATCGACCACGGCCTCTCCGCCGCCGGGCGCTACCTTACGTTGCGTGTCGTGGTCGGCGACCGGGCGGGCTCGCTGGCTTCGGTGACCGCTGACCTGGCGAGGCTAGGGCTCAACGTCCTCGACGTGGAGCACCACCGCAACGGCAGGCCGATCGGCGTCGGCCAGGTCGAGATACAGGTGACCGTGGAAACCCGCGACCGGGATCACCACGCCGAGGTCATCGCAGCGCTCGAAGCCGCCGGCCACCACGCCACTGCAGTGCTGTGAGCCCCGTAGCGCACCTCCCATAGGCACAACCCGTGCGGCGGCGCGAGTTGCCCGGCGGCGGATCGCGAGCGGGCTTTCAAGATGGCAGTCATCTCCCCCGCCTTGCGGGTGCCGACGCCGACCTCTATGAGCGTGCCGACGATCGAACGGACCATCTGATGGCAGAACGAGGACGCTTCGATGTCGAAGCGGAACCTGCGGTCCCCCATGTCACGCCAGCGAGCGTCGGTCACGATCCGCACCAGCGACGCAGCCGGATCCGGAGGTCGCCGGCAGAAGGAGGCGAAGTCGTGCTCCCCGATCAGCGCGTCCGAGGCGAGCCTCATCGCCGCTAGATCGAGCGGGCGTGTCACGTGCCACGATGTGTGAGCCACGAAGGGGTCAGCAACGCGCGTGTTCAAGATGTTGTAGCGGTACAGCCGGGCCGTTGCGGAGCGCCTAGCGTCGAAGTCGGCTGTAGCTGCGGCTACGTCGCGGACGACGATAGAAGGGCGTAGCGCCCTGTTGATCGCCTTTCGGAGCTTGTCGACGTCGACGTCGTCGCGCGCGGAGAAGCTGACCACCTGACCCCAGGCGTGCACCCCGGCATCCGTCCTACCTGCGCACGTGAGGTCGACCGTGTGACGGAGGTAGCGTTCCAAAGCCCCGCTCAGCGTGCCGGCAACGGTGGCGACCCCAGGCTGGACTGCAAAACCGTGGAAGCCGGAGCCGTCGTAGGCGACGAGAAGCCTGAGGCGTCTCGTCGGTCGGACGGTTATAGCATCCGGGGCGTGAAGCGCTGACTGCTCCGAGAACAACGTCAGAGCGCCGCCCCCAGCTCAGGCGTTAGAGGACCCCGAAGCTCAGACGAACTCGATGCGGGCCATGGGAGCGTTGTCACCGTGGCGAGGTCCGAGCTTTAGAATTCGGGTGTATCCACCAGCCCGCTCGGAGTAACGGGGACCTATCTCCGAGAACAGCTTGTGGGCCATGTCCTTGTCACGTATCAACGCGACGACTTGGCGCTGCAGGTGCACGGCCCTGTCCTGGTCAGCGGCCGCCTTCTTGGCCTTGGTCACGCACTTTTCGACAACCGGGCGAAGGTACTTGGCTTTCGCCTCGGTCGTTACGATCGCCTCAGCGGCGATCAAAGAAGCGACCATGTTGCCGATCATCGCCTTTTGGTGCTCGGCGTCACCACCGAAACGCCGGCCCTTCTTGGGACGCCCTGGCAGCGCTGTCATCGCACACCTCCGTCGTGGGGGCTCGGCTGCAACGCCAAGCCCCGCTCGTCGAGCTTAGCCAGAACCTCGTCGAGAGATTTCTGACCAAAGTTAGTTATCGCGAGAAGATCCTCCTCGCTGCGAAGAATGAGCTCGCCGACGGTGTTAATCTGCGCTCGCTTCAGGCAGTTACGGGGACGCTCCGAAAGGTCGAGGTCCTCGATCGGCAGGTCCATGTCCGGAGAGCCGCCGGTTACCACCCCGACCTCGCCAAGCTCCAACCCTCGAGGCTGGTCGCTCATGTCGGCGATCAGCGACACGAGGGAGCGGAGAGTGTCTCCCGCTGACGCCAGAGCCTCGCGCGGGGTGATCGACCCGTCTGTGGTTATGTCGAGCACCAGACGGTCGTAGTTGGTCGACTGCTCGACCCGTGTCGGCTCGACGCTGAACGCTGCCACACGCACCGGAGAGAAGATCGAGTCGATCGGTATGACCCCGATCACAGCAGAACGCTTGTTGCGCTCGGCTGACACGTAGCCCGTACCGCGCTCCACGGTCACCTCGAAAGCGAGGCGGCCGTTCGCCGCGACGTTCGCTATGACCAGCTCCGGGTTACGGATCTCCACGTCGGAGCTGAGTGGAATGTCACCTGCTGTGACGGTAGCGGGCCCGGTCACGTCGAGACGCAGCGTTACCGGGTCGTCGCCTTGAACGTCGAGGACGACGTCTTTTAGGTTCAAGACGATCTCGGTGACGTCTTCCTTGACGCCCGGAATAGTAGTGAACTCGTGCAGCGCCTCGTCGAAGCGGACCTCGGTGATAGCAGCGCCGGGTATCGACGAGAGCAGCGTACGCCGGAGGGCCACACCGAGGGTGTGGCCGAAACCCGGCTCGAGCGGGCCAACTGAGAAGCTCTGGCGGTTGGCTTGCTCCTCGCCGATAGCCTCGACTGACGGGCGTTGGATGATAAGCATGTGACTTCCTATTTCGAGTAGAGCTCGACGATCAGCGACTCGCGTACAGGCACGTCGATGTGCTCGCGAAGCGGCTGATCCAAGACGGTGACTTCGTGGCCTTCCCCGCCCGCTTGTAGCCACGGAGGAACGGAACGACCCAACGTGTCCATGTTGTGGCGCACGACGATCATGTCGCGGGACTTACCTTTGATCGAGATTACGTCACCCTTACGGACCCGGTAGGAAGGGATCGTGACCCTCTTACCGTTCACGAGGATGTGCCCGTGACGCACGAACTGGCGGGACTGAGCACGGCTAGAACCCCACCCGGCCCGGAAGGTTACATTGTCCAGGCGCAACTCGAGCATCCGAAGCAGGTTCTCACCGGTGATCCCCTGTTGGCGGTTCGCCTCCTCGTAGAGGTTGTGGAACTGCTTCTCCAAGATGCCGTAGATACGGCGGGCTTTCTGCTTCTCGCGTAGTTGGGTGAGGTACTCCGAGCCCTGGCGCATGCGATCCCTGCCATGCTCACCCGGTGGGTACGGGCGACGCTCGATCGGACACTTCATCGTGTCGCACTTAGGGCCTTTTAAGTACAGCTTCATCTTCTCGCGCCGGCAAAGCCGACAACCCGGGCCTATGTAACGGGCCATCCCTACACCCTCCGCCGCTTCTTCGGCCGGCAACCGTTGTGAGGCACCGGGGTGACGTCTTTGATGCCGGCCACTTCGATACCGGCTGTCATGATCGAGCGGATAGCGGTCTCACGTCCCGATCCGGGACCTTTGACAAGGACTTCCACCTTCTTCACACCGTGCTCCATCGCCCGCTTGGCGCACGCTTCGGCTGCCATTTGGGCAGCGAACGGCGTCGACTTGCGCGAACCCTTGAAACCAACGTTTCCTGCGGAGGCCCACGCCAAGACGTTGCCCTCCGGGTCGCTTATGGACACGATCGTGTTGTTGAACGAACTCTTTATGTGAGCCACCCCGTAGGTGACGTTCTTGCGCTCCCGGCGGCGAGGACGCCGTCCGCCCGGCTTCGGCTTGGCCATCAGTTACGAACCATCAGTGCTTGCGTACCTTCTTCTTTCCGGCGACTGTCTTCTTCGGGCCCTTACGGGTGCGGGCGTTGGTGTGGGTTCGCTGACCGTGGACAGGCAAGCCGCGGCGGTGCCTGATCCCTTGGTAGGAACCGATCTCCATCTTGCGCTTGATGTCCTGCGAAATGTCGCGACGCAGGTCACCTTCGACTTTCAGGTTGGCGTCGATCCAGTTGCGCAGACGAGCGACCTCCTCGTCGGTGAGGTCGCGGACTCGCGTTGCGGGGTCGATCCCGGTACCGTCGCATACAGATGTAGCAGTCGTGTCGCCGATACCGAATATGTAGGTTAGGGAAGTCGCGAGACGCTTCTCGCGTGGGATGTCAACTCCCGCTATTCGCGCCATTCGCTCAGCCCTGCCTCTGCTTGTGACGAGGGTTCGTGCAGATCACCATCACGCGGCCGTGCCGCCTGATGACCTTGCAGTGTTCGCATATCGCTTTCACACTTGGACGTACTTTCACCGTGGCTCCATCGAATAGGGGCATGGCCGCGCGTGAGCGCGCATGGCCGGACGAATATCCTACTACCTTAGCGCACCGGGGTCTAGACGGCTTCCCGTTTGCGGCTGTCGATCTCTGCGACGATCCTGTCCGTGACCTCGTCAAGAGGACCGGTACCGTCTACGGTCGCAAGGAGGGAACGCTGCGTGTACCACGACACGAGGGGAGCGGTCTCGCGCTCGTAGAGTTCGAGACGCCTTTTTATGGCGGCCTCCGTGTCGTCGTCGCGCTGCACGACGTCCCCGCCGCAGACGTCGCATATCCCAGGAACCTTCGGGGGGTTGTCAGGGATGCTGTAGTTGGCACCGCACGAGGAGCACACCCGTCTCGACGCCAGCCGGGTGAGCACCGAGGCGGTGGGAACCTCCAAGCTGATGACCACGTCAAGCTTGAGAGGCTGGAGGATCGCGTCCAAGGCTTCGGCTTGGATCACGGTCCTCGGGAACCCGTCGAGGACGAAACCCCGGTGCGAGGCGTCAGGGTGAGTGAGGCGCTCCTTGACCACACCGATGACGACCTCGTCGGGCACTAGCTCCCCACCGTCAAGGTAGCGCTTGGCTATGACGCCGAACTCCGACCCGGAGCGGATAGCGGCCCTGAAAGTGTCGCCGGTGGCTATGTGGGGTACCACGTAGTGGCGCGACAGGCGAACCGCCTGCGTGCCTTTGCCGGCACCCTGCTTGCCGAGGATCACCAACCTCGCGCCACCGGATACGGGGGCCTCCCCGATCATGTCGGAGGGCACAGCACTAGCTTAGGAAGCCCTCGTAGTTGCGAAGCATCAACTGGCTGTCGACTTGCTTCATCGTCTCAAGAGCCACGCCGACTGCGATGAGCAGGCTCGTGCCTGCGAACGGGTAGTTCTGGATGTTCCACACCGCAAGCATGATCGACGGTATAAGAGCGACCGCCGCCAGCCAGAGAGCCCCTGGCAGGGTTATCCGACTGAGAATCTGCTGCAGGTGCCGTTCGGTGTGCGGCCCGGGACGGATACCTGGGATGTAGCCACCTTGCTTGCGGATGATGTCCGCCTGCTGGGCAGGGTCGAAGGTAACAGCCGCGTAGAAGTAGGCGAACAGCAGGATCATGACCCCGTACAAGACGATGTATACGAGGTTGTTCGGCTGCGCGAGGTTGGTCGAGATCCAGTCCTGGACGCTCTTCCAGAACCCGTGGCTCGGCAGGACATTCGATATCAGGATCGGGAAGTAGAGCACCGAACTGGCGAAGATGATCGGAACTACCCCACCGGTGTTCACCTTCATCGGAATGTAGGTGTTCTGACCCCCATACATTCGCCGTCCGACCACCCGCTTGGCGAAGGTTACGGGAATGCGCCTCTGGCCCTGCTCGACGAACACGATCGCAACGAGGAGAAACAACGACAGGGCGATGACAACACCGAACTTGAACCAACCGGCCTCAGCCTCGATCGCCGCACCCCCGGCGGGCATGGTTGCGACGACGTTCGCGAAGATCAGGACCGACATGCCCTGGCCGACGCCCCGCTGGGTGATGAGCTCCGCGAGCCACATCACCACGACCGTCCCGGCGGTCATGGTCAAGACCAGCAGGAGCACGCGAGGTATCGTGAAATTAGGGATGAGATCGACGTTCAGCCCTGATCCGTTCCCGAGCAGGCCACCACCGCCATTGTGGAACACGTATGCGAGACCCGTGGACTGCATGATCGCCAAGGCGATAGTCAGGTAACGGGTGACCTGAGTGAGCTTCTTCTGACCGACAGCGCCTTCGTCGCGCCACTGCTCGAACTTGGGGATCACCACGACCATCAACTGGATGATGATCGACGCTGTGATGTAGGGCATGATCCCGAGACCGAAAACGGCCATCTTGGTCAAAGCCCCACCTGAGAACAACGCCAGAAAGCCGACTACCCCGGCGTGGCTCGAAGCGGACTCGAGGGACTGCACCTGGCTCCACTGGATCCCGGGACATGGGATGTTCGCCCCGAAAGCGTACACAGCGATGATGAACACGGTGAAAAGAACCTTGTTCCGCAGGTCCGGGACCCTGAACATGTTCGCCAGGTTGCTGAACGTGCCTCGCATCAAGTCCTCCCTTCCCGGGGCCGCCCCGGGAACGGACCTAGGGTAGCTCGCGCAAAGCGGTTTGGGCCATCGATCGCCACGAGCGGGGGCTCAGCGGTTTGTGAGCGCGTTACCCCGCGCCGGTGGCCGCCCGTGCCCGAAGGGCGGCGGGATGACCTCTACGCTGCCACCGGCCTGCTCTATAGCTGCCTTGGCTGACTGGGAGAACGCGTGCGCAGACACCCGCAGAGGGCGTGTGAGCTCGCCCCTGCCCAGCACCTTGACAAGTCCGTGCTTGTGAACCATTCCCCTCTCGCGCAGCGTCTCAGGGCTGACCTCGCCGCCTTCGAAGGACTCAAGGGTATCGAGGTTGATGGCGTTGTAGCTGACGCGGAACGGGTTCTTGAAGCCTTTTAGCTTGGGGATCCGCTGCGTAAGGGGGAGCTGACCACCCTCGAACCCTGGCTTCACCTGACCGCGCGCCCCTTGGCCTTTGGTACCCCGGCCGGCCGTCTTACCGCCCTTTCCGGCGATACCACGGCCCACCCGACGCCGTTGGCGGCTCGACCCAGCAGCTGGTTTGAGATCGTGGACTTGCATCAGGATTCTTTCTCTTCGACGACTTTGACCAGGTGGGGAACCCTGGCGATCATCCCGCGCACGTCGGGCCGGTCGACCAGTGTGTTCGACGTACCGATCCCATGAAGCCCGAGGGCCCGCAGGGTACCGCGATGCTTGGGCTTGGTCCCGATCGAGGACTTGACCTGTGTGACAACTACATTAGGCACCCTCACGCCACCTCCTGGGGAACGAACGGCCCCCGCTTGGTCTCCTGATATGCCCGCCAAAGCCCGCCGGGGACTATCTCCTCGGCAGACAAGCCTCGCAGCGCCGCTATCTCATCGGGCCTCTTGAGCGCCTTGAGGCCGGCGACCGTCGCCTGGGCTACGTTGATGCTGTTAGACGATCCGAGCGACTTCGCAAGAATGTCGTGGATGCCGGCCATCTCCAAGATGGCCCTGGCGGCACCCCCGGCTATGACCCCGGTACCGGGGGCAGCGGGCTTGAGAAGAACCCGGCCAGCCCCGGCCTCTCCCAGAACCGGGTGGATGATCGTCGAACCCGCGAGCGGGACAGTAAAAAGGTTCTTTTTGGCTTCCTCGATACCCTTCTGCACTGCCAGGCCAGCCTCCTTGGCCTTGCCGTAGCCGAGGCCGACGCTACCCCGGCCGTCGCCTATGACCATCAGAGCTGCGAAGGAGAACCGTCGACCACCCTTGACGACCTTGGCGACACGGTTGACCTTGATGGTCCGGTCTTCGTATACCTGCTCAGCCATCGTGTCTCAGAACTCCAGTCCGGCCTCGCGGGCCGCATCTGCTAGGGCGGCCACCCGGCCGTGATATTGAAAACCTCCCCGGTCGAAGACGACCTGGGTGACGCCTGCAGCTTTAGCCCGCTCGGCGACGAGACGGCCGACGCTGGTAGCGCCAGCGCAGTTGGCGGTGCCGCCGGCGCTGCGCAGCGCCGCTTCCACCGTCGACGCCGCAGCCAAAGTAGCTCCGGCGCGGTCGTCGATTATCTGAGCCGAGATGTGCTTGTTCGAACGGAAGACGGCCAGGCGCGGACGTTCCGCCGTCCCGGCTACCTTCTTGCGGACCCGGAAGTGTCGCCGTGCCCTGGCAAGCTGCTTGTCTTTTGCAGAGTAACTCATCTATTTGGCTGCCTTCCCGGCTTTCCTCAGGACCCGCTCGCCTTCGTAGCGGACCCCTTTGCCCTTGTAGGGCTCGGGTTTGCGGATCTTGCGGATGTTAGCGGCCACCTGGCCGACGAGCTCCTTGTCGATTCCTTTCACCGAGATCCTGGTCGGCTGGGGAACCTCGAAGGTGATGCCCGCAGGAGCGTCGACGATAACCGGATGGCTGAAACCGAGCGCTAGTTCGATCTGCCCGGGGCTTTTTGGTATGGCGCGGTAGCCAACTCCGACGATGTCGAGGTTCTTGGCGTATCCGGCGGTCACCCCGGTGACCATGTTGGACACCAGGCTGCGGGTCAGACCGTGCAGGGCACGGTTCTGGCGCTCGTCGTTCGGCCGTTCGACTAGAAGGGTGGAACCCTCCTGGCGGACGGTGATCTCACCGGGGATGTGACGGCTCAGGGCCCCGTTAGGGCCCTTGACGGTCACCGTGCCTGCTTCGAGGCTTACCTCGACCCCGGGTGGTATGGATATTGGGGAGCGTCCTATACGCGACATCGAATCCTTTTTTCTTTCGTTGCGCTACCAGACGTAGCAGAGGATCTCGCCGCCGACACGGCGCTTGCGCGCCTCGCGGTCGGTCATGAGACCCTGGCTGGTGGATAGGACAGCGACACCGAGACCCCCGAGGACTCTCGGGAGTTTGTCAGCTGCCGTGTAGACCCGCAGTCCCGGTTTGGAGACCCTACGGACCCCCGAGATAGTCCTGCGACGGTCCTTTGTGTACTTCATGTCGATCTCGAGGATCTTCCCCGGCCTGTCGAGGGCGTCGGAAACCCTAAAGCCCTCGACGTAGCCTTCCTTGACGAGCACTGCAGCGAGGGACTCCTTCAGTTTCGACGAGGGCATACGGACCGTGTCGTGCATCGCCACGTTCGCGTTGCGGATGCGGGTGAGCATGTCCGCTATCGGATCGGTCATCGTCATCGGCGCGGTCCTTTCACCAGCTCGCCTTTGTCACGCCGGGAACCTCACCGGCGTGTACCAGCTCGCGCAGGCAGATACGGCACATGCCAAACTTGCGAAATACCGAGTGTGGACGTCCGCAACGCCTACAGCGGGTGTACCCGCGTACCTTGAACTTCGGCTTGCGCTGGCTTTTCACGATTAGCGCCTTCTTGGCCATCTTCTACTCGCCCTGTCTAGTCGTTGCCATCTCGGCGGAACGGGAAACCGAAGGCGTCGAGCAAAGCCCGGCCCTCAGCGTTGCTTCGAGCGGTGGTCACGATCGTGATATCCATACCGCGGGGAGCGTCGATCTTGTCGTAGTCGATCTCGGGGAAGATCAGCTGCTCGGTCACCCCGAAGGTGTAGTTCCCCCGACCGTCGAACCCTTTGGTCGGAAGACCGCGGAAGTCGCGTATCCTCGGAATCGCGAGGCTGATCAGACGGTCCAGGAACTCCCACATGCGGTCCCCGCGTAGGGTCACCTTCGCTCCGATCGAGTTGCCCTCGCGAAGCTTGAAGCCAGCTACGGACTGCTTGGCCTTGGTCACCATCGGCTTCTGACCCGATATGGCCGTGAGGTCACGGACCGCTCCTTCCAGCAGAGACTGCTGCTGGGTGGCACGGCCGACTCCCATGTTGATCACGACCTTCTCCAGGCGCGGGACCATCATCGGGTTGGGAAAACCCAACTTGTCTTTGAGCTCGCCTTTGATCGTCTCGTGGTAGCGGACTTTCAAGCGTGGAACGCCTGGCCGGCTCAGGTTGGTAGCTGTCGAAGACATCACAGCTCCCTTCCGCACTTGCGGCATATTCTCACCTTCGAACGCCTGTCCCCCTCGGTTTTGTATGCGAAGCCAATCCGGACGGCACCGTCTTTCGGGCAGACAAGTGCGACCGACGCAGCCCGGACCGGCATGTCCTTGTCGATTATCCCGCCCTGCACACGCGCCTGAGTTTGACGCTGATGCTTCTTGGCGACGTTCACCCCTTCGATGATCACCCTGTCACCTTTGGGCAGGACACGCATGACTGTCCCCCGCTTCGTCCGCTCTTTGCCAGAGAGGACCTCTACCTCATCACCTTTTCTCAGTCTCGCCACCTTTTACAGCACCTCCGGCGCGAGGGAAATAATGCGCATGAACTTCTTGTCGCGCAACTCCCGGCCAACCGGACCGAAGATACGGGTTCCGCGTGGCTGACTTTGGTCGTTGATCAGGACGGCTGCGTTCTCGTCGAAGCGGATGTAGCTGCCGTCAGGACGACGCTTCTCCTTCTTAGTCCTGACCACGACACACTTGACGACCTCACCCTTTTTCACGTTCGCCCCGGGAAGCGCGTCTTTGACCGTCGCGACGAACACGTCGCCGATCGACGCGTAACGCCGTCTCGAACCTCCGAGCACCTTGATGCACAGCACTTCTTTGGCCCCCGAGTTGTCGGCGACACGAAGTCGACTCTCCTGCTGGATCATTTGGCTCTCTCCAAAACTTCGACCACACGCCACCTCTTCAGTTTCGAAATGGGACGCGTCTCGGCGAGGCGGACCCGGTCCCCCGGCTTGAGGGCCTCGTCAGAGTGCTCGGCGTACAAACGCTTCGTCCTCTGGACTGTCTTTGCGTAGCGGGGGTGTCGCACTCGCTCGACCACACCGACCACAGCTGTCTTTTCCATCTTCACCGATATGACGAGACCTTCGCGGATTTTGCGGCGGTTCGGCCTCTCGGCGGCGGCTGTGGAAGCAGCCTCGGGTGCTGTAGGTTCCGACATCAGACTTTCTCCTCCGCCTTCTCGGCGGCTTCGATCTCCCGCTCACGAACGATCGTCGCTATGCGAGCTGCTTCCCTTTTCACCTGGCCGATTCGGGCCGAGTTGTCCTGCTTGCCAGTTGCTAGCTGGAAGCGCAGGTTGAAGTGTTCGTGCTTGGCTTCGAGAAGCTTCTGCGCCAGCTCGACCGACGTCAGCTCCCGCAGTTCAGACGGCTTCGTCATCCGACTTCGACCTCCTCTTGGGACGCCCTAGCGACGACGCGGGCTTTGATGGGCAGCTTCTGCACAGCTCGTTCGAGAGCTGAACGGCTCAGGGCTTCGCTCACACCGCCCAGCTCGAAGAGGATCCGCCCAGGCTTGACGACGGCTACCCAGAACTCGGGGTTGCCTTTGCCGGAGCCCATACGGGTCTCTGCCGGCTTGGCGGTCACCGGCTTGTCCGGGAACACTCGGATCCAGACTTTGCCTCCACGGCGGACGTGGCGTGTCATGGCGATACGGGCTGCTTCTATCTGGCGGGCGGTGATCCAGCCAGGCTCGAGAGCTTGGATCCCGTACTCGCCGAAGTTCACCGTCGTCCCGCCTTTGGCCTGTCCGGTGAGACGACCCCGCTGGACTTTGCGGTGTTTGACCTTTCGTGGCATCAACATGGCTACAGGTCCTTAGGGAAGTGGGGTGGCTCGTGATGGTCGCCCCTGGTGCGGCGCTCGATGTCTTCCTCCTCGGCGAGGAGGCGTTCCAGCTCAGGGTCGACGGCAACTATCGGGTCTGCCTCACGGGTCTCTGGTACCTCGGCTGGGGCGGCTGGGGCGGCTGCCGGAGCGCCAGGGTCTACTCCCTCTGCCCGGCGGCGTCCGCCGCCGGCGGTGACAACCCTGCGGGGCTTGGCCTGGCCCGATGTCTCCCCCACCGCCATGGCCGCCTCACGGCTGATCTTCTCCTCGCCGGAGACCTTGTAGGGCAAGATGTCACCTTTGTAGATCCACACTTTGACGCCGATGCGACCGTAGGTGGTCTTGGCTTCGCGGAAGCCGTAGTCGATGTCGGCGCGCAGGGTGTGCAGCGGAACCCGTCCTTCACGGTAGAACTCACGCCGGGACATTTCCGCTCCGCCGAGGCGGCCTGCGCACTGGACGCGTATCCCGAGCGCACCAGCCTTCTGGACGGTCTGGACCGTCCTCTTCATCGCTCGCCGGAAGCTGACACGGCCGGCTAGCTGGTCCGCTATGCCCTGCGCCATCAGCGCAGCGTCGAGTTCCGGCTGCTTGATCTCCTGGATGTTCAGCTGAACCTTAGGGTTCTTTGTCATCTCAGCGAGCTTGGTTCTAAGCCGGTCCGCTTCGGCGCCTTTACGACCGATCACGATACCCGGGCGCGCCGTATGGAGGTCGATGCGAAGACGGTCCCGGGTGCGCTCGATCTCGATCCTGCTCACCGCGGCGCGTTCGAGCTGACGGTTGAGGTAGTCGCGGATCTTCCAGTCCTCGACGACGTAGTCCTGGTAATTCCGGTCGTTGAACCACCGAGACTTCCAGTCTGTCGTCACGCCGAGGCGGAACCCGTAGGGGTTGACCTTCTGGCCCATCTACTTGTCGTCTCCCTCTTCGGTGTGCTCCACGTCGGATACGTCGTCGGTCCCGCCTTCTGCCTCGGGAGCAACGCCTTCCTCTGCCACAGGCGATTCAGTCCCAGAAGCCTCGACGGACGTCTCCGGCGTCTCGGCTGTAGCCGCCGCATCGGCGGTCGTCTCGGCCGCAACCTCGCCAGCCGGAACCTCGCCAGCCGGAACCTCGCCAGCCGGAACCTCGCCAGCCGGAACCTCGTCGGTAGTGGGATCCTCGATAGGGGCACCGCGACGGCGGTCCGCCCTGTTACGGGTGTCGTCGCTCGAGCGTCGAGCGCCCGCAACGCGCCGGGCCCGCTGAGCGAGCTGCTCGGCCCGCCTGTGGGACCGGAGCCGCTCCAAATCCTCGCCTTCGAGCGCGCTGACGATGACGGTTATGTGGCTCGTGCGCTTACGGATACGTGTAGCTCGCCCTCGGGCTCTGGGACGCCAGCGCTTCGCTGTGGTCCCTTCGTCTGCGTAGCAGGCCGACACGTACAGTGACTCAGGATCCAACTCGTCGTTGTTCTCCGCGTTGGCTACCGCCGACGCGAGGAGCTTGCCTACAGTGCGAGCGGCGTCGCGTTCGGAGAACCGCAGGATGTCGGCGGCTTCTTGGACGGGAAGGCCCCGAACCAGGTCAAGCACCTCCCGGACTTTGTACGCGGACATGTGCGCGTTGCGCAGGACCGCTCGGGTCCCTTCCCGTTCGTTAGTCTTCGGCCCGGTCATCAGCGCTTCCCTTGCCTCTCCTGGCCGGCGTGGTAGCGGAACGTGCGGGTGGGAGCGAACTCCCCGAGCTTGTGGCCGACCATCGACTCGGTTATGTAGACGGGAATGTGCTTGCGCCCGTCGTGGACGGCGATGGTATGGCCGACCATGTCCGGGATTATCGTCGAACGCCTGGACCACGTCTTGATCACCCGCTTCTCCGAGCGGGAGTTGAGGTCGTCAACCTTCTTGAGCAGGTGGTCGTCGACGAAGGGACCTTTTTTGAGGCTGCGCGGCATGTTCTCGATCTACCTCCGGGCGCCGCGGGTGCGCCGACGGCGGACGATTAGCTTCTCTGATGGCTTGGTACGGTCTCTGGTGCGACCCTCGGGCTTACCCCATGGCGACACTGGGTGGCGACCGCCTGACGTCTTGCCTTCGCCACCGCCGAGAGGGTGGTCGACAGGGTTCATGGCGACTCCTCGGGTCTGAGGACGCACACCTTTCCAGCGGTTACGGCCTGCTTTGCCGATGCTCACTAGTTCCGCCTCGGAGTTGCCGACCTCGCCGAGGGTTGCCCGGCAGTCGATCGGAACTCTGCGCATCTCGGTCGAAGGAAGCCGCAGAGTGGCAAAGTCGCCTTCCTTGGCCACCAGCTGCACGCTCATCCCCGCTCCGCGGGCGATCTTGCCACCACCGCCCGGTTTGAGCTCGACGTTGTGGACTACCGAACCAACGGGTATGAAGCGCATTGGCAGTGCGTTGCCCGGCCTGATGTCAGCTCCGGGGCCGCTTTGGATGCGGTCTCCTACCGACACTTTCGCCGGGGCGAGAATGTAACGCTTCTCACCGTCGTGATAGTGAAGAAGGGCTATGCGGGCGTTGCGATTCGGGTCGTATTCGATCGCAGCGACCGTGGCGGGAACCCCGTCCTTCGTGCGCTTGAAGTCGACGATCCGGTACTGCTGCTTGTGGCCACCACCCTTGTGGCGAGCGGTCTTGCGCCCGTAAGAGTTGCGCCCGCCGGTGCCCGACTTCGGCGCCAGGAGCGACTTCTCCGGCCGTGTCTTGGTTATCTCAGCGAAGTCAGAGACTGTCTGGAACCGCCGGCCGGCGCTGGTCGGTTTACGCTTTCGGAGAGCCACTTCAGTTCCCCTCGAAGATCGGAATGCTCTGGCCTGCTGCGAGCGTCACCACTGCCCGCTTGGTGTCCGGGCGCTTGCCGAAGGTCGGCTTGCCCCTGTTGCGCTTGCGCTTGCCCGGCCGGTTCAGCGTGTTCACCTTGACGACGTTCACGGCGAAAATCGACTCTACGGCGCGGCGTATCGCAGGTTTGTCCGCGCTGCGGGCCACCACGAAGGTGTAGACCCCAGCGTCGATCAGACCGTAGGACTTCTCCGAAACGACCGGGCGCAAGATCACGTCCCGGGGATCACTCATCTCCCGCCTCCTCGGCGTCTTGGCTGATGTCGTGCGACGTTGCCGGCTCTTGCTCAGGGGACGTTTCCGCCGCCGGGCTGGCCGGGGTTGGGCTGGCCGGGGTTGAGGTGGCCAGGGTAGGGGTGGCCAGGGTTGGGGTGGCCAGGGTAGGGCTTGCGACCACCACCGATGTGTCTGCCGGTGTTGGGAGCGTCGCAGCAGTAAAGACGATCCAGTCGTTGCACAGGACGTCGTAGGCGTTGAGCTCACCGTCGAGGATCACCTGGACCTCGGGTAGGTTACGAAACGATCGGTAGGCGGCTTCGTCGGCCCGGGTGAGCACGACCAATATCTTTCCGTCCAAGCCGAGCGATGCGAGAGCCGAGCGTGCGTCCTTGGTGCTGGGAGTCTCCCACGGCCAGCGGTCGACCACGGCAACCCGGCCCTGTGCTGCTCTGTCCGACAGGGCACAGCGAAGTGCTAGGCGCACCATCTTGCGGGGCGTCCGCTGGCGGTAACTGCGAGGCTTAGGGCCCAATGCCACGCCACCACCAGCGAAGTGCGGGGCCCTCTCGGACCCTTGTCGCGCCCGGCCGGTGCCTTTCTGCTTGAAAGGCTTCTTGCCACCCCCGGACACCTCGGCCCTGGTCTTGGTGGACTGGGTTCCCGCACGCGCAGCGGCGAGCTGGGCGGTCACGACCTGATGGAGGAGAGCCACGTTCGCTTCGACGCCAAACACGGTCCCGTCGAGCTCGACGGTTCCGTCGACTTCCCCGGTCACGAAGCGACGTTGCACGGTCAGGGTCATCGCTTACCTCCCTTGATCGCATCCCGGATGACGACCATCCCCCCGCGGGGTCCGGGTACAGCCCCTTTGAGGAGCAGAAGGTTGCGCTCAGTGTCGGCCTTGACCACCTCGAGGTTGAGAGTGGTCACGTTCCCCGAGCCGTACTGTCCGGCCATCCGGGTGCCCTTAAACACCCTTGCCGGCGTCGCGCACGCTCCGACCGAGCCGGGAGCCCGGTGGTGCTTGTGGTTACCGTGGCTGGCGCCCTGGCCAGAAAAGTTGTGGCGCTTCATCCCACCGGCGAAGCCTTTACCTTTACTCACGGCGGTCACATCCACCTTGTCACCAGCGGCTAGGACTTCGAGGGTGATCTCGTCTCCGACCCCGATCCCGTCGGTGTCGTCAACCCGAAGCTCGACCAGGCGCTTGCCGGGGTCGACGCCCGCGGCTGCGAAATGCCCAGCTTCGGGCTTGTTGAGCCTCTGCGTCTTCTGCTGGCCGTAGGTGACCTGGAGTGCACGGTATCCGTCGCGCTCTGGGGTCTTGACCGCTACGACACGGACCGAGTCTACCCGGACGACCGTAACCGCTATCACGCGGTTCTGGTCGTCCCAGACCTGGCTCATGCCGACTTTCTCGCCGACTATCGCTTTGGATGGCACAGCTGAACTCTTTCCTGGGGCTCGTGGCGGAGGTGGACTGTTTCAAGGCCCGCCTCACACGCGGATGCTCCGCTCAGCAAACCTGGCGGAGCACTCGAAAAATGACTTCGCCGCGGGGTCTCCTCAGCTACTTCGACCCGCTAGCGGGACGAGGTGGCGTCGGACACACGCGGACACCGTTGTTACGACGAAGCAACACTATAGCCGCCCCGCGCGGCTCGCGCGCCAGGCGCGGAGAGGAAGGATTACCGCGCCAATCGCCAGCAGTTTCGGCCAGACTTGGAAGATGCCTCACGCCTTCGCTCCTCCCCCGGCATCGCTGGGGGCATCGAGTGCCGTCGCTCCCAGGGTGTCGGAGATCCGCGCCCAACTCCACTTCGACGCCGAAGCAGCCGAAGCCCGGGCTGTGGCCACCGTCGAGTTCACCACCGGCGACTTCGACGGCAAGCCGGCCCTTGACCTGCGCCAGGAGATCCTGTGGGTTCGCCTCGACTCCAAGAACATCTCCACCGACGCCTTCGCCCCGTTGGACCTTGGAGCGGGATGGGAAGCGCGAACCCGGGTGCTAGACGTCGTCCTTCCTGCGGGCAGCGATCACCGTCTCGAGGTCGGCTACGAACTCGGCACTCCCGACGCCGAAGGGGCCAAGCCGATCGGCTGGACGAGAGGCGGGGTCGACTTTGACTTTTGGATGTCGGACCTTCACCCCGGGCGTTACCTGGAGATGTGGGTTCCTGCACCGCTCATCCACGACCGTTTCGCTCTGCATCTCGACGTCACCCTCGACGGTGTCGACAGGCCCCACAAGCTTCTTGCCAACACTGCCGGGATCGACGCAACCCCAGGTGGACGCCACTGGAGCCTCGTGTACCCGGCTCACTACACGGCGTTGTCGCCGATGCTGGTGATAGCCCCAGCCGAGCGTCTAGAAACGAGACGCTCTGCTGTGCGCGTGTCAGGTCGTAACCGGTCGCTGGGCTTGGTGGTCGCCCAACTCGACGACGCAGGCGCAGACCTCGCCGCGTGCGAAGCCGACCTGCGAGCCTGGCTGTCCTACCTGGCCTCCCGCTACGAACCATGGGCCCACGGGGACACGTTCTGGGCTGTCTTGTGGGGCTCTACCCGTGGAATGGAGTACGACGGGGCCGCCACCTCGTCGGTCGCTGCCTTGGAGCACGAAGTGTTCCACAGCTGGTTCGGGCGCGGAGTCAAGCCGGCGAGAGCGTCGGACGGCTGGATAGACGAGGCTCTGGCCGTGTGGTCCACGTCCAGTCGGCGCAGTGAGCAAACCCGTTTCCTGACCGAGGAGCTCGGCCTCGATGAGCCTCCCGTCGAGCTGTACCCGCCGCACCCGTGGGCCCGCCACACCCCAGCGGCCGCCTACAGCGACGGCGCACGCCTCATAGGCGGTATCGCACACCTGATGGGAGGCGCCGACAAGATGAGAGCCGCCCTCGCCGACTGGTACCGCGCCAACGCAGGCAAGATGGTCACCACCGACGGGCTTGCGGCTCACCTCAAAGCGTGGTCCGGCCTCGACATCGGACCGTGGTGGGCCCGATATGTGCACGGCCGGGGCTAACCGCTCTCCTATAGAAGTCGGCCCGCCAGCTGCACGCCTCAACACCAGGAGGGCGGCGCCGACCCTGGTGCTCCCGACCCTGGTGCTCCCGACCCTGGGCCGCCCGGCTCTGGTTGTCCCGGATCTGCTTGTCCCGACGCTGGGCCGCCCGGCTCTGGTTGGGGCCGGGGGAGGATATCGCTGGCGGCCTTGCCGTCTGGAGTCCACGACCGTACGTCGACCACCGAGGCTCCCGGCGCGGGGAAGCGCTCAACTCGGCGAGCAAGACGGTGACCGCCGCGGCGGATCACGGCGTGTCGCAGGGGACCTACCATCAAAGCCAGGCCGATCGCGTCGCCGACGAATCCCGGCACTGTGATCAACGCGCCGCCGATCAAAACGACGATGCCGTCGAGAAGCTCCCCTGTAGGCAGCTCACCTTTCGCCAGTCGCTCCTGGGTGTGAGCCAGAACGCCGATACCAACGCGCTTGACGATAAAGGGCCCCATAGCGCTCACCCCGAAGAGGACTAACAAGGCCCACAGCACCCCGATGCGGTCAGCGACTGCCACGAACGCTGCGATCTCGACCCCCAAGGCCACCAGCGCGCTGACAAAGATCACACTTCAGGTTACTGTCCTTTCCGCCTGGACAGCGGAGGCGTTCGTTGGCTGAACCGGCATGACCGGAAGGCTTCGCCACCGTCGCCCCCGGCTACGTTGCGATCGGCGACGTCTGTCTTGGGCCCGTCACCTGCCCAGCCGGCGTTTCGCGTTGTTCTGCCTGGTAGCTGTCGGCTTCGCGTGGTTCGTATCGGGTCTGCGGCCTTTCACTGACAGCGCATACGAGGCCGTCTTCGCCGTCCCGGCGATCCTCCTTGTCGTAGGAGTTCTACGTACCCCCGCCCGGCGCGTCCGGCCGGCGCCGCTTACGTGGCGTTCGACGGCGCCATGGATCGCAATCGCTGTGAGCGCAGCCTGCATGGAAGCCGCCGGCCTTGCGCTCGGCGGACGCTCCGTCGTCGTCCCTACCCTTAGCACCGTCGTCGACTTCTCCCTTCGATGGCACGTCGTGCGCTTCGTCTTGTTCTGCGGGTGGCTGAAGGTGGGCACCGGGCCGCTCAGCGGCCCGTGGACGGCCGCGGCACGACCTGAGCCTCCCCACGGCGATTCCCGATGTTAGTGACAGCCGCTTGGCTGGTCCTGATATCGGCGAGCCTCGGATGGGAACTGTACTGTCATCGAAAGCCGGCTCGCTGGACGAGCCTTACTTCGATCGCCTCCCGGCTGTGGGAGCACCGGCTCGGGAGGGTCCTGCTGGTGGCTGGCTGGGCTTTCGTCGGCTGGCACTTCTTCTCCCGCTACACGATCCCACGCTGAAACGCCCAGACCCGAGGGCACAAACCATGCCTTCCGTTGCGGAGAGCGTGGTAGTGTTTCAGGAGTCGGATGAAGCCCCGACGGTGACCTTTCGAGTCCCGAACCGCCCAAAAAGCTAATGGCGTCTACCCAGACAAGTCGTGTAACGGTGTTCGGGTAGGAGAAGCAGCACATGGCAGTGGGCCCGGTCTTGAGCGAACCTGTGATCCAGGTCTTCCAGGACTTGACCATCGTCGTGTTCGCTCCGGGGGTGTCAGGAGCTATAGCCAAGATCGAGGCCCGCTTTCAGGGACGTCGAGGCCCGCGGGTCGCTCAGCCCTACTACAACCTTGCCAAGCTTTTCCGCAAAGAGACCCTCGTGCCCGAAGACGCCAGTTGGGTTTTCCTCGCCGCCCCGGTAGCCGCCTTCGCCTGCTACCTGACAGTCCCGCTGCTGATCCCCGTCCTTACCAACTTCGGGTTGCCGCTCGGTTACATGGGCGACATCCTCGGAGGCGGCTTCATACTGGCGCTCGCAGGATTTTCGATCGCTATCGCCGCAGCCGAGACCAACGCCCCGTACGCACAGCTAGGTTCCTCGCGGGCAATGACGTTCTCGGCTTTGATCGAACCAACGATCCTCTTCGTCACTTTCGCTGTCGCTCTCATAACCGCGACCGACCTTCCCTACGCGGAGGCGGCTGCGAACCGGACGTCGCTGGCCGCCGTTCTACGCCCCGCGCACCTTCTTGCAGCCGTCGCGTTCTTCTTGGTGGTCCTAAACGACACCGGTCGCATACCTGTGGAGACCCACTCGGGCACGCTCGAATTCGGCATGATCGACGAGGCGCGTACGCTCGAACATTCCGGTCCGGCCCTGGCGTTGCTGCAGTGGGGATCCAACATGAAGCAGTTGATCCTCTACGTGATCCTCATCAACGTCTTCATCGCCCCCTGGGGGCTGTCGGGCTCTAGGGCCTTGGGCAGCGTCGCTTTGGCCATCGTCGTCTTTCTCGCCAAGGCGCTCGCCGTGGGATTCGTCTTCACGCTCATCGACAACAGCTTCTCCAAGCTCCGGCTGTTCAAGATCACCGAGTTCATGGCGGGCGCGTTCCTTCTCGCCGTCCTCGCTGTCCTAGTCCTTTTCGTGGGCGGCTGAAGGTGAACGCCGTGCTCGTCGCAGCGACATCGACCGTGGCGGTGCCTAGCACCTTCGACGGGGTGGCCGAAAGCTTGACCGTGGTGATCCTTCTGAGCGAGTTCGCGATGCTGCGCGCTCCGCTGTCGCGATCGCAGATCCGGCTCTACTCTTTCCAATCCCTGGTCGTCAGCATCCTGGCCGCCTACATAGCGGCAGCCAAAGGACTCCCCGACCTGTACGCGATCGCAGCGCTTTCCCTTTCCCTAAAGGCGGTAGTCGTACCGGTCGTGGTCCTGCGACTCTTACGAGACGCGAGGGTGGAGCTGGTGGCGTCGAACCGTGCGAGCGTGACGTCCATGACCCTGATGGCGATCGCCTTGGCGGTGTTCGCCATCTTCGTCATCGGCGGACTCCCGGTCCATTCGAGCTCGCTTCCTACGACTGCCTTCGGGCTGTCGGCGGCGGTGGTGCTCGTGTCGTTCGTGCTTGTCGCTCTCCGCTCCGATGTGGTGTCACAAGCCGTCGGCTTCTTCTCCTTGGAAAACGGCGTTTCGGTCGCCAGCCTCGTGGTCGCCTCCGGGCTGCCGCTGATCGTCGAGGTCGCGTTCTTCTTCGACCTGCTGGTAGCCGTCGTCGTCTTCGGTGTGCTCATGCGAGTCCACCACAATCGCACCGACACGCTGTCCACCGAAGCGCTCGACCAGCTGAAAGGATGAGTGGGACTCTGTGGGCTGGGCACTCATAACGCTTACGGCCGTTGGAGCGGTGGCCGCGATAGTCAGCTGGTGGGCTCCGCCGAGGTTGGGTCACGCTACGACAGTGGCGGCGGGAGTCGCTTCTTTCGCCGTGTCGCTCCCCCTGGTGGCCAGAACAGCTCCGACCTCCGCTCTGGGAGGGTGGCTGCGCGACGACGCCCTGTCGACGGTTTTCCTGCTGGCCGTCAGCTTCTTGTACGCGCTCACCTCCATTTTCGCTGTCGGCTACCTCCACCCCGGCTCTGACCGTGTAGCCGCGGCGCGCTACTCGAGAAGGCTCTTCGCCGGGCTGAACTTGTTCTGCTGGTCGATGGTCATGGCGGTCATAGTCAACGGCCTCGCCCTTTTGTGGGTGTCAATCGAGGTTACGACAGTCGTGTCAGCACTCCTGGTTGCTATAGACGACACCGAAGGAGCGACCGAGGCCGCCTGGAAGTACGTGCTGATAGCCTCGATGGGACTGGGGATGGCTCTGTTCGCCACGATCGTCATGTACCAGGCGGGAACGACCGTGTTCGGATCCGGCTATGAGCTGTTCTACCCGAAACTACTCGCCGGAGCCCCACACTTCTCGGCTTCGATCGTGAGGCTGTCCTTCGTGCTGGCGGTCGTCGGCTTCGGAACCAAGATGGGTCTCGTGCCCGTTCACACCTGGCTGCCCGACGCGCACTCAGAAGCTCCCACCCCGGTTTCAGCGCTGCTGTCGGGATCGCTCCTAGCCGTCGCTTTCTACGCCATCCTTCGCTACTTCCAGATCACCGTGAGAGCCGTCGGACCCGAGTTCCCCCGCCACGTCCTTCTCGGATTCGGGCTTGCCTCGCTAGCGCTTGCGGCTTTGTACCTCGCACGCCAGCGTGACCTAAAGCGCCTGTTCGCCTATTCGAGCGTCGAGCACATGGGGATCCTCGCCATCGGCATGAGCTTCGCCGCTCCGATAGCGATAGTCGGGGTCCTGCTGCACGTGCTGGCGCACGCCGCAGCGAAAGGCACAGCCTTCTTCGGCGCCGGAAGCTTCCTTAGAAAGCTCGGCACCAAGGACATCACCAGGATAGCCGGAGGCGTGGGAGCCCTCCCGCTGTCAGGGCCGCTGCTCGTCCTGGCAGTGCTAGGGCTATGCGCCATGCCCCCGGGGGGAATGTTCCGCAGCGAGTTCCTCATCGTCTCCGGCGGCCTTTCCGACCCGAGCGACGCCGTGGTCGCCGTGCTCGTGGTCTTGGTAACCCTCGCCTCTCTCGGGTTGGTCTTCTACGCTTCGTCGACGATGCTCGGCGCCACACCCGACAACGTCGTACGAGGCGAGACCAGCGCGGCGATGGTCGTCGCAATGGTCGGGGGCATCGCAGGGCTGATACTTCTCGGAGTGCACCCGCCCGGAGTCCTGTCCCATCTCATCGAACGGGCCGCCGCCCAGCTGGGAGCCCCCACATGACTTCCACCGGTACCTCGGCGAGCACGAGCGAAATGATACAAGTCGCCCCTGACGATCTGGGGGCCCGCGTAGCGGGGGAGATGGGCCGAGGAGGACGTTTCGTAGGGATGAGCGCATCCAGCCCCGGCGACAGGTCCGGCCCCGGCGACGAAGCGTCCCGGGAGCATCGGGACTGGCGCTGCGCTACGACCTGGCTTCGGGCGGTGGTCGCCCACGCCGGGCACTACCAGGTCTTCGACTCGGAGCTGCGTGACGGCCGCCGGCAGTACCCTTCGGTCACGGCACGCGTGCCGGCGGCCTTTTGGTATGAGAGGGAGATACACGACCTCTTCGGCCTCGAGCCCGAAGGTCATCCCCGTCTGGACCCGTTGGTGTTTCCCATCAGCGGTGACGGCCCCGAGCGGCCGCGCCCGGGCAGGGCCGACCAGAACGGACCTGTGGCACCCAACAGCTCAGCCCTCGCCGGCCACGTCGAAGGTGAGGGTGTGTTCACGATCCCCTACGGCCCCGTCCGCTCGGGGATCTTCGAGACCGTCGAGTACCTCGTAGAGACCTTCGGGGAGGACATTCCGCGGGTCAGGGTTCGCCCATACCTCAAACATCGAGGCGTGCGACGCCGCTTCTTAGACCTCGGGGTCAAAGACGCTGTCGTGCTCGCCGAGCGGGTGGAAGGGACGATGTCGGTAGCCCACGCGACAGCCCTCGCAGAGGCCTTCGAAGCGCTAGCGCAAACGGAGGCGCCTTTGTGCGCGCAGTACCAGCGGGTCGTCCACGCTGAGTTGGAGCGAGTCGCGAACCATCTGGACTCGATGCTAAGACACTGCGAAGGAGCCGGCCAAGCTGTCGCCTACGCACGATTGGGCTGGGCCAAGGAGCGGGTTATGCGCCTGCAGGCGTCGCTGTGCGGGCACCGTTTCGGAAGGGGACTGGTGACGATAGGCGGGACCAGCGGCCCGCCGCTGCTCGGCGCGCTGCAAGCCCGTTCGGCCCTAGAGGCGATTAGGGCTGACCTCGAACGCGACCTGTCGACGCTGATGACGACACCGTCGTTTCTCGACAGGCTGCGACGCACCGGCGTTATCGCTCCCGACGAAGCGTCGAGGCACGGGGCGCTCGGACCGATCGGGCGGGCTTCCGGCGTCGACAACGACGTGAGGCGCTTTCGACCTCACGGCGCTTACCGTTACCTGTCGACGCCTGCGCCCAGCCAGCGAGATGACGGGGATGCACTTTCACGCCAGTGGGTTCGCATAGAAGAGATCAGGGCATCCTTGGACCTGGCAGGAGCGGCTCTCGCTTCGCTGGAGCACGTGCGCGCCGACACGTGGTCGCTCCCCACCGAGATCCCCGACGGCACAGCAATGTCGGCGGTCGAGTCGCCCCAAGGGGAGCTGCTGTACATGTTGGACGTCGAGGAGGGCCGCGTCGCCGGGCTACACCTACGAACAGCGTCGTTTCACAACTTCGCTCTGTTTTCCAGCGCTTTTCGGGGTGACATCTTCACCGACTTCGTGTTCATCGAGGCGAGCTTCTCGGTGAACCTGGCTGGGGTGGCCGGCTGATGCCCTGGGTCCCGCGAGGTCTGCGAAACGGAGTTCTAACCACCCGCTACCCGGCGCGACCTGACGGCTACGACCCCGGATTTCACGGCTCGGTAAAGGTCTCGCCTGTAGACGCCCGCGCCGCTTCAGGGGTGCAAACTATCTGCCCGACGAATGCGATAAAGGTAACCGACACCTCCGTAGAAATAGACCGGGGGCTTTGCGTGCTGTGCGGGCGCTGCGTCACGGAACGCCCAGACGTGTTCAGCTTCGACGCGGGATTCGAAGTCGCCTCTTTCGAGCGCAACGGGCTGCTCACCAGCTTGCCGACACCACCCGACGAGGAGGTACGCGCAGCCCGGGCTGACCTCCTCCAGCGAGTCAAGGCCCTTCGACGCTCGGTGCACATACGACACGTCGACGCCGGGTCCGACGGCTCTGAAGAGTGGGAGATAGGAGCGCTCGTCAACCCTGTCTATGACATCCAACGCTTGGGCGTGTTCTTCACTGCCAGCCCTCGACACGCTGATCTGCTGCTGGTCACCGGGTGCGCCACTTCTGGCATGGACGGGCCTCTCAAGCGGACCTGGGCGGCGATGCCAGATCCCAAGATCGTCATCGCCGCCGGCACCGACGCTGTGAGCGGCGGCATAGTCTCACCCGGTTACTCCGTGTCTGCGGGCGTCGGGGCTGTCGTCCCGGTAGACGTGTGGGTTCCGGGGTCACCGCCGAGCCCGTTCAGCCTGCTGCACGCCATCGCCAGCGCCGTGGGGATGCTGAAAGATCGGACCGGCCGGTGAGCGGCGACCTTCTCCTGGCAGCACTTTGCGTTTGGGCTGCGGGAGCGGCTGTGGACCTCGCTGCCGGTCCGGGGCGACCGTGGGCAACGGCAGTGACCTACCTGGCCGGAGTCGCCGGTGGGGCTGCCACCGCAGCATCGGGCGTGCGAGCCGTCCTGGCACCGCACGCCGTAATCGACTTGGGGTCCACTCTCGGTGTCGGCTCCACCCTCGTCAACTTCGACGGTCTCGCCGGGATGTTCCTGACGTTGACCGGGGCCTTGGCGGTCGTAATCTCGGCGTGCCTGTTCGACTGGGCCCGGATCCCTGGGCGGATGCCGGGCAGGGGGACCGGCGCCGGCTACATGCTGCTTCTCGGATCGGTGGCTGTCATCCTCGTATCGGGCGACGCCTTCAGCTTCCTGTTCGCTTGGGAATCCCTGACGGTCTCGTTCTTCATCCTCGCCGGCATCAACCGTAAGGACCACCGGGCGGGCAGGGCGGCGTGGGTCACCTTCGGCGTAGGGAAGTTCTCCGGAGCCGCGCTTTTGATCGGTTTCATGCTTCTCGCAGGTACGACAGCCAGTTTCAACCTTGCCGCTTGGAGCCACGTGACCCCGGGAGGTCTCAAAGACGTCGCTTTCGCTTTGATAGTCGCCGGTTTCGCAGCGAAGGTAGGGGTAGTGCCGTTCCAGGTCTGGATGCCCCTCGCCTACCCGGCGGCCGTGGGTCCCGCACGGGCGGCTCTCGCCGGCCTAGCGGCCAACGTCGGCTTCTACGGGCTTTGGCGCTTCCTCGGGATTCTCGGCAGGCCACCAGTGTGGCTAGGAGTCGTGGTGCTCGTAGCCGGAGGGTTCACGGCCCTGCTCGGGATCGTCTTCGCTGCCGTCCAGGGCCGCTTGGAAAGAGTCATCGCCTATTCGAGCGTAGAGAACGCCGGCCTGATCGTCGTCGGCTACGGCGTCGCTTTGGCAGGTGCCTCCACGGGACTCACCTCCATGGTCGCCGTCGGACTGCTCGCCGCCAGTTTGCAAGTGCTGGCACACGCAGTGTCCAAGACAGCCCTGTTCGTGTCGTCGTCGTTCTTCGCGGATGACTGGGGAAGCTCCGACTTAGACGAGCTTCGCGGGGTCGGCTACACCCACCACTGGTCGGGTTCCACTTTCGCGGTGGCTTCGCTCACCCTGTCGGGACTTCCCCCGACAGTAGGTTTCGTCTCCGAGTGGTTCCTGCTCGAGTCGCTGATGCAAGAGTTCCGCCTCGGGCCACTAGAACTTCGCCTCGCCATGGGCGCAGCCGGGGCGATGGTCGCCCTCACCACCGGGATAGCCGCTTTGACCTTCGCGCGTTTGATCGGCCTGACCGTACTGGGGCGTTCGTCGGGGCCCGTTCCGAGAACGCGCAAGCTTGCAGACGGCGGTCTGGCCGGACGTTGCGGGCTAGGCCTGCTCGCTGTGTCGTGTGTGGGACTCGCCGCCGTCGCTCCTTGGATCATACGCTTCATCAGCCATGGCTTGGCGCCGGTCGTCGCTTACCATGTCAGCTCTTCTGCGCTCAAGTCGCCGTGGGTACTTCAGCCAGTGTACAAAGACTTTTCTATTCTCTCCCCCTCGTGGCTGGTCGTGGTAATGCCGGCGGCGTTCGTCGTGGTCGCGCTGGCCGGCTGGACGCTCTCGCGGGGTCGCCTGATCAGGATCCGCAGGGTACCCGCGTGGCGCTCGGCTACGGCCGGCGTCTCAGGGGCGGACCGCTACAGCAGCTTCGGGTACGCGAACGTTGCCCGGCACGTGTTAGGCAACGTCTTAGGATCCCGGCGCGAGGTCGTCGCTGTGGTCGACGAAGACGACGCCGGTGTCGTCGAGGTGACCAGGGTCGAGACCCGCTCGACAGTCGTCGAGCCGGTCGAGGCTTACCTTTACCGACCTGGCCGACAAATCCTGCTCAGGGCATCCAGCGCCGCCAAGAAACTGCAGTCCGGAAGACTCGACGCGTACATCGCCTACATGCTTTTCGCTTTGATCGCCGTGCTCATCGTCGTCGCGGCCCTATGAGAATCTCTTGCCTCAGCCCCCCGTTCCCAGCCGACCTTCGACCCACAAGGAAGTTCTAATGTCCTACACGACTTTGGGTAAACGCGTCTGCGTGTACATTTCCGAAGCGGACCGCTACCACCATCACCCGCTGGCAGAGGCCATCCTCGAAGCTGCCAGAGAGGAGGGTATCGCCGGGGCGTCGGCGGTCAGGGGGATAGAGGGGTTCGGACCTAGCGGGCGCTTGGAGACCACCCGGCTGCTGTCGTCGTCGGACAACCTTCCGATCGTCTTGACCTTCGTGGACGAGGAGCACCGGATCGACCGCTTGCTCCCGATCCTGGAGAGGATGGTGAGCGAAGGCCTGATCACCGAGGAGACCGTGGAGCTTCAGGTACACCGTGACACAGACGCGCACCCACTCGATGACGATGAGTGAACCCGCCGCCACGCCTCGGGGGCCATGCTTATCAACCGGCGGCGAGGAAACCCACCACAAGGCAGCGTGGCCCGAAATGCGAGCCGACCGGAGGACCGACTTCGGTGACGAACCACGGGTCGCAGCCGAAGACGCTCGCAAGACGGTCGGAGAACTCCCCGACGTCAGCAGCGTCGCCGTGGCCCACAGCCCAGCGTGTCACACCATCGCCGACGTGCTCCCGGACATGGGCGATCAGCTCCCTGATCGCCTCGGAGCGGCTGCGGACCTTACGTATCGGGATCGCGTGACCTTTGACGGCCATGATGTGGCGGTGACCGTGAAAGTCGCTCGTCTTTTCGAGGAGCCCGGCTCTGCCGCCGTGGACGAGCAGCGTGACGTCGTCGATCAGCGCGTGCACGTGCAGTTGGTCGACCCAGCTCGCCGCGGTCTCGACCGCGCGATTTGCTTCGCACCCCGCCTGCAAGGCTTCGGAGACCCCGATAGCGATCATCGCAGTTCCTACGCTCAGGGAGCGGGTATCCACGACGCGCACGCGACCGGGAAGTCCCGCCGCAGCTTTCGCAGCGTTCGCGCATGTACGCGAAAGCTCCCCCGAAACGTGGACTGCTATGACTTCGCCGCCGGTGTCGTAAGCGGCGCGCAGCTGCTCTACGGTCGGAGCCTTGGTAGAGGGCATAGCGACAGGGCGGTCCCCGCCGAAAAGCCGCCGTCGATGCGCAGACTCCACGGAGCGCTCGAGGTTTTGCCACAATTCGTGGTTATCACCGGTCCACTCGGACCCGGCGAACATCACCTGCCCCCGCACGACGACGATTCCGGACTGCTCAGCCACGGCGTCTGGAAGGTCAGCAGCCCCGTCGGTGACGACCCTGATCACCGTCGGATCTCGGCCAGATTGCGAAGCCTGCGCAAACGTGCCATCACACCTCCCCTAAAGGTATCTACCGCACTTTACCACGCCAACCGCTCCGAATGAAAGCCGGAACTATATGAGCTCATGGGCCAGATGACTGCCTGGGTAAGTGTCCTAACCGACGGCGCCAAGCCACCCGAACAGGTCGAAGAGCCGGACTACTTCAAAGACCTCAACTTGGCTCAGGTGGTCTCTGCGGTCACTGATGGCAGCGACCCCTACAACCTCGCCCCGCTGTTTCACGCACGCCTCCAAGACCAAGCAGCTGTCGCCTATCGCCAGGACGCCTTCAGGGATCTCGGGGACCCGAAAATTCTCCAGGCCGCCCAGGCGTTCTGCGACTCGATGGAAGCGGTTGGCAAGATCGTCGCGCACTCGAAGAAGGTCACCTTCGCACGGCCGCGGCAGGCGTGGCTGCTAGAGGCGGCTATTCGCTACCTGTCCGCCGTCGAGACTTTCGAGTCTTCGCTGACCAGCACCGAGCCAAGATCGAAGAGCTTCGCGACTGTGCGGTCGTGGCTCCACGATTACACGTCCTCGGCCCGCTTTGTCTCCCTGCGAACTGACGCTTCGACGGTCAAGAAGATGCTCGACTCGGTCCGCTACAGCGTAAGGATCAAAGGGGGCCGGGTCATCGTCCGCCGCTACGAGGAACGTCCCGACTACGCCGCTGAGGTCCTCGGAACTTTCGCGAAGTTCGCTCGCTCCGACGCCCACGACTACCGGGTCGCGTTTCGTCGGGAGGTCGACATGAACCACGTCGAAGCAGCGATCGTCGAAATGCTGGCCAAGCTGTTCAGCGACGAGTTCGCGGCGCTTGAAGGTTTCAGCGAGTCCCACGCCAGTTTCGTGGATGACACGGCGGCTCGTCTGGATCGCGAGCTGCGCTTCTACCTTTCCTACCTGAGCCTTGCTCGCCGCGTTTCAGGGGCGGGCCTCGTGTTCTGCTACCCGGCTGTCAGGGCGGGATCCAAAGAAGTCCACGCCTCCGACACCTACGACCTGGCCTTGGCGGCTCAGCTCGTCAGCAACAATAAGCCTGTAGTGACGAACAGCTTTCATCTCGGCGGCGTCGAGCGGATCGTGGTTGTATCTGGTCCGAACCAGGGCGGCAAGACCACCTTCGCTCGAACTTTCGGCCAGCTGCACCACCTGGCCAGCCTCGGATGCCCGGTGCCGGGAAGCTCAGCCGCCCTGGCATTGTGCGACAACATCTTCACTCACTTCGAGCGAGAGGAAGACCTATCTAACCTGACCGGCAAGCTGGAGGACGACCTGATCCGCGCTCGCGAGCTACTTCTCAAGGCCACGGGGTCGAGCGTCGTGATAATCAACGAGATCTTCTCCTCGACAACCTTCGAGGACGCCAGATGGCTGAGCCGAAAAGTCATGGAGAAACTCGCTCAGCTCGACGCCTTAGCAGTCGTGGTCAGCTTCATAGACGAACTCTCCGAGTTCGCTCCTTCGACCTTCAGCATGGTCAGCACCGTCGACCCTGACGACCCTGCGGTGAGAACCTTCAAGGTGCAACGCCAAAAAGCCGACGGCAAAGCCTACGCATCCGCCCTCGCCCGACGGCACCGCTTGAGCTACAACGACCTTGTGAGCAGGCTCGCTCGATGAAAGCCCATCTACTTTCCCCCGACAGCGACGTCGACTTCACGATCGTCAAGATGCGCTGGACCTACAGTGTCGAAGGTCCCCCCTTGACGCCCCGCCAACAGGCGCTCATAGACGACCTCGAACTGGGCACCCTTTTCGATGCTATGGCCGGCGGCGACCCGGTGATAGGCGAGATCTCGAAACGGTTGATGCTCTCAGAGGTCGAGGACCCCTCGGAGATCTTGTACCGCCAAGCGGTCCTAGGCGACTGCCTCGCGCACCCCGAAGTGATCCGTGACATGCTGGCGATCGCCGTCGAAGCTATCGACACGGAGTCCCGCCTGTGGGGGGGCATGTCAGGGCGCCCCGAGACCGTCCTGCACCGGTCGGTGGAGGCTCTCTCCAACTTCGTGGTCTACCTGAAGAAGCTTCGTCACCTAGCCGACGAACAAGCGTCGGTGATGACCTCCGAGGGTTTTCGGGCTCTCTTCGCTGAGCTGTCTCGCGAACTGTCCGACGACTATTTCCGGTCGGTGGAGGATCACCTCAAGAGGTTGGAGCTCAAAGACGGGGTCCTTTTGAGCGCGAGGCTGGGCCCTGCCCTCAAAGGCAGCGACTACGTCCTAAGATCACCGGAGGCCTCCAGGTTGGCCCTCAAAGAGAGGATAGGCCTGGGACCTAGAACCGAGTACCACTGGGACCTGCCCCCCAGAGACGAAGCAGGCGGGCAGGCGATCAGCGATCTAGCCGACCGGGGAGTGAACCTCGTCGCAAACGCAGCGGCACAGTCAGCTGATCACATCAAGAGCTTCTTCGCTGCGCTGTGGGTGGAGCTGGGGTTCTACGCCGGCTGCTTGAACCTCTACGGCGCTCTGCGCGCCAAAGCGGTCACGGTAGCCATGCCGACCCCGGTGGCATGGCGGAACGCCGAGCTGTCGTGGTCCAGCCTGGTAGACCCCTGCCTGGCGTTGCGCTCCGACTCCCCCGTGGTCGCCAACGACAGCTCTGATGGCCGTCGGCGGCTCGTGATCATCACCGGCGCGAACTCGGGCGGCAAATCGACGATGCTTCGAAGTGTCGGCATAGCTCAGTTGATGATGCAGGCAGGCATGTTCGTCGCCGCCTCCGAGCTGCGAGCCTGCGTGACCTCGGGAGTGTTCTCTCACTTCATACGCGAAGAGGACACGACGATGACCAGCGGCAAGTTCGACGAGGAGTTGCAGAGGATGAGCCTCCTCGCCGACGAACTGCGCCCTCACGCTTTGGTGCTCTTCAACGAGTCGTTCTCGGCCACCAACGAGCGCGAAGGTTCCGAGATAGCAACGCAGATAGTAGAGGCCTTGTTGGACTCCGACATGTCGGTCTGCTTCGTCACCCACAATTTCACTTTCGCGCGCCACTTCTATGAAAGCCGAAGGGACAGCTCGCTGTTCCTTCGAGCCGAACGAGAGGCAGATGGGCGACGCCCGTTCAGGCTGATCGAAGCAGAGCCTTTGCCTACGAGCTTTGGCGCAGACATCTACAGCCGTCTAGGAGGCTGGGGCGTGGAATAGTCCCCCGCCTCGCCCTCACGGCCCGTCGGGGGAGTCTCCAAGATCCTCTCAGTTCAAGAACAACCTGACGAGACGAGCCGTGTCGCAAGGTCGTCTAAGACCGCCAGCTCCTTCTCGGTTCGCTCCTGCTCCGCAAGGCTTGCCTCGCGTCTTTCGTCGGCTCGTCGGGCCGCTCGTTCGACCTCTGCGACCGTCACGTCGATCTCGTGTGTCATCGCCGAGTTGAGGGCAGACATCGCCGAGCTCAGACGCTGCGATAGATCCCAGCCGGCTCTTCCGGCGTGTTTGGCGATCTCGTCGTCGAGCTGCTTCTCAGCGCTGAGGACAAGGCGACGCCAGGCAAAACGGGCAGGTAGCAGTCGGGCCGCTGCGCCAGTCAGCAGATCGGTCGACGATCCGACCCGCAAGAACAGATAGGAGAACAGGTCCTCCTCTTCACTCAGAGGCGGCATTTCGAACGGAGGAAGTTCCACGGCGAAAAGGTCCGATGCCGCTGACCTGACCGCGGCGACCCTCTGATCCGCGTTACTGCGAAGCCTTTGGGCTATCGTTCGCCACTTAGCCTCGGTGTCTTGGAGCACTTCGGCCCTGGCAGCGTCGAAGGCCTCACGAACGCTTTCCTCGATCGTCGTTCGCAGCCGCTCCGCCATCGCCTCGTAGCTGTCACCGTCTTGTAGGCACTTGTCGGCCGTCGCGTGGAGTCTCGCGTGGAACTCCTTAGCATGCGCAGCTGCTAGCACTTCGAGATCGTGCCTCGCAGCTCGCACCAGTTCGTCCACATCGCGACGTGCGATCGTAAGGTCATCGTGATACAGCGCACGCTGGCGCGATGCCTCTTCGCCAAACAACGCCGACAACCTCGCCAGCTTGGCCTGGTCCATGTCGAAAGCCGCCCGCTCGAGCGCTACAGACCCACGCAGCGAAGAGCCGATAGATCCGAGATCGCGCTTTGCCACCCCGATGAGCGCTGCGGTCAGGCCGGTATCGACGAACTCCTCCAGATCAGCGACTAACGCTGCGAAGTCGACTCCGTTGTCCCCACGAAGTGCGCTCCTTGCGTCGGTGAAATACAACCTCGGTTGGCGTCCGGTCGCTTCCTCGATCACTTCTTCGATGAAATGCTTCACCTGGCTTACTTCGCCAGCGTCCAACTGATCGACCTTGTTGACCACGTAGAAGGTGCGAGCCTTTCGCGCTCGAAGCCTGGCGAGCATGTCGAGCTCCGCCGCCGAGAGTGGACTTCCAGCGCCCAAGACCACGATGGCACCGTCGGCGTCGAGCAGCGCCGCCTGCGCCGCTGCGGTGTTGTGCTCGTGCACGGACCCGATGCCCGGGGTGTCGACCAGCACGACGTTGCCTTGCAAAAGCTGCCACCTGCCTCTCAGGATCACACGAGCGACGCTTTTGGAGTTGTCGGGGTTGAGCTCCTCGGTCACGTATTCGGGCAGCTGCGACAGTTGTATAGCTTCGCTTGTCCCGTCGAGGTGGACCACGCTGACAGAAGGATCCCCTGACACCAGCTCGGTGGCTACCGCTGTCAGTGGCAGCACCCCGACAGGAAGGACAGCTTCCCCCACCAAAGCGTTCACCAGCGTCGACTTTCCGCGCTTGAACTCCCCGACCACCGAGATGACGAAACGTCCTTCGCGCAGCTTCGCGGCGACTTGTGCCGCCCGGTGGCCCTCACTGCGGTCCGCCACCGTGCGCGCCGCAATATCCGCCAACCCCACTAACTCGCTGAGTTCGTCCCCGCGCCTTTTAACGTTGGCGTCCGCTTGTGCAAACGAACCTTGACCGACAGGACCGCAAGTGCCGCTAGGGAACACGAGGATCCTCTCCAATCGCAGGCAAATGGTCCGGACAGTACGGCCGGAACCCGCAGTAGTAGCGGATGGCCCGTACCTCGGCGAGCACGGGGAACAGCCGCAGGGCCCCACGACACAAGATGGACACGACGTCTAGACCCCCGCGGCGATCGAAACCCACCCGCTCGCAGCTCGCGCCAATCAGGACTGTGCCGCTTGCCGTCCCTACGATAACTGTCGACGTCTGCAAGGCGGCATCCCCGCTCTCCACATTAGCCACGTAATCTGTCCCGTACACCTTGTGGCGGATAACTCGCGGTAGCGCTTCGGTGACCACTATGAAACCCCGTCGAGGCTCGATGGGAAGGTGCAGCCCAGCCAACGCCGCTATGTCGCCGCTGGCCGTGCCTGCAGCGTTAACGACGATCTTAGTGCTAAGCCGCCGATGTGAGGTGTCCACACCTGTAATCCGGCCGTTCGAGACCACCAGGCCAGTGACGTGGTGTCGCAGCAAGAGCAAAGCTCCCCCACGTGTTGCAGACCGCAGAAGAAGCGCAGCTGCGCGCATCGGCTGCACTTGAAGGTCTCCTGGGTAAAACACGCCTCCCGGAAGGTCAGGCGCCAGATTAGGTTCGTAATCATGAATTTCATCTGAGGAAACCTCCTGGGAGTGAACGCCCCCCTCACCTTGCTCAGAGGCAAGGTAGCGGAGCTGCTGGAGGTCTTCAACGTCGTACGCAACGACGAGACCGCCCTTGGCGTCGAGTTCAGACTCGCTACGGATGTCCTCAGGCAACTCGCGCCACAAGCGATTCGACAGGAGCGCCAGATCGAGTTCAGGACCAGGCCGCTTGTCAGATATGAGGATGTTGCCTTCTCCTTCTGCAGTCGTTCCAGCAACGATTCCGTTCCGTTCGACTACAGCAACAGACAGACCAGCCTGGACGAGATAATAGGCGCATGCCGCTCCAACGATTCCGGCGCCGATGATCACCGCATCAAAGCTGGTCCCGCCTGGCACTTAGGCGCCCCCCCACAGGTCCCCGACGGTATATCCGATCGGGAAAGGATCATCTTCCGCGAGGACATAATCAGCGATCAGTACGCCTTTAGGTCTTGCCCAAGGCGGAGTCGACGTCGGTCTGAGCGAAGTCGAGTCCTTTGTAGAGCAGAGGCTTGCCAGACGTCCGCGACAACGCATAGGCGAAACAGTCACCGAAGTTGAGCCCAGCTGGATGGCCGCTGCCTTTCCCAAAGTTGCGATAGCCCTGCCTTGCGATCTCAGCGTGCCGTGCTGTCACCGGCTCTACCTGCACGGCGGCGACGGCCAGCAGATCGTCGAAGCGACCGCTCAGTACCGGGTCGCGGTTGGCATCGATAACGATGGCAGCTTCGAGGAACGTCCCGGCCGAGATCAGCGGATCGCTGGCGTCCGCGAGCGCCCTGGCGTAGCGGTCCGCGTCCGGTTCGTCCCGCAGGATAGCGATGATCGCCGAAGTATCGATGATCATCGCGGCAACCCCAGCTCGTCGTAGAGGACGTCGCCATGTTGAGCGCTTCGGTAGGGCTCCACCCATCGTCGACCGGCATCCTTGGCGATCTTCTGGATGCGGTCGACACGATCTGCGCGCGCGACCTGGTCCTCTTGTCCCACCCTGCTGAGCCGCTCGCGCACCGCCACCGTCACGGCCTCGGTAACGCTCTCACCAGTCTGTGCCGCCAATTTCCGCGCCAAGCGCGCAGCCTCTTCGTTTTTTATGTTCAGGCTCATGGTAGAAGTCTACCGTACTGTATCTACCATTCCGCCTAGCACTGGTCGATCGCGAGGCCGCCCGCTCCCGTTGTCAGGTCGATCACTGAGCTCAGGAGGCCGTGACGACGGTTCGAAGCGGCAGGCTCAGCACCTCCACATGATGTGATCCCATACAAATCGGGGTCTAGGTTGCCCGGGCCATCAATAGCTTCGTGTGACGCATCCGTGGATGCCCTCGGCAAGGGAGTCGGGACTGACGGCCCACGCGAGCGAGCTGAAGGGTTGCCGCTGCGCGCTCTGGAAGAACCCCTACGAACCTGACTGCACGCCACGAGAGAAAGTGGGGTTCCCCCGGTAGACCGGACACCGATCTATGCTGCTTCTTGGTCCTGCAAAGACTCTTCGTACTCCCTGGGCGACATGTAGTCAAGAGAACTGTGGAGTCTCTCGTTATTATACCAGGTGATCCACTCGAATATCGCTAATCTTGCTTCTTTTTTAGTAGAGAAGTGGGCGTCATCGACAAGTTCCCGTTTCAACGATGACCACAGGCTCTCGGCCATGGCATTATCGTACGAATCGCCGACCGTGCCCATCGACTGGACAATTTTCATCCGGCGACAGAGTTTCTTGAAATCATGGCTCGTATATTGGCAGCCGTGGTCTGAATGGAAGACGGTGCCGGCAAAGGTCCGCCTCCCCCGGGTGGCCGCCGCTGAGGCCATCGCATCGGTGAACAGCTCGGTTCGCAGGTGGTCCGCTATCGACCAGCCGACGAGCATGCGGGTGCACACGTCGAGCACCGAGGCCACGAACAGCCAGCCCTCGTCGGTCGGGATGTAGGTGGCGTCACCGACCCACAGCTCGTCGGGGGCCTCGGCGGTGAAGTTCCGTTCCACCAGATCCCCCGCCGGGGTTGCCGTCTTGTCGGCCCAGGTGGTGCGCAGCTTGCGCCGCCCGCACTTGCCCGCGATGCCCAGCTCGGCCACCAGCCGGGCCACCTTCTTCTCGTTGACCTTCACGCCCGCCTTGAGCAGCGCCGCCGTCACCCGAGGAGCGCCATATCGGCCCCGGGAGCGACGCCAGACATCGAAGATGCGGTTCGCTAAGTGTGCCTCATCGACCAGCGCCTCAGACGGCCCCTCGCCCCGGGAACGCCACGCGTAGTACGCCGAGGATGACACGCCCGCCACCTTGCACAAGGTCCGCACCGCGAAGTCCGCCGATTCGGACTCGACGAAACGGTAGATCCGCAGCCGCTCAGGGCCAGGCGAGCGAAACCCGGCCAGCCGGCGGGCGATCTCGGCCTCGGCCTCGAGCCGAGCTACCCGCCGGGCCAGCTCGCGTACCTTCTCGTCCTCGCCCGAACTCACTTACCTTCCTCCTTCACCCAATACCGAGTGAACCGCTTCAAGATCTCGATCTCCTCTTCCAGTTCGCGGATCCGCTTGCGCAGTCGGGCCTCTTCTTTAGCCGACTCCACCTGCTCAGCCGGTGCACCCTTCTCCCACTCGCGCACCCACGTCCCCAACGAGGTATCCGAGACACCCAGCTCCCGAGCCACCTCCTTGATCGGCCGACCTGATGACCGAAACAAAGCCACCGCATCCCGCTTGAACTCATCGGTATACCGGCGAGTCGTCGAACCCTTTCCCATACCAACATCCTCCTCCAGACAAGCTGGTCCGAGGTGTCCGGCCTACCGGGGGAGGTTCAAAGGTCGCCTGGGCGGCACGCAGCCGCATCCCGGCCTTCATCGAGCTCGGCCGCAAGATCCGTCGGAACCTCGCCGCAATCGAGACCGCTATGCCCAACAACTTGTCGAGCGCGCTGATCGACACCACGAAACAGCGCACGCTGGCGCGATGCCTCGTCGCCAAACAACGCCGACAACCTCGCCAGCTTGGCCTGGTCCATGTCGAAGGCCGTCCGCTCGAGCGCTACAGACCCACGCAGCGAATAGCCGGTAGAACCGAGACCCCGCTTTGACACCCCGATGAGCGCTGCGGTCAGGCCGGAATCGACGAACTCCTCCAGATCAGCGACTAACGCCACAAAGTCGACTCCGTCGTCCCCGAGAAGCGCACTCCTCGCGTCGGTGAAATACAACTGCGATTGGCGGCCGGTCGCTTCCTCGATCACTTCTTCAATGAAATGCGTCACCTGGCTTACTTCGCCAGCGTCCAACTAGTGTCCTGAGTCGCCAATTCACAAGAAATGTTGTCTGAAGGGGAATTTCGTACTTGGGGGGCGCGTTCTGGCATGTGACCATGTAGGTGCACATGCCGAGACTCGGACGCCCGAAGCAGCCGCTGGTACTCACCGACGACGAGCGAGAGACGCTCGAACGTTGGGCGCGCCGACCGAAGAGTCCCCAATCCCTGGCGCTGCGATCGAAGATCGTGCTGGCTTGTGCCGAGGGGCCGACCAATCGTGAGGTGGCCGCACGTCTGGGTGTGGCCGAGGCCACCGTCGGCAAATGGCGGAGCCGGTTCGTGACCAAGCGGCTCGACGGGCTGGTCGACGAGCCCCGACCGGGTTCTCCTCGCACCGTCACCGATGATGCGGTGGAGGCCGTCATCGTCAAGACGCTGCAGGAGAAGCCCGAGGACGCCACCCACTGGTCGACGCGGTCGATGGCCAAGACAACCGGCATGTCCCAGTCGGCGATCAGCCGCATCTGGCGGGCCTTCGGCCTGAAGCCCCATCTGGTCGACACATTCAAGCTGTCATCGGACCCGCTCTTCGTCGACAAGGTGCGCGACATCGTCGGGCTCTACATGTGCCCGCCGGACCATGCCGTTGTCCTCTGTGTCGATGAGAAGACACAGGTGCAGGCGCTCGATCGCACCCAGCCGATCTTCCCGCTCCTGCCCGGGGTGCCCGAACGTCGGAGCCACGACTACAAGCGCAACGGGACCATCGACCTCTATGCCGCCCTCAACCTGGCCACCGGGGAGGTCACCCACCAGCTGACTGCCCAACATCGGGCCATCGAGTTCAAGAAGTTCCTGGTCCTGATCGACAAGTCGGTCCCCACCGAACTCGACGTGCACATCGTGATCGACAACCACTCGACCCACAAGACCCCGGCCATCAAGAAGTGGTTGCTCGCGCACCCCCGGTTCCACCTGCATTTCACTCCGACATCCAGCTCCTGGCTGAACCTGGTGGAGCGATGGTTCGCCGAGATCACCGAGAAGGCGATCCGACGGGGCACCCACCGAAGCGTCAAGGAACTCGCCGACTCCATCACGCACTGGGTCGGAACCTGGAACGAGAACCCCCGTCCCTACGTGTGGCACAAGACGGCCGACGAGATCCTCGAATCCCTCAGCGGATATCTAACGCGAATCTCTGACTCAGGACACTAGTCGACCTTGTTGACCACGTAGAAGGTGCGAGCCTTTCGTGCCCGAAGCCTAGCGAGCATGTCAAGCTCCGCCGCCGAGAGTGGACTTCCAGCGCCCAAGACCACGATGGCACCGTCGGCGTCGAGCAGCGCCGCCTGCGCCGCTGCGGTGTTGTGCTCGCGCACGGACCCGATGCCCGGGGGTGTCGACCAGCACGACGTTGCCCCGCAAAAGCTGCCACCTGCCTCTCAGGATCACACGAGCGACGCTTTTGGAGTTGTCGAGGTTGAGCTCCTCGGTCACGTATTCAGGCAGCTGCGACAGTTGGACAGCTTCGCTTGTCGCGTCGAGGTGCACCACGCTGACAGAAGGATTCGGGTGCGGCGCTGTAGGAGTGACTACGCGGCAAGGGGGATGATGCCGTCTGCGTAGCGGGATTCGTGGACTCGTTGCCGCTCGCGGTCGAGATGGAAGGTCCAGTACTCGTCGAAGTCGCCGTTGGAGCGCACGGCGCGTAGCTTGAGGACCGCCTCGGCGCCGGCGACTGACCAACGGGCGCCAGTGATATCCATGCGATCTGCAACAAGATATCGGCACGTTCCCTCGATGATCCCCGTCGCCACCGGCCACCCGGCCGCCAATGCCGTCGGGTAGTCGAGGTAGGGGGCCTTGTTGGTCAGGTACGTGGCACACGCGTCGGCGTTCTTGCGCTTTGCCTTGGCGAGGTGGGCGGTGCTGGCTCGCCGTCGGATCCCTGCGGCGACGTCACGGGCGTTGCCTTCGAGCACGGCGAGCGTCTTGGCACGGACCCACTCCTCAGCGGCCTGGTCGCCTTGGGCGAAGAAGCACCACGCGGCCGACCAGATGTACTCCATGACGTGGATCAGGTCAACGAGGACGGTGACCTTCAGCTCCCGGTTCTCAGCTTCTGCGTTGATCCGGTCGATCTGGTGGTTGTTGCCGTCCACGAGCGCGACCCAGCACCGCTTGTGTCGTGGGTCACGTCGCTCTGCCTCGTCAAAGACACGGGTGACCACCTCTGCTGCGTCGTCGGCCACGCTGGCGGTCACCCACTTGCCGGTGGCCTTTGGTGCTGGTGGCGCTGAGGCGCCGGCGCCGTGCTTGGAGGCGAGCACGTCAGCGGCGCTGCGGGGGACGGGGCAGAGGTCGTAGACCGCGCCCACCTCGGCCATCCGTTTGCGGTAGCGCTTCTCGCCCTTGGACAGGCGGGTCTCGAGCTTGGGGATCGCAGCGGAGGCGGCCCTGGCGGTCGCTTCGCGCAGCGCGTCGGGCCTCATGACGATCCCCTTGCCGTCGACAGAGACCACCATCACGTCGCTGCTCGTGTCGGACTCGGGGGCTCTTTCGGCGTAGAAGTCCTCGACGTCGGTCGCGGCCGCGGCGGTGAGGGACTCCACCTGGCGCTTGGCGACCGCTACCCCAGTCGATCGCTCGATGGCTTCGCTCGCCTCGTCGAAGGAGCCTCGGGTCGACTCGATCGCGGCCAGTCGGCGTAGGCCGTGGGAGTGCAGCTCGGTCGGCAGGTTCAACGTGGCGTCCGCGGGGTGCAGATTGGAGACTCCGAGGTGACGGTAGGCGAGGCGGCTAACGTTCACGGTGCCCACGACCGTCGACAGGCAGCGACCATGGGCGGGCTCCACGTTCGCGTGCACGATCCCCTCTGCGTCGACGACCCGGACGCGCTCCTCGCGAAGGGAGCGCAGGTCCAGGTGGTCCTGGAGCATGAGGCGCTGTACCTCCCGGCCGCGTCGCTCCACCTGGTCCTCGAGCTCGGCGTGGGTGAGAGCTGCCGACTCGGTCCCTTCGAGCCAACAGAGCATCCCCTCGAAGCTGGCGCGGGCCTTGGCGAAGGTGTCGGTCTCCTCCTGGGCGTTCACCATCGCATCTCCTTCCAACCAGCCACGGCACCGTGCCGGGTGCCCTCCAGCGTCGCCGCTGTAAGATCACGGCTGGGGGATGGTCGAAGGTGGGAAGGAGAGCGATGCCCGACAAAGAGGCCCACATGCCATGGGAGGCGACCCGCCGAGCGCTCGCGGGCGAGCTGGCCGCCATCGACGGGGTGCTGCCGGGCAGTGTGGTCCTGCGTCAGATGCGCTGCGGAAAGCCGGGCTGCGCCTGCAAGCACGACCCGCCGACCTTGCATGGCCCCTACACCCAATGGACCCGCACCGTCGACGGCAAGACCGTCACCCGCTACCTCACCCAGGACCAGCTCACCCGCTACCAGGGATGGTTCGACAACGCTCGACGTCTCAAGGAGATCGTCGCCAAGCTGGAGATCGTCTCCCTGCACGCGGTCGAGCAGTCCGAGGCCGCCCGCTCCCGAGCCGGTGACCCTGAAAAGCCGAGCGGCTCGAGGCGCCGTCCGCCCCGCCAACGACCCGCATAGCGCCGCCCTTAGCCGGATGCAGCCCTCCACAGAGGAAAACGGCAGCCACACAACTCAGGGCAATAGCCCAACTCCCTGTTCACAGGCCCAAACAGCCTCACTCCTACAGCGCCTCACCCGAAGGATTCCCTGGCACCAGCTCCGTGGCGACTTGTGCCGCCCGGTGGCCCTCACTGCGCTCCGCCGCCGTGCGCGCCGCAATATCCGCCAACCCCACTAACTCGCTGAGTCCGTCCCCGCGCCTTTTAACGTTCGCGTCCGCTTTTGCAAACGAACCTTGACCGACAGGACCGCAAGTGCTGCTTGGGAACACATCGCCTCCTCTCAGGGCTATCTGTAGTTTAAGCTAAACTGCGGATCCCTGATTTCCCGTCACGTCACTACCTGGGTGTCGGCCAGGGCATCACGTGAACCTACCGGCAGAGAACGGAGACAGTGAGATCTCCGGCACGCTCCCGGTTGCCTGCGCCGCTAGGAGGTATCCGGTGGCTGGAGCAAGGCCAATCCCCGCCCCCTCGTGGCCCGTGGCATGGAACAATCCGGCCAGGCGAGGATCCTCCCCAATCGCTGGCAAATGGTCCGGACAGTAAGGCCGGAACCCGCAGTAGTAGCGGATGGCCCGTACCTCGGCGAGCATGGGGAAGAGCCGCAGGGCCCCACGACACAAGATGGACACGACGTCTAGACCCCCGCGGCGGTCGAAACCCACCCGCTCGCGGCTGGCGCCAATCAGGACTGTGCCGCTTGCCGTGCCTTCGATAACTGTCGACGTCTGCAGGGCGGCATCCCCGCTCTCCACATTAGCCACGTAATCTGTCCCGTACACCTTGTGGCGGATAACTCGCGGTAGCGCTTCGGTGACCACTATGAAACCCCGTCGAGGCTCGATGGGAAGGTGCAGCCCAGCCAACGCCGCTATGTCGCCGCTGGCCGTGCCTGCAGCGTTAACGACGATCTTAGTGCTAAGCCGCCGATGTGAGGTGTCCACACCTGTAATCCGGCCGTTCGAGACCACCAGGCCAGTGACGTGGTGTCGCAGCAAGAGCAAAGCTCCCCCACGTGTTGCAGACCGCAGAAGAAGCGCAGCTGCGCGCATCGGCTGCACTTGAAGGTCTCCTGGGTAAAACACGCCTCCCGGAAGGTCAGGCGCCAGATTAGGTTCGTAATCATGAATTTCATCTGAGGAAACCTCCTGGGAGTGAACGCCCCCCTCACCTTGCTCAGAGGCAAGGTAGCGGAGCTGCTGGAGGTCTTCAACGTCGTACGCAACGACGAGACCGCCCTTGGCGTCGAGTTCAGACTCGCTACGGATGTCCTCAGGCAACTCGCGCCACAAGCGATTCGACAGGAGCGCCAGATCGAGTTCAGGACCAGGCCGCTTGTCAGATATGAGGATGTTGCCTTCTCCTTCTGCAGTCGTTCCAGCAACGATTCCGTTCCGTTCGACTACAGCAACAGACAGACCAGCCTGGACGAGATAATAGGCGCATGCCGCTCCAACGATTCCGGCGCCGATGATCACCGCATCAAAGCTGGTCCCGCCTGGCACTTAGGCGCCCCCCCACAGGTCCCCGACGGTATATCCCATTGGGAAAGGATCGTCTTCCGCGAGGACATAATCAGCGATGTTGGTGATCCATGCTCTACCCGAAATTATCGGAACTACCCCGGAAATACCACCGATATCGGTCTCCTCGACGAGCCGACCGGTGAAGACCGTACCGAGGATCCCTTCGTGGTGGAAATCCTCGCCAAGGGCTAGCTGACCTTTGGCGTACAGGGACGCCATACGAGCCGACGTTCCCGTCCCGCACGGGGACCGGTCGAGAGCTCCGGAGAACGACTCTGGCCTGTCCCATCTAGGGAAGCCCGTAGACACGACGACGGCGTTCCGACCAGTTGCGCCTTGCCCGACGGGTGGACCGGTGAGCTCAGCGATCGTTATGCCAGGGCATGGACGAATGGTGGGGTGTTCCATCAGCCCTAACTGCTCCTGAGCTGCTAATTTCAATCGCTCACCTGCCTCTGCTATCAGGCGACCTTGTTCTGGGAGAAGACAGACGCCAAATGCTGCCGCCTCGGCGATCACGTAGAACATCCCACCCCAGGCTACGTCAACTTTCACAACGCCAACCCCCGGAACCTCGATTTCAGCCTCGAGAAGCGCCGCAAAGGCCGGCACGTTGCGGAATGTAACCAACCCAACCCGCCCCGAGTGTACTTCCGCTTGCACCGTAACAAGTCCCGCTGGCGTATCGAGACGAAGAATGGTCACCGGTTCTTGGACGGCAACCATCCCCATCTCGATCAGTACCGTGGCGACACATATAATGTTCGAACCCGACATAGCAGGATACTCGACATGCTCCATAATGATCACGCCAGCATCAGCATCAGGCCGGGTCGGAGGGATTACCAGATTGCAGTTGGACGCCGGGTACCCGCGAGGCTCCCGAAGCATCAACAGACGCAGCCAATCTCCTTCCCGTTGAAGCCATGCAACTTTGTCGCCTATCGTGGCGCCCGGCACGTCAAGCATTCCGCCGACAATGACCCGTCCCGGCTCACCACCAGCATGAGCGTCGATTGCGTGGATCACTCGTTTTGCGTGCATTTCTACACCTCCACACCTAAGATTACTGATCCAGCCACCGCGCGTCTGTCGCACCAGCTGATCATGATTTCCTCGACATGTAGAAGCCAGGGGTCATAAGCTAGTTTACATGACGATTTGTTTCGTGTCGGCTTGCGCTCAAGTCGATCTGGTGCCAGATCCATATTCTCATCTGGGGACAGATTCACATCTAATGATCACGAGGACGGCATGAGGACCGACACCGATGCAACGATCGAGGTCGTCGAAGTCTACGGATACGACCTGAGCTATCGCTACGGCCATTACACGATGTCGGGGGATCGAATCGTCGAGTCCTTGCCGAGCACTATCGTGCGCATAGTCACCGCTTCTGGAGCTGAGGGCTTCGGCGAAGTCTGTCCACTTGGCCCGACCTATCTTCCCGGGTTTGCCGCGGGAGCGCGGACAGCCATAGCCGAAATTGCCAGGTCTTTGTTAGGGGTGACAGTGACCAACCCCGCCGCCGTAGCATCAGCCATGCATCAGGCGATCACCGGGCATGCGTACGCCAAGTCAGGGATCGACGTCGCTTGCTGGGATGCCTTCGGCACTCTTGTTGGCCTACCTGTTGCTACGTTGCTTGGCGGTGTAGCAAGCCCGAGCTACGGTCTCTACGTCGCTATACCCCTGGGCGAACCCCAAGAAATGGTCGACCACGTAAAGCTGGCTTTGGATGGTGGCATCCACCGATTCCAGCTGAAAGTAGGCGGATCGGTCGTACACGATATTCGCAGAGTTCAGGCTGTTCTAGCTTCACTCGGACCTGACGACACAGTCATAGCTGATGCCAATGGCGGGTGGGGTCAACTCGATGCGCGACGAGCGATGGAGGCGCTCGATCCTGACTATCGGCTATTTATTGAACAGCCCTGTGCGACCATCGAAGCGTGTGCAGCACTGGCGACTGGACGGCGCCATCCGCTAATACTCGACGAAGTGATCGTCGACATCCCTTCCTTACTCCGGACCCACCAACTTGGCGCCCTCGACGGAGTCAACCTGAAGATCGGGAGAGTCGGCGGCCTCACCCCGGCACGCCAGTTACGAGACACTGCTATCGCTCTAGGTTTGTCGCTGACAATCGAAGACACCTGGGGTGGCGACGTGACGACGGCTGCCGTGAGTCATCTGGCCGGCAGCACTCCACCTGCGAATCTTCTGAACGTGTCCTTCATGAACGATTGGACTAACGAACACATAGCCGGATACCAACCACGGTCACAAGGTGGTATCGGCACCGTACCGAGCGGCCCAGGCCTTGGAATTTCTGTCGACCGTGCTGCCCTTGGATCACCGGTATGGCAGTCCTCTCGCCCCTAAAGCAAGAACTTCTAGTAATCGTCGAAGCCCCGCCGACAATCGCCGCAGCTCTGACTTACCCTCCCGCAGCGACTTCGTTCTCTCCACCTACGGACCCCAAATAGGCCTCAGTAACGCGGTCATCGTCAATAAGGCTGCTGGCTTGGCCTGCCAGCGCTACCGAGCCTTGCGCAAGGACGTAGCCGCGAGCTGCGACTTCCAAGGCAAGTGTCACGTTCTGTTCGACCAGTAACACCGGCGTACCGCCGTCAACTATTGACCTAAGCTGGTCATAGACGATATCAACCATCTGCGGTGCCAAGCCTAGGGAGGGTTCATCCACCATCAATAGTCGCGGTCTCGACAACACGCCGCGCGCTAAGGCGAGAATCTGCTGTTCACCTCCCGATAACATACCAGCAAGCTTCGAAAGGTGAGGGCGCAACAATGGAAAGACGTCGATGATCTCGTCGACCTTCGCCGAGCGCCCCCGCATTCGCTCCCGTCGACTGTAGGTTCCAAGGGTAAGGTTTTCGCGCACCGAAAGGGTACTGAGCACATGGCGACCCTCCGGCACCTGTACGACTCCTAGCTCAACCCTTTGATGAGGGTGCATAGACCCTATTTCGGTTCCAAAACACTCTATGCGCCCACTACGGGGCTTTATGAGCCCTGAGATCGTGTTCAGCACCGTACTTTTTCCTGCACCGTTCGCCCCAAGAAGCGCCACGATCTCATTGGTACGAACCTCAATGCTTACCCGTTCGACGCCTCTCACCGGCCCATAAAAGACGGTCAAGTCCTCCACTCTGAGAGCTGGGTCGACCATCACCTTCTCCGCCCTATATATGCAGCTACAACGGCGTCGTCTTCCCGAATCATCGAGGGAGGTCCTGAAGCAATCACTTGGCCGCGGTCAAGGACAGTAACCTGCGAAGCTAGGCTCATGACCATCTCGACGTCATGTTCGATCATAACGACGCTAATACCCCGCTCCGCTACACGCTTGATTAATCCTGACAGGTCGGATCTCTCCATCGAACTCACACCAGCAGCCGGCTCGTCGAGCAGAAGCAACGTCGGTTCACCAATCAGCGCCCGTGCCACCTCGATACGTTTACGAACACCGTAGGCAAGCTCACCGGCCCTAATATCGCGGTATTCGCCAAGCCCCACGAACTCTAGCCATCGCTCGGCCTCACCAACGAGGCGGCGCTCGCTACGCCGAAACTCTCGACTACCCATCAAAGCGGCGAGGACGTTCGACCTCGCTCTTAGGTGGGCTCCTGCCAAGACATTATCGAGCGCACTTAGTCGCGGAAACAGCCGGATGTTCTGAAACGTACGGCGCACGCCTAAGCTAGCAACGTCAGGAGGAGACATCCCAGTCACATCCTTGCCAGCGTAGCTCACCGCACCGCCTGTCGGCTTGTAGTATCCAGTCAGGCAATTGAACAATGACGTCTTACCCGCCCCGTTTGGACCAATCACCGCCACGAGCTGGCCCTCCTCAACCGACAGCGACACATCCGTTAGAGCACTTAGGCCGCCAAATCGTAAGCTCAAGTTATTGACCTCAAGCTGAGCACCCGCAACTCGTGCTGTCATCACCTGACCGGTCACGATGAACCAGTGCCGTCTTCGAGTGTCTGCTGAGTGCGATCTGCTGGTCGAACTCCTATTGCCGTGGCGGGAGAATCCCGATCGGACCCAGTGACACTAGCAGCGTCCACCTGAAGGTGGCGACTGTTTCGACGCACGAGATCGCGGAGGCCGAACCCTCCTTCAGGCCACAACCCTTGGGGGCGGACGATCATCATAATAATCAGAACAACCCCGAACACGAGCAGTCGCGCCTGGGAGAAACTACGCAGAAATTCCGGGACTAGCTCAACCACAGCTCCACCGAGAAGAGCTCCCCAGACACTCCCCAAGCCGCCGATAGCAACTGCCATGAGAATCAGCAGTGATTCGTTGAATGAAAAGCTCTGCGGCGCAATAGCCGTTAATGTAGGAGCATAAATAGACCCGGTTAGCGCTCCGATAATAGCACCGGCCATATAAGCGTACAGCTTGTAACGCTGAGTCTTGATGCCCATAGCTTGCGCTGCGTCTTCATCTTCCCTAATGCAAAGCCACGCACGACCGAGCCGACTCCTTCTCAGTCGAAGAGCTGCGACCACGAAGATGACGACCATTACGAGGAATACCCAGTAATAACCGGTGTTGGTTGTGACCTGAAGTCCGCCTATCGCAAGCGGGGGTATCCCGAACACTCCGGTAGGACCCCCCGTAAAGTTCAAGTTGTTCGCTACCGTCTCGATTATCTCACCGAATCCTAAAGTGACAATCGCCAGATAATCACTTCGCAGCCTCAACGTCGGGAGCCCGACTATGACCGCACCTACCAAGGAGAGCGTTACCCCTACGGGTAATGTAGCAAGTATCGTCCAATGCGCTTTCGTAGCTAGCAACCCGGTTGAGTACGCGCCTATTGCAAAAAAGGCAGCGAAACCTAAATCCAGAAGGCCTGCGTAACCGGCGACAATGTTCAGCCCGAGTGCGAGGCACATAAATACTTCAGCCTGGGTTCCAATCGAGAGAAGATACTGCGACGCTCCGAGGTCAGGTGCTGCGGCAGCTAGAACGATCACTGCGATGAATCCACCAGCACGCGAGAAAGACCTTTTAGTCCGACCAGGGAAGCCAGGTGGCAGTGCTTCAGCAGGCTTGGCGACGTCTAGGCCATCGATACCGGCCACGCTGTTCACATCCGCTGCCCAACTCGCTCACCGAGGAGGCCAGTTGGTTTCAACCAAAGCATCAGCACCAGCGCTCCGAATGAGAATACCAAAGCCCACTGCGATCCGACGAGGCCAGTACCGACATTCTGGAGTATTCCTAGGACAAAGCCGCCGAGCACGGCACCAAGAATATTTCCAATACCGCCGAGTACGGCAGCGGTAAAGGCTTCCAACCCAATCGTGAATCCCATCAGATAATTAATCTGGCCGTAGTAAAGCCCCCCAAGCAACGCTGCGGCGCCGGCCAGTGCTCCACCCATGAAAAACACCGCTGATATGACTCGGTCGACGTTGACACCCAGAAGCGCAGCAGCCACCCGATCCTCGGCAACAGCCCTCATAGCTTTACCGAGCATCGTACGATGCACTATCAGATAGACAATTGCTGTCAGGGCAAATGTGACGATCACTATCGCCAACTGCAGCCATGAGTAGTGGGAGCCGTCGACATTGAAGCCCGTCGACGGAAACGAGACTGAGTATGCACGGTACTGAGGTCCCCATGCAGGAATGTTCAGGACCGAGTTCTCTAATACTTCTGAGACGCCCAGTGCTGCGATCATCAAGCTTAGCATCGGCCGTCCGCGCATACGTCGGTAAACGATCTGCTCCGAGGCGACACTGAGAAGACCTCCAGCGAACATCGTCACCAGCCCGACCCACAGTATTGTAAGCCACCCTGTCTGGTGTCCGACTACTACAACTGCAAAAATGGAATAACTGACATAGGAGGCCACCATATAAAAGTCACCATGGGCGAAGTTGATCAGCTTCAGAACCCCGTAGACCATACTGTAGCCGAGAGCGATTAATCCAAAGAAGGCTCCTAAGAAGATCCCGGCTCCGATGTCGGGTATCAGATTCACGGTTGCACTGGCGCCAGCGCGAAGTTCCCGTCCACTACTTTAAGTACCACAAAGCTAGCGCCTTGTCTAGCGCCATCTGAGGCGAATGATATCGATCCAGTAAGTCCGGTGGTGTTGATCGAGTGTAACGCACTAATTACCTTCGCCGGGTTTAGGCTATTCGCTTGTTTTATGGCAGCTGCCAGAGTATTCATTCCGTCGTAGCCATATGCAGAGTAAGGTCCTGGTGTGCTACCAAACGTTGACTTATACTGATTAGTGAACGCCGTGGCTGCAGACCCTTGTAGGAATTGAGTAGTCCTGGCGATTGTAAAGTAGGTACCGTTCGCAGCTGTGCCTGCAGTGGTTATAAATGCCGGGTCCACACTACCGTCTGCGCCGACGAGCGGTATCGTGACCTGTGCGGCGCGCATCTGCTTCACAATCAGCCCCCACTCAGCGTAATAGCCTGCGAAGTATACGGCTGTTGCACCATTCGACTTGATCGTATTGATAAGGGCTGAGAAGTCAGTCTGGGTCGCAGGTACGGCTTGGATGGATGCAGTAGGTACTCCGAGAGTTTTCAGGTTCGATTGAACTAAGTCGGCAACGTTGACCCCGAAAGCTGACTGGTCGTCTACGACTTGCACCTTCTTAGAGTGCAGTACGTTCGCAAAGAATTTAGCTGCCTCCTGAGCCTGAAGTGAGCTGGTGGGATCCATGAGAAACACTGACTTGTCGCCACCTTGGACAAGTGCGGAAGAGTTGGGAGCCGCAAGGATGTTCGGTATCCCCGCCCGAGAGTAGATGGGTTCGGCCGGGAGCGACGCCCCCGAACAATAACCGCCTACTACGGCCTTGACCCCTAGGGATACCAGCTTGTTAGCTGCCGCTACCGAAGTCTGGGCGGTGCAAGCGTCGTCTTGTTCGTTGAGTACGATCTTGTGGCCAAGGACGCCACCGTTGGCGTTGATCTGGTCGGCAGCCAACTTCTCGGCGTCGAAAATCTCGGTGCCGGCTTGAGCGTTCGGGCCCGTTTCAGCAATCGGTACGCCGACCAAGTAGGTACCACCAGAGTTGGCACTCGACGCAGCCGTCGTGCCCGATGACCCGCTCGACGGGACGGTGGTGCTTGACGAAGTGCTGCTCGCTGAGCCACAGGCAGCTACGAGTAGCGATGCAGTGGCAGCAACGCTAGCCGCCGCCAACTTACGCGTCCTGCTTCGTACAGCGACATTGATGGATGGATTCCGCATTCCCTATTTCCCTCCCAGGCTTGGTTCGCTTCAAGCTACCTCGCCTTGTCGGAGATCTCTATCGACATATGTTACAATAGTTGTGTTTTAGGCTGTTGAAGTGTCGAACATAGTGCTTCAGGAAATTGAGGACGGGTGGCTGACGAGCTGCAGCGGGCGGTAGACATGGTGGCACGGCTATCGGGAGCTCCAACCCTGCTCGAGGACCGATCCCAGCGAATGGTCACGTTCTGCGCCCAGAATGGCGAAATCGACGAGGTTAGGCGTGCGTCGATTCTGCGCCGACGAGCTTCACCCGACATCGTCGAGTGGTACGCCCAGTTTGGGATCCACTCCGCAGTCGAACCTCTGCGTGTGCCTGCGTGCCCTGAGAAGGGCCATCTCGGCCGGCTTTGTATACCGGTTCGCTACCAAGAGCGACTGCTGGGATTCCTCTGGCTGATCGACCACGAGAACCGCCTTAGCGACAGCGAGGTGCTCGACGTAGCAGCGGCGTCCGCTCCGATCGGGCTGATCATGTATAGAGCAGAGCTCGAAGCCCGGATGGAGGCCGACGTCGTCAACCATCTCCTGTCTCCCTCTCAGGAACTACGCCACCTCGCCGTGCAAGATATAGCCGATGGCGAGCTGCTGAAGGGCAGTGCATATGTCGTAGGAGTAGTGCAGCCGGTCAATCCCGGTGTCGAATCGGCCGGTATCCTCGCCGACGCGCTATGGGAACTGGGGCTGGCCCAGCCGAGCCGGAGCTTGCTCCGCGTCGCCCGGCGCGATCACGCTGCGATCGTCGTGAGCCTTGCGGATACCAGCACACACTCACGAAAGCATGCACGCGAGGTGATCGCCACTGCGCGACGGATAGTTGCCAGTCAGCTAACCGGCGACGGCAGCATTCGAACTGTGGCGGCACTTGGAACCGTCCAAGGAGAGCTCGTCGACGTCGCAACTTCCTACCATCAGGCTCGTCTAGCAGCGGGCGTGAGCGGCGCTATCTCGTCGATGGGTGACATAACCGACTGGGAGACTCTGGGGGTGTTCCGAGCTTTCGCGCTTTTGCCGAGTTCGGTGGTCAACTCGTTGGTGGTAGATCCACGGCTGCGAGCTATAATCGACGACGGAGACGTCGAAGTCCTCCAGACCTTGGAGACTTATCTTGACAACGCTGGGAGCGTGAAGCGGACGGCTGATTCTCTGTTCATTCATCGGGCGACTCTTTACTACCGGCTTGGTAAAGCAGAGAAACTTGCTGGCATGAATCTGCAAGACGGCGAGACCCGCCTGGCGTTGCATCTTGGATTCAAGCTTCTGAGGCTCATCGGCTCGCACCCACTGGCCGCAGGTCAGCACCCCTCCCCCTTCGCCGAGCTAGCGGCTGTTGCCTCGGAGATCGCTCCCCTTGGTCATCCCGGATCCAGTGTGGCTACGATAGACGGCACAGCGATAGACCAGCCTGCGTAGGCCACCTTATCCACTGCTGTTCTCAGACCCTGATATTGCAGCCGGGTAGGTCGTGACGGTCTGAAAGAGGCGACAGGGCCCCCTCCGCCTGCGAGAATGCGAGTCAGTGAAAGCCGCATGACCGCAAGGAAGGAGCACCTGTCGGGTGAATGCTAGCGCGCTGGTCAACGAGGTGGCGGGCCGGGCGGCCCGCTCGGTGGCGCACCCGGTGGCCGAGGCGTCGGAGGACTCGGTGACCGCGGTGGCGGGCGTAGCGCTTTGGGATGAGCTGTTGGACCGGCTCGGTCTGGTGGGCGAGGCGGATCGTCGCGATCTGCGCCCGATCGGTCCGGGTGGCTACAGCGGCGGGGTGTGCTACCGGGCAGTGGTCGAGACTCAGTTGGCGGGCGGCGACTTCTTGTCGGATCGCTGGTTGCTCGCCGATGAGGCCACCGCGGTGTTGCACGGCGGACATGTCTTGCCTTCGCATTCGGCCCTGTACCATTTCGTGGCGGGCGCCGATCTCGGTCGGGTGCAGCGGGCAGCGGCTGTGAACTGAGCAATGCTGCGCCGGGCGTGGGCGATGGGAGCCGCTCCGGCTCCGGGGATATTGACGGTCGATCCTGACGCCACGTGGATCGACCGTCGGGACCGCCTGCCTGTTCAGCCTCCGGATCATCCACCCATCGCTGCGGGCGTTCCGCACCACCCGGTTCGTCGGCTACGGGCAGCGGTTCCTCACCGCGCAGCACGCCCCGGCGCTCGACGAGTTCTGGAGGCGGGTGCAGGCGAGCCGGGTCCACCCGCTGCACCACGTGGCTGGGCTCTTCGACGTCGCTGCAGCGCTCACCACCGAGGGCATCGCCTTCGCCGGCATCACACCCAAGGCGTTCTTGCACTACGCCTGGGAGTCTCGCGACCACGGGCTGTGCTTCAAGGGTCGGGGCGAGCAGGCCTGGGGCCTGTTCCCGAAGCAGTTGGCCTGGCAGGTGCTGCATGCCATGGGCCAGTTCCCAGCCGGCACGCCGGCGACGCTGCGGGCGGCGCTGCTCAGCGGCCAGCGCACGCTCGAGGAGCTGGTCGACCGCTATCAGGTCCGCCACCGAGGCGTCCGAGCGCTCCTCCTGGCCTACCTGGAGCGGCGCAGCGCCGAACTGGACTACAGCACGCTCGACCAGCTGTCCCGCTCCCTTGTCGGGCTGTTCTGGGCCAAGGTCGAGGATCTCGCTCCGGGACAGGCCGATCTTCGTCTTGACGCCGAGTTCTATGGGCGCTGGCGGGAGACGCTTGACACCCGCCGGGACGGCGGCCGCCGCCATTAGGTCGAGCGCGTTCTGCGCTCGCTGCGCGCCTTCTACCTCGACCTGCACAGCTGGGCCGTCGACGAGCCAGAACGCTGGGCCCAGTGGGTGGCTCCCTGTCCGGTCCCAGCGAGCGAGTTGCGGGGACTCAACGCCCGGCGGCGGCACACCAAGGAGCGCGTGGATGACCGCGTTCGTCTGCGCCAACCTCTCCTACCCGCGCTGCTGGCTCACCTCGAGGACCGCTACCACCACTTGAGCCAAGTCCTGCAGCACGCCTCGCCCCTGGCCGGCGGGGAGACGTTCTGTCTCGAGGGTCGCGCCTACCAGCGCATCTGGACCGAAGCCGAGGAGCGCCGTCAGCGCCACGGCAGCCACGGCAATGTCAGGGTGCGCGACCTGACGAGCGACGAGAAGCTCAACCTCACCGCCGACGAGGAGGTTGCATTATGGGAATGGGCAACCGTCGAGGTCCTTCGCCACAGCGGCGTGCGCATCGAGGAGCTGTTGGAGCTCACCCATCTCAGCATCCGCCAGTATCAGCGCCCGGGCGGCGAGGTGATCGCCCTTCTCGTCGTCGCCCCGTCCAAGACCGACCGGGAGCGCGTCATCCCGATGTCGGCCGAGCTGTTCGCCGTCATCGCCGCGATCATCCGCCGGCACACCCGGCAGGGCGCCCCCGTCCCGCTCATCTCACGCTACGACCACCACGAGCGCCGCATGAGCGAGCCGATGCCATTCCTGTTCCAACGCCAGCTGGGTCCGCTCCGCCAGGTGATCTCACCGGGCACGGTGCTGAGGATGCTCCGGCGCTGCTGCGCAGAGCTCGCTGAGAGCAACTCGCGCTTCGCCGTGGCCGGTTTTACCCCGCACGATTTCCGCAGGCTGCTCGCCACGGACCTGGTGAACAACGGACTGCCGATCCACATCGGGGCAGCTCTGCTCGGGCATCTCAACCTGCAAACCACCAGTGGATACGTGGCCGTGTTCAACGAGGACGTCGTCCGCCACTACCACCAGTTCCTCAACTCGCGCCGCCGTGACCGGCCCACTGACGAGTACCGGGCGACCACGGAGTCCGAGTGGCACGGGTTCGAGGATCACTTCGACCGCCGCAAGGTCGAGCTGGGCGCCTGCGCCCGCCCCTACGGCACCCCCTGTCAGCATGAGCACGCCTGCCTGCGTTGCCCAATGCTCAACATCAACCCCAAGATGCTGCCTCGTCTCGACGAGATCGAAGACGACCTCCTGGCCCGGCGCGCCCGGGCCGAGCACGAGGGCTGGCTCGGGGAGCTCGAGGGCATCGACCTCACCCTCACCTTCCTCCGCCAGAAGCGCGAGGAGACCCAGCGGCTGGCCCGGATTGCCCCAGTGGATCTCGGGCTGCCGGTCGTGCGCCGCGCCGAGGACTCGCCACCGGCTACGCCGATCTCGCTAGCAGCTGGTCCACGGACTGAACCGGACATTTCCGGCCCAGACGCGCGTGCGGCGTCCTGATCTCGTCGCGACGCCGGCAGGGACAGAAGCTACCCCACCATCGCCCTCCACTGGTGCAGAGAAACTTCGAGCGACGCAAGGTCTCGATCGGCACCTGTGCCCGCGCGTTTGGGACGCCGTGTGCCCACGAGCACGCCTGTGTCCACTGCCCGATGCTTCGACCCGATCCCGGCCAGCGCACCCGCCTGCTCGAGATCGGCGACAACCTGCGAGCCCGGATCGACGAAGCCCGACGCGAAGGCTGGCTCGGTGAGATGAGCGGTCTCGAGATCAGCCTGGCCGCTTCGGCTCGAAAGCTCGCCGAGATGGACGAACTGGCCGCTCACCACAGCACCGTCATCACCCTCGGGCTGTCCGGAAAATCACTGGTCGTGAGTGGGCGCGATGCTCTAGCCCCGGGGACGGGGTTTGCGGGGCGGAGTCCCGTTCGGGGCGTGAGCCCCGATGCTCAGGCTGCTGGTGGAGTCAGGGTGACGTTGTGACCGAGCGCCGAGAGCTGACGGACGAGGTCGCGGGTGCGACGCTCCGTGTTGACGCGGCGTTCGTAGAAGTCGGCGCCGAGGTCGACGAAGCGGGCGTTGGGGTCGGCGAGGAGGTGCCAGACGATGACCAAGACGGAGCGTTCGATGGCGACGAGCGCTTTCTGCTTGCCCCCTCGGCGCACGAGGCGCCGGTAGCGCTCGCCCAAGAAGGTGTCGGTCTTGGCGGCTGCGGTCGCCACCTCGCCGAGGACGCGTTTGAGGTAGGGGTTGCCCTTTCCAACCTTACCCGCGCGGCTCCGCGGCCCGGACTGGATGGTGCGCGGCGCGACCTTGGCCCACGACGCGAGGTGGCCGGGGGTCGGGAACTGGGCCATGTCGAGGCCGATCTCGGCGACGATGACCTGCGCGGCGCGAAGGCCGATGCCGGGGACCTCGTCCAGTCGCTCGAGGACGGGAAGACCGCCTTGGCCGCCGATCTCGCCGGTGGACGGATCGACGGGCGGCCCCGCTGCTGGGATGGCGGCCACGAGCTCATCGATGCGGCCGGTGAGGCGGTCGATGTCGGCTCCGAGAGCGTCGACCTGGCGCAGGAGCATCTTGGCCAGCTCGGCGTGGTGGGCGTCGAAACGACCGGTGAGGGCCTCGATGAGCGCGGCGTTCTTGGCCTTCATGCGTCCTTTGGCCATCTCGGCGAGCACCTTGGGGTCGCGTTCGCCGGCGATGAGCGCCTCGAGCATCGCCCGGCCGGACACCCCGAACATGTCGGTCGCTACGGTGGACAGCTTGATCAAACTTTCATCGCAGCGAAACCCTCGGCCGTTTCCGGCTACACCACCTCGTCGACATTGCTGTGTTGCTTCTGGGCCGGTATTCGCCACCGCCTCTGCGATGTCATCGGCGCGTCCCCGGGTGGATCTTGCGGAACGTCCGGGCGACCGTAGTATCGCCCTCGACCACCCCAAGGGGTGCCTCACACCGCCGATACGCAGTTGCTCGATGTCGAGACAGCTCTCACCGTCGCCGCCCAGGGGGATGAACGACGAGAGGGCGTCTCCAAGGCCCATCCGATCACCTCAATGGGCGGCGTGACGAGACTTGGGATTAGACGATTCGGGAGGCACCTACGAGTCCCCGACAGTCTATGACGAGCCGCTAGAGGCCAGCTAGAAGGCCTCTGGGAATAGCGTTGCGTCTCGGATCGTCTGCGGACTGGAGATCGCCCGCTACTGGTGGGAGCACGCCCCGCCCGGGACGTCGCCCACTCCGGTCAGAGCCCCAGCTCGGCGGCGGTCGCCCCTTCCCTACGGGGGACGCCGAGGGGGTTGGCGTCCCGGAGGGCCGGCGGGAGGAGGGCTTCGGGCACCGACTGGAAGGTGAGGGGCCGCAGAAACCGGTCGATGGCGCTGGTCCCAACCGAGGTGTACATCGGCGAGCTGGTTGCAGGGTAGGGGCCACCGTGGTGCATGGCCCACGTCACGCTGACCCCCGTCGGCCACCCGTTCCACAGGATCCGCCCGGCAACGTCCTGCAGAACCCGCAGCAGTTCGCCTACGCCGGGGTCGGTCTCCTCGGCGTGCACGGTGGCCGTCAGCTGGCCGGCCAATGCCCGGGCCAGGTCGAGCACTTCGCTCCAAGAGGTGTAGGTCACGACGATCGACGTTGGCCCGAAGCACTCCTCGAGCAGTTCGTCGGCGTATCTCACTAGCCCGGCGGCCGAAACCCTCAACAGGGCCGGTGCCGGCGGACCGTCCGGCGCGGCGTCGGCGGGTTCCGAGCCTATGGCCAGCACCTCAACGGCCGGGTGGTTCGCGAGGCGATGCCGGACGCGCCGGTGACCGTGAGCGATGCGGTCGTTAAGCATGGTCGTCCCGGACCGCCCCGCGAGCACGGCTGCCAGGTCCTCGCCCACACCGGCCGACTCGGGCACCACGAGCAGCCCAGGCTTGGTGCAGAACTGGCCGGCGCCGAGCGTGAAGGACTCGACATAGCCAGACAGAATCTGCTCCCGGCGGGCGATGAGGGCGCCCTGGGTGACGAACACCGGGTTTATGCTGCCCATCTCGGCATAAAACGGGATGGGGGTGGGCCGCGATACGGCCAGGTCGAACAGGCTCCGCCCGCCCTGCAGCGAGCCGGTGAACGCGCCGGCAGCGATGCGCGGGTCCTGAACGGCGGCCCGCCCCGCCTCGTCCCCGTAGAACACCACGAAGGTGCCCACGGGGGCTCCAGATCCGGCCAGGGCAGCGGCCACCACGTCGCCGGTACGGGCTGTCAGCTGCAGATGCCCAGGGTGGGCCTTGAGCAGCACAGGACAGCCCGCCGCCAGAGCTGACGCCGTGTCGCCACCGGCGGTGGAGAACGCGAACGGAAAGTTGGAAGCGGCGAATACCACCACCGGCCCGAGCGGCCGGTGGACTCTGCGCAGGTCCGGCCGGGGCCCCGCCGGCCACGCCTGATCGGCCCGATCGACAATGGCATGGAACAGTTCACCGCTAGCGATCTCCCTGGCGAGGAGGCGCAGTTGGAACGTGGTCCGGGCCAGCTCGCCGGTCAGCCGGGCCGCCCCCAAGTGCGACTCCCTGTCGGCCAAGGGCACCAACTCGGCGCTGGAAGCGTCCAGGGCATCGGCGACAGCGCGGAGGGCCTCCGCCCGGGCAGATGGCAGGATGTCACCCCAAGGGCCAGCGGCGGCCGCCGCCTGGGCGAGGAGCCGCTCCAACTCAACCTCATCTGTGTCCTGGGGGGGAATTGTGGTCATCGTAGTCCTCCGAAATTCGAGTGGAAGGGGTGGCGAACGCTACTAACCGGCACCCAGAACCGGCGCAGCAGACGGACTGTCCGGGTCAAATCAGGAAGCCCCCGGTGAAGGGGTCGCCCGGGTCCAGATGGTGCTGCGCAGTAGCAGTGATCCAAGCCCGGCCGGTGATCCGCGGAACGACGGCCGGGCGGCCAGCCACCGTAGTCTCCTCAGCCACCGTAGCGCTAAACCGGGAGCCGATGAACGACTCGTTGACCAGTTCGTCGCCGACGCCGAGCAGCCCCCGGGCATGCAGCTGGGCCAGCCGGGCCGAGGTCCCAGTGCCGCACGGCGACCGGTCGAACCATCCGGGGTGAATCACCATGGCGTGACGCGACAGGTGGGCGTCGGATCCGGGCGCGACCAGCTGCACGTGGTGGCAGCCGCTGATCTCGCTGTTCTCCGGGTGCGACGGCGGCTGCTGCTCGTTGATCGCCGCCATAATGGACAGTCCGGCGGCCATGATCTGGTCCTTCGCTGCCCGGTCGAAGGGGATGCCCAGCTGTTCGAGCTCAGCTATGGCGTAGAAATTGCCACCGAAAGCCATGTCGTAGCCAACGGTTCCGAAGTCAGATACCTCCACCTTTTCGTCGAGGCCAGCGCTGAACGAAGCCACGTTGGTCAACGTGACTGCTACCGCCGCCCCGTCGTCCACCGCAACGTCGGCCAGCACCAGCCCGGCTGGAGTGTCAAGCCGGACGCGGGTGAGCGGCTCGGTCACCTCCACCATGCCGGTCTCCACTAGGACTGTGGCCACCCCCATCGAACCGTGACCGCACATGGGAAGGCACCCCGACACCTCGATGAAGATGACACCCCAGTCGGCGTCGGGCCGGCACGGCGGCTGCAGGATAGCCCCGCTCATGGCGCTGTGGCCCCGCGGCTCGTACATGAGGGTAGTCCGCAGGGTGTCGTAGTCGGCCATGAAGTTGCGGCGCCGCTCGAACATTGTCTCCCCCGGAATCACCCCCACGCCGCCCACAACGACCCGAGTAGGCATGCCTTCGGTGTGGGAGTCGACGACATGGATGACCCGCCGGCTGCGCATCAGGCGTATCCGGCTGAGACGGCCCGCTCTGTGGCCGCTCTCACAGTGGCCTCCTGCGCCTCGGTCAGAGCCACTCGCGGTGGCCGGCACGGCCCGCCGTAACGGCCAACCAGGTCCATGGACAACTTGATCGCCTGCACGAACTCCGTCTTGGAATCCCATCGTAGAAGCGGATGCAGATCCCGATACAGTTTCACGGCCCGGTCCATCTCCCCTGCCATTGACGCCTCATACAGCTCCACGCACGAACGCGGCAATGCATTCGTATAACCCGATACCCAGCCCTTCGCCCCGCCCAGAGCCACCTCCACGACCGTGTCATCCGAACCGATCAACACGTCCAAACCTGGCGCCACCTCTGCGATCTCATAAGCCCGGCGAGGATCACCAGCGAACTCCTTCACGGCCACGATCAACCCCTCTGCGAACAGCCGGGCCAACAACGTCGGCACCAGATCCACCTTGGTGTCGATCGGATTGTTGTAAGCCACGACCGGCAACCCCACCGCCGCCACCTGCCGATAATGCTGTACCACCGAACGCTCATCCGCCCGATACGCATTCGGAGGCAACAACATCACCGCCGCAGCGCCCGCCTCGGCTGCCTGTGCCGCCCACCGGGCCGCCTCCAACGCCCCGTAGGCTGCCACCCCCGGAATCACAGCGAAACCCTTAGGGGCAGCTTCCACTGCCGTGCGCACCACTTGCGCCCGCTCCTTTTCGGTCAGTACTTGGTACTCGCCCAAAGAACCATTCGGGGTCACCCCGTTACAGCCGCTTTCCGCCAACCACTTCACATGCTCGCCGTACCGGTCGAAATCGACTTCCAGGCTAGAATGGAAAGGGCAAGAGTTCGCGACAAGGACACCATGCCAAGGTTTCGTACGCATAGATTTTTTATCTCCTTCCAACAGGTTCGATATTCATCGGGACAAAGTTTCCGCCAGGTCAGCCAGGACCCTTAGAGGGACCGGCTGGGCCAGGGGGCGCCGTGTTGGGACGACCCCGACTTCGCCAAGAAGTGCGCCCACGGCGTGGGCGCACATCCGGCCCTGGCACCAGCCCATGCCAGGGCGGGCCAGCACCTTGATGGAGCGCGTATCGTCGGCACCCAGGTCCTGGGCAGCCCGCAGGTCGGCCAGGGTGACCTCTTCACATCGGCAGACCACCGTCTCGGCGTTCGGCCATCCCGTCCAGCCGGACTGCACACCGTGAACGGCCTGCATGACAGCGGCGAAACGGCGAAGGCCAGCCGCCCGTCGGCGGGCCGACGCATCGGGCAGCGCGACGGGGCGACCCAGCCCCGCAGCCACTGCGGCACCGGCGGCCGCCCCTTCCAGGCCAGCAAGCTCCGCGCCCCCGACGCCGGTGGTCTCCCCAGCGGCGAACAGTCCGGAGACGGCGGTCTGCTGGTCTGTGCCGACGGCCGCAACCAAGGACCCGTCAACGTCACTATGTAGGCTGGCTCCAGCGTCGGCCAGAAGCTCCACCTGGGGCAGAAACCCGTAGCCAGCGGCCAGGACGTCCGCCTCGACCCGGCGTTCCGTGCCTTCCACCACCCGCCAGTCGCGGTCGACCCGGGCCAAGGTCACCTGCTCCAACCGGCCTTGGCCGGCCGCCTCGATAACGGCGTGGCGGCGCAGTAGAGGCACCCGGTACCGTGCCAGGACGGTCAAGTACGATACCGCCTCCGGAAGCTTTCGCCACGAACCGGCCAGGACCCGGGGGCGGCGCAGGTAATCCAGCGGCTCACTGGCTTCGGCTACCGCAACCACCCGGGCGCCGGCACGCACCAACCCGGCGGCGACGGGCAGCAAGAACGGTCCCGTCCCGGCCACCACCACCCGCCGGCCCGGCGCCACGCCACTGCCTTTGAGAAGAGCCTGGGCGGCCCCCGCTGCCATTACCCCCGGAAGCGTCCAACCCGGCACTGGCAGCTGGCGATCGTAGGCGCCGGTAGCGACCAGCACCCTCCGGGCCGTGAGCGACACCCCGACCCGGCTTCGCTCGTCGGCCACGGCGTGCACCAAGAAGGCAGGCGGCGAGGGGCTGGCCAGCTGAAGAGCGAACACGAAGTGACCGGACCGGTAGTCGATGCCGCCAGCCTGCTGATGGCGCCGGAAGCGCTCCTCCAGGGCGGCGAAGCGGGCCCAGTCGTGATGGAACCGGCCGTCGGCAGTGGCCGGTCCCCATCTCCAAAACTGGCCACCAGGGCGACCGCTGAGGTCCAGAACCGCTACCCGGCAGCCGGCGTCGGCAGCCGTCACAGCGGCGGACATCCCCGCTGGGCCCGCCCCTACGACCGCCAGGTCAACTCCGGCGCCGGTCGGCTCAGACGGCGGCGCTGGCAAAGCCCGATCCTTCCTCAGTAATGATCTCGTCGCCGGGGCGGGCGTCGACCAGGCAGGCCCGCACCCCGGGGCTCCCGTTAAGCGTCACTAGGCAGTCGAAGCACACGCCGATGCCGCATGACAGCCCTCGCCACTGACCCAGCCGGCGCGTCCGCCGCCAGCCCTGGTACCCCTCTGCGATGAGTACGGCGGCCACCGTCTGTCCCGCCGGGACCCGAACCGCCACCCCGTCAACGGTCACCTCGAACCCGGACCCGGGCAGTCCCGTAGTGGTCATCACCCGGACCTCCCGTCCGAGAGCTGAGCCATCCCAACTTTCAACGTAGCGCCCGTAGCCTGCACCGCCACCGGATGTCCGGTGGGCTGGGCCAGACCGATCCCGGTCCCCTCATGACCCGAGGCGTGGAACAGGCCGTCCACCCTCGGGTCAGCGTCAATCACCGAGAGATGGTCACGACCATCGGGTCGGAACCGGGCATAACAGCCGATAGCCCCGACCTCGGCGAGCATGGTAGATAAACGCAGCGCCCCGCAGCACACCAACGCGACCACGCCGCTGATATGCCCGGCTACGGTCTCCACTCCGGTCGCCCGGGTATCCGAGCCGGACGCGCAGCGGACCTCGTCGCCGAACCAGGTAATCCCCTGCCGATGCCAGGAGGCCTGGACGAACAGGGCGTTCACCACTGCCCAAGCCGCTATTAACCTAGCCTGGCTGGTCAAGCTGATGGTGGCGACCCACCCCACGACCGCTATTGTCATAACTCTATATACTCACTGACCGCGCAGACAGCATTCGGCCCGACCGGGGCCGGGTGCTTGGCATGTTTCGCGACGATTTCGCCGCTGTGGGCGTGAGAACAGGTACAGGTAGAGGAAACCTGTAGGTTGTGACCAGCGGTCGGGTCGCGCCGAGAGTCCGATAACACCATTGGCCGCAACAGCTCCGCCTCCTCCGCCAGCCGGACAACGCTGTCTTTGCGTTCACGTGAGCACCTCCCGACCAGAGCGTAGTGGTGCGACGCCCGCGCGTTTGTCGAACGTTCCGCCCGGGCTTTAGCGAATGCGTAGAGGACAGCTTCTATAGGGTTTAGCGGGTGGCCAATCTTTTGACGATAACCGCCGACCAGGTCGGCCGAGTCCTGAGCGTGACCGCAGCCGCCGACGCTATCAAGGCGGACATCCGGGCCTTCAACAGCGACACCGACCCGGCGCGCTCCGTCCTGTCGCTGCAGGCAGGTGAGCTCCTAGTCATGCCGTGCGAGCGTCCCGGCCTGGGCGGAGTGAAGCTGGCGACCGTCGCCGAGCCGGCCGCCCCAGCGGCGACCAAGCCAGCTGCCGGCCGGATTGGCGGGCTGTACCTGCTATGGGAGACCGCGACGCTCACCCCGGTCGCTGTGATCGACGGCCCCGCTCTTACAGCGGTGCGCACCGCCGCCCTGTCCTTGGTCGCCACCCGACTATTGGCCGCCCCCGGTGCCCGGCGGGCAGTCGTGTTCGGGACTGGGCCGCAGGGGTGGTGGCACGTGCGGGCAGTAGCGGCCCTGGACGGGATAGAATGGATAGGTGTGGTGGGACGCCGGTCGGGGTCTGCCGAGGCTCTAATAGCCCGGGCTGCGGCCCTTGGACTGCCCGCCGAAGAGGCCCGAGCAGACGCCGTGGCGGACGCCGACATCGTCTGCGCAGCCACCAGCTCGGCCACGCCGCTCTTCGACGGCGGCCAGTTGCGGCCCGAAGCCCACGTCAATGCCGTGGGCTCACACACCCCGGACCGCCGGGAACTCGACGAGCGCACCATATCCCGGGCGACCGTGGTCGCCGTGGATACCCCGGCTGCATGGGCGACCGCCGGCGAGCTGGCAGCCGCGACGGCGCCCCCAGCCGGGCAGGCCCGCCTCACCCTTCGAGAACTGGTCACCCAACCCGGGCCTGCCCGGCTGGCCGAAGGGGTCACCGTCTTCAAGTCGGTAGGCGCCGCCTACGCCGACCTAGCCGTCGCAGCCGCCCTTTACCACCTGGTAGCCCCTACTGCGGAAAGGTAATCCGACAGTGGAGAAGCGGAAAACTAGGTCGACGTCGGGGCTAGCCGGGCTTTCCGCACATAGAAGGGCGAAGGGTGCCCCTTCACGGGTCCGGGAGCAGGGTGAGTCACAAAGTCCAGAGTCAGTTGCCGACTCCCGTGCCTGGTTCGCAGCGTCGTTGCGGTCGGTGTAGGCGGCAGAATGGCCTCGCGTCGACGCCGACGGGTGTTCCCGTGTTGATCGGTGTCGTCGAAGTGCATTTGCGGGCGCGAGGGGACCACCGTGAGGCGTTCCGCCGGATATGTGCTGTTGAACGGGTGGTCAGACGCCGAGGAGCGCTGCGGCCCGCGTCGCGTCCCGGCTCACCCACCGGGTCGACGCCGCGATGTTTGCGGCACCTGCCAAACCCAGCAGGCTGACAGCCAGGTTGCGCAGCGTCGCGAGTGCCCGTGGTCGAGAACCGGGAGCTCGCATCTGGTAGCGGTCCTCGTCGAAGGTCCAGTCCCTCACGTAGTGCACCTTGTTCTCGATCCCCCAGTGCCCCCGGACGTGGGCGCCGAGCTGGCTCGCATCACCCCGGTCCTTCGCCACGCTGGTGACGTAGTAGGAGGTCTCTGCCGACGTCATGACGTCGGCGAGGTCCGCCCGTTCCCGCTAGACGAGGACCACCTGGGACCCATAGGGGAAGTCGATGCTGTCGGGGACATCCGCGACCCGGAGGTAGCGGTGCTCCGTGCGTCCGTGTCCCTTGGATGTCTCCGCGTGCTCAGCGGAGAACTTCTCTTCCGGTATCGCTTTCAGTGCCGCCAAGAGGTTGGGCTGGTTGTCTTTCACCTGGAACAGGTAGTCCGCATGGTGCTCTTCGACGACACAACGTGCGTGGTCACGTTGGGTGTGCATCGCATCCGCGGTGATCAGCGTTGCGGTGAGGTCGCCGAGGGTGGCGAGCAAGGGTCTGAACGCCTTGATCTCGTTTGACTTCTCGTCGACCTCGTTTTGCCCGGCGACGATGCCGGATCCATGGACCATCGCCGAGAACAGGTGGACGCAGCGGCCGTCTTCGCGCAGTGCTCCCCGGAGCGCTTTGCCGTCCAGTGCGAGAGCGACCGTGTTGGCGCTGACGTGACCGGCCCGGACCTGGGCGAACAGCCAGGCGCCTGCCGCTTCGTCGAGCGCTTCGACATCGATCGCACCGAGCGCTCTGCGGAAGGTCTCTGCGTGAGGGGGGATGTAGCGCTTCTTTCCCGGGTGGTACTTGGCACCGAGCCGGGCGAGCGCCTCTTGGGGGCAGTCGGCGGCGTACTCCCCGATCGAGGACACCGAGCGAGCGCCGGCCAGGGTGGCTGCGGTCCCAAGCGCGAGGATCGACGCGAGTTTGTGGCGCACGCCCCGGCGCATCCGGTGCTCAGCGATCCCTTCCATCACTCCCATCAGGCCAAAGTCGCCGGCAAGGTCCAGCGCAGCCAGGTCGATCACAGCTCTCCTCTCGCCGGTGAGCACCGGGTGGTCGAACGGCCCGGACAAGAGCGCTCTCGCGTTTCGCCGCAGCAGGCGGGCGAAGGTCAGCTTCTTTCGCCCGTGATGGTGGTAGCGGCCCGCACTCCTGCCGTAGCCGAGGGTTTCGCCGAGCAGGGTAAACCCCCCGGCCTGCTAACAGGTCCCGACATGGCGAGACGGGTCCACGAAGGTCTCGACCATCACGACCGGGTGGCGCCACCGGGATTCGAAGTCCAACGACAGGCGGGACAGCGTCTTGCTCAACACGTTGGTAGCAAGATTGGGGATCCGGCCTTCAGGCAGGATGCAGTAGCGCTGGTGGTTCGTGACGAACTTCAGGCGGCGGAAGTGCTGGTCGTCGGACCAGCCGATGAATCTGTCCCTGGGTTTGCAAGCCAGAGCAGCGGCACCGAACCCGACGACCGCGAGCCACTGCCCATCGCCGCCGAGTGCGACGTAGCGCATCGTCTCGCCGACCAGGTGATGACCGAGCCAGTGGTGCTCGTCCAGCGATTCATCCAACCGGACCCGCTCACCGGGGAGGATCGGGCGCACGGACACTGCGGCGAGCTCGGGGTCCGGCACCCCACCAGGAGTACCAGGGTGGAACACAAAGCGCCAGTCTCGTCACATCACCCCTGGCCAGGGACCACTACCTGCGACTTTGTGGTGACCCTGGGCCTAAGTGCCAGTAAGGGAGGAAGGGACGGTCGGCGTGCTCATGGGTCGGCTCCCCTATTCGGTGGACACGCCATATGATATGAGTGAAAAATCAACTATTCTCGCTGTAGACTGGACGCGTGAGCGAAGTCCGGTGGCTCGACGAGCGGGAGGCGCAGGCGTGGCGGTCGCTGCAGTTCATGCAGTTGCGTCTCGCCGGCCGTCTTGCTGCCGACGTGGCCGCCGCCTCGGAGCTTTCCTACGCCGAGTACCTCGTGCTCGTCGCGCTCTCCGACCGCATCACTGGCCGGGCCCGCCTGTTCGAGCTGGCCGAAGCGCTCGGCTGGGAAAAGAGCCGGGTCTCCCACCAGGTCACCCGCATGAGCGGGCGTGGACTGGTGAAAAAGGAGCCTTGCGGTGAGGACCGTCGCGGCGCATTCGTCGTGGCCACCGACGCCGGATGGCGCGAGATGGAAGCGGCCGCGCCCCATCATGTGGCGATGGTACGCCGCTTGTTCATCGACCCGCTTACCCCCGACGAGCTCGAGACCATCGCCTCGGCCGCCGAGAAGGTCCTCGCTGCGCTCGACGATGACCGCGCCGGGTCGGTCGGCGATGACGGCAGACGGTCGGCGTGTGGTGCTTCGCCGACCCTTCCCCGCATCGATGCCGGACCGCCGCCATGGCGACGGTGACATCTGGCTGCCCCGAGTGCGGGCAATGACCCCAGGAGCGGACACTTGGACGCGCCCTGTCCGCGAGGCCGTCCACTTGGACCGCTCCCAGCTGGCGCTGTTCCCAGCAGCTCGATGCGCGCTCGGCATCGCAATACCCCTTGTGGCCGGTGACCTCTCGGGACATCTGCTGATCGGGGTGAGCGGCGCGGTCGGCGCCCTTACCGCCGGGATGGCATCCCTGCAAGGCACCTACCGCAGCCGAATAACGATCATGTCGTTCGCCGCGGCAGCCTTCGCCGTCTCCGCTTTCGTCGGGGCGACCGTTGGGCATGTGGAAGGCCCCGACATCGCCGTCACCGCCGTCTGGGGCGTTGCCGCCGGGTTCCTGGTGCTGTTCGGCCAGGCGGCGAGCGTGGTCGGCCTCCAGGCGGTCATCGGGCTGGTCGTCTTCTCCCAGTTTTCCTTCACACCCGAGCAGGCCGCGCTCAACGCGCTCTGGGCGCTGTGCGGCGGAGCACTCCAGATCCTCCTGGTGCCGCTCACCTGGCCCCTGCAGCGTTTCCCGGTGGAGCGCACCGCCGCGAGTGGCGCCTACCGCCAGCTGGCAGGACACCTCCGTTCGCTCGCCAGCGACCCCTCCGCCCTTCTCGACCCCAGCACCCTCGACGAGCTTCGCGCCGCGCTCCAGGAAACCCAGCCCTGGGGCGACCCGGCCGCAGCCTCCGCCTACCAAGCGCTCGCCGACGAGGCGGAGCGGATCCGCCTTCAGGCGGCCGCCGTCGCCCGGATCCAGTCCCGGCTCACCGCCACCTCGAGTATCGATGCCGCACGAAGTCTCGACGAGGCGATCAGCGCATCCGCCAACGTCCTCTTGGATGTGGCCGAGGCCCTCCACGACGCCCGCAGTGTCACCGTCTCCGCCGACGAGCGCGAGCGCTTCCGCGCAGCCGTCGAGCACCTTCGGGGGATAGCCCGCTCCGCCGACACCACCGACCGCGCGTTGGTCCTCCGGGCTGTAGAGGACCTCACGGCGCTCGCCGGTCAGCTCCGCTCAGTCGTCCAGCTGAGCGCGGTCGCCGCCGGCGAACAACGCGGCGAACCTAAAGCTGGCACCAAAACGGGAGTTGCCTCCGACACCGCGGCCGGGGGCAACGGGCGGGTCTGGCCGAGGCCCTCCCCGCTCGCCGGGACGAAGAGGGGCTACCTCGAGATGGGGCGAGCGAACCTCACCTTCACCTCGGAGGCCTTCCGCCACGCCCTGCGAGTCGGGGTGACCCTAGCCGTCGCCGTCGCCATCTCCCACCTGTTCGCCGTCGGCCACGGCTACTGGCTCCCCATGACCGTCATGATCGTCCTCAAGCCCGACTTCGCCGCCACCTTGAGCCGAGGGCTCGCCCGAAGCGTCGGCACCCTGCTCGGCGCCGGCCTCGTAACTCTCCTGCTGGCAGCGCTAGACCCTTCGCCGGCCGGCCTGATCGTGCTCACCGTAGCCCTCTACGCCGCCAGCGTCGCTGTGCTGCGCGCCAACTACGTCGTCTACAGCGTCGGTATAGCGTCTCTCGTAGTAACCCTCCTGGCGTTCACCGGATCCCCGGCGCCCTCCCTCGCCGCCGACCGCTCCTTCTACACCCTCCTCGGTGCCATCCTCGCCCTTTCGGCCTACGCCATCTGGCCGACCTGGGAGCGCTCACGGGTCACCGATCGCCTCGCCGACCTCGTCGAGATCGACGGGAGCTACGGCGCCGCGCTCCTCCACGCATGGGCAGAACCTCCCACCGCTGATCGTCACGCGCTCCAGCGGCTCCGCCTCGCTGCACGCCTCGCCCGCACCAACGCCGAAGCGTCGGTAGATCGCTGGCTGAGCGAACCAGCCGGCCGCCATCCGGGCAGCCCGACGCCGCTAGACCCACAAACTGCGCAGGGCATCCTCGCCGCCGTGCGCCGCTACGTGTGGGCTGCTCTCGTCCTGCACAGCCAGCTCCCACCGGCAGGTCCCGACCGGCCCGAACTTCACCGCTTGGCCGTCGAGGTCGACGATGCGTTCGCCGCATTGGCCAGTGCGCTGCGACACGAGAGCGCCCCAGCACCCTACCCCCCCTTGCGGGCCACCCAGGTGTCCACCGCCGAGCACCTGCTGCACCCACCTCGGGAAGGCCTCGACGATCCGACGGCGACGCCCGCCGACATGGTCGTGGTGAGCGAAACCGACCTCATGGTCAACGCGCTCGACACCCTCGCCCACCTTCTCGGCGCAGAGCCAACTCCCGCAACCCCCAAAGACTGATAGCAACAGCAGCGAAGAACTCACCCGGCGCTTTGTAGTACGCACGAATCTCAGCGCAGGGGGTATCTCGATAACTACGCAGCTACCAGATGTTGTGGTTGTCGATGGTGCAGTGGGACGGCGGCCGGCGAGGGGAGTCCGTGGCGACCAAGATCTCATTCAGCCCGGTCGGCTGACGACTGCAACAGCAACGTCATACATCTTCTGGGCTCGGTTGACCGCGTCTCGGGCGCTGGGTGCGGAGACCGACGCTGCTTGGTACTGCGACTTCGGCTTCAACGCGAGGAGTCTCCGGAAAGTCGCCTCGAGGGAAGCGCCGTCGGGACCGGATTTGGCCAGCTCTCGAACGGCTTCGTTGTGATTCTCGGTCTTGCCCGTCTTGCCTGTTGTCCTCAGACAGATGGCGTCTTTGCTGTTGATGCCCGAGATGACCGCCGAAGACGCCGCAGCATTGAACCGGTCGAAGTCGTACCCGTCTCGTGCGGATTCGAGGAATTCTCGAGCTTTGTCGAGTTGGGCCCTGGCGTCGGACAGGTATGTCACGTCCGCGGGCTCCTCCGTCGCAGTGCCTCCGCCGGCGGCCGACCGGCCAGAGTGATCGCTTCCTTTCTTAGCTCACCCACCAGCGTTTCTCGGGCTTCTACAAGTGCGGAGAGCTCGCCAGGGGAGTATTCGAGGATCTGACAGTCATTACCGGACCATGCGGTGACGTCTTGGGCCAGGTCGTCGAGTTGTTTCCGCCAGCGAGGGTCGTCGTCGGCAACGGATTTCGGTCGGACGACAAGCAGGTCGATGTCGCTGGCAGTCGTTCCGTCTCCTCGGGCAGCCGAACCGAACAGCCACATCGCATCCGACCGAATCTGCCACACGGCCGCAGACTCAGAGATCCGGCTCAGCAGGCGAGCCCGCAAGTCAGCGAGCATCACGATAGGTTCGGCCGCCACGTGTTCCCGGTTCAGCCGGTAGAGGTAGGCGGGAGGTCGCGAGTCCCGCAGAACGACCCCAGCTTCAACGAGCTCTCCCAACACCTGGCTCACACGTCGATAGCCGACCCCGGGGCCGGCGAGCGCTGCCACCCCACGCCCGCTCAACGACTCGTCGGTTTGAGCCAGGGCGCGCAGCACCGCTCCACGAACAGATGGCAGGACCGCCTCGGATGGGTTGCTCAGATCCATGGTCGACACCTCGTCATGCGCAGTATAGTGCCCAGTCGGGCAAGATTGTGCCCAGGGAAGGTCAGGCAGACATTCGGAGAACCGCCGGAATCCCTCACATGTCGCCGACTGGGACAACCACCCCAACATCTGGCAGCTGCGTAGTTATCGAGATACCCCCTCTCAGCGTAAAGCGTTAGATAAAGCGTTTCAAGCTGCTAAGAGTCTCGAGCGATACCCCCGAATTTCCGGCGCTTCTGGCGTTTGAGTGGGTGAAGTGGTCGAAGTGATGTTCGCTAGAACGACGTCAAGGTCCTTTGCGATGATGGCGAGATGCGTGACACCGACCTCTACCGCCACCTGTTGGGACTCGTCGCCCCCTGGGAGGTTAATCGGGTCGAGCGGTCCCTCGACGGGAGTCGAGTGGACGTGTGGGCCGAGCATCCGAAGGGCACTCGGTTCGCTTGCCCGGAGTGCGATGCAGAGCTCCCTGTCTATGACCACGCCGAGGAACGAGCCTGGCGTCATCTCGACAGCTGCGCGTTCTTGACCTACCTGCATGCCCGCCCTCCTCGTGTCAGCTGCGCCGACCACGGAGTCCGACAGGTGACCCTCCCCTGCGCGGAGCCGATGAGCCGCTTCACCGTGCTCTTCGAGCGCCTGGCGATCGACGTGGTCAAAGAGTGGGATGTCGAGGGCGCCTCCCGGCTGCGGCTAGGCTGGGACGAGGCCTGGCACCTCATGGAGTGCGCCGTCGCTCGGGGGCTGCAACGAAAGCCGCACGTCGTCCCGGCCCGCATTGGCGTCGACGAGAAGGCAGCAGGCCGGGGCCCCGACTACATCACCGTCGTGTCGAACATCGACACCGGCACGGTCGACTACCTCGCCGACGAACGGCGCCAGACCAGCTTGCACGGCTTCTTCGACAAGTTCAGTGCCGAGGAGCGTAAACGGATCGCCGCGGTGGCGATGGACATGTGGGACCCCTACATCACCTCGACCCGAGACCACCTCGACAACGCGGACCAAAAGATCGTCTTCGACCCCTACCACCTCATGAAGTACCTCACCGGAGCCGTCGGCACCGTGCGCAAGCAGGAGAACCGGGCCCTCGCCGCTGCAGGCGACAAGAGCCTCTCGAAGACGAAGTACCTCTGGCTGTACTCGGCGGAGAACCTCCCCGAACGCCACCAGGACCGATTCGCCATCCTTCGGAGCGGTAACTTGAAGACCGCACGGGCGTGGGCGATCAAAGAGAGCCTGCGGCCATGTGAGCCTACAAGCGGCGGGGCTGGGGGGAGAAGCACTTCAGGCGCTGGTACTTGCGGGCAAGCCACTCGCGCCAACAGCCGGTGATCGACGCGGCGCGGACCCTCAAGCGCCACGAGGCCGGGTTGATGAGCTACTTCGCCCACCGGGTGAGCAACGCCGGCGCGAAGCGCCTCAACAGCCGCATCCAGGCGATCCGCGTCTCCGCTCGCTGCTATCGCAACCGCGAGCACTTCAAGACCGCCATCTGGTTCCACCTCGGCGGTCTCGAGCTCTACCCGACGACCCCGTGAGCTGGGCGACCCACGGAGAACCCGGAAGCGCCGAATATTCTTCTGACTTCGACTGACCAACAGCACTTCGACACGCTTGGCGTCAAGAACCCGAGAATCAAGACTCCCCACCTCGACCGGTCAGCACGCGAGGGCGCGATGTTCGACAGCGCTTATTGCACGAACCCCCTGCGCACTCCGCCACGGTCCTCGATCATCACCGGCCAGTACCCGTCAACACATGGATGCCCGACGATCGGGACCAAGCTTGAAAGGACCGACCGACTGTCGGCGCGATCCCAGGTGACGCCGGCTACCAGATGACCCTGATCGGTAAGGCACATTTCCGCCGTTCGCCTCTCGGAACGACCAGACCCAAAACCACCCGCTCCACCACTGTACGGTCGACACCGGGCAGCTTTTCCGATAGCCTCGCGTTCTGCACCCCGTTTCACTCCCTTCGATCCGACCATTGACAGCCTGAAATCCTAGGAGTCGAACGGCGTGCACCGCGTCCTACCAGCTCAAAGCACCCCCGGAAACGTCACAAGAGCCAAAAAAGCCCGGTCGGCCGGATCGACGTTCTCAGGCAGTCGCCTTGGCTGGCGGACCAGACGGCCCCGCCGCGAGCGTGGCCCGGCACCACATGGGCGAGCAGCCCCCGCTTGGATGCCCGCCATCCCGTGGCCCGACGAGCCCCTGGCACCGGGCTGACGCCGATCACGCCAACAATTGCGGCGTACTCGAACAGGCCGCGGACCGCAGCGAACCTCCGATTGATCGTTGCCGGCGCCGGGGCAGGTGCTGCATCCAGACGAGTCACCTTGCCCGTCGGCGTCCACCGGGACTGCCATTCCAGCCAGTCGAAGAGGTCCAACGCCGTCACATTGCCCAGAGGCAGGCCTCGCTCCGCGAGGGACCGGGAGAAGTTCAACAAATCGAAGGCGTAGCCCCGGACCGTCCCCGGCGAGAACTTCCAGATGGCGAGGTGGCTCAGATAGCGGTTGGCCAGAACATCGATCGGTCCGCCACCATCCAGACGGTGATCGCCCTCCACGACAACAACCTTGAGTTCCATCAGCATGCTCCTTGGAGTCAAGTATCCAACTCCGCCAGCAGCCAGCAGTGGACCCTCAGACCGCTCCGTGGAGACCTACCCCCAAAGGCCGGTAAACCAAGATCTTCCCATGGGCAGTCGGCGGTCGTGGAGCACTCTGCGGCCAGCGCCCTGGCAGAGCCTCGCCAACACCCCTGCCGTGCGGACTTCACCGACCTTGCCGATCGCTGCCCGACCACCGAACGAACCGGCCATGCCAGTGCCACAAACGCTCCCGCCGGGCGCGCCGATCACGTTGCGCTGTGGGGTCTGTGCGGGGTGTTTCTGGCGACGCATGATCTCCCTATGCAGGGAGCGAGAGATCAGGACCTCGTTTCGACTAGCGCAATAGCGTGCCACCTTCATATCAGGTGATATAGTGGGAAACATGGAGTTCTCGGAGCACCTAAGACAGAGTCGGCTTTCCGCCGGACTGTCTCAGGCTGTCCTGGCACGGCGTGCCGGGACTAGCCAAGCGAGACTGTCTTCCTACGAGGCCGGGCGAGTGGTTCCCACGGAGGCCACGCGCACACGTCTGGAGCGGGCAATGCAACCACTTCCCTCGGTCGCACTCGGCCACCATCGCAACGAAGTGCTCGCCTTAGCTCGCAGATACGGACTTTTTGATGTGCGTGTCTTTGGCTCCGTGGCCCGTGGGACCGACACGCCTGCCAGCGACGTTGATCTCTTGGTGACGCCGGATACCGGCGTTTCGCTGCTCGGTATCTCGGCATTCGCCGATGAAGTCGAAGTCCTTCTTGGCTGCGATGTTGATGTCGCTTCCGATCGCGGGCTCAGCCCTACGTCTCCAATCTTGGCCGAAGCAACGCGATTGTGATCACTCCAGATTCTCGTCTGGCTGCGACGCTCACCCAAATTCGAGTGTGTCTGGACGATGGAGCCCAACTTGTGCTGCTCGGCAAACAGCGTTTCGATCACGATTGGGTGGTGCGTCGAGCCGCCAAGAACCTCGTGACCGAATTCGCCGAGACAGCGAACCGCCTCTCGGAGGCGTTCAAGGAAGAGCATTCCGACATCCCATGGCGGGCAATCAGCGGGATGCGCAATAGGATCGTCCATGTGTACGAGAACAGCGACCCCGACACAGTTTGGGCCGTCCTACAGGACGAGATGCCCAAGATCCGTACGAGTTTGGACCTCGATCTCTAACCCGCAGGTGTGCTGTTCTCCTCGTCGGGGCACCACCGAGCATGGTCGGAGACAGCCGCGGCCGAGCGGAAGATTTGCGCTCGGTTCCGGGCTGCCCGGCCGACCACGACGCTTGGGGCGGCGTCGGCCTATCGCGACCGACCGTAGGGCGACCTTTCCGATCTCGAGGCCGATCCCGACGAACGGCGCAACGTCTTCGACGATCCGGCGTACGCCGACGTCAAGATGCGGCTGCTCGACCGCTTCGTGAACGCTGAACTGCGGCGCGAGGTCAGCAAGTACGGGAGGATCGCTATCGCTTAACCGGAGAGGCGTCGAAGGTCACCGCGGTCGGCTTCACGAGCGGCGACGGGCGCACGGCTCGCCTAGCTCGCCTGGCTCGCTTGTCGCCCCTGGCGCATCTCGGCGCTGGCCGGCCGTTGCTTAGCCCCGGAGGAGTCCACGATCGACTGCGTCTGCAAAGCAGTCGATGCAAACACGGTTGACCTCGTCACCAACGCCTGGATTGCAGATCAACTCCGAGCGGGACGATTCGCAGCAGACCAGGCGGCCACCGCGAACCTTGCGGCGATGGCCGAGGCCGCCGAGGGCCTCGACCAGAATCGACACGACGATGAGGACGCAGACGCAGACGTGCCCTTCGACGCGATCGCTGTCGATGGCAAGGCTGTGTACGCTGAGCGTCTCGTCGAGGGCCGCCGGGCGCATCTGCTGTCGCCGATGACCGTTAGCGGCGATGCGATCATCATCCGATGCAACGTCGATAGCAACACTAACGAGATCGCCCGCTTTCACCGGCCTCCCCAGTCCCACCACCGGCTCAGCTGAGCGACCAACACAGAACCCAGAATCGCCCGACGTTGACGGAGTTCCTCAGAATAAGTAGCATTGGCTGTGAAACGTGTCAATATTAGGGTGGATCCTCATGACAACCCGACGTGAGAGCAGTGCCCCGCGCGACCTGGTTTGGATAGAGA
>Ga0080006_1146742_pt1 | contig 212985 bp, 187 predicted proteins | sample RS3BMetagenome_FD_69209 | JGI IMG/M metagenome (GOLD analysis project Ga0080006, IMG submission 69209) | Ferric oxide microbial mat and aquatic microbial communities from Rainbow Spring, Yellowstone National Park, USA - RS3B (SPADES... ...
CGCCCCCAGGCCGGGGCCCGCCCGGGCGGCGGGCGGCGGGACGCCCTGCAGGCGGGCGTGGGCGGTGGTCAGCACCAGCCGCGGCCGGCTGGCCGGGCGGGCCAGCGCCTCGAGGGTGCGGACGCGCTGGCCGACCACCGCCGCCGAGGGCGGTGCCCGGTCATAGGGCAGGCTGTCCCAGGGCGGCAGTGCCAGTACCTCCACGCCGGCCCCGCCGAACCCCCGTGCCGCGGCCTCCAGCCGGGCGAGGCGGGCCTCGTCGCCCGCGACGAACAGCAGCGTCGGGATGGTGCCGTCTGCACGGCCGGCATCCGCCTCGGCAGCGTCCCGGGGCGCGCCGGGCAGGCGGCGCTCGAGCCGGGCCAGCAGAGACAAGGCGAGGGCTGCTTCCGGCACCGGCCGGGTGCGGGGCGGGTCGCTCTCCGGGAGGTCGCCGGGTGGCGGCTGGCGTTTCACGGCTCGCAACTGGCGCGCGCGGCCGCCGGGCGGTCAGGAGCGGAACAGCGAGCCGAGCGTCCGTCGCACGCCGCCCGAGGGCGTATGGCGGTCGCGTGCGGTGATGTCGCCGGGCTCCAGCCCGGTGGCCTTGGCGAGATCGTCCACGTCGAGCAGTTCGCCATCGATCTGGCGGTAGATGATGGCGCTTTCACGCATGACGATCAGGGCCGCGACGATGATCAGGCTGAAGCCGACGAGCGCCGAGCCGGCGCTGACCAGCTTGATGACCATGATCTTGGGGAAGATGATGTTGAGCTCGCCGGTGATCAGCGTGTTGATCAGCAGGATCGCCGAGACGATGCCGACGATGTTGGCCCAGTTCATCAGCTCGCAACGGCGCTTGTAGACCATGATCTCGTCGCGGATGTTGCCGCGATGCTCGCTGGACAGTTCCTCGCGCCGGTAGCGGTCGATCATCAGGTGGTAGCGCTCGATGGCGGAATCGTATCGCTGCTGCAGGAAGCCCATGAAGATCCAGGCCGCGAACACGATGGACGCGGCCGGGCCGATCGCCTTGAGAATGCTGGTGAGATCAAAACCCATTGCCTGGCCGTCCATAATCATCCGTGCGCAACGCGACCGGGCAGGACCGCCCGTCTGCGTGCGCCGGAACGCTGCCGAGGCTGCGCCGCCGACTAACGCGGCCTTCCCGGTCTGGATCCGCAGGCGGACGGCGGCATGTCGGCAAAAGTGGCGGACGCTGCTGCGCCGTTCAGATCTCCTGGCGGACCTGGGCGTGGCTGAGCAGGGCGAACAATCCGGTGCCACCGATCACGTTGCCGATCAGCGACGGCAGGATCAGCCCGCCCGCCACGTGCAGCAGCGAGACCTTTCCTGCGAAGAACAGCAGGAACGCCTCGGCGGAACCCGCGACCACATGCGCGAAGCCGCCGATTGCGATGGCGTAGGTCAGCACGAGGACGACCCAGAACTCGCCGCTGCTGGTGCCGGCGCGGATCCAGGCGACGGAGGCGATCAGGAAGCCGGCCGGGATCGCCTGCAGCAGCATCGGCGCGAACCCCTTGGTGGCCAGCGGTGCGGCGACGTCGAGCATGGAGCGCATCAGCGGCTCGTCGACCAGGTGCAGGCCGACATTGATGCCGGCGGAGGCGAACGCGCCCAGCATGTTGGCCGCGAAGACGATCGCCCACAGGCGGGCGGTGACCAGCAGCTTTGCCCAGTCGGGGGCGGCCATGTTGGGCAGGATGGTGACGATGGTCTGCTCGGTGAACAGCTGCATGCGCCCGAGGATCACCATCAGGAAGCCGAGCGTGTAGCCCAGGTCCGAGATGACCTGGCGCAGCGGCGTGCCGGGCGGGATGTTCTCGCGCAGGGCGCCCTCGGCGATCACCGAGGCCATGATGGTGATGCCGCCGGCGACGCCGGACCAGAACAGCGAGCCGGGCGGCCGGCGCAGCTCCTCGTCACCCTGGCGGCGGACGACCTCGTAGATGATGCGCGCCCGCGGTGCGGCGAGCTCGTCCACCTCCTCGTGTTCGGCGCCGCTCATGGCACCCTGACCCTCGGCCGGCATCGCTCACCCCTTTCCCAAACGCGCCGGCCAGTAGGCAGGCCCTACTGCCGATGTCCAGGTGCCGATGTCCAGGTGCCGATGTCGAGGCCGGCCGTTGCCGCCAGCCGGGCCGGCGGCGGCGCGGCGGCGGTCAGGCCGGCCGGTAGGCCGTGCCGTCGTCGGCACGCTGCGGGTCGTCGAGGTAGCGGCCGCGCGGCGGCAGGGCGATCTCGTCGAAGCGGTCCGCCAACAGGCGCAGCCCGTCGCGCATCGCCCCACCCCGCAGGGCGCGGCCATGGCCGGTCACCAGCAGCTCGGGGGCGAGGGCGGCGATGGAAGCCGCCGATTGCCGTGCGGCCTGCCAGTCATGGGTGAGGTAGCGCGGCGGGCCGTGGATCTCCGGCGCCTGCACCGCCTCGGCATAGGCGCTTTCGCTGGCCGTGGTGACCACCGCGTCGCCGGCGATCAGGCTGCGGTCGGCCTCGCGCCAGAGCGACACATGGCCGACCGAATGGCCGGGCGTATGCAGCCAGCGCCAACCCGGCATCCCGGCGAGCGTGCCGTCGGCGGGCAGGTCGCGCAGCCGCGGGCGCAGATCGACCGGTGCGGTGGGGAACAGCGCGGACAGGCGCGACACCGCACCACCACCCACCCCCGGATCAGGGGGCGGATAGTGGGCCGAGCCATCCAGGTAGGGACGCTCGAGCGGATGGGCATAGACCGGCACGTCCCACGCCTCGGCCAGGTCGCGGCCGCCGACATGGTCGAAATGGCCGTGGGTCAGCACGATGCAGCGCGGCGGCGTGTCGGCGCCGAAGCGCCTTGCCGCGGCCGAGCGGATCTGGCCGCTGCGTCCGTGCAGCCCGGTATCGACCAGCACCCAATCGGATGACCCTGGCACGCCCACGAACACGACGTTGACCAGCAGCAGACGCAGGTAAGCTATGTCGGCAGCGGCGGCCAGCGTGCCGTCCGCATTGCTCCCGGCTGCAACCGCTGCTGCTGCAATCGGGATCTGCTGTGTCATGTCCTGCTTCCCTGAGTGCTGCGCGCGAAGATCCGCGTGCGGACAAGGCTCTGCTGGAACCCGCAAGCAGCAGCCCTGTTGTCGGCGCGCGTGCGAAAAGCCGGACAAATACAGTTGATGGAACCGCCCGATGCGGCAGGGCTTCTTGCCAGCCTGCCCGGGGAGGAACACGACGGTCATGACGAATGCAACGAAGCCCGCTGCGTGCCCGGCTGCGATGGCGACGACACGCGCGAGCTCCGGTGGATGGTGACGGACAACGGACGCGGTACTCATCCGCTGGCAGCCCGGCGCGATGCGCGGATCCTTGTTAGTTTCGGGACCGAGTCGAGGGCGGCGGGTTGCCATTTCCCGCCCACGCCGGCGGCCCTGCTCGCGCCGCTTGACGAGGGCTACCGTGCGCGGCGGCATCCTTCGCGCTCTGGCGGTGATCAGGTCGCCCGACCGGTGTTCGCGACCACCGCGCGCGACGCACTCTTCCCCGCGCCCGACACGCACGGATCCACCAACGCGATCCACATCCATCTTGTCGCGCGTCGCACGACGGTGCGCCAGGTGGCGGATCTTTGCGCCGGCGCCGGGCCGGTCGGCATCACGTTGACGCGCCAACCTGCGCAGAGCGAAAATCCTCCCTGGCGACATCAACAAGGTGCGCTGTTCCAAGCCGCATACGGCATGGTGGACAGGATCGCACGCGTGGGACCCGAGCTCACCCGGGCACCGGGCGGCGGCGCATCATGAGGCCGATGGCTGAGGCTGTGGCGGGAGCTGGCTGCCCTGTCGCACTGTCGGTCGCGGCGCCGGCTGGCACGTCGGGCGGGGCGTCGGTCGGGGTGCCGGTGGATGTCGTGCGGGTGGCACCCGGCCGCGACACCGATCCCGGGCTGGCCGCCTTCGTCGCCGCCCCAGCCTTTCCGTGCGTGGGCGCGAAATCGGCACTGGCCAAGGAGCAGCTGCTCACCTTCGCGGCGCACGATCTCGGCTGTCCGGACCAGGACGCGGCGATCCATGCCGCACTGCTCGGCTTCATCGCCGATGGCCGCCGTGCGCGCGCGCCGTTCCGCAGCTTCGCGGTGGTCTTCGCCGGTCCAACGACGCTGGACGAGGCGGGCTTCGAGGCCTGCCTGTGGCAAAGGTTGCAGGCGCTGTCGGACATCGACGTGGCGCGCGGCTTCGCCTATGACCACCGGGTCAGCGCGGACCCGAGGGATGCGAATTTCGCGATGAGCTTCGGCGAGGAGGCGTTCTTCATCGTGGGGCTGCATCCCGCCGCCAGCCGCCCGGCCAGGCGCTTCGCCCATCCGACCCTGGTGTTCAACCGCCACGACCAGTTCGAGCAGATGCGCGCAACAGGGACCTACGACAAGATGCGCGAGGTGATCATCCGCCGCGACGTGGCCTATTCGGGCACGTCGAACCCGATGCTGGCGGCGTTCGGCAAGGTGTCGGAAGCGCGCCAGTACAGCGGCCGGGCGGTGGGCGGCGAATGGAGCTGTCCGTTCCGGCGCTCCGCCGGCGCGACGGCCGAGCGATGACGAACATGATCGAGCCGCGCTCCGGCGTGGCGTTCCGGCTGGCGCGCGGGCAGCGGCTGACGGTGATCGATCCCGAGGGCGAGCAGGTGGCGGACCTGGTCGCCTTTCGCGCCGCCGACGCGGCCGAGCATCTGTCGTCGGGGCGCAGCCTCGATTATGCGAGCCGGCTGTTCCTCACCACGGGCGACCTGCTCTATTCCAACCGCAGCACCGTGCTGCTCGGCATCGTGGAAGACAGCGTGGGGCGGCATGATTTCCTGCTTGCCCCGTGTTCGGCCGAGATGTTCCAGATCCTGTATGGCGATGCGGTGCCGCATCGTGGCTGCTTCGGCAATCTCGCGGCAGCCCTGGCCCCGCATGGCGTCGGTCCCGACCAGATCCCGGTCGCCTTCAACATCTTCATGAATGTCGTGGTCGAGCCGGGCAGCGGCGCGCTGCGGGTCGAGCCGCCGCTGAGCCGGGCCGGCGACCGGATCGTGCTGGAGGCGCACGAGGATCTGCTGATCGGGCTTACCGCCTGCTCGGCGCCGCAATCCAACAACTACGCCTTCAAGCCGATACACTATCGCATCGACGGCTGACGCGTTTCCCGCTGGCAGGGCGGAGCGGGTTGTTGCCCGCCGGCATCAGGGACAAGCACGTGCCGCTCGCATCCGGGGTCATGCGGCCCGGCTCTGACCTGTGAGTGCACGCGCCAGCAGGGCCGCGACCTTGGCCGATGGTGCGGGGTGCAGCAGGACCGGCGCCGTCCAGAGTGCGCCGAAGCTCCGGTCGAAGGCGGGCGGGTCGAGGCGGTCCAGGCTGCCGCCGGGCGTCATGGTCATCTCGCCGAAGATCAGCCGGTCGGGCGTGTCGTAGAGATCGACGCGCACGAAGCCCAGGTCGCGGCCGAGCCGGTCTGCCGCTGCGATCATCTCCGCCAGGTGCGGCGGAGGGGGGACGTGGCGGCGCAGGGCGGAATAGTCGAAGGTGACGTCGATCAGGCTCCAGTCGGGCCTGACCACCACATGGGCGCGTTCGGCGAAGCGGCCCATCGTGACCAGGATGAAGCGCGTCGTGCCGCCGAAGACGAACAGCTTGTAGTCGGTGGGGGCTGAGCCGGTGCCGTCATCGATCAGCTCCTCGACGAGGATCCGGCGCCCGGCCCGCTTGTAGCCCCATTCGCGGGTGCGGGCGTAGTAGTCCTGCGACAGCCAGCGGCGGCAGGTGGCGACCAGCGCCTCGCGCTCCAGCGACGCGCTATCACGCACAACCTCCACCCAGCCGGAGCCGTGCGTGGGCTTGACCACGAAGCGATCGGGCAGGCTGTCGAACGGGATGGCGGCCGGATCGTCGCCGCTCCACAGCAGGCGGGGCAGGATGGCCCCGCCGACCCGGTCTTGCACGAAGTCCCTGACCAGCAGCTTGTCGGCCATCACCGTCAGGCGCGGGTCGCGCTCGAACAGGATGCGGCACAGCACCTTCTCGTTGAGGGTGTGCGGCGCCAGTAGGTTCGGCAGATGCCCGTGCGCGCGCCGGAAGCGCCAGGCGAGCAGGGGCGGGGCGGGAATCCAGGGAGCTGCTGCCCGCGCCAGCGCGTGGCGCAGCGCCCGTACCGGACGCGTCAGGGTTGCCAGGGAGGTTGTGCGCAACCGGCCGGCGCGCGCCGGGGCCGCGCATGTCGGTGAGGTCATCAGGGTGCGGGGCCGGGCCCAGCGTGGTCGCGCGTGCTCATGCTTTTGTTATCGTGGCAGGATCCGGTCGGTTGCCTGTCCGGTCGCATCGGCCCGCCACGGGCGCGGTGCGAAGGCCCGACCGGCTGGCGCTCAATCGATCGTGTGGGTGGCTGCGGCGAACGTCAGGCGGGCCGCGCTGTTGCTGGCCAGGCGGCCCACGAACCCGGGCCATCGGGCACCGGGGGACTGGGCGAGCGGGCAACCAGAACGACGGATCGGAATGGCGATGAGCAAGCAGGACGCGCACGAGATGAGCCGCAGCGACGAAGCCAAGGCGTTGGCCGAGGAAGCCAGGCAGGCGGAGAAGGCGGGAGACAAGGACGAGGCGGAGTTCCTGGCCGACGCGGCGCGGGAGCTGGACAAGGCGGCCGCTGACGAGGTCGTCGGCAAGGGCTGAGCCCGGGACCCGCTCCGGCGGGCTCTCTCGTATGCCGCCCGCCCCCGCGCGGCGGGCGGGCAGCGGGCGCGGCGAGGGCGGGTCGGCCGCCGCGGCCGGAATGGCGCGGCACCCAGCGTCCAGCCGGCCGTGGCATGTTGCGCCGGACCTTCGTCAGGCGACCAGGTCGCCGAGTACCACGCGGTCGACGGCGGTGCGCACCCGGCCGCTCATCGGCTTGGCGACGCTGGAGAACCAGGTGCGCAGCCGGCCATCGCGGTCGGTGAGGTATTTGTAGAAGTTCCAGCGCGGTCGCGACAGCAGGCCGCCCTGGTCGCCGAGCCAGCGGAACAGCGGATGTGCCGCGCGGCCGCGCACCGTCAGCTTCTCGGTCATCGGGAACGAGACCCCGTAATTGACCGCGCAGAAGCTCTGGATCGCGGTCGCGTCGCCCGGCTCCTGCTGGCCGAAATCGTTGCTCGGCACGCCGATCACCACCAGCCCGCGCTCACCGTATTCGGACCACAGCGTCTGCAACTCCTCGTATTGCGGCGTGAAGGCGCAGCGCGAGGCGGTGTTGACGACCAGCACCGGGCGACCCTCGAACTGCCTGAGCGGCAGCGTCTCGCCGGTGAGGCGGGTGAGTTCGAAATCGTAGATCGTCTGCCTGGTCATCTGCCGTCCTCGCGAAGGCGAGACAGAACCAGAAAAACCTGCCTTTGTCTTGCCTCGGCATGCGTGTTGCAGCGCGCCGGGCGGGATGCGGGCCGCCGGCACGCGCAGGGCGCCATTGCCGCGAGGAGCAGGGAGCAAGGGATGGGTCGAGGATGACGCTGCTGCGGCTGGCGGCGGCGATGGGGCTGTTGATCGGCCTGGGCGTGCTGTTCTCGCTCGACCGGCGGCGGATCGACCTCCGGACGGTGGCGGCGGCCCTGCTGCTGCAGGTGGCGATCGGCGCGCTGATCCTCTACGTGCCGCCCGGCCGGGTGGCGCTGCACGGGCTGTCGGCGGTGGTCGACCGGGTTCTCGGCTATGGCGATGACGGGATCGCCTTCCTGTTCGGCGGGCTGGTCGGGCCGCGCATGGAGCGGGTGTTTCCCGGCGGCGGGTTCGTGTTCGCGCTCAGGGTGCTGCCCCAGATCATCTACATCTCGGCCCTGATCGGCGTGCTCTACCATTTCGGCGTCATGCAGCTGCTCGCCCGCCTGCTGGGCGGCGGGCTGCGGCTGGCGCTGGGCACCAGCCGGGTCGAGTCGTTCTCCGCGGTGATCACCATCTTCCTTGGCCAGAGCGAGATGCCGGTGGCGATCCGCCCGTTCGTGCCGCTGCTCACCGCGGCCGAGCTGTTCGCGGTGATGTCGAGCGGCACCGCCTCGGTGGCAGGCTCCGTGCTGGCCGGCTATGCCGAGCTCGGCGTGCCGCTCGACGACCTGCTGGCCGCCTCGTTCATGGCGATCCCCGGCGGGCTGCTGTTCGCCAAGCTGCTGCTGCCCTCGACCGAGCCGAGCCGGATCGGCAGCATGGCGGTGGATTTCGAGGCGCACCGGGCGGTCAACGTCTTCGAGGCGGCCTCGGTCGGCACCACCAACGGCGTGCGGGTGGCGGTCGCGGTGGGTGCGATGCTGGTCGCCTTCATCGGGCTGATCGCCTGCCTCAACGGGCTGATCGGCTGGGCGGGCGGGTTGGCGGGGCTGCACAGCCTGTCGCTGCAGGCGATGCTGGGCTGGCTCTTCGCCCCACTCGCCTGGCTGATCGGCGTGCCGTGGCAGGCGAGCGGGGTGGTCGGCGGCATCATCGCCGAGAAGATCGTGTTCAACGAGTTCGTGGCCTATGTCAGCCTCTCGCCCTACATCCACGCCGCGACACTCGATCCGCGCAGCATCGCGATTGCCTCCTTCGCACTCTGCGGCTTTGCCAATCTCTCCTCCATCGCCATCCTGCTCGCCAGCTTCGGGGCGGTGGCGCCGCAACGGCGCTCAGAGGTGGCACGGCTCGGCCTGCGGGCGGTGCTCGCCGGCACGCTGTCCAACCTGATGAGTGCGACCATCGCCGGCGCCCTGCTGGGCTGAGCCGGTGCGCCCTTGCCCGGCCGGCGGCCGGTGGCGGTCAGCCGCCCGCCCGGTCGCGGCCGATCAGCGCCAGGCCCTCGGCGACCGAGACGAACTCGCCGCCGCCGGCGACGCGCGCTGCGCCGAAGCGGTCGGTGAACAGGCGGCGCACGGCGGGAACCAGCGAGGTGCCGCCGGTGAGGAACACGCGGTCGATGTCGGTGGCAGGCAGGCCGGCATCGGCCAGCGCCGCCTCGACCGTCGCGTCGAGCCGGGCCAGATCCGGCGCGATCCAGGCCTCGAACGCCTCGCGCCGGATCGTCTCCTCCAGGCGCAGCCCGCCATGGCGGAAGCGCAGCACCGCCTGCGGCGCCGCGGACAGCGCCGCCTTGACCCCGGAGACGGCGCGGTAGAGCTCGTAGCCGAGGCCGCCGCGCAGCAGGGCGAGCAGCGAGGCGAGCCGCCCGGGATGCTCGGCGCTGCGCATCACCTCCTCGATGTCGCGCAGGGTGCGCGGGGCTGCCATCAGCGACAGCCGGTGCCAGCGGGCGAAGGAGGTGAACCATTCGGCCGGCACCGGCAGCGCCTGGCCGGCCGGGCTGTACTGGCTGCCCTTGCCGAGCAGCGGCGAGACCACGTGGTCGATGATGCGGTAGTCGAGACTGTCGCCGGCGATGCCCACGCCCGCATGGCCCAGGGCCGCGGCCGGCCGGCGGCTGCCGGGTTCGAACCGCATCACGGAGAAATCGCTCGTCCCCCCACCGAAATCGCCGACCAGCACGGTGGCAGGCCGGTCGAGCGTGCGCGCGAAGCGCCAGCCCGCGGCTTCCGGCTCGAGTGCGGTCTCGACCTCCTCCCAGCCGGCCAGCCTGTAGGCGCCCCGCAGCCGCCGCTCGCCCAGCGCGTCATCGGCCCGCTCGCCCACGAACCGCACCGGGCGGCCGGCGACCAGCTTCTGCCGCTCTCCGGCCACCGGCAGGACGCGGCGCAGGAACAGGGTGATCAGCGCCTCGAGGCTGAAGGGACGGCCGAAGACGCGGGTCTCGGTGAAGCTCGCCTGGGCGAGATAGCTCTTGAGCGACATCATGAGACGGGTGTCGTGCGGGTCGTCGAGATGACGCTCGATCGCCTCCGGACCCACCGCATGGTCGAGCGGCCGGCGCGGGTCGTCGCCGGCCGCGAGGCTGAGCACCGAACGCACCACGTCGAGCTCCGCCGCGCCGAACCGATGCCGCACGGTCTCCACGCTGCCATCGGGCCGCAGCATCGACACCACGGTGTTGGTCGTCCCGAAATCCACGCCGATCATCCGCAGCACCTTCCCTCCAGGGGAGGCGGGATGTAGGGCAGCGCGGGCCCGCAAGGCGAGCGGCATCGCACCGGACAGCGCGGCGGGGGGTGTTGCGCCGCACCCCGGCGGCGGGGCGCTCTTGCGTCCTGCCGGAGAGGAACGAAGGATGTGCCGCAGCTTTCGGGCCGACGCCCCCTTGGCCGGCGCCCCCTTGGCCGGCGCCCCCTTGGCCGGCGGAGGGCCCGACCACGGGCGTTGTCGATGGAGGTGGACATGACCGGGGCAGGCTTCTCCATCCGCTTCGACCAGGCCCTGCGCGACGATCTGCGCCGGCGGCTGCGCGCCACGCGCTGGAGCAGGGCGGCGGTGGGCGGCTGGGAGCGGGGGACGAGTGCCGCGTTCCTGCGCGACCTGCTCGCGCAATGGAGCGGGCCGTATGATTTCGATGCGGCCGAGCGGCGGCTCAACGCCTGGCCGCAGCAGCGCGTGGCGTTCGACGGCTTCGGCCTGCACTACCTGCGCCTGCCCGGGCGCGGACCGAACCCGCGTCCGCTGCTGCTGCTCAATGGCTGGCCGTCGAGCTTCGTCGAGTTCGGCCGCCTGGCACCGAGGCTGGCCGATCCGGCGGCCTTCGGCGGCAGCGCAGAGGATGCGTTCGAGGTGGTGATGCCGGCACTGCCCGGCTTCGGCTATTCAGATCCGCCGTCCGCACCCGGCGCGCCCTGGGCCGAGCAGGTGTTCCACCGGCTGATGGAAGGGCATCTGGGCCATGCGCGCTATCTGGTCTCCGGCACCGATATCGGGGCCGGCGTCGCGCGGCAGCTGGCGCTGGCCTATCCGCAGGCGGTGCAGGGGATCCACATCGCCTCGGTCATCGACCCGCCGCTCGCCCCCGACGCGGTCCTCACCGACGACGAGCGCGCCTACCGGGCGTCGGCCGCGCGCTGGGAGGCCGAGGAGGGCGCCTACGAGCATGTGCACTACACGCGGCCGCAGACGCTGGCACTCGGGCTGGCCGATTCGCCGGCCGGGCTGGCGAGCTGGATCGTCGAGAAGTTCCATGCCTGGAGCGACCACGACGGCGACCTGCTGCGGGTGTTCCCGGCCGAGATGCTGCTCGACACGCTGATGATCTACTGGGCGACGGACAGCATCGGCTCGTCGGTCGGCCTCTATTACGACCACGCCCACTTCCGCCCGCGCGCCGCCGCCGCAAGCCGGGTGGAGGTGCCGACAGCACTCTGCGCCTGGCCAAAGGACCTGGTGGTCGCACCGCGCGAATGGGCCGAGCGGGCGTACAACCTCGTGCGCTACACCCGCCAGCCGCGGGGCGGGCACTTCCCGGCCTGGGAGGCGCCCGAGGCCTATGCGGACGACCTGCGCGGCTTTGCCCGGCAGGTGAAGCGGGGAGGCGCCTGACGCCTGAGATCTCGCGGGGGCGTGCGCGGGGTCAGCTGCCGGCTCCGCCGGTGATGGGCCGGTCCGGATAGGCGATGATCCAGTCGTACGAGGCGTCCAGCTTGTCGGCGACCGTGCGGTCGAAGGTCACCAGCACCTCGGCGGGGACGAGCTCCGCCGGGGTCTGCCGGACCACACCCTGCCCGACATAGAGCGTGGCCTTCTCGTCGCCGTGGAAGAACAGCAGGAAGGACTGCCCGTCGGGCCGGGTGAAGAGGTAGCCGCCCGGTGCCTTCTGGCAGCGCAGTCCGCCCGGTTTGTCCAACAGCGCCTCTTTGCCATGCGGCCCGTGCGGGCCTCAGATGTAGCCGTTGACCAGGTTCTCCAGATATTCCTGCCGCCCCGAGCGCGGCTTGGGGTCGGTGGCGCCTGCCGCCACGTCCCGGGCGATCTGCTCGAGGCCGAGGCCGCCCTTGAGCAGCGCCTGTCCGCGCTCGGTCTTCCAGCCGGCATAGCGCTCGTCGAGTGCGTGCCTGAGGGCGCCGTCCTCGATCATGCGCGCGGCCACGACCAGGGCGCGGGCGCACATGTCGATGCCGCCGACATGGGCGTGGATCAGGTCTTCCGGCTCGATCGACTGGCGGCGGATCTTGGCGTCGAAATTCATCCCCCCCGAGCCGAGGCCGCCCGCTTGCAGCACGTAGTAGAGGGCGAGCGCCATGTCGCCCACGCTGTTGGGGAACTGGTCGGTGTCCCAGCCGAGCAGGCTGTCGCCGCGATTGACGTCGAGCGAGCCGAGCACGCCGAACGCGGCCGCGGTGGCGATCTCGTGCTCGAAGCTGTGGCCGGCGAGCTGGGCGTGGTTGGCCTCGAGGTTGAGCTTCACCTCGCCCTCCAGCCCGTAGCGCTTGAGGAAGCCGTAGACGGTGGCGGCGTCGAAATCATACTGGTGCTTGGTCGGCTCCTTCGGCTTGGGCTCGATGAGGATCGTGCCGGCGAAGCCGATCTTGTGCTTGTACTCGACGACCAGGGAGAGGAAGCGGCCGAGCTGGTCGATCTCCTGGCCGAGATCGGTGTTGAGCAGCGTGTCGTAGCCTTCGCGGCCGCCCCACAGCACGTAGTTGGCCCCGCCGAGGCGGTGGGTGACGTCCATGCAGTGCTTCACGGTGGCCGCCGCATAGGCGAACACCTCCGGGTCGGGGTTGGTCGCCGCCCCCGCCATGTAGCGCGGATGCGAGAACAGGTTGGCCGTGCCCCACAGCAGGGCGACACCGGTCTCGCGCTGCTTCTCGGCCAGGGTCTCGGCGATGCGGTCGAGATTGGCGGTCGATTCCGCGAAGCTGGCACCTTCGGAGACCACGTCGCGGTCGTGGAAGCAGTAGAACGGGATGTCGAGCAGGCGGAACAGGTCGAAGGCGGCCACCGCCTTGTCGCGCGCCGCCTCCAGACCCTCGCGTCCCATCCAGGGGCGGTTGATGGTGGGCGCGCCGAACGGGTCGGAGCCGTTCATGACGAAGCTGTGCCAGTAGGCGACGGCGAGGCGCAGATGGTCCTGCATGCTCTTGCCGAGCACCACACGGTCCTTGTCGTACCAGCGGTAGGTGAGCGGGTTGCGGCTGTCGGTGCCCTCGTAGCGGACCGTGGGGAAGGGGCTGAAGATCGAACTCATGGCGTCACCATCTGCTTGAGGCCGCTGGCCAGGATCCGGTAGCGCTCGAACGCCTGGTCGTAGGCGGATGCGAGCGTCTCGTCGGGCTCGATCGTCCGCGCGACCGCGGGCGGCGCGCAGACGGTGGCGGGGTCGGCGCCGGTCGCGGCGCACAGGGCGAGCCGCGCCGCGCCGAACGCGCCGCCGCTTTCGGCGTGGTCGGGCAGGTCCATCGGCCGGCGCAGCACGTTGGCCAGGATCCGCACCCAGAGCAGCGAACGCGCCCCGCCGCCCACCGCCCAGGCGCGCTCGATGCGCGTGCCGGCCGCTTCCAGCGCCTCGCGGCAGTCGCGGAAGGCGAAGGCGACACCTTCCAGCACGGCCTGGGTGAGGGCGGCGCGGTCGGCCTCGTGGCCGAGCGAGGCGAAGCCGCCGCGCAGCTCGGCCGAGTTGTGGGGCGTGCGCTCGCCGGCGAGATAGGGGGCGAACAGCGCCGGCGACGGCGCGCGCAGCTCCTCGCCCAGCGCACCGACCAGGGTGGCGGCGTCGCTCTGCAGCAGGCGGGCGAGCCACTCGAGGCTGTCGGTGGCCGACAGGATCACGCCCATCTGGTGCCAGGTGTGCGGCACGGCATGGCAGAAGGCATGCACCGCACCGCCGGTGTTGGGGGCGAAGCGCTCGGTGCTGGCGAACAGCACGCCCGAGGTGCCGAGCGAGACGAAGGCGCTGCCCGGGCGCACGGCGCCGATGCCGCAGGCCGAGGCGGCATTGTCGCCGCCGCCGCCGGCCACCACGACCTCGCCCTCGATGCCGAACCGCTCGGCCAAGGCCGCGCGCAGCGTGCCGGAGGGCCCGCTGCCCTCGACCAGGCGGGGCATGTAGGAGCGGTCCATGTCGGTCGCGGCCAGCGCCTCGTCGGACCAGTCGCGCCGGGCGACGTCGAGCCAGGCGGTGCCGGACGCGTCCGACATGTCGGAGACCGCCTCGCCGGTGAGCAGCAGGCGGACATAGTCCTTGGGCAGCAGCACGCGCCGGGTGCGGGCGAAGATCTCCGGCTCGTGGCGGGCGACCCAGAGCAGCTTGGGGGCGGTGAAGCCGGGGGCGGTGATGTTGCCGGTGATGCGCCGCAGCCGCGGCTCGCGCTCCTCGAGCTCCATGCATTCGCGGTGGCTGCGCACGTCGTTCCACAGGATCGCCGGGCGCAGCACCGCGTCGGCGGCGTCGAGCAGCACCGCGCCATGCTGCTGGCCGGACAGGCCGATGCCGCGCAGCGCGCGCATCGCCGGCTTCCGGCTCGCGGCCAGGCGGTCGAGCACGGCGAGCGTCGCCTGCCACCACTGCGCCGGATCCTGCTCGGAGAAGCCGGGCTGCGGGCGGCTGACGACCAGCGGCTCGGAGGCGCTGTCCAGCACGCGCTGGTCGGGGTCGAGGAGGACCGCCTTGACCGACGAGGTTCCGATATCGATGCCGACATACATGCGGGTGGTTCCGGGGTGGATCGTGCCGGGTCAGGCCGGCAGGCCGGGCGCAGGCGGAAGGTGGCGGGTGGACGGGGTGGCGGCCGGCATCGGGGACCGGGACTCGCCGGCCCGGTGCGTGGGGGTGCCGGTCATGCGCGGTCTCGGTGTGGACGGTGCGGCCATCTTGCGGGCGGCCTCGGCATGGCTCGGCTGCTGATTTGTCGGGCGCTAGATGCTCATGCCGTGCCGAGCTTGGCAAGGGCGGGGACCGCCTCGCGCGGCGACTGCGACCGCTCCAGGGCGCGGGCCACCTCGCGGCGCAGGGCGGGCAGCACCTCCTCGGCGAACCAGGGATGGCGCCGTTCCCAGATCCCGGTCCGCCAGGACGGGTGCGGCAGCGGGAAGTAGCGCGGCAGGTGGCGCTGCCAGTCGCGCACCCGCGCGGTCATCGGCCCGGGTCCCAGCACGTGGCGCTGGGCGTAGCTGCCGATCAGCAGGGTGAGGCGGATCTCCGGCATCAGGGCCAGGAGCCGGGCGCGCCACAACGGGGCGCAGTTCGGCCGCGGCGGGCGGTCGCCGCCGCGCTCGAGCCGGCCGGGGTAGCACAGCCCCATCGGCAGGATGGCGACGCGGGTCGTGTCGTAGAACAGCGCCTTGTCGATGCCCAGCCAGCCGCGCAGGCGCTCGCCGGAGGCGTCCCAGAAGGAGAGGCCCTTCTCGTGCACCTTGGTGCCCGGCGCCTGGCTGGCGATCAGCAGGCGGGCGGTGGGCGACACATGCAGAATCGGCCGCGGGCCGAGCGGCAGGTCCGCGCAGGCGTGGCAGGCGCGCACCTCGCCCACCAGCCGGTCGAGTTCATCGCTCACGGCGCACCGGCGCGGGCGGTCAGGGCTCGCTGGCCAGCGGCTCGCGCGCGCCGAGCGAGAAGATGACGATGCGCTCGCCGTCGCGAGCGAAATAGAGCGCGCATGGCACCAGGCTGCCGGCCGCCACCGACTGGGTGGCGCCGGTCAGGCGGAACTGCACCTGCACCGGCGTGCCGCGCCCGGCCACCGCCCCGGGCAGCTCGATGCCGGGCGGCTGCCCGGGCAGTTCCCCGGCCGGCTGCGCGGAGGGCTGGCCGAGCGGCTGGCCCGGCTGGGCGGTCGGCTGGACAGTCGGCTGGGCGACGGGCTGGGCTGCCGGCTGGGCTGCCGGCTGACCGGGGGGCTGGCCGGGTGGGGGATTGGCCAGGGACAGGCCGCCATAGCCGGGGCAGGTGGCGCGCACCAGCCGGTCGGGGAGGCTGCTCTGGTTGGTGATCGTCGTGGTCAGGATGGCGCTGCCGTTCTGCACGTCGCCGTCGCCGCGCGAGGCCTCGATGCTGATCGGGCCGGCCACCTGCGGCATGGCCTGCGCCGTTCGCGGCGCGGCGAGGCCGCCGGCAAGCGTCGCCGCCAGCAGCACGGGGAAGGGACTAGCCAAGCGCATACGCGACCTCCGCCACATAGACCGGCTGCTCCTTGCCGAGCAGCGACGAGAACAGGGTGAAATGGGTGATCTCCACCGGATCCGTGCGCAACAGGTTGTGTGCCTGCACCCAGCGCGCCAGGACCGGCTCGGCCACGGCGTCGGCGCGGGCCAGGGTGATGTGCGGCTGGAAGCGCTTGCGCTCGGCGGGCAGGCCGATGCGCTGCAGGGCGGTCTCGATCTTGGTCTGCAGATGCTCGAGCCGGTCGCTGCGCTCGAGGCCGGCCCACAGCGCGGCCGTGCGTCCGGTGCGGCTGAACAGGCCGGTGCCGGACAGCGACAGTGCGAAGGCGGGCACCCGGATCGCGGCCAGCGCGTGGTCGATCTCCTCGGCCATGTCGCCGCGCGTCTCGCCGATGAAGCGCAGCGTGAGATGCAGGTTGGCCGGCGGCACCCAGCGCACCCCCGGCAGGCCGCCGCACAGCGCCACCAGCGGCTCGCGCAGCGCGTCGGGCAGCTCGAGGCCCACGAACAGTCTCACCCACATCCCTCTCTGCTGCCGCCGCAGCCGGTGCGGGCCGCGGACAGCAGGTCTTGCCGCTGCCGAACCTGCCGGGCCGGGGCTGCCCGGTCAATCGCGCGACGCGAAGCCCACCGGAGCCGCCCGGGGGGAACGGGAGGTGAGCTGCCATCGGCACTGCGCGGGCGAGTGGCGGCGGCGCAGGGCAAGCGGCGGGCCGGGCCGCGGAGGGTCACGGCGGGGAACGTCTGCCGGGCGCCTGACGGTGATTTAATGCCTGCAAACCAGGCAGCCCGCGCCGCGCCGCGCGGTGGCGCTTGACCCACCCAGGGCATTCGACCACATCATGAACGGTCCGGATCCTCCGGCGAAAGGAACGCTTTCATCATGGCCTTCAGTCCCGACTTCCGAAGCATGCCCCGCCCAGCGGTGGGCGCCCAGGCCGGGGTCATTGATGCTGGCCTGCGCGCCTACATGCTGCGGGTCTATAACTGGATGACGTCCGGCCTGCTGCTGACCGGCATCGTCGCCTTTGCCGTCTCGCACACCGCCCTGCGCGACGTGTTCTACCACGAGGTGTCGACCGGCTACGGCCTGACGCTGCGCCCGACGGCACTCGGCATGCTGTCGATCTTCGCGCCGCTGGCCTTCGTGCTGGTGATGAGCTTCGGGGTGAACCGGCTGTCGCGGCAGGCGGCGCAGGCGCTGTTCTGGGCCTTCTGTGCGGCGATGGGCGTCAGCATGACGAGCATCTTCCTGCTCTACACCGACACCTCGATCGTCCGGGTGTTCTTCATCACCGGCGCCACCTTCGCGGCGATGAGCCTGTGGGGCTACACGACGCGCACGGACCTCACCAAGTTCGGTTCGTTCCTGATCATGGGCGTGTTCGGCATCCTGATCGCGATGCTGGTCAACATGTTCATGCACAGCACCGGGCTGCAGCTGATGATCAGCGTGCTCGGCGTGCTGATCTTCACCGGACTCACCGCCTACGACACGCAGCGCATCAAGCTCAACTACAACCAGGTCGCGTCGTACGGCGGCGTCGAGCTGGCCGCCAAGCGCAGCGTCTACGATGCGCTGAGCCTGTACCTGAACTTCATCAACATGTTCCAGTTCATGCTGCAGCTCACCGGCACCCGCAACAGCAACAGCTGAGCCTTCGCTCGACGGAACCCGGCAGGGTCTGGACCAGACAAGAAAGGCAGCTCGAGAGAGCTGCCTTTTTGCTTGGTGGCGCCTCCCGGCCCCGGCCCCGGCCCCGGCCCGGCGAGGCGCTCAGGGCGTGCCCGGCTCGGGCGAGAACAGCTTCATCTTGTCGGGCTTGTCCTTCCACTCGTCGGCATCGGCCGGCGCCTGGCCCTTGCGGGTGATGTTGGGCCAGCTCTTGGCATAGGTGGTGTTGAGCTCGGCATAGGCGCTGGCCCGGTCATCGCTGTCCGGCAGGATGGCCTCGGCCGGGCATTCCGGTTCGCAGACGCCGCAGTCGATGCATTCGTCCGGGCTGATCACCAGCATGTTCTCGCCGACATAGAAGCAGTCGACGGGGCAGACCTCGACGCAATCCATGTACTTGCAGCGGATGCAGTTCTCGGTGACCACATAGGTCATCGCCATCTCCAGTCAGAGGTCGTGCCGTGGGCGGGAGATATGGAAGTTCCCCGCCGAGTGCAAGGCGTGCCGCCCACCCGGCCTGGCCGGCCGGCGGGGCGCCGGACGGCGGTGTGGGCGAGGCATGGGCGCTGGCATGGCGCGTAGACATGAGGCGCATCGGTCACGGCTCGGGCACCTCCTCGTAGAGCCGCCTTGCTTCCACGGCCGGGCCGCGGCGGCTGGACAGCGCCACGATCCGCACGACCTTCACCCCGGCGCGTCCGAGCGGCAGGGTGAGCACGTCGCCGGGCCGCAGCCGGGCGTGCGGCTTGTCGGTCGGCTGGCGGTTGAGCCGGATCAGCCCCTGCTCGATCAGCCGCACGCAATCGCTGCGCGCCTTGAGGAAGCGGGCGTGCCACAGCCACAGGTCGAGCCGCTGCCACGCCTGGCCAGCCTCCGCCGCACCACCGGCCGCGGCCCCGTCGCGCGCGCCCCGGTCGTCCGGGGCGGGCGGAGCCCGGCGCGGCCTAGAGCTTGGCACGCAGCGACTCGAGCACGGCGAACGGGCCGTCCTTCACCGGCTCTGACCTGGGCAGCGGGCGTAGCACCCGGCGGCTCGCCGCCATCCCGCGCCGGTGCTGGGCTGGCATGCTGATCATCGCCGGCGCGGGTGGGCCGAACATCCCCTCGCCGAGCGGCTGCGCCGGGCTCAGCCTTGCCCCGAGGCCGCGCAGCACCTCGGCGAGCAGCGGCGCGGGCAGGGACAGGCGCGAGCCGATGCCGCTCGGCAGGGCCGACGGCCGGTGCCGGGTCGCGTGGCTGAGATCGCCCGCGACCTGTTCGGCGGTGTCGAGGCGCAGCCAGGCCGGGCCGGCGCGCACCCAGCCGAGGCGGTTGAACAAGGCGGCCTCGCGCGGGTCGAGTTCGCGCACCAGGCTGGTCTGGCCGGGCCGGGGCAGGTCGGGCAGCCTGAGCCCGGCCTGCACGCACAGCAGGAGGGCGCGCACCAGCAGCGGCCGCGGCTTGAGCAGGGCGGGCAAGAACACGGCATGGCGGCCGGCCTGGATGCCGAGGCGCTTGAGCTTCTGGCGCTGGCCGGGGCGGTCGAGGCCGGCGAGCTGTGCCGGGCGCGGGTCGACCACCACCCCGCCATCCTCGAGCAGCCGGTGGACCAGGCCACGCAGCATCGGGTCGCCACGGCTGGCCGCCTCGGCCGCGTAGAGCGGGGCGAGCGTCTGGGCGAGATGGCGGTCGAGCCAGGCCTGCAGCCGCGCGCGGATCCGCTCGCGCTGCGCGCCGTCGAGGAACTCGCTGTCCAGCACCTCGATCAGCGGTCGCAGCAGATGCTCGCCGCGCCGCAGGCGGGCGACGGGCACCTCGCGCCAGGCCAGCGTGGCGCGGTCGGCGAAGGCGAAGGCCGGGTCGCCGTCGAGGACCAGCGCGCCCACCCGGCGGGGGATCTCGTGGCACAGCGCGCGGCGCGCGGCGCGCAGCACCAGCCGCTTCTCTGGACCCTCGGCCAGCGGGTCGGGGGCGAAACGGAACCCCTCGACGTGGCCGACCGGATGGCCCTCGACGATCACCTCGCCGCGGCTGGTCACTGCCGACAGCAGCTCCTCGCCCTCGCTGTCGTCGAGCCTGCGGATCAGCAGGGCGGCGCGTCGGTCGACGAAGCGGGCGGTCAGCCGCTCGTGCAGCGCGTCCGACAGCAGGTCCTCGACCTCGCGGGCGCGTGCCTGCCAGTGCGGCGCGTCGGCCAGCCAGTCGGACCGGGCGGCGAGGTAGGAGCAGACCCGCACCCCCGACAGGCGCTGCATCAGCGTGTCGATGTCGCCCTCCGGGCGCGACAGGCCGCTGATCTGCTGGGCCATCCAGTCGCCGGGGATGCGCCCGTCGCGGCTCACATAGCCGAAGATCCGCGCGCACAGCCTGGTGTGGCTGTCGTCGCCGAGCTTGCGGAAATCCGGGATCTGGCAGGCTTCCCACAGCAGCCTGGTCGCGGCGCGGCCCTGCGCCTGGGCGCGGATCTCCGGATCGCGCGCGAGCTGCGACAGGGTCTGCAGGTCCGAGGCCTCGCGCCCGCTGACCAGGCCCGGGCGCGGCGGCGGGACCAGCAGGCTGGCGAGCAGGGTTTCGGGACTGGCCAGGTCGAGCTCGGCGTTGCGCCACGACAGGTGCTCGAGCGGATCGAAGCGGTGGTTCTCGATGGCGCCGACCAGCTCCTCGGGCAGGGCGGGACAGCTCGCCGTGGTGCCGAACGTGCCGTCGCGCATGCCGCGTCCGGCGCGCCCGGCGATCTGGGCGAGCTCGGCGGCGTGCAGGCGCCGGGCGTTGCGGCCGTCGAACTTGGCAAGACCCGCGAAGCCCACATGGTTGACGTCCATGTTCAGGCCCATGCCGATCGCGTCGGTGGCGACCAGGTAGTCGACCTCCTTGTTCTGGTAGAGTGCGACCTGGGCGTTGCGCGTGCGCGGCGACAGCCGCCCCATCACCACGGCACAGCCGCCGCGCCGGCGGCGGATCAGTTCGGCCAGGGCGTAGACCTCGCCTGCGGAGAAGGCGACCACCGCCGAGCGCGGCGGCAGGCGGCTGAGCTTGGCGCCGCCGGTGAAGGTGAGCTGCGACAGCCGCGGCCGGGTCTCGACGATGGCCCCGGGCACCAGGCGCGACAGCAGCGGCCGGATCGTCTCCGAACCGAGGAACAGGGTCTCGACCAGGCCGCGCGCGTGCAGCAGCCGGTCGGTGAACACGTGGCCGCGGTCGGGGTCGGCGCAGAGCTGGATCTCGTCGACGGCGACGAACTCGGCGTCGCGGTCGAGCGGCATCGCCTCGACGGTGCAGGAGAAGTAGCGCGCCTCGGCGGGGATGATCTTCTCCTCGCCGGTGATCAGGGCGACGAGCCGCGCGCCCTTGGCGGCGACCATCCGGTCGTAGTTCTCGCGCGCGAGCAGCCGCAGCGGGAAGCCGATGATGCCCGACCGGTGCGACAGGAGCCGCTCGATCGCCAGATGCGTCTTGCCGGTGTTGGTCGGTCCGAGCACCGCCTTGACGCGGTGGTGAAGCGGGTGGCCCACCATGGGATGAAGGTTGGACGAAGCGGCGCCGAATGCAAGCGCCCAGCCTGGCGGTCGGCGCCGCATTGCCATCGCAGGCGGGCCGCGGAGGGGCTGCAGGCGGGTGGGGGCGGGCGGCGGCGGGCGCAATCTGTTCTAGCCTTGCGCGGCGCGCCGGGCGGGACCTCCGGCGCCGGGGAGGACACCGCATGCAAGACCGACCACTCGACTGCCTTGTGACCGCGCCGGGGGCTGGTGCGAGGATCCGACAGGTCCATCCGGTCGAGGCGCGGCACCTGGCGGAAACGGCGGCGCGACTCGGTGTCGCGGACTGGGTCGCCGATCATCGCTTCGCTGCGCGCGCGGGCGAGGTGCTGCTCGTGCCGGGCAGCGGTGCCGAGGACCGGCAGGGGGCCGCGCAGGGAGCCGGGCAAGAAGGCGACGGAGGGCGCGACGGCGGCGGCGGTGTGGCGGCCGCCCTGCTCGGCCTGGGCGACGCGGGTGCCGGCGAGGCCGGGGGAGAGGTCGATCCCTACCTGTTCGCGGCTCTGCCGAACCAGCTGCCGCCGGGGCCATGGCGGATCCTGCCGCCTGGGGGCCGGGCGCCGGCCGCCGCTTCGGGCGCTGGGTTGGACGGGGCGTGGGAGGAAGCGGCCGTGCTCGGTTTCTGCCTGGGCGCCTACCGCTTCGAGGCGCTGCGCGGCAGGCAAGGCGACGGCCGCGTCGAGGCGTCCGGACGGGGCGCGGGTGTCGCGCGGCCGGTGCTGGTGGCGGCGGGCGACGGTGCCGGGGCTGCCCAGGCACGCGCGGTCTGGCTGGCGCGCGACCTGATCAACCTGCCGGCCAACCATCTCGGCCCCGCCGACCTGGCGGCGGCGGCCGATGGCGTCTGCCGCCGCTTCGGCGCTGCCTGCGAACAGGTGCGGGGCGAGTCGCTGGCGCACGAGTATCCGGCCGTCGCTGCGGTCGGCGCCGGTGCGGCGCGACCGGCGGTCGTGTTCCGCGCGCGCTGGTCGGGAAGCCGGGCGGCCGGCGACGCGCCGCTCGTCTCCCTGGTCGGCAAGGGCGTGTGCTTCGACACGGGCGGACTTGATCTCAAGCCGTCCGCGGCGATGTTGCGCATGAAGAAGGACATGGGCGGTGCTGCGATCATGCTCGGCCTGGCGCAGCTGGTGATGGAGCTCGACCTGCCGCTGCGTCTCGAGCTGCGCCTGGGCTGCGTGGAGAACAGCGTCTCGGCGACATCCATGCGGCCATCGGACGTGATCACGACACGCAAGGGCCTGACTGTGGAAATCGGCAACACCGATGCCGAGGGCCGCCTCGTGCTGTGCGACCTGCTCCACGAGGCGTGCGGGTCGCGGCCGGCAATGCTGCTCGATGCGGCGACGCTGACCGGTGCCGCGCGCGTGGCGCTCGGGCCGGACCTGCCGGCCTTGTTCAGCAATGACGACAGTTTGGCAGACCAGTTGTTGCAGGCGGGACGTGCGAGCGCGGATCCGCTTTGGCGTCTGCCGCTGCACCGCGGCTACGAGGGCTGGCTGTCGAGCACGGTGGCCGACCTAAATAATGTTTCATCCAAACCGATGGCCGGATCTGTGACGGCTGCCTTGTTCTTGCTCCGATTTGTCGATGAAACGGTGAAATGGGCACATATTGATACATATGCGTGGAACGATGCGAGCCGACCGGGGCGTCCGGAAGGGGCCGATGCGCAGGGAATGCGAGCCCTCTTCAAGGGCCTATTACCTCTCGTTAAGGTTGATGAGGTAAAAAACGTGTCGGTAACGTAATCGGGACTGAACCAAATCGTTTCTTGTGTCTATAAAGAGCGTCAGCGCCAGTGCCTGAGTGGTGGCCGACGCTGTTCTCCAGAGTTCAATCCTGAGAACAGCTTCGGTGCCGCCTCAGGATCTGGCACCTCCCGATCCCGCATCGGGCGTCATGTCTGAAGTTTGCGCATGGCGCGGCGGTCGGGACGGAGTTGTAACGTTGAAGAAAGGATCGACCATGGCGCAAGCCTCGTCTTCTGACCAGCTCGTCGGCACGCTGCGCGACACCGTGGTTTCGATGGTTCGCCGCGACGGGCCCGATTTGTCTGCGCGCCAGCTCGGCGTGTTCCTGACCTGCTACCTGCAGGAGGGCGCGCACACGGTCCGCGGTCTTGCGGCCGAGCTCAACGTGTCCAAGCCCGCCATCACCCGCGCGCTGGACCGGCTCGGCGAACTCGACCTCGCCCGCCGCAAGGTCGACCCGATGGATCGCCGTTCGATCCTCGTGCAGCGCACGCTGAAGGGTGCGGCCTATCTGCGCGAACTGAAGTCGATCATGGCCGAGGCCTCGACGGTGGCGCGCAAGAGCGGGCACGCCTCCGAGTCGGGCAGCCGCCGCGCGGCGGGCTGAACGGCCAGGCTGAACAGGCAGGCGTCCTGCGGGCTCCGGCCCGCTGGCTGCCGCCTGGTCCGGCTGATCTGGATCGGCTGAGCTCCTCGCCGCTTGGCCTGATGTTCGGGCGGGCGATGAAGGGCGCGCAGGCACCGGGCTCGACTCGCCGACTGCGTTGTTGATCCGTGGCGGCCGTGCTGCCGCCACGACTGCTCGTTCCCGGCCCTTGCGGGGCGGCGCCTGCTTCGTCGGTGCGGGACGAGGGGCCTGGCTGGCTGAACCAGAGCCCCGGCGTTGCTTGTCGCGGCCCCACGGTCAGCAATCGAGTGCGTCGCTCCGATGGCGGGTGCGCAGCCTCCATGGCGGTCTGCAGGCGGCAGCCGCCGGACAGGCGGCGGCCCGGATCACGCGCGCCTGGTCTCGCGCACCGCAGCCGCGAGGTGCCGAAACTCCGCCGATTTGACTATGTCTTCCGTGATCCCCTCCATTCCCCCGCACTCGAGCGACGCCGCCCTTGATTGCGTCCGGCCAGGCAGCCGCTGGTCCGGCGTGCGGGAAGTCAGCGTTCGTCGTCGCACGGGCGTCAGATGCGCGCGTGTCGCAAGGCAACTGCTGCCTTTGCCGAACGATTAGGGGACGCAAAACATCAGGCGCCGGGGCGGTCGTGCGCCGCCCGCGTCCCGTTCGGAAAGGATCTCTGTTGATGCCGATGGCTGTAACTGCGCGACGCCTTGTGGCCGGCCTGTCCCTCGCTGCGCTGGCGACCAGCGGGGCAGCGCTCGCGCCGCAACCGGCCCGGGCGCGTGACCCGGGCACGAACGGACCTGTGGTGGGCCACGTCACCATCGTCGCCAAGGCCGCCGATGTCGGCGTGGGCTGGACCTGGGGCGACGGCGTGCTGCGCTACCATGGCCACAGCTACCATTTCTCGGTCAAAGGCGTGGATGTGGCCGCGGTCGGTTACTCCAAGGTCGTGGGCCATGGCCGGGTGTACAATCTCAAGCACCTGCATGACTTCGACGGCACCTATGCCGCCGCCAATGGCGAGGCGACGGTGGGCCAGGGGATCGGCGGCCGCGTGCTGATCAACGGCAACGGGGTACAGATCCGGCTCGACGACGTGACCAAGGGTGCGCGTCTGGCTGGTGCCGCGCAGGGCATCGAGCTGACGCTCCGCGGCGATTGACGTGCGTGGCCCGGCCGGACAGATCCTGTCCGGCCGGGCCAAGCCGCACATACCGATCCCCGACTGCACGACCTCGGCATCGCCGGTCGCGGCGGCTGCTACCAGCGTCCCAGCCCGGCCCGGGCGGCACGCGACGCGACCAGGGCAGTCCAGGCCGGTTGCGGCAGCAAGGCGGCCGCGACCGCCAGCCATGGCGTGTCCGCCAGGACGAGTACGGCACCCGCGCCCCACAGCACGAACCCCCACTCGACCAGGCTCACCAGCCAGGCCGGTATGCCGCTGCGCCAGGCCACCTGGTAGAGATGGCCGCGATGTGCCTCGGCTAGTCGCGCCCCGGCCAGGGCGCGCCGGCACAGGGTGAAGGCCACGTCGAACAGGAGGCCGGACAGCATCAGGGCGGGCAGCAACGCACCCCCGGGGCCCGCCTGCTGCCAGCGGAGCAGGGTGAGGCTCGCCAGCACCAGCCCGACCGGCTGGCTGCCGACATCGCCCATGAAGATGCGCGCGCGTGGGTAGTTGAAGGGCAGGAAGCCGAGCAGCCCGGCCGCCAGCATCAGGGCCAGCAGGGCCGCGGCGCTGCCCGGCGCGCCCGCTGCGCCTGGCGCGACCAGTGCCAGGATGAGGCAGAACAAGATGGCAGCGCCGCTCGCCAGGCCGTTCAACCCGTCGATGAAATTGACCGCGTTGGTCACGAACACCAGCCACAACAGGGCAACACCCCAAGCCAGCACCGGCGGCCCGGGCAGCGGATGGCAGGCGAGCAGCACGATCACCGCGGCGAGGAGCTGTGCGGCGAGCTTCAGCCAGGGGCTGAACTGCCGCAGGTCGTCGAGCCAGGCGAAGGCGGCGAGCAGGACAGCGGCGGCCAGCACGGCGAGGGCGGCCATGCCAGGTGCGGGCCCGAGGGCGACCAGGCTGCCGACCAGGAAGCCCGCCATGCTGCCGACGCCGCCACCCTTGGGCACCGGGTGCTTGTGCGCGCTGCGCAGGCCGGGCGTGTCGAGCACCCGCACCCGGATCATCAGCGCCACGATGCAGGCCGAGAACAGCGCGACGCCCAGCGCGAGCAGCAGCAGTTCGGGCGGCAAGACCGGCGGGGCGGCAGGTGGCGGCGACACCAGTCCTGCCGGGATCGGCCCGGCTGGTAACGGCCCACCCGCCGCGTGCGCGGCGGACAGGCTCGAGGCAGCAAGCACGGGCGCTGCGTGGGCGGTCGAGGCGCTCAGGAGGGAGGTTCCGCTGCGGTCTTCGCCCGCTTGCTTTGCGGGCGGGCGCGCCGGGGCTATAGGCGTGCCACGATGGCTCCGCAACCTGCCGCCCGGCGCATGAGGTCGCTCAACCGGATCCTGGTGAACATGGCGCTCGATGGCGCCTTCGCCGCGGCGGCAGCACCCCTGGCGCGCTTCCTGGCCGATCCCGGGGGCGGCCTGATCCACCCGCTTTGGTTCGTCGCCGGAGGGGCCATCACCCTGCTGGTCGGCGGCGTGCCGTTCCGCATGCCGCAGCAATACTGGCGCTTCTCCGGTGTGGCCGACCTGCTCGGCATCGCCGGCGGCTCCGTGCTCAGTGCGCTGCTGTTCGCCTGCCTGTTCTGGGCCACCGGCTTTCCGCTGCCCAGCGTCACCTTCCCGGTGATCCACGCCATGACGCTGCTCATCCTGCTCGGCGGCCTGCGCATCGGCTACCGGCTGTCGCAGGCGAAGAGGGTGCGGCTGTCGGCCGAGGAGGTGCAGCCGGTGGTCCTGGTCGGAGCCGACGTGGGGGCCGACCTGTTCCTGCGGGCCGTGGCGCGCGACCGGTCCTCGCCGCTGCGCATCCTGGGCCTGCTCGCCCAGGGCGGCCACCAGCCGGGGCGGCGCATCCAGGGGGTGCGGATCCTCGGCACGGTGCACGACGCGGCGGCGGTGCTCGACCGGCTGATCGCGCAGGGCCAGGCGCCGCGGGCGCTGGTGGTCACCGACGCCGAGTTCCGGGGCGAGGCGCTGGCGCAGTTGATCGAGGCCGCTGACGGACGCGGCATCACGGTCAGGCGGGCACCCAACCCCACCTCGCTGGCGCCGGCGGCGCGCGTCGAGCTGCGTCCGGTGGCGATCGAGGACCTGCTCAACCGCCCGCAGGTGCCGCTCGACCGCGACGGCATGGGGCGCCTGGTGCGCGGGCGGCGGGTGCTGATCACCGGCGCCGGCGGCACGATCGGCTCGGAACTCGCCCGCCAGGTTGCGGCCCTGGCCCCGGCCCAGCTCGTGCTGCTCGACCACGGTGAGTTCGCGCTGTGGCAGATCGATCTCGAGCTCGGCGAGATCGCGCCGGCCGTGGCGCGAACGGTGGTGATCGCCGACACGCGCGACGAGGCGCGGATCGCGTCCGTGTTCGACGAGTGGCGGCCGGAGCTCGTGTTCCATGCCGCGGCCCTCAAGCATGTGCCGATGGTGGAGCTCAATCCGTGCGAGGGGCTGCTGACCAACATCGTCGGCACGCGGGTGGTGGCCGACGCGGCGCTGCGCGCCGGCACGTCGGCGATGGTGCTCATCTCCACCGACAAGGCGGTCAATCCGAGCAGCCTGATGGGTGCGTCGAAGCGGGCGGCGGAGATGTACTGCCAGGCCCTCGACATCGCCGCCCGGCGTGGCGACGAGGCGGCCCAGGGGCTGCGCTGCGTCACGGTGCGGTTCGGCAACGTGCTGGGCAGCAACGGCTCGGTCGTGCCGCTGTTCCGCCGCCAGCTCGAACGCGGCGGGCCGCTCACCGTCACCCACCCCGACATGCAGCGCTATTTCATGACCGTGCCCGAGGCGGTCGGGCTGGTGCTGGAGGCGAGCGTGCGCGGCGTGGAGGCCGAGCAGGCCACCGCCGACCTGCTGCGCCATGGCGGCATCTTCGTGCTCGACATGGGCCGCCCGGTGCGGATCGTCGATCTCGCCCGCCAGATGATCCGGCTCGCCGGGCTGCGGCCGGAGGAGGATGTGGCGATCCGCTTCACCGGCCTGCGCCCCGGCGAGAAGCTCACCGAGGAGCTGTTCCATGGCCGCGAGCCGCCGGTTCAGACCGGCTATCCCGGCCTGCTGATGGCAACCCCGCGCACTGCCGACCGCACGCAGGTCACGCGCGCGATCGAGGCGATCGAGGCTGCATGCCGGAGCGGCGACGCGGCCGAGGCGGTCCGGTTGCTGCGCGCCCTGGTGCCCGAGTTCGACCACAATGCCGAGGGCGCGGCACCCGCGCCGCTGGAGGCTTCGCTGCCGTGACATCGCCCGCCCTTCACGTCCCGTTCCTTGATCTCAAGGCCCAGCAGGCGCGGCTCGGGCCGTCGCTGCGCCGCCGGCTCGAGGCCGTGCTGGCCCATTGCCAGTTCGTGCTCGGCCCCGAGGTGGCGGAGCTCGAGCAGAAGCTCGCCGCCTTTGCCGGGGCCGCGCATTGCGTGGGGCTCAGCTCGGGCAGCGACGCGCTGCAGATCGCGCTGATGGCCGAAGGCATCGGCCCGGGCGACGCGGTGTTCCTGCCGGCCTTCACCTACACCGCGACTGCCGAGGTGGCGCTGGTGCTGGGGGCGACGCCGGTGTTCGTGGATATCGATCCGCGAACCTTCCAGATCGATCCCGACCATCTCGAGCGCCGGATAGCGGATGTGCGCACCACCGGAGGGTTGCGGCCGCGCGCCGTGATCGGGGTCGACCTGTTCGGCCAGCCGGCACCCTGGCCGCAGCTGCGAGCGATCGCAGCCAGGCACGGGCTGTTCACGCTCGATGATTGCGCGCAGAGCTTCGGTGCCAGCCTCGGCGGGCGCCGGCTCGGACGCGAGGCCGAGGCGACGGCGATCAGCTTCTTTCCCTCCAAGCCGCTCGGCGCCTATGGCGATGGCGGCGCGCTGCTCACCGACGATCCGCAGCGCGCGGCGCTCTACCGCTCGCTGCGCTCGCACGGCGAGGGAGAGACCCGCTACGAGGTGCTGCGCACCGGCATGAACGGCCGGCTCGACACGCTGCAGGCGGCCGTGCTGCTGGCCAAGCTCGAGGCCTTCGAGGACGAGATCCGCCGGCGCGAGGAGATCGCCCGGCTCTACGATCGCGGTCTGGCCGATGTGCTGGCGGTGCCGGCACGGGTGCCCGGCGCGCAGAGCGCCTGGGCGGTCTACGCGGTGCTGCTGGAGGATGAGGCGGCGCGCGACGCGGCGCGGGCGGCCCTGTCCGCTGGCGGGGTGGCGAGTGCGGTCTACTACCCGAAGCCGCTGCACCATCAGCCGGCTTATCGCGCCCATCATGACGGGGCAGCCCTGCCGGTGGCCGAGGCCACGGCCCGGCGGATCCTGGCGCTGCCGATCCATCCCGAGCTCACGGACGCGCAGGTCGGGCATGTGATCCGCGCGTTGCGCGGCGACTGAGACCCACCGGCCGCGCCGTTGCGCCAGCCCCGGCAGGGGGCCTATTTTCCGTGCTCCCAGCGATCCGGCGCATCCGGAGGAGGAACCGCCATGCCCGACAGCCATCCACCCCAGAACGATCCTGCGAACGGCAAGCGGCGCCTGCGGTCCCGGGCCTGGTTCGACAATCCGCACAATGCCGACATGACCGCGCTCTATCTCGAGCGCTACATGAATTACGGTCTCTCGCAGCGCGAGCTGCAGTCCGATCGCCCGATCATCGGCATCGCCCAGACCGGCTCGGACCTCTCGCCGTGCAACCGCCACCATCTGGTGCTCGCCGAGCGGCTGCGCGAGGGGATCCGCGAGGCGGGCGGCATCGCCATCGAGTTCCCGGTCCATCCGATCCAGGAGACCGGCAAGCGGCCGACCGCCGGGCTCGACCGCAACCTGGCCTATCTCGGGCTGGTCGAGGTGCTGTACGGCTATCCGCTGGACGGCGTCGTGCTGACCATCGGCTGCGACAAGACCACGCCCGCCTGCCTGATGGGGGCGGCGACGGTCAACATACCGGCCATCGCGCTTTCGGTGGGCCCGATGCTGAACGGCTGGTTCCGCGGCCAGCGCACCGGCTCGGGCACCATCATCTGGAAGGCGCGCGAGCTGCTGGCCGCCGGCGAGATCGACTATGACGGCTTCATCAAGCTCGTCGCCTCGTCGGCGCCCTCCACCGGCTACTGCAACACGATGGGCACTGCCTCGACGATGAACTCGCTGGCCGAGGCGCTGGGCATGCAGCTGCCCGGCTCGGCGGCGATCCCGGCGCCGTACCGCGACCGCCAGGAGATCGCCTATCTCACCGGCCGGCGGATCGTCGAGATGGTGCGCGAGGATCTCAAGCCGTCCGACATCATGACGCGCGAGGCGTTCATCAACGCGATACGGGTCAACACCGCGATCGGCGGCTCGACCAACGCGCCGATCCATCTCAACGGCCTGGCGCGCCATATCGGTGTCGAGCTGCCGCTCACCGAATGGCAGACGGCCGGGCACGACGTGCCGCTGCTGGTCAACCTGCAGCCGGCCGGCGAGTATCTGGCCGAGGACTACTACCGTGCCGGCGGCGTGCCGGCGGTGGTGGCGCAGCTGATGAAGCACGGGCTGATCCACGAGGCGGCGCTGACCGTGAACGGCCGCACCATCGGCGACAATTGCCGCGACGCCGAGATCCTCGACGAGGCGGTGATCCGTCCGTTCGAGCAGCCGCTGAAGCAGCGCGCCGGCTTCCTGGTGATGACCGGCAACCTGTTCCATTCGGCAATCATGAAAACCTCGGTGATTTCCGAGGAGTTCCGCCAGCGCTACCTGGCCGACCCGTCCGACCCGGAAGCCTTCGAAGGGCGCGCGGTGGTGTTCGACGGGCCGGAGGACTACCACAACCGGATCGACGACCCCGCACTCGACATCACCGACCAGGACATACTGGTGATGCGCGGTGCCGGTCCGGTCGGCTATCCGGGGGCGGCCGAGGTGGTCAACATGCGGCCGCCCTCCTACCTCATCAAGCAGGGCGTGCATGCGCTGGCCTGCATCGGCGACGGGCGGCAGTCCGGCACCTCGGGCTCGCCCTCCATCCTGAACGCCTCGCCCGAGGCCGCCGCCGGCGGCAACCTCGCCATCCTGCGCACCGGCGACCGGCTGCGCGTCGACCTGCGCAAGGGGCGGGTCGACATGCTCGAGCTCAGCGAGGCGGACATCGCCGCGCGTCACGAGGCGCTGAAGCGCGAGGGCGGCTTCCGTTTCCCGGCCAGCCAGACGCCTTGGCAGGAGCTGCAGCGCGGAACGGTGGGCCAGCTCGAGACCGGTGCCGTGCTGGAGCCCGCAATCTCCTACCAGCACATCGCGCAAAGCAAGGGCCTGCCGCGCGACAACCACTGAAGCCCCGCGGCTGGTGGAGGAGGAGTCGTTCTTTCTTGGAAGAAAGAACCAAAGAACTTTTGTCCGTTTTGGCCCCGGTGGGTGCCACCGTCCCGAGCCCTATTGGACAAAGTCTTTTTGCTTCTTTTTCTTCAGAAAAAGAAGAATCCCCTCCCCGGCCGGATCGGCACGTGCTGAACACCTGCTACCAGGTGACGCAGATCTTGCCGAAATGCGCGGCACCCTCCTGGTAGCGGAACGCCTCGCCCAGCGTCTCCAGCCCGCCGAAATCGCGGTCGATCACCGGCCGCTGGTCGGTCAGTTCCAGGGCGCGGACATAGTCCTGCTGCTGGCGGCGGTTGCCGACGATCAGGCCCTGCAGGCGGGCCTGCTTGGCCATCAGCGCCGCGGTCGGCACCTCGCCACTGATCCCGGTCAGCACGCCGATCAGCGAGATGTGGCCGCCGACGCGGACCGCCTCGATCGACTGGGCGAGGGTCTGCGGCCCGCCGAGCTCGATGACGTGGTCGACGCCGCGGCCGCCCGTCCAGTCGCGCGCCAGCCGGCCCCAGCTCTCCTCGCGCCGGTAGTTGATCACATGGTCCGCACCCAGCCCGCGCGCGCGCTCTAGCTTCTCGTCGGACGAGGAGGTGACGATGACGGTGGCCCCCATCATCTTGGCGATCTGCAGCGCGAAGATCGCAACGCCGCCGGTGCCCATCGCCAGCACCACGTCGCCCGCCTTGAGCCCGGCATCGGCCACCAGGGCGCGCCAGGCGGTGAGCCCGGCGGTGGTGAGTGTCGCCGCCTCCGCATGGCTCCAGCCGCGCGGCGCGTGGGTGAAGGCGCCGGCCGGGCGGATGGTGCGGGTCGCGGCGAAGCCGTCGATCCCGTCGCCCGGGGTGCCGGCGAAATCGCCTACGGTGGGGATCGGCGCGCCGTCATGCCAGTGCGGGAAGAAGCAGGACACCACATGGTCGCCGGGGCGGAACTCGCCCACTCCCGGGCCCACGCTTTCCACCACCCCGGCGCCGTCGGACATCGGGATGCGTCCGTCGGCCGGCGCCCAGCGGCCGGAGACGACCAGCAGGTCGTGGTAGTTGAGCGAGGTGGCGTGCAGCCGGACCTTGATCTCGCCGGGCCCCGGTTCGCCGGGCTCGTCGTGCTCGACGACCTGCAGGCGATCGAGCCCGCCCGGGGCTCGCACTACACATGCCTTCATCGGATCCTCCTTCTCCTCCCGGTGCGCGGCGCGGTGATGCCTCAGCCGGCCCGGTCGCCCCGACTTGGCGCTTCCCCACCCCGCTCGGCAAGACGCTGCCCGAGGAAATGGGCGGCCCCCTCGGTGCTGCCCGGGGCGGCCTGCTCGAGCAGGAACAAGCCCTCGACCAGGGCAAGCAGGGCGGCGGCGCGGCCGGGCGGCTCTGCGGCCCGCGCCGGGGTGAGTCGGCTGTCGATCCAGGCGATCCAGCCGGCCACCACCCGTGGTGCGAGGTCGCGGTAGGGGCTCTCGCCGCGCGCGGCGCGGGCCACGATCTCGGTCCACAGGCGCATGTAGGGTCCGATCTCCGGATCGCGCGTGCCTTGCAGCACCTCGGCAAGGAACCCGGCCGGCGACAGGCGCGGCCCGGCGCTGCGCGCGGCGAGCAGGCGGGCCAGGCGGGCGCTCACCTCGTCCAGTGCCGCCGCGACCAGCTCGTCGCGGGTGGTGAAATAGTAGAGCAGCATGCGCCCGCTGGTGCCCAGCCGGTCCGCCACGCCGCGCAGTCCGAACTCCAGCCCCTCGGCCAGCATCAGGTCGGCCACCGACGCGGCCAAGGCCTGGCGCCTGCGCTGCTGCGGCTCACGGTCGGTCATCGGTTTGATGTAGCAGCCGCTACGGCAAGCGGGTATGTAACGGGTGGTACAGAGATGGGGAGGCTCGTATGCTGCGCTGGTGGCAAGTCGGGGTCTGTGGGCTGCTCGCCGGCCTGTTCTGGGCGGCTGCGATGTTGTGGGTGCGGCTGGTGCCCGCGGCGGTCACCGGCCCGGTGTCCGGCCTGGGCGGGTTCGTCGCGGCACTTCCGCTCGGCCTGGGCTGCGTGTGGCTGACCTGCCTGCTGGCGCGGCTGCGCGCCGGACAGATCGGGGCGGCCTGCCTGATCGTGATCGGCGATGCGATGCTGATCGACGGCGTGGCCCTGCGCTGGTTCCACGGCCTGTATTCGCCGGACGAGCGCACGAGCCGGCTGGCTGCCGCGTGGCTGCTGTGGGGTTACGGGGCGAGCGCCTATGCGGCGTTGCTGCTCGCCCAGCGTCGCGGCGCGCCCGTGCTCGGGCGTGCCGCGCGCTGACGTGACGGAGTCGGACGCGCCGGGTGCTGGGCGCTGCCTTACCGGTGCAGGCCGAAATGGAAGATGGTCGTGCTGTCGAAGGTCTGGCCCGGGCGCAGTTCGGTGGTGGGGAAGTCCGGATGGTTCGGGCTGTCCGGGAAGTGCTGGGTTTCCAGGGTGAAGGCATCGGTCTGGCGGTAGATGCCGCCATTGCCGGCATAGGCGCCGACCAGGAAGTTGCTGGTGTAGACCTGCACGCCCGGCTCGTTGGTGAGGCATTGCAGGGTGCGCCCGCTGGCCGGATCCCAGGCGGCGGCGGCCAGCCGCGGCTTGCCGCCGCTCGGGCCGTTGATCACCCAGTTATGGTCGTAGCCGTGCGCCCAGAGGAGCTGCTGGTCGTCGTCGCGGATACGGGCGCCGATCGGGGTCGGGTGGCGGAAGTCGAACGGCGTGCCGGCCACGGGTGCGAGGTTGCCGAACGGGATGGCGGTGCTGTCGGTGGGCGTGTAGCGGTCGGCGTTGATGATCAGCACCTGGTTGAACACGCCGTCACGCGAGCCGGCGCCGGCGAGGTTGAAGTAGCTGTGGTTGGTGAGGTTGATCACCGTGTCCTTGTTGGTGGTCGCCTGGTAGTGGATGGTGAGGTTGCTCTGCTCGTCGAGGCTGTAGGTGACGCTCACCTTCATCTCGCCCGGGTAGCCCTGGTCGCCGTCCGGGCTGGTCAGGCTGAGTGCGGCACTGGCCACCGGCCCTGAGCTGGCGAGTGGCGCCACCGTCCAGACACGCTTGTCGAAGCCCTGCAGGCCGCCGTGCAGCGCGTTGGGCGGGTTGTTGATCGCCAGCGTGTACTGCTTGCCGTCGAGGGTGAAATGGCCGCGCGCGATGCGGTTGGCGTAGCGGCCGACCAGGGCGCCGAAATACAGGCCGCCCTGCGCGCTCTTGGTCTCGTAGTCGTGCAGGGTGGGGAAGCCGAGCACGATGTCACCCGGCTGGCCGTGACGGTCCGGGGTGATGATCCGGGTGATGATCCCGCCATAGCTCATGAACGAGACCTTGACGCCGCGTGCGTTGCTCAGCGTCCAGAGGCTGACCGGCTGGCCGCCGGCGGTGGTGCCGAACGGCTCGGAGCTCAAGGTCGCGGCAGCGGCTGTGCCGCCCAACAGTGGGCCTGTCAGCAGCGGGGTTGCCAAGAGCGATGTTGCCAGCAGGAGGGATTTCGGCAGGCTGGTCATGATGTTCTCCCTGTGCGGCCCGCATCACCGGTTTGCAGCGCCGGGGCGGTCCGTCTGTTGATCCGAGCGGCTCAGAACAGGATGTTGGTCCGGAAGCCGAGAACCGCCGCGTCGGGAGTGTTGGTGGTCGCTCCCGGGCGGATGATATACTGGAAATCCGGCATGATGCTCACGCCACGAAACACCGAGATGTTGTAGTTGAGCTCGGCGACCTGCTCGGTGTTCTGCGGCCCGTAGGCCGGGCCGAATCCGTCGAGGGTGAGCGGGAAGGGGTTGGCACCGAATGCGGCCGCCTCCTGGGCGTGGGTGTAGGCGCTGCTCATCTCGATCCATTGCACGCTGGCGCCGATCGTGTCCTTGGGGCGGCCGAACATCGCAGCCGTGGAGGTGAGGCCGAGGAAGGCGTGCTGGGACAGCGGGCTCACGTCGGCGTCGGCATGGACGTAGCCGCCGAACACGATCAGCCCGTCGTTCGGACCGGGTCCCTGGCGCTCCAGCATCTGGTCGAACAGCGCATATTCCATGTCGCGGTTGTGGCTCCGGCCGGCGAGGGCCACGTCGGCATATTCGTGGCTGTCGTGGTCGAAGCCGAGCTTGTAGTGGCCGGGCAGCTTGTCGCGGCCGAAGACCGGCACCCAGCCGACCTCCACCGGGGTGCTGACGCCCGATTTGTGCGGGTCCGCCCAGGCCCAGCCGGAGATGCCGCCGCCGCCGCTGTTGAAGCTGGGATCGACCGAGAACAACCCGGCCATCACGTAGATGCTGGAGGTTGCGAGCACGCGGACCTGGCCGCCGAGGCTCGCGTCGGGCCAGTCCGGCTCGCCCGGGTAGTTGGGCAGCGGATGCGGGTTGCCGCAGATCAGCACGCTCATGAAGCGGCAGTAGAGCGGCGAGGAGGCAAAATAGTTGCCGACCGGCAGCCAGCCGGCGGCGATGTCGACGCGGTCGTGGAGGAAGCTGCGCTCGGCATAGGCATAGACCATGCGGGCCACGACATTGCCGCGCGAGCCGTAGATCTCCTGCACGTCGGCTAGGTCGTCACCGAGCGCATCGGCCGAAAGGTTGCGGCCGTTGCCGTTGACGATCATCACGTGGACGGCGGTGTTGTCGATGCCGAGCAGGCGCTTGAGGTCGAGGTCGACCTCCATTGCCACCTGGCCGGAGAAGTCGAAGCGGCCGCGCTGGCCGCCGGTGACGTTGCCGGCATTCTCGGTGAGCCAGTCGAGGGCGACGTTGATGCCGTGCTTGTCGAGCCAGGTCCGCAACCCGCCCCAGTCGCCGAACAGGTGCTCGTCGGGATAGGGCGCGCCGAACAAGGGACCGAGGCCGGGATTGGCGATCTGCTGGCTCGGACCCTGGGCGAAACCGAAGAAGGGCTGGCTCTGCTGGCTCTGCCCTGCCGGTTGCGCGTGGAGCGCCACCGGCAGGGCCGCCCACACTCCGGCAGCGACCAGGATGGCGGGCAAGGCGGCGCGGGGCGCGGAGCGCTGGGGCGCGCCCAGGGCTGGGCGCAGGGCGGAGCGCAGGGCTGAGCGCAGGGCGGAGAGCACGGCGGTGCGCAGGCCGGGGCGCAGGGCGGGGCGCGACCGGGCGACGGCGGGTGGCGGGCTGGACCGACCGACTGCGGGCGGGTGGTGCATCGGGTTGTCCTCCTCCCGGTCGCGAACGTGGTCAGACTAGGAAGCGGAGGCACCGCCAGCCAGACCCGCCGCCGCGATCGGTGGCGTTGCGCGAGCAGGCGGGATGCGGGTTCGGCATTTCTGCAACAGCACCTCGCGCGCCCGTGAGCGCGGTCTGCCCCCGCGTCCACCTGCCGCGCGCACCTGCCGCGCCTAGCTGACGCGCCCATACGCGCGCCGCCACAAGCCGGTGCCGCGCCGGCGCGCGGGCGGCGGCTGCGGGGCGGGTCGTGTGCGGGGTGGAAACGAAACCCGGCGCCTCGCGCAACGTTGCCTGGGGACTGCGCAACGCGATGCCAGGGTGCCCGCCACCGGGCCGCATCGAGCGGCCGATGAGCGGAAAAGGCGGGAGTTCTGCTCATGAGTTCGACTGCGCTCGCCGGCAGGCCAGCGACCGGTGTCGGCGGCAAGACGTGGCTGACCGGCGGTGTGGCGGCTCTGGCCGGTCTCATGTTCGGGCTCGACATCGGCGTCATTTCCGGTGCGCTGACCTTCATCCGCAAGGATTTCGGCGCGAGCGACTCCGCGCAGGAATGGATCGTCAGCAGCATGATGTTCGGCGCAGCCCTGGGCGCGCTGGCAGCGGGCTACCTGTCGGCGAGCTTCGGCCGCAAGCGCTCGCTGGTGCTGAGTGCCGTCCTGTTCGTCGCCAGCTCGCTGTTCTGCGCGTTCGCCTGGTCGATCCCGGCCCTGATCGGCGCGCGGGTGATCCTGGGGCTGGCAATCGGCATCGCCGCCTTCACCGCGCCGCTCTACATCTCGGAGGTGGCCGACGAGGCGCATCGCGGCTCGATGATCTCGACCTACCAGCTGATGATCACCATCGGCATCCTGGTCGCGTTCATCAGCGACGCGCTGCTCGCCTATAGCGGCGCCTGGCGGTGGATGCTGGGCATCGTCGCCGTGCCCGGGCTGATGTTCCTCGGCGCCGTGTTCCTGCTCCCCGACAGCCCGCGCTGGCTGAAGATGAAAGGGCGCGACGCCGAGGCGCTGCAGGTGCTGACCGATTTGCGCCACAACGAGCATGCAGCCCAGCGCGAGGCGGACGACATCGCCGAACAGCTCACCCAGACGCAGCATGGCTGGAGCCTGTTCACCGGCAATGCCAATTTCCGCCGCTCGGTGCTGCTCGGCGTGCTGCTGCAGGTCATGCAGCAGCTCACCGGCATGAACGTGGTGATGTACTACGCGCCGCGCATCTTCCAGCTCGCCGGCTTCGGCCAGCATGCGCAGAGCTGGGGTACGGCGGTCGTCGGCGTGGTCAACGTGCTCGCCACCTTCATCGCCATCGGGCTGGTCGATCGGTGGGGCCGCAGGCCGATGCTGGTCACGGGCTTCCTGGTGATGACGCTCGGCATGGGCATCCTCGGCACGCTCATTTTCGCCGGCATCGACAGCGAGATCCAGCGCCTGCTGGCGATCGCCGTGCTGCTGTGCTTCATCACCGGCTTCGCCTTCTCGGCCGGTCCGCTGATCTGGGTGCTGTGCTCGGAGGTGCAGCCGCTCAAGGGACGCGATTTCGGCATCGCCTGCTCGACCTTCACCAACTGGGCGGCGAATTTCGTGGTCGGCGTGACGTTCCTGACCCTGCTCAACACGATCGGCAACGCCGAGACCTTCTGGCTCTATGCCGCCTTCAACGCGCTGTTCATCCTCGTCACGCTATGGCTGGTGCCCGAGACCAAGGGCGTGTCGCTCGAAGCGATCGAGCGGCGCCTGATGGCCGGCCAGAAGCTGCGCAATATCGGCCGCTGAGCGGTGCGGACTGCATGACCCCGGGCTACGATCTCGAACGCTTCACCGGCGCGCAGGCGCCGGTCTGGGAGCAGGTGCGGCGCGAGCTCGCCGCCGGCTGCAAGCAGAGCCACTGGATGTGGTTCATCTTTCCGCAACTCGCCGGCCTCGGCAGCAGCCCGACGGCGCGGCATTTCGCACTCGCCGACCTCGGCGAGGCCGGTGCCTACCTGGCCCATCCGCTGCTCGGCGAACGGCTGCGCGAGGCCACACGCCTCGTGCTGGGGGTTGAGGGGCGCAGTGCGCACGCGATCTTCGGCAGTCCGGACGACCTGAAGTTCCGCTCCTCGATGACCCTGTTCGCCCGGCTGCCGGACACCGACCCGCTGTTCGCCAGGGCACTGGCGCGATATTTCGACGGCCTGCCGGACCCGCGGACGATCGCGCTGCTGGCCGGACCAGGCTGACCCGCCCGTGGCGGTGGGCGCGCGGCCGGCGCCCCCCGTTCGCCCTGTCAGGATGCGGCCGTTCACGCGGCCTTGGCGCGCTCCCAGGCGGCGAGATAGGCCCGCGCGCGGCGCCCGACCTCGGCGGCCGGCAGGCCGGGCGTGTAGAGCCCCGAGCCGAGGCCGAAGCCGGCCGCACCCGCCTGGACGAAGCCTGCCAGGTTGTCCGGGCTCACGCCGCCCACCGGCAGGAACAGGGTGCCGCGCGGGAAGACCGCCCGCATCGCCTTCAGCACCTGCGGGCCCAGCATCTCGGCGGGGAACAGCTTGAGCGCGTCGGCGCCGGCGCGCAGGGCGGCGAAACCCTCGGTGGGGGTGGCGACACCGGGCGTGCAGACCATGCCGGCCGCCTTGGCCGCGCGGATCACCTCCGTGTCGCCGTGCGGCATGACGATCAGCCGGCCGCCCACGCCGCCGATCGCCGCGACCTCGTCGGGGGTGGTGACGGTGCCGGCGCCGACCAGGCAGCGGTCGCCGTAGCGCCCGGCGATCAGCCGGATGCTGTCCAGCGGCCGGGGCGAGTTCATCGGCACCTCGAGGATCGACATCCCCGCCTCGACCAGGCTGTCGGCCACCGGCAGGGCCTCCTCGGGGGTCAGGCCGCGCAGGATGGCGGTGAAGGGAAGGCGGGACTGCAGCAGGTCGGACATCTCACTGGCCCTCTTGGACGGCGCTCGGGTGGGAAAGCAGCCCGGCATGGGCTGCGATCAGGCGCAGGCCGGCCAGGGCGGTATCGGCGACCGGCTGCGGCCCGGGGAGGCCGCACGCCGCGAAGGCGCGGAGATAGCGCGCGCACAGCGCAGCGTCGCCGGTGATCGCCAGGCGGGTGGCCTGCATGCGCGCCAGCCCCAGCCGGATCTCCTCGCCGATCAGCAGGCCGGACAGGTAGTCCGGGACGCAGGACGCATCCAGCCGGCCGGTCAGGGTCAGGGCGCGTGCGGCGAACAGCCGCGCCAGTGCGCCATGCTGGAAGCCGGCACCGGCGCCGAGTGCGAACGCCGCCTCGGCCGCGCGAGGCTCGGGGGCATCGGCCGGCACCAAGCGGCCGAGGATCGAGTGGCCGCGCAGCAGAGCGAACAGCTCGCCGGTCATCAGCGTGCAGAAGCGGTCGAGCCGGCCGTCGGACAGGCGTGCCCATTTCGAGTGGGTGCCCGGCATGATCAGCACGCCGTCGCCGCCGAGCAGGGGGAGGGCGCCGATCGCCTGGGTTTCCTCGCCGCGCATCACGTCCGGCGCGTCGGGCTCGCTGCTTTCCAGCAGGCCGGGCACGATCCGCAGCAGCGCAGCACCGTCCGGCCCTGCCGGGCCGCCGTGGCCGGGCGGCACGGGGGCAAGGTGGGCGGCCAGCGAGCCGAGAGGGGCGGGTGTGGGCAGGTAGGGCGCCTCGACCCAGCCCTGGCGGCTGCCCACCATGCCGCAGGCCAGCGAGGGCATCGACGCGGCGGGCCAGTCGCGTGTCACGGCGGCGAAGGCCGCCGGAAATCCGCCCGGCGGGAGGTGCATGATGCCCCAGGGCTCGGCGCGGCTGTCCAGCACGCGGCCGCCGGCATCGAGCAGCCAGGCGCGCAGGCTGCTCGTGCCCCAGTCCAGCGCGATGAGGGCGGGGATCATGCGGGAAGGCTCCTGGTCGGATGGCGTCATCGGCCACGATCCTTCGTCGCGACCGTGCGGCGCGCGAGGTGCAGGTGTCCGGCGGAACGGAGCGGAGGCGGCGCTTCGGGCAGCAGGGGCGCGCTGGCGCCGTGGCGCGTGCCCCGGCTTGTTCTCGTGCCCGAGATCCTGCCCTGGCTGCTGGCCGGCTTCACGCCGGACTTCGGCCAGACGCCCGGCCAGGCTCGTGTCCGGGGCCCGGCCGACGATCCCGGCGGGGCGGGTCAGTCGGCCGCCGATTCGGCGTCCTCTGACGCGGGGAGATCCGAACACAGCGCCGTCGAACCCAGCGACTCCTCGAGGTCGGCACAGGCGCCGTTCACCAGGGCGGCCATCGCCTCGCGGGCGGCCTGCGGATCACGGCCGGCGATCGCGGTCAGCACCGCCTCGTGCGGCGGGACGGGATCGCGCGGCACGCGGGGCAGCCCGTGCTTGTAGCGTCCGGTCCAGCGGATGGTGGTGCCGATGCTGCTCGCCAGGGCCAGCAGCACGGCGTTGCCGGTGGCTTCGAGCAGCAGCGTGTGGAAGGCAACGTCGGCGTTGCGGCCTTCCTCCGTGTTCAGGCCGAAGCGGGCCATGAGCGCCAGCGAATTGCGCATCGCGCTGATCTGTGTCTCGTTCGCCCGCTCGGCGGCGATCGCCGCGGCCGACGGCTCGACGACGCGGCGCAGTTCGAACAGGTCGCGGATGAAGGAGTCGTCCGGCCCGGTCTTGAGGAACCAGTTGAGCACTTCCGGATCGAGGATGTTCCACGCGCGGCGGGGGCTGACGCGGGTGCCGACGCGCGTGCGGCTTTCGATCAGTCCCTTGGCGGCAAGTATCCGGACCGCTTCGCGGTAGGCGGTGCGCGATACGGACCGCTCGACGCTGGAGGCGACCTCGCCGGTCAATGTCTCGCCCGGTCCGATCTTGCCCGACGTGATCGCCTCGCCGAGCTCGCGCGCGATCGAGGTGTGGAGGCGTTCGACCACACGTTTGCTTTTTCGTGAAGAAGCCGCTCGCTCGCCCGCTTCGTTCCCGGTGGTGGCGGCGAGGGAAGATTGCTCGTTCATCCAGCCGCGCGGGCCTGACCCGTTCATTGTTTTAACGAGACCTTTTTCTGTCGATGGCCGGAGCCGACGCCGTGTCCGGCGGACCCAGGGGCGGCCAGGAACCAAACCTACCAGTGCTTAGACGCCGCTGCAGCCCCCAAGGATGCAGGAGAAAGGATAATCATGTCACCGTACGAGTCACGTATTCCAGCCGACGCCGTCGAGGGGAAGCGACCTTTTCGGCTGAAGCTCGACGACCAGCGCGAGCTGGTGCTGGTTCGATCGGGTGAACTCGTCATCGCCCTGCAGGGACAATGTCCGCATGCCGGCGCCAAGCTGGCCGATGGTGCCATCTGCGGCCAGCGCCTGGTCTGCCCGTGGCACAAGGCGTCGTTCGCGGTTGGCGACCCGGCCCGCGAGGACGGTGCCCTGCTGGAACCGCCGGCAGTGTCCGGGCTCGTGCGCTACCCGGTGCGACGCGAGGGCGACACGCTGGTGATCGGCCACGAGGCACTGGCCCCGGCCGGGCGGCCGCCCGAGGTGCTGCGCGAGCCAGACAGCGGGCCGCCAGGGTGCGGTGCGCAGCCGGTGCTCGCGGTGATCGGCACGGGGGCCGCGGGTGCGGCGGCGGTGGCCTGCCTGCGCGAAAGCGGGTTTGCCGGGCGCGTGCTGCTGATCGGCGACGAGACGCCCTATGATCGCACCAGCCTGAGCAAGTTCGGGCTTTCGGGCCAGATGCCGCCCGAGCAGGTGCCGCCGCTGCTCGAGCCCGCCTTCTACGAGGAGCACCGCATCGAGCGGGTGGCGGGACGGGTGGAGCTGCTGGACGTGGCAGAGCGTCGCCTGCGGCTCGCCGGCGGCGATACGCTCGCCTATGACCAGGCGCTGCTCTGCCCGGGCGGCGCGCCGGTGCGGCCCGCGCTGCCGGGGGTGGAGCTGGCCGGGGTGCTGACCCTGCGCAACCTCGATGACCAGCGGGCGATCCTGGCGGCCAGCCAGGACGGCGGCACAGTGGTGATCGTCGGCGGCAGCTTCATCGGGCTCGAGGCGGCCTCGGCGCTGCGCGAGCGCGACGTGAAGGTGTCGGTCGTCATGCGCCAGCCCGTGCCGCTGCGCAGGCAGGTGGGCGAGGCGGCCGGCCGCGCGCTGCGCACCCTGCACGAGCAGGCCGGGGTGCGCTTCCACGCCGGCGCACTCGCCGCCATCGAGGGCGGCGATCGGGTGCGGGCGGTGCGGCTCGACAGCGGCGAGCGGATCGAGACCGGTCTCGTGCTGCTCGCCACCGGGGTGCGGCCGGCGACCGGCTTCGTCCGGGGCCTGGCACTCGCCGCGGACGGCGCGGTCGAGGTCGACCGCGCGATGCGGGCGGCACCGGGTCTGTATGCCGCAGGCGACGTGGCCGCCTTCCCGGCCGGCGACGGGCGGGTCAGGATCGAGCACTGGCGCGTGGCCCAGCAGCAGGCGCGGATCGCGGCGCGCAACATGGCCGGGCTGGCCAGCGTCTGGGAGGCGACCCCCTATTTCTGGACCTACCATTACGGCAAGCGCTTCGAGGTGCTGGGCCACCCGGCCGCCTGGGATGCGGCCGAGCTCGACGGCGATCCGGAGCGCGGCGACTTCATCGCCCGGCTCAGCCGCGCGGGGCAGCTGGTCGGTGTCGTCGCCTGCGGCCGCGAGCGCGACACGGCGGCACTCGAGCCCCTCCTGCGCATCTGACGCCCCGGGGGTCTGAGGTTCAAACCCCAGCGGGGTCGAGGGGCAGCGCCCCTCGCCTTGTCTCCGTTACCCTCAGAGCGCAGCTGCCGGGGCCGGCCCGCTGTCATAGGTGCCGTGCACGACCTGATCGAAATCGATCACCGATCCGGTCATCAATCCCGATTCGTCCGAGGCGAGGTAGCAGCAGGCGCGCGCCACCTCGGCCGGGTCGATCAGCCGGCCGAACGGCTGGCGGGATGCGGCCTGCGCCAGCCAGTCATCCTCCGCACCGTGGAATTCGCGCTGGATGCGATCCTCGCCCTCGCTTGCCATCCAGCCGATGTTCAGCCCGTTGACCCGGATGCGGTTGCGCAGCAGGGCGTAGGCGGAGTTGCGGGTCAGGGTGGCGAGTGCTCCCTTGCTGGCGCAGTAGGCGGCGATGAACGGCTGGCCGCCATGGGCGCTCATCGAGCCGATATTGATGATGCTGCCAGCGGTGTTGTCGCGCCGCATGATCCGCACCGCGTGCTGCATCAGGAAGAACGGCGCACGCACGTTGACGGCGAACAGGCGGTCGAACAGTTCCGGCGTGGTGTCGAGCAGCGTGCCGCGATCGGTCAGCCCGGCGGCATTGACCAGGATGTCGACGCGGCCGAACTGCTCATCGCAGGCGGCGACGACGCCGGCGCAATCCTCGACCTTCGAGAGGTCGGCGGCGACGAAGCGGACGGCGATCCCGCTCTCCTCGGCGATCCGGCGGGCAAGCGCCTCGCCCTTGTCGCGCGAGCGGCCGCACAGCACCAGGCCGGCTGCGCCGCGGCGGGCGAACAGCGCGCCGATCTCCGCCCCCAGCCCCTGCGTGCCGCCGGTGACGATGGCGACCCGTCCGTCGAGGCGTGCCGGGGACTCCCTCTCGGCGTGTTCCTTGTCCATCGCTGGCTCCCTGTCCGGTCCGCCGCCTTGAGCGCGCGGCGACTTGCCGGCCCCGTCGCGGTCTGCCAGCAACTGTAGAACATGATCCGGTTCCCCCCGAAACTGCCGCGCCTGCGGTCCACGCTGCGCGCGATCCTGCTGCCGGCTGCTGAGGCCCTGCGGCTGGCCGCGGCGCGCTGCGGCATGGCGACCGGCGCCGTGAACCCCCCGGCGCGGCGCCTCGCGCCGGATGTCGCCTGCCCCGCCCGCGGCTTCTCCGGGCCGGGCGGGGTGCGGCTGTTCATGGCGCTTGCCGACCGGGACGGCAGGATCGACCAGGGCGCGGCACAGGTGGCGCAGCACGGATGGACCGGCTTCGAGCCGCCGCTGCCGGCGGTGCTGGCGGCGGCGCTCCGGCAGTGGCCGGGCCGGGTGGTCGATGCCGGTGCGAACAGCGGGTTCTACACGCTGCTCGCCGCCAGCCTGCCGGGCTGCCGGCAGGTGATCGCCTGCGAGCCCGACCCGGACATCCTGGCCCTGCTGCGCTTCAACATCGCGTGCAGCCGTGGCGGGGCGCCCCGGGTTTCGCGACGGGCCTCGCGCCGGGCTTCGGCCCGGGTCTCGCAGCGTATCGTGGTGCGCGCGCTGGCGCTCAGCGATCGCGCCGGCACGGCGATGCTGCATCTGCCAGACCCGGGGCACGGGCTGGTCGAGACCAGCGGCTCGCTGGACGTGGCGCTCAGCGTCGCGGTTGCCACGGCGCGGCTCGACGACGTGGTGGGCGACGGGCCGCCGGTCAGCGTGATCAAGATCGACTTGGAAGGGCACGAGCCGGCCGTGCTGCGCGGCGGCGAACGGACCATCCGCCACGACCGGCCGCTGCTGTTCGTCGAGATCCTGCCCGCGGCCGATCTCGACTTCATGGAGCGCTGGCTGGCCGCGCACCACTATGCCGACGTGCCGCTGCTCGCGGCGGGGCCGCTCGGCGAGGCGGCCCGCGTGGTGTTCGAGCCGTCGGCCTGGAACCATGCCTTCGTGCCGCGTGAGCGGCTGGGGCGGTTCCTGGAGATCGCGGGCGCGGTCGTGGGGCCGGACCGGACCGGGGCGGACGCCACCCCGGATAACGAGGCCGGCTGAGATGCACTGCCGACAGTCGAGCAGTGCGGTGCGCGTTCGCCGGCCCGCCGGAGGCCGGCCTGCGGGTCAGCCGGCGCGGAGCGCGCGGTATTCGCGGCGGACGATCTCCATCAGCTCGGGCACGGAGGTGGCCTGGGCGTGGTTCTCGTAGGTCACGCGGCCGCGCTGCATCAGCATGATGCGGTCGGCGATCTCCAGGGTCTGGGCATAGTTGTGCATGATCATGATGATCGACAGGTTGCCCTTGGCCTTGAGCCGCTGGATCAGGTCGATGATGTGACCGGCCTCGCGGGCACCCATCGCGGCCAGCGGCTCGTCGAGCAGCAGGATGCGCGGGTCGGAGTTCACCGCGCGCGCCACCGCGATTGCCTGGCGCTGGCCGCCCGACAGGCGTTCGACCGGCAGCTCGATGGACGGGACATGCACGCCGATCTCGTCGAGCAGCTCGCCGGTCCGTTTGCGCATCGCGCGGTTGTTGAGCAGCCGGATCGGGCCGGGATAGACGATCTCCCGGTTGAGGAACATGTTGTGGTAGATCGACAGCCCGTTGGCGAGTGCGAGGTCCTGGTAGACGCACTCGATGCCGAGGCTGCGGGCGTGGTCGACCGAGCGCAGCAGCATCTCCTGGCCGCCGACGAACAGGCGGCCCTCGGTCTGCTGCTGGTAGCCGGTGAGGATCTTCATCAGCGTCGATTTGCCGGCGCCGTTGTCGCCGAGGATGCCGAGGATCTCGCCCGGTTCGAGGTGCAGCGAGACGCCCTGCAGGGCGGACACGGCGCCGAAGCGCTTGACGATGTTCTCCGCGCGCAGCACCCGGCCGGTGGTCTCGGTGCCGATCCCGCCGCCGGGGCCGGCCGCCGGCGCGCCGAGCGGCTCGGCGGCCGATGTTGTCGTGTTGCTCATGTCACGTGTCCCGTGCGCTGCAGCCGGCCCATGTAGATGTTGAACACCATCGCGACCAGGATGGCGGCGCCGAGGATGATGTTGAAGGTGAAGGCGTTCACGCCGATCAGCGTGAAGCCGTCATTGAGCACGCCGAGCACGGCCGCCCCGATCAGGCCGCCGATGATGGTGCCCGAGCCGCCGGCCAGCGACGTGCCGCCGATCACGCCGGCGGCCACGGCGAGGAACATGATCTGGCTGCCGCCGGCCTGCGGGTCGATGGAGGAAATGCGGAAGCCCTCGAGGATGCCGGTGAAGCCCGACAGCACGGCGCTGAGGATGAAGTTGCCGATCTTGAGCTTGACGACGTTGATGCCGGCCTCGCTGGCGCCGATCGGGTTGCCGCCGGAGGCCACCGTGTGCAGGCCCCAGCGTGTCTGGCGCAGCAGGATGTGCATCAGCACGCAGACCGCCAGCGCCCAGAGGATCTCGCTGTAGCCCCAATGGCCGAAGAAGGCCTGCAGCCCGGGCGAGCCGGGGGTGTTGACCGGGGTGCCGGCCGACATGACCAGGGTGATGCCGTTGAGCAGGAACATGGTGCCCAGCGTGGTCACGAAGCTCGGCACGCGCAGCAGCAGCGTGATCACGCCGTTGATCAGCCCGACCAGGGCGCTGGCCACCAGGCCGATGATCAGGCCGATGATGACCGGGATCCCGGCCTGGTCGCAGAAATGCATGATGAAGGGTGCGAAGGCGAAGATCATGCCGGCGGAAAGATCGATCTCCCCGCCGATCATCAGCATGATCTCGCCGAAGGCGATGATCGCCGCCGGTGCGATGAACTGCGAGAGGTTGACCACGCTTGCCGAGGTGAGCAGGAAGTCGCGGTTGACGCTTTCGAAGTAGATGACGAGCAGGATGGCGACGAGCAGGATGCTCGCCTCCCGCCAGCGCAGCGCGGTCGCCAGCAGACCGGGACCGCGCGCCTTTCCGGCCGTGGCCGACATGGTCAGTGCCCCTCTCATCAGGCTCAGCCGCTGATCGGCGCGTGCACCGGCACGATCTGCGGCGTGCTGGACTTGCCTTCGTAGCGCGTCGAGGTCGCGAGATAGGGCCCGACATTGTCCTTGGTGACGAACTTCAGCCCGGTATTGACCTCGGCCGGACCGACCAGGCCGCCGGAGACCAGGAAGGTGAACATCTCCATCGCCGTGTAGAAGCCCTGCAGGTAGGGCTGCTGGTCGATGGTGAAATCCATCGAGCCCTTCTGGATCAGTTGCAGCGTGCGCGGCAGCAGGTCGAAGCCGCCGCCATGCACGCCCTTCGCCGGGAGGCCGTACTGGTCCATGCACTCGGCGATGCCCTGGGTCGTGCCGCCGTCGACGGCGAACATCCCCTTCACCTTCTGATGGCCCAGATAGTAGGATTTGACCTTCGAGATCTCCTCGTTGACGGTCGCACCCGTGGCGACGACGTCGATCTGGATGTTCTTGCCCGACTTCTTGATCACCGAAGCCGCACCGTCGAGGCGGGGCTGGATGTTGAGCTGGCCGGGGGTGGCGATGAACAGGGCGACCAGTCCGCTATCGACCATGCTGACGATCCGCTCGCCCATCAGCACGCCGGCCTGATAGAGGTCCTGGCCGATATAGGCCAGCCGCTTGTTGCCGGAGTTCGCCGGCGCGTCGGCGTTGTAGGCGAAGACGGGGATGCCGGCGTCGAGCGCACGCTGCACCGGATCGTTGAACGCCTTGGGGTCGACGATCGAGATGCCGATGGCACTCGCCTTGGCGGCGATCGCCGAGTTCATCGCGCTGACCATCTGGCCGATGTCCGAGGTCACCGAGCCGGTCCACTGGTAGGTGCAGCCGAGCAGGTCGCAGGCATCCGAGATGCCGTACTGGGTCGGCGTGAAGAACGGGTTGGTGGTGACGTGGTTGACGAACACGAAGCGCCAGCGCGGGTGGCTGGGAAAGGTCGCGGCATGGGCCTGGCGGGTGCCGGCGAGCAGTGCCGCCGCCGAGCCGAGTGCCGCGCCCTGCAGCAGCCGGCGGCGCTGCGGCACCAGCGGGTGCGTGGCGCCTGTGTCGCCGCTGGCCTCGATCTCGGCCTGGTCGTGCGCGGTCGTTGCGGAGTCGCTGTCGTTAGCCACAGGGCGTTCCCTCGGTTTCATTGTTCAACGGCCAGCCCGGAAGCGCGCGGCGCTCGCCGCAGGCGCCCCCGGGGGCCGTGGTGGCGCGACGCTCGCCCTGGCATCGTGCTTTGTCAAGTTGCCCCTCCGGCGCAACGAGTTCCAGGCCTGCGCCGTCCCCGCGCGCCCTGGACGCGGCACCCGGCGGAGGGTAGGCGGTGCTGGTCACTGCGGAGACCGCCCATGCTCTACGAGATGCGCATCTACCATTGCGTGCCTGGCCGGCTGCCCGACCTGCTCAAGCGGTTCGAGACCATCACGCTCGGCATCTGGGCCAAGCACGGCATCCGCCAGGCCGGGTTCTGGACCACCGTGCTGGGCAGTTCCAACCAGTCGCTGACCTACATGCTGGCCTGGGAGTCGCTCGCCGAGCGCGAGCGCAAGTGGGGCGCGTTCACCGCCGATCCCGAATGGACGACGGCGCGCGCCCGCACGGAGGAAGGCGGGGCGATCGTCGCCAACGTGGTCACCGAGATCCTGCAGCCGACCGCGTTCTCTGCCGTCAAGTAGCGCCGCGCGGACCGGCCGGCCGGCAGCTCAGCCGGCGCCCGGAGGGGCCGGCTGGACGGGCGGCGGATCGGCGATCTGCCAGCCGCCGCCGAGCGCGCGGTAGAGTGCGACGAGGTCGGTGTCGATCTGGGTCTGCGAGCTGGCCAGTGCGCTCTGGCTTTGCAGCAGTGCCGCCTGCACCTCGATCACGTTGAGGAAGTCGCTCACCCCCTGCACGTAGCGCTGCCGGGCGGCGGCGAGGGCCAGCTGGTTCTCGCGGAACGCCTCCAGCACCAGGGCGCGGCGGTTCTGTGCTGCCGCATAGGCGGTGAGCGCGTCGTCGACCTCCTGCCAGGCGCGCAGCACGGTGTTCTGGAAGGCGATCGCCGCCTCGCGCTGCTGCGAACGGCGCAGCTCCAAGGTCGCGCGCAGGCGGCCGCCCTGGAAAATCGGAATGGAGAGCGCAGGCCCGGTGGTGAAGGCGTGCGAGGGGAAGTTGAACAGGTCCTTGAACTTCAGCCCTTCGGTGTCGAGCATGCCGGTGAGCGTGATGTCGGGATAGAAGGCGGCCACCGCCTCGCCGGTGTCGGCGGTCGCCTCGTGCAGCCGGGCCTCGGCCTCGCGCACGTCCGGGCGCTGGCGCACCAGCGTGCCGGGCAGCCCGACCGGCACCACGGGCGGGACCAGCGGCTGGTCGGCCCGTCCCAGCAGCTCGCCCGCCAGCGCGCGCGGCGGCAGGCCGAGCAGCAGCCCGATGGCGTTGATCATCGCCGCCTGATCGGCCCGCAGGGTGGGCAGCGCCTGGCCGATCGAGGCCTGCTGGGCCCGGGCCTGGGCCAGCTCGAGGGTGTTGGCGACACCGTTGGCCAGCTGGTTCTCGACCAGCCGCGTGTTGCGACGGGCAAGGGCCAGGTTGCTTTCGGTGATCGAGAGTTCGGCCTGCAGGCCGCGGAGCTGCATGTAGTCCGTCGCCAGGTCGGCGGTGGCGGCGAGGGCCACGGCGTGGCGTGCCTCGATCGCGGCCTGCGTGTCGGCACGCCCCGCCTCCACGCCGCGGCGGACGCGGCCGAACAGGTCGAGGTCCCACGAGGCGGAGAGCCCCTGCTGGAACAGGTCGTATTCGAGCGGCGCACCGGGCCGCGGCTCGATCAGCTGCAGGAATCCGGTCGGGCTCTGGCGGGTGCGCGTGTAGCGCACCTGGCCGTTGATGTCGGGCAGGCCTTGCGAGCGCACCACGTCGGTCTGCGCGCGGCTCTGCCGGATCCGCTCGGCCGCGGTCTGCAGGTCGAGATTCTGCCGCGCCAGCCGGTCGATCAGCCAGTTGAGTTCCGGGTCGGCGAAGCTGCGCCACCAGGAGATGTCGATCTCCGTGTCCACCGTGCGGCTGGCGGCGGCCGGCTCGCTGCCCCAGTGCGCCGGCGCCTTGACCGCGGGCGGGTGGAAATCGGGTCCCATCGTGCAGCCGGCGAGCAGTGCCGCCAGGCCGCAGGGAAAGAGGCGCCGGGAGGGCGGGCGGCCGGCGAAGATGCGGCGAGCATGGCGGGTGCGGCGGCTCATGGCGACGAGGTCACCGGATAGTCGCTGTCGCGCTGCCGGCCTACCACATCGGCCAGCCCGGTATGGATCGTGGTCTCGACCGACAGGCCGACGCGCAGCAGGTTGGCCAGGCGCTGCCCGGGCGTCAGCACGATCTTGACCGGCAGGCGCTGCACGATCTTGGTGAAGTTGCCGGTGGCGTTGGAGGGTGCGATCGGCGCGAAGGCGCTGCCGGTGGCCGGCGGGATGCTGTTGACGATCCCGTCGAGGTCGATGTTGTAGGCATCGACATGGATGGTGACGTGCTGTCCGGGCTGGACGTGGCGCAGGGCGAGCTCGCGGTAGTTCGCCTCGATGAAGTTCTGGCGCAGCGGAACCACCACCATCATCCCCGCACCGGGCGAGACGATGTTGCCCACCTCCACGTTGCGCTCGCCCACCGTGCCGTCGACGGGGGCCACGATCCGCGTGTAGCTGAGATTGAGCCTGGCCTGGCGCAGGGCGGCCGCGTCGGACTTCACCGTCGCCTGATAGGAACTGACCTGGGCGTGCAGCACGTCGAGCTGCCGGCGCGTCGCCTCGAGTGCGGCCTGCGCGCCGGCGAGTGACGCGGCGGACTCTGCGGCGTCGGTATAGGCCTGCTGGCGCTGCTGGCGCGTGCCGGCGCCGGTCTCGGCGAGGTTCTCGTAGCGGCGCTTGTCCGTCTGGGCGAAATCGAGCCGGGCCTGTGCCGAGGCGACCGCCGCCTGCTGCTCCTCGATCAGCGCCGGCTGGCGCGACACGTTGGCGCTGGCGTCGGTCACCTGGGCGGTGTCGCGCGCCATCTGCGCCTCGGCGCGGGCGACATCGGTCTCGTAGTCGCGCGGATCCAGCGTCACCAGCACCTGGCCGGCATGGACCACCTGGTTGTCGTTGACGTCGACGCTCTGCACCTGTCCCGAGACGCGCGGGCCGATCGTCGCGTAGTGCACAGTGACATAGGCGTCGTCGGTCCAGACGTCGGCCTTGGGCACGAAAACCTCGTAGAGCACCACCGCCACGAAGACGACGATGATCAGGATGCCGACGACCCAGGGCCAGCGCGCCGGCGGCGGCTTGTCGTTGTCGTCGCTCATGGCGGGCGGGTCCTATTTCTTGGCGAACTGCAGGCGCGGCGGCAGGGTCCGCTCGGGGAGGATGAGCACCACGAGCATGAGGGCCGCCGTGATGCAGGCGAACACGACGTAGGCGTCGCTGAGCGTCAGGATCCGGGTCTGCTGGGCCACCTGTTCGGCGAACGCGTGCAGGCTGCCGGGCGCGCGCGGCAGGCCGTCCGGCCGCAGCGGCGGCGGGTGGCCGGGCAGCAGCGGGTTGGCCTGGATCAGCCGGAAGCGGTTGCGGCCGATCTGGTCGACGAGGCGCTCGGAATGCAGGTGGCCGCGCCAGCGGTCGATGAGCTGCAGCAGCCAGGTGCCGGCCGCCTCGGCGATGGCGCGCGGGGTGTTGACCAGGGCGGAGGCGAACGGCGCCTCCTGCGGTCCCTTGACCGCGTTGGTGGCCAGCATCAGCAGCGACATGACCACCATCGGCTGGCCGATCGCCTGCAGCGCCTGCCAGACATAGAACTGGTCGCGCTGCCAGCGGATGTTGACGAACGAGCAGCCGATGCACGAGGCGAGGATCAGGGCGAGGCCGAGGAAGTTGACCACCCGGGCGTCGACCTGCCGGAAGTCGAGCACGAAGGCGAGCAGCGGCAGCATGGCGAACTGGGCAAGCGCTATGACGGCGGTGATCGTATAGGACTGCTCGGGGCGGAAATGCTGCACCTGGGCAAGGAAGTCGGTGGGCAGCGCCGAGCCGGACTGGCCGATGACCACGAAGGTGAGCAGGGTGACGGCGCCGAAGGCGAGATTGCGCCGGCCGAGCAGCTGCAGCTTCATCAGCGGCACCGGATGGAACCACTCGTTGATCAGCAGCATCGGGATGCAGACCGCGGCGACCATGCCGAGCACGCAGATCATCGGCGAGTCGAACCAGTCGAGCCGGTCGCCCTGCTGGAGCATGACGCTGAGGCTGCCGAAGCCTGCGGCGATCAGCAGGAAGCCGCGCCAGTCGAAGCCGCGGATGCGGCCGTAATCGGGCGCGTCCTGCGTGATGCCGTACCAGACCAGCACGGCGGCGATGGCGCAGATCGGCAGCGACTCCAGGAACACGAACTGCCAGCCCACCAGGTCGGTCCACAGCCCGGCCATCGCCGGGCCGAGTGCGGGCGTGAAGGTCGCGGTGAGGGCGTAGATGGCCAGCCCGTAGAGGCGGATCGGCGGGCTCAGCACGCGCAGGGCGGTGGCCATCAGCAGCGGAATGGTCAGCCCGCCGGAGAAGCCCTGCATCATGCGCAGCATGTAGAGCGCCGTCTCGTCGTGGCAGTACGGGATCAGCGCGCTCGAGGTCGCGTTGAGCAGCAGGACGAACAGCATGTGATGGCGCAGGGTGAAGGTCACCAGCAGCCAGGGCGAGATCGCCATGCCGACCACCTCGGTGGCCGTGTAGAGGGTGGTGAACCAGGTGGCGGAATCGTGGCTGAGCCCGAGGCCGCCGCTCACGTCGCCGAGTGCGATCGCGGTGACCTGTGCGTTGAACTCGGCGGCAACGGCGGCGATGGTGACGCCGAGCAGGCCCAGCAGGCCGCGGATCATCGGATCGGGTCCGGGACTGCTCCCTGGCCGCGCAGCAGCCGAGGCGGCGGCAGGTCAGCCTGCCGTCGGTTCGAAGAACTTCGTAACATCGGCGCCTTTACACCGTGCGAACCGGCTGGCGTCCAGTCCCGGCGGAGAAGTTTGTCCGCCGCTCCGCATCACGCCTTGGTCAGGCAGCCGGCGTCAGGAGGCGGCGTCAGGCGGCGGGCGTCAGGCGGCAGCGTCAGGCGTTGCCGGCCGGCTCCGCCTCGAGCTGCGCATCCTCCAGCGCCTGTTCGGCCAGCAGCCAGTCCTCCTCGGCCGCCGCCGCCTCCCGCCCGAGTGCCGCAAGCCGGGTGTTGAGCCGGCCGATCTCCGCCGCCCCGCCGGCCGCATACAGCTCCGGCTCGGCGAGCCGCGCTTCCAGGCGCGTGCGCTCGGCGACGAGCCGGGCGAGCAGGGCCTCGGCGTCGCGGGCGCGCTTGCGCAGCGGCGCCAGCGCGCGGCGCTGCTCGGCGCGCTCGCGACGCACGGTGGCCGCCTCGCCGCCCGGCCGCGCCGCGGGGCCCGCGTCGCGCGCGGCGGCACGCGCCTGCTCGACCAGCCAGGCGCGGTAGTCGGCCATGTCGCCGTCGAACGGCCGCACGGTGCCCTCGCCCACCAGCCACAGCCGGTCGGCGACCAGCTCGACGAGGTGCGGGTCGTGGCTGATCAGCAGCACCGCACCGGTGAACTCGGCCAGTGCCCGGACCAGCGCCTCGCGCGCATCGATGTCGAGATGGTTGGTCGGCTCGTCGAGGATCAGGAGATGCGGTGCCTCGCGTGTGGCGAGCGCCAGCAGCAGCCGCGCCTTCTCGCCGCCCGACAGGCTGGCGACCGGCGTGGTCGCCCGGTCGGCATCGAGCCCGAAGCGGGCGAGCTGGGCGCGCACCGCGGGCGGCAACGCCTGCGGCAGGGCGCGGGCCATGTGCTCGACCGGGCTCTCCGCCTCGACGAGCTCCTCGGTCTGGTGCTGGGCGAAATAGCCGACGCGCAGCGCGCGCGGCGCATCGAACCGGCCGGCCAGCGGGGCGAGCCGGCCGGCGAGGAGCTTGGCGAAGGTCGATTTGCCGCGCCCGTTGGGCCCGAGCAGGGCGATCCGGTCGTCGCCGTCGATGCGCAGGCTGAGCCCGGACAGCACGGCGCGCCCGTCATAGCCGATCGACACCCGCTCCATGGTCAGCATCGGTGGCGGCAGCGGCGTGGGCTCGGGAAAGGCGAAGCGGGTCGGCGTGTCCTCGACCACCGCCTCGATGTCGGGCAGCTTTTCCAGAGCCTTGAGCCGGGCCTGCGCCTGGCGGGCCTTGGTGGCCGAGGCCCGGAAGCGGTCGACGAAGGATTGCATATGGGCGCGCTGCCGGGCGATGCGGGTCGCCTCGCGGTTTTGTTGCAGCGCCTGCTCGGTGCGGATGCGGATGAACTCCTCGAAACCGCCGGGGGTGAGCGAGATCCGGCCGCGGTCGAGATGGGCGATCGCCTCCACCGCGCGGTCGAGCAGGGTGCGGTCATGGCTGACGATCAGGGCCGCACCGGGGAAGCGGGCGAGCCAGGTTTCCAGCCACAGCGTCGCCTCGAGGTCGAGATGGTTGGTCGGCTCGTCGAGCAGCAGCAGGTCGGGCTGGAGGAACAGCGCGCTGGCCAGCGCCACGCGCATGCGCCAGCCGCCGGAGAAATCATCGACCGCCCGGGCCTGGGCGGCGGCGTCGAAGCCGAGGCCGGCGAGGATGCTGGCCGCGCGTGCCGGCGCGCTGTCCGCGCCGATCGCCGCCAGCCGCTCGTGGATGTCGGCGATGCGCACGGGATCGGCCGCCGTCTCGCTCTCGGCGAGCAGCGCGCTGCGTTCGAGGTCGGCGTCGAGCACGGTGTCGAGCAGCGAGCGCGGGCCGGAGGGCGCTTCCTGGCGGATGCGCGCCAGCCGGGCGCGCGAGGACAGCCGGATCTCGCCGCCATCGGGTGCGATGTCGCCGGCGATGGCGGCCAGCAGGGTCGATTTGCCCGCGCCGTTGCGGCCGACCAGCCCGATCCGCTGGCCCGGGGCCACGGTCAGGCTGGCCTGGTCGAGCAGGGTGCGGCCGTGGATGCGAAGCGTCAGGTCGGACAGGACGAGCAGGCTCACGATCGGGTTCCGATGGTGGTCATGGACCGGGTTTTGCTCTAGATCCCGGCGCGCCGGGGGAAAAGGACCGCGGGCGCGCCAGGTTGCTGCCGGCCCGCCGGCCGGGATCCGGCGAGCCTTACACGATCTGCCAGCATCATGAGGAGCCAGACATGGCGACCGAGCGCACCCTTTCCATCATCAAGCCGGATGCGACGCGTCGCAACCTGACCGGCCGGATCAACGCGCTGTTCGAACAGGCGGGACTGCGCGTCGTCGCCCAGAAGCGCATCCACCTCACCGAGGCGCAGGCACGCGCCTTCTACGCGGTTCATGCCGAGCGCCCGTTCTACGGCAGCCTGGTCGCCTCCATGATCACGGCGCCGGTCGTGGTGCAGGTGCTCGAGGGCGAGGGGGCCGTGGCCAGGAACCGCGAGGTGATGGGTGCGACCGACCCCAAGAAGGCGGAGCCGCAGACGGTGCGGGCGCAGTTCGCCGAGAGCATCGAGGCCAACTCGGTGCATGGCTCGGACAGCCCGGAGAACGCCGCGACCGAGATCGCCTTCTTCTTCGCCGGCACCGAGATCCTGCCCTGACGGCTGCGCGGGCGGCGGCGCAGGCGCGGGCACCGGCGGCGAGCGGGGGCGCCGGCCGGATCCTGGCGGCGGTGATCGGCAACACCCTGGAGGTGTTCGATTTCATCGCCTACGGCACCTATGCGGTGATGATCGGCCGCACCTTCTTTCCCGCCCGCGACCCGCTCGCCTCGCTGCTGTTGTCGGTGTCGACCTTCGGTGTGGGCTTCGTCACCCGCCCGCTCGGGGCGGCGCTGATCGGCGCCTATGCCGACCGGCGCGGAGCGCGCGCCGGCATGCTGCTGTCGCTGTCGCTGATGGGGGCCGGCAGCCTGCTGATCGCGCTGCTGCCCGGCTGGCGCGTGCTCGGCCTGGCCGCGCCGCTGCTGCTGGTCCTGGCGCGCCTGGTGCAGGGCCTCGCCTGGGGCGGCGAGGCGGGACCGGCCACGATCTTCCTCCGGGAGTCGGCACCACCCGGCCGGGAAGGCCGGTTCGTCGCCTGGCAGGGGGCGAGCCAGGCAGGCGCGGTGCTGCTTTCAGGTGTGGTCGGCGTGCTGATCGTGCTGGCACTCGGCCGTGGCGGGCTGGCCGCCGGCGGCTGGCGGGTGCCGTTCCTGATGGGCGCGCTGATCGTGCCGGTCGGGCTGTGGCTGCGCCGCGGCCTGCCCGACACGCCGGTCCCGGCGGCGGTCGCCGGCCAGGCGTCTCCGGCGGCCTCGGTGGGCCGGGTGCTCGCCTGCGGCTTCGTGCTGATGGCCGGCGGCACGGTGACCCAGTATTTCCTCAACTTCACCACCAGCTACGCGCTGAGCGTGCTGCACATCCCGGTGGCCTCCGCCCTGCAGGTGAGCGTGGTGGTCGGGCTCGCGGCGGCGGGCGGCGCGTTGGCCACCGGCGCGCTGTGCGACCGGTTCGGCGCGCGCGCGCTCACCCTGTGGCCGCGCGTGCTGCTGGCGCTCCTCGTCGTGCCGCTGCTGACGCTCGCCGCAGCAAGCCGCGACGCCGGGCTGTTCCTGCTGGTGGCAGGGGTGATCGGCACGCTGCAGGGGAGCGCTTTCGTGGCCAGCCTGGTCGCCCTGCTCGCCGCCCTGCCGGCGGCGGCGCGCAACACCCGCTTCGGCCTGCTGTACGCGGTGCCGATCACGCTGTTCGGCGGCACGGCGCAGATCGCCTTCGTCTGGCTGATCGAGGCGACCGGGCTGCCGACCGCGCCCGGCTGGTATGTCGCACTGGCCAATGCCGCGGCGGCCTGTGCCGCGGCGGGCCTGCCGCGGGCGGCGGACGGCAAGACGCCCGCGGTGCTTCATCCTGGCACGGCGGCCTGACGCCGGTTGCGGAGTTGTGAGGGGTCGGGGCGGGGGCCCGCTTGGGCTGCGGAGGGTGATCGCTGAGCGCCGCGCGGGGTTGCGCTGCGCGGCCCAGAGCGGACCGGGGACGGGCGCTAGACGAGCGTCCAGTCGAGCAGGACGAGGATGGTCGCGACCGCGATCACGCCGGCGATGACGAAGCGGCAGAAGCGGGCCCAGAAGATCTGCCGCTCGGCCATCAGCATCTCGGCATTGCTGGAAGCCGCGGGCCCCGTCGCCGCCTGATCGACCGCCATGTCGGCCTCCCCTGGTCCTGAGTTTTCTCTGCCGCAGAGGATAGATCAGTCCGGGCGCAGAGCAACATCCGATCGGCGGCGGCCACGGAGCGGCCGATCGTGCGCCCCGCGGGTCTGCCAGGTGTCCAGGCTGCTGGAGCGCCCGCTGCGATCCGATGGGAGGCCGGACTAGACCGCCAGCAGCGAGCCGTCGCCGCCGAGCACCGGCGCGCCGGTCAGGTGGCGGCGCAGGGCCAGCGGGTAGAGCCGGTGCTCCTGGCGCAGGACCCGGGCGGCGAGGCTGTCGGGGGTGTCGTCGGCAGCCACCGTGACCGCGGCCTGGCCGATGATCGGGCCCTCGTCGACCGCCTCGCTCACCAGGTGCACCGTGCAGCCATGCAGCTTGACCCCGGCGGCAAGTGCGCGCGCATGGGTGTCGAGGCCCGGAAACGACGGCAGCAGGCTGGGGTGGATGTTGAGCATGCGCCCGTCCCAGGCGCGCACCAGCAGCGGCGTCATCACCCGCATGTAGCCGGCCAGGCAGACCTGCTCGATGCCGGCGTCGCGCAGGGCAGCGTCGATCATCTGCTCGTGCCGGGCGCGATCACGGCCGAACGGCCGGTGGTCGATGATCCGGGTCTCGATCCCGGCCGCGCGGGCCAGCGCCAGACCGCCCGCGTCCGGCCGGTTGCTCAGCACCAGTGCTACCTCGGCGGGAAAGGTCGCGCCCCCGGAGGCGGTGACCAGGGCGCCGAGATTGCTGCCGCGGCCGCTGATCAGCACCGCGACGCGGGCGCGTTTCATCCCCGTTCAGCCGCCCAGGCGCGGCAGGCTGGCGAACCGCACCCCGGCGTTGGTTGCCCCCGCCTGGCTCTCCGTCGCCTGGCTCCCCGCCGCCTCGATCCGGCCGATGACGAAGAACGGCTCGCCGAGTTCGGACAGCAGGGCGGTCGCACTCGCGGCGTTGCCCACGACGAGCGCCATGCCGATGCCGCAGTTGAACACCCGCAGCATCTCCTCGGTCGTCACGTCGCCGGTCTGTGCCAGCCAGGCGAAGACGGGCGGCACCGTCCAGCTGTTGCCGTCGATCGCCGCCCGGGTGCCGGGCGGCAGGATGCGCGGCAGGTTGCCGGGCAGGCCGCCGCCGGTGATGTGGGCGGCTCCCTTGAGCAGGCCGGCCCGGTGCAGGGCGAGCAGCGGCTGGACATAGAGGCGGGTGGGGGTCATCAGCGCCTCGCCCAGCGTGCTGCCGGGCTGGAACGGGCAGGGGTCGGCCCAGCCCAGGCTCGCGGCGCGGGCGATGCCACGCACCAGCGAGAAGCCGTTGGAGTGCACGCCGCTGCTCGGCAGGCCGAGGATCGTGTCGCCCGGCGTGATGCCGTGCGGCAGCAGCGCGCCGCGCTCGGCGGCACCCACCGCGAAGCCGGCCAGGTCGTAATGGCCGGGCGCATACATCCCCGGCATCTCGGCCGTCTCGCCGCCCACCAGGGCGGCACCGCACAGCCGGCAGCCTTCGGCGATGCCGCCCACCACCCGCGCCGCGTCGGCCACCGAGAGCTGGCCGGTTGCGAAATAGTCGAGGAAGAACAAGGGCTCGGCACCCTGGACGACCAGATCGTTGACGCACATGGCGACCAGGTCGATACCGACCGTGTCGTGCTGTCCGGTCTCGATGGCCAGCATCAGCTTGGTGCCCACCCCGTCGGTCGACGACACCAGGATCGGGTCGCGCAGCCCGGCCGCCTTGAGGTCGAACAGGGCGCCGAACCCACCCAGTCCGCCCATCGTGCCGGGCCGCCGGGTGGCACCGGCGGCGGGCGCTATGGCCTGGACCAGAGCGTCGCCCGCCTCGATATCGACGCCCGAATCGCGGTAGGTCGAGGGTGTTGCGGGGCTCATGGCGTGGTGTCCGTTCTGGCTGGATCGGGGCCGCCAGCGGCACCGGGGCGGGCGACGCTCCGCTCGATGCTGCACTGGCCGCCCGGCCGCGCAGCTTTACGGCACCGGGCGGCATGGGGAAAGCGGGGGCGGGGAATGGCGGTGAGCGGTTCCTTTGGATTGGCCGCCAGGGCGGCCGCAGGGATTGCTGCCAGGGTGGCCAGCGGATGGCCGGCGGGACCGTCGCCGGAATGAGCGCGTCGCCGGTCGCCGCCGAGCCCGGGCCGGCCCTGCGCCAGCTTGCCCTGCCGTTCGCCCATCGCGAGCAGTTCGTGCGCGCCGATTTCGTCGCCGCTCCCTCCAATGCCGCCGCCCGCGCCTGGCTCAACGCCAGCGCCACCTGGCCCGAGCTGCGCCTGGCGCTGTGGGGGGAGGCGGGGCGCGGCAAGACGCACCTGCTGCGGGTCTGGGCACACGAGCAGCGCGCGGTGCTGCTGCCGGGCAACGCGATCGGGCCGGCCACGGTGTCGGCCTGGACGGCAGCACCGGCGGTGGCGATCGACGATGCCGATCTCGCCTGCGACGAGCGCTCGCTGCTGCACCTGCTGAACCGGGCGCGCGAGGCGGGAAGCCGGGTGCTGCTCGCCGGCCGGCGGCCGCCGGCGCGCTGGGCAGTGGCGCTGGACGATCTCGCCAGCCGGCTGCGCGCCACGGTGGCGGTCGGGCTGGGCGAGCCGGAGGAGGCCCTGCTGCGCATCCTGCTGCTGCGCCTGCTCGCCGAACGCCAGCTCCTGGTGGGGGAGTCGCTGATCGACTGGCTGCTCGCCCGGCTGCCGCGCGAGGCGGATGCGATGCGCGAGGCGGCACGGCGGCTCGACGAGGCGGCACTGGCCGCGGGGGGTGCCGTCACCCGCGCGCTGGCGCTGGCGGCCCTTGCCGACCTGCTCGGCCACCCGTCGGGCCTCGCCGAGGCGGCGGCAGGCGGTCCGGGACCGAGGCCGGGGAGCGGCGAAGGCGAGGGCATGCTGCCCGGCGTCGGGGCGGTCGGCGGGCGGCCGGGGTGGAGATGACGGGCGTGGCGATGGGAGGCGTGGCGACGGGAGGCGGGGCGATGACGGGCGACACGCAGCAGGGCCAAGCGGGGCAGAACGAAGCGGGGCTGGTTCTGTACGGCAACGGGCTGTCGCGGGCGCGGATCGTGCGCTGGCTGCTCGAGGAGATCGGCTGCCCGTACCGGATGGAGCCGGTCGACCACCGCGCGCCCACCCGCCCGGCCGGGTTCGAGGCGATCAGCCCGCTGGGCAAGGTGCCGGTGCTGCGCCACGGCGAGCTGGTGATGACCGAAACGCCGGCCATCTGCGCCTATCTCGCCGACCGCTTCCCGCAGCCGGGGCTCGCACCGGCGCCCGGCGAGACGCGGGCGAGGGGGCTCTACTACCAGTGGCTGTTCTTCACCGCCGGTCCGCTGGAAGCGGCGACCACCAACCGCCGGCTCGGGATCGAACCGGCGCGCGAAGGCCCCTCCTTTGTCGGGCATGGCGGACCATCCGGCGGGCTGGAGCGGCTGGTGGCCCTGGTCGGGGAGGCGCTGACTCCCGGGCCCTGCCTGCTTGGCGAGCGGTTCACGGCGGCCGACCTCTACCTGGCGGCCGGGCTCGATTTCAACATCCGCCTCGGCCTTGTGCAACCTGGGCGGGTGCTTGCCGCTTATGTCGCACGCCTGATCGAGCGGCCTGCGGCGCGGCGCGCCCGGCAGCTCGACGCGGCGGAGATCGCGCAAGGCTGAACGGCCGCCCGTTTCTGTGATCTTTGCGCAGAGGCCGGACAGGCTGGCCAGCAGACCAGCCAGGGAGTGCCGGCCAGGGCAGTGCCGGCGCCAGGGGAGTGCCGGCGAGAGAGTGCCGGCCGGAGTGACTGGGCCGACCACGCCAGAAGCCTCGGGGACCGGGCGGACGGCCCGGCCGGGGCCGCGCGAGAGCGGCGCTCGGCCGAAAGGGACAACTTGCCGCGGCCAGCTTGTGCTGCGAGCATCGTCCAGATTTCGATACGACCGCGCGCCCGCGCCAAGGAGGATGATGAGCGGCACGACCCTGACCCGCGCGCGCACCGCGCGGCCCGTCTCGACCCGCGCCGCGCCGGCCGCGCGGGCGGGGCTGCTGCTCGGACTGGGGTTGGCGGAAGGCCTGCTGGCCACCTTCCACTTCCCGGATTTGGTCACCGGGCTGTGCGCGCTGCTCTACGGGCTGCTCACCACATTGGTCATCCTCGGCGGCTCGAAGGCGGCACCGGGCGGCGGGGCGGCAGCACCCTGGGTGCGCAAGGTGACGGCGCTGGGCTCGACGCGCGCGATCCTGGCGGCGGGCTTCGTCCTGGCAGTGGTCATCGCCTACGGCGTGCTGCAGGCGTTTCCGAGTTCGGCCGACGAATACGGCTACAACTACCTGGCCGATACGCTGCGTCATGGCCGGCTGTGGAATCCGCCCCTGCCACGTGGCGACCACGACCTGCTGTGGACCTTCTACATTCCGGTGAAGCTCGGCCGCCGCTTCTCCCAGTACCCGCCCGGCTGGCCCGCGATGCTGGCGCTGTTTCCGACCATGCGGCTCGCGGCGCTGGCCAACCCGCTGCTCGGCCTGGCCTCGGCCGGCCTGCTCGCCGCCGCGCTGCGCCTCCTGCGCACGCCGCGACCGCTGGCGCTGTGCCTGATGCTCACCGCCGTGCTGGCGCCGTTCACCCTGTTCAACAACGCGTCGTTCTTCAACCACACCTCCATGGGCACCTGCCTGATCGCCATCGCGGCGCTTGATCTGCGCGAAGCGCGCCGGCCGTCGCCGTGGAACCATCTCGGCATCGGCTTCGCGTTCTCCGTGCTGATGACCATCCGCTACGAGGCGTTCGCCATCGCCCTGGTGACCTACGCGGCCGACGGGCTACTGCGCCGTCGGTTCGGCTTCCTGCGCGGCTGCCTGTTCGCGGTGCTCGGCGCGCTGCCGGTGGTGGTGCTGTTCGGCCTGTACAACTGGCGGATCACCGGCAGCCCGTTCGAGACCACGCTGTCCTGGGGCTCGCCCGGCATGAGCTACGGGCCGAACGGCTACGGCATCGAGGGCCGCAACACGCCGGCCCGCGAGGCGGCGCACACCATCCGCTACAGGCTGGAATGGGCCGAGTTCGCGAGCTGCGCCATCCTGCCGTTCTATGCCGCGGCGCTGTGGGGGCGGCTGCGCACCCGCAGCCTGCGCTGGTTCGATCTGATGCTGCCGCTGATCATCTTGTTCTTCGTCTTCTACCCCGATGGCGGCGGCTTCCAGTACGGTCCGCGCTACTGGTATGCCGGCTGGGTGCTGATGCCGCTCACCGTCGCCGCCTGGTTCGCCGGGCGTCCGTTCGCGGGGATCGACGGACAGGTCAGCGATCCGCAGCGGCTGGGTGTGCTGCAGCTTTTCGCCTATGGGGGTTTCGCGCTCGGCTTCGCCGTCTTCGCCTGGATCCAGGTGAGCGCGCGCGAGGCCCCGCTGCGCGTCGCGCGGGAGGCGCCGCACCCGTCGATCGTGCTGTTCCCGACCCAGCCGGTGCGCTACGTGCCCTGGCAGGTTCGCCCGCTGCCGATGGCCTCGCAGGACTACACGCGCAACGGGATCGATCTGGACCAGCCGGTGCTGCTCGGGCGTGACCTCGGGCCGGCGCAGACCGCCGCGCTGTGCCGCCGGCTCGACGGCAGCCGCGAGGTGTGGCGGGTGGTGATCGACGGGCTGATGGGCCAGGCACGCCTGCGGCGCGTCTGCTGAGGCGCCGCGGCCAGCCTTGGAGCTTCGAAGCGGGCCTTGTTGACGCGTATCAGGGCCGGTCAGCCGGGCGCGCGCTTGTGGCCCACCGACGCCGGACGGGCCGCAGCACCAGCAGGGCGAGACAGGCGGTGAGCAGGTCGGCGCCGATGGCCAGCGCGAACACGTCGCGCCAGCCCCCGGTCGCCTGGTGCAGCGCCGAGGCGAGCGGCCCGCCGAGGATCGAGCCCACGCCCTGGGAGAGATAAAGCAGCCCGTAATTGACCGTGGCGTGACGGCTGCCGAAGCTGTCGGTCAGTGTGGCGGGGAACAGGGAGAAGATCTCCCCCCAGCCGAAGAACACCACACCCGAGAGCAGCACGAAGCCCAGCGGATCGTGGGCGGCGAGCGACGAGGCCCAACCCGCCATGGCCAGGCCCTCGAGACCGAAGGCCAGCGCCATGGTGGGTTCGCGCCCGATCCGGTCCGACAGCAGGCCGAAGACCGGCCGCGTCAGGCCGTTGGTCAGCCGGTCGAGGGTGAGGGCCAGCGGCAGCACACCCAGGCCGAGCAGGCGTGCGCCGGCGAGGCCGTGGTCGGCGGCCAGCGCGGCGAGCTGGGAGGTGACCATGAGGCCGGAGGTCGACATCATCGCCATCATCGCGAACATCAGCCAGAACAGTCCGGTGCGCAGCATGGCCCCCGGCGGCACGCCAGCGCTCGCGCGGTTCGCGGCCGGCCCGGCTGCCGGCCCGGCAGCCGGCGCCTCTGCCGGCGGCGCGCGCAGGAAGCTCGCCGCGAGCGCGCCGAGCAGGGCGAGGAGCAGGCCGAAGCCGGCCAGCGTCGGCCGCATGCCGAAACGGGTGATGGCGAGCGAGATCGGCAGGGTGGTGAGCATCGCACCCAGCCCGTAGCCGGACGCGGCGAGGCCGGCCGCCAGGCCACGGCGGCGCGGGAACCAGCCGACCAGCAGGCCGATCACGCCGACATAGACGATGCCGGTGCCCAGGCCGCCGAGCACCCCGTAGCTGAGATAGAGCCACACGAGGCTGTGGGCGCGCGCCGCCCCGAGCCAGGCCAGCCCGGTGAGCGCCTCGCCGCTCGCGATCAGCAGGCGCGGTCCGAGCCGCGCCAGCAGCAGTCCCTGCAGTGGCGCGCAGACCGTCTGCAGCACGACGAGCAGCGAGAAGGTGACCTGGATCGCGGCGGCGCCGGCGCCGATCTGCTGGGCGAACGGCCGGGCGAACAGGGTCCAGACATATTGCGGACTGGAGATGCACATCATGCACACCAGCCCGAGCAGCAACTGCCGCCCGGGCGCGCCGCGCCGGGTGGGCCGGGCCTGCGCCACGCCGGCGCTCATCGCGGCGGCCTCCTGGCCGCCGCGCCGGCGGGACTGGCCTGTCCTGCCCGGGTCAGAACAGGCCCGCCGCCTTCTGCAGCGCGATCACCAGTCCGACCGCGAATGGCACGCCCACGGCGAGCCACGCGAGCAGGCCGGTCGCGCCGAACGCGCCGCGCGCCGCGAGGCGGGAGTCGGCCGCGCCCAGGGGCTCGTGCTGCATGGCCCGTTCGCGGGCGAGTTCGTCCTCGGACATGTAGTGGTGGTCGCGCACCGGCCTGACGAGGAGGTTGCAGACCAGGCCGGCGAGCAGCAGCACCGCCATGAGGTAGAGCGTGTAGTCGTAGACCTGCGCCCGTGGCACGCCGTGGTCGAGCTGCACCTGGCGCAGGGCCGCGATCAGCGCCGGCCCGACGACCCCTGCCACCGACCAGGCGGTGAGCAGCCGGCCATGGATCGCACCCACCATCTGGGTGCCGAAGATGTCGGCCAGATAGGCCGGCAGCGTGGCGAAGCCGCCGCCATACATGGAGATGATCACGCACACGGCGGCGACGAACAGGGCGGCGCGGCCGGAATGGCCGAAGCTCGGCAGCAGGCTGTAGAGGACGATGCCGAGGGCGAAGAAGACGAAATAGGTCGCCTTGCGGCCGAGCTGGTCGGAGAGCGAGGCCCAGAACAGCCGGCCGAGGCTGTTGAACAGGCTGATCAGCCCGACCAGCCCGGCGGCCGCGGCGGTGATCGCCGCCTTCTGCGCGGTGCCGAGCGGGGCGTGCACGGACAGGCCGACCAGCCGGCCGCCGAACACCTCCTGCAGCATCGGGCTGGCCATGGAGATCACCGCGATGCCGGCGGTGACGTTGGCGCACAGCATCGCCCAGATCAGCCAGAATTGCGGCGTGCGCAGCGCGCGGTTGAGATGGACGTGGCGGGTGGTGATCAACCGGCTGCGCGACCCTGGCGCGGGGGTCCAGCCGGCCGGCTGCCAGCCGGCGGGCGGCACGCGGAAGGCGAACGCGCCGGCACTCATGATGAGCAGGTAGAGTGCCCCGAGCACGACCAGGGCGGTCGACACTGCCGGCACGCCGCCGGCGGCGAAGTGGCGCATCAGCCAGACCGCCAGCGGCGAGCCGATCAGGGCGCCGCCGCCATAGCCCATGATGGCCAGCCCGGTTGCCAGGCCGCGCCGGTCGGGGAACCATTTGATCAGGGTGGAGACGGGCGCGATGTAGCCCAGCCCCTGGCCGATGCCGCCGATCAGGCCGCAGCCGAGGAAGGTCAGCCAGAGCTGGTGGATGGCCACGCCCCAGCCGCCCATCATCAGCCCGCCGCCCCAGCACAGTGCGGCAAAGAAACCGGCCCGGCGCGGGCCGGCATGCTCGAGCCAGCCGCCCCACAGGGCGGCGGCGACGCCGAGCATGGCGATGAAGGTCTCGAAGATGTGGGTGACCGCGGGCACCGTCCAGTTGCAGCCGGTGGCGACCATCTCGTTCCAGAACCCGGCCGAGCAGGCCGGCGCGCCGGGCAGCAGCCGGCTCATCGGCAGCCAGAAGACGCTGAAGCCGTAGGCCATGCCGATGCACAGGTGAAGGGCGAGTGCTGCCGGCGGGACGAACCAGCGGTTGAACGAAGGCCCGGCGATCGTGCTCTCGCGGGCGAGCGGTTTGAAGCCGAATGTACTGGTGCCGGCACTTGTCGCGTAGGCCATGTGTTCCCTCGGTTGTTCTTGGACCGCGCCCTGCCTGGGGCCGGCGGTCGGGAGGCGGAAAGGAAAGACAGCGCCCGGGTCGGCTTGACGGCGGCGCCGCGGCGCATGCTGGTGCTGCGCCTGTGCTGCTCGTCCAGCCCTGCTCCGGGCCGTGCTTTCCGCCTCCCCCGTCCTCCCCCCCGTCCTCCTGCCCGCGCTCCGGTCGTGGCCGCCTGACGGCGGAGCTTGGCGGCCCTCGCGACGCCCGCCAAGAGTGCTTTTCGGCGATGGGCCGTCGGGTCACGACCACGCCGGCGCTGTTCGATCCCGGCGATCCTGTCTACCCTGGCGCCGATGACGGGCGACCAGGTCGGAGTGGTGGAGATGGCGGAGCCAGCACGCAGGCGCGCGCCGGCACGGCGTCACAACGGACGCGCGCCGAAATCGCTGGGCGACTCGCCGGCGCAGGACGCCCCGCGGCCGGCCGGGGCGCGACCCGCCTCCGGGCGGCCGGGTGTCGCGCGGGAGACAGCGGCGAGCCTGCCGGTGATCGACCTGGCCTCGCCGGAGCGGTTCATCAACCGCGAGCTGTCTTGGCTCGATTTCAACCAGCGCGTGGTCGAGGAGGCGGAGAACCCGCGCAACCCGCTGCTCGAGCGGCTGCGCTTCCTGTCGATCTCGGCGGGCAATCTCGACGAGTTCTACTCGGTGCGAATCGCCGGTCTGGTGGGCCAGGTGCGCGAGGGGCTTGCCACCCGCTCGCCGGACGGGCTGACCCCCGCCCAGCAGCTCGGCGCGGTCGAGGAGCGGGCCCGGCTGCTGCTTGCCGGCCAGCAGCGGATCTGGCGCGACCTGCGCGAACGCCTGGCCGGGCAGGGGATCGTGCTGCGCGACCCGCGCTCGCTGCAGGGCGAGGATCGCGACTGGATCGAGAACTGCTTCATGGACCGCATCTTCTCGGTCCTCACCCCGCTGGCCATCGATCCGGCCCATCCGTTCCCGTTCATCGCCAACATGGGCCAGGTGCTGGCGCTGCGGCTGGTGCGCGACGACGACGAGCGCCAGTCGATGAGCAGCCTCATCGTGCTGCCCGCGCAGCTCGAGCGCTTCATCCGCCTGCCGGCGGCGAGCGACGCGGACACCGCCCAGTTCGTGCTGCTCGAGGATCTGGTGATCGAGTTCCTCGGCCGGCTGTTCCCCGGCTACCATGCGAGCGGGCGCGGCGTGTTCCGGATCATCCGCGACACCGACGTGGAGTTCGAGGAAGAGGCCGAGGATCTGGTCCGCTCCTACGAGACGGCGCTCAAGCGCCGGCGGCGCGGCGTGGTCATCCATCTCGACGTGAGCTCGGACATGCCGTCCGACCTCGCCGCCCTGGTCGCCGACGAGCTCGGCGTGCCGGAAGCGGAGATGCAGGTGCTGGACGGGCTGATCGGGCTGGTCGACGTGCGCCAGCTGATCATCGACGACCGCCCCGATCTGCTGTTCCCGCCCTACGCGCCGCGCTTCCCGCAGCGGATCCGCGATTTCGGCGGCGACTGCTTCGCTGCGATCCGCGCCAAGGACATCGTCGTCCACCACCCGTTCGAGAGCTTCGATGTCGTGGTGCAGTTCCTGCGCCAGGCAGCGCTCGACCCGGCGGTGGTGGCGATCAAGCAGACCCTCTACCGCACCTCGCGCGACAGCCCGATCGTCAAGGCGCTGATCGAGGCATCCGAGAACGGCAAGTCGGTGACCGCGATGGTCGAGCTGCGGGCGCGCTTCGACGAGGAGGCCAACATCCGGCTGGCGCGCACGCTCGAGGCGGCCGGCGTGCAGGTGGTGTTCGGGTTCGCCGAGCTGAAGACCCATGCCAAGCTCAGCCTGGTGGTGCGACGCGAGGGCGGCAGCGTGCGCAGCTACGCCCATTTCGGCACCGGCAACTACCATCCGATCACCGCGCGCATCTATACCGACCTCAGCTTCTTCACCTGCGACCTGTCGCTGGCGCGCGACTCGGCAAGGCTGTTCAACTACATGACCGGCTATGCGCGGCCGGCCTCGATGGACGCGCTCGCCTTCTCGCCGCTCACCATCCGTCCGACCCTGTTGCGCCTGATCGACGAGGAGATCGGCTTCGCGCGCGCCGGCCGGCCGGCGCAGATCTGGATCAAGGTCAACGCGATGGTCGACGAGGAGCTGATCGACAAGCTCTACGAGGCGTCGGGGGCTGGCGTGCGGATCCTGTGCGTGGTGCGCGGCATCTGCTGCCTGCGACCCGGTGTCGCTGGCCTGTCGGACAACATCCAGGTCAAGTCGATCGTCGGCCGCTTCCTCGAGCACAGCCGGATCTTCGTGTTCGGCGGCGGCCACCGCCTGCCGTCGCGCGACGCGCTGGTCTACATCTCGAGTGCGGACTGGATGGCGCGCAACATGGACTGGCGTGTGGAGACCATGGTGCCGATCCGCAATCCCACCGTGCACGCGCAGGTGATCGACCAGATCATGGTCATGAACCTCAAGGACAACCTGCAATCCTGGCAGCTCGACGGCGCGGGGCAGTGGCACCGACTCGAGGGCGGCAGCCGGCCGTTCTCGGCGCACGAGTATTTCATGACCAATCCCTCGCTGTCCGGCCGCGGCTCGGCCGCGCACGAACTGCCCGTGGCCGGACCCCTGCCGCGCCGACCCGACCGCATCTTGGAAGATTGAGCATGACCAAGGCGAGAAGCGCGCACCCGCGTCGCACCGCGGTGGTCGATCTGGGCTCGAACTCGGTGCGCCTCGTGGTGTTCGAGGGGGTCAGCCGCAACCCGACCTCGATCTTCAACGAGAAGGCGGTGCTGCGCCTGGGGCGCGGGCTGGAGACGACCGGCCAGCTCAACGAGGACGGCGTGGCCCAGGCGGTCGGCGTGATGGCGCGGTTCAACACGGTGGTCACCGGCATGGGGGCCGACCTGTTCGAGGTGCTGGCCACCGCCGCGGTGCGTGACGCGAGCAACGGCCACGCCTTCGTCGAGACCATCAGGCAGGCGATCCCGGGTGCCCGGATCCGGATCCTGTCCGGCACGGAGGAGGCGGACTATTCCGCCACCGGACTGCTCGGCGGGCTGACCGAAGCGGACGGTGCGATGGCCGATATCGGCGGCGGCTCGCTGGAGCTGGTGCAGCTCGACACCGGCCGGCGACTGCGTTCGCAGACGCTGCGCCTGGGCGTGATCCGGCTGAGCGACCGGGCCGGCGGCGACGCGGGGCGTGCCCGCGATCTGGTCGAGGGCGATCTCGACCAGGTTCCCTGGCTTGCCGAGTGCGCCGGGCGCGACCTCTACCTGGTGGGCGGGGCGTTCCGCGCCCTGGCCCGGCTGCAGATCGCGCGCACCGACTACCCGCTCACCATCGTCCACCACTACGCCCTGGGCGCCGAGGAGGCGCGCGAGTTGACCGGCTGGGTGATCGGCGCCTCGCGCCGCACGCTCGAGCGGCTGCCCGGTGCGCCGCGCCGCCGGCTCGACGACATGCCGTTCGCCGCCACGGTGCTGCGCCGGCTGATCCGCCGGCTGCAGCCGCGCCGGGTGGTGTTCAGTGTCGATGGCCTGCGCGAGGGCTGGTACCTGCGCCAGGTGGCGCCGCACCTGATCGGCGAGGATCCGCTCGAGGCGCTGGGCCGCGAGATATCGAGCAAGCTCGGCCGCAGCCAGGCGCTGCCGCCGGCCCTGATCGAGTGGACCGCCGGCCTGTTCGCCGGCGAGACGCACGCCGAGCGGCGCCTGCGCGTGACCGCGTGCTGGCTGTCCGATTGCGGCGCCCACGACCATCCGGAATACCGTGCCGAACAGAGCTTCATGCGCATCCTGCTGGCGCCGGGCATGGCACTGTCGCATTCCACCCGCGCCTTCCTCGCCCTGACCCAGGCGATGCGCTACGAGGCCGAGCTGCACGAGGGCTTTCTCCAGTCCGCCCGCCAGCTGCTCGACCCGGCCTCCCTGGGACGGGCCGAGATCCTCGGCCTCGCCCTGCGGCTGGCCTATGTGCTGTGCGCCGGCACGCCGCAGCTCCTGGAGGGCACGGCACTGCTGCGCGAGCCCGACCGGCTGGTCCTGCGCCTGTCCGGCCAGCGCGGCGCCTTCAACGTCGAAAGTGTGAGCCGGCGGCTCGACCGGCTGGCGGAGGCGCTGGGGCTGGTCTCGAGCATCGACGGCCAGTAGCAGCACCCGCGATGCGTCCGGCCCGTGCTCCCGGCTGGCTGCTGGTCGGCCTGCTGTGGCTGCAGGCGGCCCCGTCGCTGGCGTCCGATCCGCACGCGCTGTGGCGCATCGTGCACGGAGGCTGCGAGCCGGACGAGCGGGCGCACGGCTCACCCGCGCCGTGCGCGCTGGTCGACGAGGCGGGGGGGTATGCCGTGCTCAAGGACCGCGCCGGACGCGAACAGTTCCTGCTCATCCCGCTCGCCCGCATCGAGGGGATCGAGGCGCCGGTGCTGCGCGACCCGGGCACGGCGGATTTTTTCGCCGATGCCTGGGCGCACATGGATCTGGTCGAACAGCGGCTCGGCCGCAGGCTGCCGCGCGAGGACCTGTCGGTCGCGGTGAACTCGGCCTATGGCCGCAGCCAGGACCAGCTCCACCTGCACATGGACTGCCTGCGCCGCGACGTGCGCGACCGGCTGCGAGCACTCGCCGGCGGGATCGGGCCGCACTGGGCCAGCCTGCCGGGGACGCTGGCCGGGCAGCGCTACCGCGCGCTGCGGATCGGGCAGCCGACGCTGGACGCGGCCCACGACCCGTTCCGCCTGCTCGCCCGGTCGCTGGGCGAGGGGGAGCGCGCGATGGGGCGCCATACGCTGGTGTTGGTCGGCACCGTTGCGCCTCGCCCCGGCTTCATCCTGCTCGACGGCGAAGCCGACCTGCTGCGGCTCGACCGCGGCGCGGGCGAGGATCTGCAGGACCATGCCTGCGCCGTTGCCGGTGGTTGAGGCCGGCGCCGGCGCCGTTCAGGCCCAGTGGCCGGGGACCCAGACCGGGCGGCCGAAGCGGTGGGACCAGTGCGGCGGCACCCAGTGGCGCCAGCCCGGCCGCCAGCCGACATAGCCGCCGCGTACCCAGACATAGTCCCGCCCGTCCCAGTTCCAGTAGCCGCGGCGCCAGACGGCACGCGGACCGGGAGGTGGTGGCGGCGGTGGCGCCTCGTAGCGCGGCGGCGGCACCGGCGCCCACTGGGCATCGGCCAGCGGGCTGAGGCAGGCCAGGCCGCCGAGCGCGAGCAGGACGCCCACGGTGATGTTGCGCATGTCGAACTCCTTCCAGGCTGCGCCGGCCGCGCGCGCGGCCGGCGTCGCGGGCAGAATGCATCCGGGTTGAGGGCGAAGGTGGGGCGTTGCGTCTCGTCGCGTAACGCAACGTCGCACACCAGGTAGCGCCGCCGGCAGGTCCGCTTAGGCGACGCCGCCGGGAGGGCCGATCAGAAGGGCTTGAGCAGCCGGTCGAGATAGTCGAGCTCGGCGGGCGGGCGCGTGCGGTCGCTGTCGCGCCGGCGCAGCTCCTGCTCGATCTCGCGCGCGCGCATCTGTTCGGCCTTGTCGGGGATGTGCGTGTCGCTCTCGTCGGCGCGCGCAGCACCCCCGACCGGGCGGCCGAGCGGGTCGCGCGTGCCCGGCGGCCCGTCGCTCTGGTCGTCGCCCTGGGCCTCGTCCTGGCCCGGGTTGTCCGCCTCGTTGCCGCCCTCGCCGCCGAGCCCGGGCATCATCACCAGGGAGGCCCCCGCGCGGCCCGAGCGCATGGCCTGGCGCATCTGCTGGTTGCCCTGCTGCAGGTCGGCCAGCGCCTGCTGCTGCGCCGACTGGGCCTGTTCGTCGTCGCCCTGGCCGAGCGCCCGACGGGCGGCGTCCATGTCGTGGCGCGCGCTCGCGAGGCGGCCGGGCGCGCTGCCCGACAGGCTCTTGAACTCCTCGGCGAGCTCCTCCACCGCCCGGCCGAGCGTGCGCTGGAGCTGCGCGTCGCGCCCGCGCTGGGCGTCGCGTGCCCGGGCCTGGGCGTCCCCTTTCGGGTCCGCGCCGGCTGCTGGCTGACCCGCGCCCGGCGGCGCGCCCTGGTTGCCCGCATCCTGGCCACCCGCATCCTGGCCGCCCGCATCCTGCCCAGTCTGGCTGCCGCCCTGCTGGCCCGCCTCCTGCTGATTTTGGCTTCCCTGGTCCCCCTGGCTCCCCTGGCCGGGGGGCGGCGTGGCCGCTTGCGCCTGGTCGGATCCCGGCGGACCAGCGTCGGGGTCGGTTTCGCTCGGCGGAATGCCGAGACGGCGCAGCAGCTCGGCCGTCTGCGGGTCGATGGCGCCCAGGCTCTGCTGGCGCATCAGCCGCTGGCGGGCGCTGGCCCGCGCCTGGCTGCGGTCGAGCAGGCCGGACTGGCGCTGGACCAGGTCCTTGAGGTCGTCGAGCTGCTCGCGCGCCTGGCGCTGGGCCTCGGCCTGCTGTTCGGCGCTTTGCAGGTCGCGTGGCGTGGCGGCGCGCATGTGATCCAGCATGGCCTGCATCTGCGACAGCCGGCGCATGGCGTCGCCGACATGGCCCTGGCTGGCCTCGTCGCGCATGCGCTGCATCATCCGCTGCAGGTCACCGCCAGTCAGGCGCTGCATGTCGGGCAGGGCCGGCATGATCGTGTGGTCGCGCCTGGCCTGCTCGGCGAGCGCCTGCATGCGCCGGTTGATGGCCTGCTGCAGCGCCTGGATGCGCCGCTCGAGCTCGGACTGTTCGCGCGGGGTCTGGCCGCGCGCGCCGAGTTCGCGCATCCGCTCGAGTTGCGAGGCGACCGAGTCGCGCGCCGCCCGCAGCGCCTCGGCCGCGCGCGCGTTCTGCCGGTCGTTGTGCAGGCCGTCCTCGAGCGCGAGGGCCAGTTGCCAGAGCTGGTCGGTGGCCTGGCTGATCCCGGCCGCCTCGTCCACGTCATGGTCACGCAGCAGGGCGGCGGTGGCGACGAGGTTGAGAAACAGGCCGCTGTCGCTGGCAAGCTGTCCGGGTGCCGAGCCGACGGCGTCCAGATCGCTCGCCGCGTCCTCGCGGCTTTCCCGGCCGAGCGCGAGGCGACGACGCACGTCGAGGACCGCGCGCGCGACGGGATTGCGGAACGGGCGCGCGGGCAGCCGGAAGCGCGCCTCCTTGCTCAGCCTGTGGTGGCCCGACGCGTCGAGCGCATCGAGACGTCCCGTCACCTCCTCGCCGGCCCGCGGGTCGGCCGAAAGATCGGGCAGTGCCGCGCCGTGACCGTCGCGCGCCTCCGGGTCCACCGGGATGTCGACCCGCAAGGGTGCAAGCCCCGGCGGCAGGTTGGTCTGGCCGGCCAGGCGCAGCTCCGCGGTCAGGCTTCGCAGCCCGTACGGGTTGGAGAAGCGCCAGGGCAGCCGCGTCCGCCAGGGCTCGAGCACCCGGCTCGAGGAGGCGCCCGGGGCGCCGTCCCAGGCCACCAGGGTCGGCGGCAGGGGTGTGACGCGCAGCGTCCAGTCGGCCACCTGCCGCCCATTGCCGCGCAGGCGGACACGGGCGCTGCCGTCGACGGTCCGGGTCAGGCTCCAGCTGCCTTCGCCGAGGCGCCGCACGCCGCCGCCAGCGTCGCCCTGCGGCGAGGCGGCAGCTTGCGGCGCGTCGCCCGCTTGCGGCGAGACGGGCGGATGGCCTGGATCGCTCCCGTCCACCGACAGTTCCGGTGCGCTGGTCAGCCCGGTCATGTTGACCTGCAGGATCGACCCGGCCGGGACGGTGGCCACGGCGTGGGGATCGGTCAGGAAAACCGGCGCCGCCCGCGTATAGCCCGGCGGCGTCACCCAGGCCTGCATCCAGGGCACCGGCCCGGGCGGCTCGAACAGGCCGGGCAGGAAGCCCGAGAGAAGCCTGGGCAGGGCCTGGGGCCCGGCCAGCACCAGCGCCAGCAGCAGCAGCGGAGCGGCGGCCAGGCTCAGCCGGCCGGCGACGTGGCGCCAGAGCGGCAGACGGGGGGCTCCTGCGCGCAGGTCGGCGAGGCTGGCTTCGGCGCGACGGCGGTGTTCGAGCCACAGGCGCGCCTGGGTCTCGCCCTTTGCGTCCGCCGGCCGGTCGGCCAGGGTCTGCAGCGGCCGGTGCACCAGGCCCGAGCTGCGCTCGATGCGCCGGTCGACGCGGTCCTGTGGCGGGTCCGGGGCGGCCTGGGCGGCGCGCCAGGCTGCGCGCCCGATCCAGGCCAGCAGCAGCAGCATGACCGCCACGTGCAGCCACACGGGCAGGCGCTGCGGCACGCCGGCCGCGGCCAGCGTGGCGAAGGCGAGCAAGGCGGCGATCGCCGGCAGCAGGAACGGCCAGGCGGCCTCGAGCCGGAGGAGGGCTGCGGCCCGTCCGCGCGCCCGGTGCAGTGCCGTGGCGCGCGCGCCCGACCCTGGTTCGGGGGGCGCGGGGCTCAGCCCAGCCATGCGGGGATCGTCTCGTCCTGCCACAGGGCGTGCAGCGGCTGGCGCGGCCGGATCGTCTGCCAGCGTCCACCATCGACCAGAGCCTGTGCCGCGAGCGGCCGGCTGTTGTAGGTCGAGCTCATCACCGAACCATAGGCGCCGACATCGAGCAGCGCCACCCGGTCGCCAGGGCGCAGTGCCGGCAGCAACCGGTCACGGGCGAAGGTGTCGCCGCTTTCGCAGACCGGCCCGACCAGGTGGGCGGCGGCGAGCGGGGCGTGGCCGAGATGGGCCGACAGCGGCACGACCCCATGCCAGGCGTCGTAGAGGCTGGGGCGCAGCAGGTCGTTCATCGCGCTGTCGAGCACGACGAACGGGCTGGAGCCCTCCGCCATCCGCTTGACCCGGACCACGCTGCTGACCAGCACCCCGGCCGGGGCGACCAGCCAGCGTCCCGGCTCCAGCATGATCCGCACGTCGAGGCGGCCGAGGGTGGCGGCGATGACGCCGGCCAGGGTGCGCGGCGAGCCTTCCGGCTCGTCGCGGTAGCGCACCGCCAGGCCGCCGCCGCAATCGACCACCGAGACGCGCTGCCCCTGGGCGCGCAGCTCACCCACGAGGCCGGCGAGACGCTCGAAGGCGGCGCGATAGGGGGCGGCGCTGCCGATCTGGCTGCCGATATGCACCGCGAGCCCGACCGGCTCGAGCCCCGGCAGGGCTGCGGCGCGTGCGTAGGTGCTGGCGATCCGGCCGGCGGCGATGCCGAACTTGTCGTCGGCGCGGCCGGTGGCGATCTTGGTGTGGGTGTCGGCCGCGATGTCCGGGTTGACCCTGAGCGCGAGGCGCACCGGGCGCTTCGCCTCCCCGGCGAGAGCCGCGAGCATCTCGATCTCCTCCTCGCTCTCGACATTGACCTGGCCCACGCCCTCGGCCAGCGCCAGGCGCAGCTCGCCCGCGGTCTTGCCTACGCCCGAGAAGACGATGTCGGCGGCCGGGATGCCGGCGGCGCGCGCGCGCAGCAGCTCGCCGCCGCTCACCACGTCGGCACCGGCGCCCTCGCGGGCGAGCACGCGCAGCACGGCGAGCTGGTCGTTGGCCTTCATCGCGTAGTGGATCGTAGCACTGAGCCCCGCCTCGGCGAGGCAGGCGGCGAGGCGGCGATAGCGGCCGCGCAGGGTTGCCGCACCCGTCACCCAGACGGGCGTGCCGAGCGCGTCGGCGACGGCGTTGAGCGGCACGTCCTCCAGCATCAGTCCGCCGGCGAGCTGCATCGACAGGTGCGGCCGCGCGGCGAGCAGCTCGCCCGGCGTGGGGTCCGGCGAGCCGGGGTCGGGTTCGGAGGGGGAGGCCATCACCGCAGGATAGGCGGCCCCGCCACGCCGGCCAACGACCTCCGGCCGGCGAACTTCGCGCCCGGTCGCGGTCGCCGGCGCCAGGCCGGACCCGGTGCCGTGCGCCCGGTGCCCTGCGCCCGATGCCCTGCGCCCCGGCGGGTGCGGGCCGGCGCCCTGCCGCATTGGCCATCGGGCCGCGCTCGTGGGACGATCGACCACCGAACGGAGCATCACGATGGCCGATCCGCTGGTCGAGGCTGCCCTGGCGGCACGCGCGCGTGCCTATGCGCCCTATTCCCGCTTCGCGGTGGGGGCGGCGCTGCGCTGCGCGGACGGCAGCATCCATGCCGGCTGCAACGTGGAGAACGCCGCCTACCCGCAGGGCTCCTGCGCCGAGGCGGGTGCCCTGTCGGCCATGGTGCTGGCTGGTCAGCGTGTGGTGTGCGAGGTGGTGGTGGCCGGTGCGGGCAGCCTGCCATGCACGCCCTGCGGCGGCTGCCGGCAGCGCCTGCGCGAGTTCGCGCCCGCCGCGGGCGACCTGCGGGTGCGGGTGGTGGACGAGACGGGCCGCACACTGCTCGAGAGCACGCTGGAGGCGCTGCTGCCGCATTCCTTCGGGCCTACGACCCTGGCGAGCGCCGGGCCTTCCGCCTGAGGGCCGCCGCGGCGCCCGAGGCAGGGGGTTGCTCGAAGCTCCGCAGGCGCCGGACATGGAGGCGCCGTGGACGTCCAGTGTGCGGTCGTGGCGGCCGCCGGTTCTGGCTTGCGACGCGCCCGCTACGCCCTGCGCCTGCTACGCTCCGCGCCTGCTACGCCCTGCGCGTGCAAGGCCCCGCGTCCGAGATGCGCCCCCTCTGAGATGCCGTGCGTCCGCGACGCGCGCGCCTGCAAGGCGAGGCAAGCGGTGCCGGGGCCGAATGGAGGCCGCACGGAGCGCTGGCGGGTGCGGGCCTCGCGGAGATCGGGATCTACTCGGCCAGCGGCGCCATCTGGTCGAGCCTGACCGCGTCGGACAGGCGCCAGCCATTGCCGCTCATGATCACGCGCTCGATCTCCTCGGGATCGTCGAGGAAGTCGGCTTCGCGATACGGGCCGAACGGATAGATGACGATCACGCCGTGCAGACCGTCAGGCGATCGTATTGGGTGAGTCATGATCTTGCCCCGGGGCGGGCGAAAGCTGCGGGAACATGCGTTCGTACAACTTGTCGCGCTGTGCCGGCGACATCGGCCGGCTTGGTTGCTGTTTCACATCGAGCGCGCGGTGGGCGAGCTTCTCGCTGAGGCGGCAGTCGCGTGAACCGCAAACGGCATTCGCGACGGTCTTGTTGTCGTGCTGCACCGAACCTCCTCCGCGACCGTTCGTCCCGTCATGGGCCAGTACCGGGATGCCCGCCTTTCGTGGCGATCTCGCGGCAGGATCATGACGCTGCGGCCTTATGGAGCAGCTTCAACGCAAAATGATACGATTCCGTTAAGAAACCGTGGGCCTGTGCTCTGGCGGCCACGATCCAGGCGGAGGTTTTCGCAAAAACCGCAATGCTGCTGTCGCGTTTTTGAAGAGTGAGCCCGTTGTCGGGTTTCTGGTCGCATTTCCGCGAGCGGAGTGCGACTCACTCCTTCGGATAGCTGCGCGGATAGATCACGTCGCCGGGCGGACCGGGGGGCCGCGGCTGGCCCTTGCGGCCGCAGCCGAGCAGCGGCAGGCACAGCAGGCCGGCCAGCAGCAGCACCATCGCGCGGCGCATGTCAGCCGTTCCCCCGCGGTTGGTCGAGCTGGTCGAGCCAGAGCCGGGCGGCGCGCGCAACGAGGCCCGGCGAGGTGCCGCCCTGGCTGGTGCGCGAGGCGATGGAGGCGTCGACGCTGAGCACGCCGAACAATTCCGCCGTGATCCCGGGCTCCTCCTCGCGCATCTCGTCGAGGGACAGGTCCGCGAGGTCGACGCCGCGTGCCTCGGCGCGGGCCACCAGCCGGCCGGTGACGTGGTGGGCGGTGCGGAAGGGCAGGCGGAGCACCCGCACCAGCCAGTCGGCGAGGTCGGTCGCGGTCGAGAAGCCCGCGCCGGCCAGGGCGCGCATGCGCGGGAGGTCGGGGCGCATGTCGGCCACCATGCCGGCGCAGGCGGCGAGGCTCAGGCGGGCAGCGTCGGTGGCGGCGAACACCGGTTCCTTGTCCTCCTGCATGTCCTTGGCATAGGCCAGCGGCAGGCCCTTCATCACCGTCAGCAGGCCGACCAGCGCGCCGGTGATCCGGCCGGTCTTGGCGCGCGCCAGTTCGGCCGCATCCGGGTTGCGCTTCTGCGGCATGATCGAGGAGCCGGTGGTGAAGCTGTCCGACAGGCGGATGAAGCCGTACGGCGCCGAGCACCAGATCACGATCTCCTCGGACAGCCGGGAGAGATGCATCGCCAGGATGGACAAGGCCGAGAGGTATTCCAGCGCGAAGTCGCGGTCGGACACGGCGTCGAGCGAGTTGGCGGTCGGCCGGTCGAACCCGAGCCGCCGCGCGGTGGCGGCGCGATCGATCGGAAAGGAGGTGCCGGCCAGTGCGGCCGCGCCGAGCGGGCACTCGTTCAGGCGCCGGCGCGTGTCGGCGAGCCGCCCGCGGTCACGGGCCAGCATCTCGACATAGGCCAGCAGGTGGTGGCCGAAGGTGACCGGCTGGGCGGTCTGCAGGTGGGTGAAGCCCGGCATCGGATCGGCCGCGAACTCCAGCGCCCGCCCGGCCAGGATGCGCATCGTCGCGGCGAGATCGCGGTCGAGCCCGTCGATCGCGTCGCGCACCCAGAGGCGGAAGTCGGTTGTCACCTGGTCGTTGCGGCTGCGCGCGGTGTGCAAACGCTTGCCGGCCTCGCCGATGCGCTCGACGAGGCGCGCCTCGACATTCATGTGGATGTCCTCGAGGGCCGGGTCGAAGACGAAGCGTCCGGCCTCGATCTCGCGGCCGATCTCCTCCAGCCCGGCCCGGATCGCCTGCCAGTCGCCCTCCTCGATGATGCCCTGCCCGGCGAGCATCTCGGCATGGGCCAGCGAGGCACGTATGTCCTGCCGCCACAGCGCCTGGTCGACGCCGACCGAGGCGTTGATCTCGGCCATGATCGCCGACGGACCGGCGGCAAAACGCCCGCCCCATTGCGCGTTGGCAGCACCCGGTGTTGCATCCCGCCCCGCGCCGGTCGGTTGCCCCGGCGCCGGCTGCCTGGACGTCTGCTGCCCCGCTATCTGCTGTCCCGCTGCCCGCTGTTCCGGTTCCGCCTGCTGCGGTGCCGGCCCCTGTTGTGAAGATGTTGCCATGACCCAACCCGTGCGTTCGATCCTGCGTCGCGGCCTGCTTGCAGCGGGCGGGACCCTACTGGCCGCCGCCGTGGCAGGCAAATGCCGCGCCACGGGAACCGACGGGGCCGGCGACGGAGCGCAGGCGGCGGACGAGGCGGCGGACGGGGCGGCGGCGCCATCGCCGCACGCGCAGGCGCTGGCTGCGATCCGGCGCGAGAGCCCGCGCCCGCTGCCGGCCCTGCAGTTCACCGACGCGGCGGGGGCTGCGCGGACGCTCGCCGCCTACGCCGGACACGGGCTGGTGCTGAATTTCTGGGCGACCTGGTGCGCGCCCTGCGTCGCGGAGATGCCGGCCCTGGATGCGCTGGCCCCGAGGCTGTCCGCTGCCGGGCTGCTGGTCCTGCCGGTCTCGCTCGACCGCGGCGGCGCGGCGGTGGTGCAGGCCTTCTATCGCAGCCATGCCGTAACCCACCTGCCGGTGCTGCTCGATGCCCGGCTGTCGGCGATGTCGGCGCTGGGCCTCAGCGGTGTGCCCACCACCCTGCTGGTGGATCGCGCCGGCCGCGAGGTCGGGCGCATCGAGGGGCCGGTGCAATGGAACGCCCCCGATGCGCCGGCCGTGCTCGGCCGGCTGCTCGCCTGAGGCGGGCGCGCCGGCCGCGCGGCTCAGTCGGTCTTCTCGAAGGTGATGACCTCGAAGCCGGCCAGCCAGGCGCTGCCGAAGGCGGTGGAGATGGCGACGTCGGTCGCATCGCGCCCGCGCGCCATTAGGATGCGGCCGATGCGCGGCCGGTTGTGACGGGCGTCGAAGGTGTACCAGCGGCCGCCGAGATAGACGTCGAACCAGGCGGAGAAATCCATCGGATCCTCGACCGGCGGCACGCCGATGTCGCCGAGATAGCCGGTGCAGTAGCGGGCCGGGATGTTCATGCAGCGGCAGAAGGCGACGGCGAGGTGGGCGAAGTCGCGACACACGCCCTGGCGTTCCATGAACGCCTCGTAGGCGGTGCGTGTCGGGCGGGCATATTCGTAGCCGAAGGTGATCCGGTCATGGACGTAGGCCACGATCGCGGCCACCCGCGCCCAGCCGGGCGGCACGTGGCCGAACAGCGACCAGGCGGTGTCGGACAGCCGGTCCGTTTCGCAGTAGCGGCTGCCGAGCAGGAAGACGAGCGTCTCCGCCGGCAGCTCCTCGACCGGAATCTGCTGCGCGTCGGGTGCCTGGATGTCGGGCTCGCCGGTATCGTCGATGGTGAACTGGTTGGTGATCCGCAGCAGGCCGGGGGGTGCGACCACGCGGGTGCAGACATTGCCGAACCCGTCGACATAGTCGGTGGCCGGCACCGGCGGGTCGAAGAGCATGTTCTGCGGCGTGCGCAGGTCGGGAGTTCGACTGGGATGGACGCTGAGCATGAGCAGGAGCGGCGTGGGCGCCGGGGCATTGTAGGCGATGTCGTAGCCGGCTCGGATCAGCATCTCTTCTCCCGTGTGGTGGTCTGGGCGGCGTCCGGGCCGGTCATCCGGCTCCGGTGAGGGGGGTGCTGGTCGGGCCGATCGCGCCGGTGCCCGCCTGCTTCAGCCGATGGCGCAACGAGCAGCCGGGCCGGAGGTTGCCTCGCCGCCGGGTGCCGGGCGGCTGCGCGGTGCGAAGTTGACGATGTCCGCCTCGCCCGGCCCGCCGGCGGGGGGCTGCGCCTGCTCGTCGGAGTTCACGTGCACCGAAACCGTCATGCCGAGGCTGTCGGCGGGAAAACCGGTCCAGGTGCCCGAGAGCGGCACGGCCTGGCGCGGGTCGCGCACCGAGGCCACCCGGATCAGGTCGCGCGAGCCGACGATGCCGTTGGTCGGGTCGAACTCGATCCAGCCGGCGCCGGGGACGAACACCTCGACCCAGGCGTGGGTGGCGCCGCCGCCCTGGTTGACCCTGCCCTCGACGGACGGCGAGTAGATGTAGCCGGTGACGAAGCGGGCGGCCATGCCGAGCGCGCGCACCGCCTCGATCATCAGCAGCGCGTAGTCGCGGCACGTTCCGGCCCGCAGCGCCAGCGTCCTGGCCGGGTCCTGGACGCCTTCCTCGTAGCGCGGCAGGTAGGCGAAGCCGTGCCGGATGTCGCGCGTCATGGCGACCAGCAGATCAAGCGTGCCGCGGCGGTTGGCGAGGAACGACCGCGCCCAGTCATCGACCCGGTGCTCGGGGTCGGCGTAGTGGCGGTGCATGACCGGGGCGAGGTCGGCCATGTCGTCGAGGTCGTAGCTGAACGGCCAGAGCCGCGCGTACGGGGTGAACTCGGCCGGGTCCGGACGGGACGGCCGGTGTTCCACGACGAGGCTGTTCTCGACGCGCAGCTCGCGCGCGCGGTGGGTGAAGCTGGCGAGGGTGACGACGTTGCCGAAGGCGTCGACCACCGAGCGCAGCGCGGACGGCTCGGGCGTGATATGGGTCGTCCACGACAGGACGCGCTGCCCGGCGGAGTCGCGCGGGCGGAACATCATCCGGTGTTCGCCGAACGCGACCGGCCGGCGATATTTGTAGGTCGTGACATGCTGGACAGACAGAACCGGCATGGGGATCCTTCCGCACCGCGGCCGAGCAAAGGGAATAAGATCACGGTGCAAGGCATGGGCCAAACCAATTCGCGCCAACAGGGAAAAAATAATTCCCTTGGCGAAACAAAAACGACGTCCCTGCTGGCGGCAGACGACCCGCCGGCGGTGGAGATCCGCCACGGATCCGCGGCCTGCCCGTTCGTGATCCTGGTCGATCATGCCGGCCGCGCGATCCCGCGCCGACTCGGCCGACTCGGGCTCGGCGAGGCGGATCTCGCGCGGCACATCGCCTGGGACATCGGCGCCGGTGCCACCGCGGCACTGCTGGCAGCAAGGCTCGATGCCCCGCTGGTCGCCCAGGCCTATTCGCGCCTGGTGATCGACTGCAACCGCAGGCCCGGCCATCCCACCTCCGTGGCAGAGGTCAGCGACCTGACCGCGGTTCCGGGCAACCAGGCGCTGGATGCCGCCCAGCGCGGGGCGAGGGAGCGCGAGATCTTCGACCCCTACCACGCCCGCATCGCCGGCCTGCTCGACGAGCGGCGCGACGCGGGGTTGCCGAGCGTGCTGGTGGCCCTGCACAGCTTCACGCCGCGCCTGGCCGACCCGGCGCGGCCGAGTGCCGGCGGTGCGGGGCTGCGGCCCTGGCATATCGGCCTGCTCTACAACCGCGACGCGCGGCTGGCGCGCATCCTGTTCGACCTGCTGGGCGGGGAGGCGGGGCTGGTGGTGGGCGACAACGAGCCCTACCAGCTGTCCGATCTCGACGACTACACGGTGCCGCTGCACGGCGAAGCGCGTGGCCTGCCGCATGTCGAGATCGAGCTGCGCCAGGACCTGATCGAGGGCCCGGCGGGACAGGCGGAATGGGCCGAGCGCCTGGCGCGGCTGCTGGGCGCGGCGTGGCCCCGGCTGGCCGGGACGGCGCCAGGATCAGCGCCAGGATGAGCTCCATAGTCAGCGCCAGGATGAGCGCCAGATGAGCGCTGGCCTGAGCGGCGCGGTGGGCGGCGAGGTGAGCGCCGGGGGGGCTGCGGGCGGTCGCGCGATCGGCGGCCGCACCCGGCTGGCCGGCGTTGTCGGCTGGCCGGTGGCCCATTCACGCTCGCCGCTGCTGCACAATCATTGGCTGGCGCGCTACGGCATCGACGGCGCCTACCTGCCGCTGCCGGTGGCGCCCGGCCGGCTGGAGGCCGCACTGCGCGGCCTGCAGGCAGCCGGGTTTGCCGGCGTGAACGTCACCGTGCCGCATAAGGAGGCAGCCGCGGCACTGTGCGACCGTCTGGAGGGCGCGGCGGTGCGGACCGGCAGCGCCAACACGCTGGTCTTCGCCCCCTCGGGCGAGATCACCGGCACCAGCAGCGACGGCGAGGGGTTCCTGGCCAGCCTGCGGGCCGCGCGTGTCGACCCGAACGCCGGGCCGGTGCTGCTGCTCGGCGCCGGCGGTGCGGCGCTGGCCATCGCGGCGGCACTGCGGGCGGCGGGGGTGCATGAGCTGCTGGTCGCCAACCGGACGCACGAGCGCGCCGAGGCGCTTGCCAGGCGTGTGGGCGGGGCGGCGGCGATCTCCTGGGAGGACTGGGCCGGCCGCCTGGCCGACGTCGCCCTTCTGGTCAACACCACCTCGCTCGGCATGGAGGGGCACGGACCGCTTGCCGCCGATCTCAGCCGGGCCTCGCCGCGGCTCGTGGTGGCCGACATCGTCTACCAGCCACGCGACACGGCGCTGCTGCGGCAGGCGCGCGCGGGCGGGCTGCGCACGGTGGAGGGGATCGGCATGCTGGCCCACCAGGCGGTGCCCGGCTTCGAGGCATGGTTCGGCGTCAGGCCCGCCGTCGACGAGGTGGTGATCGAGCTGTTGTGCGGACATGGTCGGGAAAGCCCGGGCAGGGCAGGTGCGGGCAGGGCAGGTGCGGGCAAGGCAGGTGCGGGCGAGGCAGGTGCGGGCGAGGCAGGTGCGGCCGAGGCAGGTGCGGGCGACGCGGGTTCGGGCGACGCCGGTTCGGGGCGGGCGAACCCGGGGCGGGCGAACCCGGGGCGGGCGAACCCGGGGCGGCCATGAAGGTGATCGGCCTGACCGGGGGCCTCGGCATGGGCAAGTCGACCGCCGCCGGTGCCTTCCGCCGTGCCGGGGCGGCGGTGTTCGACGCCGACCTCGCCGTGCACCGCCTGCAGGCCGCCGGCGGGGCCGCCGTTCCGGCCATCGCCGCGCTGGTGCCGCAGGCGGTGCGCGACGGCGCGGTCGACCGGGCCGTGCTGCGCGCAGCCGTGGTGTCCGAACCCGGCCTGCTGAGCCGGCTCGAGGCGATCGTCCATCCCCTGGTCCGGCGCGAGCAGCGGCGGTTCCTCGCCCGCGCCCGGGCGCGCGGCGCGCGGCGCGTGGTGCTCGACGTGCCGCTGCTGTTCGAGACGGGCGGGGCGCGCGTCTGCGACCTCGTCGTGGTGGTTTCCGCGCCGCCGGCCATCCAGCGCCTGCGCGTTCGTCGCAGGCGCAGGATGAGCGACGGCGAGGCCGCCCGCCTGATCGCCCGCCAGATGCCCGATCGCGAGAAGCGCCGCCGCGCGGATCTGGTGGTGCGGACGGGCTTGTCGCGCTGGCACAGCCTGCGGCAGATCCGTCGCCTGCTGTGGCGGCTGGACGGGGGAGCGGGGCGATGAAACGTGCGGTGCTGTTCGATACCGAGACGACCGGCCTCGACCCCGCCGCCGGCGACCGGATCATCGAGATCGCGGCTGTCGAACTGGTCGAGGACCTGCCGACGGGGCGATACTACCACGTGCTGATCGACCCCGAGCGCGACGTGCCGGAAGAAGCCTCGCGGGTGCACGGCTATACGCGCGCGCATCTGCTCGGCCAGCCGAAATTTGCCGAGATCGTCGACGGGTTCCTCGCCTTCATCGGCACCGGCCCATTGATCGCGCACAACGCCGCGTTCGATTTCGGCTTCCTCGACGCCGAGCTGCGCCGCCTGGAGCTGCCGTGCCTGGAGGTGGTGCGCATGGTCGACACGCTGGCCCTGGCGCGGGAGCGGTTTCCCGGCCTGCCGAACAGCCTCGACGCGCTCTGCCGGCGCTACGACATCGACCTGTCCGAACGGACGACGCACAACGCTCTGCTCGATTGCCGCCTGCTGGCCCAGGTCTACCTGGAGCTGATCGGCGGCCGGCAGCGCGGCCTGGCGCTGGCCAGCGGCGACAACGAGACCACGGTGGTGGCCTATGAAGCCGCCGGGCTCCGCGTTCCGCGGCCGATCGTTCCGGACGCTGCGGCGCTGGCCGCCCATGCCGAGTTCGTGGGCCGGATCCCCGGGGCGATCTGGCTCGAGGCGGCAGACTGAGCGGCCGCCTCATTCACCAGATGTTCAGCTTACGAGGCTCTACTTAAGTAGCGTTGTCGGCGGTCCACCCGCACGTGCCGCGCATGCGACGAGAAGACGCCCCACAGCGAGCTTGGAGAGCACGAGCGACATGACGGCCGACAACGAGCAGCAGAAGCGCTTCAACGCGTTCAGGATCTCCGCAGCCGAGATCGCGCTCCTTGCAGAGCTCGCCGACTACACCAGGACGCGCCTGCCCAAACTGCTCGAGGAGCTGCAGCAGGATTTCGCCCCCTGGCCGGAGATCCAGCACACGCTGATGATCCCTGGCGTTCGCGCCATCCGCGAAGCGCATTGGGCGCGGGTGTGCAGCGGCCAGTTCGGCGACGGCTTCATGGAGTCCGCGGGCAAGCTCGCCAGCGCCTTCTACGAAGGTGCCGTGCCGAGCTACGCGGTGGCGATCTGCCATGCCAGCGTCTCGGCCGGCATCATCGCCGATCTCGGCCTCGGCGACGACGCCGCGCGCGGCCTGTTGCGCACCGCCAGGTCGCAGAAGCGCGCCGCCCTGCGCTCGGCGCTGAACAAGGCGGCCTGGCTCGATCTCGAGGTGCTGCTCGAAACCTACGCGAGCGCCGAACGGCAGAGCCGCGCCGCGGCCCTGACGCGGATGGCCGAGACCATCGAGCGCGAGGCGGGCCTCGCGGTCGAACGTGTGGGCGTGCTGACCGGCGACCTCGCGGTCACCGCCAAGTCGATGTCCGACACCGCGGCGCAGACCGGGCGCAATGCGGGCGAGGCGGCGACAGCGGCCAACCAGACATTGTCGACCGCCCAGACCGTGTCCGCCGCCGCCGGCGAGCTCAGCTCGTCGATCGGCGAGATCATGCAGCAGGTCGGCTATTCCACCGCCTCCTCGCAACGCGCGGTGATCGCCGGCCGTGGCGCGCAGGAGAGCATCGAGGCGCTGTCGCAGCAGGCGCAGGAGATCGGCCATGTGGCCGGGATGATCGCCGACATCGCCGCGCGCACCAACCTGCTGGCGCTGAACGCGACCATCGAGGCGGCACGGGCGGGGGATGCCGGCAAGGGCTTCGCGGTCGTCGCCTCCGAGGTCAAGCAGCTTGCCAACCAGACGGCCCGCTCGACGGAGGAGATCACCCGCCAGATCACCGCCGTCCGCCAGGCCACCGCGCATGCCGCCGCCGAGGTCGGACAGATGGTCGGCATGATCGGCGAGATCGAGGGGATCGCCACCTCGGTGGCTGCCGCCGTCGAGGAACAGCGCGCCGCGACGGCGGAGATCGCGCGCAGCGTCAACGAGACCGCCAGCGCCGCGCACGAGATGTCGACCCGGACCGACGACGTGCAGGGGGCGGCGGCGGCGGCGGACAAGCAGGCCGACGGGCTGCGCCATACGGCCGAGGGGCTGGAGGCGGCAGTACGGCAGCTCCGCCAGGCGGTGATCCATGTGGTCCGCACCTCCACCGACGACGTCAACCGGCGCAGCCGGCCGCGCACGGATGTCGACGTGACGGCAAACCTTTCCCTGGCCGGGGCGGGCTCGGCCAGCGTGCGGCTGGTCAATCTCTCCGAAGGCGGCGCGCTGATCCGCGGTGCTGTCGCCGCCAGGCACGGCGCCCGCGGCACGCTCTCGCTGGCCGGGCTCACCGTGCCGGTGAGCGTGTGCGACATCCGCGAGGCCGACCAGTTCTCGGTGGCCTTCGATGCCGACGCGGGCCTGAGCGAGCGCCTGCACGGGCTGGTCGAGCGTTTCCGGGCAACCGGCCAGGCTGCCTGATCGCGGCCGCCCCGGTCTGGCGCCTCCTGGCGTAGCACTCGCCATAGCGCCACCCGGCGTAGCACCTGCTGACGTAGCACGCTGGCCATAGCACCCTGGCCTTGGTGCTGCGCGTCCGGTTGGCGCGCGGCAGCCCGGCTGCGCCGTGGCACGACGGTCGCCTGTCGCCGGTCCGCGACCCCCGCCGAGCCGCCGCTCGCCGATCCGCGGCCCGCGGCGGTTGCGCGGCTGGTGCCGGCCGGGGCAGCCTTGCCCGCCGCCGCTGGCGCGGCTCCGGACGGAGGGCGCATGGAGGCAGGTCAGGGCGTGGGTTTCGCGGTCCGCGGGCGGATCATGCATGCGCCGGCGCGCGGCGTGCTCGACCTGCACGAGGACGCTGTGCTGGTGGTGGACGGGGCAGGGGCCATCGAGGCGCTGCATCCGTCCGGCTCGCCAGCGGCCCGGGATGCGACCGGGCGGGCCGCGGGGGCGGGGCGTCTGCTGACCCTCGCCCCGCTCGAGGTGCTCCTCCCGGGGCTGGTCGACCTCCATGTCCACGCGCCGCAATGGCCGCAGGCCGGGCGCGCGCTGGATCTCGCGCTGCGCGACTGGCTGGTGGGCGAAACCTTCCCGCTCGAGCGCCGCTGCGAGGACCCTGCCTACGCCGAGACGATCTACCGCGACCTGGTTTGCTGCCTGCTGGCCAACGGCACGACGACGGCGGCCTATTTCGCCAGCCTGCACGAGGACGCAAGCCTCGTGCTCGCCCGCCTCTGCCTGGAGCTTGGCCAGCGCGCCCTAGTCGGCAGGGTGGCGATGGACGACCCCGGACTCTGCCCGCCCTGGCTGCGCGACCGCTCGGCGGCGGAGGGTGTCGCGGCCACGCGGCGCTTCATCGAGGCGGTCCGCGCGCTACCGGGCAACGAGGCGGCACGGGTCCGGCCGCTGGTCACGCCGCGCTTCATCCCGTCCTGCAGCGACGCGCTGCTGCGCGGCCTGGGTGAGCTGGCGGCCTCCTGCGGCTGCGCGGTGCAGACCCACTGCTCGGAAAGCGACTGGGCGGATGAGGCCGTCAGGGCGCGGACCGGGCGCTCCGATACCGCAGCACTCGACGGCTTCGGGCTGCTGAGGCCGGGCAGCATCCTTGCGCATTGCAACCTGGTGGACGACGCCGACCTCGGCCTGATCCGCGCGCGCGGTGCGGCGATCGCCCACTGCCCGATCTCCAATGCCTATTTCGCCGGCGCCGTGCTGCCGCTGCGGCGCATCCTTGATGCGGGAGTCTCGGTCGGGCTCGGCAGCGACCTGGCAGGTGGCTATTCCCCGCAGCTGCTCGACAACGCGCGCGAGGCGATGATCGCCGCGCGGCTGGCAGAATCCGGCACCGATCCCCGCCTGCCGCCGCGGGACCGTGGCGCCGGGGTCGCGGCCCGGATCAGTGCCGCCGAAGCCTTCTGGCTGGCCACCGCTGGCGGCGGCGAGGCGCTCGGCCTGCCGGTCGGCTGCTTCCTGCCGGGCTTCGGGTTCGACGCCGTCTTGTTCGACGCCGGGTCACGCGGTTCCAATCTGCGCGTCTGGCCCGGGGAAAGCGCGGAGGACCTGCTCGAGCGGCTGGTGCGGCAGGCCGGACGGTCGGACATCGCGCGGGTCTGGGTGCAGGGCCGGCTCGTGCACGAGGCCCGGGCCTGACCCCGGCGGGCTGCGGATTGCGCTAGATCAGGGCCGGCCCCTCCACCGCGTCCTAGACCGGTGCCGTCCAACAGCGGAGGGCGCGCCATGGCGGCCAAGATGAAGGCGGCGATCTTTCTCGAGCGCGGGAGGATCATCCTCGGCGAAAAGCCGGTGCCTGCGGTCGGGCCGCTCGACGCGCTGGTGCGGATCACCACCACCACCATCTGCGGCACAGACATCCATATCCTCAAGGGCGAGTACCCGGTCGAGAAGGGGCTGACGATCGGGCACGAGCCGGTCGGCGTGATCGAGAAGCTCGGCTCCGCCGTGCAGGGCTACGAGGAAGGCCAGCGCGTGATCGCGGGTGCGATCACCCCCGGCGGCCAGAGCAATGCCTGCCAGTGCGGCTGCTGGTCGCAGGACGGTGCGGGCACGCGGCATGGCTTCAAGCCGCTCGGCGGCTGGCGGTTCGGCAACACGATCGACGGCTGCCAGGCGGAGTATGTCCTGGTGCCGGACGCGGCGGCCAACCTGGCAGCGGTGCCCGATACGCTGACCGACGAGCAGGTGCTGATGTGCCCGGACATCATGAGCACCGGGTTTTCCGGCGCCGAAAGCGGCCAGGTGCGGATCGGCGACACGGTCGCGGTCTTCGCCCAGGGGCCGATCGGGCTGTGCGCCACGGCGGGTGCCAGGCTGTCGGGGGCGAGCCGGATCATCGTGGTCGACGGCATCGACAGCCGGCTCGAGATCGCGCGCCGGATCGGGGCCGACCAGGTGGTGAATTTCCGCACGACCGACCCGGTGGCCGAGATCATGCGGCTGACCGACGGGCGCGGCGTCGACGTGGCGATCGAGGCGCTCGGCACCCAGGCCACCTTCCAGGCCGCACTGCAGGTGCTGCGCCCGGGTGGCACGCTGTCGAGCCTGGGGGTCTATTCGGGCGATCTCACCATCCCGCTCGGCCCGTTCGGGGCAGGACTTGCCGACCTCAGGATCATCACCACGCTGTGTCCGGGCGGCAAGGAGCGGATGCGCCGCATGATGTCGGTGGTCGAGTCCGGCCGGGTGGATCTCACCCCGCTGGTGACGCACCGCTTCAGGCTCGACGAGATCGAGACCGCCTACGAGCTGTTCGGCCACCAGCGCGACGGCGTGCTCAAGGTCGCCATCACGCCGTAGGCAGACAAGCCGGCCGATCACGATCCGGACGTGTCGTCGGCCGGTGCGGGCGGCAGGCCGGCAAGGTCGCGCCAGCCGGCCTCGTCGAGCGTGCGCACGCCCAGCTCGGCCGCCTTGCGCGCCTTGGAGCCGGCCTCGGTGCCGAGCACCACGAGGTCGGTCTTCTTCGACACGCTGTCGGTGACCTTCGCCCCCAGGCGCTCGGCCATCGCCTTCGCCTCCGGCCGCGTCATGGTGGCAAGCGTGCCGGTGAACACCACGCTCTTGCCGTCCAGCGTGCCGCCGCCGCGCCCGGCCTCGTCGGCGATGTCGAGTTCGGCGGCGAGCTCGTCGACGCCGTCACGGTTGTGCGGCTCGGCGAAGAAGCGTGCCAGCTCCTCGGCGATGCTCTCGCCCACGCCGGTGATCGAGCCGAGGGCGAGGCGCGCGTCGGACCCGACCACCGTGGCCTCCTGCATCTCAGCGCGCCATTCGCCGAAGCTGCCGTAGTGGCGGGCCAGCAGCCGCGCGTTGGTCTCGCCGATCCGCCTGATGCCGAGGGCGAAGATGAAGCGCGCCAGCGGGATGCGGCGGCGCGCCTCGATCGCGCGGACCAGGTTGGCCGCCGAAAGCTCGCCCCATCCCTCGCGCGCGGCGATCTCCGCCTCGCGCGGGGCGAGATGGAAGATGTCGACCGGCCGGCGGACCAGCCCGTCGGCGTGGAACTCGGCGATGGTCTTCTCGCCCAGCCCCTCGATGTCGAAGGCGCCGCGCGAGACCATGTGGACCAGCCGCTCGACGGTCTGCGCCGGGCAGACCAGCCCGCCGGTGCAGCGTCGCACGACCTCGCCGGGCGGCCGTTCGGCGCGGCTGCCGCAGGCCGGGCAATGATCGGGGAAGCGGTAGGGCTCGCCGCGCGGCGGGTCGCCGGCGACCGGCGGCACGACGCCCAGGATCTGCGGGATCACGTCGCCGGCACGCTGGAGCTGCACCCGGTCACCGGCGCGGACGTCCTTGCGGGCGATCTCGTCCTCGTTGTGCAGCGTCGCACGGGTGACCAGCACGCCGCCGACATTGACCGGCTCGAGGATGGCGACCGGGGTGAGCGCCCCGGTGCGTCCGACCTGGATGCGGATCTCGGCCAGCCGGGTGATCGCCTGCTCGGCGGCGAACTTCCACGCCGTCGCCCAGCGCGGGCTGCGGCCGACGAAGCCGAGCCGTTCCTGCAGGGCCAGGTCGTCGACCTTGTAGACCACGCCGTCGATGTCGTAGCCCAGGCTCGAACGCTCGCGCGCCATGCGCTCCTGGAAGTCTTCCGCCTCGCCCGCGTCGGCGACCCGCGCGGAGAGCGGGTTGACCGCGAACCCCCAGTCGCGCAGCCGCTGCAGATACTCCCAGTGGGTGCGCGCCACCGGCTCGCTCGAGCGCCCCTGCGCATAGGCGAACAGCGACAGCGGCCGGCCGGCGGTGACCTGCGGGTCGAGCTGGCGCAGCGAACCGGCGGCGGCGTTGCGCGGGTTTGCGAACAGGCGCTGGCCGGCCTGCGCCTGGGCCGCGTTCAGCGCCAGGAAATCCTCCTTGGCGAGGAACACCTCGCCGCGGATCTCGATCAGCGCCGGTGCCTGGCCGTGCAGGGTCTGCGGCACCGAGCGGAGCCGGCGCAGGTTGGCCGTCACGTCCTCGCCGGTGGTGCCGTCGCCGCGCGTGGCCCCCCGCACGAGCCGGCCGGCCTCGTAGGTCAGGCTGATCGACAGCCCGTCGATCTTTGCCTCCGCGACCAGCCCCAGCGGCTCGTCATGCAGGCCGAGAAACCGCCGCGCGCGGGCGATGAAGGCCTCGAAATCCGCCCGGTCGAACACGTTGTCGAGCGAGAGCATCGGCTGGAGGTGCTGGTGCTTGGCAAAGCCCCCCTCCGGGGCCGCGCCCACGCGCGTCGACGGGCTGTCCTCGCGCACCAGGTGGGGGAAGCGGGCCTCGAGTGCGGCGTTGCGCCGACGCAGCGCGTCGTAGCCGGCATCGTCGATGCTGGGCGCGTCCTCCACATGGTAGGCGCGGTCATGGCGGGCGATCTCGCCGGCCAGGCGCCCGAGCTCGGCGGCCGCTTCCGTCTCGGTCAGCTCGGCTTCGGGCAGGTTCGCGGGGTCGCGCGCGGTGACGTCCGCGGGTGGGCGGCGCGCTTTCACGAGGCGCTCCGCGCGGCCGGTTCGAGCAGGCTGTCGGCGGCGGCACGCGCCGCCTCGGTGATCGTCTCGCCAGCCAGCATGCGCGCGATCTCCTCCCGCCGCTCGCTGCCGTCGAGCGGTGCTGCATGGGTTTCCGTGCGGCCGGCGGTGACGCGCTTGCTGATCCGCAGGTGCGCGCTGCCGCGGGCGGCGACCTGCGGGCTGTGGGTAACGACCAGGACCTGCAGGTCGCGCGCCACGGCTGCCAGGCGCTCGCCCACCGACGCCGCCGTGGCGCCGCCGATGCCGGAATCGACCTCGTCGAAGACCAGTGTATGGGCCGCCGAGCGGGCGGCGAGCACCACCTTGAGCGCCAGCATCAGGCGCGACAGCTCGCCCCCCGAGGCGACGCGGGCCAGCGGCCCCGGCTCCTGGCCGGGGTTGGCCGCGATGAGGAAGCTCGCCTGCTCCGCGCCGCGCGCGTTCCAGGCCTCGGGCTCCAGCCTGGGCAGGCTGACCTGGAACCGCGCGCGCTCCAGGCGCAGCGGCTTGAGTTCGGCACCGACCGCCGCTTCCAGCCGGCGCGCGGCCCTGGCGCGGGCGGCACTCAGCTGCGCGCAGGCCTGTTCGAAGGCCTCGCGCCGGGCCTGCGCCGTGCGCTCCAGGGCAGCGATCCGCGCCGTGCCGTCCTCGAGCGCGTCCAGCCGGGCACGCAGGGCGCCCAGGAGGTCGGGAAGCTCGGCCACGGACACGCCCTGCCGGCGCGCCGCGGCGCGCAGCGCGAAAAGCCGCTCCTCGGCCTGCTCCAGCCGGCGGGGATCGGCCTCGCTGTCGCTGGCCAGCCGGTCGAGCAGGGTCTCGGCCTCCGACAGCGCCTGCTCGGCCTGGTCGAGGGCGTTGATGGCGGCCTGGGTCCGTGCGGCGACCGACGCGGGCTCCGGCTCGGGAGCGTCCGCGCCCGGCAGCAGCCTGAGCAGTGCCCGGCTGGCGGCGCGCAGGGCGGCGGCCGGGCCCGGGGTGCGGCGGTCGCGCGGGGTGATCTCGGCCAGGGCCGCACGGACCGCCTCGGAGCGGCGCTCGTCCTGCTGCAGCGCCTGCCGGGCGGCAGCGAGATCGGCCTCCTCGTCTGGCTGCGGCGCGAGGGCAGCGAGGTCGACCACCGAGGCGCGCAGCCACTCCTCCTCGCGCGCCGCCTCCTCGAGGGAAGCGCGTGCGGCGGCGAGGGCGGCGGTCGCCTCCATCCAGCCGCGATAAGCGCCAAGTGTCCTGGCGCGGGGCTCGGCGAGGCCGCCGAACGCGTCCAGCATGTCCAGGTGCGTCGCCTGGTCGGCCAGGCCCATCTGCTCGTGCTGGCCCTGGATCTCGACCAGCAGGGCGGAGGCGCGCCGCAGCAGGGCGAGGCCCACCGGCTGGTCGTTGATGTAGGCGCGCGAGCGGCCATCGGCGGTCACGATCCGGCGCAGCACGAGCGGCTCCTCCTCGCCGGTGTCGATGCCCTGTTCGCCGAGCAGGGCGTGCAGCGGGTGCGCGCCGGGCGCCTCGAAGCAGGCGGTGACCGAGGCCTGGGCGGCCCCGCTGCGCACCAGCGAGGCGGTGGCGCGCTCGCCGAGGGCCAGGCCCAGGCTGTCGAGCAGGATGGACTTGCCGGCACCGGTCTCGCCGGTCAGCACGGTGAGGCCGGGCTGGAAGGTCAGGTCGAGACGTTCGATCAGCACCACGTCGCGGATCGACAGGGTCGTCAGCATCGCATCACCGAAGGCGGGTGCGGCTGAAGCTGCGGGTCAGAACACCGAGTGCCAGGCCCTGCCGAGGAAGCCGCGACCGGAGGCGGGCGCTGGCCGGCCGGCAGAGCCGCCCGGCGCCATGTTGGCGTGCGAGCCGGGCGTCGGCAGGTCGGTCCCGAGCGCGTGAGCGGAGCGCAGGTCGGCATAGCTGTACTGATACCATCTGCTGCCCGGATAGTTGTAACCGAGCACCGAGGCGGTGCGGTGGGCCTCGTTGGTCATGCCGAGCTTGAGGTAGATCTCGACCAGCCGCGACAGGGCTTCGGCGGCATGGTTGGTGGTCTGGAAATCCTGCACGACGCGCTGGTAGCGGTTGATCGCCGCCTCGTAATAGTGCTGTCGCTCGTAGTAGCGGCCGACAAGCATCTCCTTGCCGGCGAGATGGTCGCGGCACAGATCGATCTTGAGCCGCGCGTCGCGGGCGTAGGGGCTGTCGGGGAAGCGGGTGATGACGTCCTGCAGCGCCGACATGGCCTCCGTGGTGCCCTGCTGGTCGCGCTGGATGTCGGCGATCTGCTCGTAATAGCACAAGGCGCGCAGGTAGTAGGCGTAGGCGGCATCCTTGCTGGTCGGATGGAGCTGCAGGAACCGTTCGAGCTGCTGCAGCGCGTCGGCGTAGCTGTTCTGGAGGTAGTCGGCGTAGCCCTCCATGAGCTGCGCGTTCGCCGTCCAGGGCGAGTAGGGATAGTTCTGCTGGATGGTCTCGAACTGGCGCGCGGCCAGCGGGTAGCGGCCGCCATGCAGCGCGTCGACGCCGTTGTTGTAGAGCGTCTCGGGGGTCTGGTTCGCCTCGATCGGCCGCACCCGCGCCGAGTGGCCGCTGGAGAAGGGATTGATCGCGTCGAGCGTCGAACAGCCCGACAGCAACCCGACCAGGCTGGCCGGCAGGGCGACGCGCCGCAGGGCGCCCGACAGCCGCGTGCGCCCGGACGGAACGCTCGCGGACCGGGAGGTGGCGCGCTGGCCGATGATGGGTTGGCCAATGCTGGGTTGGCCAGTGCTGGGTTGGGCGGTGCTGGGCTGGGCGGGTCGCGCGGACATTCAGGCTCTTCCGGAGGGCGGGGCCTTATATCACGCGCGACTTGGCGGTGAAGAGACGCAGCCGCCCCGGAGGGAGCCCGACGCGGGTGGTCAGCGCCGGGCGCCCCACTTCAGGCGGCGAGGCTTTCGCGCGTGGCGGGGCGGGAGAGCTGAGCCATGCGCCAGGAGGCCGTGTCGGCCATCAGGGCGCGCAGCAGGCGGTTGTTGAGGCCGTGACCGGAGCGGTGGCCGACGAACAGCCCGTCGATCGCGGCTCCCGACAGCGACAGGTCGCCGACCGCGTCCAGCATCTTGTGGCGGACGAACTCGTCGGGGCAGAGCAGCCCGGCCGGGTTGAGCACCTTGTCGTCGTCGACGACGACGGCATTGTCGAGCGAACCGCCGCGTGCCAGGCCCGCCCGGTGCAGGGCCTCGATCTCGCCCAGCATGGTGAAGGTCCGGCAGGAGGCGAGTTCGGAGCGGAAGCGCGGCTCGTCGAGCGACAGGCGCAGGCTCTGCCGTCCGATGGCGCGGGCCGGGAAGTCGATGGACATCGCCAGGTCGAGTCCCGCACGCCCCGTCGGGCGCAGTTCGGCGAAGGCCTCCCCGTCCTGCACCCGGACGGTGCGCAGCACCTCGATGACCGGACGTGGTGCGGCCTGCTCCTCGCGGCCGGCGCAGTCGATCAGGAAAACGAAGGGCGCTGCCGAGCCGTCCAGCACCGGCACCTCGGGCCCGTCGATCTCGACCAGCAGGTTGTCGATGCCGCAGGCATAGAGGGCTGCCATCAGGTGCTCGATCGTGGCGACGCGGGCCTGCGTGCCGCAGCCGACGACGGTGCTCAGGCGGGTGTCGACCACCTGGTCGAAACGGGCCGGGATCTCGGTGCCGAGATCGGTCCGGCGGAAGCGCACGCCGCTACCGGCCGGCGCCGGCGCAAGGGTGAGGTTGATCTTCCGGCCCGAATGCAGCCCGGTGCCGGAGCAGGAGATCGCGTTGCGCACGGTCTGCTGGCGAGGCCTGCGCGGGAGCCGCGGCACCGCCGGCCCGGGCCAGGTGACGGGCGATGCGTCGGGATGGCCGTCCGGACGGAGGTGGTGTCCGGCCGGCCCGGCTGAGCTCACCGGCGCGACCTGATCAACCGAATGCGCGTCAGGCGAGCTGTCGAGAACAGCCATACCGTCCATCTGGAACCTCTTCCGTTTCCCGCCCCGGCCGGCACCTGACCGGCGCACACGGGAAGCAACGCTGGACATCGCCCAACCCGGGCGTCCAGGCCAGTCAACGTTTATTTCGGAGTATTTCCAGGCAAGTCATTGAGCGTGTTGCATTTCTCATAACGGACCCGAACACAGTCGGACGCGACTCCGAGCAGCCTGGCCGCCAGCCGGCGCCAGGCAGGGCAGGCGACCACCCGGCGGGACGGCACGGCCGCCTGCGGGACGGCCGCGCCGACCGCCTGCCGGTCGGCCGCCGACTGCCCTGTCACTCGCCTGAAGCATCCGACCCGAGCTTCAGGATCCGCACCTCAGGATCCGCACCTCAGCAGTGGCGCCTCAGGATTGGCGGCGGAGAAAGGCCGGGATGTCGAGCCCGGCTTCTTCGCCGGCCACCGGGCGGACGGAGGCCGACGGTTCGGCCGCTTCGCCGAACTGCGGCTCGTTGCGGCGCGGCTCGCCAGGGGCCGGCGCGCCGGGGGTCGCTCCGCGCCGCAGCGCGCCGGTCACGATGCCGAACAGGCTGCGGTTCGGGCCGCCGGCCGCGTTTGGCTCGGATGCCGGGCGCGGCGGCTCGGAGAACAGGCCCGAGCGCGGCGACGCGGCGCGCGCCGCGACCCCTTGCGGCTGGTGCGGCAGCGCGTCGGCGGGCGGGGCCTGCATGCTGCCCGGCGACGAGTCGGCCGGCCCGCGACCCGCGGCCTGGCCGGAGGCCGGCTGCTGCGCCCAGGGCTCGCTGCCCGCGGCCGGCGCACCCGAGGCGGCACCGATCGCCGGACCCGTGGCCGCACCGGCCCGCGGGGTCAGCACGGGCGCGCCGATCGGGCCGGTGGCCGCCACGCCCTTGCGCGCCGGCCGTCCGCCGAACCCGGCGCTGGCCAGAGCCGAGGGCGGCGGGGTGAAGGGATTGGACAGCGGGCGCGCCACAGGGCGGGCCGGCGGGGCGGCACCCGGATGAGCCAGGCCCGGCTGTGCCATGCCGCCCTGGCCGATGCCGCCCTGGGCCATGCCGCCCTGGCCGCCCTGGCCCACGCCGCCCGGAACCATGCCGGGCTGGCCGGCCTGCTGGCCGCGGGCGGCATCGCCGCCGACCTGTTGCGGCAGCGGGTTGTCGATGCCGGTGGCCACCACCGAGACGCGGATGCGTCCGGTCAGGCCCTCGTCGATCGCCGAGCCGAAGATGATGTTGGCGTCTTCGGCCACCTCCTCGCGGATCCGGTTGGCGGCCTGGTCGACCTCGAACAGCGTCATGTCGTCGCCGCCGGTGATGTTGATCAGCAGGCCGCGGGCGCCGGCCATCGAGGTGTCCTCGAGCAGCGGGTTGGAGATCGCGGCCTCGGCGGCGCGGATCGCGCGGTTGTCGCCGTCCGCCTCGCCGGTGCCCATCATCGCCTTGCCCATCTCGGCCATCACGGTGCGGATATCGGCGAAATCGAGATTGACCAGGCCGGGGGCGACCATCAGGTCGGTGACCCCGCGCACGCCCATGTAGAGGACGTGGTCGGCCATCTTGAACGCCTCCTTCCAGCCCGTCCGCTCGTTGGCCAGGCGGAACAGGTTCTGGTTGGGGATGACGATCAGCGTGTCGACGAACTGCTGCAGCTCGGCGATGCCGGTCTCGGCCGCCTTGGCGCGGCGGATGCCCTCGAAGGTGAAGGGCTTGGTCACCACGCCCACGGTGAGGATGCCGCGCTCGCGCGCCATGCGGGCGATCACCGGTGCGGCCCCGGTGCCGGTGCCGCCGCCCATGCCGGCGGTGATGAACACCATGTGCGCGCCGTCGAGATGGCGGGACAGCTCGTCCTCGGCCTCCTCGGCCGCCGCCCGGCCGATCTCGGGCTTGGCGCCGGCGCCGAGACCCTGGGTGAGATGCGGGCCGAGCTGGATTCGCCGGTCGGCCCGGCTGTGGGTGAGCTGCTGGGCGTCGGTGTTGGCGACCACGAACTCCACGCCCTGGAGCTGGAGCTGGATCATGTTGTCGACGGCATTGGTGCCGCCGCCGCCCACGCCGATCACCGTGATGCGCGGCGTGAAGTCCGAGTAGGTCTGCTGCGGCAGGGTCAGGTTCAAAGTCATTGAGGACTCTCCTCGGGCCAGGGGACCCCATTGCGGGGCAGTGTAGGAAGGGGGGTGCTGCGGGTCATCTGATTCGGCGCAGCCCGGCAGGGTGTCGGCAGCGTGGCGGGATGGAGCCCGGACATCGTCGGTGGCTGCGCAGCGCTCGTCCGGTCATCACACGCGCTCGCGCAGGAAGCTGACCAGGCGACGCAGCAGCCCCGATGCGGGGGGCTCGTCGAAATCGATGTCGTGCAGCGTGCGCCCGGCGCCGGCGGCATAGGCCAGCATGCCCGACGCGGTGGCGAAGCCCGGGCCCGTGGCGTCGCTCGGCAGGCCGCGCAGGCCGGTCGGGCGGCCGAGGCGCACCTGGCGGTTCAGCACGCGCGCGGCCAGGCGCTGCACGCCGTCGAGCTGGCTGGCACCGCCGGTCAGCACCACCCGGCTGCCGGCGGAGCGGCCGAGGCCGGCATTGTCCAGCCGGTCGCGCACCAGCTCGAAGGTCTCCTCCAGGCGCGGTCGGATGACGGTGACGATCCGGGCGCGCGACATGCGGGCGAAGCGGTGCTCGTCCTCGCCGATCTGCTGCACGTCGATCAGCGTGCGCTCGTCCTCCGAGGTGATCTCCGTGTTGCCGTGGATCACCTTGAGCCGCTCGGCGCTGGCCAGCGGGGTGGACAGGCCGTAGGCCACGTCGCGGGTGACGTGCAGGCCGCCCAGCGCGATCTGGCTGGTGTGGAGGAGCTGGTTCTCGGCGAACACCGCGATCTGGGTGGTCCCTCCGCCCATGTCGATCACCGCCGCCCCCAGCTCGCGCTCGTCATCGACCAGCACCGACAGGCCGGAAGCCAGCGGCGCGGCCACCAGGGCATCGACGCTGAGGTCGCAGCGCGCGATCGCCGCGGAAAGGTTGCGCAGCGAGGTGGAGGCCGCGTCGATGACGTGCAGTCGGGCGGACAGCTCGTCGCAATGATGCCCGCGCGGGTCCTCGACGCCGGGCACGTCGTCGACCGAGAAGCTGAGCGGCATGGCGTGGATCACGTCGCGCCCGTCGCTCGCCGCCCGCGCGCGGCCTTCGGAGACGATCCGTCGCACGTCGTGGTCGGCCACCACCCGCCCGCCCACCGGCCAGCGCACGCTGAACAGCCGGCTTTCCGGCTGGCCGCAGGTGAGGCTCACGGTGACCGCGCGCAGATGATGGTCGGCCGCTTCCTCGGCCTGGCCGACGGCGGCACGGATCGCCCGCTCGGCTTCCCTGAGGTCGGTGATGCCGCCGAGGCGGACGCCGCGCGAGCGCTGCCAGCCGCAGCCCATCACCCGCAGCGTGCCGTCCGGCTCGCCGCGCCCGATCAGGCAGGTGACCTTGCTGGTGCCGATGTCGAGCACGCCGAACACGCCCGGCCGCCAGGCGCGGGCACGGCCGGACTCGGGTGGCGCCAGCAGCAGCGGCCCGGAGGCCGGCGAGGGGCGCTCGCCGGACGGGTCGGCCAGCAATCCGGCCGGCGGGGCGCCGCGTCGCAGCCGGCGGGCCGGGCGCTTGCGGTTCGTCTCGGCCGCCAGCCGAGGCGTGCCCGGCTCGGTCGGCTCGGCGGTGCGCATCAGCTCGTTCATGCCGGCCTCCGGGTCGTCTCGTCATGGGAGGAAAGCGGCAGCTGTGCCGCACCGCTTTCGCCCGGTTGGGCGCCGCGCGCCGCGCCGGTCGACCGGCCCGGCGACACACCCGGGGACGCGCCCTGGGGCGTGACCAGCGACCCCCCGGAGCTGCTGCTCGTGCCCGGTCCCGTTGCGGGGCGCGGACGCAGCACCAGCCGGTCGGGCAGGCGCATGTCGATGGTCTGCAGGGGACGCTCGAGCAGCTTCATGCTGCCTTCGTACTGGGCGAGCCGGCGCAGCGCCTGCGGCTCGGCGCCTTCGGGCAGCAGCACGTCCGTGCCGCCGCGCAGCAGCAGGTTCCAGCGCCGCCGCCCGACCCGGATGGAGGCCACCACCAGGTGGCGGATGGCCGGCTCGGCGGCGAGGTCGTCGATCAGCGCCGCGGCCGCCTCCGCCGCACCCGGCCCCACCACCAGCGGCAGTTCGGCGAAGGCGTCGGCATCCTTGCCGGTCATGCCGTGGCTCTCGACGATGGCGCCCTTGCGGTCGATCAGCACGAACCGGCCGTGATCCTGCCAGACGGCATAGGGACGCCGTTCGACCAGGCTGACCAGCACCGTGCCGGGCATGCGCCGCTCGACGGTGGCGTGGTCGACGAAGGGCAGCTGGTCGAGACGCTCGCGGGCCGCTGCCACGGAGAAGCCGAGCAGCGGATCGCCGCGCGACACGCCGAGCGCGGTCAGCACCTGGCTTTCGGACGTCATGTCGCGCCCCTGGATGACGATGTCGGTTACCCGCAGGCCAGCCAGGCGGCCGATCTCGGCGCGGATCGGCGCGAAGCTGCGCTCGCTGCGCATCGCCAGCCCGACATGCAGCGCGCCGGCGCCGCCGGCCAGCACCATCAGCCCGAGCAGGGCAGGGCCGATCAGCCGCCGCTGGCGGCGCAGGAACAGGTGGGTGCGCGACGGCCGGTCCATGGCCCGCTTCATGCGCGGCATGCGGCCTCCTCGACCATCCAGCCGCACAGCTCGGGGAAGCCGATGCCGAAATGCGCGGCCTGCTCGGGCAGCAGCGAGGTGGGGGTCAGGCCGGGCTGGGTGTTGACCTCGAGGATCACCAGCCGCCCGGGTCCGTCCCCGCCAGTGTCGTCGTAGCGGAAGTCGGTCCGCGTCGCCCCCCGGCAGCCGAGCGCCTGATGGGCGGCCAGCGCGATCTCCAGCGCCTGGTCGAAGGCGTGCGGATGGATGGTCGCCGGCAGCACGTGGCGCGAGCCGCCGGCGGCGTATTTCGCCTCGTAGTCGTAGAACTCGTGGTGTTGGGCGGGAGTGGGCGTGATGTCGGTCACCGTCAGCGCCCGGTCGCCGAGCACGCCCACGGTAAGCTCGCGGCCGGGGATGAACTCCTCGACCAGCGCATGCCGGCCGAAGCGCCAGGAGGAGGCGATGGCGGCGCGCCGGTTGGAGCCGCCGCGGATGATCTCGACACCGACCGACGAGCCCTCATTGACCGGCTTGATGACGTAGGGGACTGGCAGCGGGTCGGCGTTGGCCAGGCTGCCGAGCTCGACCAGCCCGCCGCGCGCGACCGGCAGGCCGGCAGCGGAGAAGATGTCACGCGCCGCCTGCTTGTCCATGGCCAGCGCCGAGGCGCGCAGCCCGGAATGGGTGTAGGGCAAGCCGAGCCAGTCGAGCACGCCCTGGATCGCGCCGTCCTCGCCGAACCGGCCGTGCAGGGCGTTGAACACCACGTCGGGCCGTGCGGCTTCCAGCGCCGCGATGGTCGCGCCGAGATCGCGCGTGACGTCGATCGCCTGCACCGCGAAGCCCGCCTCGCGCAGCCCGAGCACCACCTGGCGCCCGCTCGACAGGCTGACCTCGCGCTCGGCCGAGATGCCGCCCATCAGCACCGCCACATGCCTGCGCCCGGCGGTCATGGCGCGGGCTCCCCGGCGGTCGGCGCCGCATCGCCCGGCAGCCCGATCCGGCGGATCTCCCAGTGCAGCTCGATCCCGCTGGTCGCCCGCACGCGCTGGCGCACCGTCTCGCCGAGCGCCTCGAGGTCGTGGGCGGTGGCGGTGCCGAGATTGAGCAGGAAGTTGCAATGCTTCTCGCTGACCTGCGCCCCGCCGAGCCTCAGGCCGCGGCAGCCGGCCGCGTCGATCAGCTCCCAGGCCTTGCGGTCGCTCTCGGCCGGGTCGGGATTGCGGAAGGTCGAGCCACCGGTGCGCGCCCGGGTGGGCTGCGCCGCCTCGCGCGCGGCGCGGATCTCGGCGATGCGCGCCGCGACGCGTGCCGGCTCGGCGGGTGCTGCGCGCAGCCTGGCGCGCACCACCACGGCGCCGGGCGGCAGGGTCGAGCGGCGATAGCCCAGGCCGAGGGCTGCGGCCGGCACGCGCAGCATCTCGCCCGAGCGGGTGACGATCTCCGCCCAGTCGAGCACCGCCGCCATGTCGCTGCCATAGGCGCCGGCATTCATCGCCACCGCGCCGCCGATCGAGCCGGGAATGCCGGCGAGGAACTCGAGCCCGGCCAGCCCGGCGGCGGCCGCATGCTCGGCCAGCGTCATGTCCAGGCAGGCGGCGCCGGCGACGATCCCGTCCGGCTCGACCTCGATCGAGGCGAAGCCGCGCGGGGCGAGGCGGATGGTGATGCCCGCCAGCCCGCCGTCGCGGATGATCAGGTTGGACGCGGCACCGATCACGCTGACCGGCAGCTCCGGGGGCAGGGCGGCGAGGAACCCGCTCAGGTCCCGGGCATCCTCCGGCCGGACCAGGATCTCGGCCGGGCCGCCGACCCGGAACCAGCTCTGCGGACCGAGTGGCACGGCAAAGCCCAGGCGGCCGCGCAGCTTCGGCAGCAGCGCGCCAAGCGCGCCCGGCTGTTCGGCCTCGGGGCGCCGCGCTGCCATCATGCGGCGTGGCCGCCCATCGAGCCGCGGCTGCGCTGCAGGTCGGCGAGCGCGCCGGGCAGCGCCTGGGCCCAGGCGGTGATGTTGCCGGCGCCGAGGCAGATGACGAAATCGCCCGGGCGGGCGATGGCGTGCACCATCTCGGCCAGGTGCTCGGGGCCGGGCAGCGGCACCACGCTGCGATGGCCGCGGGCGCGCAGCCCCTCGACCAGGCTGTCGCGATCGATGCCCTCGATCGGCGCCTCGCCGGCGGCGTAGACGTCGGCCACGATCACTGTGCCGGCATCGTTCATGCAGGCGCAGAACTCGGGGAACAAAGCCTTGAGCCGCGAGTAGCGGTGCGGCTGCACCACCGCGATCACGTCGCGCGCGCCGGCCTGGCGGGCGGCGGCGAGGACGGCTGCGATCTCCACCGGGTGGTGGCCGTAATCATCGACCACCGCGATGCCGCCCGCCTCGCCCACCCGGGTGAAGCGGCGCTTGACGCCGCGAAAGCCGGCGAAGGCGGCGCGGATCGTCGCGTCGTCGATCTCCATCTCGATGGCCACCGCGATCGCGGCCAGCGCATTGGAGACGTTGTGCGCGCCCAGCATCGGCAGGCGGAACGGGCCGAGCCGGCGCGAGCGGCCGCGGGCGCGGTCGGTGAACACCACCTCGAACGTCGCACCCCGCTTGTCGGCCACCAGCCGCTCGGCGCGCACGTCGGCCTGCGGGCTGAAGCCGTAGGTCAGCACCCGGTGGTCGGACAGGCGCGGGATCATCTGCTGCACCGCCGGGTGGTCGATGCACAGCACGGCGAAGCCGTAGAACGGGATGTTGGCCACGAACTGCGCGTAGCCGGCCTGCATCGCCTCGTTGGTGCCCCAATGGTCGAGATGCTCGGGGTCCATGTTGGTCACCACCGCGATGGTGGCCGGCAGGCGCAGGAAGGAGCCGTCGCTCTCGTCCGCCTCCACCACCATCCAGTCACCCTTGCCCATGCGGGTGTTGGTGCCGTACGCCTCGATGATGCCGCCGTTGATCACGGTGGGGTCGAGGCGGGCGGCTTCCAGCACGGCGGCGATCAGGCTGGTCGTGGTGGTCTTGCCGTGCGTGCCGCCAACCGCGATCGACCAGCGCAGGCGCATCAGCTCGGCCAGCATCTCGGCCCGGCGCACCACCGGGATCAGCCGGGCGCGGGCGGCGGACACTTCTGGGTTGTCGCGCCGGACCGCCGTCGAGACGACCACCACCTGTGCCTCGCCCAGATTGGCCTCCGCGTGGCCGATGGCCACCGGGATGCCCAGGGTGCGCAGGCGCTGCACGTTGGCGTTCTCGGCAATGTCGCTGCCCTGCACCGAGTAGCCCAGGGAATGCAGCGCCTCGGCGATGCCGGACATGCCGATGCCGCCGATGCCGACGAAATGCATGGTGCCGATGCTGAGCGGCAGCGCCCTCATGGCGTGGAACCCGCCGGATCGTGGATCAAATCGTTGAACTCCTCGACAGGGGGTACCGGGTCGCGACGTCCGCGCCGGGCCAGCGCGTCCTCGACCAGGTCGGCCAGCCGCCCGGCGGCGTCGCCGCCTGCCAGGCTGCGCGCGGCCCGTGCGGCGCGCGCCAGCCGGGGCGGGTCGCCGAGCAGCGCCTGCAGCAGCGCGCCGAGCAGGGACGGGGTGAAGGCGGGCTGACGCATCAGCCACGCGCCGCCGGCCGCCGACAATGCGGCGGCGTTGGCTCCCTGCTCGTCGCTGGCCGCGATCGGCAGCGGCACCAGGATGGCCGGCCGTCCGACCGCGGCGAGTTCGGCGACGCTGGAGCCGCCGGCCCGCCCGATGACCAGTGCCGCGGCGGCGAGACGCCTGCCGACCTGGTCGAGGAACGGGGCGCAATGGGCTGGAATCGCAGCACGCGCGTAGGCGGCGCGAACGCCGGCAAGGTCCTCCGGCCGGACCTGCTGGGTCACACGCAGGCGCCCGCGCAGCGACGCGTCCAGCCCGGCCAGCGCCGCGGGCACGGTCTCGGCGAAGATCCGCGCGCCGAGCGAGCCGCCCCAGACCAGCAGCTCGATCGGCTCGCTTGCGCACGGATAGGGGCTGGCGGCATGGGCCAGGATCTCGTCGCGGACCGGCATGCCGACCAGCGCTGCGCGTGCGCCGGCCGCTCTGGGCAGGCGGCGCGTCTCGGCGTAGCTCGTCGCCAGGCGGTCGGCGAAGCGGGCGAGCTGCGCATTGGCCTGGCCGAGCACGGCGTTGCCCTCGTGCAGCACGATCAGCGGCCGCTCGCGCCCGAGGCTGGCGGCGGCGAGCAGCGGCGGCACGGACGGATAGCCGCCGAAGCCTATGACCGCCTCGGCGCGCAGCTGGCGCAGTGCCCGGCGGGCGGCGATCGTGCCGCGCGACAGGGCTGCCGCCGCATGGAGCCGCGCGCCCAGGCCGCGCCCGGCGAGCCCTGCGCCACGCACCACATGCTGCGGCCGGCCGGCGAAGATGCCGCTCTCGCGCCGGCCGGTGCGCGGGTCGGTGATCAGCGCGATCTCGTGGCCGCGCGCGGCCAGGGCCGCGCCCAGCGCCTCGGCGGGGAAGAAATGCCCCGCAGTGCCGCCGGCGGCGAACACGATCCGGCTCATGCCCGCGAGCCTGTCACGCGCGCCCGGCGCGGACGCGGTGCGTCGCCGCCATAGGTGGCGCGGAGCCGGGGCCGCCTGCGGGTGAGGGCCAGCGCCATGCCGACGGTGAGCGCCACCGACATGGCCGAGGAGCCGCCATAGGAGATGAACGGCAGCGTCATGCCCTTGGTCGGGATCAGGTGCAGGGTCGAGCCCATGTTGACGAAGGCCTGCAGCCCGAAGCCGGTCATCAATCCGCAGGAGGCCAGCACGACGAAGCGGTCATCCTCGGCGAGCAGCTTGAGCAGGGTGCGAACCACCATGAACAGGAACACGCCGATGATGAACAGGCAGACCAGCATGCCGAACTCCTCGCCGGCCACCGCGAAGACGAAGTCGGCGTGCGCGTCCGGCAGCAGGTCCTTGACCCGGCCTTCGCCCGGTCCACGGCCGAGCAGCCCGCCATTGCCGAAGGCCTGCAGGGCGGTGTCGATCTGGTAGTGGTCGCCAAGGTTGGGATGGAGGAACCGCTCGACGCGCGAGCGGACATGCGGGAAGACCATGTAGGCGCCGGCGAACGCCGCGGCCATCGAGCCGACGCCGAGCCCGACCAGGAACAGGTTCAGCCCGTCGACGAACAGCTGGCCCATGAAGACGGTGACGATCACCGAAAGCATGCCGATATCGGGTTGCGATTTCAGCAGGAAGGCGATGACGATCAGGACCGCGAAGGCGATCGTCATGCCGGGGACGTAGCGCGAGCGGCGGCGCTCGGCGAGCAGCCAGGCGGTGACCACGGCGAAGCAGGGCTTGAGGAACTCGCTCGGCTGGACGGACATCAGCGGCAGCGCGATCCAGCGCCGCGCACCCTTGATCTCGACCCCGTGCACCAGGGTCAGCGCCGTGGCGGCCAGGGCCAGCACGCTGCCGATCAGGGCGAGGCGCAGCACGCCGCGCGGCGACAGCAGGCTGACGGCGATCACGATCAGCCCGGCGACGGACAGGAAGATCACCTGCTTGAGGATGAACATGTCGCGCGAGGCGCCGATGCGCGCGGCCACCGCCGGGCTCGCGGCGAGCATCAGCACGTAGCCGAAGCCGATCAGCAGCCCGACGCAGGCAAGATTGGCGCGGTCGACGGTGTGCCACCAGCGGCCGAGCAGCGAATCGTCAAGGCGTGCCGCGAAGCGCATCAGCCGGCCCTCCGGGCGAGTTGGTCCACCAGCCGGGCGAAATGCGCGCCGCGCGCCTCGAAGCCGGGATACTGGTCGAAGCTGGCGCAGGCCGGAGAGAGCAGCACCACGGGGGCTGCGTGCGCGCGTGCGGCGTCCAGCGCCCGCGGCACGGCCTGGTCGAGATCACCCGCGATCCGGTGGGCGACCCCGTGCCGGCGCAGCGTGTCGGCGAGCAGCGCCGCGTCGCGGCCGACCAGCAGCGCCTCGGCGATGCGCCCGAACAGCGGGGCAAGGCTCTCGATGCCGCCGGCCTTGGCGATGCCGCCGGCGATCCAGACCAGCCGCTCGTAGCAGCCCAGCGCGCGGGCGGCGGCGTCGGCGTTGGTCGCCTTGCTGTCGTCGACGAACGCCACGCCGTCCACGGAGCCGACCAGGCGCTGGCGGTGCGGCAGTCCGGCGAAGCTCGCCAGCCCGCGGGCGATCGCCGCCTCGGGCGCGCCGAAATGACGCGCCATGGCGCAGGCGGCGGCCGCGTTCTGCGCGTTGTGCGCGCCGGGCAGGGCCGGGGCGCACACGCCTGGCGGCAGGCCGCCCGCGCCACTCACACTCACCAGCGTCGCCGGGCCGCCACCGAGCCCCGACTGCTGGTCGCGGCACCAGGGATCGTCGCGCCCGAGCACGGCGAGGTCGCCCACCTGCTGGCGGGCGAAGATGGCGAGCTTGGCCGCACCGTAGCCGGCGAGGTCGCCGTGGCGGTCGAGATGGTCGGGCGAGAGGTTGAGCAGGCAGGCCGCGTCGAAGCGCAGCGTGCGCAGCCGCTCGAGCATGTATGATGACATCTCAAGCACATAGACGCCGTCGTTGGGAAGTGCCGGCAAGGCGAGCGCCGCCGGGCCGAGATTGCCGCCGGCGGCGCAAGGGATGCCGGCGGTGGCCAGCAGATGGGCGAGCAGGGCGGTGGTGGTCGATTTGCCGTTGGTCCCGGTGATGCCGGCGAAGCGGGTGGTGCGGCCGGCGGCGCGCACCGCCTCGAACAGGAGCTCGGCGTCGCTCAGCACCGGCACGCCGTGGGCCAGCGCCGAGGCGGCGAGCGGATGGGGTGCGGGCAGGTGGTGCGGGATGCCGGGCGAGAGGACCAGCGCGTCGAGCCCGTCCGCATCGTCGAACGGGGCGAGGCGCACGCTGGCTGCCCGGTCGGCGGCCAGTGCGGCGCGCGCCGGAGCTTTGTCGTCCCAGGCCTGCACGTCGGCACCGAGCGCGGCCAGCCGGCGGGCGGCGGCCGCACCGTTGCGCCCCAGCCCGAGCACGCCGTAGCGGCGGCCGGCGAACAGGTCAGCGGGGAAGGAGGGCTCGTCGCTCATCGGATCTTCAGCGTTGCCAGGCCGAGCAGGCCGAGCACCATGGAGACGATCCAGAAGCGGATGACGATCTTCGGCTCCTGCCAGCCCTTCTTCTCGAAATGGTGGTGGAGCGGCGCCATCAGGAAGACCCGCCGCTTGGTGCGCTTGTACCAGAAGACCTGGATGATGACCGAGAGCGTCTCCAGCACGAACAGCCCGCCCACGATGCACAGCACCAGCTCGTGCTTGACCGCGACCGCCACCGCCCCGAGGGCGGCGCCGAGCGACAGGCTGCCGGTGTCGCCCATGAACACCGCCGCCGGCGGCGCATTGAACCACAGGAAGCCCAGCCCCGCCCCGATCAGGGCGGCGCAGAACACGCCCAGCTCGCCGGTATGCGGCACCGCGTGGAGCTGGAGATAGTCGGCGAAGATCCGGTTGCCGACCAGGTAGGCGATCAGCGCGAACACCAGGGCGGCGATGATCACCGGCACGATGGCCAGCCCGTCCAGCCCGTCGGTGAAATTGACCGCATTGCCGAAGCCGGTGATCACCAGCATGGCGAAGACCGGAAACCCGTAGCCGAGCGGCAGCAGCAGCTCCTTGACGAATGGGAAGGCCAGCGTGCCCTGCAGGGGGACGGGCATCAGCCGGTCGATCCACCAGCCGCAGAGCAGGGAGGCGGCGAATTCGCAGCCGAGCCGCACGCGCTTGGACACGCCCTTGGTGTTGCGCCGCGACAGCTTGAGATAGTCGTCGGCGAAGCCCACCGCGCCGAACGCCGCGGTCACGGTGAGCGCTGCCCAGACGAAGCCGTTCGACAGGTCCGCCCACAGCAGCGTGGCGCTGAACCAGGCGAGCAGGATCAGCACCCCGCCCATCGTCGGCGTGCCCGCCTTTTCCAGCAGGTGGCGTTCCGGTCCCAGCGCGCGGATCGGCTGGCCGCCGCGCTGGATCTGGCGCAGCCGGGCGATCACCGCCGGCCCGAGCAGCAGGCTGATCGCCAGCGCCGTGAGGCACGCCGCCCCCGAGCGGAAGGTGATGTAGCGCAGCAGGTTGAACAGCGCGAACTGTTCCGCGTAAGGCCGGGCAAGGTCGTAGAGCATCCTGCTTCATGCCGCCTTGCGGGCCGACAGGGCGGCGACCACGTCGCGCATCCGGCTGCCGTAGCTGCCCTTGACCAGCACCAGGTCCCCCGGCCGCAGGGCATCCACCACCATCGGCGCGAGACCGGCGGCATCCGGCGCGACGCCACCCTGCAGTGCTCGGGGCAAGCGCGTGAAAAGTTCGTTCATCATGGCGCCGCAGCAATAGACCAGGTCGCCTGCACCCTGCATCGAGTCGCAGACCGCGCCCGACAGTCCGGCATGCTCGGCCGCGGCGAAATCGCCCAGTTCGAGCATGTCGCCGAGCACCGCGATCCGCCGCGCGGCGGGGATCAGCGGCAGCAGGGCGAGGGCGGCGCGGACCGAGGCGGCGGAGGCGTTGTAGCTTTCGTCGAGCAGCCAGGCGGTGCCGTCGAGCAGCGGCCGCAGCGCGCCGCGTCCGTCGCCGGCGCGGAACGACGCCAGCCCCTGCGCCGCCAGACCGAGATCCAGGCCCAGCGCATGAACGGCCGCGAGGCAGGCCAGCGCGTTGCTCGCCATGTGCCGCCCCGGTGCGGCGAGCCGCAGCGCCACCGGGTGGCCGGCGATGTCGAGTGCGAGGTCGCTGCCTTCAGCATCCAGGCGCAAGCTGTTGATCCTGCAGTCCGCAGCACTCCCCTCGGGGCCGAAGCGCAGCACAGAGGCGCCGGCCGCGCGCACCCGCCGCGCGATGTCATCGACGCCTGTCGCCTCGTGCGGCAGCACCGCCACCCCGCCCGGACGCAGTGCCTCGGCCAGCCGGCCCTTCTCGCGCGCGATCGCCTCGAGGCTGCCGAGATGGCCGATATGGCTGGACGCGATGGTGGTGATCACCGACACGTCGGGCCTGATCTGGGCGGCGAGCGGCGCGATCTCGCCTTCGTGGTTCATGCCCACCTCGCTGACGCAGAAACGCGCGTCGCGCGGCAGCCGGGCCAGCGTCAGCGGCACGCCCCAATGGTTGTTGTGCGAGGCCTGCGCCGCATGGGTCGGGCCGATCGCGCCGAGGGCCGCGCGCAGCATCTCCTTGGTCGTGGTCTTGCCGACGCTGCCGGTCACCGCCACCACCTGCCCGGCGAAGCGGGCGCGTGCGAACCGGCCCAGCCCGACCAGGGCCGCGTGGGTGTCGCCTACATGGAGGATGCGCCCGTCCTCGCCGGGCACGGTGGGTGCGTGCGACAGGACGCCCGCGGCCCCCTGTCGCAATGCGGCCTCGATATGCGCGTGGCCGTCGCTGTTCTCGCCGCGCAGCGCCACGAACAGCTCGCCCGGGCGCAGCGTGCGCGTGTCGATCGACACCCCGCCCACCGCGAACGCCACGCTGCTTCGCCCGCCGGTCGCCTCGCGCAGTTCCTCTGCCGTCCAGAGCGGGCTCATGCCGCCTGCCTTTCGCCGGCCAGCCGGCGCAGCACGTCGCGGTCGTCGAACGGCAGCACTTCGCCCGCCACCACCTGGCCCTGCTCGTGGCCCTTGCCGGCCACCACCAGCACGTCGCCCGGCCGCAGCATGTCGAGCCCGGCGGCGATCGCCGCCGCGCGGTCGCCGATCTCGATCCCGCCCGGGCAGCCAGCCAGGATCGCCGCCCGGATCGCCGCGGGCTGCTCGGAACGCGGATTGTCGTCGGTGACGATGGCGATGTCGGCCAGCCGCGCCGCCTCGGCCCCCATCAGCGGCCGCTTGCCGCGGTCACGATCGCCGCCGGCGCCGAACACCACCACCAGCCGCCCCGGGCCGGCATGCGGCCGCAGGCTGGACAGCAGCCGGGCCAGCGCGTCGGGCGTGTGGGCGTAGTCGACATAGGCCGCGGCGCCGTTGGCCAGCCGGACGGCCTGCTCGAGCCGGCCACGCACGCCCTGCAGCCGCGCGGCCAAGGGCAGCACCTGCCCGAGCGCGTCGAGGTCGGTCTCAGCCAGAACTGCTGCAAGAAGAATGTTTTCCACCTGGTAGCGGCCCGGCAAGTTTAGCTCGATCTCCCAGGATCGGCCAAGAGCCTGCACGGTCATCACCTGCCCCGACGGCAGCGGACGCACGCCGCGCAGGCGGATCGCGTCGCCCTGGCTGCCTACCAGGCGCAGCTGCAGACGCCGCTGCCGGGCGACAGCGCGCAGTGCGGCCAGCGTCTCGGGCTCCATGTCGCCGTTGGCCGCGGCCACGGATCCTTCCGGCAGCAGCGTCGCGAACAGGCGCAGCTTGGCCTCGCGATAGGCGCCGAGCGAGCCGTGGTAGTCGAGATGGTCGCGGGTGAGGTTGCTGAACCCGGCCGCCGACAGGCGCAGCCCGTCGAGCCGCTGCTGGGACAGCCCGTGCGAGGAGGCCTCGAGGGCTGCATGCGTGATGCCGCCCGCCGCCAGGCGCGCGAGGCTCGCGGCCAGGCTGATGCTGTCCGGCGTGGTGAGCGAGGCGCCGGAGGCGATGCCGTCCGGGCCGGTGATGCCAAGCGTGCCGAGGCTCGCCGCCCGTGCGCCGCGCAGCGCCCAGAGCTGGCGGAGGAACTCGACCGTGCTGGTCTTGCCGTTGGTGCCGGTGACGGCCACCAGCCGGTCGGGCTGCCGCCCGGCCCAGTGTGCCGCGATTAGCGCCAGTGCGCGCGCCGGCTCGGGGTGCAGCAGCAGCGGACGGGGCGCCACGCCGGGCGGCCAGACGGTGCCGGGTGGTGCGAGGATGGCGGCGGCGCCGGCAGCCACGGCGTCGGCGATGAAGCCGCGCCCGTCCGCCTTGGCGCCGGGCAGGGCTGCGAACAGGAAGCCCGGGCGCACGGCGCGGCTGTCGAGAGCCAGGCCAGTGATGGACGTGCCTCCGACCGACATGCCATCGGTCGACGTGCCGTTGATCGACCGGCCGTTGATCGACGGGCCGCTGCTCGCCAGGCTGCCGGCGCCCTCGGGCGGCGTCAGACCCGCGACGGCAGCAAGCTCATCGAGTTGCATCGCCCGGCTCATAAGAGGTGCCAAGCTGCGCGGCGGTGCCGGGCACGGGGCGTGGCGGGGGCAGGCTGACCGCCGGATAGAGCAGGCTGCGCCGGGCGGCGACCGGCACACGCAGATGCTCGGCTTCGCGCGGCGTGGGCTCGCGCCCGGCCGCCTCGCGCAGCGGCTCGCGGCCATGCTGATGGCGCGGGCGCTGCATGTCGCGCGGGTCGCCCGGATCGTTGTCCGGGCCGAGCGGGCGAACCCCTGGCGGAGGTGCCGGCTCCAGCGGGATCGCCAGGCTGGCGTCGATCTCGGCCTGCCGGTCGCTCTGCGGGAACAGGCCGAGCATCGGACCGATTCGCGCCACGATCCTGGAGACCTGCGGTGCCGCCACCCAGCCGGCGGTTGTCCAGCCGTGGGTTTCCTTGTTGCCGACCGGGCTGTCGAGCATCACGTACACCGCGTAGCGCGGTGAATTCATGGGAAAGATGCCGGTGAAGGCGGCAATGTTGACGTGCTTGAGGTAGCCGCCGCGCGGGCCGATCTTCTCCGCCGTGCCGGTCTTGCCCCCGACGAAGTAGCCCGGAACATCGGCCCGGCTGCCGATGCCCTTGGTCACCACCAGGCGCAACATCTCGCGCAGCAGCCTGGAATTGGCTGGCGAGATCAGCCGCGGCCCGTCCGGCACCATTTCGGCCGCGCCGTCCGGCTGGATGTCGGCCTGGCCGAGCGGCAGGCTGGCGGACACGGTGTGGATGTTCTCCGCGCTCCCGTCGTCGCGGGCGACGGCCGCGTCGTCGTCGCGCGCCAGCAGGGTCGGCCTGACCAGGATGCCGCCATTGGCCGCCGCCGCCGTGCCGCGCACGATGGCCAGCGGCGGTTCGGCCACGCCATGGCCGAAGCCCACGGTCATCACCGTCGACAACCCCCAGCTCCGCAGCGGCGGCACGATCGGCAGGCCGGCCTCCGGCAGCTCGACCGGCACGCGTCCGAAGAAGCCCATGTTGCGCAGCCAGTCCCGCTGGCGATGGGCGCCGACATCGAGGGCGATGTGTGCCGCCGCAGGGTTGGACGAGTAGGCCATGACCGCCGGCAGCGCGAGCCAGGGCGCGAAATGGTCGGTCTTCATGTCGGTGATGGTGTAGCGCCCGACATGGATCGGGCGGGTGGAGAAGCGGTCCCAGACATGCGCCACCCCGTCCTGCAGCGCCATGGCGGCGGTCTGCAGCTTGAAGGTGGACCCCGGCTCGTACATGCCGGTCACCGCGCGGTCGAACCGCTGGTCGTCGGAGGCGCGGCCGAAATCGTTGGCGTCGTAGTCCGGCAGGCTCACCATGGCGATGATCTCGCCGGTATTGACGTCCATGACGATGCCGCAGGCGCCGATCGCCCGGAACTCGTCCTTCGCCGCCTTGAGCACGTCGCGGACCACCGCCTGCACCCGGACATCGAGTGACAAACGAAGCGGATGCGGGTCGGAAGTGAGACGCTTGTCGAAGTAGCGCTCGACTCCTGCGACGCCGCGGTCGTCGATATCGACCGCGCCCATGATCTGGGCGGCAACGCGCCCGAGCGGATAGTGCCGCTTCTCGCTCGGCTCGAAATAGATGCCCGGGATGCCGAGATCGTTGATCGCGACCTCCTTGTCCGGCGGGATGTCGCGCTGGATGTAGACGAACTGCTTCCTGGATGTCAGGCGCTGGGCGACGTCGGCCACGTCGAGCTCCGGCAGGATGCCGTGCAGCTTCTCCGCCGCCGCGCGGGGATCCATGATTTCCAGCGGGTTGGCGTAGACTGTTGCCAGTGGCAGGGAGATGGCGAGGATCTGCCCGTTGCGGTCGGTGATGGTGGCGCGGTGCACGTGAACGAGGCCCATGTCGTCGGCCAGCAGCCCGTTGGGGTCGGCATGTCCGGCCGGCAGGCGCGGCACCTGCGGGGCGATCTGCCGCGGGGCCGGCGCCATCGGGTGCAGCACGGTCGCCATCGCCAGCTTGAGCGACACCGCGCCGAACAGGGCGCCGAAGCCGCCGGCCATGCAGAGCAGCCGGACACGCATGCGCTCGAGCCCGGCGCGCCGGGCCAGCTCGGTCTGGGTGATGCGCACCACCGTCTCCGGGGTGCCCCCCTCGCCGGAGCCGCTCATCGGCAGAGCCTCATCGGCTGGCACCCAACGCAAGGCGCGCGCCGCGCTGCGCCAGGGATGACAGCGCCAGGGGGGACTGGGCCAGGGGGGACTGGGCCAGGGGGGACTGGGCCAGGGGGACCCGGGCCGGGGAGGACAGGGCCTGCGAGGACGGGGCCAGGGAGGATTGGGCCGGCATCAATCCACCGCCGGGACCGGCGGCGGCAGTGCCGGATGCGCGAAGCCGAGTGCGGAGCCGTACGGCATCGCACCCGGCGCGCGCGCCGCCACGCGGGTGGCGGAGGGCAGGGCATGCCAGGACAGGGCGATCGGCCGGGCCGCGGCAGCGAAGCCGTGCGTGGCCGGGCCGGAATGGAGGCTGGGCTGGCGGTAGACGGCGCGGCTGACCACCGCTTCGCGGCCGGGCTCGGCGCGCGCGGCCGGCTCGCGCAGTGCCGCGTGGTGCGCCGGCTCCCGACGCACGGCGGCCGGGTGGTGCGTGTCCGCGCCGGCGGCCTCCCCGGCGAGCGAGGCGAGCCGGACGTGGGGTGCGGCCGCCCGGCTGCCGGTTGGAGCGCGCGCCACGGCGTGGTCGGGCTGCGGCCGCTCGGCGACGGAACGCGCCCCGACCGCCTCTTCGCCCGCCACCTGTTCGCCGCCCGTCGCCTCGCCGCCCGTCGCTTCGCCGCCCGTCGTTTCGCCGCTCGTCGCCCCGCCGCCCGCCTGGCCGACGAGCGGCTGGTCGGCGCTGGGCTGTGCGGGGCCGTAGGCAGGCTCGCGCGCCGGCGCATCGTCACGCCGGGCGATCGGCGCCACCGCCTCGGCCAGCACCGGCACGATCGGCGCGGCCGGCAGCGACGTGGCGGAGGCGACGAGATCCGCGCCCGGCTGGCTGACCGGCGGCAGCACCTGCGGCAGTTGGGCGAGCTGCACGAACTGGGTCGGCGCCATCGGCTGCAGGCCCGGCAGGAAGCGGGTGGCGAGCGCCTGCAGGCGGTCGGGCTGGTTGAGCAGGGCCCACTCGGCACGCAGCATGGCGGTGCGCTCGCGGATGTGCTGCGTGTCCTGCACGATGCGGGTGATCTGCTGGTCGAGCAGTACCGTGTGATGCTTCTCGGTGTACAGGAACAGTCCCGACGTGCCGGCGAGCAGGGCGCAGATGGCGGTGAAGGGGCGGATCATGCGGGGTGTCCTGCCGTGGTTTCGTCAGGGTGGGAGATGCGTTCGAGGCCTCGCAGCCTGGCGCTCCTGGCGCGTGGATTGACAGTCGTTTCGGAGGAACCTGGGCGCATCGCCTTGTTCCTCAATAACCGGAAATCGCAGCGTACGGAACGGATTCTGTCGATCTGGCGCGGATCATGTCGCGACGGCGCGGGTTCGCGTCCCGCAGCCTGGGTCATGAAGCGCTTGACAAGACGGTCTTCCAAGGAATGGAACGAGACCACCACCAGGCGGCCTCCGGGAGCCAGCAAAGCGGCGGCCGCGGCCAGTCCGCGGTCGAGTTCGCCGAGCTCGTCATTGACCTCGATTCGCAGCGCCTGGAACGAGCGGGTCGCCGGATCGATCCGGTCCTGCGGGTGACGCGGCACGGCGTCGCGGATGATCTGGGCGAGCCGCAGGGTGGTCTCGATCGGTGCCGTGGCGCGCGCGGCGACGATGGCCCGCGCGATCCGCCGCGCGCGCCGCTCATCACCGAACTTGAAGATCAGGTCGGCAAGTTCCGACTCCGGCAGGTGATTGACCAGGTCGGCGGCGGTAGCGCCGGGCTTCGCGCCGGCGCTCCCGGGCCCGCTCATGCGCATGTCGAGCGGCCCGTCCTGGCGGAACGAGAAGCCACGTGCCGGCTCGTCGAGCTGGAACGACGAGACACCGAGATCGAGCACCACGCCGTCGAGGCTGGCGACATCGCGCGCGGCGAGCAGGGCCAGCATGTCGCCGAAGCTGCCTTCGACCAGATGCAGCCGGCGCTCACCCTCGCGCTCGGCCAGCGCCTGCGCCAGCCGCTCGCCGCGCGCGATCGCCGCGGGATCGCGGTCGATAGCCCAGACGCTGCAGCGGGCTCGCGCGAGCAAGGCGCCGCTGTAGCCGCCGCCGCCGAAGGTGCCGTCGAGATAGCGCCCGCCATCACGCGGTGCCAGGGTCTCGAGCACTTCGTCGAGCATGACCGGCAGGTGCCGGGCATCGGACCTGTCGGCAGATGGCGTGGCGCATGTCTGCACGTCAACGTCCCGCCGGCAGCCGGACGTCGCGTGCCCGCTCGCGCGCCTGCGCCCGCCGGCGCTCTGCCGCCTGCGGTTCCCAGATCTGAAAGATCGGCCCCAGGCCCATGAAGGACACCGTGTCGGTCAGTCCGGCATGAGCCGTCAACACGTCCGGAAGCATGATGCGCCCCTCCTTGTCGCTGTCGACCGGATAGGCGTCGGCGTAGAGCGCGGCGGACAGGTCGTCATGGTCCTCGGAGAACATGTCCAGGCGATCCAGCGGACTGGCCAGGGCGGCGAACGAGGAGGGCGGCCAGGCTTCGATGCAGGGATATTTGTGCGACGGACGCAGAACGACCTGCACGGTGGCCTGGGGATCGGCGACCGCCTCGTCCGACTTGGACCGCACGCGCAACGACGCCCGAAACGACGCGGGAATCGAGACGCGGCCCTTGGCGTCGATCCGGTTCTGGTGCGTGCCCAGGAACATGCTCATGCCTGGCGATGCTCCCTGTCTGATGCACCGATCGGTTCCGCCGGAGTCCGTGCCGGGCACGGCGGAAGGCTCGTCGCATCCTAAGTTGTGGGCAGACGTGGGATATCATGGGAAAAGATGGGGGGTCAAACAAGAAAGCAGGAGTCTCCACGGGATTCCCAGAATTGACGGGTTTTTCCGCTGGCTTATCGGGCGCGCCGCAAAGTCGTTTACACAAGATTTAAATAGAGACTTGCGCCGTATCCGGTTCATGATCTGTTCCGGTTGTTAAGCGCATTGGGTCAGCGTCCGGCTGCACGTCGGCCGGGTCGTGTGCCGTGGGCCTGTGTTGCTCAGGCTAATGGCGGCGCGGACGCTGCTGATCCGGAACGTTCCGGGCGGTGGAGCGCTCTGCGGGCGAGCGACTCCAGCGTGTCCCGAGGTTTTGTTTTGTGGGCAAAGCGTTTTGCGCAAGCCGCGCCGGCCGGCCGCCAGCACGGGTCGCGGATGGGAAATTGTCGCGGGCGGAGGTGGGTGCCAGACGGCCTGTAAGCCGGGTTCTGTCCGCGCGTGGTGCGCGCGGGACGGTCATTCCTCTGGGACACGCATCGCTGCGTGCCTCGCGCGACCAACCCGGGCGACCGGGCGAGAGGCCCTGGCCAGGCGTCGCCGCCTGACCCGCCGCCCCTATTCGGTCTTGCTCCCGGTGGGGTTTGCCCTGCCGCCTCCGTTACCGGAGGCGCGGTGCGCTCTTACCGCACCGTTTCACCCTTGCCCGCAGGCCCGGGCGCGAGGCCTTGGCGTGCGGGCGGTTTGTTTTCTGTGGCACTGTCCCTGGGGTCGCCCCCGCCGGCCGTTAGCCGGCACCGTTCTCTCGTGGAGCCCGGACTTTCCTCCACGCCGCAGCTCTCGCGAGCCTGGCGCAGCGACCGTCCGGCCGTCTGGCGGGGCGGACCCTGAGCGTCCGCGCGCGCCTCGTCAAGCAGTGCCTGCATTCGCTCGGCCGGCGGGTGAGGAAGCGGATCGACGGCTGCGGGCATATCGGGGTGCCCCGCGCGCCACCGACCTTGTCACACATCGCTCTCGTCAGACACCGCTCTCGTCAGACACCGCGCCCGTCAGGCATCGCTCCCGAAACGCATCGCTCCGGTCAGGCGGCCCGTGTTTCCGACGGGGTGGGTGCGGGGTAGTGCATGGTGGCTGCCAGGCGGACGTCGAGGAAGCTTTCCGGACCCGGGGCGGGTGGCAGGACCAGCGCGGCCAGACCGTCCGTCCAGCTTCCGCCCGGCTCCGGCTTGTGCCAGCCAGGACCGCACAGCGCCTGCGCTCCCAGCACGGTCTCGTTCAGCCCGTTCCACAGCGTCACCTGTCGCACGCAGACACCGAGCTTGCGGCGGTCGTCGACGAACGGTCCGATGATGTCCGAGGGGCGGGCCGCGCGCGAGGCGAGATGGGTCGGGCAGCAGCCGGCCGGGATGTGGAACAGGTGCCGCCGGCCGCTGACCCAGCGCGCCGCGAGGCTCTGCTGGTTGTCGAGCAGCACGCGCAGCTCGGCGTCGTCGGACAACGCACCGGGCAGGGCGGCGGGCAGGCCGAGCTCGTCGGCCGCGCGACAGGCGAGTGCCAGCCAGATCGGCTCGACCTTCTCGCGCCGTGTCTCCAGCGGGGCGGCCGCGTCCGTGCTCCAGGCAAGTGCCGCATCGTCCGGCTGTGGCAGGCCGAAGCCGGCCCGGTTGCCGGTGTCGAGATAGCTCTCGCAGGCCAGGCCGTTGGCCAGGACCACCGCGTGCCTGTCGAGTTCCACATGATGCACGGCGAAGCGACGCTGACGCGTGTCGTGCGCGATGCTGCTGCCGTTGACCAGCATGCGCGCGGGGATCAGTGCGCCCTCGACATACAGGCAATGCTCGCCGGTGAGCAGCAGATCGTTGCGCGGCATCGCCGGGCCGAAAGCGCCCGCACGGATCCGAATCGGGTAGTCGGTCGCTTCCGCCCGTTCGGGAAGGTTGACCAGCCGGTGGCCGACCCATCGGACCGGGCGCAGTGTCCGTCGTCCCTCGTCCAATGTCACCAGACGCTGACCGGTGCGCAGGTGCTCGACGGGCACGAGGCCGAACTCGGTCTCGATCAGGCAGCCGGACAGGAAGCAGGAGATGGTGCCGTTCAGGCTGACCGTGTTGCCGCTCAGGTTGAAGCTTGGCGCGCTTGCCACATCGCTGGCCAGGCTGAGGTTGGACAGCTTGAGCACGGTGCTGCCGTTCTTGGTCACGGCCAGCGTGCGGCTGCTGGCGCTATAGCTGTAGCTGTCGCCGGTGAGGTCGAGCGAGCCGAACTCCAGCTTGTCGCCATAGTCGAAGCCGCCGAGCGCGTAGGCGAAGCCGTTCTGGAAATTGTTGGACGAGGCGATGTCGAGGGTGGACGGGGTTGTGCCGGAGAAGCTGAACTGGTCGCCGGACTGCAGGTTGACCGAGCTGTCGAGCAGCATCGTGCCGCCCTGCAGCTGCAGGACGCTCGAACTGCCGAGGCTGCCGGTGAACTCGAGGGTGCCGGCGCTGGCGACCGTGAAGGTGCCGCTGCCGCCAGAGCCGACCTGCACGTCACCGCCAATCTCGGTGAATTTCGCGCCGCTGCCCGATGTGTTGACGTTCTGGATCACGTGCGGCGCGCCGGCGCTGCCGATGCTGAGGGTGAGGCTTGCCGCGCCGTTCAGCGAGAGGGTGTTGACGTTGAGCGTGACGCCCGGGCCGAAGGTGGTGGTCGAGCCGGCGTTGAGCGTGAGCCCGCCGCCGCTGAGCGTCAGGATGCCGGACTGGACGTTGAGCACGGCATTGCTGTTCACCGTCATGGCGGTGGCGGCGAGCGTGCCGCCGCCGGTGATGCTGACCGTGTCGTTGCCTGCCACGGTGACCGAGTTGCCACCACTCAGCGTGTCGCCGCTCTGCAGTGACAGGGTCATCGAGCCGGTGCCGGTGCCGAGAACCAGGCCGCCCACAGTGTAGTTGCCGTTCATCAGCAGCGTGTAGCCGGCCGATGTGGAGCTGATGGCGGCGGTGGTGTTCTGGTCGGGGAGCGCGCCTGCTGCCCAGTTGGCCAGCGTCGACCAGTCGTACTGACCGGCGGTCGCGCTGTTCGGGCTGAACGTTTCGCTGGCCATGGTGGGCTCCCGGTGGCAGTCGCGCCATCGGGCGCGGCGCCTGCCGGAGAGCTAGACCGGGCCGTTACATTCCGTCAACGTAATAATAGAAGAAGCTTGCTGTAGATCAGACTATCAACGTTGTGACGAAATTGCAACGGATATCAAAGCCGCCGGACGGTGGCGAAATCGAAGGTGAGGTCGTCCGGGCTGGTGCCGATACGCAGCACCTGCTTGTCGCGCATCAGGTAGGGCGGCACGGCCAGGTTGAACCGCGCCGGGGCGTCGCGGAAGACGCGGCCGGCGAGGTCGAAGCGCGATCCGTCGCATGGACAGGCGAAGCCGCCGGCCCCGGCGGCCGCGCCATTGAAGCTTGTGCCAGCGGGGGGTGTGTAGCGCGTGGCACAGCCGCAACGCGTGCACAGCCCGACGAACACCCCGTATTCCGCCACGATCGAGCGGTGCCAGTTGGCGAGGTAGTCGGGCTGCTGGCGCTGGAGGGAGTCCGGATCGCGCAGTTGGCGGACGAGGCGGGGATCCTGCAGGGCGAGCAGCGTGGCCTGCGAGCGACGGACCACGGAGATCGGGTGGCCATCCCAGCTGACCTCCATCTGCTGACCGGGAGCCAGCTTCGACAGATCGACATCGACCGTCGGGATGAGCCCGTTCTCCACGCCGCGCGGCGACAGGCTGTCGATCAGCGGCCAGGCAAAGGCGCCGGCACCGATCACCGCGCCCGCGCCGGCGAGCAGCGTGAGGAAATCGCGCCGTCCGGCATCGAGCGGGCGGACGGAGCCGGCCGCACCGGAAGCGCTGGCGGTCATCGCGGGGGCTTGTGCCATCTTCTGCCGTCTTCTCCCCTGGCCAGCCTGCGGTTGCGGCTGCCTGCCTGCGCTGGCGGATGGGCGCAGCAAGGGTGCCGCTTCATCCCCGCTCTGGTTTGCCGTGGCCCGGGGCGGGCTGCAAGTGCCTCGTCACGTGCAGCACCGGCAGCCCTCAGGGAGCGAGCGGGTGGAAGTTGCCCGGGCTGCCGGCGTCGGTCTCGACCGTGCCGTGGGTGCGGTCGACCCGCAGGGTGAAGAGCCTGGGCAGCTGGCCGTGCGTCGCCGGGCAGCCTTGGCCGGGCTTCTGCATCACCTGCATGCGTTGTGCGGTCGGCGGGTCGTTGCCGTTGATGATGAACAGCAGGCACTGCTTGGGCAGCTTGGCCAGGCCGCGGCGCACCACGTCCACGCGCAGATGTTCGACCGTCGCGTAGTCGTTGCTCCAGTCGACCCGGGGGGGTGCGATCCGTTGCACGAACGAGTCGAGCGCGCCGGTGAAGTGCAGCACGACGATCAGCGCGCCGATCATCACGATCGCGGCGATGCGCGTGCGGAGTTGCCGCGGCGTCCAGGCCGCTGCGGGCCTGGCGGCCGGACGCGGCCTCAGCAGCGGCAAGCCCGGCTCCTGTTCAGCCCATCTCCTCGTGCCAGACATGGCCGTCCTTGTGGATCAGGCGGCGTGCCGCTTCCGGCCCCCAGGTGCCGGCGGCGTAGTGCTGGAGCGTGTCGGGATGGCGCTTCCAGCCTTCGAGGATCGGCTCCACCCAGCTCCAGGACGCCTCGACCTCGTCACGGCGCATGAACAGCACCGGGTCGCCACGCACGGTGTCCATCAGCAGGCGCTCGTAGGCGTCGGGGTAGCGGATGGCGAACGCCTTCTCGAACGAGATGTCGATGTTGGCCGGTCGCAGGACCATCCCGTCGGGGCCGGGGTCCTTGTTCATGATGGACAACTGGATGCCCTCCTCCGGCTGCAGCCGGATGGTCAGCCGGTTGGCCTGCAGGCTGGAATTGAAGATCGACCACGGCGTTTCCTTGAACTGGACCACGACCTCGCTGGCTTTCGCCGGCAGTCGCTTGCCGGAGCGCAGGTAGAACGGCACCTTGCCCCAGCGCCAGCTATGCACTTCCGCCTTGATGGCCACGAAGGTCTCGGTGAGACTCTGCCGCCCCTCGCCGAGCTCCTCGAGATAGCCCGGCACGATCGCGTCGCCGATGCGGCCGCGTCCGTACTGGCCGCGGATCGCCAGGTAAGGCGCCTCCTCGGGCCGGATCGGCTTGAGTGCGCGCAACACCTTGAGCTTCTCGTTGCGCAGGCTGTCGGCATCAAGCGAGCCCGGCGGTTCCATCGCCACCAGGCACATGACCTGCAGCAGGTGGTTCTGGATCATGTCGCGCAATGCGCCGGAATGATCGTAATAGTCGCCGCGGCCCTCGACGCCCACCGTCTCCGCGGCGGTGATCTGCACATAGTCGATCGCGTCCGCCGTCCAGAGCCGCTCGAACACCGGGTTGGCGAAGCGCAGGGCAATCAGGTTCTGCACCGTCTCCTTGCCGAGATAGTGGTCGATGCGGAACACCTGCTGCTCGCTGAACACGCAGCCGACCTCGTCGTTGATCCGTCGGGCCGAGGCCAAGTCGTGCCCGATCGGCTTCTCGAGCACGACGCGCGACATCGGCGTGACCAGTCCGCGCTGCCTGAGGTTCTGGCAGATCCGGCCATACAGGCCGGGTGAGGTGGCAAGGTAGAAGACGCGGGTGCGCTCGGCGGTGCTCTCGTCGAACAGGCGCAGCAGGTTGCCCCAGCTGCTGTCCTCCTCGGCACCGTTGACGCTGGCGTAGAACACCCGGTCGAGGAATTCGCGCACCGTGTCAGGATTGAGGTCGGCCGGCTTGACGAAGCGGGCGAGCGCCTGTTCCGCGCGGATGCGGAAATCGTCGTCCGACAGTTCCGAGCGGGCGGCGCCGATGACGCGTGCCTCGGCGGGCATCTGGCGCTCGATGAAGCGGTAGTACAGCGCGGGCAGCAGCTTGCGCATGGTGAGGTCGCCCGTCGCGCCGAACACGATATAGTCGAACGGCTCGACCGGGCTGGCCGGAGCTGGGCCGTTCGCGGCCGGGCTGGCTGATGCCGGGTTGGTCTGCAATGGGCTGGTCTGCAATGGGCCGGTCTGCGGCGGGGACATGCTCATGCGGCTCGTTCTCCGAAGGACGCAGCCTTCTGCGTGCGGGTAAGAGGAATGGACCAGCGCCCTCAGGATCGGGTTTCGCGCTGCCGCTCGCAAGGGGTGGCCCGGCCATTGGTGCGGCGATCGGTTGCGGCGATCGGCCGCAGCCATCGGGCCGCCGGAGCTCCGTGCGGCGATTGACCCCGCTCACCGGGACTTGGTAAGCCCGCGCGCTTGGAATGCGGCGGGGGTTGAGGCATGGCATCGGAGACCGCGACACGTCCGGGAAGGTCTCGCGTCGACGCGGAGCCGGCCGAGCAGGACAAGGGCGGCGACGCCGCGGTCGGAGGCATCGCCGCTGACCGCCTGCGCAGCATCATCGAGCGCATCGAGCGCCTGGAGGAGGAGCGCAAGGCGCTGGCCGGCGACATCAAGGACATCTTCACCGAGGCCAAGTCGGCCGGCTTCGACGTGAAGGTGATCCGCCAGATCATCCGCATCCGCCGCCAGGAGCCGGCTGACGTCGAGGAGCAGGAAACGCTGCTCGACATCTATCGCCGCGCGCTGGGCATGTAGCGGCCAGCGGCCTGGAGGATTCCTTCCGCGATGACCCTGCCCACGATCCTGCCGGCCTGGATACCGTGGTGGGTGCAGTTGCTGCTGCTGGTCCTGGCCGTGTTGTTTGCCCTGGCCTTCCTGATGATGCCCTTCACGATCCTGGGGGTGAGAGGCCGGCTCGATCAGATCGAGGCGCAGCTCGACGATATCCAGGCCGATCTGCGCACCCTGGCGGCACGGCTGCCCGATTCGACAGGTGGCCGGCCGCTCCGCGCGGTGGATCGCGATGCCCCCGACCGGCTCGAGCCACGGCTGCGCCGCTGAGACAGCCGGTCCGATGCGGCATCGTGCAGCGGATGCCGGCCGGCGGGGCGGAAGGCGGCGGGCCGGCTGAGACTCTCCGGGCCGCCGATGCCCTGCCGGTCTCCGGAAATCCGGGCGCGCGGCGGCAAGGTTGGCCGGTCAATGCAGGACGAGATCGTCACGATGCACCATCTCGTCGCGGCCGCGATAGCCGAGACGCTCTTCGATGTCGGCTGATCGGTGGCCGGCGATCAGGCGCGCGTCGCTGCTGGCGTAGGCGCTGAGGCCGCGGCCGAGCACATGACCATCGGGGGCGACGATCTCGACCAGATCGCCACGCTGGAAATCGCCCTCGACCGACCGCACGCCGGCCGGCAACAGTGAACTCCCGCTGCCCAGCGCACGCGCCGCACCGTCATCGATCAGCAGGCGACCGGCCGGCTGGAGGCCGCCTGCGATCCAGCGCTTGCGCGCCGAACGACCTTCCGGGGCCGGCAGGAACCAGCTGCAGCGGGCACCATCGAGCAGGGCGGACAGGGGGTGGGGCGGGGTGCCGAGGGCGATCGCCATGGCGCAGCCGGCCTGGGTGGCAATCTGCGCGGCCATCAGCTTGGTGCGCATCCCGCCCGAGGAATAGCCCGGCGGGGGGGCGCCTCCCATGGCTTCGATCTCCGGCGTGATCGCCGGAATGAGCGGGAGGTGTCTGGCGCTGGCGTCCTTGCGCGGATCGGCCGTGTAGAGGCCGTCGATGTCGGACAGCAGGACGAGCTGGTCGGCCTGGATCATCTCCGCCACGCGCGCGGCCAGCCGGTCATTGTCTCCGAAGCGGATCTCGGCCGTGGCGATTGTGTCGTTCTCGTTGATGACCGGCACCGCGCGGAAGGCGGCCAGCGTGCTGAGTGTGGCCCGCGCATTGAGATAGCGCCGGCGATCCTCCGTGTCGTCGGGGGTCAACAAGAGCTGCGCCGCGACCAGGCCGTGGGTCGACAGCGCCTCGCTCCAGGCCTGGGCCAGATGGATCTGGCCCACGGCCGCGGCCGCCTGCTTCTCGTCCAGTCGCAACCGCCGCGCGGCAAGCTTCAGGCGGTGGCGGGCCAGGGCGATGGCGCCCGAGGAGACCAGGACGATCTCCGTACCGCCGGCGAGCAACCGGGCGACGTCGGCCGCGATCGCCTCCAGCCAGTCGCGTCTTGGTGCGCCCAGGGCGGGGTCGACGACCAGCGCACTGCCGATCTTGACGACCAGGCGCCTGGCATCGCCCAGGCGCGGTGCGACGGCGCCCTTCAAGCGTTGGCGGGCCTCGGTGCCGACAGCGCCGCCGCCCGGTGTTCGCCCTGCGTGCGGTGGGCGACGATCTCTCGCTGCAGGGCGCGCAGGACATCATCGAGGCCCTGGCGTGTGGCGGCGGACAGGGTCATGACCTCGGCGCCGGTCGCCTTTGCCAGAGCCCGCCTGCGCGCGGAGAGCTCGCGCGGCGTCAGCAGGTCGATCTTGTTGAGGACGACAAGTTCGGGCTTGTCGACCAGGCCGCCGCCATAGCCCTCGAGCTCATCACGCACCGTGCGCCAGGCGCGAACAACTCCCGGTGCCGATCCGTCGACGAGATGCAGCAGCACCGCACAGCGCTCGACGTGGCCGAGGAAACGATCGCCGAGGCCCGCGCCCTCGTGGGCGCCCTCGATGAGGCCCGGGATGTCGGCCAGCACGAACTCCTCGGACAAGGAGAGTCGCACCACGCCGAGCTGGGGGTGCAAGGTGGTGAACGGGTAGTCGGCGATCTTCGGCCGGGCCGCCGAGGCGATGGACAGCAGGGTGGACTTGCCGGCGTTCGGCAGTCCGACCAGCCCCGCGTCGGCGATGAGCTTGAGCCGCAGCCACACCCAGCGCTCCTCGCCTGGCCAACCCTTGTCGGCCCGCCTCGGGGCTCGGTTGGTGCTGCTCTTGAAGGTGGCATTGCCGAACCCGCCGTCGCCGCCGCGCAACAGGACGACCCGCTTGCCGGGCGTATCAAGGTCGGCCAGCAGCGTCTGCCGATCTTCGTCGAGGATCTGCGTGCCGACCGGCACCTCGATCTCGACATCAGGTGCGCCGGCGCCCGTCCGGTCCGATCCGGCGCCGTTGCTGCCCTTGCGGGCGCGGAAATGCTGGGTGTAGCGGAAGTCGATCAGGGTGTTGAGGCTTTGCGAGGCCGTGAAGACGATGTCACCGCCGCGTCCGCCATTGCCGCCATCCGGACCGCCGAACTCGATATATTTCTCGCGGCGGAACGCGACCACCCCGTCGCCGCCGTCACCGGAACGCAGATAGATCTTGGCTTGGTCGAGGAATTTCATGGGGGGTCAGGACAGACGGGTTAGGGCCAGCAACGACGATCGGGGACAGCAGGATGATGCTGTCCCCGACTAGGCACGTCAGGATCTCGTTCGGGGGCGCGCCGCGGTCGGCGCGCTCTACTCCGCTGCGTTCGCCAAGCCGTCCACGCTGACCTGAACGCGGTCATCTGCCCGCGTCTCGAACTTCACATGCCCGTCGACGAGGGCGAAGATCGTGTGGTCCCGTCCAAGCCCGACATTGCGGCCCGGCTTCACCTTGGTGCCACGCTGGCGGATGATGATGTTGCCGGCAACCACGCTCTCGCCGCCGAACTTCTTGACGCCGAGCCGCCGTCCAGCGGTATCGCGCCCGTTGCGGGACGATCCGCCCGCCTTCTTATGTGCCATCTGTTTTGTCCTCGATCCTCAGGCGCCGGTGATGTCGGCGATACGCAGCACGGTGACCGGCTGGCGATGGCCATTGCGGCGGCGGCTGTTCTGACGGCGGCGCTTCTTGAAGATGATCACCGTGTCGAGCCGGTCCTGCGCAATTACCGTCGCCGTGACGGAGGCGCCAGGGACCAGCGGCGCGCCGATCGTGGTGGCCTCGCCAGTGCCGATGGCGAGGACGTCGCTGAAGGTGACGGTGGCGCCCGCCTCGGCGTCGAGCTTCTCGACCTTGAGGACCGCCTGCGGGGTCACACGATACTGCTTTCCGCCCGTGCGGATGACTGCGAACATATCTCTGCTTTCCGATCTTGTGACCGCAGCACTCCGGGGAGAGCAGTCGGCCCAGTCGCTTCTTGTTTATAAGACAAGCACGTCCCTACCCAGGGACGTCCCGTCCGGCTCAGGGCGCGCTTATAAGCGCCCTCCACCGCTTGTCAACAGCATTGCACTGCGCCCCGCACCCCCTTATAAGGCGCTCCGCCGCTTGCGAGGAGAGGTGCCGGAGCGGTCGATCGGGGCGGTCTCGAAAACCGTTGTGCGTGCAAGCGTACCGTGGGTTCGAATCCCACCCTCTCCGCCACTTCAGTCCCTGCGTGGGCACTGCGTTTGCGCCGCCGTTCCCCAAGAGCGTCTGGAGCAGCCGGGACTTCGATCCGATGATGCGAACCTCGCCTTCGGCGACCTCGACGCGCTGGGCCAGCGCGCGGAGATGGTCGCGGCGGTAGCCGCCGCCCTCAAGGCGGATGCGCTGGCGCGCGGCGCGGGCGAACTTGCTCAACGTCTGCGGCGTAACCGCCTGGATTCCTGAGTTCTGAAGCATGGCCTGGGCGCGCTCGCCGTCGGCCTTCGCCTGATCGCGGATGGCCTTGAGGCCGTCGATCCGCTCCTTGAGCGCCGGGTCGTCCAGATCGGCGACACCTGCCTTGATGGCGTCGTAGAGGCGCTTGAGACGGGCTTCGGACTCCGCCGCTCGCCTGTTCAACTCGGCGATATGCTCGCGCTGGCGCTCCGATCGCTCCTGCCGCAGGTCGAGCACGGCGGCGAGGATCGTTTCCAGCCGCTCGGGCTGGAGCAGGCGTTCCTCCAGATGGCTGGCGACCAGATCGTCCAGCTTGTCCATCGGCACAGCCATGCCTTCGCAGGCGGTCGGCCCCTGCCGGGCTTTCATGGAACAGGCATAGTAACGGTGGCGGCCGCCCTTGCCGGTGCGGATGGTCAAGGCCCCGCCGCACTTGGCGCAGTGGATGAGGCCGGTAAGAAGGGTTGGACCGCTGATGACGGCGGAGGGCGTCACCGTGGGATGCCGAACCTTCAGCAGCTTCTGCACGGTGTCGAACGTCTCGCGATCGATGATCGGCGGCACCGGCACGACCACGATCTCGCTGACCGGCTTCAACGCCTTGGACGTTGACCGCTTGTTGAACTCATGCTCGCCCATGTAGGTCCGGCGGGTCAGGATGCGGTGGACCTGGCCGATAGCCCAGCGCCCGCCGTCGCGTGTGAAGGTGCGGTTGCGGTTCAGATAGCTGACGATGTTCTTGACGCCCATCTGGCCCTTAGCGCCGTCGCCGTGGAGCGCAAGACGGTAGATCAGCCGCACGGTCTCGGCGTGGAGCGGGTCGATCTCCAGCTTCTTCTTGGTCTTGGCCCCGCGCTGCTCGGCCGCGACGACACGATAGCCGATGGGCGGCAGGAAGCCGTTCCAGAAGCCCTGCCGGGCGTTCTCCTTCAAGGCTCGCATGACGTGCTTGGCGTTCTCCTTCGACTGGTTCTCGTCGAACGGCGCCATGATCTGTCGCATCATCTGATGCACCGGATCGTCACCGATCTCCTGGGTGATCGACAGCAGCTTGATGCCGTTCTTCGCCAGCTTGCGGACGTAGAATTCCATGTCGAAGGCGTCGCGGAAGAAGCGGCTGAACGAGTGGACGACCAACACTTCGAACGGCGCGGGCTTAGACGTGCCCGCCTCGATCAGGCGCTGGAACTCGGGGCGGCGATCATTCGTCGCCGCCGCACCCGGCTCCACATAGGTCTCGACGAGCTGGTAGCCGCGCGAGGTGCAGTAGCCTTCGCCTTGCCGCTTTCGGTCGGGATGGAGACATCGTGCTCGGCTTGCCGCGCTGTCGAGACGCGCAGGTATAGGGTGGCGCGCAGCGGCACGGTCATGGCGTGTATCTCCCGGTCAGATCATCGGTCCGCCCCGAACAACTCGTCGAACAGGTCGGCGAACCATCGCTCGAACACCTCCACCTCGGCCTCGGTGATGGGCACACGCTCTGGCCAGTCGTCGGTGACGGTCCAGGTCGAGAGGTCGTGCTTCGGCGGCCGACCGGGGAACGGCCAAGGATAGCCCAGCAACGCTTCAAGCTGCTCGAAGACCGTAGGGACCGGTTTGAGGACAGGCCGGGGCATGTCGGCAGTATCGCGCCGGCTGGCGCCAAGCAGAATGGCCCATGATTGCGCCACGTCACGCCCCGATAAACCTCGTTCGTGGCGAACCTCATCATTCCCTTTTCCGGGCCGTTCTCGGCGCCACCGCCAAGCCGAGGAACACCATCACGGCCTGGTTGAGCCGGACTATATCCTCGTCGTCCAGTCGGCCGATCTGCTCGCCGACCTTGGACTTCGGGACGGTGGTGATCTTGTCCACCATCAGCCGAGAGGGAGAGCGCAGCCCGTTACGCTCGTTCGGCTCCACCGACAGCCGGAACAGGGGCGCCTCAGTCGGGTCCGTGGTGAAGGCGCAGATTGTGATCGAGTCCGTCGCGTCGAAGGCGTCGTCTTGCACGATGACGACGGGACGCGGCTTGCCTGCATAGTCCTTGCCGCCGGAGACGGTCCAGATATCTCCTCGCCTCATTCATCGTCCCAGTCGGACACCGCGTCTATGAACGCCTGATCCGCGGCCGAATTGGAGCTCGCCGCCACGGCGAGCGATTGCCGGTGCGCCTCCGACCGGAAGGACGATGCGCGCACGTCCGGCACCCAAATCTGGATCGGCCGCAGGCCCTGGGCACGCAGCCGGTCGCGATGCTCCTGAACCTTCATCTTAGTGGACTTAGCGCCTCTCGACTGTGCCATGACTCGACCTTTCAGATAAGTTACATGTAACTTATCGCGCGAGACTCGACATGGGAAGTGGAATCGATCCCGGCGACGGCGATCTCCGACGGCGAGTGTGCCACCGACTGACGGAATGTGCGAAAAATGATTGTTGGGCAACGGGTTGACGGCTCACCGAACATTGTGGTCCGAAGTTGCACATTGCCGGCTCGGCGAAAAATCCAAGCAAAAACAATCGACCGACCGGGCCGCAATGTGCGGCCTTTTATCTGGCCATCATCCTCACGTTCTTTCCGGCGCACCTCTCGGAATTGAAACACGCCTCCCCGGCCCGCATCGTGCGCACAGGATCGCCATTGCCAAAAAGAGCCATTTCGTCCCAAATGGCGCAACGGGAATGCGGCAGAAATCGGCCATGAAAACCATGTCGGCGCGCGAGGCGAAGAACGGCTTCGGACTGATGATCGACACCGCGCGTGCAGAGCCGGTGCTGATCGAAAAGCACGGGCGCGGCGTTGTGGTGGTCATTTCCGTGGAAGAATATGAAAGGCTTTCCGTGCAATCTGGACGTGCGGATAGGGGAGAAACGGAGACCAAGGGGGCGTCGAAAAGTGGCCAATGAGGCGTTCGACGACATCGAAGCCGAGGGCGGTTCGGTGGCGGACGTAGCAACGGGGGAACGCGGCGGAGATTCGCTGGCCCGGCAGGCGGTCATCAAGTTGTTCGACGATACGCGAAAGCGGCTGGTCGAAACCGGGACACGCAATCGCCTTGTTCACGTCAACCGCACCAACACGCGCGGCAATGTCCTGAATGTCGTCAATGAGCGATCCGACGATGTTCATGCCTTGCTGTTTGGCGGCAAGACCATGCGCTTCGCGGCGTTGGGGCAAGATAGAAACGAGGATGGCAGAAAACTGATCCTCGCCAACGATAGCGAGCGTGATTTCGATGAAGGGCGTTTCACCGATAATCAGCTCGACACCCGACTTGGCCCGGATGCACTTCAGAAAAAATTGCTGAAGATCGCGCGTGAGGCGCAGACGGCGGAAGAAGAGTCCGGCATCAACGTGCTCTACCTCGCGATGGGATTTCTGACTTGGTTCGAGGATAAATCCTCCAGCCTCCCACGCGAGGCGCCGCTGGTCCTGCTTCCGGTGGAACTGTGCCGCAATGCACGCACATCAACCTACGACATCCGTGCCCGTGATGAAGATGTGCCGACCAATCTGCCGCTTCAGCAAAGGCTGAAGGACGATTTCGGAACCGATCTGCCCGAGCTGGAAATCAACGAGGGTTGGAAACCTTCCGACTATTTTGCGCTGGTCGAGAGCGTGGTCGCCGCACGTGACCGCTGGAAGATCGATCCGAACGCCATACAGCTTGGTTTTTTCAGTTTCAGCAAATTGCTGATGTATCGCGATCTGGACATCGGTGTTTGGGAGGGTGATGCGCTAGCCAGTCATGCGCTGACAAGGGGGTTGCTCTACGAACGCTTCGGTGCCCAAGAGCCGCTATTCAAGGCCACTGACCGGCTAGATGAGGTGTTACCGCCGGAAAAGCTTTTCCACGTGGTCGATGCCGACGCTTCACAAGCCAAGGTCATCGAAGAGGTCCGCGCCGGGCGTAACATGGTGGTCCAAGGACCGCCGGGAACGGGCAAATCGCAGACGATCACCAATATCATCGCGGCTGCGGTCAGGGAGGGCAAGCGGGTCCTATTCCTTGCGGAAAAAATGGCTGCGCTATCGGTGGTGCATGAGCGGCTAGTCAGGGTGGGGCTACGTGATGTCTGCCTCGAACTCCATTCCCGAAGCGCGAACAAGAAATCCGTTCTCGGGGAACTGGCGCGTACTTTGTCGCAAGCCAGCGCAGTGCCCGGTATGCCCGAAGCGCCAACTGCCCTCACACAAAGCCGCGACCGGCTAAATGATCTGGCGGCAGCATTGCACCGACCCATCGGCAACACTGGTGAGAGTGCCTACAGCGTGCTTGGTCGCCAGTCCCTGTTCATAGGCAACGGCTGTCCGCCTCCCAGCCTCAAGGCGGAATGCCTGGCGTCCATGTCGCGAGAGGCTGAGGCTAACCTATTGGCAGTCATTGAAGACTATGGCGCCATTTTGGGAGTCGGCGAGCAAGGCGCGCCGCATCCTTTCGAGGGTTCGCGCAATCTTGACCTTCAACCGGTGGATTTGGCTCGGCTTGCCCCCATGCTGTCCCGCGCGCGGGACAGCGTCGATGCCGTCGCCGCCGCTATGCGCACGCCTTTCGTCGCGCTCGGCATGGCTGGTCCGAACACCATGAAGGCCGTTGCACCCCTTGCTGATGCGTTAGAACGGCTGGAGGGATTGCCGGCCGACGGGCCCGACATTGCCCGCGCGGTTCTCGGCGCGTCTGACATACCACGTCTTCGTGAAGCGTTGCGGGCGGGAGCCTCTTGGCGCAAAGCGCACGACGAAGCTGCCGTAGTGTTCGTGGAGTCGGCACTTTCCTCTTCCGCTGGCCGTCTACGCGGGCCACTGGTGGCAGGCACCCGTTCCTTTTTCGTGCGTTGGGGTGGCAGTTATCGCAGCGCATCGCGCGAACTGGCCGGGCTGTTGCGGGAAGGCTTGCCTAAGACAGCTGCCGAACGTGTGGAACGGATTGATCGCCTCGCGTCGATAGGGGCGCTGAAAGCGGATTGGGAAAGCGACCGGGACTATTGCAGCCGTCTTCTCGGTGACGCTTGGCGCGGCGAAAAGAGCGATTTTGTGAGATTGTTGGCGATTGCCGACTGGTGCGCTCGCTTGTCCGAAGCGTCGGTGAAGGTGCCATGGGACAAGGCAATCGACCTCGCCCGCGAACCGGGTGCCGCCGCCGCTATGTTGCGGACACTGCGGGAAACGGAGCCGGTTGCCCGCAACGCTGTGCTGGCGGTCACGGAGCTTCTCGATCTCGACCCCGCCGCCTTGGGAGAGAAGGAGTTTGCGGCAGCAGATTTGTCAGCGATGGCGGCGCGCTTTAATCGAATGGCGGGAGCAACGGATCGCTATGGATCATGGGCCAAGCAGTCCCGGCTTCAAAATACGCTGATTGCGGCGGGGTTATCCGAGTTGGAAGCGAGGATGCGCCTCGGCGATCTGGGCAGTGCAACCGCAAGCACAGAATTGCGCTATGCCCGTGCGGAGAGCATTTGGAATCTGGCCCTTGCGCAATACTCAGACCTGCGCGGCCTCGCACAGGAACGGCGCCATGACATGGTTGCCACCTTTGCCAAATTGGAGCGTCAGCACCTCAAGGACAATGTGAGCAGTATCCTTGCGGGCCATCTCGCACAGGTGCCACAAGGCGCCATGGGCGAGATGGGGGTCGTTCGCGGCGAAATCGCCAAGAAGCGCGCGCACATGGCCCTACGCCGATTGTTTGAGAGAGCCGGCACCGCCGTTCAACGGATTAAGCCAGTCCTACTGATGAGCCCGATCTCAGTGGCGCAATTCCTGCCGCCAGGGACTGTTTCCTTTGACCTGTTGGTCATCGACGAGGCATCGCAGGTTCGCCCCGAAGATGCCTTGGGAGCCATTGCGCGCGCCAGCCAAATCGTGGTCGTCGGCGACAAGAAGCAACTCCCACCGTCCTCGTTCTTCGATCGTCTGATGGCCGATGACGAGGATGAAACCGAGGGCGACGACGAGAATGTCGGTCCCGATCTGCTCGATGGCGCCGCAAGGGTGATCGATATGGAAAGCATCCTGACCCTATGCGAGGCACGCGGCCTCCCGGGGCGTATGCTGAGATGGCATTATCGTTCGCGCGATCCATCGCTAATCGAGGTGTCGAACCACGAATTTTATGAGAAGGATCTCATCCTCCCGCCATCGCCTCTGCAGAAAGATCCGGCCTATGGTCTTTGTTTCGTGCGGGTGGATGGCATTTACGATAAGGGCGGTAAGCGGGATAACCGTAAGGAAGGCGATGCTATTGTCGATCGCGTCGCGGATCATGCCCGGCTGAACCCAACTCAATCGCTGGGGATCGTCACCTTCTCGTTTGCCCAGCGCAACCTCATCACCCTCTTGTTAGAAGATAGGCGGCGGCACGACGCCATCCTCGACAACTTTTTGCGCGAGGGGCAGGCGGAAGACCTATTCGTCAAGAATATCGAGAACGTGCAGGGGGACGAGCGCGACGTAATTCTTGTCAGCGTCGGCTATGGCCCATCCATGGCAGGCGGCAGGCTGACCAGCATGTCATTCGGCCCGGTCAATGGCGAAGGTGGCGAGCGGCGCCTCAACGTACTCTTTACTCGCGCCCGCATCCGTTGCGAGGTCTTTGCGTCCTTCGATCCTGGCGACATCGATCTTAGCCGGACGGCAGCGGCGGGGCCACGCATCCTCAAGCGTTTCTTGGATTTCGCCAAGAATGGCCGCCTGGATGATAGTACTCCGACTGGAGAAGACGCGGATTCGGCCTTTGAGGAAGATGTCGCCGATGTCGTCCGGAGCTTTGGCTTCCTGGCCGATAACCAGGTCGGCTCGGCAGGTTTCCGAATTGACCTTGGTATTCGTCATCCCGACAAGCCGGGCACGTATATTTTGGCCGTTGAATGCGATGGGGCGACCTACCACAGCGCGCTGTGGGCGAGGGAGCGCGACCGGTTGCGCCAGGATGTGCTCGAACACCTCGGCTGGCATTTTCACCGCATCTGGAGCACGGATTGGTTTTACAACCGGCGTGCAGAGACCGAACGTTTGCGAACTGCGTTGTTCGATGCGCGCGAACGGGCGGAACAAGGGGTGCGGATTGTAGGGGCCAATGACGACCGTTCGGCGCGTGTGGACCCCGCAAGCCGAGACCCTTTGCCGATAGAGGTGCCCCCGGTAGTAGAGCGGCAGATGCGTCCATACAAACGGGCGATCTTCCGCGTGAACAGCTCATACGAACCGCATGAAGCGCCCGTCTCCGTGCTTGTGGAATTGGTGCAGAAAGTAGTGAATGCGGAAGGCCCGATTCATGTGGAAGAGGTGGCGAGACGGATCGCGGCCTGTTTTGATCGGGAGAAGTCAGGCTCACGGATTCTAGCGGCCACCCGCACTGCGCTCATGCGCGCGCGATCTGGCAATTCCGACCTGCTGACTGATGGAACCTTCTGGTATACTCGGACACAGGCCGATGCGCCCCCGGTGCGTGATCGCTCAGTGGAAACGGGTGCGACCATTAAAGCAGACAGTATATCCATGTTGGAGATCAAGGCTGCTTTCAAGATTGCCCGCGACGATAACGCCGGGGGCGACGACGCTGACTTGGTTCGGACCGTGGCAAGGTTGATGGGCTTCAAGCGCGTGGGGCCCGACCTGCAAGCAAGGATTGCCGCAGGGCTGGCCACGTAGTCGCGCCCTGGATGGTTGTTGCCTATCGTAGCGCTACAGCGAAAACGTAGTGATCATCGCTATCGGCCGCGGCCCGCCAGGCGAGACGTCCAAGGCTGGTTCCGGTCAGTTCTCTTGGTGCCTTGGCGCTTTCCCCAGAATAGCTTGCCCTTGTCCACCCAGGCCGGATTGGCTGGAGTGCGCTGGGCGTGAAGCTGTGGCGGGCCGTTAATTGGTTGCGGTGCATGGGCGGGTTTGCCTTCGGTGGCGATCGCCACTTTGCTGTCGTGCGGAGCTTGCGGGTTTGGCAGGCGGTGCGCTGGGCTCTTGCGGTGGTGTCGGCATCGGCCGGTCATGGCAGTGGGCGAGGGCCGGCCGGATAGTGTCTCAAGGCGATGCGGAGCTGCTTGTCCTGGGCAGGATAAGGGCGCGTTAACCTTGTCGGGTGATCCTAGGAGAGGGCCGCGTGAGAGGGGCCCTCGGGAGGGTCGATAATGATCGCGAAGTGTCTCCGCCTCTCCGTGCGGGGCAGGATCGTACTTGCCTTCGTGCTGGTCCTGGCGTCGAGCCTGGGTTCGGGGCTGTTCGCCATCGAGCGACTGCACCGGATCTCCGCCAACGACGAACTGGTCCGCCTACGCGGGGTGCCGGATCTCGACCATATCGGCAAGCTGAAGGACGCCTTTGAACGCCTCCGCTCGGGGGATGCGACGCTGCTGCTCACAACCGACGATGGCCAGACCAAGATCGAGCGGAACGCCATCCAACAGCAGAAACAGGCGATCATTGCCGGGTCCAAGCGCCTGAACACCGTGAGTGACCCGGAGGAGCGGGAGCTGCTGGCCCGGTTCAGGGCCGCCTGGATGCGGTATGACACGCAGCAGACCGAGATGCTCTCGCTGCTCGACCAGTTCCGGCGTGACGAAGCGGTCGCACTATATCTCGGCGACATGTCCGCCATGACCGAGAAGATCCGGACGCCGATCGCCAGCGCCATCGACCTGGCGTCGCGCCGGGCCAGCGATCTGGTCAGCGCGGGTCACCAACTCGGCGCTTCGGCGCGGGTCTGGATCGCGGTCGCCCTGGGTCTCGTGACGCTGCTGGTCACCTCCGCCGGCGTGTTCCTGGTGCGCGGAGTCTCGGTGCCAGTCAGGCGCTTTTCCGGCTTCATGCACAGGCTTGCGGAAGATGACGCGGACGAGACGATCCCGTGTCTCGGCGCCCGCGACGAGTTCGGCCACATGGCCGCCGCGGTCGAGGTGTTCCGCACGGCGATGCGCAGGGCGGCGGCGCTCTCGGTCGCCCGTCAGGAGGAACAATCGGCACGGGACGCGCGTGCGGCCAGGACGGAAAGCCTGGTGCAGAGTTTCCAGGCGAAGATCGGCCGGTCGCTGGAGGTTCTGTCATCTGCCTCGGTGCGCATGGAGGACACGGCGCGGTCGATGTCGGCGCGAGCCGGGCAGACGAACGAGCAGGTCACCAGCGTCGCCTCGGCGGCAGACCGGGCGGGTGCCGGCGTGCAGACGGCTGCCGCGGCCGCCGAGCAGCTCAGCACCTCGATCGCCGAGATCAACCGGCAGGTCGCGCAGGCGGCCAGCGTGAGCGAACGGGCCGTTGGCGACGCGCGCCAGACCGACCTGATCGTCCAGGCGCTGGCCCAGGGTGCGAGCAAGATCGGCGACATCGTCAGGATGATCAGTGAGATCGCCAGGCGGACGAACCTGCTCGCGCTCAACGCGACGATCGAGGCTTCGCGGGCCGGCGAAGCCGGGCGCGGGTTCGCGGTGGTCGCCTCGGAGGTCAAGAGCCTGGCGCAACAGACCGCGCGTGCCACAGAGGAGATCGGGGTGCAGATCGGCCAGGTGCAGACGGCGACCGACCAGGCGGTCGGCGCGGTCCGTGGCATCACGGGCGTGATCGAGGAGATCGGGGTCATCGCGACGGCTATCGCCGCGGCAGTCGAGCAACAAGGTGCCGCAACCGCGGAGATCGCGCGCAACGTGCAGGACACCGCGGGGAACACGCGTATCGTCACGTCCGAGATCGGCGCCGTGCGCGACGCGGCGAACGAGACCGGGGACGCGGCGACAGCCGTGCTGGAAGCCGCCGGAGCATTGTCCGCCCAGGCCGCCAGTATTTCGCAGGACGTCACACTGTTCAGCGAGGACGTCAGGGCCGCCTGAACCGCTGCGGATGCCGCCCCCACCCCGGTGGCAGCCGGCAGGCGGAGATGCTTGGCTGCACGAAGCGCCCGCCCGGACGGCTGGCACGGGGGAGGTGGTGCCGGCTGGACTTCTATCGGCTCTCGCGACGGGAGGCGACGGGCAGCGTCCTTTGCGGGCCGCCGAGAAGCAGGCGTGGTCTCGAACCGGGACGAGAGCCTGCTCCCTATCGGGATGGGCCTGGTGCGAGGTCACGGCGGCGCGGCCTGGAGCGGCGGTCTGCCTTGCGGGCCGCCTTGTCGCGGCTGTGGCCCCTTGCACAGGACGCAGCACTGCCGGGCACCCCGATCGGTGGATCGCAGGCAGGGCTGTCGCGTGTGGTGGCGCCGGCGCGAACGTGCGTGGTGGGCGGCGTCGCGCTTGGGATCATCCGCCCGGCGGGATCGCCACGGCCGGGTCGCCAGGCTTCAGCAGGCCGCCGGTCAGGACCGAGAGGTAGACGCCGCAGAACGGGTGGCCGTAGGTGCGCATGAGCGACGGCACGATGTCGAGGTCGCGCTGCCCGGTGCGTGTGTTGACGTGGGTGGCCACACAGCGCTTGATCGGCTTGACGGTGCGCAGCTTGACGCCACCGAGACTGATCTCGGTGCCTGGAGCGAGGTCGAGTTCCGACCACGGGCTCCAGCCGTCGACATAGATGTTGGCGCGGAACCGCAACGGGTCGATCTCCAGCCCGAGCCTTGCTCCGAGCTGGCGCAGGCTTGCCAGATTGACCATCGAGACATGGCCCTCGGCGTCATCCATGAACCGGTAGCCGGCGGTCGACTCGATGACGCGCAGCGGCCGACCGGGGTCGGTTTCGCCGAGAAAGTTTGAGAGCCAGGTGGCGAAAGCGTGCCGCCCGTCCGCGTCGTCGAGCTGCGCGCTGAAGCGGGCACCGGCGGGCGGCGTGACGGTCAGACGTCTCTGCTGTTCATCCAGGGAAGTCTGCAGCGCGGCGAGGGCGGGCCTGTTGGCCAGGACGGTGAAGCTGGTCTTCTTCAGGTAGGTCGGGCTTTCGGGGGCGTAGCCCGACGGGCCGAGTTCGATCGCCCAGCGTCGGTCGCACGGGAAGTGCTGTCCGGCCTGCAACCGGGCCTGCGGCAGCGCCTCCGGCGTGAAGCCCTTGACCGGATGACGGTAGAGCGACACCACCCGGGCGGCGGTCGGTGTCTGGTTCGTCTGCGTGCCGAGATCCACTGCACCAACCTGTTGTGCCTGCCCGCTGCGGCAGCGGCCCACGATGGGGCACCGGCGGACGGTGATCAAGCGCGCCGCGGCTGCGGGCGCTGTCGCGGCCCCGGCGCGAGGCGGATCGTGCGCAAGATTTGCTGGACCTGGGAGGTGTGTATTTTGTAACGGTGTCGCATCGGATTGAACAGGGCGGCTCGACGTGTTGGACAAGGGTGCAAGGGTCTCGATCGGTGCCGGCTATGTCGGCGGCCCCTGCTTTGCCGGCGCCTCGCGTCGCTGGGCGCATTCGGTGCTGCGCGGAGCGGCGGTCGCCAGCGGGCTGGCCATCGTGTTCGGCAGCGAGTTCGCCTTCACGCTGCTCGGCATCGACGACCCGGCCTGCTGCCTGGTTGCCCTGGTCAGCATGATTGCCGGTTGGTCGGCGCTCGCTTCGGCCGTCCTCCTGGTCGGGCGCTGGCGGGCCAGGGCGGCCCGCCGCGCGGTCCGCGCCTGAGGCTAACACCCTCCGGCCGGGCCGGACACAAGCCGGAACATCCCGCACCCTTCGGGCGTCACCTTCAGCGGGCGCGGCGGCAGTCCGCCGCGCCGGACTGCGTCGTCAGCGGAGAGGTCCGGAGATGCGTGCCAAGCTTGTCGTGCCCGTTCTCGTATCAAGCCTGCTTGCCGGCTGCTCCGGGCAGCCCCCGAGTGCAGAGCAGCGCAACGCCACCGACCTCAATCCGTCCGGGCGGCCGTATGTGGGGCCGCGCGGGGTGATGTCGTCGATGCCGCCGGCCGACACCAATCCCGACCGGCTTTTCTGCCATCCGGAAGGGCCGGGAACCACCTGCTCGCGCCCTGATGGTGCCGGCGACTGAGGCTCGACCCGCGCCGATTGACAGAGTCTGCGTTGCGCCAATAAAACCGTCGCTGCACATATGGAATAGGGCGCGGCGCCAGTTCCGCTGGCGACCTGCCCGGACAGGGAGGCGCGATGGCGGACGGGCCGCAGGCGACGGGTGACACCGGGCTGCTCTCGGGTCTGCTCGTCCTCGACATGAGCCAGTTCCTGGCCGGGCCGTATGCCTCGCTCAGGCTGCGCGATTTCGGCGCGCGGGTGATCAAGATCGAGCGGCCCGACGGTGGCGACCTTTGCCGCCGCCTTTACCTTTCCGACACGGACATCGGCGGCGACTCCACGCTGTTCCACGCCATCAACCGCGACAAGGAAAGTCTCGCCCTCGATCTCAAGAACGAGGCCGACCTCTCCACCCTGCGCAGCCTGATCGCTCGTGCCGACGTGCTGATCCAGAACTTCCGTCCGGGTGTCATCGAGCGGCTTGGCCTTGGCTATGACGCGGTGCACCGGCTCAACCCAAGACTGGTTTATGCCAGCATCACCGGCTACGGCAGCGCCGGTCCGTGGCTGAAGCGGCCGGGCCAGGATCTGCTGGCGCAGGCGCGGTCCGGCCTGATGTGGCTCAACGGCGACGAGGGGCAGGGGCCTGTCCCGTTCGGTCTGGCGGTGGGCGACATGCTGGCCGGGGCTGCGGCCGCGCAGGGCATACTCGCTGCCCTGGTCCGCCGCGGCATGAGCGGCCAGGGTGCGCATGTCGAGACGAGCCTGCTCGAAGCGCTGATCGACATCCAGTTCGAGGTGCTGACCACCTACCTCAACGACGGCAACCGCCTGCCGAGCCGTTCGGCGGTGAACAGCGCACATGCCTATCTGGCCGCGCCGTACGGGGTCTACGGCACGCGCGACGGCTATCTGGCGCTGGCAATGACACCGATCGGACGGCTCGCGGACGTGCTCGACCTGCGTTCGCTCGACCGTTATCGCGACGACCCGGGAAGCTGGTTCACCGAGCGCGACGCCATCAAGGCGCTCGTGGCCGAGCATCTCGTCACCGGCTCGACCGACCATTGGCTGTCGCTGCTCGATCCGGCCGATATCTGGTGCGCCAAGGTGCTGCAATGGCCGGAGCTGCTGAACGGCGAGGGGTTCGCCGTGCTCGACATGCTGCACACCGTGCATCGCGGCGATGAGGTCGCGGTGACGACGACCCGTTCGCCGGTTCGCATCGACGGACAGCGGCCGCGCTCGACGCGCGCGGCGCCGACGCTGGGGGCGCACTCGACGGCGATACGCGAGGAGTTCGGCCTGCCGCCGGCCGGCGGCTAGGGAGCGCCGGTCCGATCCGGGGGAGACCGTCGGGTCGGAGTTGGCGCCAAATCATATGCAGCCGGAAGCGCCGCCGAAACAAGGAGCGGCGCCCGGCAGGTTCCCCGGGGAGGAATGGATCGTGAGCACGTTGCGGATGAAGCGCCCTGGCCAGTGGCGGCGTCTCGGTGGACTCGCCGCGGGCCTCGCGGCGCTGGTCGCGGCACAGGTCCTGCCGGGTGCGCCGGCCCGGGCCGGGGATGATCTGCTGCGCCAACTGCCCGCGCCGTTGCGCGCGCTGTACGCGGGCGACACCGCCAATCTGCAGCCCTCGGCCTATGACGCCTTCAGGCCGGTGCCGAAGCCCTGGCGCTGGTGCCATTCGGAGTCCTACCAGGGCAATCCGTGGCGCGTGGCGGTGACCGCGGAGTTGCGCCGGCTTGCCGGGCAGTTCAAGGCGAGCGGGCTGGTGTCGAGCTTCGAGGTGTCGAACTCGAACGGCGATGTCAGCCAGCAGATCGCGCAGATCCGGGCGTTCATCGACAAGAAATGCTCGATCATCACCTCGATCGCCGGATCGGTGACCGGCCTGAACGGCGCGATCGAGGCAGCCTACAAGGCCGGCATTCCGTTCGTGACGCAGACCAGCTCGGTGAGCAGCCCGTACGCGATCAATGTCGACCAGAACTACGTGCAATGGGGTGCGGACATGGCGCGCGCCATTGTCGAGCAGCTGCATGGCACGGGGCGCGTGCTGATGGTCGCGGGCATTCCCGGCCAGCCGATCGATGCACTCGAGCGGCAGGGCGCGATGAGCGTCTTCGACAAGTCGCACGTGCGCGTGGTCCGCACGGTGAACGGCAACTGGACGGCCAACGTCACCAAGTCGGTCGTGCTGCAGGCGCTGGCCAGCCTGCCGCAACGCATCGACGCGGTCTGGACAGCGGGCAGCGAGGTCCGGGTCATCGCGGAGGATTTCGCCCTGGCCGGGCGGCCGCAGCCGCTGATCACCGGCTCCATCACCGGGGACATGCTGGGCTACGCCAAGGCGCATCCGGATCTGCGCTTCTACGGCACGGCACTGGGACCGTCATGGATGGCCCAGACCCTGTTCCGTGTCGGCGTGCGTGTGCTCGAAGGCCAGGAGCCGAAGCTCAACACGCTGCTCACGCCGCTTCCGGTGGTCACCCGCGCCGATCTTCCCGCCTGGACGCGGTCCTGCATGACCGCCGCCTCCACCTCGGTGTTTCCGATCGCGCCGGCCGATCCGATGCCGGAGGCGACGATGGACGGCTATTTCCGCAAGCCGGCTCCGTTGCCTGGCTATGACTATGCCCAGACGCCCGATCCGTGTGCCGCCGGGTGACGGGCCGGCAACGGTGCTCGACATCCAGGACCTTTCGAAATCCTACGGGCCGACGCACGCGCTGCGCGGCGTCTCGATCTGCTTCGAGGCGGGCGGCGTGCACGCCATCCTGGGCGAGAACGGGTCGGGCAAGAGTACGCTGGTGAAGCTGCTGTCCGGGATCGTCGCGCCGACCGCGGGGCGGATCGCCATCGGCGGCCACGACCTGGTCCGCGCGACACCGGCCGCGGTGCAGGAGCGGGGCGTGGCGAGCGTCTTCCAGGAGGTGCTGATCGCCGAGCGGTCGGTGGCGGAAAACATCCTGCTGGGGCTGGAAGGTTGCTGGCGCTGGGCTGCGCGCGGGCGTGAGCGGCAGGCGCTGGCGGGCGCGGCGCTTGCACGCATCACCACCTTGCCGGTGGACCTTTCCGCGCCGGCCGGCCGCCAGCCGCTCGCCGTGCGCCAGCTCATCGTGCTGGCCCGCGCCCTCGCCCGGGGGCCGCGCATCCTGATCCTCGACGAGGTGACCGCGGCACTCGATTTCGGCGACCGGGAGTTGGTGTTCCGCTGCCTGGAGCAGTTCGCGGCCGGCGGCGGCCTGATCTTGTTCATCTCGCACCGGATGGACGAGGTCATGCGCCTCGCGCACCGGATCAGCGTTTTGCGCAGTGGCGTGCTGGTCGAAACCCTGCCGCGCTCGCAGACCTCACCCGAAGCGCTGCTGCGGATGATGGCGCCCCCGGAGGCACTACCGAGGGCGCCGGAGGAGGCCGTGGCGCGCAGCACGGCGGTTCTTCCCGATGTCGCCTGACCCCGCTCTCGGCGGCCTGCTGGCGAGCGGTCTCGTCATCCGGCCCGGGGCAGAGCCCGTCGACGAGCGGATCAGGCCGGGCGGGATCGTGGGTCTGGCCGGGCTCGACGGCCACGGACAGGCGGCGTTCCTGCGCATGCTGGCCGGGCTCCTGCGGCCGGTGTCGGGACAGGTGATGATCGGCAGCGCCCAGGGCTGGACGCCGCTCGGCGGGTTCCGGCAGGCGGTGCGACAGGGCATCGCCTACCTGGCGCGCGACCGGCGCGCGCAGGGGATCTTTCCCGCGCTCTCCATCCTCGACAACTTCGCCATGACCTCGCTCGATCGCGACATCCGTTACGGGCTGATCGACCCGGCCCGGCGGGAGGCACGCTTCCGCCACTGGCAGGCCCGTCTGGAGATCGTGGCCGCCGATCCGCGGGCGCCGATCACGTCGCTGTCGGGCGGCAACCAGCAGAAGGTCCTGCTCGCCCGCTGGCTGGCGCTCGAGCCGCGCATCCTGCTGCTCGACGATCCGACCCGCGGCGTCGATCAACGCACGCGCGACGTGCTGTACAGGATCTTCATCGATCTGGCCGGCGAGGGCATGGCGGTCCTGATCCTGTCGAGCGAGATCGAGGAGGTTCTGCGCTTGTGCGAGCGCGTGCTCGTGTTCCGCGAGGGGAGCATCGCCGCGCGGCTCGACACGTCGCGCCTGTCCCATGGCCATGTGATGGCCGCGATGTTCGGGCAGCCCGCATGAGCGGCAGCCCGGCACCCCGCAGCCTCGGCTCGGGCTTCTTCCTGCGCCGTGGGCTGCGCGCCCGGGCGGACTGTCTGCCCGCGGCCGGCCTGCTGCTCGTGCTGCTGGCACTCGATCTCGCCCTCAATCCGGTCCGCTTCGCGCCGCACAACTGGGGTGGCGTGATCGGGCTCGCAGCACCGCTGCTGATCGGCGCGGTCGCGGCGATGCCGCCGATCCTTGCCGGCCGCGGCGGCATCGACGTCTCGATCGGGCCGGCGATGGGCTTCGTCAATGCCGTCGTCGTGCAGGTGCTGATCGCCGATTGCGGCATCTCGTCGGCCTGGCTCATCGTTCCCGCGGCGCTGCTGACCGGGCTGCTCATCGGCCTGGTCAACGGCGTGCTGGCGACGGTGCTGCGCATCCAGCCGATCGTGGCGACGCTCGGCACCTACCTGCTGCTGTCCGGCCTCACGCTCACGCTGGTCCCGGCGCCGACCGGCAGCGTGCCGGGCTGGCTGCGGGCGCTGGCCGGGCCTGCGTCGCTGCTGCCGCTCGCGGCCGCCGTCGGGCTGTGGCTGCTGGTGCGCGCGCGACCGCTGGGCGGGTTGCTGATGGCGGTGGGCAGCGATGATCGGGCGGCCTTCACCGCCGGCGTGCCGGTGGGCCAGGTGCGCCTGATCGCCTATCTGCTGACCGGCGTGTTCGATGGGCTGGCCGGGCTGGCGCTGACCGCGCTGATCGGATCGGCCGATCCGACCGTCGGGGCGAACTACACGCTGGTCACCATCTCGGCGGCCACGCTGGGCGGGGTGAGCCTGGCTGGCGGGTGCGGCGGCCTGCTCGCGGCCCTGCTCGGGGCTGCGGACATCTTCCTGCTGCAAAGCGCGCTTACCTTCTTCAATCTCTCGCCCTTCGTCCTGCAGATCGCCTACGGGGTCATCCTGGTGGCGGCCGTTTCGCTGAACGCGCTGCCGCGCCTGCTTGGCCGCGGCGGGGTGGCGGCGTGAGCCCGGCGGCCTTGCGGCGCCGGCTGTTCGACGGGCGGCGCGCCCTCGGCGCCTTCGGTGTCGCGGTCGGGCTGCATCTGCTCGGCACGGCGTCGATCGAGGGCTACAGCGCCCTCTTCTCGCTGCGCTCGATGCTGGTCCTGGCGACGCTGCTCGCCGTCGCCTGCGTGGGCCAGACCCTGGTCGTGCTGCTGGGTGGCATCGACCTGTCGATCCCGTTCGTGATCGGGTTCGCGAATGTCGTCGCGGCCAGGCTGTATGGCGGGGGCATGGATTTCGGCCTGGTGCTGGTCGTGATCGCCGGACTGGCGCTGCTCATCGGCCTGGTCAATGCGAGCCTCTCGTCACGGCTCGAGATCCATCCGCTGATCGTAACCCTGGGTGTGGGCACCGCCGTGCAGGGGGTGGTACAGCTCTGGACCGGAGGGTTTCCGACCGGCGCGGCACCCTCCTGGCTCGGCGCCTTCGTCTCGATCGGTGGCCATCTCGGCCCGCTGCCGGTGCCGGCGGTGGTGCCGAGCTTCCTGGTCCTTGCGTTGCTGATGGGCGTCGTGCTGGACCGGACGGCGTTCGGCCGCCGGCTCTACGCGGTCGGCAGCAACCCGTTGGCGGCACCACTCGCGCTGATCGATCCGCACCGCGTGCGCGCGGCCGCCTATGCGTTGAGCGCGCTGTTCGCGGCACTGACCGGTGTGCTGCTGCTGGGCTTCACCGGATCGGCCTATGGCGACGTGGGCCAGCCGTACTTGTTCCAGACCATTGCCGCCGTGGTGATCGGCGGCACGGCGCTGGTCGGCGGCCGTGGCGGCCTGCTCGGCACGATCGCTGGTGCGCTCGTGCTGACCGAGATCAACACGCTGCTGATCGGGCTGGGGCTCACGCCCGCTCTCGTCGAGGCGGTGCTCGGCCTGGTCATCATCTTCCTCGTCTCGCTCTACGGACGCGAGCCGCATGTCAGAACCAGCATCTAGGGATTGGCGCATGGCGCAGGACCGGTTTTTCGAAGAGTACGAGATCGGCGAACGGCGGGCGACCACCGGGCGGACGATCACGGAGGCCGACATCGTTCTGCATGCCGGGCAGACGGGCGATTTCTACCCGCACCACATGGATGCCGAATGGTGCGCGACGCAGCCGTTCGGCCAGCGGATCGCGCACGGAACGCTGGTGTTCAGCGTCGCGATCGGCATGGCGGCGGGCGAGATCAACCCGCGCAGCATGTCCTACGGCTATGACCGGCTGCGCTTCATCAGGCCGGTGTTCATCGGCGACACGGTGCGGGTGCAGACGGCGATCGCCGACAAGCGCGAGCACAAGCGGCCGTCGCACGGCATCCTGGTCGAGCGCGTCGAGTGCTTCAAGCAGGGCGGGGAGCTGGTGCTGGCGTGCGAGCATCTGCACCTGGTCGAGCGGCGCGGGGCGGGAGGCGGCTGATGCAGACCCTGCGCCTGGTCGCGTGGGGCCACCGGCGGGCCACCGACCCGCTGCATGCCGCCGTGGCGGCCTTCCGCGCGCGCGACGCGCAGATCGCCATCGAGATCGACGTCCGGCCGCTGAGCGATTTCGAGCATCAGGGCATGGTCGGGGTTGCCGCCGAGTACGACCTGATCGTCTTCGACCACCCGTTCTGCGGCGACATCGCGGCCGGCGGGCTGTTCCTGCCGCTCGAGGGCGTGCTCGCCGACAGGCTCGGACCCGCGGCGGCGAGCGGCTATATCGGCCCCAGCCTGCAAAGCTACCTCTACCAGGGGCATGTCTGGGGGGCGCCGATCGACGCCGCGACGCAGCACGGGGTCTACCGGCGCGACCTGCTCGAGCCGCTGGGCGAGCCGGTGCCGGTGGACTGGGCGTCAGCCTTGGCGCTGAGCGTGAGGTTGCGCGCGCATGGCCTGTTCCTCGGCACGGCGGTCGAGACGCCGCACGCGCTGATGAGCGTGGCCTCGCTGATGGCCAATGCCGGCCGGCCGTGGTCCGGCGCGCCGGGGCAGGGGATCGGGATCGACGAGGCGGCGTTCGCGCGCGCCTATGACCAGCTGCGGGCCCTGCTCGCCTGCTGCCCGCCGGACGCACTCGCCTGGAACAGCATCGACCTGCACGAGGCGATGGTGGCGCGCGACGACGTCGCCTACTGCCCGGCCGTGTATGGCTATGCGACCTACGGCGAGGCCGACCAGAGACGGCGGCTGTCGTTCTCGTCGTTCGCCGGTGCCGCCATCCCCTACGCGGCCGGCTCGACGATCGGCGGGACGGCGCTCGGGGTGTCGGCCCGGTGCCGGGCGCCGGAAGCGGCGCTGGCCTTCGTGCGCTTCATGCTCGAGGAGCCGGTGCAGCGCGACCTGGTGACGGCGCATCACGGACAGCCGGCCATCCTCGCCGGCTGGCACGATGCGCCGGCCGACCAGACCTTCAATTCGTTCTTCTCGGCGACCGGATGTTCGCTGCGCCTCGCCTGGGTCCGGCCGCGCGAGCCCGGCTATCCGCAGTTCCAGGCGCAGGCCGGGGCCGTCGTGGCGGATGCCCTGCGCGCCGGCGAGAGGGCGAATGGCGTGGCGTCCGCCGTGGCGCGCCTCGCCGCCCGGGTGGGGTCAGGCTGACGGACGCGGCACGGCGCGGAAAGGGGCCACCATGAAAGTGATCGATACCCACCTGCACCTGATCGATCTCCAGCGTCTGCGCTACCCCTGGCTGGACGGGGAGACGCGGCTGCGACGCGACCATACGCTCGATGAGTATCTCGCCCAGGCACGTGCGGCCGGGATCGAGGCGATGCTGCACATGGAGGTCGACGTCGCCGAGGTCGACCAGGAGCGCGAGACGGCGTGGGTCAGCGGTCTTGGTCGCGGGGTCGAGGGGGTCGTCGCCGGCTGCCGTCCGGAGCAGCCCGGTTTTGCCGCGCAGCTCGACCGGCTCGCCGCCAATCCAAAGGTGCGCGGGTTGCGGCGCACCTTCCACTTCACGCCCGATGAGCTGCTGAGCAGCACGACGTTGCACGGCAACCTGCGCAGGCTGGCTGGTGTCGGCCTGAGCTATGATCTGTGCGCCCTGCCGCGGCAACTGCGATCGGTCGCAACGCTCGCCGCCCGGACGCCCGAGGTGCAGTTCATTCTCGACCATTGCGGCATCCCGGACGTGCGCCACCAGGCCTACGATCCCTGGCGCGAGGACATCCTCGCACTCGCACGGCTGCCGAACGTGGCGTGCAAGATCTCAGGCATCATCGCCTACGGGCGCCCCGACGGGGTGGAGGCCGCCGATCTGCGGCCGGTGTTCGAGCATTGCGTCGCGGCGTTCGGCTGGGATCGTCTGGTGTGGGGCAGCGACTGGCCGGTCTGCACCCTGACCGCGAGCCTCACCGGCTGGATGGACGTGACCCATGCGCTCCTCGCCGGGACGAGCGAGGACGAGAAGGCGGCCCTGCTGCACCGAAACGCCGCGCGCATCTACCGGCTGGCCGACCGGCAAGACGACGAAGGGAGCAGTCATGCAATGGAACGGCTTTGATCTCGACTACGCGCCCCGCCTGCCCGAGCGCCGGGATTTCGGCATCGGGATCGTCGGCTGCGGCGGCATCGTCAACTACGCGCACCTGCCGGCCTACCGCTCGCACGGGCTGGATGTGCGCGCCTGCTTCGATCTCGATCACGGCGCTGCGCAGCGGACGGCGCGCGAGCACGAGATCGCGCTCGTCTACGAACGTCTCGACGACCTGCTTGCCGACCCGCGCATCGACATCGTCGACATCGCGGTGCCGGCTTCGGCGCAGCGGCCGATCGCGGAGCGCGCGCTTGCGGCGGGCAAGCATCTGCTCTGCCAGAAGCCGCTGAGCGAGGAGATCGCGGACGCCAAAGCGATCGTGGCGGCGGCGCGGCGGCACGGCCGCAAGCTGGCGGTCAACCAGCAGATGCGCTGGAGCCCGGCGATCGCGGCGGCCAAGCGTCTCGTCGAGCAGGGCTTCCTCGGCACGGTCGCCGACATCCAGTTGCAGCTTTCCGTCGATACCCCGTTCCACATGTGGCCATGGCTCGAGGCCGCCGAGCGCTACGACCTGATGTACCACTCGATCCACCATCTGGACTCGCTGCGCTACCTGTTCGGGCAGCCCGAGTGGGTCACCAGCCGGCACGCGCGCTATCCGGGACAGGCGATACGGCCCGAAACCAAGACGGTGACGGTGCTTGACTACCCCGGCGGCCTGCAGGGGCTGGTCGCGGCCAATCATCACGACACGTCGCGCGATCCATATGCCACGTTCCGGTTCATGGGCTCGGAGGGCACGATCTCGGGGACGATCGGACTGCTCTACGATTATCCGGACGGACGTCCCGACACGCTGCAGGTCACTGCGCGCCGGCTCGGACCGGATGCGACGCTGTCCATGACGCTGCGCGGGTCGTGGATACCGGACGCCTTCATCGGACCGATGGCGTCGCTGATGGAGGCGATCGCGACCGGAGGCGAGCCGCTCACCGACGGCGAGGACAACCTGCAGACACTTCGGCTCGTGCTGGCCGGCTACCGCTCGCATGACGAGCGCAGGTCGGTCAGGCCGGACGAGATCGGCTGAGCGGCACGCAGGCCAGCCGCCCCGTTTCGGGGCGGCCAACAACACACCGAGGGGATCGTCATGAGGCAGTCGTTGGCTTTGGCATTGATCGCGAGCCTGGGCCTGAGCCTGGGCCTGAGCTCAGGCTTGGGCGGACCGGTCGCGGCACGGGCGGCGGCACCGCTCGTCTTCGGCATCTCGACGCTGGGCATGAGTTATCCGTTCATCGCTGCGATCGACAAGGGCTTCGAGGATGCGGCCCGCGCCCACGGCGTCTCGGTGGTGTCGCTCGACGCGCGCGGCGACATCCAGAAGCAGGCCAACGACCTGCAGGACCTGATCCAGCAGAAGGTCGCGGGCATTGCGTTCACGCCGCTCGATGCGGTGGTGGCCGAAGGCTGGGTGGACCGCATGAGCAAGGCCGGCATCCCGTCGGTTGCCGTCTCGTCGGAGGTGGGCGATCCCAGCAAGCATCCGGCGAGTGACGTGTATCCGAAGCTGACTGCGCTCACCACGCAGGATGAAGTGGCGGCAGGCCGGGCGGCGGGCGGGCTGGCGGCCAGACTTCTGCCCAGGGACCGCACGGCGCAGATCGCGATCATCGAGGGCCGATCTGGCTTCGCCGAAGTCCGCCAGCGTGCGCAGGGGTTCAAGGCAGGCCTCGACCAGGCCGGAATCCACTACCGGATCGTGGCCTCCCAGCCCGGCGACTGGGTTGCCGACAAGGCGGAGAACGCCTGCCAGAACATCCTGCAGTCCGATGCCAAGATCGACCTGTTCTTCAACGAGTCCGACGACATGGTGCTCGGCTGCGCCAAGGCGGTGCGCGAGGCCGGGTCGGATGCGCATCTGATCGGCATGGGCGGCTCGAAGATTGCCATAGCGCTGATCAAGGCCGGACGGATCGATGGAACCGTCTGCTACAAGCCGCACGACCTGGGCGAGATGGCGTTCGGACTGCTCTACGACCAGGTGACCGGGCGCAAGCTGCGACATGCGGCGTTCGTTCCCTACGACACGCCGGCGATCACGCGCGCCAACCTCGCCGACTGCGTGCCGCAATGGTAGCGCCCCTTCTCGACCTGCGCGGCATCGTCAAGATCTTTCCCAACGGCACGCTGGCGCTGCGCGGCGTCGATCTTTCGGTGCAGGCTGGACGGGTGCACGGGCTGCTCGGCGCCAACGGCGCGGGCAAGTCGACGCTGATCAAGATCCTGTCCGGCGCTATCGGGGCGACCGGCGGGCAGATCTTCTGGCGTGGCGAGCCCGTCGCCTGGGAGCGTCCGGCCGACGCCCGGGCCGCCGGGCTCGCCACCATCCACCAGCACATCCCGCTGGTGCCGACCCTGTCGGTGCGCGAGAACGTCTTCCTCGGTGCCGGCGGCGTGTGGCGCAGCACGGCAGCCCTGGAGCGGCGCTACGCGGCGCTGCTCGAGCAGCTCGGCTACGAGATCGATCCCGGTCTGCTCGTCGGCGACCTGCCGATCGGCCAGCGGCAGATGGTCTGCCTGCTCGCAGCCCTCGCCGGCGGCGGCGACGCGGTGATCATGGACGAGCCGACCGCGTCGCTGGCCGACGAGGAGCGCGAGATCGTCTATGCCGCGATCCGGCGGCTGACCCGCCAGCAGAACAAGGCGATCATCTTCGTCTCGCACTTCCTCGACGAGGTGATCGAGCTGACCGACGAGGTCACCGTGCTGCGCGACGGTGCCAGCGTGCTGGCCGCGCCGACGGCACGTCTTGATGCCGATGCGCTGACGCGGGCGATCGTGGGCGAGCAGCGGGGCGCGGCGGCGCGGGTCGCGCGGCCGCCACGCCAGGCGGGGAGCGCTCCGGTCCTGGTCGTGCGCGACCTGCGCGCGGACGGGCTCGCGGCACCGGTCGATCTCGAGCTGGCGCATGGCGAGGTGCTGGGCATCGCCGGATTCCTCGGCTCGGGGCGCAGCGAACTGCTGCACGCGATGCTCGGTGCGGACCGCGCCGCGCGTGGCCGCGTGCTGTTGCACGGCCGGCCGGTCGGGCGCTCGGTGCCCGAGGCGGTGGCGGCCGGCATCGGCCTGGTGCCGGAGGATCGAGCCCGGCAGGGCTACGTCCCCGGCTTCGAGATCTGGCGCAACACGAGCCTGCCGCGGCTGGCCGACTTCTCCTGGCGGCGCTGCCTGCCACGCCGCGCGGCCGAACGGCGCTTCGCCGAGGCCGCGGTCAGGCGCCTGGCGATCAAGACACCGTCGATCGACACGCGTGTGACCGCCCTGTCGGGCGGCAACGCGCAGAAGGTGGTGCTGTCGAAATGGCTCGCACCCTCGACGCGGCTGCTGCTGCTCGACGAGCCGACGGCCGGGATCGATGTCGGTGCCAAGGCGGAGATCCTGGCGCTGGTCCGCACTCTTGCCGCGGATGGCTGCGGGGTCGTCATCGTGTCGTCGGATTTCGAGGAACTCATCGCGGCCGCGGACCGGATCCTGGTCATGCAGGCGGGCGCCATCGTCGGCGAGCGCCGTTCGGCCGAGACCAGCGTGCATGAGCTTGTCCTGCTGGCAACGTCAAGCGGTGGAGCGCGCGCGGCATGACACTCAGCCTGCGTCGCCAGGCGGTGGCGAGGCCGGCCGGGCGGAGCGGTTCGCCGCAGCGCTGGCGGGTGCTGTCGCTGCGCGAGCTGGGGGTGTTCTACGCCCTGCTGCTGATCTGGCTGCTGCTGTCGGCGGCAACGATCGGGCTCGGCCGGCCGCTGTTCCTGCAGCCCTCGAACATCCTCAACGTCTTCTACCAGTCTTCGCTGATCTCGATCATGGGGATCGCAATGACTGTGGTGCTGATCACCGGCAATTTCGACCTGTCCGTGGCCTCGGTGGCAGCGCTGTCGGCGGCGCTGTTCATCGAGCTGTCGGCACCCTGGGGCGTCTGGCCGGCGCTGGTCGCGACGCTGGCGATCTGCGCCTGCATCGGCCTGCTGAACGGGGCGATCGTCGAGCTGCTCGGCATCAACGCCTTCATCGTCACGCTCGGCACGCTCACCGCGATCCGCGGGCTGGTGCTGATCGTGACCGATGGCCGCTCGCTGTCGGTCGACGATCCCGACATCCTGCTGTGGATGAACGGCTTCGAGGGCGGCTCGCTCGCGGCGCGGCCGGCGCTCTGTGCCGCAGGCCTTGCCTGTCTGCTGCTTGCCGGTGCGCTGGGGCTCCGCCGGCGGCGCCTCGGCGCCAGAGCGGACGCGAGCCCGGCGGACCCGAGCCCGGCCGGGCCCGACGCCGCGCTGCTCGGCAGCCTCGCCTTCGGCATCGCGCTGCTGGCGATGGGCCTGTCGTGCAGCGCGCATGCGAGGCTCGCCCTGCCGGTGCTGTATGTCGCGGCGATGACCCTGGCCACCTGGTTCGTGCTGCGCTTCACCGTGGTCGGCAGGCGGGTCTATGCGGTGGGCGGCAACCCCGAGGCGGCGCGCTTGTCAGGGATCGACGTCAGGCGCTACCGGATCGCCGGCTTCGTGTTCAGTGCCCTTGCCGCGGGGTTCAGCGGCGTGCTGTTCGCCTCCCGGCTGGGTGCGATCAATCCGACCGCGCTGCAGGGGGGCGAGCTGACTGTGATCGCGGCGGCGATCCTCGGTGGCACCTCGCTGCTCGGCGGTGCCGGGAGCGTGGTCAAGACCGTGGTCGGCGCGCTGGTGCTGTTCTCGCTGAACAGCGGCTTCAACGTGCTCAATCTCGGCGCCAACTACCAGGGCCTCATCGAGGGCGTTGTGCTGGTGGCGGCGGCGGCGATCTATACGGTGGGCAGCCAGCGCCGCGGCGGATGAACCCGACGGCAGGACGAAGGAGAACGGATCATGCAGCGGATGGGAGCGGTGCTCAGGATCAGGCCCGAGCATGTCGCGGAGTACAAGCGCGCGCACCGCGAGGTCTGGCCCGGCGTGCTGGCGCGGATCGCGTCAAGCCACATCAGGAACTATTCGATCTTCCTGCGCGAGCCGGAGAACCTGCTGTTCGCGAGCTTCGAGTATCACGGAGACGACTACCAGGCCGACATGGCCAGCATGGCGGCCGACCCGGACACCCAGCGCTGGTGGGCGCTCATGTGCCCGTTGCAGGAACCACTCGCCTCACGCGCCGAGGGCGAGTGGTGGGCACCGATGGAGGAGGTTTTCCACGTGGCGTGAGGCGTGCCAGCGTCAGGCCGGCGGGCGGAGAAAGCGGCGCAGGGGTCCGGCTGCGGCAGGGTCGAGCACGGACGGCTGGTAGGCCACATGGAAGCGTTCGGCCGCGGTTTTCCACACCGCGAGATCGGCGTCGTCGGCGACCTCGATGGTGGTGACGCCGCAGCGCAGCAGGAAGCCGTACTGGTCGGGAAGGAACCCGCCGGTGGCGCGGATCTCGCCTCCGAAGGCGAGGTGCTCGCGCAGGGCACGCGCCTGGGTGAAGGCGCGGCCGTCACGGAAGATGGGAAAATGCAATGCAACCAAGGCAAGGACCGGCAACTGGTCGCGCAGCAGTTCGGGCTCCTTGTCCGGCGGCAGGCTCACGCCCAGCGGCGCGGGCAGACGCGCCGCGTCGAGCCCGAGCAGGCGGTCGAGCGAGATGATGCAGTGCCCGTCGGGCAGCGGTGCGTCATCCCCGATGCGGCGCCAGGGGTCCCGGACCGGCTCGCCACGCTCAAGGAGCATAAACGACCTCCTTAAACGGTGCGGCACCCAGCCTGCGCGAGGTGTCGAGGAAGCGCTCGCCCGGCTCGCGCTGCTCGAGGTAGAGCTCGACCATCCTGGTGACCGCATCCACGGTCTCGGCTTCGGACTGGGCCGGGCCCAGGATCTGGCCGATGGATGCATCCTCCTCGCCGGAGCCGCCGAGCGTGAGCTGGTAGAATTCCTCGCCCTTCTTGTCGACGCCGAGGATGCCGATCGCACCGGCATGGTGGTGGCCGCAGGCGTTGATGCAGCCCGAGATGTTGATGCGCAGCGGCCCGATCAGGCGCTGCAGCCCGAGATCGGCGAACCGTTCGTTGAGGCGCTGGGCGATGGGGATCGAGCGGGCGTTGGCGAGTGCGCAATAATCCAGGCCGGGGCAGCAGATGATGTCGCTGATCAGGCCGCTGGTCGGCGAGGCGAGGCCGATGGCGACGAGCGACTGCCACACCTCGTGCAGCTCATCCTTGCGGACATGGCCGAGCACCAGGTTCTGCAGGTGCGACACGCGGATCTCGCCGAACGAGAAACGATCGGCCAGGTCGGCGATCACCTCCATCTGCTCGGCGGTGGCATCGCCCGGCACGGCACCCTGTGACTTGAGCGAGATCACGGCCGCGATGTAGCCGGGATCGCGGTGCGGGTGGGTGTTGGTGCCGACCCACTGGTCGAAGGCGAGGCTGCGGCGGCGGGCCTCACGCAGGGCCGCCTCGGCACCGTCATGTGCCGCAAGCTCGGGGGTGCCGAAGCGGGCACGGATGGCGGTCACGATCTCCGGCTCGAGACGGTAGCGCTCGCGCGGCATGACGGCGAACTCGGCCTCCACCTGCTCGCGGAATGCGTCCGGGCCGAGGGCCTGGACCAGGATCTTGATGCGGGCCTTGAACAGGTTGTCGCGCCGGCCGTGTGCGTTGTAGACGCGCAGGATCGCCTCGAGATAGGCGAGCAGATCTCCTTCCGGCAGCCACGGGCGCATTTCCACGCCGACGGCGGGCGTGCGGCCGAGACCGCCGCCGGCGAAGATCTGGAAGCCCGTCGCGCCGCCAGGGCCGGGCGTGGCAAGGCCGGGCTTGGCGACGACGCCGATATCGTGGAAGCGGGCGGCCACCCGGTCATGCGGGCTGCCGCTGATCGCGATCTTGAACTTGCGCGGCAGGAACGAGAATTCAGGATGCAGCGTCGACCATTGGCGCATGATCTCGGCATAGACCCGCGGGTCGATCAGCTCGTCCGCGGCGGCACCGGCGAACTCGTCGCTGGTGACGTTGCGTATGCAGTTGCCGCTGGTCTGGATGGCATGCACGCCAACCTCGGCGAGCTGAGCCAGGATGTCGGGCGTCTCGTCGAGCTTGATCCAGTTGAACTGGATGTTCTGGCGGGTGGTGAAATGGCCGTAGCCGCGATCATGCTGGCGGGCGATGTGCGCCAGCCGGCGCAACTGCGGCGAGCTGAGCACGCCGTAGGGGATCGCCACGCGCAGCATGTAGGCGTGCAGCTGCAGGTAAAGCCCGTTCATCAGGCGCAGCGGCTTGAACTCGTCTTCCGACAGCGACCCGTCCAGCCGGCGGCCGACCTGCTCGCGGAACTGCGCCACCCGGTCGCGCAGGAAGTCGTAATCGACCTCGTCGTAGCCGTAGGTGCCGACCGGGAGCGTGGCTGGCCGGTTGGCAAGATCAGTCTGCATGATGAGCGTCCCTGAGCTCCGCTGTTGGGTAGGGGGGCGGAAGGTCGGTGCCCACCGTCGGTCCGGCGGCGCGGATCCGCTCGCGCTCGGTGAAGGGGATCGCACGCCCTGCCAGCTGGTCGATCTCGACGCCGTACAGCCCGACCACGATGCGCTGCTGTTCGAAGATGCGGGCGCCTTCGATGGCGCTCTCGATCCGGTCGTTGCCGAAGATCTCGGCCTCGCCGATATCTACGCTCCAGGTGCGATCCGGCCGCAGCCACACCACCAGCCCGTCACGCAGCCGGTTGGCTGTGATGACACTGGATCGTCCTTCCCGGCGCCGGTTGTTCCTGACGTCGAGGCTCATGGGCCTTCACTCCGCTTGCGCGCCATCCGCTTGAAGTGGAGAGCGTGCTCATTCAAACAAGGCACCAGGGCAGGCGGGCCCGACCGCGGCCCTGGTCGCAGGCGCCACCCATTCCGCCGGTCGGACCGCGCAGTCCGGGGCCTGCGCCGCGGCGCCGGCCGGAGCGGCGGCTGATCCCGACGAGGCGGTGGTCGCGTAGCATCATTGCCGGATCAGTCAACTGCGCCAGGGCCGGCCTTGGCCGGCTGCCCACGAGGGCCGCGGTGGGCTTGATTGCCGCTGCCCTGCGAAGCCGATGAGCCTGGGGGCGACGTCGGGCCGGCACAGGAGCGGCCGATCACGCTCGGCGGTTGAAATGATCGCCCGGGAAGATCGGTTCTCGGCAGCGTTATGGACCAACCGTCAGGCCCGCGTCAGGGCGGCGCCAGGCTCGCGCGAAGCGGACCAGGGGCGGGCGATGTGGCGGCCGGACAGTTGGGAGGGCTCGCGCGGAGCTCGGCGGGAGCTTCGCGGCTAGCCTGCGTCGCTGGCCCCCTGGCCGGCTTCGCCGGCCGGTGAGGTGACGTTGCGCACCGGGCTCGCCTCGTCGCTGCCCCGGTGCAGGGCGCGGCGGACGAGGGGGTCGAGGGCGATGCCGTCCTCGTAGTTGCCGTCATCGAGGCGTTCGCGCATCGCCGGGGTCCAGAAGGAGCCGATGTGGCGACGGATGCCGGCGACCGCCTCCTCGTCCGGGTAGGAGCGGAAGAAGCCGGCGATCTGGTTGGCCATCGAGGCAAGTTTCGCCTTCTGCACAGCCTCCTACTCCGCGGCGGGGGCGATGCGGGTGAGTTCCTCGTCCTCGACGAAGAAGCGCGCCTGCCAGTCGGAGAGGCGGTTGGTCTTGCGGACCTGGACCGCGGTGACCTTGTATTCGGGGCAGTTGGTCGCCCAGTCCGAGAAGTCGGTGGTGATGACGTTCGCACCGGTCCGGGGATGGTGGAAGGTGGTGTAGACCACGCCGGGCTGCATGCGCTCGCTGATCCGGGCGCGAAGTGCGACCTCGCCCGAGCGGCTTTGCAGCGCCACCAGGTCGCCATCGACCACGCCGCGGTTCTCCGCATCGAGCGGATGGATCTCGAGCACGTCCTCCTCGTGCCAGCGGCTGTTCTCCGTGCGCCGCGTCTGCGCGCCCACGTTGTACTGCGACAGGATGCGCCCGGTGGTGAGCAGCAGCGGGAAGAGCGGCCCGGTGCGCTCGTCGGTCGGGATGTACTCGGTAATCATGAAGCGGCCCTGGCCGCGCACGAAGCGCTCCACGTGCATGGTGGGCGTGCCGTTGGGTGCCGCGTCGTTGCACGGCCACTGGATGGAGCCGAGCGAATCGAGCTTGGCATAGGAGACGCCGCGGAAGGAGGGCGTGGTGGCGGCGATCTCGTCCATGATCTCGGACGGGTGGCTGTAGCTCATCTCCAGGCTCAGGGCGCGGGCGAGGGCGATCGTCGCCTCCCAGTCGGCCAGCCCGCCGAGCGGGGGCATCACGCGGCGGACCCGGCTGATGCGGCGCTCGGCGTTGGTGAAGGTGCCGTCCTTCTCGAGGAACGAGGAGCCGGGCAGGAAGACGTGGGCGTATTTGGCGGTCTCGTTGAGGAACAGGTCCTGGATGACCACGCACTCCATGGCGGCGAGCCCGGCGGTGACGTGGTGCGTGTCCGGATCGGACTGGGCGATGTCCTCGCCCTGGATGTAGAGGCCCTTGAAGGTGCCCTCGACCGCGTCGTCGAGCATGTTGGGGATGCGCCGCCCGGGATCGGCGGAAAGCTGCACGCCCCAGAGGGATTCGAAGGTGCTGCGCGTGGCATCGTCGGAGACGTGGCGGTAGCCGGGGAACTCGTGCGGGAAGGATCCCATGTCGCACGAGCCCTGGACGTTGTTCTGGCCACGCAAGGGGTTGAGCCCGCTGCCCGGTTTGCCGACATTGCCGGTCGCCATGGCGAGGTTGGCCATCGCCATGACCGTGGTCGAGCCTTGGCTGTGCTCGGTCACGCCGAGGCCGTAATAGATCGCAGCCGAGCCGCCGGTAGCGTAGAGCCGTGCGGCCGCGCGGATCGCCCCGGCCTCGACGCCGGTGACCGCGGCGACCGCTTCGGGTGCGTTGCGCGGCTCGGCCACGAAGCGCGCCCACTGGTCGAAGGCGTCCCACTCGCAGCGTTCGCGGACATAGTCGGTGTTGACCAGCCCCTCGGTGACGACCACGTGCGCCATCGCGGTCAGCACCGCGACGTTGGTGCCGGGCTTGAGCGGCAGGTGGTGCTCGGCCTGGATGTGCGGCGACTTGACCAGGTCGATGCGGCGCGGGTCCACGACGATGAGCTTGGCACCTTCGCGCAGGCGCCGCTTCATGCGCGAGGCGAACACCGGATGGCCGTCGGTCGGGTTGGCGCCGATCACCATGATGACGTCCGCCTCGGCGACGGAGGCGAATTCCTGCGTGCCGGCCGAGGTGCCGAGCGTGGTCATCAGCCCGTAGCCGGTCGGCGAATGGCAGACGCGCGCACAGGTGTCGACATTGTTGTTGCCGAAGCCGGCGCGGACCAGCTTCTGGACGAGGTAGGTCTCCTCGTTGGTGCAGCGCGAGGAGGTGATGCCGCCGATGCTGTCGCGGCCATAGGTCGCCTGCAGGCGCTTGAACTCGGACGCGGCGTGGCCGAGCGCCTCCTCCCAGCTGACCTCGCGCCACGGGTCGGTGATGCGCGCGCGGATCATCGGCCTGGTGATGCGGTCCCGGTGCGTGGCGTAGCCCCAGGCGAAGCGGCCCTTGACGCAGGAATGGCCCTCGTTGGCGCGGCCGTCCTTGTAGGGGACCATGCGCACCACCTCGGTGCCCTGCATCTCGGCCTTGAACGAGCAGCCGACGCCGCAATAGGCGCAGGTGGTGACTACCGAATGCTCGGGCTGGCCCTTGTCGATGATGCTCTTCTCCGACAGCGTCGCCGTCGGGCAGGCCTGCACGCAGGCGCCGCAGGAGACGCATTCGGACTCGAAGAACTGGCCCGCGCCGGGGGCCACCTTGGAGTCGAAGCCGCGCCCCTCGATGGTGAGCGCGAAGGTCCCCTGCACCTCCTCGCAGGCCCGCACGCAGCGCGAGCAGACGATGCATTTGGAGGCGTCGAAGGTGAAGTAGGGGTTGGATTCGTCCTTGCCGGCGTGGAGGTGGTTCTGGCCGTTCAGCCCGTAGCGCACCTCGCGCAGGCCGACGACACCGGCCACGTCCTGCAGCTCGCAATCGCCGTTGGCCGGGCAGGTGAGGCAGTCGAGCGGATGGTCGGAGATGTAGAGTTCCATGACGCCGCGGCGGATGTCGGCAAGCCGCCGGGTCTGGGTGTGGACGATCATGCCGGGCTCGGCCGGGGTGGTGCAGGACGCCGGCGTGCCGCGCCGCCCCTCGATCTCGACGAGGCACATGCGGCACGAGCCGAACGGCTCGAGGCTGTCGGTGGCGCACAGCTTGGGGATCTTGGTGCCCAGGCTCATGGCGGCGGCCATCACCGACGTGCCGGCCGGGACCGTCACCTCCTGGCCGTCGATGCTGAGCGTCACGTCGGCAGCACCGCTGCGCGCCGGGGTGCCGTAGTCGGGTTCCTTGATCAGGGCCATCGCTCTCGGCTCCCCTTACTCGGCCGCGGCCGGCAGGCGGCGGCTGTTCTGGTCGAAATCTTCGGGAAAATGGGTGAGCGCGCTCATCACCGGCACGGGTGTCAGGCCGCCCATTGCGCAGAGCGAGGCGTCGGTCATCAGGCTGCACAGCTCGCCGAGCAGGTCGAGGTTCTTCTCGGCCCGCTCGCCCGCTACGATCCGGTCGATGACCTCCACGCCGCGCACCGAGCCGATCCGGCAGGGCGTGCACTTGCCGCAGCTCTCGTTGGCGCAGAATTCGAAGGCGAAGCGCGCCTGGGCGGCGAGGTCGACGCTGTCGTCGAACACGACGATGCCGCCATGACCGAGCAGGCCCTTGAGTGCGGCGAACGCCTCGTAGTCGAGCGGCGTGTCGAGGAGGCTCACGGGGAAATAGGCGCCGAGCGGACCGCCGACCTGGACGGCGCGGATCGGCCGGCCGGTGGCGGTGCCACCGCCGAGCTCCTCGACCACGTGGCGCAGGCTGGTGCCGAACGGCACTTCGAGCAGGCCGCCGCGCTTGACGTTGCCGCCGAGCTGGACGGTGAGCGTGCCGAGCGAGCGCCCCGCGCCGAACGCCGCGTAGGCTTCGCCGCCCTCGGCGAGGATGAACGGGACGGAGGCGAACGAAATGACGTTGTTGACCACGGTGGGCTGGCCGAACAGGCCGCGCAGCGCCGGGAGCGGCGGCTTGGCGCGCACGGTGCCGCGCCGGCCTTCAAGGCTTTCCAGCAGCGAGGTTTCCTCGCCGCAGATATAGGCCCCGGCGCCAACCCGGACCTCGATGGTGAATTCATGGCCCGAGCCGCGCAGGTCGGCGCCGAGCCAGCCGGCCCGGGTCGCACGCTCGATCGCGGCGCGCAGGGTGCGGATGGCATGCGGATATTCGGAGCGGCAGTAGATGAAGCCGCGCGTGGCGCCGACCGCCAGTGCTGCGATGGTCATGCCCTCGATCAGCGTCAGCGGATCGCCTTCCATCAGCATCCGGTCGGCGAACGTGCCGCTGTCGCCCTCGTCGGCATTGCACACGACGTAGCGCTGGCCGGCGGGCGCGAGGCGCACGGTGTTCCATTTGATGCCGGTGGGAAATCCGGCGCCGCCGCGCCCACGCAGGCCGGAGAGCTTCACCTGGTCGACGATCCCGACCGGGCCCATGGCGATCGCCCGCTCCAGGCCGGCGAAGCCGCCACCGGCGCGGTAGGCGTCGATGTCGAGCGGGTCGATGAGGCCGCAGCGGCGGAAGGTCAGGCGCGTCTGAGCGGCGAGCCAGGGCAGGGCTTCGGGCTGGCCTACGCGCAAAGCGTGCTCACCACCGGACAGGAAGCCCGCCTCGAACAGGGAGGAGACGTCGGCGGCGGTGACCGGGCCGTAACCGATCCGCCCTTCGGGGGTGTCGACCTCGAGCAGCGGCTCGAGCCAGACCATGCCGCGCGAGCCGGTGCGGACCAGCTCGACCGGCAGTCCGCGCGCCCCGGACTCGCGCTGCACCGCCTCGGCGACGCGCTCGGCGCCAAGGGCCAGGGCCGCGGCATCGCGCGGGAGGTAGAGCCGGGTCATGTGCCGCACTCGGTGAGGCTCTGCTCGAGCGAGTGGCTGGTGATCCGGCCCAGCGGTTCGCCGTCCAGCATCGCCGCCGGGGCGCAGGCGCACAGGCCGAGGCAGTAGACCGGCTCCACAGTCAGCAGGCCATCGCCGGACCGCTGGCCCCAGTCGAGCTGCAGACGGCCGAGCAGGGCATCGGCCACCGCCCGCCCGCCCGCCGCCTGGCAGGCCTCGGCCCGGCACAGCCTGAGCACGTGCCGCCCGGCGGGTTCGCGGCGGAACTCATGGTAGAACGAGATCACGCCGTGCACCTCGGCGCGCGACAAGTTGAGCGCGTCGGCCAGCATCGGCTCGGCCTCGACCGGCACGTAGCCGAACTCGTCCTGCAGAGCGTGCAGCATGGGCAGCAGAGCACCCTGCAGGCCACGCAGCTCGCCGATGATCGCGGCCGCCGCCTCGAAGCCGGTCCAGCGCGTCGGGTCAGCCTTGGGGGTGCCGAGCTTGGGGGTGCCGATGTCGGTGATGCCAGGTCGCGGCATGATCATTACTCAACGAACAGTCTTCGAAATGACTCTCGCGCCAATGGTGTCCGCAAAGCAAGCTCAGAAGCAGGTGCGGCGATAGCGAAGTCCTATCAGGGTGGATCGGGCGTTGTTCGTACGACCACGCGCCCCGCGGTGGCGAGCAAGGCGGTGACCACGGGCGACGCCGGCTGGCGCTCGGTGGTGACCAGCCCGACCTGGAAGGTCGCATCCGGCTCGGTGATCGGCAGCGCCCGCAACCCGGTCGTCCCACCGGCGAGGGTGCGGGCGACATGTTCGGACACGACCGTAACCGAGCCACCCTGCTGGACATGGGCGATGAGCGCCACGACGGAGTCTGATTCGAGCAGGCAGGGACGGCTGTCGTGCCGAGCACCCATGAGCTGGTCGATGATCCGCCGGTTCTGCATCTCGGGGGTGAGAAGGCAGAGCGGCAGGGTGGCAACCTCGGCCCAGGCGACCGACGCGCGGTCGGCCAGCGGGCCGTCGGGCCTGGTGAGGAGCTGGTAGCGCTCGGTGTAGAGCGGTGTGGCGTGCAGCCGGCCGATCACGTCGTGGCCGAGATAGGTGATCCCCGCATCGGCCTCCAGACCGTTGAGCATGTCGAGGATCTCGTTGGAGCTGCGCGACAGGATCCTGATCCGGACCCCCGGATGCTCCGCCTGGAACGGCACGGTGAGCGTGGGGGCGAAGGGCAGGGCGGTCGGAATGACGGCGAGCCGGAGCTCGCCGGTCAGCCCGCGGCGCAGCGTGCGGATCTCCTCGCGCAGGGCGCGCGCGTCGGCGACCATGCGCCGCGCCCATTCGAGGACGCGCTCGCCCTCCGGGGTGAGGCCCTGGTAGTGGGAGCTGCGGCGGACCAGCATCACGCCGAGGCTTTCCTCGAGCTGCTTGATCGCCGCGGACAGGCTCGGCTGGGCGATGCCGCACACTTCCGCCGCGCGACGGAAGTTCTGCTCGCGAGCCAGCGCGATCAGGTATTCGAGCTTCTCGATCACCTCTGCGTCCCGGGGGCCTCCGCTCCGCCCGGTGGAGCGGGGATGCAGTCTTACGCCGCGCGGTAGCGCTCCAGCCAGTGCGCGTAGGGAGCCGGGAGCACCCAGGAGGGGCGTTCAAGGCCGAGGGCCAGTGCGGCGGCATACGGCCAGTGCGGGTCGGCGAGCAGCGGGCGGCCGAGCATGGCGAGGTCGATCTGCCCGGCGCGGATCATCTGGTCGACCTGCTGGGGGGTGCCGAGATACCAGCTCGTCGAGGTCGGCAGGCCGGTCTCGCGGCGCAGGCGCTCGGCGACCGGGGCCATGAAGCCCTGGCTCCAGGGGATGCGCGCCTCGGGCGTGTTGAAGCCGATGGACACGTCGAGGAAGTCGAGCCCGTCCGCCCGCATGCGGCGCGACAGCTCGGCCGCCTCGTTCAGCATCGCCTCGTCGTGGCCGTCGAACTCGATGACGCCGAGCCGGGCGGCGAGCGGCAGGCGTTCCGGCCAGACCGCGCGCACCGCCTGCATCGTCTCGAGCAGGAAGCGCCCGCGGTTCTCCGCGCTGCCGCCATAGGCATCTTCGCGGCGGTTGGCGTGGGCCGAGAAGAAGCTCTGGGCGAGATAGCCGTGCGCGAAGTGCAGCTCCAGCCACTCGAAGCCGAGTTCCCTGGCGCGGACCGCGGTGTCGACGAAATCCTGCCGGACGCGCGCGATGTCCTCGAGCGTCATGGCGCGCGGCACGCGCGGCAGGTTGGCTCCGAACGGGATGGCCGAGGGCGCGATCGGCGTCCAGGCGCGGGGATCGCCCTCGGGGATATGGTCGTCGCCCTCCCATGGGCGGTTGGCGCTCGCCTTGCGTCCGGCATGGGCGATCTGGATGCCGGGGACCGCACCCGCCTGGCGGATCGCGTGCACGGCGCGTTGCATCGCCTCGGCCTGCCTGTCGTTCCAGAGCCCGACATCGCCCGGGGTGATGCGCCCCTCCGGTGCGACCGCGGTGGCCTCCACGACCACCAGTCCGCTGCCGCCGCGCGCGAGCCCGGCGAGATGGGCCTCGTGCCAGTCGTTGATCACGCCCTCCTCGGCAACATACTGGCACATGGGCGAGACCGCGATGCGGTTGCGCAGGGTGATGTCTTTGAGGGAGAACGGGTCGAACAGCGTTGGCATCATGCATCCCTTGAGCTGGCCGGTGGCGGCCAGCATATCGTTCCAATCTTATCGAACATGTGAGTGCTCGAGCCTTATGTGCAACCGCCGCCTGTTCAGACAGCCGGGCCGCCGCGCCTGATGGAGTTGCACCACCCAGACCTGGCCCAGGTCCGGCTCGAGCGCGTGCTGTACGCGCTGAGCGACGGCGTCCGGCTGGCGATCGTCCGGCGGCTGGCGCGCGACGGGGTCAGCAGCTGCGCGGCACTTTCCGACGGGCGGCCGAAATCGAGCATGTCGCACCATTTCCGGGTGCTGCGCGAATGCGGCGTGATCCGGACCCGCTGCGAGGGCGTGCTGCACCTCAACGAACTGCGGCTGGGGGAACTGGAGGCGCAGTTTCCCGGGCTGCTCAACAGCGTCATCGAAGCCGCCGGGCCGGAGCGGCGGAGTAGCGAGGCGGCCTCGGGCTAGATGCACGAGCCGATCCGGAAGGAAGAAGGGTTTTTCCTTTTCAGAACAAGCCTTTGTTCCGATGGACTCGGGCTTATGGCACCCGCCCGAACGCAATCGGACAGAAGTTCTTTGGTTCTTTCTTTCAAGAAAGAACGACTCTTCCTTCTCCGAGCGCCCGGGCTTGCCCGGTCTCGGGCATCAGGAGGGTGAAGGCACACAGTCCGACTGCCGCGATCGCGGCGAGTGTGAGCCAGGCGGAACGGTAGCCGCCGAGGTCGTCATGGGCGAGCCCGGCGACCAGCGGGCTGAGGGAGGCGCCAAGCCCCATGGTGGTGGCGACGAAGCCCTGTGCGAAGTTCAGCCGTCCGGTGCCGCGCGTCAGGTCGGCCACGATCAACGGGACGATCGCGCCGTAGATGCCGGCCCCGACGCCGTCGAGGATCTGCACCCCGACCAGCCAGGCCGGATCGCGGCTGAGGGTGTAGAGCACGCCGCGCACCGGCAGGATCAGGAAGGCGGCGACGAAGATCGGCTTGCGGCCCCAGCGATCCGCCTTGTGGCCGACCAGGAGGGCCAGCGGCAGCATGACGGCCTGGGCGGCGATGATGCAGATCGACATCAGCCCGTCGGCGAGGTGGGCATGGCCGGCTGCCAGTTCCTGGCCGACCAGCGGCAGCATCGCGGCGTTGGCCAGGTGGAACAGGAAGACGCAGCCGGCGAGCACGATCAGCGGCCGGCAGGCGAGCATGGCGCGCAGCGACGTGGCTGCCTGCATCGCGCCCTGGCTGCCGTCCCGTGTGCCGTCCTGCACACTGTCGTGCGCACCCTCCTGCGCACCCTCCTGCGCATCCTCCTGGGGGGCCAGTCCGCGCGCCTGCCGCCCGTCCACCGCGCCGGGCGGGATCGACAGGGTGGCTGCGATCGCAGCGCCGGTGAAGAGCGGGATGAGCAGGAAGACGGCGCGTTTGGAGATGAGCGTGCCGACCGCGCCGACGGCGAGTGCGATGCAGATGTTGCCGGCATGGTCGAAGGCGGAGTTGCGGCCGATGCGGCGGCCCCAGGCGGGTTGCGCCGTCAGCCCCAGGGTGAGCGCGGTGACCGCCGGCCCGAAGATGTCGCTGACGATGCTGACGCAGGCGTTGCTGATGGTGACCGGCCAGAAGGCGGCGGTCGCATACATGACGAGCGAGCCTGCGACGAGGACGACGAGTGCGGCGGTGATGATGGCCCGCCGTGCGTCGATCCGGTCGATCAGGGCACCGGCAGGGGTCTGCAGCGCGACGCCGGCCAGTCCGGTGGCGACCCCCATCAGCCCGACTTCGCTCTGCGTCCAGCCATGCTCGCTGGTCAGGTAGACGACCAGGAAGGGTCCAAGGGCGCCGCGCACGTCGGCGAGCAGGAAGTTCAGGGCATCGAGCGAGGCCGGCCGGTAGCGCATGTCAGCCCGCCAGCCGCGATGTGGCGAAACGCGAAGCCCGACGCACGCGCCGGCGGCAGCCGGCAGGCGAGGTCTGTCGGAAAGGCGCGCGGTGATCCAGAGCCATGCGTCCGGATCCGTGCCGGTGGTGCAGGGTGATAGGCCGTCCGGCAGCACAAGTTCCGGCGCCGGTGTGTACGGGTCCCGAAAGGGTGGCGTGCATCGGCACGGCCGGTCCGGGATGGCCCGCCTGGCCTGGGCTGGCTTGGCTCGACATGGATGGCTGGGGGACCTGGATTCGAACCAGGGCTGACCGGGTCAGAGCCGGTAGTTCTACCGCTAAACTATCCCCCAAGCGGCCGCCATGGTGCCGGAGCGCCGTGAGGCCGGGCATCTAGCATCGCTGCCGGAGGCTGGCAACCGCCGCGTTGGCTTGTCGCCGCGGCGGGTCGTGCCGGAGCGCTCGCGATCCCCTCGCGGCGGCATGGCCGGGGAGGATTCAGAATGCACTTGCCCTTCCACGGGACGATCCTGACAATGGTTGGAGATTTCCGATGACGGGAGGCTGGCCGGTTGAGCGAGATTGCAAGCCGGCCGGTCGACAGGGCGGCGGACGAAAAGCGGGGCGGCGGGCAGTTGCGGGAACATCGGGGCGGGGTGTTCGCAGCGCTCGATCTGGGCACCAGCAACTGCCGCCTGATGATCGCGGCGCCGACCCGGCGCGGCTTCCGGGTGATCGACAGCTACAGCCGGATCGTCCGCCTCGGCGAAGGCGTGCAGGATACCGGGCAGCTGGGCGAGGCGGCGATGGAGCGCACCCTCGAGGCGCTGCAGGTGTGTGCCGCGCGGCTGCGCAAGCACGGCCCCGGCCGGCTCCGGGCGGTGGCGACAGAAGCCTGCCGGCGGGCCAGCAACGGCCGGGCCTTCCTCCAGCGGGTGCGTGTCGAGACGGGGCTCGCGGTGGAGCTCATCGCGGCCCGCGAGGAGGCCGAGCTGGCACTCGAAAGCTGCGCCCCGCTGCTGCAGCGGCCACCGCATCGCCATGACCGCGGGCTGATGTTCGATATCGGCGGCGGCTCGACGGAGCTCGGCTGGGTAGGCCTGCGCGGCGGCCGGGGCCGCTCGGCCCAGGCGCTGATCGGCTGGCACAGCTTCCCGCTCGGCGTTCTCACCCTCGCCGAACGTTTCGGGCAGCGCATGTTCGAGCCCGCCGGCTATGCTTGCATGGTCGAGCAGGCGTTGGCCGAACTCGCCGTCTTCGACCGCCGGCACGGGATCGCCGCCGCGGTTGCCGAGGGGCGGGTGCGGCTGGTGGGGACCAGCGGCACGGTCACCACGCTGGCCGGACTCGCACTCGGCCTGCCGCGCTACCGCCGCGTGCTGATCGACGGGGTGGTGCTGAGCGGGGCGGACGCGCACCAGGCGACCCTCCAGCTGCGCGGCCTCGGTGCGGCCGGACTGGCTGGCCATCCCTGCGTCGGACCCGAGCGGGCGCGTTCGGTGCTGCCCGGGTGTGCGATCTTCGAGGCGATCCATCGCACCTGGCCCATACCAAGCGTCATGGTCGCCGATCGCGGCCTGCGCGACGGCATGCTGCTGCGCATGATGCGCGAGGCCGGGTTGTCGTCGGAACCCTGTCCGGCTCCGGCCCGGCCACGCCGCGGCGGCAATCATGAGCCGGCCATGGCGGGCCCGCACTTCGCGCCGGCGCCGGTGGAGCTGCCGGCATGAGCCGCAAGGCGCCCGGTGGCGGCGGCGGGCGGCTGCAGGCGGTGACGTTGCGCACCGCCCGGGGGCGCACGGGCGCGCAGCAGCGCTGGCTGTCGCGCCAGTTGAACGACCCGTATGTCGCGGCCGCACGCAGCCAGGGCTGGCGGTCGCGGGCCGCCTTCAAGCTCATCGAGCTCGATGACCGGTTCTCGCTGATCCGCCCGGGCAGCCGCATCGTCGATCTCGGCGCGGCACCCGGCGGCTGGGCCCAGGTCGCGGTCCGGCGCCGGGCGGCGAAGGTGGTGGGCGTGGACCTGCTGCCGGTCGAGCCGATCACCGGCGCGACGATGATCCAGGGCGATTTCAACGACCCGGCCATGCCGGCGCGGCTCACCGAACTGATGGGCGGAGAAGCGGACCTGGTGCTGTCGGACATGGCGCCCAACACGACCGGCCACGCGGCGACGGACCACCTGCGGATCATCGCTCTTGCCGAGCTGGCCTTCGACTTCGCCCTGCAGATCCTGGCCGAGGGAGGCGGCTTCGTCGCCAAGGTGTTCCAGGGCGGGTCCGAGCGGCAGATGCTCGAACCGATGCGGCGCAGCTTCGCCTCGGTGCGCCACGCCAAGCCGCCGGCGAGCCGCAAGGATTCCAGCGAGCTCTACGTCGTGGCAACTGGCTTTCGCGGCCGGCGCGACGTGCGGCGCCAGGATTGACGCCAGCACCCCAGGGGAAGGCGAGGCCGTTGACGGCGGGTGGAGTTCCCGCCTCATTATGATGTGATGAGCGGATCCCGCCCCCCCGACTACCGGCCGCGCGATGCGGAGCGCCGCCGCCTCGACGAACAGCGCCATGGCATGCGTGACTGGCGCCTGTGGGGCCCGTATCTGAGCGACCGGCAGTGGGGCACCGTTCGGGAGGATTACAGCGAACACGGCGATGCGTGGGGCTACGTGCCGCACGAGCATGCGCGGTCACGGGCGTTCCGCTGGGGCGAGGACGGGCTGGCCGGCTTCTGCGACGATACCCAGCGCCTTTGCCTGTCGCTCGCCCTGTGGAACGAGCGCGACGTGATCCTCAAGGAGCGCCTGTTCGGGCTGACCGGGCCGCAGGGCACGCATGGTGAGGACGTCAAGGAACTCTACTGGCATCTCGACGCGCTGCCGTCGCATGCGTACCTGCGGATGCTCTACAAATATCCGCAGGCGGCGTTCCCCTATCAGCGCCTGCTCGACGAGAGCCGGCGGCGCTCGCGCAACGAGGCCGAGTTCGAGCTGCTCGATAGCGGGATCTTCGACGAGCACAGATATTTCGACATCGTCGTTGAATACGCCAAGGCGGACGAGGCCGACATCCTGATGAGGGTGACGGCGACCAATCGCGGGCCGGAGCCGGCGATCCTGCATGTCCTGCCGCAGCTCACCTTCGCCAACCACTGGTCGTGGCGCGAAAACCACCCCAAGCCGTCGATGCGCACCTATGGGCGGCGCTGCGTGGTCGCCGAGCACCGCATGCTCGGCCACTACACGTTCAACGTCGAGCCCGATGCGGAACTGCTGTTCTGCGAGAACGAGACCAATCCGAAGATCCTCGGCCTGCCGCGTGGCGAGGGCACGTTCAAGGACGGGCTGCACGATTTCATCGTCGGCGGCGAGGAGCGCGCGATCAGGCGCGAAGGGCCGGGGACGAAATGTGCCGCCTGGCACCGGCGCGAGCTCGCGCCCGGCGAGAGCTGGGCGGTGCGTGTGCGTCTCGTGCGCGGCGAGCCGATCATCCCGCCCTTCGCCGGCTTCGACTCCCTGGTCGAGACACGCCGCGCGGAAGCGGACCGGTTCTACGCGGCATTGCAGAAGGATATCCGCGATCCGGACGCACGCCTGGTCCAGCGACAGGCGCTGGCCGGGATGATCTGGAACAAGCAGTTCTACAGCATGGATGTTTATCGCTGGCTGCGCGGCGATCCGACCCTGCCCCCGCCGCCGGACAGCCGCCGGCGGGGGCGGAACCATGACTGGCGGCATCTCAATGCCGAGGACATCATTTCGATGCCCGACAAGTGGGAGTATCCCTGGTTCGCAGCCTGGGACCTCGCCTTCCACTGCGTGACGTTCGCCCTGATCGACGCCGATTTCGCCAAGGAGCAGTTGCTGCTGCTGGCCTCGGAATCGTACATGCACCCGAACGGCCAGATCCCGGCCTATGAATGGAATTTCGGCGACGCCAACCCGCCGGTGCAGGCCTGGGCCGCCTGGCGTGTCTACCAGATCGAGCGCGAGAACAATGGCGGCTATTCGGACCGCGGGTTCCTCGAGCAGATCTTCCACAAGCTGCTGCTGAACTTCGCCTGGTGGGTCAACCGCAAGGACAATCACGGGCGCAACGTGTTCCAGGGCGGCTTCCTCGGGCTCGACAATATCGGCGTCTTCGACCGCTCCCGGCCCTTGCCGACGGGCGGGTTCCTCGACCAGACCGACGGCACGGCGTGGATGGCGATGTTCGCGCTGAACATGATGCGCATCGCCCTCGAGCTGGCCATGGAGGACAGCGCCTACGAGGATATCGCGAGCAAGTTCTTCGAACATTTCCTCTACATCGCGCAGGCGCTGAACGATATCGGCGAACGCGGCGTGGGGCTCTGGAGCGAGGCGGACAAGTTCTTCCATGACGTGCTGAACCTGCCGGACGGGCGGATGCAGGAGCTGAAGCTGCGTTCCATGGTGGGGCTCACGCCGCTGTTCGCCGTCGAGACGATCGAGCCGGAGATGCTGCGCCGCCTGCCGCGCTTCGCGCGCAGGCTGCACCTGTTCCTCAGCCGCCGGCCCGACCTGGCTGATCTCGTCTCACGCTGGGACGAGCCGGGGATCGGGGAGCGGCGGCTGTTGTCGCTGCTGCGCGGCCACCGGATGAAGCGGCTGCTGCTGCGCATGCTCGACCCGGAGGAGTTCCTGTCGGAGTACGGCGTGCGCTCGATGTCGCGCTACCACGAGAAGAACCCCTACATCTTCGAAAGCGAAGGTGGAAGGATCCATGTCGGCTACGAGCCGGGCGAGAGCCGCACCGAGATGTTCGGCGGCAACTCGAACTGGCGCGGCCCGGTCTGGTTCCCGATGAACTTCCTGATCGTCGATGCGCTCGACCAGTTCCACAACTACTATGGGCGCGACTTCCTGGTCGAGTGTCCCACCGCCTCGGGTCATTTCCGCACCCTGCGCGACATCGCCGACGACATTGCCGGCCGGCTGGCCCGGCTGTTCCTCAAGGATGCGCACGGCCGCAGGCCGGCGAACGGCGAACGGCCGCTCCTGCAGGACGACCCGCACTTCCAGAACCTCGTGCTGTTCTACGAGTATTTCCACGCCGACAGCGGCGTGGGCCTCGGGGCGTCGCACCAGACAGGATGGACCGGCCTGGTCGCCAATTTGCTGGCACGTCGCTCATCGATGCGCACCGCGGGCAGCCGGACGTCCGGAGCCGGCTCGCGCGTCTGACAGTCTGCTTGCGTGCTTGGCAGTCCGCGCGCGCGGCTGATCCCCCGCTCGCGCGGCGACTGACGGCCCGTCAGCCGGGGGTGCCGGCGCGCAGGAAGCGCAGCAGGATCAGGTCAGCGATGACCCCGGCGACGGGCTTGACCTCGCGGTCTCGCCCAGGTCGCGCAGCCTGAGGCAGGCGACAGAGAACGGGGCCGGCGCGGTGGCATAGGCCCGCACGGAGGAGGCCAGCGGCGAGAGGAACAGGCAGGCGAGGAACTACACTGCGGCGGTGAGCGCGGCCAGGCCGGTGCGGCCGCAGTCCTCGACTCCGGCAGCACCCTCGCGATAGGCGGTGGTGCTGGAGATGCCGAGCAGGGCGCCGAGGAAGATGGCACTGCCGTCGGCCATGAGCGTGCGTCCGAAGCGGACAGGGTTGCGGTCGGGCATCAGCCCGGCGCGGTGGGCGTTGCCCATCAGGCTGGCGGGGGCGTCGAACACCTGGTGGCGCAGGCGCCGCAGGGTGATGGGCAGGCAGCAGCAGCCGGAGATGAAGGCCGCGCCGAGGGCTGCCCGCCAGCGATAATGCAGGCCGAGGTGCACGACAAAGGCGGGCAGGGCAGGGAGGATGGCAACCGCCGGGGCGCCGGCCAGCACCTGCCGGCGGGTGATCGAGGGCACAGGAGCTCCTGCCAGATTCGAAAAACCAAACCGGCTCAGGTTACAACGCAGGCATGGTCACCATCGCTCGCCTCGGCAGCCTGCAGGTCGTCATCTACGGGCTGCCCGCGAGCACGTGCTGCCGCACGATCATGTGCGCTCCGGCATGGCGAGGTCCGCATCCGGATCGGCAGGTCGCGGATCATGACAGCGATCAACCTGGCCCGCGCCGAGATCCGCGCCGCCGTGCTGGCGGTGCGCGAAAACATTGAGGCGCTGCGCGCAGAATGGAGTCAACTTGATGGCTGGCGATACTCTGCCGCCCCTGGCGACCGACGCCGAGATCGACGCGGCTATCGAGCGCGGGCTCTATGAGCAGGCGGCCATGCCGCACGCACGCAGCGCCTATTTCGACCGGGTTGCGCGGCGCATCGTGATTGACCTGACCAGCGGATGCACCTTCTCGTTTTTGCCAAGCATCGTGCAGGGCTTGGAGGATGCGACCGACGACGATCTTCGGCAGGTCGATACCGGCCCGACTGGCTACGGCCTGCTTTTTCCGACCCTCGCTATCGACCTGTCCGTTCACGCCCTTACGTCCGGCATGTTCGGCAGCCGCCCCTTCATGGAAGCGCGCATAGCGGCGGAGATCGCCCGGCTTCGCGCCGAAGCTGGCCGGGCCGGCGACGCCTCGCGCTCGGAAGCGAAGCGGGTGTCGTCGCGTGCCAACGGTGCCAAGGCCGGTCGGCCGAAGAAGGTCGTTGGCTAGCGCGAGGCGCGGTCGGAGGATGCCATGAGCACTGGGATGCCATGAGCACTGGGATGGGATGAGCGCCTCGATGAGGCTGGCGCCACATTCCAGCGTCGAGAAGACGGCAAGGTCGCGGTGACTGACTGGCTCAAGCCGCGGCGGAGCGGGGGCGGCTTCCTGCGACGCTTGGCAGACGACATGGAGACGCAGCAGGGCGGCGACGCCTAGAGCGACGCCCCGGTGGAGCTCACACGTGGCGAGACGGGCGCGGCGCCGGGCAGCCAAGAGGCTGCAAAGCTGGGCGTGTGCCGCCTGTCGGCTTTAGCCGTGCTGGTGAAGCCCTCCATATCGTGGCGGCACGACCGGCGGATGAAGAGCGGACACAGGCGAGATGGGCGTTGAGCCCCATGCCGGGGGCGCAGGCGATGGGGTTAGTTCGCATAGAGGCCCATGATCGCCGAGCCCCGGGGCGGCGATCAGGCAGGTGGCGGCGAATACCGACGGTCGCGGCATGCCGGCATCGCCCCCGATGACCGGTTGATTGGGAGGAACGTCAGCCCCGCCGGCAGCTCGGTGCGCGGGGTGGTGCCGTGCTCGCGCGGGCGGAACAGTCTCTCCAGCATGGGCCTCCGGGGTCAGCCGCGTGTTCGGTGACGATTGCGGGGCGAGCTTGCATGGGACGGAGGGTGACAGTAAGTGGGGCGGCCTACGGTCGGAGGCCGGGTGCGACATCAGGTCGGGCCAGGGGATCCGAAGGAGGCTCGAGACATGCCCGGTAGCGGCGGATCATCCATAGCAACCTATGAGCGTATCCGCGAGGCGCTGGCGTTCGACGACGTCCTGCTGGTGCCCGCCTATTCGCAGGTGCTGCCGGCGGCGACCCAGACCCGCACGCGGCTGACGCGGCGCATCGCGCTGAACATCCCGCTGGTCTCGGCGGCGATGGACACCGTGACCGAGGACGGCATGGCGATCGCCATGGCCCAGCAGGGTGGCCTGGGGATCATCCACAAGAACCTCGAGATCGCCGAGCAGGCCGAGCAGGTGCGCCGGGTGAAGCGCTACGAGTCCGGCATGGTGGTCAATCCGGTGACGGTGCATCCGGACCAGACGCTGGGCGAGGTGCATGCCATCATGCGCCGGCACAGGATCAGCGGGCTGCCGGTGGTGGAGCGCGCCGACCAGAAGCTGGTCGGCATCCTGACCAACCGCGACATGCGCTTCGAGGCCGATCCGGACCGGCGGGTCGACGAGATCATGACCCGCGACAAGCTGGTCACGGTCACCGGCGGGGCCGGGCCGGAGGAGGCGCGCGCGCTGCTGCACCGGCACCGGCTGGAGAAGCTGCTGGTGGTCGACGAGCAGGGCCGCTGCATCGGCATCATCACCGTGAAGGACATGGACAAGGCCACCGCCTTTCCGCTGGCCAACAAGGACGAGCTGGGCCGGCTGCGCTGCGGCGCGGCAACGGGGGTGGGCGAGGACGGGATCGCCCGGGCGCAGGCGCTGATCGAGGCGGGGGTGGACGTGCTGGTGGTGGACACGGCGCACGGTCATTCGCGTGGCGTGCTGCAGGCGATCGGCCGGATCAAGGCCCTGTCCAACGAGGTCGAGGTGGTGGCCGGCAACATCGCCACTCCGGAGGGCGCCGAGGCGCTCATCGAGGCCGGTGCGGACAGCATCAAGATCGGCATCGGGCCCGGCTCGATCTGCACGACACGGGTGGTGGCCGGCGTGGGCGTTCCGCAGTTCAGCGCGGTGATGGAATGTGCCGCCGCCTGTCACGAGCGCGGCGTGCCCGCCATCGCCGACGGCGGGATCCGCACCTCCGGGGACATCGTGAAGGCGATCGGCGCCGGCGCCGACGTGGTGATGATCGGCAGCCTGCTGGCCGGGACCGAGGAAGCGCCGGGTGAGGTGTTCCTCTACCAGGGCCGCTCCTACAAATCCTACCGCGGGATGGGCAGCCTCGGAGCCATGGCGCGCGGCTCGGCCGACCGCTACTTCCAGCAGGAGATCAAGGACACGCTGAAGATGGTGCCCGAGGGGATCGAGGGTCGCGTGGCGTTCAAGGGGGCGATGGCAGCCGTGGTGCACCAGCTGGTCGGCGGCCTGCGCGCCGGCATGGGCTACACCGGCAGCGCCGACATCTCCACCTTGCAGGTGGCCGCCCAGTTCCGGCGGATCACCGGTGCCGGGTTGCGCGAAAGCCATGTCCATGACGTGGCGATCACGCGCGAAGCACCGAACTACCGGCAGGATTGAAGCTGGCTGCCGGATCATGACGCCGGCGGCCCGGCTGCAGGCGGCGGTCGCGCTGCTCGAGGCGATGGAGGCGGCCGGGCGGCGACCAGCGGACGCGGTCGCTAACAATTTCTTCCGGGAGCGGCGTTATATCGGCGGCGGCGACCGGCGGGCGATCTCCGACGAGGTCTGGTTCGTGCTGCGCCACCAGCAGCGGCTGGACTGGTGGCTGCAGCGGGTGGAGCTTCCGGCCGCGCCGCGGAGCAGGGTGGCGGCGGCGCGAGTCCTCGAAGGCGCCCAGGTGCGGCTGGACAGCCTGTTCAGCGGCGGGCGTTTCGCGCCGGAGCCGTTGCGGCCGGAGGAGGCAACCGCACTCGGTCGCCTCGCCGGGGGCAGACTCGAGCACCCGGACATGCCGCCCGCCGTGCGGTTCGAGGTGCCGGACTGGCTCCTGCCGCAGCTCGAAAGCCGGTTCGGCACGGCGCTGGAGGCCGAGATGCGGGCGCTGGCCGAGCCGGCACCGCTCGACCTGCGGGTCAACCTGCTGAAGGCGACGCGCGAGCAGGCGCAGCAGAGCCTGCTCGCCGAGGGCCTGCAGGCGGAGCCGATGGCCCGCTCGCCCTGGGGCCTGCGCCTGCCGGGGCGGCAGAACGTGACGGCGACCGCCGCCTTCCGCGACGGGCTGGTGGAGATCCAGGACGAGGGCAGCCAGCTCGTCGTGCAGCTGGTCGGCGCCGCACCGCAGATGCGCGTGGCGGATTTCTGTGCCGGTGCGGGGGGCAAGACGCTCGCCCTGGCGATGACCATGCGCAACCAGGGGCACATCGTCGCGTGCGACGTCTCGGCGGCGCGTCTGGATGGCGCGGTTCGCCGGTTGCGGCGAGCCGGCGTGCACAATGTCGAGCGTCACCTGCTGACCGACGGGGCCAAGTGGCTCAAGCGGCGGGCGGGCGGTTTCGACCGCGTGCTGGTCGATGCGCCATGCACCGGCACCGGCACCTGGCGCCGCAATCCGGACGCGCGGCTGCGGCTGGTCGAGCGCGACCTCGCCGAGCTGACGGTCAAGCAGGCGGCAATCCTGCGCGATGCCGCCCGGCTGGTACGGCCCGGCGGACGCATGGTCTACGCGACCTGCTCGCTGCTGGAGGCGGAGAACGAGCGGCAGGTCGAGGCTTTCCTGGCCGGGGTGCCCGGCTTCACGCTCGTGCCGGTATCGGCCGGTGAGCAGTCCATGCGATTGTCTCCTGCACGGGACGGCACGGACGGCTTCTTCGCGGCGGTTCTCGAGCGGGGCGAGGCAGCCGGATCGTAACGCACACGAATTTGTTACGACGTCGATCGTAATGTCATGTTCCTCGCTCGTAGCGATATCATTATAATTCCCCCTGGTCGCGGGATCGGGGCGAATTCCCTAACGGACGCGACGCGGAGGCCTGTATGACCGACCTACGCTTGTCTCTCCGTCCACGCGATATTCCGCATCGCTGGGCCATGCGGTCGTTCCGGACTCTGCTGTGCGGCGAATTCGCGGCTCCCGGCTGCGGCGAACGGCGAATGCTCGAGCGCATGCTGCGGGTGGCGCCCGGGGGACGGGCGCACAGCCTGCTGGGCGCGCAGCTTCCCGCCGCCAACGCGCCTGACGCGATCGCGCAGGCGGAGCGCCACCTCGCGCGCGAGACGGTCGACATCGTGCTGATCGACCTGCGCGGGCCGTTGATGAACGCGCTTTCGCTGGTCGGCCGCCTGCGCGCTGCCAGCCGCGGCAGCGTGGTGTTCGTCGGCGTGATGCCCGACCAGGCCGACCAGGCCACCTGCCTGTATCTGGCCGCGGTGCTCGACGCGCTGGTCGAGCGGCCGTTCACCTCCTGCATCCTTCACGCCGCCATCGCCGACGCGCTGCACCGGGCCGCCGATTTTGCCGGCCGCTCCCAGGCCAGCACGCCCATCAGCCTCGCCGTCCACTGACGGCCAGCTTCGGGTCTGGACCGGCGTCCGCCCGTCCATCAGCCAGGGGCGGGAACCTCGATCGCGTCCAGCCCCTGCCGGAGCGCCCACAGCAGGTCATCCTGAGGCAGGCAGATACAGCCGTCCGTCGGGGCGAGGTCCGGGCGTGCCGGGTGCAGGAAGATGGCAGAGCCGAATGGCGCCCGGGGCGGGTCGTCATTGTGGCCCAGAACCCCGATGACGTCGTACAGCCGGTCCTCACGCCACAGCCGCTCATGACGTGCGGGGTGCGGCAGGCGGATCTGGCGGTTGTAGTCGGCACTGGCCGGGTCGTCGCACCAGCCATCGAGTGGCGCGATCGGCTCCACGGTCAGATGAGGCGAGCAGTGCGGCGGTGACAGCCGGTCGGCGCGATAGAGGACCCGTCGCAGCACCAGCCGACCGGAGGGCGTGGCGCGATCTCCCTCGAGTTTCGGGCTGCGGACGCCGGCGCGTCCGATGGCGCAGGGCAGCAGGCGATTGGCGATCTGCAGCAGCGCCTGAGAGCCCGCCAAACGCAGCAAACCTGTGGTCATCGGATAGGATCCTGCTCCTGGATCGGATGGCTTATCACGAGAATGTGTCAGGTCGGCAGGGGCGAAGCCGGCGCCGCGACTCCAAGTCACTGCGTTGTGAGAAGCGTGTTGCTGAGGTGCCGCGGTTCGGGCTGGGCACCCGTTCGTGGTAACCGCGTTCACGCCTCGCGTCTGCACGAGGCAGGGCGCCAAGCTGTTGTATGAGGTTTAGATGGCGGGTGAACGCCCCATTCTGATCGTCGATGACGACGATACGTTGCGCGCGACGCTCGTCGAGCAGCTCCAGATCGAGTCCGAGTTCTCGGTGGAGGAGGCGGCCTCAATCGACGCGGCGTCACGCAAGCTCAGTGGCAATGGCGCCCGCTACGACGCGTTGATCTTGGACGTGACGCTGCCGGACGGTGACGGGCGTGACCTGTGTGCCGAGCTGCGCCGACAGGGCCGGCGGATGCCGATCATCATGCTTACCGGGTCGGACGACGAGGCCGACGTGGTGCGCGGGCTCGATGCCGGCGCTAACGACTACGTTGCCAAGCCGTTCCGGATCGCGGAGCTGCTGGCCCGGTTGCGCGCCCAGATGCGCATCTTCGAGAACAGCGAGGACGCGGTCTTCACCATCGGCCCCTACACGTTCCGCCCATCGGCCAAGCTGCTGCAGGAGGCGGCCCGCAACCGCCGGATCCGGCTGACGGAAAAAGAGGCCGCCATCCTCAAGTTCCTGTATCGCGCGGGAACGCGGCCGGTGCCGCGCCAGGTGCTGCTCAACGAGGTCTGGGGATACAACGCTGCGGTCACCACGCACACGCTCGAGACCCACATCTACAGGTTGCGACAGAAGATCGAGCCCGACCCGGCCAATGCCTGCCTGCTGGTCACCGAAGGTGGGGGCTACCGGCTGGATCCAGGCGGGGACGCCGCCACCGCCTGATCCCGCGGCGCGGGGCAGGCTCGCGCGATCAGCCGGACCGGCGCTGTGCGATCAGGCGGCGGAGCTCGTCGAGGCTGACCGCACCCGGGATCAGGGTGTCGCCGAGGACGAAGCTCGGCGTGCCGTCGATGCCGAGCGCCTGGGCAAGGGCCACGTTGCTGCGCAGCTCGGCCTGCAGGGCGGGATCGTCCATGTCACGCTGCAGGCGTGCGGCGTCGATCCCCTGCTTGCGGGCAATGGCCTCGATGCCGTCGAGGTCCGGCTGTCCCGGCTCGAGCATCAGCGCGTGCTGCAGCTGCCAGTAGCGCCCCTGCCGACCGGCCGCGGCGATAGCGCGCGCTTCCAGAACACTGGCCGGGCCCAGGATCGGGATCAGCTTCTCGACCAGCCTGACCTTGTGGTCCCGGGTGACCAGCGCATCAATGTCGGGCAGCATCTTGCGGCAGTACGGACAACGCGGGTCATAGAACTCGGTGAGGGTGACGTCGCTCGACGGAGCGCCGGTGATGAAGTCGCCCGCTGTGCCGTCGAGGCTGGCGCGATGGCTGGCGATGGCCGCCGCCGCGTCGTCCACCTGCTTGCGCTGTGCCTGGGCGCGAAGTGCCAGGACCGCGTCGGCCAGGATCGAGGGATCGTTCTTCAGCGCCTCGCGGATGATCTGCACGATCTCGGCACGCTGCGCCGGCGTGAACTGGCTGGCGCCGGCCCCGCCTGCTGCCGCAGCGCATGGGCACCAGACCAGGACGGCCGCGAGCAGCGCGATGAGGAGGCGCAGCGGGGTCTGGCGGGACGAACGTGTCATGCGGTGCCTTTCGGGCGAACCCAGGATGGTGACGGCGAGCTCCTGTACGGCCTCACCGCGTGGGCGGGCGACCAGCTGGACGTGACGGCCGCCGGCAAAGGGCCAAGCGGCCTGGAGCACGCGCCGGGCCAGGTGTGACGGATCCATCGCCTGCGGGTACCGCCTCGGGGAGTGCGCGTCCACCGGCTTGGTCGTGCTCTAGCACGCGGGGCTGTCGGGCCGGCAAGTTGCCGGTGGCGGCGAAGGCGTTTAATCCCTGCGGCCGGGCCTTGCGGCCAGAGCGGCATATGATGGAGATCACGCCTTTGCGCGACTTGAGGCCAGAGCCGGCAGCCTGCACGGCAGCCGGTGCGCGGGCGTTGTCAGCCTTGCTGAGCCTGTGCCTGTTGCTGACCGGCTGTTCCTCGGTGCAGCGGGTCAAGGAGCTGGTGGCCGGGCCGCCATCGCCCTTTCTCAGCGGCTATATCGGCGAGGTGGCGGCCGATGAGCCGCGCGCCGCACTCGTGGGCCGAGACGTGCTGGCACGTGGCGGCAATGCCGCGGACGCAGCCGCGGCTATCGGGCTGGCGCTGGCCGTGACGCTGCCGTCGCGCGCCTCGCTCGGCGCCGGCGGGGCCTGCCTCGCCTTCGACGCCAGCAAGCAGACGCCGCCCGAGGCGATCCTGTTCATGCCGGTGGCGGGCGGCGGGACGCCGGGCGACCGGCCGGGCGCGATACCCATGCTGGCGCGCGGTCTCTACCTGCTGCAGACCCGGCATGGCAGCGTGGATTTCGATGAACTCGTCCATCCCGCCGAGGAGCTGGCGCGCAACGGCATCACGGTGTCGCGCGCCTTCGCGTCCGACCTGTCGCAGGTCAGCGCTCCCCTGCTTGCCGATCCGGGCATGCGCAGCCTGTTCGGCGAGACGGTGCCGGCGGTGAACGACAGGCTGGTCCAGCCCGAGCTTGCCCTGACCTTGCAGCGGCTCAGCTCGCAGGGGGTGGGCGATCTGTACGACGGAGCACTCGCGGACGAGTTCGTGCAGGGGGCCGACCAGGCCGGTGCCGGGATCGACGCGCAGGTGATGCGTCATGCCGTGCCGCGGGCGGCGGCGGCCCTGGAACTATCGCGCGGGCATGTGGATGTGGCCTTCCTGCCGCCGCCGGCCGATGGCGGCCTCGCGGCCGCGGCCGCCTTCCGGGCGATCGGCGCCGCCTCGCCGCAGGCCGCTTCGGAGGCGGAGGTGTCCGCCTGGCGTGCGGCGTACCCGGGGGATGGTGGCGACGAGACGGTGGCGGCGCAGGCCTTCCTCGACGCCCCTGCCCAGGGCGGCAGTTCGCTCGGCGACCTGCCGGCGTCGACCAGTTTCGTGGTTCTCGACCGCTCCGGCAACGCGGTGTCCTGTGCGCTGACCATGGACAACCTGTTCGGCACGGGCCGTGTCGCTGGCGGGACGGGCATCATCATCGGCGCGTCGCCCGCGCGCTTCCCCAGGCCGCTGCTCGCCGCGGCGATCGCCTGGAGCCGAGGCGAGCACGCGTTCCGCGCCGCCGTTGCCGCCTCCGGGCAGCGCGACGCGGCGGCGGCGGCGGCGGAAGCGCTGCACGCGGCGCTGGGCGGGGACGGAACGCTGTCGCGCGGCTTCACGCAGAGTGGCCGGGCCAACGTCATCTCCTGCCCGCGCGGGCTACCGGGGGACTCGGCAAGCTGCGTGGGTGCAACCGACCGGCGCGCAGCCGGGCTCGCCATCGGCAGCGACTAGGTCCGACGCGGGTGATCAAGCAGGGCGCCGGTTCACGCGTACAGCCGTTCCTGGTCATGGACGTGATTGCACGGGCGAACGCGCGCCAGAAGGCGCAGGCGCCGGGAGCACCGGACGTGCTGCGCATGGAAGTGGGCCAGCCGGGAACCGGTGCTCCGGCCGCGGCGGCAGAAGCGGCGGCCCGGGCGCTGCGCTCGGGAGAGGCCCTGGGCTACACGGAAGCGCTCGGCCTGCCGACGCTGCGCGCGCGGATCGCCGCGCATTACGACACCTTCTACGCGACGAACGTGGCACCGGAGCGGATCGCGATCACCACCGGCGCGTCCGGCGGCTTCCTGCTTGCCTTCCTGTCCGCGTTCGATGTGGGCGACCGGGTGGCGCTCGCCTCGCCCTACTACCCGCCTTACGTCAACATCCTGCAGGCACTCGGCATGGTGCCGATGGTCATGCAGGCGACGGCGGAAACACGCTTCCAGCCGACGGTCGCGATGCTCGAGGCGCTGGCGGCGCGGGACGGGATGCCGGACGGGCTGATCGTCGCCTCGCCGAGCAATCCGACCGGGACGACGCTTTATCCTGACCAACTCGCGCGTCTTGCCGGCTGGTGCCACGACCACGGCGTGCGGCTGGTCAGCGACGAGATCTATCACGGGCTCGACTGGGACGGAGCGCCGGCAACGGCCGCCGCCTGCAGCGCAAGTGCGGTCGTCATCAACAGCTTCTCCAAATACTGGAGCATGACCGGCTGGCGTGTCGGCTGGATGGTGCTGCCGGCCGATCTGGTCGGCACGGCCGAGCGGCTGAAGCAGAACCTGTTCATCAGCGCGCCGCATATCTCGCAGGTCGCGGCGCTGGCGGCGATGGACTGCCGGCCCGACATCGAAGCTAATCTGAGCCGCTACCGGCGCTCACGCGATTTCCTGCTCGAGCAGCTTCCGCAGGCCGGCCTCGGCAGGCTGTCGCCGGCGCAGGGGGCCTTCTATCTCTACGCCGATGTCGGCGCGCTGACGGATGACAGCGTGGCGCTGGCCCGCTTCCTGCTCGACGAAGGGGGTGTTGCCACCACGCCGGGCGTCGATTTCGACGCGGCCCGGGGGCATCGCTTCCTGCGCCTGTCGTATTGCGGCCTGGAGTCGCAGATCCGCCAGGCCCCGGAGCGCCTCGGGCGCGCCCTCAGGGCCGGCGGCTTCCTGCGCTAGGGCCAAGCGGACGCGGTCGCCGCGGCTGGCTGGTGCGCAAGTTCGCGACACCCGGGCGGATGGAGCTCTGCTCCATCCGCCCGGGGAAGCGATCTGCGATCCGGACCGACCGGAGGCGGCCCTAGCGCCGCCACCAGCCGGTGCGCCGCGCCGGAGGAGCGGTGGGCGAATCGACCAGGATCGGCTGCACGACCGGGTTCGAGGGCGAGGGCTGGTCGGAAGTCCGGGCTTGCGCCACGGCAGGGTCCGCAGCGTCGCCGCTGCTCGCCGGTGCAGTCGGTCCGGCGTCCGGCTCGTCCGGCGCGGGCGCGGCCGGCTTGCGGGTCCGAATCCGCCGGGCGGGCTTGGCCGGCGCTTCATCACCAGCGGCGCCAGGGGCAGACTCGGGCACCGACGCGAGCATCGACTCGGGCATTGGCTCGGGCACCGACTCGGGCATCAGGCCGGACGCCGGGGCGGGGGACGAGTCGAGCAGCGATCCTGGCGCGGGGCCGGGTGCAGACCCGGCCTTGGGTTTCGCCGTGCGGCGGCGGCGCGGCTTGGCGGCGATGGTCGTCGCGCCGGGTTCCTCTGCCGCCGGCAGCGGGGCCGCGCTGCCAGCCTCGGCGTCAATCCCGGTCTCGGCGAGCGCGGCGGCGACCTCGTCGGGAGATTGGCCGAGCGCCGCAACGGCGGGCTGGGCGGGCGCGAGACCGTCGGATCCGGCGGTCGCGGCTGGCCTGCGAGCCCGGCGCCGGGAACGAGCCGGCGTCCCGGGTGCGCCGGTGGCGAGAGCCGGGACAGCTTGGTCCGCGTCCAGGCTGCCGGTTGCCTCGGATTGCGGCGCGGGTGATGCGGGCGACGCTGCCGCGGCGAACGGTTCGATGACCGACTCCGATCCGAGCGCTGCTGCGGCGGGCGCGGAGTCGACATGCGGGCCGGAGCCGCCTGGGCTGGGCGCCCCGGTGCCGGGCGCCTCGATGAAGCTCGTGACCTCGATCACCTCCACCGGCTCGCCGGTCGACGGGATGCCGCCGGCCGCGTGCTGGATCTCCGCCGGGTCGGCCTCGCCGTGCTGCGCACCCTCGGCTTCGTCGCGGCGGCCGCCACGGCGGCGACGGCGGCGACGCTTGCGGCGGCGTTCCTCCTCGCTGCCCTCGGCCGGGGCGCGGGCCTCGACGCTCGTCGGCTGGGGCTCATGGCTGTCTTCGGCCCCGGCTGCTGCTTCTGCCTCGGTGGCCGCACCCGGTTCGGCGCTCGTTCCGACGTCGGCGTCAGCCTCGAAGTCGGAGTCCGCCGCGGAGGAGGCGAACGGATCGGTGGAATGGGAGATGATGCCATTGGCCGGCAGCCGGCGCTCGGCCGCCACGTCGGCAACGCGCGGGGCCACGATCTCGGCCACCTGAACGGCGGGCTGGGTGGGCGCCGTCTGCGGCCGGAGCTTGTCGATCCGCGATTGCGGCGGGATCAGGCTGTCGTCGGCGGCGAAGCCCACGATCATGTTGTGGCGGCGCTCGATCTCGGACAGCCAGGTCCGCTTCTGGTTGAGGATGTAGAGCGCGATCGGGGTTGCGACATGCACCAGGATCTCGCCGGCGCGCTGCTTTGCACCTTCCTCCTCGACGGCGCGCAGCACATGCAGGGCGGAGCTCTCGATGCCGCGCACGAAGCCGGTACCGGAGCAATGCGGGCACGCAACGAAGGAGCTTTCGGCCAGGGACGGGCGCAGCCGCTGGCGCGACATCTCAAGCAGCCCGAACGAGCTGATCGATCCGACCTGGATCCGGGCGCGGTCGTTGCGCAGCGCGTCCTTGAGGCGCCGCTCGACCATCGCGTTGTGCCTGCGGCTTTCCATGTCGATGAAGTCGATGACGATCAGCCCGGCGAGGTCGCGCAGGCGCAGCTGCCGGGCGACCTCGTCTGCGGCCTCGAGGTTGGTGCGCAGCGCGGTTTCCTCGATGCCGCGCTCGCGGGTCGAACGGCCGGAATTGACGTCGATCGCGACCAGCGCCTCGGTCTGGTTGATCACCAGGTAGCCGCCCGAGCGGAGCTGCACGTTGGGCTGCAGCATGGCGTCGAGATGGTGCTCGACCTGGTGGTGGGCGAAGAGCGGCTGGCCATGGTCGCGCCACAGGCGGACCTTGCCCGCATTGGCCGGCATCAGGTTGCGCATGAACTCGCGCGCCGCCTTCCAGCCGGTCTCGCCGTCGACCACGATCTGCTCGACATCGCGCGTGTAGACGTCGCGGATGGCCCGCTTGATGAGGTTGGCTTCCTCGTAGATCAGGGCCGGAGCGACCGACTTCAGCGTCTGCTCGCGGATCTCGTCCCACAGGCTGAGAAGATACTCGCCGTCACGCTTGATTTCCGGACGCGGCCGCTGGGCGCCGGCGGTGCGGACGATCATCGCCATGCCGCGCGGCAGGTCGAGCTCGGCGGTGATCTCCTTGAGGCGCTTGCGATCGGCGGCCGAGGTGATCTTGCGCGACACGCCGCCGCCCTTGGGCGAGTTCGGCATGAGAACGGAGAAGCGTCCGGCGAGCGAGATGTAGGTGGTGAGCGCCGCACCCTTGTTGCCGCGCTCCTCCTTGACGACCTGGACCAGCAGGATCTGGCGGCGGCGGATCACTTCCTGGATCTTGTACTGGCGCAGGAACCGCGCGCTGAGCGCGGAGGGGCGACGCTCCTCGGACTCCGCCTCGCCGTTGACCGTCTCGGGTTCCAGCTCGTCCGGCCGCGCGGTCCGCCCATCGGCTTCGGACGGCGCGTCCTCGGCGTGGGTGCCGGGCTCGTCGCCCTGGCTCGCCTGATGATCGGCGAGACTGTCGTGAGCGGACCCGGTTGCGTCGCCTGCGCCGGAATAGGGGTGGCCAGCCTCGGGGCCGCTGGACTCAGGAGCGCTGCATTCCGGGCCGCCGGTGGTCTCCTCGGCCTCCTCGCGCGCTTCCTCGGCGCGCGCCTCCTCTTCCTGCAGGGCGATCAGCCGTTCGCGGTCGGCGACCGGGATCTGGTAGTAATCAGGGTGGATCTCGCCGAAGGCGAGGAAGCCATGACGATTGCCGCCATACTCGACGAACGCCGCCTGGAGGCTCGGTTCGACCCGGACGACCTTGGCGAGGTAGATGTTGCCTTTGAGCTGCTTTTTTGAAGACGTCTCGACGTCGTAATCTTCGAGGCGATTACCATCCAGTACGACAACGCGGGTTTCTTCCGCGTGCGTCGTATCGATGAGCATCTGCTTGGACATGAAGTAGGGAACTCCGGCGGGCTGCCGGCATCCGCAGGGCCGACCGGTCGAGGTCAGCGCGGCCGGGCCTGGCAGCGAATGGGGACGATGGGCTGGACCAGGAGAAGCCGTCCGCCGGAGCCCGAGTCACGCATGCCAGACGCCCTGACGAAGGGGCGGAGGGCGCGGGCAGGGGGCGAGGGTGGGCGATCATCCGGGTCCTGAGTTGACCGGCGCCGCGATGGCGCCCCAGTTCCGTTATGAACCTGGCGGACCGCAACGCCTGGCGTGAGGCGTTCATGTGTCCATCGCGGGCTGATCAGGACGAGAGCGCCGCACCCGGAATGCACGCGAGGGCCGCACCCGAGATCCGGCAGCGCCCGCACGCCTGGCGCGCGGATGGAGCACGAGGACCGGAGCGCTTGCCTGCCGAACAATGGTTGTTCAGTGTCCGGCGGGTTCGCGCGACGCAATCCTGGGTGCTACATTGGATGAGCTGTCGCTGTTTCGCAAGGGCTGGTTTATCCGCCGCGGGCCGGTGGCCGTTTTTCTCGCCCGACCCGAACCTTTCACTTAACGTCGCGCGACAAACCGGCGGGGCGGCGTTCGTTCTCGCGGCGGGCTGCGAAGGAGCAGGGGTGGGGCTTTCACGTCGAGGCTGGATGGTTGCCGCGGCAACGGTGCTGCCGGGGCTTACTCTGCCTGCTACCGCCGCCCGGGGTCGGACGTCGGCGATCCTCGGCCGCGCCCGGCCACCCTTGCCGCTGGTCATGCTCGATCCGGGCCATGGCGGGAAGGACCCGGGCGCCATCGGGGTTTCAGGCACCTACGAGAAACACGTGGCGATTGCGGCGGCGCTGGACCTGCAGCGGCGATTGCTGGCCAGCGGGCGCTACCGGGCGCTGCTGAGCAGGGAGGACGACGTCTTCATTCCCCTCGAGGACCGGGTCGCGATCGCCCAGCGCCACGGGGCGGCGCTGTTCGTCTCCATCCATGCCGACGCGCTGAGCGACCCGCGGGTGCGGGGTGCCAGCGTGTACACCCTGGCGGAGCGGGCGTCGGATCCGCAGACGGCGAAGCTGGCCGAGCGGGAGAACAGCGCCGATCGCTATGGCGGCCCCGCAGTGCGCTCGGTGTCGCCGGAGGTGGAGCAGATCCTGGCCAGCCTGGTGCGGGAAGAAACCCGGGTCGATTCGGTGCGGATGGCGCGCAGCGTGGTCGGTGCGCTGCGCTCGCATGTGCTGCTGCTCAACAATCCGGACCGGCACGCGGCTTTCGTGGTGCTGAAATCGAGCGACATCCCGAGCGTCCTGGTCGAGATGGGGTTCATGTCCAACCCCGCTGACGAGGCGGCTCTGCGCCGGTCCAGCCACCGCGACCTGGTGACGACCCGGCTGGCTCGCGCCGTGGACGGCTACTTCGTGCAGGCCGGCTTCACGCGCCTGACCGGGTGATTGCCCGGCCGGAGCGCCAGGGGGTCACCAGCCCCAGGGGCGGCGGTAGCCGTAATAGCCGTAATACGGGCCGTAGTAGGGCGGCGGCACCACGACCACCGGCGGGGGTGGGGGTGCTCCGGGGCCGGGGTAGGCGGCGACGGGGGGAGGCGCCACGTTTTCGCCTGCCGCCGCCATGCATTGCGCATAAACGCGGTCGTAGTTCGCCTGCAGCGAGCCCGCTGACCGGGCGGCATTCTCGCTGCCCAGGGCCGAGCCGACCAGCAATCCGCCGCCGGCGCCGATCGCGGCGCCGGCGCCGGCATTATGTCCTGCCGCCCCGAGCAGCGCGCCGGCCGCGGCGCCGATCGCGGTGCCGGCGAGCGCCGTGCCGACCCCGCTGGTGGTGGCTCCCTGGCCGGGGGTGACGCCACCGTTGGCGTTGTTGGCATAGGCGCGGCAGTTGAGGTCATCGGTCCGGAACTGCCCGAAGCTCTTGCCCGGGCCCGGCGAGGCCATGACGGTCGGGCCTTGCGGAGGTGCGACCGTGCAGCCCGCCAGCGTGGCCAGGCCGAGCAGCAGGAAGGGGCCAAGGGGAAGACAACGCATGGCGGGACGGGACTCCAGCGGAGCGGTTTGCATCAGGAGCAGGGCAGACGGGAGCTGCTCAGCGGGCGGTTTGCACGCGCGGGCGGGAATGGTAAAGGAACATAATGTCTCGGACGGAAACACCGCCAGCAGGCCGTCGCCTGGTTCAGGCCAGCGCCTGCGCCGGCGTTCGTGGTGACCGCAGGGTGCCGTCCGCCGGATGGGAGCTGGCACTCCCGGTTTTGTCCGGCGTCGCCGGGCGTCGACTTATCGGCCCCTGAGCGGGCGGCCGGCCAGTGTGCCGGTCCCGCGCAGGGGATCTGTCGCGACCGGGGTCGCGCATGCCGGCCGGAACTCCCGCCGCGCGCATGGCGGCCAGAGTTCCGCCGGGCCACAGCCTCCGCCGCGTGTCTGTTGCCGTTTGAGCGGCAGGGCGACCGGCGGCGACCCATCCGTATCTCAGCACCCGTACGAGGATAGAGTGCGATGAGCATCGACCACCCCAGTTTCGGCCGTCTTGAAGACGACCGGGTCATCCTGTTCGACACGACGCTGCGTGACGGCGAGCAATCGCCGGGCTTCTCGATGAACCTCACCGAGAAGCTGCGCATGGCCGAGGCTCTCGCGGAGCTTGGCGTCGACGTCATCGAGGCGGGTTTTCCCGTAGCGTCCGAGGGGGATTTCGAGAGCGTGCAGGAGATCGCGCGGGCGGTGCGCGGGCCGGTGATCTGCGGCCTGGCGCGGACCGGCGGCCGTGACGACATCGCGCGCGCCGCGGAGGCGGTGAAGCCCGCAGAACGCAGACGCATCCACCATTTCATCTCCACCTCGCCCTTGCACATGAAATACAAGCTGCGGATGGAGCCCGAGACGGTGCTCGAACTGGTCACCAGCGGCAACCTGCAGGCCAGGCGGTTCACCGACGACGTCGAGTGGTCGGCCGAGGATGGCAGCCGCACCGAGCCCGACTTCCTGTGCCGCTGCGTCGAGGCGGCGATCAAGGCGGGCGCCACGACGATCAACATCCCCGACACGGTGGGCTACGCGACGCCCGAGGACATGGCGGCGATCTTCACCATGCTGCGCGAGCGCGTGCCGGGTGCGGACACGGTGATCTTCTCGGCGCACAACCACAACGATCTTGGCCTCGCGGTGGCGAACACCATCGCCTCGCTGCAGGCCGGCGTGCGCCAGATCGAGTGCACGATCAACGGCATCGGCGAGCGGGCCGGCAATGCGGCGCTCGAAGAGATCGTCATGGCGCTGCGCACGCGCCAGGATGTGCTGCCGTTCAGGACGGCGATCGAGACTCCGCGCCTGCTGCGCGTGTCGCGCATGCTGTCGACGATCACCGGCTTCGACGTGCAGCCCAACAAGGCGATCGTCGGGCGCAACGCCTTTGCGCATGAAAGCGGAATCCACCAGGACGGCGTGCTGAAGAACGCGGCGACCTACGAGATCATGACGCCGGAAAGCGTGGGCTGGCATCGGTCCTCGCTGGTGCTGGGCAAGCATTCCGGGCGGGCGGCGTTCCGCGACAAGCTCAAGGCGCTCGGCTATGGCGACCTGGGCGAGAACCAGGTCAATGACGCGTTCCTGCGCTTCAAGCGCCTCGCCGACCAGAAGAAGACCGTCTACGACGACGACATCCAGGCGCTGATCGACGACGAGGTGCGCGACCATGCGCATCTGCGACTCGTCTCGCTGGCCGTGCAGAGCCGGTCGGGCGAGCCCGCCCGGGCGGAGCTCGAGCTCGAGGTCGAGGGGCAGCATCGTCGCGCCGAGACCAGCGGCAACGGGCCGGTCGATGCGGCCTTCAACGCCATCCGCGAGGTCTTCCCGCACGAGGCGGTGCTGACGCTCTACTCGGTCGGCGCCATCACCGAAGGCTCGGACGCCCAGGCGCGCACTACGGTCCGCCTCGAGGAGCGCGGCAAGATGGTCGACGGGCAGGGGGCGGACGCCGACACGGTGGTGTCTGCGACGCGCGCCTACGTCCATGCGTTGAACAAGCTTCTGGTCAAGCGCACCCGACGCGAGCCGGAGGCGATCTCGGCCTGAAAATCCGGAAGGCGTCCAGCCGCCTGCCCGGCTGGACGCCTCCCTGCGCTGGCCGGGCGGGTCAGTAGCCGTTGTAGCCGGGCTGCGAGTAGTAGCGCGGCGGCGGCGGCCGGTTGGGCGTGGTGGCGGCACCGCCCGCGGCGCCCAGCGCGCCGCCGGCCAGAGCGCCGATCGCTGCACCGCTGCCGCCGCCGGCGATCCCGCCGATCAGCGCGCCGCCGCCTGCGCCGAGCAACCCGCCGCCAACGGCGCGCTGGCCGGGGCTGTAGGGGTCGGTGCAGCCGCCGAGTGCTAGGGCTGCGGCCAGCGCGGCTGCGGTGGCGAGAGGCGACAGGGTGCGCCGCTGCCGCCCGATTGCACGGGCCGCCGGTTCGGGCGCCTGGATGATGGTCATCGTCTATCCTCGACTGGCGAAATCGTGTGCCTCGTCCGCTCCGCGGGCGACGCTGGTCGAGGCGATCGGCTCGGCCAGTGCGGCGCCTCCGGCTCGGACGGTGGGTGTTGGTTATAGATCAGCAAGGGTGTCGGCGGTTCCCTGACAGGTCCTGTGCGGCCTGCGGCGCCTTGCGCGGCTGCTTGACACGGAGGCGGCCAGGCCTTAGGCGACAGGTCGACAGACACGTCGCTCCGCGAAGGCTCGCGCAGCGGCGCGCTTGCCCATGGTCGCTCGACGGTTCGGGGCGGCAGACCCGGGGCCGGAAAGGGGTTGGTGATGTTCGACAGCCTGTCGGGCAAGATGACGGGGGTGTTCGACCGCCTGCGAACACGCGGGGCGCTGTCGGAGGCGGATGTCGCCGAGGCGCTGCGCGAGGTGCGCCTGGCGATGCTCGATTCCGACGTGGCGCTGCCGGTGGTCAAGACGTTCGTCACCCGGGTGCGCGAGCGTGCCGTCGGAGCGGAGGTGCTGGAAAGCATCTCGCCCGGCCAGGCGGTGGCCAAGATCGTCAACGACGCGCTGGTCGAGGCGCTGGGCGGCGCCGGCGCCGTGCCACTCAACCTCAACGCGGCACCCCCGGTGCCGGTGCTCATGGTGGGGCTGCAGGGGTCGGGCAAGACGACCACGGCGGGCAAGATCGCGCTGCGCCTGGCCGGGCGGGAGCGCCGGCGCGTGCTGCTCGCCAGTCTCGACACGCAGCGGCCGGCTGCGCAGTTGCAGCTCGCCCAGTTGGCCGAGCGGGCGGGTGTGCCGTCGCTGCCGATCGTCGCCGGCCAGACCCCGGTGCAGATCGCCCAGCGGGCGATGGAGACCGGGCGGCGCGAGGGTTTCGACGTCGTCATCCTCGACACTGCCGGGCGGTTGTCGATCGACGAGGAGCTGATGGACGAGGTGCGCCAGATCCGCGCCGCCACCAGCCCGGCCGAGACGCTGCTGGTCGTCGATGCGATGACCGGCCAGGATGCGGTGAACACGGCGCGCGCCTTCAACGAGGCGGTGGGTGTCACCGGCATCGTCATGACCCGCATGGATGGCGACGCGCGCGGCGGTGCCGCTCTGTCGATGCGGCAGATCACGGGCGCTCCGATCAAGCTGACCGGCTCGGGTGAGAAGCTGGACGCGCTGGAGGATTTCCATCCCGAGCGCGTGGCGGGCCGGATCCTGGGCCTCGGCGACCTGGCCGGGCTGGTCGAGAAGGCCTCGGATACGCTCGAGCAGGAGGAGACCGAGCGTCTCGCGCAGAAGATGCTGCGCGGCAAGTTCGACCTCGACGACTACGCGGCGCAGATCCGGCAGATCAACAAGATGGGCTCGCTTTCCGGGATCATCGACATGCTGCCAGGTATGGGCCAGCTCAAGGGTCAGCTCGCCGGCAAGGACCTCGATACCTCCGTCCTCAAGCGGCACACGGCCATCATCTCGTCGATGACCAAGGCAGAGCGGCGGACCCCGGACATCATCAAGGCGAGCCGCAAGCGGCGCATCGCTGCGGGATCGGGCTCGACCGTGCAGGAGATCAACCGGCTTCTCAAGCAGTTCGACGACATGTCGACGATGATGAAGCGCATCAACAAGCTCGGCGCGAAGGGCCTGATGCGGCATGGCATGCAGGCCCTGATGCCGAAAGGCATGGCGGGCCAGGGCGGTCCGCCGCGAGGGCCGGGCCAGCGCCCGCACTGAACATCACCATCCAAGGAGCTAGCAGTTCATGAGCCTGAAGATCCGTCTCGCCCGCGCCGGCGCCAAGAAGCGCCCGTACTACCACATCGTCGTGGCGGACAGCCGCAGCCCGCGCGATGGGCGCTTCATCGAGAAGGTGGGCAGCTACAATCCGATGCTGCCCGCCGACCACGAGGACCGTGTCCGCCTGCTGGGCGACCGGATCACCCATTGGCTGTCGCAGGGTGCATTGGCGACCGACCGCGTGGCGCGTTTTCTCGGCCATGCCGGCCTGACCGACAAGCCGACCTACACCGAGCAGCCAAAGCAGTCCGCGCCCAAGAAGAAGGCGCTGGAGCGTGCGGCGGCCAATGCCGCGGCGGCGGCCTGAGCAGCCGGACGCGAAGCATCGGAGCGGTGATGGCGGGGCGGCGGATCCTGATGGGCGTTGTGGGGCGGCCGCATGGCGTGCGTGGGCTGGTGCGGCTGCACAGCTATACCGCCGTCCCGGCTGACCTCGCATCCTATGGTCCGCTGCGCGACGAGCGGGGTGGGAGCTGGACCGTGCAGTGGCGCGGCGATGGGATCGCCCAGCTCGTCGACGAGGCCGGCGCGCCGCTTGCGTCGCGCGAGGCGGCGCAGGAGCTGGTCAACCGGCGGCTCTACGTGGATCGCAGCCAGCTTCCGGATGCGGACGCCGAGGAGTTCTATCTCGCCGACCTGGTCGGGCTTTCGGCCTTCGAGCGCGTCGACGGGATGGAGCGTTCGCTCGGCACCGTGCTCGCCGTGCATGATTACGGCGCCGGCGCCAGCCTGGAGATCGGGCATGTCGGCCGCAGCATCATGCTGCCGTTCAAGCGCGACTGCGTGCCGCATATCGACCTGGCCGCCGGGCGGCTGCTGGTCGTGCCGCCCGACGAGGTGGAGTGGCGGGAGGAGGAGCCGGTGGCAGAGGCCGGCGACGAGGTTGCACCGTGACGTGGCGGGCCACGATCCTCACCTTGTTTCCCGAGATGTTTCCCGGGCCGCTCGGCTTGTCGCTGAGCGGGCGCGCTCGTGAGCGCGGCCTGTGGGAGCTGGAGACGGTCGATCTGCGCCAGCACGGGATCGGCCGGCACAGGGCGGTGGATGATGCGCCGTTCGGCGGCGGGGCCGGGATGGTGATGCGCCCCGATGTGGTCGACCAGGCGCTCGGCCAGGCGCTGGCGGCGGATGACGCGCGTCCGGTCATCTTCCTCACCCCACGTGGCCGTCGCCTGGTGCAGGCCGACGTCGAGCGACTGGCGCGGGGGACTGGGGGGGCACTCCTGTGCGGGCGCTACGAGGGGATCGACGAGCGGGTGCTGGACCATCGCGGCGTCGAGCAGGTGTCGGTCGGCGATTACGTGCTGTCCGGCGGCGAGACGGCGGCCTTGACGCTGCTGGACGCCGCGATCCGGCTGTTGCCGGGGGTGATGGGCAGCGAGCAGAGCGGGGTGGAGGAAAGCTTCGCCGCCGGGCTGCTGGAATATCCCCACTACACGCGACCCGCCGTCTGGAACGGACTCGCCGTGCCTGAGGTGCTGCTGTCCGGCGATCACCAGGCCGTCGCGTCGTGGCGCCGTGACCAGGCCGAGCGCGACACGCGCGCACGCCGTCCCGACCTGTGGGAGGCGCATCTTTCCCGTGTCGCCGGCGCCTTGCCGAGTGCCACGCTCCATCGTAACTGACAGATTCAGAAGGGACTCTGGCTCATGAACATCATCCAGCAGTACGAGGCGGAGCAGATCTCGCGTCTCACCGCGGCGCGCCCTGTGCCGGAATTCGATCCGGGCGATACCGTGCGGGTCATGGTTCGCGTCGTCGAGGGCGAGCGGACCCGTGTCCAGGCCTATGAGGGCGTGGTGATCGCGCGGTCGAACAAGGGGCTGAACAGCAACTTCACCGTCCGCAAGATCTCGTACGGCGAGGGCGTCGAGCGCGTCTTCCCGCTCTATGCACCGACCATCGCGGAGATCGTCGTTGTGCGTCGCGGCGACGTGCGGCGGGCCAAGCTCTATTACCTGCGTGGCCGTCGCGGCAAGTCGGCGCGTATTGCCGAGCGCGCGCGCGAGGTGGCGCCGGCGTCAGCAACAGCCGCCGAGTAAGGCGGTATCCGGCATCCGCAGCGCCGCCGGCCGTGATCCCCGCTGGGAGGATCGCGCAGGCCAATGCGGAGGCCGGGATTCACGAGGACCAAGACGATGTCAGGGCAGACGCAGAACCCGGTCGGTCGCACACTGTTCGACAAGATCTGGCAGGATCATGTCGTCGAGCAGCTCGATGACGGAACGGCGCTGCTCTATATCGACCGTCACCTCATCCACGAGGTGACGAGCCCGCAGGCGTTCGAAGGGCTGCGCGCCAACGGCCGTCGGGTGCGCAGGCCGGATGCGACGATCGCGGTGGTGGACCACAACGTTCCGACCTCGGACCGGAGCATGCCGATCGAGGAGCCGGAGAGCCGGCTGCAGATCGAGACGCTGGAGCGCAACGTTGCCGAGTTCGGCGTGCCGTACTTCCCGCTGCGTTCGACGCGGCAGGGCATCGTGCACATCATCGGTCCTGAGCAGGGACTGTCGCTGCCGGGGATGACCATCGTCTGTGGCGACAGCCACACCTCCACGCACGGCGCGCTGGGCGCGCTCGCGTTCGGCATCGGCACATCCGAGGTCGAGCATGTGCTGGCCACCCAGACGCTCGTGCAAAGGCCGGCGCGGAACATGCGGGTGCGAGTCGAGGGCGTGCTGGCGCCGGGAGTCGCGGCCAAGGACGTGATGCTGGCAATCATCGGCCGGATCGGGACGGCCGGGGGAACAGGGCATGTCATCGAGTATGCCGGCTCGGCGATCCGCAGTCTCGACATGGCCGGCCGCATGACGATCTGCAACATGTCGATCGAGGCCGGTGCGCGGGCCGGGCTCGTGGCGCCCGACGAGGTGACATTCGACTATGTGCGCGGCAGGCCGTTTGCTCCGCAGGGCGAGGCTTTCGAGCAGGCGGTCGCCTACTGGCGCGGCCTCCATTCGGATCCGGATGCGCGCTTCGACCGCGAGGTCGTGCTGGAGGCGGGGGAGATCGCGCCGCTGGTCACCTGGGGGACAAGCCCGGAGGATGTGGTCGCGATCACCGGCTCTGTCCCGGACCCGGACGGGGAGGCCGATCCGTCACGGCGCGCGCGCATGCAGCGCATGCTGGACTACATGGGTCTGAAGCCGGGCGAGCGGCTGGCCGAGGTGCCGATCGACACGGTGTTCATCGGCTCGTGCACCAACGGCCGCATCGAGGATCTCCGCGCCGCGGCCTCCGTGGCACGCGGCCGCCGCGTGGCCGAGGGTGTGCGCGCCATGGTCGTGCCCGGATCGGGGCTCGTGAAGCAGCAGGCGGAGCGCGAAGGGCTCGACCGGATCCTGCGCGAGGCAGGGTTCGAATGGCGCGAGGCTGGCTGCTCGATGTGCCTGGGGATGAACCCGGACAAGCTCAGCCCGGGCCAGCGCTGTGCCTCGACGTCGAACCGGAACTTCGAAGGGCGCCAGGGGCCGGGCGGGCGGACGCACCTGCTGTCACCGGCGATGGCGGCGGCGGCGGCGGTGACGGGGCGGTTGACCGACGTGCGGGAGCTGATCTGAGGATGGAACCCTTCAGGCGCCTGGACGCAGTGGCGGCCCCGCTGCCGGAGGCGAACGTCGACACGGACAAGATCATTCCCGCGCGGTTCCTCAAGACCATCAAGCGCTCGGGGCTGGGTGCGAACCTGTTCGACGCCATGCGTTACGAGAACGGCGTCGAGCGGCCCGATTTCGTGCTCAACCGCGAGCCCTACCGACGTGCGGGCATCCTGATCGCGCACGAGAATTTCGGCTGCGGCTCGTCGCGCGAACACGCGCCCTGGGCATTGCTGGATTTCGGCATACGCTGCGTCATCGCGCCTTCGTTCGCTGACATCTTCCACAGCAACTGTTTCAAGAACGGCATGCTGCCGATCGTGCTGCCGCGTGAGGTCTGCGATCGTCTGATGGGCGACGCGGCGATGGGTGGCAATGCGCGACTGACGGTCGATCTCGAGCGGCAGGTTGTTGTACGGCCGAACGGCGAGGAGATCGCCTTCGAGGTCGATCCGCTCAGCAGGCACCGGTTGCTCGAAGGTCTCGACGACGTGGGCGAGACCCTGCAGCATGCCGATGGGATCGAACGTTTCGAGCAGCAGCGGCGCGCGAGCAAGCCGTGGCTGCCCGACATCGCCATCGCCTGATCGGGCGCCCTGTCTTCAACTTCGCCGGGACCCTTGCCGATGGCCGCCAACAAGAAGCTCCTCGTACTTCCGGGTGATGGCATCGGCCCGGAGGTGATGCGCGAGGTCGGGCGTGTGGTCGGCTGGCTGTCGCGCCGGCGCGGCATCAGCTTCGACATCAAGGAGGACCTGGTCGGCGGCGCCTCGATCGATGCGCATGGCGTGCCGATCCGCGACGAGGTGGTGCAGGCGGCCCGGAACTGCGACGCGGTGCTGTTCGGTGCGGTGGGCGGTCCGCAATGGGATTCGGTCGGGTTCGAGCGGCGGCCGGAGCTCGCAATCCTCACCTTGCGGCGCGAACTCGGCCTGTTCGCCAATCTGCGTCCGGCGCTCGTGCTCGATCCGCTGGTCGAGTCGAGCAGCCTCAAGCCGGAGGTGGTGCGCGGCCTCGACATCATGATCGTGCGCGAGACGGTCGGCGGGATCTATTTCGGAACGCCGCGCGGGATCGAGACTCTGCCGGATGGCTCGCGGCGTGGCGTGAACACCGAGGTCTATACGACGGCCGAAATCGAGAGGGTGGCGCGCGTCGCGTTCGAGCTGGCGCGCAAGCGGCGCAAGGCAGTCTGCTCGGTCGAGAAGAGCAACGTCATGGAGAGCGGATTGCTGTGGCGCGAGGTGGTCAGCGCCCTGCAGAAGAGCGAGTATCCGGACGTCGCCCTTTCGCACATGCTGGCCGACAACTGCGCCATGCAGCTGGTCCGCGCCCCGTCGCAGTTCGATGTCATCGTGACCGGCAACCTGTTCGGCGACCTGCTGTCGGACCTCGCCGCGATGCTGACCGGCAGTCTCGGAATGCTGCCGTCGGCCACGCTGGGCCAGGTGGATGAGACGGGACGGCGGCCGGCTCTGTACGAGCCGATCCACGGCTCGGCGCCGGACATCGCCGGCAAGGGGCTCGCCAACCCGCTGGCGCAGATCCTCAGCTTTGCCATGCTGCTTCGTTATTCCTTCGACCTCGAGAACGAGGCCGAGGCGATCGAGGATGCCGTCACCCGCGTGCTGGCCAGCGGCCTGCGGACTGCCGACATCATGAGCGCGGGCATGGCACGGGTCGGCACGCAGGTCATGGGCGAGGCGGTGCTGCGGGAGCTGGAGAAGCTCGACAGCTAGGCGACACGCGACGGGACGTGATCGTCCGCGCCGGATCCCGGTGTCTGGTCGCAACCGACGGCCACGCCGGTGAGGCGGATCGACGGGTGAGCGGTCTGTCGCCGTCGCGTGCGGTCGGTTTCGAACTGCTCGGGCTTGCTTAGCCTCGCGGCGATGGGACTCTTCGCCCATCGGTCGGCTTTTCCTGCCGCCGGCCTGGATGTGAGGTTACGGTGCGGGTGCCAGTGCGGGATGCCGCCGGCCGCTTGACCGAGCCCGGCGATCGTTGTGCAGTGGTGTGGCCGCGCCGTCGGGAGACCCGAGGCCGGGCGGGTGCGGAAGCGGCGGCCTGGTGGCGAGAGTCGTGGTGGCGGTGGGAGAGCGACATGGGCGCGCGCATCGGCGTGGTGGGCAGCAACATGGTCGACCTGATCGCCTATGGCGAACGGCTTCCCGTTCCCGGTGAGACGCTGGAAGCCTCGCGCTTCGAGATTGGTGCCGGTGGCAAGGGCGCGAACCAGGCGGTCGCCGCGGCCAAGCTGGGAGCCGAGGTCGTCATGGTCAGCCGAGTCGGCGACGACCTGTTCGGGCAGCAGACGGTGCAGTCGCTGCGAACTGCCGGTATCGACGTCCGGCACGTGACGCCGGCGGCCGGGGTGAGCAACGGTGTCGCGCCGATTTTCGTCGCGGCCAACGGCGAGAACAGCATCCTCATCATCAAGGGCGCGAACGAGCTTCTCTCGCCGGCCGACGTTGATCGTGCCGCGGATGCCTTGCTGAGCTGCGACCTGATCCTGCTGCAGCTCGAGGTGCCACTCGAAACGGTCTATCATGTCATCGACTGGGCCGGGCGGAACGGCCGTCGCGTGCTGCTCAACCCAGCGCCGGCGACCGCGCAGCTGGCGTTCGACCGGATCGCCGCGGTCGATTTCTTCGTCCCCAACCAGACGGAGCTCGCCATCCTGACCGGGATGCCGACGGCGACGGAGCGGGAGGCTGTTTTGGCCGCCAGGACGCTCCTCGAGCGCGGGATGCGTTCGGTCATCGTCACACTCGGCGCCGACGGCGCGGTGCTCCTCGAGGGCGACGAGACCGTGCATATCGAAGCGGTGCGCGTGCAGGCCATCGACACGACGGGCGCGGGGGATGCGTTCATCGGCGCCTTCGCCTGCTTCCACGCAGGCGGGGTGCGAGCCGCCGAGGCCCTGACATCGGCCGCCCGCTATGCGGCGCTGTCGGTCACGCGGCAGGGAACACAGAAGGCGTTCGGTTCGGCCGCCGAGTTCGCGGCGTTCGCCGCCCGGTCCTGATCGCGGGGCGCCCCGATCAGAGTACGGGGATCGGCAGGTCGTTGACTGCCAGCACGCCGCGGTCGAGTGTCACGTCCCATCGCAGCACCGCCCCGTCCTTGTGGCCGACCAGTTGGCAAAGGAAGAGGGCGGTGTGCAGGCGGGCCAGGTCGAGCCTCGCTGCCTCGCGAACCAGATCGGGGTAGCCGGTCGCATCGATCTGCAGATGCGCCGTGCTGGCCGGCAGGGTCGGCGCGCTCGTTGCGGTGCCGTGGCCCTCGATCCGGGTGGCGTGGCTGACCAGGACCAGATGCTCGATGGTAAGCGGGATGGACGCCCCGGAGCCATTGCCGCCGAGGGTGGCGAGCAGGTCAGGGAGCCGGGCGGCCGGCAGGCTGACCTCGACGAGCAGTCGGTCCGGCAGGAGGGCGGGTGGCTTCAGGGCACCGCCGATCCCGTCCATCGTCAGCTTGATGAGCACCTGCCCGGCCTGGTGGCCGGATTGCAGATCGACCTGCATCAGGGACGCCGAGACATGCCCGGAGGTGCCGTTCAGCGTGAGGGCTTTCCAGTCCGCGCGGTAGCTGTCGCCATGCTGCAGACCCTCCACGATGGGTTGGGCGATCCGCTGCAGGGCGCGGTTTGGGCAGGCTGGCTGATGATGGCCGGTCAGCGCGATCAGTGTGGCCGCAGCAGCGGCACCGGCTGCCTGTTCGAGCTGTGCCGGCGACGTGGCGCTGTCCGCGTCGGCCACATCAAGACGCCTGGATGACAGGCGTACCGGGGCGCCGCCCGCGACTGCCGACAGGGCGGCGGTAAAGTCCTGGGCGCTGAAGCGCGCCTGCGGCGAGCGGAGTGCCTGCACCGAGCCGGAGGTGATGTCGGCGCAGGCGGGTGGCAGGTCGAACGCGGAGCGCGGCGCGGCCTGAGCTAGCCGAGCGTTGGCTGGCTGGCTGTTGGCGGGCTGGTCGTGAGCGGGCTGGGCGCGGGCGGGCTGGGCGTGGGCGGCTCGCGCGCAGGCGATCAGCGCCAGGGCAAGCACCAGATTGAAGAGACTTCGCATCCTCCCGAGGGTGACGCAGCGCGAGAGGCGTGGCAATGCACAGCCGGGGATCCGCGCCGGGTCCTCCTCCTCCCGGAAGAAAGCATGCCGAAGCCCGACCCGTTCCTCCTGGCGCTGATCGCGACCGTCGCCCTTGCGTCCGTCGTCCCCTGCCGCGGGCAGGCGGTGCCGGTCTTCCAGTTCCTGACCATCGCGGTGATCGCGCTGATGTTCTTCCTGCAGGGTGCCCGGCTGTCGCGTCAGGCGGTGCTTGCCGGGCTCGGCGCCTGGAAGCTGCACCTGTGCATCTTCGCCTGCACCTTCATCGTGTTCCCGCTGTTCGGCGAGGCGCTGTACAACCTGTTCCCGCGCCTGCTGACGCCAGCGCTCTGGCTGGGCGTGCTCTTCGTCTGCGCCTTGCCTTCCACGGTGCAGTCCTCCATCGCTTTCACCTCCATCGGTCGCGGCAACGTCCCCGCGGCTGTCTGCGCGGCGACCGCCTCCAATATCGTCGGCATCGCCGTGACGCCGTTGCTGGTCGGGCTCCTGCTCAGTCGCCATGGCGGCGTCTCGGGGCGGGCGGTGCTCGATATCGTGCTGCAGTTATTGCTGCCGTTCATCCTTGGCCAGCTCCTGCAGCCCTGGATCGGCGGATGGGCGCGTCGCAACAAACGGCTGCTGTCGTTCACCGACCGCGGATCGATCCTGATCGTGGTCTATACCGCGTTCAGCGACGCGGTCGTGCACGGGCTCTGGCACCGCCTGCCGCTGTCCATGCTGGGCATGCTGCTGCTGGTCGATGCGATCCTGCTGGCACTCGTGCTGCTGATCACCCGCACCGGGTCGCGGCTGCTCGGCTTCTCACGCGAGGATGAGATCGCCATCGTGTTCTGTGGATCCAAGAAGACCCTGGCGTCCGGAGTGCCGATGGCGGGTGTGCTGTTTCCGCCGGCCACGGTCGGGATGGTGGTGCTGCCGTTGATGATCTTCCACCAGATCCAACTCTTTGCCTGCGCGGTGATCGCCCGGCGCTATGGCGCCCGGCCGGCTGATCAGCCGACCGCGTAGTCGGTCGCCTCGGTGGAGGCGATATCGAGCAGGCGGTGGAAGACCTCCGGTTCCTGGGCACCCGAGACGGCGATATGCTCGCCGATGACGAAGCATGGCACGCCGCTGATGCCGAGGCGGTGGGCGCGTAGGTTTTCACCATGGACGACGTCCGCGCCCTCGCGCGACCGGAGGAAGGCGCCGGCAGCCAGTTCGTCGAGCCCCACGCTCACGGCGATGGCGACCAGGGTGGACAGGTCGCCGATGTCTCGCCCATCGGTGAAATGAGCGGCGAACAGAGCCTCGACGACGTCGGTGCTGCGACCGAAGCGGTGGGCCCAGCCGACGAGGCGATGGGCGTCGACGCTGGAAGGTATGTGGATGACCCGGTCGAAGCAGAATTCGACACCTTCTGACCGCCCGAGCTGGGTTACGGCAGCATACAGGCGCCTGGCTCGTTCCTCGCCGCCGAACTTGCGGATCACGTAGTCGAAACGCGACATCCCGACCCGTGGCATGTCAGGGTTCAGGAGGAACGGACGCCAGTCGATTTCGAAGCTCAGGTGCGGCCGATCGTTGAGTGCGCGCATCAGCCGACGAACGCCGAGATAGCACCAAGGGCAGACGAAGTCGTGTACGACTTCGACTGCCAGGCGGCCGCGCGGAGGCGAGATGGCATTCACGATTACAGTCTACGCAAAGTTTTTTGAGATTCGACTAAAATCCGCCGGCCGCCAAGCATACAGAAGGGGTAACAGCGTGCCCACCGGCCCAGGTGGCGGGTCTTGCAGGGTCGCCGGCGGGTTCGCGCGTTAGAGGACGGGGCATGGCTGACGGCGATTTCGACGCGGTGGGGCGCTTCGCCGGCTTTGTTGCGACGCTTGGACGCGGGCCCGGCCGGTCGCGCGCCCTGACCCGTGGGGAGGCGCACGAGGCGTTCCTGATGGCCCTGCGAGGCGAGGCAGAGCCCCTCCAGGTCGGAGCCTTCCTGATGCTGCTTCGCTACCGGGGTGAAGATCCGGAGGAGGTGACGGGGCTGGTCGAGGCCGCCCGCCTGCAGGCAGGGCTCGGGCGGGAGGTTCTGGCACCCTACGGCAGCAAAGCGGTCCCGGCCGGCGTTGATCTGGATTGGCCGAGCTACGGCGCCGGTCGCACCCGCGGCGCCCCTTGGTTCCTGCTGTCGGCGCTGGCGCTCGCCAGGTCCGGGGTCAGGGTCCTGATGCACGGCAGCAACGAGTTCTCTTCGGGCGTCCCTGTCGCGGCAGCGCTTGCGGCGCTCGGCGTGCCGGTCAGCCGTTCACGACCGGACGTTGCCGGCTCGCTCGAGGCGACCGGCTTTGCCTACTGGCCGGCTGAGTGCATGGCACCCGATCTGGCCAGGTTGCTGAACCTGCGCCGCCTGCTCGGTCTGCGCTCGCCGGTGAATACGGTGGCGAGGTTGCTGGACCCGGCCGATGCGGCGGCCTCGGTCGACGGGGTATTCCACCCCCCCTACATCGATCTGCATCTCGGCGTGGCGGAGCGCCTCGCGAGACGTTCGCTCCTGGTGCTGAAGGGAGGCGGGGGCGAGGCGGAGCGCGCCCCGGGCAAGGCGACGCTTGTTCGTCACTGGCAGGCAGGTCACGGCGTCCGGGAGATTTTGCTGCCGCCGCGGCTGTCGGCTGCCCCGGCGTCGAGCGCGGTCGGGGATCAGGCGCCGATGCAACAATTTCTGTCCGTCTGGCGCGGCGGCCCAGAGGTGGCGCAGGTCGGGGAAGCGACAGTCATCGGCACCATTGCGATGGCGCTTCTGGCGCTCGAACCAAGGCTGGGCGCGAGCGACGCCGAGGAACGTGCCCAGGCAATCTGGCGACGCCGGTAGTCGGAACAAAGCCGGTCACATTGCGTAGTGTAGCGAGGCAGCAGAGGCCCCTGATGCCAAAGGATGGAGAACCTGATCTGATGAAGACAATCCTGTTTGCCGCAGCGATCCTGCTGGCAGGATCCTGCGTGACAGACGCGGCGTTCGCCAAGGGGTGCCTGAAAGGCGCCGTGGTCGGCGGCGTGGGGGGCCACATGGCCGGCCACCATGGTATGGCGGGCGCGGCCGCCGGGTGCGCCGTGGGTCACCACATGGCGAGCAAAAAGCAGAAGGCGCAGAGCAACCCGCCGAGCTAAGCCGTAAGGCGCAACGCGTCCGCTCTCCGGGCGGACGCGCACCTTTGGACAGGCTGGATGTCCTGCCTGCCCGAAGGGCCGGTGTCGGTTCAGCCCTCCGGCGACACCTCCGGCAGACCCCCCGGCCCGGATGTGGAGCGCTGGGCACTGTCCGTGGACCATGAAGACGCTTGGTCGGTGCCCTTGAGTCTGGTTGCTGGCTCGGGTGACGGCCAGAACGCGTCGGCTACTCCATCCTGGATCGCCTGCAGCTGGATTTGAACCCAGTCGAGAAACTCGTGGAGTCCGCGCAGGATGATCTGCTCGATCGTCTGGTCCTGGATTGCGGCGCGAAGTTCATCAAGACGCTCGAGGATCGGGCCGCTCTGCCGCAGTCCGTAGTCGGTGCGCAACTGGCTGGTCGCGCCATTCACCTGGCGCAGGGTGAGCGACAGTGACCTGGGAAACGCGTTGTTGAGAAGCAGGAACCCGGCCACCGAGGCCGGGGCCAGCATGCGGGGCATGTTGCGCCGGTAGGCGTGATAGGCAGCGCCCGCGCGGAGGAGCGCACTCCACTGGCTGACGTCAACCTGTGATCCGACACCCGCATGGCGCGGTATCAACGTGTGGTATTTAATATCCACCAGGCGGGTGATCTGATCGGCACGTTCGAGGTATTTGCCGATCACATAGAAACACCAGCCCTGGTCGCGGTAGAATGTCCCTTCGGTGATGCCGAAGTGCGTCTGGCATTCCTGCTTGAAGCGAGTGCAAAGCCCGGAGAGCTGGGATGGCCGGATGTCGTTCGCGTTCAGCCGCCGGACCCAGTTGTGGAACATGTTGATGTGGGTCCACATCTCGGTGGAGATGAGCGGCCTCAAAGTCCGCGCATTCTCCCGCGCCATGTTCACGATTGTTGCGATCGAATTCGGGTTTTCGCGATCGAGTATGTAGAAATGCGCGACGTCCGCGGCAGTCGCCTGGTCATGACGCGCGAAGAAAGTCTCGCTGTCAGCGTTGATCTGGATGACTGACGCCCACCCGTCATATCCGTGGCCGGTTCGGACAAAGGTCTCGGTGACATCCATGACCCGAGCTAGGTTTTCGATCCGCTCCATATAGCGCGCAAGCCAGACCGTGCACTCCGCGTAGCGCGACAGGAGATCGGACGACTGGGCGGGTCTGAGCTGGGCGATGGCTATCGATTGGCTCATGGTCATTCCAGAACCCATGTATCTTTAGAACCTCCGCCTTGGGAGGAATTTACGACGAGGGATCCCCGCCGCAGGGCGACGCGCGAGAGCCCGCCTGGCAGGACCCACGTCGTGCGGCCTGTCACCGCGAAAGGGCGCAAGTCGACGTGGCGCGGCTCCAGCGCGTTCTCGCAAAGAGTGGGAGCGGTCGAGAGTTGGATGACCGGCTGGCTAATGTAGTTGGAAGGATTGGCGAGCAGTTTGTCGCGAAAGTCGGCAAGCTCGGTCTGCGAAGCGTGAGGGCCGATGATGAGCCCATAGCCGCCTGATTCACCCACGGGCTTGACCACAAGTTCTGCAAGGTGGTCGAGCGTGTATTGCAGCCCTGCAGGCTCGCCGCAGATGTGGGTCTGGACGTTGTCGAGGATCGGATCCTCAGCGAGATAGTAGCGAATGATGCGAGGCATGTAGGCGTAGACCGCCTTGTCGTCAGCGACACCCGTTCCGACGGCGTTGGCAATCGTAACGTTGCCGGCCCGCCAGGCATCAATCAACCCGCGAACGCCAAGCTGGCTGTCCGGACGAAATACATCCGGGTCAAGAAAATCATCGTTCAGGCGTCGATAGATTGAGTGGACCGGGCGAAGTCCGCCGATGGTTCGCATGTAAACGCGCCGGTTTTCGACCAGCAGGTCGCGTCCTTCGACGAGAGGAACTCCCATCTCGCGGGCAAGGAAAACATGCTCGAAGTAGGCAGAATTGTAGATGCCCGGGGACAGCAGAACGACCTGGGGATCATTGACGTGAGATGGCGCAGCGTCGGCAAGTGCCTGCTGGAGGCGGACGCCATATTCGTCGACCGACCTGAGGCTGACACCCGCAACGAGATCCGGTAGGACACGCAACATCATGTGCCGGTTTTCGATGACGTAGGAGACCCCGGAAGGCGTCCGGGCGTTGTCTTCGAGAACCAGGAAGCGACCGTCGTTGTCACGGACGATGTCCGTGCCGCTCACATGGACGTAGACGCCGAGCGGTACGTCGAGGTCCATCATTTCGGGGCGGAAGTTGGGGTTGCCGAGCACGAGTGATGTCGGGATGATGCCGTCGGCAAGGATCTTCTGTTGGTGATAGATGTCCCAGAGGAACATGTTGATCGCGGCAACGCGCTGCCGAACGCCCCTCTCGATCACGTCCCATTCGCGTGCCGTCAGAATGCGGGGGATGAGGTCGAAGGGCAGTATGCGGTCGATCTCGTCACGATCGGAGTAGACGGTGAACGTGATGCCGAGGTTGTAGAGTTCGGCTTCTGCCGCCGCCGCGCGGTGCTTCAACTCGGCCAAGTCCATCGAGCTGAGACGATTGCGGATCAGCGCGACCTGATGGTCGGCCGGAACGCCGCTGTTCGTCATCTCGCAGAAGAAACCCGAGGTGCTGTAGCCGTGCCAGAGATCGGAGCTGATCATCGTCCGACCGCTCAGCACTGATCGCGGGGGCATTGTGGTGACGACGGGCTCAGGAGCGTGCGGCACAGCCGGATGATTTCAGACATGGTCGTGGCCACCTTTCTCCGAGCCATCAGCCAAGCAAGAAACGCTCCGTTCGCCAAGCCTGAAGTGGCCCGGGCTTGTGGTCGGGCCGCTTTGCGCTAAGAAGGCGAGCGGGATGGGTGGCCGAGTGGTTTAAGGCAGCGGTCTTGAAAACCGCCGTAGGTGCAAGCCTACCGTGGGTTCGAATCCCACCCCATCCGCCAAGCCGCCCATAAGACATTGATCTCTCGGCACTGGGTCCGACTGCCCTGTTCCCGGCCGACCGGCTTAGGCAGTAGCAACCGAAAGCTACCCTAATCCTGTCCCCGCGGTCAGAACAAGCGGAGGTGGTCTCCTCCGGAGCTGCGGAACCTACGAGGTTCCGTGGCATCACGTGAGAAGGCGGGCTGCGGTCTCCCGCTGGGCCTTGCGTGTCCCCTGCCACAGGGGAATGATCCCGACGATTGCCGCCGCGTCCTTGCGCTTGGAAGGAGGCATCTGCGTCACCTTGACCGCGGCCGGCGCTCAGGGACGACGGCGAGGCACCGAGCCCGGTCGAGCGCTGATGCTGATACCGCTTCCGACGAGGTTGCTCGCCGCACCCAAGATGCGGTGGGTCGCCGGGTAAGACCGGAGAATGAGCGTGCGTGCAGCGGGCGCGATCCGGCGTGCAGGTGGTGACATCGGCGACGTGCTCGCCGGGCGCTGCACCACGCTAGCGGCGCGGCCGTCGGGCCCGCTGCTCGGGTCGTCTTCCCCACTGGCGGCGCGTCTGGACCTGGTCGTGGGGGACCAGTTCTCGAGGCGCTTGAGGGCAAACGGACCGACGGCGGCTCGCTGCCGCATTCCTGCGTTTGGGTGGCACGGTTGAGGCAGGATGCAGGTCTCCTTGCACACTCACATCGTCGATAAAGCAGGACGGGCGGCGAGCCGGGTTGCAGGAGCGCCTCCAGGTTGAACTCGAGCCACCGGATCAGCATCTCGGGCGCTGCCTAGCGAGAAGCGGCCGGGTGCCGTCAACTGCGCGGCGTGGGAGATGGCTGTTACGGCTGCCGTTTCTCAGGCTCTGCAGCGCCACGTGTCAAGCGTCGGCAGCGCGACAGTGCGGCGCGCGATCGTGGCGCCGCGCATCGTCTATGGGAAAGCCCGGGCATGGCATGTCTCCGCACCCCGCGAGGTTTTCCTACGAACGAGCTCTGGGACCTCTGACTGGATCGGATCACCCTGGCGCGCCTTGTCCTGGCTCATCCGCGTCGGTCGAGTTCAAGGGCCTCTTCGCGGATGGGCGCTGCGTCAGCGGCCTAGCTTTTGAGCGTTTCAACGCTGACACAGGTCAACGTGACGGCGTTGAGGCTGAAGCGCCTCAACCAACCTAGCGCGGCGTACTATATAACGAAAGGTTCGTTATAACGCAGTACTATAACGCGCTTCCTTCGTACTTCTGGGGGCGTCAGATCCGACGAAAGGCGAGAACTACGAATCCGCAGGGCAACAAATTAGAAAAGGAGTACATGGGAGTACATAAAGACGAGAGCATCAGTACATTGGGAAATCCGTATGTACACGAAACGGCTTTAGAAACATAATACCCAGAATCATTAGATGACGCCAAGGCTGTAAAGCCACGAGTGAGTACTTCTGTTTATCTATTTCGAATATTATATATAAATCTACAGCCTGTTAAGACCTGCCACGTACTTATAAAGCTCTCAGATTTTGCGACGCGCACCTCCAGAGTACACCTACCAACCCAACCAGTACTATTAGTTTCATAAAACGATTTAATAGTAGACTATTCATGAGTCAAAGGGCACGCGAGCCAGTCATCCCGTTGGCAAAAAAGAATCAAGGGTGAGTCCAGTAGAATAAACTGACCCAAAACCCCGTCAGAACAGGAAAAGAGTACATGGGCAAGGAATCATTGTGAATCTACAGAGAGGATGGAGTACTTATTGTCAGTATGACTGTACATATAAATTGCAGAAGCCAGATTCCTCCAGAGTCCAAAGTGAGTCTTCGTCAAGTAAACGAATCGCTATCAACTGGCGTTTTTATCTCGTGCCTCAGTTAACATTTCGTCAGCATTCAAGCGGCCTAAGGGTTTAACGGTTTGAGGATGCCAGACACTATGCCCCGCTCGATCAACTGGACCGGTGAGTTGGACGCCAAGCTGACCCGGCTCCTCGATTATCAGGGTGTTACCATCCGGGCTGCGGCTGCACGGCTAGGCGTGAGCCGCAGTTTCGCGCAGAGGCGAGCCAAGCTGCTTTCGGCGCGGTCGCGTCAGGAGATCTGCACCGAAGCGCGAGAGGCGGCTGGGGTTGATCCGCTGCCCGCCGGGCACCCTATTACCTGGAGCGCAATCTCCACCGACCAGGCGCCCTTTCGGTCCCCGTCCCACTGAAAGCCACTGAGCTCTTCAGCCTGCAGACCGGCCGGAGCTTAATGATCGCGTTGTAAGGTCGGAACTCAAGGCTCACGCGATCAAGGCGGGCATTATCGACCTTGATGGTCTCCGCCTCGCCGACCTGACGAAACTCAGCGTGAGTGACGAAGGCGAGGTTGTGGGCGCGGAAGCACTCATTGACGCCCTTCGCAAGGAGAAGCCTTACCTGTTCGGCGAGTTGCGGCCGGGTATTGCTACAGGAACGACGGCCCAAACCCTGCGACCTCCTTCGCCCGCGACGCCCACGTCCCTGGACGCCCGGACGCTATCGAGAGAGGCCTGGCAGGCAGAGCGGGACAAACTCCTGAGAGCACCGATCTGACGACTATCAGAGCCCGCCAAGCGGTTGAGACTAGCCGGCAGTAACCTAGAACGACCTGAACGGGTTCGGCAGCACGGCAGACCGGCTTTATCGGAGCCATCCCTGCGCTACGCCCTCCTTCTATGAAAGCAATCCATGCCAATTCAGAACTTCCCGCAGCAACTGCAGCCCATCATCCAGCAGGGTTTCCTTGCCCGCGAGTTTCAGGACGGGCTGCAGTCGAGGCTGAGCTTCCGTGCAATCGCTGATCGGGAGGTCTTCCCGAACCGCATTGGTGAGACGATCACCAAAACACGCAAGGGCCTTAAGACGCCGGTTACGACTCCTCTGGTTCCGTCCAGCAACACCAATTTCGATAACGGCCTAACGCCTTCGACTTGGTCGGTCGAGCAGTATACTCTGACCATCAATCAATACGGCGACACGACCGACCTCAACATGGTCAGCGAGGGCGTCGGTATCGCCGGCCAATTTCTTGCCAATGCCAAAACCAACGGCATCCAGGCTATGCAGTCGCTGGACCGCATTGCGCGGAACGCGCTGTTCGGTGGTGCTCCGGGCGGGGTAGGGGGCTACCTCGGCGGCAATACGCGAGTTATCACGACGCTTGGCGCGGCAGGAACAACCGTGCGGGTCGATGACATTCGCGGCTTCCAGAACGTGCTCAACAGTTACGGCCAGGTCGTCCCCGTCGGCGCGACGAACGGCATGACTGTGACTGTTGGTGCAAACGTCTATACACTGACGAACAGCACGGCCGACGCAACTAACATCTCGACTGCACCCGGTGGCAGCTCGGGGACGCTTACGTTCTCGACCAACGTCGCCGTGTCAGATGGAACTTCCGGACAGCCGATCATTGCTGCGACGGCTCCACTCGTGCTCCGGCCAAACGGCAGGCTCACGACCGGCGCGCTGGTTGCTCCGAGCGGCACTTATGGCGCGGCAAACTACGTTCCCGGCGACACGCTCGGCATCCAGACGGTGCTCGGCGCGGTCGCAGCACTGCGTATGAACAACGTCCCGACCATCAACGGCTCGTACAACTGCTATCTCGACGACCAGCAGATGCTTGGCCTGTTTCGCGACGGTGACTTCAAGTACCTCTACCGCGGAGCGTACGGCAGTGAAACCTACACCGCCGGGACCGTCGTAGAGCTACTCGGCGTGCGGTTCGTGCCGACGACCGAGGCTCCGCAGCAGGCGTCGCTCGGTTCTGGTCCGGTCCACCGTGCAATTGTATGCGGCAAGGGCGCGCTCATCGAGGGCGATTACGCCGACATGGGCGCGCGGGATATTCCTGACGCCGACAAGTCGCTCATGGAGCGCATCGACAACGTGGTGATGGTCACGCGTGAGCCGCTCGATCGGCTGAAGCAGATCATCGCGCAGTCATGGTATTGGATCGGCGGCTATGCGCTGCCGACAGACGCGACGGCGAGCACGTCGATCATCCCGACAGCGACGAACAGCTATCTGAAGCGGGGGGTGGTGATTGAGAGCCTCTGATGGCACGTCGTCCTCGTAAAGAGGCGGATCAGGCCGGGGACGCATCGTCCCCGACCGAGCTTGGACCTGTAACTATCGTGCTGCGATTTCCACACGGATTTATAGACGACCGTGGCGGGCACCGCTTCTGGCATGGCGGTCAGAGGGTCGACAACCCTGATGAGGTCGCCCTGCTCCGAGAGCGGGGGGCGGATTTTGAGGAGGACTGACCTTGTCAGGTTCCACGAGCCTCTCGAACCTTCCACTATCGAACGCCGAAAGGGTGGACGTTCGCCGTTTCCTTGGTTACCCGGCCTACGGAACGGGCAATACCGGCTCGCAATCCTGGCGGTTCTTTCAGGCTTATGGAACGCTCGAGTACCGTATGACCAACTTCGCTCCGGAAGAGTTCCAGGTTGTGCGGCAGTACCTTGCCTCCCTCTACAGCCTTGAGTCTGCAGCGGTGGGAGCTTCGGGCAACCTTGATACCGAGCAGGCAGCTTCCTGGACCCACAATCAATCCGAGGTCCAGGATCGATTGGCGTTGTTCGACCAGTGGCGCAGGCGGCTTGCTGCATTCATTGGCGTGCCTCTTGATCCTGGACTCGGGCTTGTGAGCGCAATCGTTATCTAAATCGTCGGTGAGAGCGGACCGCGACCGGCACCGCTGTCGCCTGTTGTAGACAATGCTCCTTTCGCGCATCTCGGCCGGGTTTCGAGCGATTCGGCGGAGGTTACTCAGGAGGCGGACTTCGCTTGGACCGCATGCTGACGTTCGCGGGGCCAGGAGGGCTAATCCGGAAGTGGAGGAAGAGGATTGATGAGCTTCTTTACTGGTTGGATCGGGTATGGGACGGGCGTGGTCGCCGGCGTTCTGCAAGAGCCGGCGGACCCGTCCTATGCAAGGCGCATGATTGTGTTCTCCGGGCTCGAAAACGGTGTCACGTTCGACGTCACGGCCGGAACTGTCGGTCCCTCTACGACAGCTTGGGGAACGATCGCAGTTGCGGGCCTTTTTGACGCGGCGAGTGGAGGCAATCTGCTCGTAAGCTTCGCCCTGCCTGTGCCGGTAGCAGTCGGCGTGGGGAGCACCCTAAGCACCAGTTCGCGGGCAAACGTTATTACAGGCTGCCCGGGCGGTCCAGGAACATTGGCGCTTTCGCTTCCGTCGGGGAGCACGGTAGGCCTATCGCCTGACGGCCGCCTCTACACCGCCAATGTCGCGCTGCAAATTCTGAGCGGAGTGCTGTCTGCGCAGGCAGCCAGCTTCGGAGGTTCGGTCACGATGGGGGTACTCCCGTCGCAATCTCCCTCAAGTGGAACGGGACAGCTCTGGAATAACGGCGGAATTGTCTCGGTAGCGTAGATCATCAGCAAAGGGGGGAACATGAACCAGGCGATTGTTCAAGCTCATATTGACCTGGGACTCGCGAAGGCCGCGGCCGCGTTGGGCGCTTCACTCCAGCACTATCGTCCGGCCAGCGCCATGAACCCCATCTCGCCGGCAACGAGCCTGAGCACACTGACCGCAGCGTTCGATGCGGAGAGCCGCCTGGCTGTGAGGTCGGCCACGCCGCCTGGTCACCCGTTTGCTTTGTTGATCTCCGACCCGAGTCAGGTAGACGAGGGCGATTATCTTGTCGGGGCTGACACCTACTTTGTCTCACGGATAGAGCCACTCAGACCCGCCTGGGTTGTTCTGTGCAACGGTATTTTTGACATCCTTGACACGGCCCAGACAACCTCGGCTGGCACTAATTCCTATGGTGGGGTCACGAGTAGCGGCGACACGCTTGTCGCGAGCGGGTGGCCGATGAGCATGCTGTCAAAGACCCGCGGCGAACCGGACGTTACGAAGTTGCCAAGCGACACGCACTCAGCTTTCTACGAGGTACTTATGCCCTCGATCCCCGGTTTCACCTTGGGGCTCGGCTTGTGTCTGCAAGACCAGAATTCGCAGCTCTATGAAGTCATGAGCTTCGAGACCACGGCATTCGGCTGCAAGCTCATGGTGGGAATGGCGACGACCTGAAGTCGGCTGTGATGGCCCGTAGATCGTCCTCGTGTAGGACGGCTTGGAGTAGATCAACCGGGCCAGAGGGCTAAGTCGGCTAGAAGAGCTACACGGGGCGTCAGGAGGGATAGTTGGCCGACATCTCGGATGTGGAGGAAGCGCTGTGCGGTGCGATCTTCGCCGCCGTCTATCCGGGCGGACTCGCTCAGAGTAGCGTCACCGGTTTCGACGTAAAGATCTATCGAGGTTGGCCGGCGAACAAGACGTTGAACGCCGACCTCGCGGCTGGCACGCAGACCGTCACTGTTTTCAGTCAAGAGAAGGCGACCCGCGACACCTCCCGCTATCCGCGGGTCTGGCGGACTGTCGCTGTCACAGAGCCTACTATAACGGTGACTGTCGAGGGGACCAGTCTCACTCTTGCCGGCACAGTCACAGCCGGACAACTCGTCGGGCTGATTGCGGATGGAGTGGCTTACTCTTACCAGCTCCTCGCATCGGACACTCTCGACACCGCGGCGGCAGGGCTGGCAGCGTTGGTCAGCGGTGCGACAAGCGATGGCGCAACGGTTCTGGCTCCGCCCGGCGTTTCAATCGAGGGTAGGGTGGTCGGCACCGGCACGGCGGAAATGGAAACCAGGCGCCAGGAGCAGGTGTTCATGGTTTCCGTCTGGTGTCCCACGCCGGGAGGCCGCGACGCGCTTGCGGCGGCGATCGACAATGCCCTGTCGGTCATCGACTGGCTAACTCTCAGTGACGGCACGGTCGGCAGGCTCCTCTACCGCTCGACCAGCGAGAGCGATCTTTCGGAGAACGCAAACCTATACCGACGCAATTTGGACTACTCGGTTGAGTATCCAACGACAATGCTGAAGACTGGCCCGCAAATGCTGTTTGGGGTCGGAACGCTTGCCGGCACCGGGCCCGAGGTGGGCTTCGGCTGTTTGCTTCCGCCGCCGAGCCTGGTGGTTCCGCCACTCGGCGCCATCCGGTTCGATGCGTGGTATGATCCGGCCAACGCCATCGATCAGCAATGCGCGAGTGCGCTCTCGCCGTCCCAGTTCCAGTTCAGACTGCCGCCAAACGCGAGCGTCAACGACGGCGTTGCGGGCTGGCCCGCAGCGACACAAGCCACGATCGATGCGGAGATTGCGGCAGCTCTGCAAGCGGGTCTCAGTTTCTGGGCGTTCGACAGCTACCAGCCGAACGACAGCTTGTCTCTTGCGCTGCAGCTCTACCTGTCAAGTTCGCTAAGAACGAAGCTGAAGTTCTGTATGCTTGGCCAGAGCTCGAACTGGGGAGCGGGTGGCCAGGACCAGCCATCGCTCACACGCGATATTTCCATGATGACCCAGCCGGGCTATATGACTGTTCTCGGGGGGCGCCCCCTTTATCTCGTTCTTGATGCAAGTCCGGCGCAACTAAGCGGGCTGCCGACCGGCGGAGTGGCTGCTGCGATCGGTTTCGTGAGGACGCAGGTGACGGCGGCGGGAGGCGCTAACCCCTATGTTGTCTGGCTTTCGTCGGCGGCTCTTCTCGACTATTCAAACGTCGCGGCTGCCATGTCCGCCGGCGCCGATGCGGCCGGAGCTTACGCTACACCGCGATTGAATGGTGCTCCGCAGCCTTACGCGAGTCTCGTGGAGGCCGCGGAGGCGGACTGGGCGGCACGTGCCGCTGCTGGTTATGCAATGGTGCCGACCGCGATGACCGGCTGGGACCAGCGCCCGTTGATCGAGACGCCGCAGCCCTTCTATCCCATACCGACTGGTCTGACGAGCAGCAGTTTCTACCAGACGGCGGATCCCGCGGCTATCGGCGGTCACGTCGTCGACATGGTGAAGTTCATCAACGGAAATGTTGCTGCCTGCCCTGCTCAGGTAGGCTTGGTCTACGCCTGGAACGAGCTTGCGGAAGGTGGCTGGTTGATGCCGACGTACAGCGCCGGCGGACCGGATCCTGAGCGAACGAGTGCTATGGGTCGCGCGATACAGGCCGCAATTACTGCATCTTCGGTCCCCAGCATCGGACTGGTTAAATGATGGAAATCCTATGACAAGCGTGAAAACCACTGCCGTCATCGTCTTGCATGCCTTTGGTCCATACACCCGTGGCGAGATCATCTCTGACCCCTCGATCATCGCCGCAATCCTGAACGGCGGCAATGCCAAGATGGTCGTGCCAACCATTGTGCAACGACCGTTCACGACCGAACGAGAGGCTAGCGAGGGCTGAAAGATGGCACAGATCACCCAGGCAGGCGCTCTCAACACCGCGGCGCTCGTCGTCCCGGACCTTTACGTTCAAATCGCCTCTCCACAGTCACTCAGCCTGAACGGCGTTCCGACCAACCTGGCTGGGTTTGTAGGAACATCCAGCTGGGGGCCGGTGAACCAGCCGGTCGTCTTTGGTAGCATGGCAGGATACTCGGCTGCGTTCGGCCCGGTCATGCCGCGCGGCTTCGACATGGGCACACTCGCGTCTTGTGCAGTTCAGCAGGGGGCCTCGGCTATGGTCGGGGTGCGGGTGACTGACGGCACGGACACCGCAGCTAACTACGCCATCTCCTTTGACAGCTCAACCAACAGCTATCCCATCCTTCTTACGGCGCTGTATACGGGATCTCAGGGTAACAACATCAGTCTTGCACTGGCCGCCGGTTCGAAGTCCGGTACCTGGAAGCTCATTTTGCAGTTGCCGGGTAACCTGGCCGAGGTGTTCGACAACATCAGCGCTAGCGCCGGTAACCCGGGGTTCTGGCAGAACCTCGTGCAAGCCGTGAACACAGGTATCGGGCCGCTCCGAGGACCGTCGGCGCTCTGCGTGGCAAGTCTCGGAACAGAGACTACCGTGGCACCGAGTGCTATCTCGAATCAAACCCTCATGGGCGGGACCGACGGCATACAGAACGTCACCGCTGCAACCCTCGTTGGATCCGACGGCCTCGTTAGGACCGGAATGTATGCGTTGCGTGGCCAAGGCTGCGCGGTCGGTGCGCTTGCGGACTGCAGCGACGCTACCCAGTGGCCAGCGGTTAGTAGCTTTGCCCTTTCGGAAGGCATCTACATGGTCGTCACTGGGCCGAGCGGTGACACCATCTCCTCGGCGGTGCAGACCAAAGAGAATGCTGGCATCGACTCCTACGGAGTAAAGGTCATGTTCGGCGACTGGCTATACTGGTACGACCAGGTGAACAGCCAGACGAGACTTGTCAGCCCACTCGGGTTTACTGTGGGTTGCTTGGCGAATCTCTCTCCCGAGCAGTCGAGTCTGAACAAAGCACTTAGAACGCCTTTCAAAACCACCCTTGCAGAGCGCGCAGGCAAATGAGCGAGCACGCGAGCGAGGTAAAGGCGTGATGGATGTCGAGCTTGCGCTCGTAGCGGATGGTGAG